>ENA-OSEO01000016-OSEO01000016.1-sediment-metagenome-genome-assembly--contig:-NODE-16-length-433392-cov-8.168633_pt1 | contig 433392 bp, 358 predicted proteins | sample MGYA00237883_ERZ534232 | MGnify/ENA metagenome assembly ERZ534232
TGCCAGCGTTCCAGCTCACGCTTAGTCATCTCAACAATGTCCTCTCTCATACCGGTTCTCCTTGCCGGAGAACCTTACACCAACAAGACTCCTAATAGGACATTTTTACTTTGCTAAGAGAGGACATTATCACGTTGCTGCAACAGAACGACGGGCTCTTGGGATCAACGCGTCCCCGCCCGCCCGGCAGGGTCATTGACTTCCCAGACGGCTGTCGGATAAGCTGAATCCCCATGACCTTCTTCCAGACGGCGGCCGTGCTCCTGGCTTTCGCCGCAGGCGCCGCGTACGTCAACCACAGATACCTTCACCTTCCCCGGACGATCGGCCTGATGGTCATCGCCCTGGCCCTGACGACGATCCTCATCCTGCTCGGTTTCCTGGGAGTTCTCGATCTCAGGCCGGCCTCGGCCTTCGTCCGGTCCATCGATTTCGGCGACACCCTCCTCCACGGGATGCTGGCCTTCCTGCTCTTCGCCGGGGCCCTCCACGTCGAGCTCAACGATCTCAGGAAGCAGGCCTTCCCGGTGGCCGTCCTGTCGACCGTCGGCGTGATCGCCGCGACGTTCGTCGCCGGGTCCCTTTTTTGGGCCGTCACCGGATGGCTGTGGGGCGAGATGTCCCTGATCTACGGTCTTCTGTTCGGGGCCCTGATCGCCCCGACCGACCCCATCGCCGTGCTCGGGATCCTGAAGAAGGCCGGGGCCCCCAAGACGCTCGAGACCGTGTTCAGCGGAGAGTCCCTCTTCAATGACGGCGTCGGGGTCGTCGTCTTCCTGACCATCCTCGCGATCGTGACCGGCCAGGCCAGGCCTACGGCCGGGTCCATCGCCCTTCTCTTCCTCGTCGAGGCCGTCGGCGGAGCGGTCCTGGGGCTGGGGCTGGGATGGATCGTCTATCGCCTGCTCCGTTCGGTGGACGCCTACCAGGTCGAGATCCTCCTGACGCTGGCGCTCGCCGCCGGCGGCTATTCCCTGGCCGAGGCCGTCCATGTCTCGGCTCCCATCACGATCGTCGTGGCCGGGCTGTTCATCGGCAATCACGGCCGGGCGTTCGCCATGTCGGAGAGGACGCTGGCCAACCTGGACACCTTCTGGGAGCTGGTCGACGAGATCCTGAACGCCGTGCTGTTCGTCATCATCGGTCTGGAGATCATCGCCGTCGACCTGTCGGTCTCCCTGCTGGTGCCGGCCGTCATCGGGATCCTCATCGTCCTTGTCGCCCGGGCCGCGAGCGTCGGTTTCTCGGCCCTGCTGATCCGCCCGCGGCGCCGATTCGAAAGGGGGGCTCTTGTCGCCCTTACCTGGGGCGGCCTGCGCGGGGGCATCTCCATCGCCCTGGCCCTGTCCCTGCCTCCCGGTCCCGAGCGTCAGCTGATCTTGACGGCGACCTACGTCATCGTCGTCTTCTCGGTCCTCGTCCAGGGGCTGACCATCTCCCGGCTGATCAGGGCCCGCTGCCCTCGGATCACCTAGGGATCCAAAAGGGGGCCCTCCGCCTCTTCAAATGACCGGGCCTGTCCGCTCCACCCGGCTTCGGGCCGAACGGGCCTTTTCAGGGCCGCCGCAGAGAGGCCTTGAGACGGGCCAGCTCGCGGCGGGCTTCCTCGACCGTCTCCGGCTTTTCCTCTCCCGGATCGGCCAAGAACGATTCCAACGTCCTCACGGCATCGGCGATCCGGCCTTTGCCGTAGTAGGCCGCGGCCAGGTTGATGTATGTCTTGGCGGCCGGCTGGAGACTTAGAGACTTCTCCAGGCTTTCGATGGCCCGATCGTAATCTTTCTTGAGGCCGTAGGCGATGCCCAGGTTCTGGGAGTAGGAGGGATCGCCGGGATAATCGCGGGCCAGCGCGGCGAAGGCCTCGATGGCCTCGTCGAGGCGCCCTCTCATTCCCAGGATCCGGGCATAGGTCATCCGTCGGAACTCATTCTCGGGCTCGATGGCCAGGGCCTGCTCGAGCTGGCTGAGGGCGTCGTCGAGACGACCCCACCGCTCGTAGATGATGGCCGAGACGGTCAGGGCGTCGAGGCTCGACGGGTTGGCGAGCACGGCCCGCTGCATGGCCTCGAGGGCCTCCGGCAGCCTCTCCACGACCAGGTAGGTGTGGCCCAGCCGGACGAGGAGGATATCCGAGTCCGGGATGGCTTCCAGGCCCCTTTTCAAGGTCTCGATGGCCTCGTCGAACTTCTGCTGCCGCCCCTGGGCCAAAGCCAGATTGACGTAGCTTTCCGCGACGTGCGGGGTGCGTTCGAGGAGCTCTCGGTAAGCCCGTTCGGCGGCCGCGTGATCGCCGGCCGAATCGAGCTCGCTGGCCCGCTGGAAGAGCTCCAGGTCCCGGACGCGATCCTTCGGGTCGGGAGCGGAGCCGCCGGCGGGGGCGCCGGCGAGCTGCACGTAGCCGAGGGACCGGAGGCTCTCCTGTTCGGCCGGCGAGAGCGCCCTGGTCCCCGCCTGGATGCCCGCCGAGGCCGCCAGCAGCCCTTCCAACTTGGCCCTCATCGCTCCTCCCCGGGCCGCGTTCGTATCGATGAGGTTCCGTTCCTCGCGGGGATCGTCGGCCAGATCGTAAAGCTCCGGCCGCGGGGCCTGGATGTACTTCCATCCGTCCGAGATCAACCCGACGAGCTCCGACCAGCCCCAGTTCTCCCGGGGATAGAAGGTCTCGATGTAAATGTCGGCGGGCCGGGTCCTTTTCCCCTCCATCGCCGGCACCAGGCTCCGGCCGTCCAGGCCGTCGGGTATCCGGACGTCCAGGAGATCGAGGACGGTCGGCACGATATCGATCAGTCGGGCCGGCGTCTTCGGAACGGTCCCGGCCGGGAGGCCGCTGTCGGCATAGAGGATGAAGGGCACTTTGATGCTCATCTCGTAGAGGAAGATGCCGTGCCCCTTCTCGACCTTCTCCCCGAAGGCCTCTCCGTGGTCACCGGCGATGACCACCAGAGTGTTCTCCATCAGGCCCTTGTCCCGGACGGCCCTGATGACCTCGCCCACGTACTTGTCCATATAGGCGATCTCGCCGTCGTACGGCCGGCCGGCGAAATCCTTGAGATATTCCGCCGGGGGGTCATAGGGAAGATGCGGATCGTAAAAATGGACCCAGGCGAAGAAGCTCCCGCCCTTCCGACCTTCGAGCCACGAAGCGAACAGGCCATGGACCTGTTCCGCCCGCCGCTCGGAGTTGACCGGCTTGAAGGGGGACCCGGTCAGGAAATCGTCGTCGTACACGTCGAAACCCTGGTCCAACCCGAAGCGCGAGTCCACCGAGAAGGCCGCCGTGAAAGCCGCCGTCCCATAGCCCCTGTCCTTGAGGATCTCGGCCAGGGTGAGCTTGTCCGGGCCCAGGGCATAGGTCCCGTTGTTGTGGACCCCGTGGCGGACGGGATCCAGCCCGGTCAGGATGGAGGCGTGGGACGGGAGGGTCAGGGGCACAGGGCAGTAAGCGGTCTCGAAACGGACGCCGGCGGCGGCCAGCACGTCGAGATTGGGCGTCGAGGCGTCCGGGTACCCATAGCAGCCCAGGCGGTCGGCCCGGGTCGTGTCGAGGGTGATGAGAAGCAAGTTCCGCCCTGCGCGGCGCTCGACGTCCGCTCCCCGGCCTTTCATGACGAGCCACGCGCCCGCGAGGGCCCCCAGGACGACCAGGACGGCCGCCACAAGCCGAATAGGCCGGCGCCCCCGGCGCGGAGCGGCCTGGATCGGAGTCGTCTCTTCCCTGGGGCCCGCCGGCGCGACCGGCGCGGGTTTCCGTCTCCTGTGCTTCTTCTTGCTCATGGCGGCGGCGACCTCAGTTGTCGCGGCGGACTTCCAGGCGGTCGAGACCGTGCTCGTTGAATTCCTTCTCGTACCGTTCGACGAGCGGCCGCTCCCGCTCCATGCCCTGCTCGGTGTAGAGCTCGTCGAGAGAATCCTCGCCGAACTTCCGGACATAGTCGCGGTCGGCCATCCGGTAGATGAGCTGGTCCCAGAAGGTGTTGTCGTTGTAGAAGTCGGCGATCTCGGCCATCTTCTCCTCGAGCTCGCCGGAGGGCACGGCCTTGCCGGTGTCCTCCTCGTATTCCATATAATCGTCCAGCCCGTTCTTGTGGGCCGCATCCAGGACGAGGCTCTCGACCTCGTCATATTCCTCGAGGACATCTTCGGTCCTCCAGTCGTTGGCCATCCTGTTCCCCAGATAGACGAGCTTGACGAGGGTCTCGAGCTGTTCTTTGGTCAGTTGAATGTTCATGGCGACCTCTCTCCCAAAGGAAAAATATACCATGTCCCGGCCGTTTCGCCAAACCGGTCCCGGCCGAAGGACATCGGTTGACAGGCCCCCGGGCCCGCGGGTACTATCTTCGCAGGACATCCCCGGCCATGCGAGGCGGACCATGAAGAGGATCTACGACGCGGCCAACCTCATCCTCCTTTTCCTCATCGCGAGCTTCGTCTATTCCTGGTATCCCCGGCTGCCGAAGCGCATCCCGTCCCACTTCGACTTTTCGGGCAATCCGGACCGTTGGAGCGGCCCGGAGGCCTTGCTGGCCTTGGCCGCCGTGCCTTTTGTCATGACCCTGACCTTTTACGTCCTGAGCCGTTCGCTGCCCCGCCTGGCGCGCAACCCGCGCCGCGTCAACATGCCCCACAAAGAGGAGTTCTTCAAGCTCCCGGAGGAGAAGCAGCAGGTCTATTGGGACCTGCTCCGGGAGTTCTTCGCCGGCCTCACGGCCACCCTCAATTTCCTTTTCTACACCATCCTCCGCGGCACGGTCCGCGTCGCCGCCGGAGAGGCCGGCCTCCTTTCCCTCGAGGACATGCTCCCGGCCTTGGCGGCCATGGGCCTGATCCTGATATTCTACCTCTACCGCCTGATGGCGATGCCCGGAAAGCTCGTCCGGGGCGAGATCTAGCCGAGGGAGGAAGCGCCATGACAAAGAGAACCAAAGCGGGCTCGGCGCTGGCCGCGGCCGCCCTCGGCCTCGTCCTTCTCGCCTGCGCGGACACCGGCCGGAGCAAGGCCGGTCCCGCCGAAGAGATTCCCGCCGGGGCGGCGGCCGATGCCCCCGGCCTTCCTGCGGAACGGCCCTCCCCGTCCCGCGCCGATGCGGCGGCGGGCCCGGCCACCCCCGCCGGGACCGGGTCCCAGCTGACGGAGGACGAGCGCAACACCATCGACGTCGTCCGCCGGACCAAGAACTCGGTCGTTTTCATCACCAACATCCAGCGCGTCGAGAGCTTCTTCTTCTCGACCACGCAAGAGGTCCCCGCCGGCAGCGGCTCGGGCTTCGTCTGGGACGACCAGGGGCACATCGTGACCAACGACCATGTCGTCGAGGGCGGCGTCCGGTTCATCGTCTCCCTTCCCGACCAGCAGGAGGCGGCCGCGCGCCTGGTCGGCAAGGAGCCCTACAAGGACATCGCCGTCCTCAAGCTCGAGGAAAGGACGGAGGGGCTCGCCCCGGTCCTGATCGGCTCCTCGCGGGACCTCCAGGTCGGCCGCAAGGTCATCGCCATCGGCAATCCCTTTGGCTTCGACCACACGGTGACGACGGGCATCGTCAGCGCCCTGGGCCGGAGCATGCCGGGAGCCGGCGGAGTGACCATCCGGGACATGATCCAGACCGACGCGTCCATCAATCCCGGCAACTCGGGGGGGCCTCTCCTCAACTCCGCAGGCCAGCTCATCGGTATGAACACGCTCATCATCAGCCCTTCGCGGGGCTCGAGCGGGGTCGGCTTCGCCATCCCGGTCGACACCATCGCCAAGATCGTCCCCCAGATCATCCGGTACGGCAAGGTCATCCGGCCGGGGCTGGGCGTGTCCCTGCTCGCCGACCGCTACGCCAGGCAGGCGGGGGTCGAAGGGGCCGTGGTCTACGAGGTCCCCGAGAACAGCGAGGCCTACCGCAAGGGCCTGCGGGGCCTGGCCCGCGACCGCTACGGACGCCGCTACATCCAGGACGTCATCGTCGGCGTCGACGGGACGGCCATCAAGTCCTACGACGATCTCTACAACACCCTGGACAACTATCAGATCGGCGACACCGTGACGCTGGCCGTGGACAGGGGCGGGGAAACGCGCCAGGTCCGGCTGACCCTGGTCAGGATCGACTGAGGGACCCCGCTCAGCCCCTCTTGAGGGGGGCGACGCCGGCCATGTCTCCGATGACGTTGACCAGGTCCTTGTCGGACGGGACGACGATCTTGGCGTTCCCCTGCAGGGCGGTTTCCAGGGCCTGAAGGCGCCGCAGGATCTGGGCGTTCCCGACGAAGTACCTCTCGGCGGCCTCGTTGACCAGGCGGATGGCCTCGGCCTCACCCTGGGCCTCGAGGATCTTGGCCTGCCTGACACCCTCGGCCCGCTTGATCTCGGCCCGGCGGTCGCCGTCGGCGGTCGTTTCCCGGGCCGTGGCGAAGTCGACGGCCGCGATCTTCTCGTTCTCGGCCTTGACGACCTTGTTCATGGTCTCCTGGACGTCCTTGGGCGGGTCGATCTCCTTGAGCTCGGTCCGGACGATGTCGATCCCCCAGCGGGCCGTCTCCGACGACAGCGTTTTGAGGAGCTCGTCGTTGATCTTGCCCCGCTCGCTGTTGGCCGACTTGAGGGTCAGGGTGCCGATGATGTTGCGGAGCGTCGTCCGGGCCAGGTTGACGATCTGCCACTGGAACTTGTTGACGTTGTACTGGGAGGCCTTGACGCTCGTCTCGTCCTCCTTGACCCGGAAATAGACCTGGGCGTCGACCCGGGCGTTGAGGTTGTCGTTGGTGATGATCTCCTGGGGGGCGGCGTCGACCATCTGCTCGGTGACATTGACCTGGTGGATGGTCTCGATGACCGGGAAGACCCAGTTGAAGCCCGGCGTTGCGAACCGGTTGTACTTGCCGAGCCGCTCGATGAGCCCCCGGTGCGTCGGCCGGACGATGCGGATGCCGGCCAGGAAGATGACGACGACGGCGATGCCGATCCAGACGAAAGCGACCATGGTGGACCTCCCGCGATGACGGTTGCGCTCAAGCGCAAGATACGCGAGCCTGGCCCGGAAAGTCAATCGGCGATGTAGCCGGCCCGGTGGGTGATCCGGAAGGGCCCGCCCTTGACCTTGACCTCGATCGTCCGGAAGGCCCCGTCGGCCCGGTAGTCGGCCGGCGTGTAATAGAGGAGGTAGTAGTTCTCGAGGGCGGAGACCGCCGAGCGCATGATGGCCCCTATGTTGGCCGACGCGTCGCTGAATCCGCCGGTGGCCCGGGCCATCTCCTTGAACGGTTCGAAGATGTCCTCGGTCCTCTCCTCCATGATGACCCCGGGGACGGTGTCGGCGGGCGTGCTGAGAAAGAGGAAATGGACGGCCGTCGAGGAGTCGGAATAGGCCCTCTTGATGAAGTCCGTGTTGATGGTCGACTCCCGGCGCGAGAAGTCGAACATGTTCATCATGTTGAAAAGGATGTCGACCCGGTCATTGTAGATGCTCATCAGCCGGTTGAGGATCTTGGGGTCGATCTTGGGGACGAACTCCCGCTGGTAGAAGATGAAGACATCCTTCTGGCCGTCCAGGGTCTTGAGGTATTCCGCGAAATCGAGGAACTTCTGGCCGTCGACCGCGCGCAGGGACTCCAATCGCTGCAGGAGCAGTCCGTAGGTCTCCAGCTGCTCCTCGAAGGTCTGGCCGGTCAGGCTGGTCAGCGGGTAGGTGGGATCGATGGGGGCCTCAGGGCTCGACGCCGAAGCCAGCACCCGGGCCATCAGCTTGAGCTCCTCCAGCAGGTTCCGGTACTCGGAGCTGCCGATGAGGATGTCCCGTCGGAGGAGCTCGACGAGCCGATCGAGGATCCCTTCCCGGTCGGCTTCGAGCGAGCTTTCGGCTCTCATCCGGTAGGTTTTCATGGGTGTGATGACGACCAGGCTGTCCCCCGGGATGAGGACGCTCCTGACGAAGTATTCCAGCCCATCGTCGAGCCGCGGATCGTACTCGCTCATCTCGAAGACGAGGGTGAAATGACGGGCCGTCCGGGGGACGAAGGGGCGGATCTCCTCGCGCCGTTCGATGGCCGTCTTCTTGACCAGATAGACGGCCTCGAGCTTCTGGAGCCGGCCGTTGTCATAGACCTCGAAGTCCTCGAGCTTGAGCCCGTCGATGAAGTCGCCCCCCTTGAAAACCCGGACCGGGATCTCGATGTTGATGGTCTGGGTTTCGTGCCGGATGACCTGGCCGGCGACGGGCCAGGCGCCGAGGAGAGCCGCTGTGACGGCCGCGGAGAGCATTCTTTTCATGATCGTCCTTCCGCTCTCCATTATACCATTACATCTTCCAGGTCCCGGCCACGATCAGGTTGGTCCCCGTGACCGCCGCCGCGCGGTCGGAGGCCAGGTAGGCGACGGCCTCGGCCACGTCCTCGGGCTTCCCCGTCCGGAACTCGGGCAAGCCCCCGGCGGCAGGCATGATCCCGCCTTGGATGAGGCCGGGCGAGACCATGTTGACGGTGACGCCGTGGCCGGCCTCGGCCTCGGCGGCCGTCCTGGTCAGGATGAGGAGCCCTGTCTTGGCGGCCGCGTAGGGGGCGATCGTCGGGAAGGCGGCCAGCTGTTCGGCCCGGCTGTAGCCGATGTTGACGATCCTCCCCCACTTCCGCTGCCGCATCCCGGCCAGGGCGGCCTTCATGCAGAAATAGGGGCCGAGAAGGTTGCCGCGCAGGACGCGCTCCCAATCGGAGACCTCGAGCTGGTCCCAGGGCTTGACCAGAAGCGGGCCGACGTTGTTGACCAGGACATCGATGCGGGCGAACCGCTCCTCGACCTTCTTGATCAGGCCGGCCGCCTGGGCCTTCTTGGTCAGGTCGGCCCGGAAGACGGCGCTGAGCTTGCCCTGTTCGCGGATGGCGGCGGCCAGCTCCTGGGCCTCATCGCGCCGGGTGTAATAATGGACGGCGACGCCCGAGACATCCTCGGCCAGCCTCAGGGCGACGGCCCGCCCGATGCCCCGGCCGGCGCCGGTCACAAGGGCGATGCGAAGGCTCATGGGACGGCCTCCGTTCCGTGCCTATCGTCAGATGAGCGGCCCGACGGCGCTCTCGACGGCCTCCAGGACCTCTCCGGACTCGACGACCTCCTTGAGGCGGTTGATATCGTCATAGAGCGGGCGGTCCTCCTCGAGATGGGCGACATGCCGCCGGATGACATCATAGGCGGCCTGGGTCCCCTTGCCCGGCTTGAGGGGCTTGCGGAAATCGACGGCCTGGGCCCCGGCCATCAGCTCGATGGCGATGACGGCCTGGGCGTTGTCGATGATCTGGCGGGTCTTGAGGGCCGTCGTCATGCCCATGCTGACGAAGTCCTCCTGGTCGGCGGCGGCCGGGATTGAGCCTGTGGCCGCGGGGTGGGACAGGACCCGGTTCTCGCAGACCAGGGCCCCGGCCGTATACTGGGACAGCATCAGGCCGGAGAACATCCCGGCGCCCTTGGTCAGGAAGGCCGGCAGTCCGGCGTTGAGATGGGGGTTCATGAGCCGGTTGTGCCGCCTCTCGGACAGGACGGCGACCGTGGTCACGGCCGTGCCCAGCAGCTCGAGGGCCAAGGCCATCGGCACGCCCTGGAAATTGGCCCCGGTCAGGACCAGCTGCTCGTCGGGGTAGAAGACGGGATTGTCGGCCGCCCCGCGGAGCTCGGTCTCGATCATGCTCCGGGCCCACTTGAGGGCGTCGCGGGCCGCTCCGACGACCTGAGGGGTGCTCCGGAGGCTGTAGGCGTCCTGGACCTTCTTTCCTGACTGGCCCAGCAGCTCGCTGCCCTCCGTGATGCGCCGGACGTTGGCCGCCGACTCGACGGCCCCCGGATAGCCGCGGGTCTTGTGGAGGCGCTCGTCGTAGGCCTTCATGTTGGCGTTGAGGACCTCCAGGGTCATGGCGGCGGCGATCTCCGACATCTTGAGCCAGCGATGGGCGTCGTGGATCTCGAGGGCGCCCATGCCGGCGATGACGTTCGAGCCGTTGATCATGGCCAGACCGTCCCTGGCGTGGAGGACGACCGGCTCGATGCCGGCCCGCTTGAGGGCCTCGAGGCCCGGCAGGCGCTCTCCCCGGTGGAAGGCCTCGCCCTCGCCCATCGCCGCGAGGGCCATCTGGGACATCGGCGACAGGTCGCCGCAGGCCCCGACCGAGCCCTTCTCGCACATGACCGGAGTGACTCCCTCGTTGAGCATGGCCACGAGGGTCTCGGTGACCACCGGGCGGAGGCCCGAATGCCCGTGGCAGTGGCAGCTGACGCGGCTGAGCATGGCCGCCCGGACGACGTCCTCGGGCAGGGGCTTCCCGTATCCGGCGGCGTGGCTGTAAATGATGAAGCGCTGGTAGCGCTCGACCTGCTCCTGGGTCAGGACGACGTTGGCCAGCTCGCCGATCCCGGTGTTGACGCCGTACATGATCTCGCGCTTCTGGATCTTGTCCTCGAGCAGGGCCCGGCACCTCTCGATGCGCTTCTTGGCCTCGGGATCCAGGGCTACAGGCTCACGGCCCCGGGCCACCTGGACGACCTTCTCGATGGTCAGGTTCTTTCCGTCAAGGGTGATGGGCATGTCGACGCCTCCGATGGTCTCGGTCTTTTCGCTCCGCGGTCGCGGGCTATAACTCTATCGGAAGACGCCGGCGAAGGCAAGAGGCCCGCATATGACGGTCCCTCCTGTCGTTTGACCCGGGCCGGGCCCTGTGCTATAAGTGAAGGCTCATTTTTCCCATCCCCGGTGCGGAGAGCGTTCCATGACCAGAGAGGCCTCAAGGATCCTGATGACCGGCGCGGCCGGCCAGATCGGCTCGGAGCTCGTGCCGGCCCTGCGAAAGACGCATGGGGCCGACAGTGTCGTGGCCACGGACATCGTCCGGCCCGGAGGCGACCTGCCGGACGCCGGCCCGTTCGAGTTGCTCGATGTCACCAACGGCCCGGCCGTGGCCGCCATCCTCCGGAAGCACCGCATCGATACGGTCTATCACATGGCCGCCCTGCTGTCCGCCTCGGGGGAAAAGAACCCGCAGAAGGCCTGGGAGGTCAACATGGCGGGCCTCCACGTCGTCCTCGAGGCCTGCCGGGAGTTCGGCGTGGCCCGGGTCTTCTCCCCGAGCTCCATCGCCGTGTTCGGGCCGGCCACGCCCCGCGAGCGCACGCCCCAGGACACGGTCCTCGACCCGAGGACGATGTACGGGGTGACCAAGGTCGCGGGAGAGATGCTCTGCGACTACTACGTCCGCAAGTACGGCCTCGACGTCCGCGGCTGCCGCTACCCGGGCATCGTCAGCCACCAGACCCTGCCCGGCGGCGGGACGACCGACTACGCCGTGGCCATCTTTTACGATGCCGTGAAGTACGGCCGCTACACGAGTTTCCTGCGGGAGGACACCCGGCTGCCCATGATGTACATGCCGGATTGCCTCAAGTGCACGCTCGACCTCATGAGCGCCGACTTCGCCCGGCTCCGCCACCACTCGAACTTCAACGTCACGGCCATGAGCTTCACGGCCGGGGAGCTGGCCGCCGAGATCCGCAAGCACCGGCCCTCGTTCGTTTGCGATTACGCTCCGGATTTCCGCCAGGACATCGCGGACTCGTGGCCGGCCACGATCGACGACTCGGCCGCCCGCGAGGAGTGGGGCTGGACGCCCGATTACGACCTGGCCCGGATGACGGCCGACATGCTGGCCGTCCTGGAGAAGCGGCACGCGGCCGGTAACGCCGCCGGGGCCTAGAGCCCCCCCGCACCGCGTTCAGGCCAGGCGGTCCCTGAGGAAGTTCGGCAGGGCGAAGACCGCCCGGTGGACATCGGCGTTGTAGAACCTCAATCCCTTTGGAACGCGCATCCTGCGGGGCGCCAGCGGATCGACCGCATCGGAGAGGAAATCGTAGCACCACATCCCCACGGGATAGGTAGGCACCGGGCCGAGGTAGAGCCCCGAATGCCGGAAGAGTTTCTTCAGGAAAACGCTTTTCAGGGCATGGGAATCGAGATGGAGCATGAGCGAGCCGGCCTGGGCGGCGATGATCCCGCCGGGGTTGAGGCGGGCTTTGAGCTTGCGGTAGAAGCCTTCCTCGTGGAGGACCGTGGACGGGCCGACCGGGTCCGAGGAATCGACGAGGATGACGTCGAATGTCTCCCGGACCTCCTCGATGAACACGTTCCCGTCGGCCACGGCCAGCTCGGCCCGCGGGTCCTTCAAGGCGGCCCTGAGCCATGGGAAATGACGGCGGCAGGCCTCGATGACCCGGGCGTCGATCTCGACCAGCCAGGCCTTGACGACCGGGTGTTTGAGAACCTCCCGCAGGGCCCCCCCGTCCCCGCCGCCGACGACCAGCACTTTGGAGGGCCGCGGGTGGCAGGACAGGGCCGGGTGGACGAGCATCTCGTGGTAGTAGAACTCGTCCCGCTCGGTCGTCTGGAGCAGCCCGTCGAGGAACAGGGCGCGGCCGTAGTCCCTGGTGCGGACGATCTCGATCCTCTGGAACTCCGACCGACCCTCATACAGGACGTCCTTGACCGTAAAGAACATCCCGGAGCCGGCGGTCTGATATTCGCGGGCCTCGGTTTTTTTTGCGTTGAGAGCTTTGGTCGTCTTCATCGCCGGTCCTCCTCAAGGCCCCTCATCTTATCACATTCCGGCGGGAACAGCCCGCCGATCTTCGTCCGGTCCGGCATGGGTATCGGCCGCAAAGAAAGGGACCGCAGAACTCGCCGAACAGCGTGCGTGTCAAGGCGGCGGGATGATCGCCGGCCCGGTCAGTAGAGCCTGTCGAGCTTGACGCCCCGGTAGTACTTCTTGAGGATGTCCTGATAGCCCGCGCCGGCCAGGGCCATCCCGTGGGCCCCGACCTGGCAGAGGCCCACGCCGTGGCCCCACCCTCTCCCGGTGAAGATGAACGTGTCGACGCGTCCGGCCTCGTCGTAGGTCCGGTCGATGACGAAGAGCGTGTCGCGCAAGCCCAGGGCCGAGCGGATGGGGAATCCGCTGACCGTGACGGTCTTCGCCGTGCCCTTGACGACGAGGTCGAGGGCCCGGCCCGACGGCCCGCGCGAGCGGACCGAGAGGTCGACGAGAGAGCCGATCGCATGCGACGGGACGAGCAAGGCCTCGAGCTCCTTCCGGGACTTGCGGACCTGCCAGCGGTTGTAACGCGAGGACCGGTCGAGGACGTTGGACGTCGGCGGGTAGATGACCTCGAGATAGGAGACCGCCCCTTCCCTCTCGATCCAGCGGACCCGTTCGCCGCCGAGCAGGACCAGCTTGGAAGCGAAGACCGGAGCCCCGTCGAGCTTCCTGAACAGGTAGAGGTGGTGGGAGAGATCCAGGGTCTTCCGTTCCCTGTCCTGGGAGACGACGATCCCGGACCTCGTCGCGGACAGGAAATCCCCGAGCTTGAAAACGTCCTTTTCGGCCTTGACGATGCCGGCCAGGGCCATGGCCAGCTCCGCCCGGATGACGGGCCGGCCCAGGTCCTCCGTCTTCATGGACGAAGGGAACAGGCCTGACTGGAGGACGTAGGCCAGATCCCGACGGGAAGGCCCCCGGACCTGGGGCAGGTCCTTCAGCAGGAAGTCGACCTCGGCCGGCAGCAGCAGCCGTTCGACACGGTCCCGCCATCCGAAGGCCTCGACGAGAAGCCGGGCCAGGCCGACGACGTCGAGAGGCTCGGGGGGGGGATCGAAGCCCTCGGCCTTCAGTCCCAGCGTTCTCAAGGCGTCCCGGGTCCACTCGACGGCCTCGTCGAAGGTCGTTTCCCGTTTGAGGTCCGGCGGGGCGGCCCCCACCGGGATGACGCCCAGGCCGACGAGAAAGGCGGCGTCGAGGCTGGCGTTTCGGCCGTCGATGAACACGGGCGGGATGGCCCGCTTGGATTCGAGGAGCCATTCGGGCTGCTTGTCCGTCGTGCACTCGACGCTCTTGAGGTAAGGGACGGGCCGGCCCCCGAACACGTTCTCGGCGTTCTCCGTCATTCCGCCGCACGTGCTCGTGTAGAGGGCGTTGATGAGCTGCCCTTTGTGTTTGAGGACCTCGCCGCGCGTCTCATTGACGGCCTGCGTGCTCAGGGGATGTTCGGCGGACATGCCCATGTAGAGCTGGGAACGGGGCGTGCTGGTCAGGTCGTATCCCAGGCTCTTGAACTGGCCCATGTTCTTGATGGCGTAGGTCCGGGCGGCCACGGCCTGGGCCTTGAGGGCCTCGAGGGTCCCGTACTGTCCCGGGGACAGCTCGCCGGGCACGACGCTCATCAGATAGTCCTCCAGGTTCAGGACGTTGATCAGGACGGTGCCCTTGCGGGTCCCGCGAAGGATGAAGAAGCCGCGGTAGCTGCGGTTGTTGAAGCTCAGGAAGCTCTGTTCGTTGGCCGGGATGAAATAGATCTGCGAGTCCCGGTCGAGAGGCTTGAGCTCGTCCCGGACGACCATCCAGATCGGCTTGGAGGTCGGCTCGGTGATGTCCTCCCGGAGGATCCAAATGTCCTTGAGCCCGAGCCGGTTGAGTTCCTGGATCTTCGAGAGGGCGTCCCCGCGGGTCAAGAAATCACCGAGCTTGATCTCGAAGATGCCTCCGGCCTCGCTCTCGGGGTTCTCTTCGACGACCACGTTCCCGCCTGTCCGTTCCAGGAGCTCGGCGGCCAGCTCGTCGGCCTCTTTCCGGTCCTTGGCGTAGGCCAGGAGAAGCACGTATTTCTCCGTGAGCTTCTCGCCGCCGCCCTTGACCAGGACCTCGCCGGCGTCGTCCGAGATGAGCTTGTAGCTCGTCCCGACCTCGTAGATCTTCATGCCCGACGAGGACCGGATCCGGATGTCCTTCAGGTTCTGGCCCAGGCCGATGCTGATGACCGGCTTGGGGATCATGAATCCGTGGAAGAACGTCCCCTCGGTCCCGAATTCGACAGGTATGCCCCCGAAGAAGAAGAACCCGAGGAATAGGATGGAGATGTATTTGATCCTGCGTAGACTCATGGGGTTACCTGGCTGACTATTGAACATTGATAATATAGCCGATCCGAGCGTTTTTGTCAAGCGAAAAACCTAAATATGCTACATTCCGGCATTTCATCCACAACCTGTTGTGTCAAGGAGCTCACCATCCCTCCGCGCTTCAGGGACGCCGGGGCCTGTTCTCCGGGCCCGGGACTTGTGATAGAATCCCGGGAGATCGACCGCTCGGGAGGCCCGACCATGAGGAAATCCGCGATCATCGCCGGGATCGTCCTGGCCCTTGGATCGGTCCTCTTCGCCGATGACGGGGGGCTGGCCCGCCTCTTCCGGCCCGGAACGGTCGTCGTGGACCTCGACGGGGACGGATTCCCGGAAAAGCCGGCGGCGACCATCGTCGTGCCCGACCGCCCCACGTCACGAGAGCTGGCTTTAGCCGCCGATATCGCCGCCCGGATCAATTTCGAGAGCCTGGCCCTCGACCTCGACCTGGTGCGCCGGGAATCGGAGCTTCCAGGGCGCCGGGACCCGGGGCTCTTGATCCTCGTCGGAGGGTCCTTGGCCCTGGCCCGCGAGGCCCTCGCGGAAAGGGGCCTGACGCCGGACGACCTTCCCCCGCACAGGGGGCTCGTCCTCGCATTCGGATCGAAGGGCCGGCCCGGCATCGCCTGCGTGGCCGGGTCGGACGAGACCCTGCTGCGGACGGGCCGGGCTTTCTTTCTCCGCTGGCCTTATTTCTGGGAGGTCTGGGGACGTGAGACCGGGGCCACGTACGGATCGCTCGAAGCCGACCTCGAGCGGTTCTTCGGCGATGGGGGCCTGGCGCCCGCGAGGACGGTCGTCAGGGACGCCCTCTACGAGTTCCCTATCCGGCCCGAAGCGGCCGATGCCCTCCAGTCCTTGTCCTTCGACCAGGGCCAGGTCCGGACGCTGACGGTCGAGCTCCATTTCGGCGACGACGGCGGCCGGATCCGGGGCCTCCGTGCCTTGGCGGGCCTCAGGGAGCGCCAAGCCCGGGGGGAGGACACCGATGTCCTTTCCTATCCGGGCTGCGCCGAGCTGGTCCTCGAGCTCCATCATCGTCACGAGCGCGCTTCGTTCGTCCTGCCTCGGGTCGGCATGACCAAAAGGCTTCTGACCCCCGGTTTCAAGGACGGGCCGGGCGCGGAGCCTTCGGGCAAGGAATTCGACCTGCGCGAGCTCTTCTCGACCAAGGGGGTCTACGCCGACCAGGATCGCGACGGTCTTGCCGATGGACTTGACGCGGCCGTCATCATCCCCGAGGAGACGGCCAGCCTGGGGATCGCCGCCCTGGCCTCGAGACTCATGCTGGACACGGCCGGGGCCTCTTTCCCCGTCGTTCGGATCGACTCCGAGATCGAGCACAGACGGACACTGGCCGCCCCCATCCTCGCCGGGCCGGGCGCCCTGACGGCCGCCCTGATCAAGAACGGCAAGCTCAAGCCGCCCCCGCTCGGCCCGGCCGAGGGGCTGATAAGGATCGTCCCCAAGGCCTTCGGAAGATCATCCGCCCTGGTCGTCCACGCGTCCGACGGGACCGGCCTCGAGGGGACTCTCGACTACCTGGCCCGGACCTTCCCCTTTTTTGCGGAGTTCGGGGATGGCCATCCGGGCCTCCGGGAAGCGGCCGAGGCCTTCGAGAAGTTTCTCTCTGGTGAAAAGGGAGCCGCCGAGGCGTGGGCGATCAACGAGCTCGACAAGGCTGTCGCCGAAGTCAAGGGCCTGGATCTCGAGAGCTTTCACGTCGGCCTTCTCCTGCCCGGGTCCCGATCCAAGATCGAGAGCGCCATCCGGCGACGGCTGGAAGGGGCCGTCCGGGCCGACACCGTCGCGGTCGAGATCTCCGATCTCAAGTCGGGCCGCAAGGTCTTCGAGAAGGAGCGGACGTTCACCTGGGAAGGCGAAGACGCCGCGGCCTTGGTCGCCGAGACGCTCAAGGGGCGGAGCGACCGGAGCCGGCCGATCAAGATCAGTTTGGGGCTCAGCGAGTCCCCCGCGGTCCGCGCAAGCGTGCGGCGGACGATCGAGGACACGCTCAGAGCCGACGGCCGGACGGGATCGCGCGTCGAGGTCCTTTCGGCCTACAAGCCTGGATTCTTCTGGCTGACCGAGCGCGTCGCCCCGGCCCTTGACGGGGCCCGTGTCGACCGGCTCGTCATCCGGTTCGCCCGGGAAGAGGCCGACATCACCCGGCCCCGGCGGACCTATCCCGAGCCCTCCCGCTGGCTCCAGGAGCTCTACCCGGTCGATGAGATCCTCGCCGGGCGGCTTGGCATCCCTCTCGAGAGGATCGCGTTCGAGGCCAAGGATCCCGGGGGGCCGGTCTACGACGTCCGGGCCTTCGACGACCGCGGCGGCGTCCTCCTCGAGGACAGCTTCTCCCCCGCGGTCCGGGAGATCCCCCTCTTCAACGTCATCCCCGAGTGGGGCACGGCCACGGTGACCTGCGGCTGGCTGCGGATCGAGGCCGGGCCGGACATCGTCCACGAGTCGCTTCTCCGGACCGACCTCGAGAAGGTCTGGGAGTTCTACCAGGAGGAAGTCCTCGAGGCGGTCATCGCCCACGTCCGGGAGAAGACCGGCGGCCGGCCGACGTTCTCCAAGCAGCCCTATTTCAAGAGGCTCCTCGTTGATATATGGGCCAGCGAGCCCGACTACAAGCTCGGCCTCGACGAGGAGCTCGTCAGCTCCTTGGAGGCCCTCCACGACGAGATCTACTTCGACACCCTCGACCTTCTGCGCGGCATCACCCGATTCGATCCCGACGACAAGGAGCTCCCCGAGGACACATCGAGGTCGTCGGCCCCCGGCAACGTCCTGCCGATCATCCATCCGTCCCTGGAAGGAGGACCGGCCAAGGTCCGGGTCGTCTTCGAGGACGCCCCGGAGCCCTCGCCCCGGGCGACCTTCCGCTGGAAAGAAAGGGGCCGGGAGGAAGTCACGCGGCGGTCGGTCTTCCCCAAGCTCGAGCCCAAGCGATCGGAGGTCCCGGAGCTGGTCTACGACGGCCGGCGCAAACGTGTCGCCTCCCTGGTCGTCGGGACGGAGTGGGACAAGGAAGCCGACTTCCTGGCGCTCATCGACATCATCGGCGCGTGGCGCGGCCTGGCCGAGGCCGGGGCCCTGGAAGATGCCTTCGTCTTCCCGAACCTCGGCCGGATCACGGCCCGCCTCCGCCACGGGGAGCGGGAGAAGGACGAGCCCCTGACGGTCGTCCCCCCGGCGGCGACGGCCGAGGCCGCCGCCCCGCCCGACACCGGCGGGCCCATCGTGACCACCCGCGAGATCATCTCGCCCGCCATGTGTGCGGACATCATCCGCCGCCTGTCGGTCCTGGATCCCATCCGCAGCTACGTCGGCGGCCGGTCGTACGAAGGGCGGGACGTCCCGGTCCTCGAGATGTACCTGCCCCTCGGCCGTTATGTCTCCAGGCCCCGGCTGGCGGCCTTCAAGCCGACCCTCCAGGTCACCGCCCGCCAGCACGCCAACGAGGTCTCGGCGACCAATTACCTTCTCCGGTTCGCCGAGCTTACGGCCCGGGCCCCCTCCTACCGAAAGGCCCTCCGGAAAATGAGCTTTGTCTTCCAGCCTCTGGAGAATCCCGACGGCGCCGCGCTGGCCTACGAGCTTCACCGGATCTCTCCCTTCCACAGCCTTCACGCCGGCCGCTACGGGGCCCTGGGCGTCGACATCGGTTACCAGGCCGGGGCCAAGGCCGTTCTGCCGGAGGCCGCGGTCCGGACCGACCTGTACCGGAAGTGGCTCCCCGACATCTTTCTCAACCTCCACGGCTATCCGTCCCATGAATGGGTCCAGCCCTTCTCGAACTACACGCCCTATCTTTTCCGGGATTACTGGATCCCGCGGGGCTGGTTCACCTACTTCCGATCCCCGGCCCTGCCGATCTACGATGCCCAGCGCCGGGAAGCCCAAGCCTTGACGGACCTGATCATCGAGGAGATCGGTTCGGACGCCGAGGTCGAGGCCTCGAACGCCAGGTTCTACGAACGTTACAGGCGCTGGGCCGCGCGCTGGGCCCCGCACATGAATCCCCTCGAGATAACCGGAGGCGTCAACATCTACGCCCTGCGCCGAGGCCCGGCCGAGGCCCGGCTGACGGACCGCTCCCGGGCGACGTTCGTCGAGCAGACCCCCGAGGTCATGGACGAGACGGCCACCGGCGACTGGCTGGAGTTCCTGTGCGAACAGGGCCTGGCCTACCTGCGGGCCCACGTCAAGTACCTGGACCGGGCATCGTCGATGACCGTCCGCGTCGAGGAGGAGGTCCGCGGCCGGGTCCGGCTGACCTTCATCCGCGGCCGGCCGGGGAGATCGGGGGCCGGGCAATGACCGGCGGGGAGCCTCGGGTTGTCACGGCGACGGGAAATTGATAAGATGAGGGACGCCGCCGGGGAGCGGGGAAAGGCCGCCATGGACACCGCAACGAACCTGTTGATCGTCTCCGACGATTTCTCTCTCTACGAGACCATCAAGAAAGCCCCGGTGGGGGTCGATTTCAACGTCTACTTCTCCCAGACCAATGACGATTACCTGGCCGTCGTCCGCGACCACGGCATCCGCGTGGTCCTGGCCGATTCCGGGGAGTCCCCGGCCGGGGCCCTGGTCATTTTGAAAAAGCTCAAGAAATTCGACGCCCTGATCGACGTCCTCGTCGGCGGATCGGAGCTGGGGACCGAGGCCGTCCAGGACATCATCCGCGCCGGGGCGACCGACGTCATCGCCCGCCCTTACAAGGGAGACATCCTCCAGGACATCCTGAGGCGGATCTCGCGCAAGCGGACCCTGCGCCGGGAGACCTACGAGCTCGAAAAGAAGCTCGAGCGCAAGTACGTCTTCCAGGGGCTCATCAGCCGGAACCCCTACATGCTCGAGGTCTTCGGGCTCATCGAGAACATCGCCAAGTACTTCACCACCGTTCTCATCACCGGCGAGACGGGCACGGGCAAGGAGGTCGTCGCCCGGGCCATTCATTCCCTGAGCCCCCTCAAGGACAGGCCCCTCGTCGTCTGCGACTGCGCGGCGATCCCGGAGAACCTTTTCGAATCCGAGCTCTTCGGGTACAAGAAAGGGGCCTTCACGGGAGCCGACAAGGACAAGCGGGGGCTGTTCGAGGAGGCCGACGGCGGGATCATCTTCCTGGACGAGATCGCCGAAGTCCCCGTCGCCGTCCAGGCCAAGCTCCTGCGGGTCCTCGAGAGCCGCCAATTCCGGCCGCTCGGCGCGAACGACAACACCAGCGTCGAGGTCCGGATCGTGGCCGCCACCAACCGGAACCTCGCCGACCGCGTCCGGGCCGGGGAATTCCGTGAGGACCTCCTTCACCGGCTCAACAAGGTCGCCATCGAGCTCTCCCCGCTCCGCGAGCGGCCCGAGGACATCCCCCTGCTGACGCGCCATTTCCTTCAGACGGCCGGCAAACGGTTCGGCAAGAGCCTGCGGGGCGTCTCGCGCGAAGTCCAGAAGCTGTTCCTCAAGTACAACTGGCCCGGCAACGTCCGGGAGCTGGCCAACGTCCTGGAGAGCGCGGTCATGCTCTGCAAGAAAGAGTTCATCGATGTCGCCAACCTGCCTAAATATCTGCGCGACTTCATCCCCCCCGAAGGGGCCCTGGCCTTCGCCGGCCGGGACCACTTGTCGACGCTCGAGGATCTGGAGAAGGAGTACATCGCCTATCTGCTGAAGGTCACGAAGGGCAACCTCCGCCAGACCGCCAAGATCCTCGGCATCTCGAGGACCACGCTTTACAACAAGATCGCCAAATACAAGATCCCCCACTGACGAGGTCCGGCGCCCGGTCGGACGTGTCAGGGACGTTTCAGGAAGGGCGCGCCCCGCCGGTCTTCTTCGAGGTCTTGTCCTCGTACATCATCCTGTCCGCCAAAGCCAGGAGCTCCTGGACGGAGCTCGGAGTTCCGGGGTCGTAGCGGGCGACCCCCAAGCTCAGGGACAGGACGTAGGGCCGTTCCTTGCGGGCGTTGCGGGCGGCCATCTTGTCCCGGACACGGCGGACCAGGGCGGCCGGCTTCCAGTCCGAGGCATCGATGGCCAGGACGGCGAACTCGTCCCCCCCGATCCGGGCGATGATGTCGGATTCGCGGAAGGCGTCCCGGAGGATATCGGCGGCCTCGGCCAAGGCCCGGTCCCCCTCTTCGTGGCCCAGCGAGTCGTTGATCTTCTTGAGATCGTCGAGGTCGGCGAAAAGCAAGGTCAGGTCCTTCTTCGTCCGGTGGGCGATCTTGAACTGCTGCTCGGACAGGGTCAGGAAGCCCCGGCGGTTGTAGAGCCCGGTCAGGTCGTCCACCAGCGACAGGTCGCGGAGGGCTTCCTCGGTCCGGGTCCGGTGGACGGCGATGGCATAGAGGGCGGCCAGCCTTTCGACGGCTTCGAGGTCCCGCTCCTCGTAGGGGCGCTCCGCGTTGGCCAGGACGATAACGCCGACGATGGCCCCGGACATGACGGCCGGCACGGCCAGGAACTGGCCGACCGGGGCATGCCACTCCGGCATCCCTGAGAACCTGGGATCCAGGCTGGGGACGTTGGTCAGGATCGATTTCCCGTCCTTGAGCGCGGACCGCCACAGCGCCGAGCGTTCGTGGGCGTCCCCGGCCTCGCCGGGGTGGCCGTCGAGCATGGCTTGGGCGTCGGGGGTCAAGGCCGCGGCGACGAGCCTGCCCGTCTTGACATCGACATAGCCCACCAGGGCCGAGGCGCTCGACGTCAACCGCCGGGAGTGCTCGAGGACGACGGCCGACATCTCCTCGATCGGCGTCGGGGTCAGCAGGCGCTCGGAGACGGCGGCCTCCGAGGTCTTCGACCGGAGGTTCCAGGAGAGGGCGGCGTCGGCCTGCTTTTTCTTGGTGATATCCTCGATCGTCCCGTCATAGTACAGGGTCCGCCCGCGCCGGTCCTTGACGGACCGCGCCGTGTCCCTGATCCAGATGACCGTCCCGTCCCGGCGCCGCAGCTGGGTCTCGTAGGAGTCGACGAAGCTCGCGGTCTCGAGCAGGGATTGCCAGCTTTCCCGGTCGCCCGGGCTGAGATACAGCTCCGAGGAGTTGACCGCCTTGAGGGACTCGACGTCCGGATAGCCCAGCATCCGGGCCAAAGCCGGATTGGCGTCCACGATCTCGCCCTTGGGCGTCACCCGGTAAATGCCCACGTGGACCCCCATGAAGACCGACCGCAGCTTCTCTTCGCTGGCTTCGAGGGCCGCTTCGGCGTCCCGGGACTTGGCCCTCTCCTCGGCCAGGTCGCCCTGAGCGCGCGAGTTAGCCAGGGCCAGCCCGGCGATATTGGCCAAGGCCAGCCCCAGGCTTAGATCGTGCTCCCGGCGGTCCGGGAAGCGCAACCCCGAGATCTCGAGAAGGGCGAGACCGTCGCGTCCGCCGTCTATCCGGAGGAAGAAGCCGTCCCGGTCGTTCTTCCAGGCGTGGTCCAGGTTCAAGGACAGAATGCGCTCTTGGGGAGAGCCCTCTTTGCTGGCCGCCTCGGCCAGCGAGGCGACGGGATGGAAGGCGATGTCCCGCGGGGCCAGGAGGACCCGGAAGGCCTCGATGACGGAGGCCCGGGCCTCGTCCTCAGTGCCCGCGCGGGCCACGGCCCGGACGATCTGGCCCAGCCGGGCGTACTCGGCGATCTGCCCGCTCAGGCCCGCCAGACGCTCCTCGACCCCGCCTTTTTCTTTCTCCAAGCGCCAGGACAGCACGAGGCCCTCGAGGCTCAGCTCGAAAAACCCGAGGCCCGTGGGATAGATCTCGAAGGGCAGCTTGAGGAACTTGGCGAACTCCCGGAGCTCCCGGCCGACGCCGGGGTGGACACCGGTGTCGAGAAGGACGACCTTGCGGGCCGAGCCGCGGAAAAAGTCCCGCCCCGCTTTGCCGTCGCCCGGCCACCTCTTGTCGACGAACGCCCGCCAACCCTTGAGCCACCCCGGGAGGAGCAGAAGGGCTTCCTCGCGGAGAAAATGGACCAGGACGTTCTTGTCCGCCACCCATTCGAAACACTGGCCCTTGCGGGCCCGGGAGGGATCGCCGGCATCGGTCAGGTCCTTGGAGGCTTGGGTGAGGCAGTAGCTCCCGAGAAGGCAGGCGGAACGCCCTTTGCGACGGCACTCAGCGAGGCTTTCGTCCAGTCCATGCCAATGGGCCTCGGCCAGGTCGCAGTCGACGGGAACGGCCTTGAAATGGACGTCACCGAAAGCGGGAAGGGCGGAGAGGGCCCGGACCTCGCGTTCGAGGTGGGAGCAGACGATCAAACAGAGCTCGCGCGCCATGTCTCAACGTCCCCGGCCAGCGCGCCGGCGCTGCCATGGACTTATATGTTCTAATATTGAACATTGTTATTATATCACCCTTTATTGTCATAAATCAAGTTATTTATTCAATTTGTCACTTTTTATATGTTCTATATAAGAACACATAATTTTTGAAAAACAGACCTTTTCCCTTGAGATCGGACTTAGTCCGGGGGTCCTATTTCTCGCTGAGGGCGTCCCGGTCGAGGACGCTGGCGAAGACATCGCCCTCAGCGGCTGTCTCCCCGTCGACGAGGGCCCGGCCCTTCATATGCCAGATGCGGGCCTTGAGGCGGACGAATTCGACCTCGAGCCGGAGCTGGTCGCCGGGGACGACGGCTCTCTTGAACTTGAACTTGTCGACCTTGCTGAGGACGACGAACTTGCTCTCGGGGTCGGGGATCGAGTTGAAGAGCAGCACGCCGCCGGCCTGGGCGATGGCCTCGATGATCAGGACGCCGGGCATGATCTTCCACTCCGGGAAGTGGCCCTGGAAGAACTGCTCGTTGCAGGTCACGTTCTTCAGGGCGACGATGTTCTTGCCGGGGCCCAATTCCAGGACGCGGTCGACAAGGAGGAACGGGAACCGGTGGGGGAGAAAGCGCGAGATCTTCTCGATCGAGATCATGGGGCCTCCTTTAGAACGTCGTGCCGACGGCGAACCGGAAGGCGAAATCCGGATCGCCCGAGAAGATCTTCTTGTTGTTGTAGGAGAAGATCAGGCGGAACGGGACCCGCAGAGCCGGGACGAAGATGCGGGCCTCGATCCCGGCCGAGGTGTACATGTTCTTGAGGGAGAATTTCTCGCTGTAGGGGATGGCATTCCCCATGTCGTAGAAGAAGATGGCGTAGATGGGCCCACCGACGGGGATGATGTACTCGGCGTTGAAGATGAACGCCTTGTCCCCGCCCATATTGTAGCCGTTCTCGTCGGTCGGCCCGATGGTATAGACCTCGTAGCCCCGGATCGACCGCTCTCCGCCTAGGAAGAAGCGCTCCCAGTAGGGGATCTGCGAGCCCCGGATGGCCTTGACGACCTGGTATTGGACGTGGGCGCCGATGACGTGGTTGCCGATGAAAGGCTGATAACGGGTGAACTCGATCTGGGGCTTGATGAGATCGACCTCGCCGCCGAGGAAGGTCCCCGCGTACTTCATCGACAGCGAGTACATCGTGCCCCGCGTCGGGGTCAGGGGGCTGTCGATCGTCGAATGGTAGATCATCGGGGTGATCGAGCTGACGTTGTACTTGCCCGTCCCGTAGTAGCCCATATAGCTGGGGAGGAGCGGCGTATCGTCGCCGTCCTCCGCGTTGGGATCGACGACCTGGGCGTTGATCCGCGCGTAGGTGTAGGTCAGGTTGGTCCGCCACATGCCGAACAGGCGGGCCCCCGTGATGAGGTCGATGCCCCGCTCCTTCCGCGAGTACCAGGGATAGGTGATGCGGCGGTCGTAGATGTTGAAGCCGGCGGTGATGGGCTTGTCGAAGAGGTAGGGCTCCGAGAAGCCGAACGAGTAGTTCTTGACCAGTTTGCCGGTCTGGACGGTGAATTCGAGGTTCTCTCCGGCCCCGAGGAAATTGACGGTCGAATAGCTGAAGGCGATGAACGTGCCCTCGTAGCCGCTGTAGCCCGCCGTGAACTGGATGTTGTTCCTCTGGAGCTCCTTGACGTTGACCTTGACGTCGATCTTGGTCGGGTCCTCGGGGTCGGGCATGATGTCCGGCTCCTTCTCGAGATCGACCAGGCCGAGCTGCTTGATGCGGAGGATGCTGTTCTTGAACATCGCCAGGCTGAAGCGGTCGCCCTCCCGGATCAGCATTTCCCGGCGGATGACCTTGTCCTTGGTGTACGTGTTGCCGCGGAACTCGAGGCGGTCGAGGTAGGCGACCTCGTTCTCCTGGATGTTGAAGGTCACGTTGACCGTCTTGGTCCTCGGGTCCAGGTTCTCCACGGGGATGACCTGGGCGTAGAGGAACCCGTAGTTGCGGTAGAGCTCCGAGATGTCCTCGACGCTCTTCTCGCGGACCTTCGTGCTGTAGACCTCGTTCGGCTGCAGCTTGATCATCGACATGAGGCCGCGGGTGTTGAAAGTCTTGTGGCCCTCGATGGTGATGTCCCCGACCCGGTAGATGTAGCCGGGATCGACCGGGACGACCAGCCGCATCATCGTCTGCGTCTTGCCGAAGATCTTGCGCTTGGTGATCTCCTCGGCCCGCGGCTCGCCGACGGTCGCTTCCATGTAGCCGCGCTCCTGATATTTCTTCTTGATCCGTTCGGCGTCCTCCAAGATCGTGTTCTGCTTGTAGACGTCCTTGCCGGCGATCCAGTTGAAGAAGGAATGGGGCCGGTTGTCCTTCATCGACCAGACGAGCTCGCTCGACGCGAGCTTCGTGTCGCCTTCGAAGACGATCTGCCCGACGCGGATCTTGGGCCCCTCGTCGACCCGGATCAGGACTTCGACCTCGTTCTTGCCGACCCTCTCGACGTCGGCCTCGATCGAGGACGCCAGGAGGCCTTTCTCGAAGAGCATCTCGGTGATGGTCCTCTTGACCTTCTCGATCCGGGCGGGGCTGTAATAGGAGTAGGGCAGGATGTACTCGTCCTTCTCCTTGAGCTTGCTGACGATGTCGTTCTCCTTGAGCTTCTTGCCGGTCTTGAAGGCCACCGTCTTGATGATCGGGTTCTCCTCAACGACGATGCGGACGATCCGCCCCCTCGTCCCCGGCACGGTCTCGATCCGGATGTCGGCAAAGAACCCGGTGGACCAGAGGACGCGGAAGTCCCGCCGGAGCTGGCTTTCGCTGAAGTAGTTGCCCTCCCGCACGGAAAGGTAGTAGAGGATGGTCTCCTGGGTCACCCGCTCATTGCCGACGATCTCGATCTTTTCCAGGATCTCCTGGGCGGCGAGGACCCCCGGGAGGAGCAGGAGGAACAGGAGGAACAGGGCGAGAGAGGCTCTTTTCATGGACACCGTCCTTATATCCTATAGCATATTATCCCATACGGCTCAAAATCTCGCCCGTCCCCTTCTTTCAACCCTCCGAAAGACCCAAAAGTTTCAGCCGTCCGCCCTCCATGACATAGGTCTTATGGCAGGAGAGCGCGATCTTTTCGTTGTGGGTGACGATGATCGAGGACAGTCCCTTGCTCCGGTGGAGATCGAGGACCAGGCGGAGGACGCGTTCTCCCGTCTTCCAGTCGAGGTTGCCGGTGGGCTCGTCGGCGAGCAGGACGCGGGGCTCGTTGGCCAGGGCCCGGGCGATGGCCACCCGCTGCTGTTCGCCTCCCGACAGCTGCCCCGGCCGCGATCCGGCCTTGCCCTCGAGACCGACGTCGGCGAGCAGGGCCAGGCCGCGGGCGGCGGCCTCCCTCTTGCCGAGGCCCCCGATCATCATGGGGAACAAGACGTTCTCGAGGGCCGTGAACTCGGGCAGGAGATGGAAGGTTTGAAAGACGAACCCGATCTTCCGGTTGCGGACGGCGGCGATCTCTCGGCCCGTCCGGGCCGAGAGGTCCTCGCCGTCGACGAGGACCCGGCCGGTCGTGGGCCTGTCCAGGGCCCCGAGGAGGTTGAGAAGGGTCGTCTTGCCCACGCCCGAGGCCCCCATGACGGCCGCGAGATCCCCTCTCTCGAGCCCGAATTGGAGCCCCGAAAAGACCTCGAAGTCCGGTTTCCCGGGCACGGGATAGGATCTCCCCAGGTTCTCGGCGAGAAGGACGAGGTCACTCATATTTCAGCGCCTGGACGGGATCGACCCGGGCCGCCCGGCGGGCGGGGAACAAGGTGGACACGAAGCTGATGGCCAGGCTGACGCCGACGATGGCGGCCAGGTCGAGCGGCCGGAGCCGGAACGGGACGTGGGAGATCTGGTAGATGTCGACCGGGATGCGGATGAGCTGGAACGTGTTGGCCAGCCAGCACCAGCCGAGGCCCAGGAGGACGCCCAGCGCCGTCCCGATGACCCCGATCATGGCCCCCTGGTAGAAGAACACCTTGTTGACGGTCCGCGGGGTGGCCCCGATGGCCATGAGGATGCCGATGTCCCGGGTCTTCTCCATGACCATCAGGATCAGGGTGGCGATGATGTTCAGGGCGGCGACGATGACGATCAGGGTGATGGTCAGGAACATGATGTTCTTCTCGAGCTTGAGGGCTGAGAACAGGGACTTGTTCAGCTCCATCCACGTCGTGACGTAGACGAGGGGCGGCGTCGTCTCCCTGATCGCGGCGGCCAGGCCCGGGGCCTTGAAGATGTCCCGGAGCCGGACCTGGATATAGCTGACCCGGTCATCGAGGCCGAGAAGCCTTTGGGCGGTGGCCAGCGGGACGACGGCCGTCGAGTTGTCGAACTCGTAGAGTCCCGTTTGAAAGAGGCCGGTCACGAGGAACCTCCGGCTCTTCGGCAGGAGGCCCATCGGCGAAAGGGTCGAAGAGGCCGACACGACGCTGACGACATCGCCGACCTGGGCGCCGATCCGCATGGCCAGCTCGCGGCCGAGCAGGAGGCCCTCCCGTCCTTCGCCGGGGACCGGCAGCCGCCCGGCCTCCAGGTCGCGGAGCCAGTCGGCGCTCTCGCGCTCCCTGTCGAGGTCGAGGCCCTTGAGGAGGACGCCGGAGCTCTCCGACATCCCGGTGACGAGGACCGTGCTGTACACGACGGGCGTCACCGATTCGACCCCCGGCAGGGCCCGGATCCCTTCGGCCATCGCGCCGTAGTCCTTCAGTCCGTCCCCCGAGAGGTCGGAGACCATGATGTGCGAGGTCGCCCCGAGGATCTTGTCCTGGACGTCCTCCTGGAACCCGGTGATGAGGGCGATGGCGATGACCAGGGCGGCGACGCCGATCATGATCCCCAGCACGGAGATGGAGGTGATGACCGAGATGAAGGCCTGCTTCCTCCGGGCCGTGAGGTAGCGGCGGGCGACGAACAGCTCGAACTTCATGTCGGCTTCGGCCTCAGGAGAGGGAACAGGATGACCTCTCGGATCGACCTCCGATCGGCCAGGATCATCGTCAGGCGGTCGATGCCGATGCCTTCCCCGCCCGTGGGCGGCAGGCCGTATTCGAGGGCCTCCACGTAGTCGAGGTCCACCGGGTGGGACTCATCGTCCCCGCGGCGCTTGTCCTCTGCCTGTTCCTCGAAGCGGGCCCGCTGCTCGGCCGGGTCGGTCAGCTCGGAGAAGGCGTTGGCGACCTCCATGCCGGCCACCAGGAGCTCGAACCGCTCGGCTTCCTCGGGATCGTCCCGGGCGGCCTTGGCCAGGGGCGAGATCTCCCGCGGCGGGTTGGTGATGAACGTCGGCTGGACGATGTGGTCCTTGACGAACTTGTCGAAAAGGACGTCGAGGGCCTTGCCGTAGGTCATCGGCGTCTTGTCGGGAGCCAGCTCGGCGGCGAAGGCGACCAGCCCCCGGCGGTCCTCGAACCGGGACGGGGCCAGGCCGCTGTGATGAACGAGGGCCTCCATGAACTTCATCCGCTTGTAGGGCCGCTTGAACGACAGCGTCTTTCCGTCGAACGGGATCTCCTCCCCTCCCCGCAGGGAGACGACCAGGCCCGTCAGCAGCTCCTCGGTCATGTCCATCATGTCGTAGTAGTCCTTGAAGGCCTCGTAGAACTCGAGCATGGTGAACTCGGGATTGTGCTGGGCGTCGAGCCCCTCATTGCGGAAGCTCCGGTTGATCTCGTAGACCTTGTCGAGGCCGCCGACGACCAGCCGCTTCAAATAAAGCTCGGGAGCGATGCGCAGGTAGAGGTCCATCCCCAGGGCGTTGTGATGGGTCTTGAACGGCCTGGCCAGGGCGCCGCCGGGAATGACGTGCATCATCGGCGTCTCGACCTCGACGTAGCCCCTCTCGTCGAAGAACCGCCGGATATGGGAGACGATGGCGCTCCGCAGACGGAAGACCTCCCCGACCTCGGGGTTCATGATCAGGTCGAGGTAGCGCTGCCGCGTGCGGAGCTCGACGTCCTGGAGACCGTGCCATTTCTCCGGGAGGGGGTGGAGGGACTTGGCCAGGAAGGTGAAGGACTCGAGCAGGACGGAAAGCTCCCCCGTCCTCGTCTTGAACAGCTTGCCGCGGACCGACAGGACGTCGCCGATGTCGCACAGGCCGAAGAGCTCGTAGGCCTCGGCCCCGGCCACATCCTGCCGGAGGTAGACCTGGAGCCGGGCCCGTCCGTCGGAGATGTGGAAGAACGTCGCCCGGCCCATCTTGCGGACGGTCAGGATGCGCCCGGGGACCTCGACGACCACGGCCTTGTCCTCCAGCTCCTCGGCCGAGAGGCCGGCGAAGGCGTCGACGATCCCTGAGACCGCGTGGGTCGGCCGGGCCTTGTAGGGGAACAGTTCGACGCCGGCCTCGCCCAGTCTACGGAACTTGTCCCTGCGGGCCAGCTCCTGGTCGTTCTCCCGCTCGGCCGGAGGGGCCTGTTCCGGGGCCTTCTCGCGGACGTCCTTTTTGTCGCTCATGGTCGCTCTTTCCCGTTCCGGGCCGGGTCGGCCTTCCCGCCGTTCGTCCTCCGGAGGCGCTTGCCGACGGCATCCAGGACGCCGTTGACAAAGACGGCCGACTCCCGGCCGCTGTATTTCTTGGCGATCTCGATGGCCTCGTTGATGACGATGGCCGGGGTCAGGGCCGGCTCATAGAGAAGCTCGCATACGGCGATCCTCAGGATGTTCCGGTCGACGACCGCCATCCGGGCCAGGCGCCAGTTCTTGGAGGCCGACTGGACGGCCTCGTCGATCTCGTCCCGGCTGCCGAGGATCCGCTCGACGAGCCAGGTCCCGTAGTCCTTGACCTCGGCGGCCGCCTTCTGGTGCTTCCAGTAGGTCCGGGCCAGGGCCGCCGGGTCGGCCGAGTTGAATTCGGTCTGGAACAGGATCTGCAGCGCGCACTCCCGCGCTTTCCGGCGGCTACCCATCTTGCGTCCCGGTCACCCGCTCAGGCGAGGCCCGACTCCTTGATCAGGCTCAGCGTCTCGACCAGGGCCATGGCCGCGTCGTAGCCTTTGTTCCCGGCCTTGGTCCCGGCCCGGTCGATGCCCTGCTCAACGGTGTCGACGGTCAGGATGCCGAAAGAGACGGGCACCCCGTCCTCGAGGGCGATCTGGGCCAGTCCCTTGGTCACCTCGGCCCCCAGAAAATCGAAATGGGGCGTGTCCCCCCGGACCAGGGCCCCGATGCAGAGGATGCCGTCGGCCTTCTTGGTCCGGGCGAGCTTGCGGGCGACCAACGGGACCTCGAACGATCCGGGGACCTTGAAGACCGTGAGATCGGCCTCCTGGGCCCCCGTCTTCTGGAGGGCTTCCAGGGCCCCCTCGAGCAGACGGTCGGCGATGAAGCTGTTGTACCGGCTGACGACGATGCCGATCTTGAACCCTTTGGCCTGGAGTTTTCCTTGATGGATTTTCATGGACGTCACGCGCCTCCGCTTGCGATCTTTTTCTCGTAGATCCGGTATCTCTTATAGATGCCGGCGCCGATCGAGGCCGCGAACCGGTTGATGGCCTCGTTGTCCTCGAGCTGCCAGGAGAGCTCGCCCCACTCGAAGCCCTTGGCCAGCAGGGCCTTTTCGAAACGGTCGTACAGGAGGTAAGCGACCCCGGTGCCCATGACCTCGGGGATGACCCCGAAGACGACCGCGCGGACCCCCTTGATCCTCTTGCGGGCCGCGAGGAGCCGGATGAACCCGAAGGGCAACAGGCGGCCGTTGATCTTGGCCAGGGCCTCGTTGAGGTTCGGCAGCCCGAAGGCGAACCCGACGGGACGGCCCTCGCGCTCGACGAACAGGACGACGTCGGGGTCGGCGAACCGGACGAGGCTGCGGGCCATGTGCTTGATCTCCGTGTCGGTCCAGGGGACGAAGCCCCAGTTGTTCCGCCAGCCGCTGTTGTAGATATGGGCGATGGTCGCGGCCTCCTCGAAGAGCCTGGATCTGTCGAAGGTCCGGATGCGGAACCTGTCCGGATCGGCGACCCGGGCCAGGGCCGCCTGGACCTTGGCCGACGTCGCGTGCCCGCGGTCCATCCGGAAGGCGTAGAGATCCTTGGCCTTGGACATCCCGCACGCCTCCATCAGATCCATGTAATAGGGAGGGTTGTAGGGCATCATGACGACCGGCGGCAAGTCGAAGCCCTCGATGAGGAAGGCGCACTCGTCGTTCATGGACAGGTTCATGGGGCCGCGCAGGACATCCAGGCCCTTCTCCCGGACCCAGCCGGCCGCGGCGTCGAGAAGGGCCCTGGCCGCGTCCGGGTCGTTCCGGCATTCGAAGAGACCGAAAAAGCCGGTCGCGTCGCGGTGTCGCTCGTTGTGGGCCCGGTCGACGACGGCCGCGATCCGGCCGACAGGCTGGCGGCCGCGGAAGGCCATGAAATAGTCCGCCTCCCCGTGCTCGAAGAACGGGTGCTTCCTGCGGTCGAGCTTCTGCTTCATGTCGACGATCAGGGGCGGGACCCAATAAGGGTTCCCCTCGTAGACGGCCCACGGGAACCGAATGAAGGCCGAAAGCTCGCGTCTCGTCCGAACCTTCTTGATCTGAACGTCGTTCACGTGTCTCCTGCCCTGTCGAGAGTGTCCCCCATTTTAACAGATGTCCGCCTTTTTTGCATCAAGAACGCCAGGCGGGGCCGGGGCGCCCCGCCGGGCCCGCCCGGTCTTGAGGTCGGGGACCGAATTATGATAGGTTGAAACTTCCCGACAGGAGGCCGACCATGAGATCCAAGGACCGCTTCGACGAGCTGCCACCCGAAAAGCTGCGCTGGACCTGCAACGAGGAGCTGGTCCCTGTCGGATCGAGCGCCGAGGCCGAGCCGTGCGACGAGATCATCGGCCAGAGCCGGGCTCTCAAGGCCATCCAGACGGGGCTCGACATCAAGAGCCTGGGCTACAACATCTTCATCACCGGCATGGTCGGCACGGGCCGGACGACGACCATCAAGCAGCTGCTCGAGAAGCTCGAGAAGGCCGATGGGACGCCCGACGACATCCTCTATGTCAACAACTTCAAGTACCCCGACGAGCCGGTCCTGATCGTCCTGCCGGCCGGGCGCGGACGCCGCTTCAGCGAGGCCATGGAGCGTCTCATCACCATGCTCCGCACGAGCATCCCGAACCTCCTCAAGAGCCCCTACTACACCGAACGGCGCGACGCCATCGTCGAGGCCCAGCAGAAGAAGCAGAAAGAGCTCCTCCAGGGCTTCGAGGAGGAGGTGGCCGCCGAGGGCTTCTCGGTCGTCCAGGTCCAGATGGGCCTGTTCACCCGGCCCGATCTCATCCCGGTCATCGACGGCCAGACCATTCCCTTCAAGAAGCTCGACGGCATGGTCAAAGAGGAGAAGATCCCCAAGGAGACCGTGGATCGCCTCAAGGCCAAGTACGAGGAGCTGACCGCCAAGCTCGAGTCCGTCTTCGAGAAGCTCAAGGAGATCGACGAGGAGACCCGGGCCCTGCTCCGCGGCTGGGACGAGGAGGCCATGACCCCGATCATCAAGGGGGGCATCGGCGAGATCCGCTCCCGGTTCCAGGACCCCAAGATCGAGACTTATCTCAACGAGGTCGAGGCCAACCTGATCAAGACGATCGACGCCTTCAAGACCCCGAAGAAGGAGGAGAAGGAGGGAGAGGACGACTTCCGCGAGTACCGCGTCAACCTGCTGGTCGACAACTCGGAACAGAAGGGCGCGCCGGTCGTCATGGAGACCAATCCCAATTACGTCAACCTCTTCGGGTCGATCGAGATGGCCTATCCCCGGATGGGCATGGCCCAGACCGATTTCCTCATGATCAAGGCCGGCTCGTTCCTCAAGGCCAACGGCGGTTACCTGGTCCTCAACGCCCTCGACGCCCTCGTCGAGCCCGGGGTCTGGGCGACCCTCAAGAGGACCCTGCGCAACCAGATCTTCGAGATCCAGAACTACCTCCAGATGTACCTTTTCACGAGCACCCGCCTCAAGCCGGAGCCGATCAAGGCCAACGTCAAGGTCGTCATGATCGGCGACGCCTCGATCTACAACCTCCTGTTCTTCCTCGACGAGGACTTCAAGAAGATCTTCAAGATCAAGGCCGAGTTCGACTCGGAGATGGACAAGGACGCCAAGGCCGTCGGCGACTACGTCCGCTTCGTCAAGAAGATCTGCGACGAGGACGGCCTCATGCCCCTGGACAAGAGCGGCCTCAGCGCCCTCGTCGAGTACGCGACCCGGATCGCCGGCCGGCAGCGGAAGATCTCGACCCGCTTCCACGTCATCGCCGACGTCGTCCGCGAGTCGTGCTACTGGGCCCGCAAGAGCGGCCGCCCGGCCGTCGGACGGGACGACGTCGAGCGGGCCGTCCGCGAGCGGTTCGAGCGGGTCAGCCTCATTGAGGACAAGATCCAGGAGATGATCGAGGAAGGGACCATCCTCATCGACACGGAGGGGGCCGTCGTCGGCCAGGTCAACGGCCTGTCGGTCTACGACATGGGCCAGTTCATGTTCGGGAAGCCCACCCGGATAACGGCCCGGACGGCCATGGGCCGGGCCGGGGTCATCAACATCGAACGGGAGGCCGATCTCAGCGGCCGGACCCACAACAAGGGCGTCCTCATCCTATCGGGATACCTGCGCGGGAAATACGCGGCGGACAAGCCCTTCACGCTGTCGGCCTCGATCGCCTTCGAGCAGTCCTACGGAGGGGTCGACGGCGACAGCGCCTCCTCGACCGAGGTTTACGCCATCCTCTCGAGCCTATCGGGCCTGCCGCTCCGGCAGGATATCGCCGTCACGGGCTCTCTCAATCAGAAGGGCGAGATCCAGCCCATCGGCGGGGTCAACGAGAAGATCGAGGGTTTCTTCGACGTCTGCCGGGCCAAGGGCCTGAACGGGACCCAGGGCGTCATCATCCCCCATCAGAACGTCCAGAACCTGATGCTGCGGTCCGAGGTCGTCGACGCCGTCCGCGAGGGCAAGTTCCATATCTACCCCGTGCGGACCATCGACGAGGGCATCGAGATCCTGACCGGGATCGAGGCCGGGACGCTCGACGGGAAGGGCGCCTTCGAGGAGGGCACGGTCCACTTCCTTGTCGACCGGGAGCTCCAGCGTCTGGCCAAGAGCTGGAAGGAGTTCGCGGCCGCCGGCAAGGCCGCCGAGACGATAAACGACCCTCAGAAATAGGCCTTTCTCGAGCTTTCGGATCGACGCGGGGCTTTTCCGGATCTCCTTCGGCGCTGCCTCCTGATCCCCTGAAGACCGGGACAGGGAGAAGGACGCGGTACGTGGCGCAGGATCAACGCGACGGGCGCCGCGGGGAGGGCCGGGCGGCCAGCGAACGGAGGCGGTCGATCTCCGTTTTCTTGAGATAGCGCCACTGGCCGGGCTTGAGGCCCTCGAGCGTCAGCCCGGCGAAGGCCACGCGGCGGAGCTTCTTCACCCGGTGCCCCACGGCCTCGAGGAGCTTGCGGATCTCGCGCTTGCGGCCTTCATGGATCTCGAGGCCGACCAGGGTCCAATCCGAGCCGCGGCGAAGGGCCCGGACCTTGGCCGGCGCCGTCCTCCGGCCCTCGAGAAAGATGCCTTTCCGGACCCTTTCAAGGGCCTCCTCGGCCGCCTGCCCTTCGACCAGCGCCTCGTAGACCTTGGGGACCTCGTACCGCGGGTGGGTCAGCCGATGGGCCGTCTCGCCGTCGCTGGTCAGCAGCAGGGCCCCTTCGGTCTCCGCGTCCAAGCGGCCGACGGGATAGACACGGGTTTCGAGCTTCGGCAGGAGGTCCATGACCGTGGGCCGGCCGAACGGGTCCTTGACGGATACGACCGGACCGGCCGGCTTGTTGAGCAGCACGAAGAGCGTCCGCTCGGACTCGGGCCGGACCGTCCGGCCGTCGGCGACGACGCGGTCGCGTGAGGCGTCGATCTTGGCCCCCAGCTCCTGGACGACGCGGCCGTTGACCCGGACCCGTCCCTCGACGATCAGGCGGTCCGCCTCGCGCCGCGAGCACACGCCGGCGTGGGCCAGGAACTTGTTGAGCCTCGTCTCCATGGACCATGCCCCTCAGCGCGGCTTGGCGACGACCTCGACGACCCTCAGGTCGAAGAAGCTCTGGGCGTTGGCGGGGACGATGACCAAGGCCGTATCGGCCCCGCTCCAGGTCCCGCCGACGGCGACACAAGGCTTCCCGACGGGGACCAGTCCGGCGTCGGCGGCCATCAGGCTGATCTCGATGGCCACCTTGGCGCCCTGGCCGAAGGTCCGCAACGTGTAAGCCACGATCTCCTCGAGCTCGTAGGTCCCAAGCTTCTTGCGCACGGCCCGGCCGACGCCGCCGAAGGCGTGCTGGGCCGTCAGGATGCGGACCCCGGCTTTGTCAAGACGCCGTCGGAGTGCGGGCTTGAGCTCCTGGACATTGGGCCCGGAAAAGCCCGTCGAATGGGTCACGGCGACGAGCTTCGAGGGCTCGATCTGCCGGAGGGCCTTGACGGCCGTCGCGCCCGTCGTCGTGGCCACCAGGATGGTCCCGATGCCGAGCTCGGCGGCCCGCCGGGCGGCGGCCTCCAGGGTCCGGTCCGTGTTCGCCGGGCCGGACTTCTCGAACGACAGGCAGCCGACGATGATGTCCTTGGAGGTCGCGGTCCGCTTTTTTCCGGCCATGGTCTTCCTCCCTCGATAACGCGTCCCGGGTTCGGGCCCATTATGAGAACATCGCGCCGGCCCTGTCAAGCTCGCCCCGTTTGGTGCCCGACGCGAGGAGGCGGAGGATGTCGCCCTGAAGACCCCCATAGCGGAGGGGGACCCGGCGCTCGGCGCCGGGGGAACCGTCGGGACAGGTTCCCGGGGGTGTGGGGGGCTAAGGGCGATATCCTTCGCCAGACCGAGCGGAGGGCTTACCCGACGCGAGGAGCCCTTTCAACCTTTTTCGGGGAATTCCGTATGATCCATGGAGAAGAGAAAGAAGGACCTAGAGCGCGAGTCACATGGCCAAGACGCCCATCAAGGAATCCCTGGTCATGGCCCTGGTCTCCCTGCGGTCCAACAAGCTGCGGACCTTCCTGACCCTGCTCGGGATCATCATCGGGGTCCTGACGATCATCGCCGTCGTCTCCGTCATCCAGGGCCTTAACGACTACGTCTACACAAAGATGGCCTTCTACGGGGCCAACGATTTCTCGGTCCAGAAGTTCTCGATGATCGGCACTTCGCTCAAGGACTTCCAGGAGCAGATGAAGCGCAAGGACCTGACCCTGGTCGAGCTCCAGGTCCTGCGGGACAACTGCCGGTCGTGCGAGATCATCGGTGCCAGCACGTCGACGAGCAGGACCGTCAAGCACGGCAGCCAGTCCCTGAGGAACACCGACGTCCAGGGCGTCACCCATCTCGATCACCAGATCGGCTCGGTCCTCGAGCTCCAGAGCGGCCGGCACCTCCAGCGCCAGGACGAGACCAATTCCCGGGCCGTCTGCATCATCGGGGCCGATGTCGCCGAGAGGCTGTTCCCGACCGTCGACCCTCTCGGACGCTGGCTCAAGGTCGGTGGCCGCGACTTCCTGGTCATCGGCGTCGGCGAGAGGAAGGGCAAGATCTTCGGATTCAGCCAGGACAACTACGTCCGCATCCCGATCACGACCTTCATGAAGGTCTACGGGGCGCGGCGCTCGATCAGCATCAACATCCACACCGGGTCCCAGGAGCGGATGGTCGAGGCCCAGGAGGAGGTCCGGACCATCCTCCGCTCGTGGCGGAAGCGGTCCTTCCGGGACCCCGACGATTTCTCCTTCGCCACCTCCGAGACTTTCATCGATTTCTACAAGAGCGCCACCTCGGGCATCTACTTCGCCATGATCGCCATCTCCTCGATCGCCCTGGTCGTCGGCGGCATCGTCATCATGAACATCATGTTCGTCTCGGTCTCCGAGCGGACCAAGGAGATCGGCATCCGGATGGCCGTCGGGGCCCGGCGCCGGGACATCCTTTACCAGTTCCTCATCGAGTCCTCGGTCATCTCGGCCATGGGCGGGGTTGTCGGCATCGTCCTCGGCTTCGCCGTCGCCCGCGTCGTCTCGGCGGCCACGGGCATGCCCTCGAGCGTCGAGCCGGCCTCGGTCGTCCTGGCCATTGTCATGTCGTGGACGATCGGTCTGTTCTTCGGCATCTACCCCGCCAACCGGGCGGCCAAGCTCGACCCGGTCGAAGCCCTGAGGTCGGAGCTGTGAGGACCCAGATCCTGCGCGAGGTCGTCCGCATGGCCGTGGATTCCCTGCGGACCCACAAGCTGCGGTCGTTCCTGACCATGCTCGGCATCGTCATCGGGGTCATGACCGTCATCGGCATGGTCTCGGTCATCCAGGGCCTCAACCGATCGTTCATGTCCGAGCTTCAGGCGGCCGGTTCGGACATCATCCACATCCAGAAGTACGAGGCCGTCCAGATGGGCGAGATGTCGGAGGAGGAGCGGACCCGCAAGGACCTGACCCTGGACGACGCCGAGGCCATCGAGCGGGAGGCGCCGCTCGTCAAGGCCGTGGCCGTCAGCGCCTACGTCAGCTTCTTTACGCCGGTCGAGATCAAGTACCGGAGCCAAAAGAGCGACACGGCCATGGTCATCGGCATGAACGAGGCCTGGCCCGTGGTCATGTCCCTCTACCTCCCCCGCCTGGGCCGGTTCGTGACCGAGAGCGAGGTCGACCGCAGCGCCCGCGTCTGCGTGCTCGGCTCGGAGCTGGCCGATGCCCTGTTCCCCAACCTCAATCCCCTGGGCAAGGAGATCCGCATCGGTCCCGAGGCCTTCACCGTCGTCGGCGTCCTCGAGAAGCGCGGCCAGGTGTTCGGCCAGAGCCGCGACAACTTCGCCGGCATCCCCATCACGACGCTGATGAAGCTCTTCAGCTACGAGAAGGACCGCATCGAGATCATCGCCGTCCCCCGCGAATCCGCCCGGATCGACGAGGCCATCCAGGAGATCCGCAACGTCCTCCGCCGGCGCCGCAAGGTCCCCTTCGGCAAGCCCGACGATTTCGCCATCATGACCCAGGACACGCTCGTCGACCTCTACAACCAGCTGACCGGAGCGGCCTACCTGGTCATGATCGTCATCTCCTCGATCGGCCTGCTCGTCGGCGGCATCGGGGTCATGAACATCATGCTCGTCTCGGTCAAGGAGCGGACCCGGGAGATCGGCATCCGCAAGGCCATCGGGGCCCGCTCCGGCGACATCCTCAAGCAGTTCCTCATCGAGGCCGTGTTCCTGACCGGCAGCGGCGGCCTCATCGGGGTGTTCATCGGATTCGGCATCGCCCTCCTCGTCCGGGCCGCGACGCCGCTCCCCGCGGCGGTCTCGCCCTGGTCGGTCTTCCTGGGGCTCGGGGTGGCCATGAGCATCGGCCTGTTCTTCGGCATCTTCCCGGCCCAGAAGGCCGCCAGGATGGACCCCATCGAATCGCTCCGGTACGAATAAGCCGCGGGATGCCCTCGCTCGGCTCGGCAAAGGGAACGCTTCGTTTTCCCGGCGAACGGAAATCCACCATCAAGGTCCCTAGACTTTGATGGCGACCTTCCCCTTGACCTCGCCGCTGTCCAGATACTCCAATGCCTCCGCGGTCTCCTCTAGGGAGAAGACACGGTCGATCACGGGCCTGATCCTCCCTGTCTCTAAAAGGCCTTTCAGGACGTCGAGGTCCCCGCGGTTCAGAACGGCGATCTTCATTCCCCCGATCTTCTTTGAGATCGAGGCAAGAGCGAAGGCCTTGATAAGATACTTCATGCCGCCATGGCCGCTGTTGGGGATTATCAAACCCGCCGGCTCGAGAACCTTCTTCATATCCGAGAATTTCCGTTTGCCGGCATTATCCAAGATCAGATCGTACCTTCGCCCGCCTTTGGTGAAGTCTTCCTTCTTGTGATCGATAACATGGTCCGCCCCGAGGGACCTGACCATAGCGACCTTTTCCGTCCTGCAGACACCCGTCACCTCAGCACCGTGGAGCTTGGCGATCTGGACGGCGAAGGAGCCTACCCCTCCGGATGCTCCGGTGATCAGAACCCTTTGCCCTTTCCTTATCTTCCCGCCGTCACGTAGACGCTGAAGGGCCGTGATCGCGGCTGTGGGGACCGTCGCGGCCTCCTCGAATGATAGGTTCGAGGGCTTCTTGGCCAGCTTTTCGGTATCCATGATCACATACTCTGCAAAGGCATTTCCGGTGGCGCCGAAAACTTCATCTCCGACCCTGAAGTCCTTCGCCTTCCCGTCGACCTCTTCGACGGTCCCCGCGAAATCCCACCCGAGAATGTGGTCCTTGGGTCTCGGAAACCCGACCGAGAACCGGATCATGTAGGGAAAGCCCTTGACCGTGAAGAGATCCCCGGCGTTCACGGAGGAGGCCATGACCTTCACGAGGATCCGATCCTGCTTGGTCTTGGGCTTATCGACCTCCTTCAGCTTGAGGACGTCAGGCCCGCCATAGCCGTTCTGGACAATGGCTTTCATGCTTGGCCCTTATGAACGATCGTGATCACGACACTGCCCCTTTTTCGGCCGTCCTCGACATAACGATGGGCTCCAGCCGCTCTCTCCATGGTGAAGGTCCGGTCTATGATCGCCTTGAGATCCCCGGCTTCAGCGATTTCTCTGATGTGGGCCATGTCCTCATGTCTCTCGCCGGCAAAGGCGCAGATGACCTTCTTCTTCCCAATGAGCTTCGTCCGGATCATCTGGAGGATCTTGCGTGTTTTAAAGCTGGCATTGAGGTAGGTCCCGCCGTCCGTCAGCGAGTTCTTGCATTTGGAGAGCGTGCTCTTGCCAAGGATATCGTAGATGACATCATAGGTCTTGCCGTTCTCTGTGAACTCTTCCTTCCCATAATCGATGACGTGGTCCGCCCCGAGGGCCTTCACATATTCCTGTCCATGGGTCCCACAAACCCCGGTGACCTCAGCGCCGTAATATTTGGCTATTTGGACCCCGGCCGAGCCTATGGCTCCTGAAGCTCCGTTGACCAGGACCCTCTGGCCGGGCCGGACCTTGACCCTCCTCAGATGATCATAGGCCATGATGGCCCCGTATGGGATGCTGGCGGCTTCCTCATGGGTCATGTTCCCGGGTTTCATGCCCACCATTTTATCCTCCGGGATGCAAAGAAATTCGGCATAGGCCCCCATTTTTTGACCGAGATAACCGAAGACCTCATCGCCTTTCTTGAATTCTCTAACGTCCTTCCCGACCGAGGCAACAACGCCGGAGAATTCACTGCCCAAGATCCTGGCCTTGGGCTTATTCCATCCAAAAGCGACCCTCACGGGGAGCCACAACGGCAAGGGCATATAAAACTTGCTGAGCGGCGCGTTCTTGAAATTCCGGACAAGGAGATCCCCGAAGTTCACTGTTGTTGAATGGACCCTGACCAATAATTCATTATCCTTGGGAGCGGGTCTCTCCACCTCTTCGATCTTCAGGACCTCGGGTGGACCGTACTCCTTGTAAACGACCGCTTTCATCTAGATCGCTCCTTGAGCAGATGGCAGGAGGAAGGCCTCGATCTCGGCGCGTGTCGGGGCGGACGGCTGGGCCCCGGGGCGGATGACGGAAATGGCCGCCGCGGCCTGGGCGAAGCGCAGGGCGCCGGACAGGTCCATTCTCTCGGCAAGGGCCACGGCCAGGGCCCCATTGAAGACGTCCCCGGCGGCCGTCGTATCGACGGGAGTGACCTTAAAGGCCGGCATCATCCCTTCGAAGCCCTCACCCATCGCGTAGATCCCTTTGTCCCCCATGGTGACGACGACCAGGCCCGGCCCGCGCGCTCTGAGCCGGGCGGCGGCCCGAGCGGCATCGGCTCCGTTCCGGACCGCGACGCCCGCAAGCGTCTCGGCTTCGTGTTCGTTCGGCGTCAGCGATGCGACGTCTTTGAGAAGAGCGTCGTCGAGCGGCCGGGCCGGGGCCGGATCGAGGATGACCGGCACGCCCTGCTTGCGGGCCATGCGGGCCGCGGCCTCGACCGTCTCGAGGGGCGATTCGAGCTGCAGGAGGACGATGTCGGCGGCGGCGAAGGCCGCTGCGGCCGCTTCGACGTCGGCCGCCGACAGGCGGGCGTTGGCCCCGGAGGCCACTGCAATGCTGTTCTCGCCCGAGGCGTCGACGTTGATGAGGGCCACCCCGGTGGCCGCCACCCGGTCGAGGCCGACGAACCGGACGTCGATGCCCTCCCCTTCGAGGTCCCGGACGGCCCGGTGCCCGAAGAGGTCGTCCCCGACGCGGGTGACGAAGGTCACCGCTCCGCCGGCCCGGGCCGCGGCCACGGCCTGGTTGGCGCCCTTGCCGCCGGGAGCCATGTCGAACTCGCCGCCCAGAACGGTCTCCCCCGGCCGGGGGATGCGCGGTACGCGGACGATCATGTCGGTGTTGGTGCTTCCGAGGACGAGGACGCGCTTCATGGTCCCGGCGTTCTCTCGGTTTTCGGCGCGTTGGCTTCGAGCCAGGCGCGGGCCGAGCCGACGGCCTCGTCCAGCCGGCCCGTCTCGGACGTGACCAGCTCGACGAGCGACGGCCCTCCCCCGCCCTTGACCGGGACGACCGCCCCGACGACGGCGACGGCTTTTCGGAGGTCGATGTCCAGGGCCTCGGCCCGGGCCAGGACCAGGTGGCCCTGGCTTTCGCCCCGGGTCCCGTAGATGACGGCGAACGGCCCGCTCTTGGCGACGTTCAGGGCCAAGAAGCGGGCTTCGTCGGGCGTCCTGTCCTCCAGAACCCCGGAGATGACCGGGCTCTTGGCGCCTCGAACGATCTCTTGGGCCTCGAAGGCCGCCAGCTTCTCCTCGAGCCTGCGGCCCCGCTTCTTGAGCGCCTTGTGTTCGGCGGAGAGTTTGTCGACCTGGAACCCGACGTCGGCCGCCGCGCAGGAGAAGACCGCCGCCAGCCGGCGGACGGTCCGGTCCTTGCCCCGGGCATCGCGCAGGGCCCGCCCGCCGCAGAGGAACTCGAAGCGGAGGTTGCCGCGGATCTTCTCGACGCCGCCGAGCTTGATGACGCCTATTTCGCCGGTGCGCCGGCAATGGGTCCCGCCGCAGGCCGACCAGTCGAAGCCGTCGACCTCGACGACCCGCAGGAGGCCGTGCTTCTTCGGGGGCCGTCGCAGGGGGACCTCCGAGATCCTGTCGTCGGGCACGAAATAGGTCTTGACCTCGCGGCCCTCCCAGACGATGGCGTTGGCCCGGTCCTCGATCCGGTCGGCGTCGGCGTCCGTGACGGCCCGCAGGCCGATCTCGAGGGTCGAGACGTCGGCCCCCATGTGGAACGACAGGGTCTCCCCCTTGAGGAGCTCCCAGAAGGCCTGCGACAGGACGTGCTGGCCGGTGTGCTGCTGCATATGGTCGAAGCGCGTCGCCCAGTCGACGAGCCCCCGGGCCCGGGGGCCGGCGATCTCTTTCGCCAAAACATGGAGGACCACGCCGTCATCCTCGACGACCCTGACGACCTCGACGCCGTCGAGGGTCCCCTTGTCCCACGGCTGGCCGCCCGACTCGGGGTAGAAAGCGGTCCGGTCGAGGACATAGGCGGGCAGGCCCTCGTGGTCGCGCCGGTCGACGACCTCGGCCTCGAATTCCGTGAGGTAGGCGTCCTCATAATACAGCCGCTTGGTCGGGATCCTATCGTCGGCCCTGCCGGTCTCGGCCATGGCGCTTCTCCTTGGTCGCTGGGGAGTCCTCGTCATTATAACGAAGAACGGGCGGACATTGCACGCTTTGCCGAAGCCCCGCTCGAGCGCGGGGACCGGTCTCCGTCCCGGCTCTCGAGGCGTAGAGGTCGCCCCTCGACCGGGGCCGGTGAGCACGATAGAACGAGAGGTCGGAAAGATGGCCGGCTACCGCGATTTCCCGGGGTCTTCGAGCCGGTCCAGAGCGGCCTCGATGAAGGCGGGGATATCCGAGGGCTGGCGGCTGGATATCAGGTTGCCGTCAACGACCACTTCCTTGTCCTCGTAACGTGCGCCGGCGTTCTTGATGTCCTGAACGATGGATTTCCATCCGGTGATTTTCCTGCCTTTTATCCGATCGGTGGAAATGAGGAGCTGGGGGGCATGGCAGATAGAGAAGATGGGCTTTCCGCTGTCCAAAAACTTCCGGGTGAAGGCGACGGCGTCCTCGTCCGCCCGCAGACGGTCCGGCGAATACCCTCCGGGGATCAGCAGAGCATCGAACAGGTCGGGAGAGACGTCCCTGACCGCTCTGTCGATGCGGACGGTCGTCGTCTTCTTCTTGCCTTTGACCTCTTTTCCTTCCCTGAGCCCTACGTGGACAAGCTCATGTCCCTTCTTTCTGAACGCGGCGGCCGGACGGGTGTATTCCACGTCCTCGAACATATCGTCGATGATGACGGCGATCGTGGCCATCGAACCCTCCTTGACGCCGCCGGATCCCGCTGCTCCGGTCGTCCCGGCAGCCGTTCTTCGTTCTGTCTTAAAGGAAAGACTTTCGACGGCGGATCTCCCTACACCCTCAACAGCTTCACGATCAGGGCGATGAGGAACAAGACCAAAAAGATGTAGAAGAGTATTTTCGCGATGCCCGCGGCGGCCGCCGCGATCAGGGCGATGACCAAAAAGATCAAGATCCAGGCGATCATGAGGGCCTCCCTCCGGCAATTCGAAAAATGCAATTCTCATGCCAGGTCGGTAACTGGCCGGTCTCCATCATGAGGACCGCAACCGCCGCGAAGATTTCCGCCTGATGAAGAGAAAAGGACGTGATCGACCCCTGGCTCCTTAACCCTTCAGACGAGGATGTCGTCCTGCCCGGAAGGACGACGAAGTCCGAGCCGACAGGAATTCTTGTCCCGGCCCAAGAAGAAGATCGAGGCCCCCAAAGAGAACAAATCGATGGCACATTAATTGCATAAGTGAGACCGGGACCCGTTGTCCGGAAGGAGAATTCGAAGGATCGGATCGAAGGGGACGGGCCCAGGACTATGAGAGAAAAGGAGGAGAAGCGATGATCTGGACGTTGTTCGTCATTCTTTTGATCCTTTGGCTGCTGGGATTGATCGGCGGCTACACTTTCGGCGGGCTTATCCACATCCTCCTCGTAGTGGCTTTGGTCGTGCTCATTATCAGGATCATCCAGGGCCGGAGAGTCGTTTAAATGAGCGCCGGCATCCGGGGCTCGTGCGTCCTGCTCGTGATCGGCCTCCTGGCCATTCCTCTTCTGGGAGCCGAAATTTTCGAGTACCGGAGGGGGAGTCCGGAAAACGGCCACATCATTCCCGATGTCCCTTTCGAAAAATGGCTCAAGCGGAATTTCTGCGGCCCCGCGTGCATGAGCATGGTGTTGAGATTCTGGCAGGCCGATAACGCTCCGGGCCAGGAAGCCATCGCCGAAAAGATAATGGACCCGCGGAAAAAGGCCTCCTTCAATTCCGAGATGCTCGCCTTTCCCCGAAAAAGGGAGCTGTCCGGTTATTCCTTTCGGGGGGATCTGGACTTGGTCCGGGAACTGATATCCCGGAATATCCCCCTGATCGTGCTCACCAAGCCGATCGGTGCCGTCAACAAAGGCCACTACCGGGTGCTGATCGGGTTCGACGAAGACCGAAACCTGATCATCTTCCATGACCCCTATTTCGGCCCCCGGCGGGCCATGAAATATCGGGATTTCCTCAAAGTCTGGGAAATGGACGGTTCTTTGAACAACGACCGGTGGACCTTGGCCATTGCGTCCTCGCATTCAGCGCTGGACACATTTCAGGAGGTATGGGGCCATCCCCTCACCCGCGTCAATCTGGCAACGGCCTATTACAGAAGGTCCGAATACGAGAAGTCATTCCGGGAATGGGAGGCCGTCAGAGACGCTAGGCCGGAGGATCCTTATCCCCTTTACAGCCTGGGAATGGTCTGCTACCGGATGGGACGATATGAAGAAGCCTCCGAACATGCGAGGCGGGCTCTTGATCTCGATCCGAATTCCTCTTATGCCTACGATGTCCTCGGCCTGGCGCTTTTCAAGCAAGGGAAGTACATGGAATCGCTTAAGACCCTGAGCCAGGCCCTCGGAGGGGAGCCTCGGGCGGATTTCATCAAAAGTCATTATTTACAGGTTCGTGCCCACTATATTGAAAAGGCGAGCAAGAGAAAGGAGGGAAAATGAGAACAATCATGCGGGTGGCCTGGGGTTTCGTTCTTCTGTCCGTTCTTTCGGGCGCTTTGACCGCTTACCCGGCGCAATCGGCCCCCGGACAAGACCTGGCTCCGGACATCGAAGCGGATGGGGACGTCATCACCGCATCCGACGGCGAGGGAGGCCATCTTTCGACTCGGGACATCATCCTGATCGTCATCATCGTGTTCGCGGTCATCGGTCTCATCGCGGTGCTGTGAGACCGGAACTCCGGCCGAAAAAGGAGGATGGGAGGACTTCCTCTTGATGGAAAACGGGTCCTCCGTCAGACGGGCTCGGATGGCCGCGACTTCTCTGCCGGGACCGGCATCCGTTTTTGGGACCCGACGACAGCTTTGGCAAAGGAGACCTAAAATGAAATCTCGCATGTGGATCTTGCCCTTTGCGATCCTGTTCTTGGCCATGGGGACGCTCGTTTCCTGCGGGGACGGAAGAGAGTCGCCCATGGAAGAGGCCGCACGAGAGGTGGAGCAGGCCGCGGAAACGGCCGCTCGATGGACCGAGGAACAGGCCCAGGACTTCTACCGCGATATGGAAGTTGCCATCGAGAACTTCAAAGGGGACCTGGAAAGGTTCAGGGCCGAACCTCCTGAAGAGGAGAGCGCCAAACAGGAATGGGAGCGCAGGATCGACGATTTCCAGGAAAAGATCGACCGGGCGGAAACAAAGCTTTCTCAACTCAAGGAAGAAGCGGGAGACGAATGGGAGCGCATGAAAGAGGACCTTGAGGAAGCCATCGAGGAGATCCGGGATAAGATCGATGACATGAAGAGCTCGGGGGAATGACGCGCTCCCCGAGGACCGAGGTTTTCGGCAGCCCTCTCTGCAAGGCAGGGGCTGGGCCATAATACCCAGGCCCGTTGAGCTGAACAGGATCAAAGGGATCGATCTATCGGTAGCAATGTCAGGAGCGATGAGCTCCGATCCGGAACGTCAAGGGGGACGATGTCACGGCACTTCAGGTGAAAGATCTTCAAACCGGGGACCCATGATCGGCCGCGCCTTGAGAGCTAAAAGGCCTGAACCCCGGGCTCTACGCTCCTGCCAATAAATAAACCATATACCCGACGTAAAGACCCAGCAGCAGCCCACCCTCCCAGCGGCGAAGGGTGAATCCGGTCTTGATGAAGGGAAGCAGCAACAAGGACATAACGATCATGACCAGGTAATCGATGGGATCGATATCGGGCGTGGAGATGGGCTTTATAAGGGAAGCGACGCCCAGGATGCTGAGGATGTTGAAGATATTGGACCCCACGACGTTGCCGATGGCGATATCGGGTTGCTTTTTCAGCGCGGCGACGATCGACGTGGCCAGCTCGGGCGTGCTGGTCCCCAGGGCCACGATGGTCAGGCCGATCACCGTTTCGCTCATTCCAAGCCCGCTGGCGAGTCCCACCGCATTTTTGACCAGGAGTTCGGAACCGAGGATCAAGCCGCCCACGCCCAGAACGATGAACAGGACGTCCAACGCCCAGTGACGCGATATTTTGGGCACCGATTCGTCATATTCCTTTATGACTTCGGCCTGATTCTCTTCCCTTGATTTGATGATATTGTAAATTAAATAAGCGGCGATCATGACAACAAAGGCCAGCCCTTCAAGCCTTCCGATCTTATGATCGAAGAAAAAAATGATGAAAAGCAGGGAGACCAGGATCATGAACGGCGTATCGACCCGGATGAGCTGCATGTGCGCCTTCAAGGGGAAGATCAGGGCCGAAAGACCCAGGATGAGGCCGATATTGGCGATATTGGAGCCGATGACGTTCCCGATGGAGATGCCTCCGAAACCTTTCAGGGTAGCCTGAACGCTGACGATCAGCTCCGGGGAGCTGGTGCCGAATGAGACGACCGTAAGCCCTACGACCAGCGCCGAAACCCCGAGGCGCTCGGCCGCCGAGGCCGCACCTTTCACCAGGGCGTTGGCGCCCAGGTACAGAACGACCAGCGATCCGACAAGGGTGAGCGCATAAACCAGCATGATGAGGACCGATCCATTATAATCCCGAACGGAAAAAATTCACGGAAATTATTCAGCTTCCTCGCCGTCGACGATCAGGTCCTCGCCCGTTTCGAGACGGCGCCGCTCCATTTCCTCCTCCTTGCGTATCTGCTCCTCGGCGGTCAGGCGCCCCCCGACGAGACGGTCCATGACCGTGCAGGCGGTCAGGTCGCCGGTCACGTTGAGGACACAGCGCGACATGTCCAGGATGCGATCGACGCCGACGATGAGGGCCACGCCGCTGCCCGGGATCCCGGCGCTCTCCAAGACCGAAGCCAGGATGACGATGCCCACGCCCGGCGTCGCCGGCGCTCCGATGCTCGCCGTGACCGCCGTGAACACGACCAGGGCCAGGGCGGCGATCGAGAGCTCGAGCCCGAAGACCTGGGCCAGGAACACGGTCGCGACTCCCTGGTAGAGGGCCGTCCCGTCCATGTTGCTCGTCGCTCCCAGGGGGATCATGAACTGGGCGATGGACGGACGGACCTTGAGGCCTTCCTCGGCGGTCTTGAGGGACAGCGGCATGACCGCCGCGGAGCTCGAGGTCGAGAAGGCCAGGAGCTGGACCTCCCGGGCCGCCTTGAGAAACCTCCACGGGGACCTCCTCCCGATGAAAGTGACGATCAAAAGGTAGAAGACGAGGAGCAGGAGGAGGCCGAGGAGAACGGTGCCCACGTAGCCGGCCATCCCGGCCAGTCCCTCGAGGCCGGTGGTTATTGTCAGCTTGGCCATCAGGCCGAAGACGGCCAAGGGGGCGAGCTTCATGGCCCAGCCCACGACGGTCAGGCAAACGGCCTGGAGAGACCCGAGAAGCTCGAGGAGCGGCTTGGACTTTTTCGGGGACATCGTCAGGAGGGCGATGCCGATGAAGATGGAGAAGACGACGATGTGCATCATCCGGGCCTCGACCATGGCCACGATGGGATTGTCGGGCAGGATCTGGGTGATCTGCTGGGGCAGCTCGCCCAAGGAGGGCAGCTCGGCCCCTCCCTCGGCGGGCCCTGTGACTTCCGTATCCGTCATCTGCTGCATCAGGTCCGGGCTGATGAACCTCCCCGGCTTCAGGCCGTGAGCGAGGAAGATGCCGATGGAGATGGCCACGGTCGTCGTGATCATGAAGTAGACGATGACCTTGAGGCCCAGCCTCTTGAGGCGATCCACGTCCTCGCTGGCCGCGAGCCCCCGGATGACCGAGGAGAAGATCAGGGGGATCACGATCATCTGGATGATCCCCAGGAACAAATGGCCGGGAAGGGCCAGCCAGTAGCCGATCGTCCGGGCCGTTGCCTTGGGCACCAGGCCGAAGTTGGGTCCCATGAGAAGCCCCGCGGTGATGCCCAGGAAAAGGGCGATAAGGATCTTGACCCAGAGCCGCCCTTTGATCAGGCCGTCGAGGGCCCCCTTCATCTGCTTGAGCGATCGGAGCTCGATGCTCTGGATGGATTGGAGCATGAAGCGACCTCCTTTCAATATCGCCCTTGCGATCGGGCGGGCGTCGATCCCTGTACTACCACTATAACGTCTCCGGCCGCGGATGCCCAGGGATTTCGAGAGACGTCCGGGCCTGTCCTGCGGGAAACGCGGTCCCGACCGGCGACAGCGCCTCCAGGGGGGCGCTCACGGATGCCGCATGGACGCGCACGCGTTTGACCCGGTTGCGCTTATCTGGTAGCTTCGACGGAATGGACGCCGCTTTCGTCGCCAAGCTCGTCCTGTCCTTCGTCGTCGGAGGGATGTGGATCGCCTCGGGCGTGGCCCTCGCGGAGCGCCGCGGCTCGAGGGCGGGCGGCCTCATCATCGGTTTTCCCTCGACCGTCCTCATCGCCATCCTCTTCATCGGCTGGACCCAGTCCGCGGCGGCCGCCGTCCAGGCGACGAGCATCATCCCGGCCGTCTTCGGCGTCAGCTGTCTCTACCTGCTCACGGCGGTCTCGCTCATCGGGCGCGGCCTGGGAAGGGCCCTGGCCGCGGCGCTGGCCGTCTGGGGCGGGCTCTCGTCCATCCTTGTCGCCCTGAAATTCGACGACTATGGGGCGGGCGTCCTCCTCTATGCCGCCTGTTTGACCTTCGCTTATCGGCGGCTGGGGCGGATCTCGCGGCCGGGAGCGGCCGCCGAGCGCGTCCGTCCCTCCGGCCCGCTCCTCATCCTCGCCCGCGGCGTCTTCGGCGGATCGATCGTCGTCCTCTCGGTCCTCATGGCCAAGGTGGGCGGCACCCTCATCGGCGGCGTCTTCGCCATCTTCCCGGCCGTGTTCACGGGCGCCCTGGTCGCGACGGCCGTTTCGCACGGGCCGCGGTTCTCGGCGGCCTTGATGCGGTCGACGCTCGTCGCCGGGATCAGCGTCATCGTCTTCACGACGGCCGTCCGCCTGAGCTACGGGGCGCTGGGCCTGGTCGGAGGGACGATCGTCTCGATCGTCGCCGCGCTCGCCAGCACCGTCATCATCGGGATTGTCCGCAAGGAAAGGGTCCCCCGTTCCTGGGCCGCCGGCTCGAGGACATGAGTCGAGGACGGCCTCCCGCCCACGATCGTCAACCTGGATCGCCCGCCCTCCGGCCGGGCATCCTCTCCCGCGAATGAAGTCAAACAGCTCGGGGCGAAGAGGATCGGATCGCGGCCGAGCCGGCGTTATAATGAAGGCCAAGAGGGAGCAGATCATGAAGTTGAAATGGGCTGGACGGCCAGGCTTGAAGCAAGACGACGTTGAAAACCGATTGTCCTAAAGGACGCGGAAGATGAGCAGCTCGATGAGGACGGCGGCGAAGACCACGGCCACCGGGCCGACCAGGGTCCGGTAGACGTCGCGCATCTCGGCCTTGAAGTAGTCGGCCGTCAGGACCAGGCACAGATGGGCCGGCGACAGGAGGATGCCGACGAAGCCGCTGACGAAGGCGAAGGTCAGCAGGACCATGTCGGGCGTTCCCGTCCCGATGACGGGCACGAGGAGCGGAAAAGAGATACCCACATAGGCCTGGTTGACCCCGGTCAGCAGAGCGATGAGGAACGGGGCGGCGAACAGAAGGACGTAGGCCGAAAGGCCCTGAGGCGGCACGGCCCGGACCACGGCCTCCAGGGCCCCCGAGTCCTCGAGGACCTGCTTGAAGATCATGACCGCGGCGATGAGCCAGGCCATCTTGAGCGAGAAGCTCCGGCGGACAAGGCCCCACCTCGCCGCGGGCCCCATGCGGGACGTCGCCTGGGTCAGCGCGGCCGCCACGGCCAGGGCGATCAGCATGTTCAGACGGAAGGCAAAGATCAGGACGATGGTCAGGACGATGGGCCAGATGCTGAAGACGACCATCCCGACGTCCTTCCACGAGCCGCCGTTCTCCCGTTCCCGGGGCAGGCGCGGCAGCTTCCGGTAGAGGACGGCCAGCCCGGCCCCGAAGGCGACCAGGGTGAACGGCGCCTGATAGAGGCTGAGCTTCCAGACCGGCACGCGGAAGATGGCCGCGGCCATGATGATGTTGATGTAGAGGGGCCACCAGTATTCCCAGACGTGGCGGAACCAGTAGTTATAGAACGTCTTCCAGGCCGGCGACACCTCCCATCGGCGGGCCGCCTCGTCGACGATGGGCGCGCCCATCATGGCCCCGCCCATCATCGGCAGCAGTCCGATGAAGGCCGACGGGATGGCCAGGATCAACCGGTCATCGCGGACGAGGTTCTTCAAGGCATCGACCATGGTCCGGAAGGCCCCGGTCGATTGGAGGAACTCCCCCAGATAGAGGACCAGGATGATGATCCCGACCAGCTGGAGCGTCGGCCACGACGTCGCCCCCGCGAGGACCGACTTGGCGAACGGGACCGGCCGCATCCCGAACAGGACGGCCGTCAGCGCGGTGTTGAGGAACAGGACCAGGCCCAGGTCCCACTTCAGGCGGATGAGAACGAGGAGAAGGACGACGACCAGGCCGATCTTGGCCAGGACGATCATCTCAGACGAGCCTCGCCACCCCGGCCGCGGCCAGCACCCGGACGGTCGTCTTGAAGTGGGTCTTGGCGACCCTGTCGAGCACCTCCGGCCCCTGGGCTTTGACCAGCCGTACGGCGGCGGCCTCGACCTGCTCCGAGGCGCCCTTGGGCAGCTCGACTCCGAATTCCCGCGATAGACCGCGCAGGCGGCTCAGGAACTCGGCCCGGGCCAGGATGGACGCGGCGGCCACCGCCAAGTCCTCTTCGGCCCGCGGCATCTGGACGAGCTCGATGTTCCGGCCTTTCTTGAGCAGGGCCTGGCGGACGAACTTCTCGTCGCCGAACTGGTCGGTCACGGCTTTCCCGGCCGGCACGCGCTCGAGGATGTTCTCGATGGCCCGGGCGTGGCCCCAGGCCAGCAGCCGGTTGAGGTTGCGGAGCTTGGCCCAGAGCTCGTTGTACTTCTCCGGGCCGACGGCGACGACGGAATGGTAGGGGTAGGCCCGCCTGAGCGTCTCGGATATCTCCCGGCAGCGGGCGTCCGAGGTCCTCTTGGAGTCCTTGACGCCCAGCTCGCGCAAAACGTCCTCTTGTCCCTCGGGCAGGAAGAAGGCGGCCACGACGAGCGGCCCGAAGAAATCACCCTTGCCGGACTCGTCGGTCCCGATGCGCCCCGGCTCGGGGGGGAATAGGTCCGTCATCTCAGTCCTTCCGGTAAATGATGCGCCCGTCGAAGACGGTCATCCGGACCTGGGTCTCGGCGATCTCCTCGGGCGGGATGGCGAAGATGTCGCGGTCGAGGACGACGATGTCGGCCCGCTTGCCGGGCTCGATCGATCCTCGCTCGGCTTCCGCGAACACCGCCCAGGCCCCGTTGATCGTGTAGGCCCTGACGGCGTCCTCGACGGTGATCTTTTCCTCGGGGACCCACCCGCCGGGGCTTTTGCCGTCGGACGTCCGGCGGGTGACCGCGGCGTGGATGCCGACGAGAGGATCGATGGGGGCCACGCTCCAGTCCGACCCGAAGACCAGCCTCGCGCCCGCGTCGCGCAAGGACCGGAAGGCGTAGGTCGTCCGGACCCGCCCGGGGCCGATCTTCCTTTCGGCCCAGCAACCGTCGTCAACGAGGTGGGCGGGCTGCATGGAAGCGGCCAGCCCCAGCGTGCCGAACCGGGCGATGTCCTCGGCCCGCAGGTGCTGGGCGTGCTCGATCCGCCAGCGCCTGTCCTTGGGGCCGTGGGCGGCCGCCGCCTTCTCGTACATGTCGAGAAGGACGCGATTGGCCCGGTCCCCGATGGCATGGATGGCGAGGGGCAGGCCGGCCCGTTCCGCTTCCATGATCCGCGCTTCCATGATCCCCTCGGGGAACATCTGGTCGTGGAAGAGGCCCGACGAACCCGGATCGTCGGCGTACGGCTCGCAGAAACGGGCCGTCCCCGAGCCGAGAGAGCCGTCCGTGAAGCCCTTCAGGCCGGCCAGCTTGAGAGCCGGGCTCCCGAAGGGCGGCCGGAGCTTCAGCCGGGCCATGACGCCGACCTCGGAGATAGGGATGTAGACGTAGACGCGGGCCGTCAGTTCTCCCCGGCGGTCCAGATCGGCGAAGACCTCGAAGCTCGACGCGTCGGCCATCTCATGGACCGAGGTGACGCCGAACCGTGAGGCATGGCGGAGCGCGGCGCCGGCGGCCTCGGTCTTTTCGGCGAACGACGGCTCGGGGATCCTCGACAGGACCAGGTCCGCGGCCTTATCCCTGAGGACGCCGGTGGGCTCTCCCGTCGCCCGGTCCCTGACGATCCGGCCGCCGTCCGGGTCCGGCGTTCTCGGGGTGATCCCGGCGATACTCAAAGCCGCGCTGTTGGCCAAAACGGTGTGGAGGTCGATCCTGTTGACGCAGACCGGGTTGTCGGACGTCGCCTCATCGATCCACTCCTTGCGCGGCGGTCCCTCCGCTTCGAAGCGCCGCTCGTCCCATCCGCCCCCGAGGACCCAGCGGCCGGCTCGGAGACCGCGGGCCCGGTCCGCGATCCGGGCCGCGAAGTCCTCCCGGTCCCGCGCTCCGCGGAGGTCGACCCTCCCCAGGGCGAACCCGCCGTCCAGGAAATGGGTGTGGGCGTCCGTGAAGCCCGGCAGGACGAGCGCCCCCCCGAGATCGACGGCCTCAGCGTCCCGTCCGGCCAGTTCCCGGACGTCGGCCGTCGTCCCGGCCGCGACGATCCTCGTCCCCCGAACGGCCACGGCCTCGGCCCAGGGCTTCGCGGGATCGCCCGTCCAGACCCTTCCTCTGATCAGTGCCAGATCGGCCATGATCCCCTCCATTCGCGTCCGGCTTTACGAGATGGACGCCTGGGCCCGGACCGCGCGGGGACGAAGATCCGGACGGGCATCCCGCTCATTCGACCGCCAATCTGTCCATATCGTTGGGCATGAAGACCAGGCCCCGGAAACGGGACCTGATCTCTCTTTCGATCTCATCAACAGCGAATCCGAGCTCGACGAGGAAATGCACGGGGACGAGGAGCCGGACGCCGGCCTCCTCACTCAAAGTCCCCAGGTCCGAGGCGCTCGTGTGGACGGACCCGAGGACGGGGTAGCGCTCGAAGAACCGCGACGGCGCGCTGCAGTCGTGGACCAGGACGTCGGCGCCGCGGGCCTTGTCGAACAACGCCCGGTCGGCCGGGGTGTCGCCCGAGAAGACGAGCCTCTTGCCGCCGGCGGCCGTCCGGAACTCGAAGGCCAGGGAGGAGGGCTTGTGCGGGACGCGCCAGGCCGAGACCCCGGTCCCGTCCTCCAGGACCGTCTCCTGCCCGTCGGCGAGAGGCACGAATTCCACCCGGGTCCGATGTCTCGATCCGTGGAGCCCGAAGAGGTCGAGAAGGCGCCGGCAGAGGTCCACGCTCTCGGCCGAGCCGTGCACGCGCAGGACGTGCTCCCGGAGCATCATCCCGTGGACGAGGGAGGGCAGGCCGTAGACGTGGTCCGGGTGGACGTGGGTGATGAAGACTTCGCCGACGTCAAGCGGATCGACTCCGGCCGAGGCCAGCTTCCGGAGCGGGCTGCCGGGGCAATCGACGAGGACCGCGGTCCCGCCCGTCCGCAGGAGGAACGAGGCGTTGTCCCGCTCCGGCGTCGGGATATATCCCGAGGTCCCCAGAAAGATGATCTCCGCCATGCGCGCTCCTTCGAAGCCCGTTTATAAAAGAAAACCCGGCATAAATCAAACGGCGGGAGGTACATTCGGGGCCGGGTATGGTAAAATATCACGCCTTAAAGACGCCGCCGGTGCCGCTATCCAGGAGGACCTCATGATCGACGCGACCCAGCTCCGCAAGGGCATGATCATCATCAAGGACGGGACCCTGTTCCGGGTCATGGAGATGCAGCTCATCACCCCCGGCCGATGGAAGGCCATGGTCCAGACCAAGCTCCGCAACATCGAGAGCGGCTCCCAGACCGAGCACCGCTTCCGCTCCGAGGAGCGCATCGAGCAGGCCTTCCTCGAAGAGGTCGAGATGGAGTTCCTGTACAAGCAGGACGAGGACTACGTCTTCATGAACCTCGTCACCTTCGACCAGATCGCGATGACCGCCGAGACCATCGGCGACGGCGTCAAATACCTTATCCCGAACACGGTCATCAAGGTCGAGATGTTCGAGGGCCGGCCCGTCGGCATCGACCTTCCCAACTCGATGGACCTGCGGGTCGTCAGCACCGAGCCCCGCCTCAAGGGCGCCACCCAGACGGCCCTCTACAAGCCGGCCGTCCTCGAATCCGGGGCGGTCGTCCAGGTCCCGGAGTTCATCAAGGAAGGGGACGTCATCCGCGTCGACACCCGCGACGACAAGTACCTCGAGCGGGCCAAGACGGCCTAGCCCGGACCGACAAGGACCTAGAAGACCTGACGGTGGGCGCCGACGTTGCCGAAGGCGTCCCTGACCCGGACGGCGATGAGGTCGTCGGCCCCGGCCGGCAGATCGATCCTGAACTTGAACGTTTCGGTCCGCGAGTCGGCGATCCCGTCGGCCGGGAACACCACACGCCAGGAGCCGGGACGGACCATGACTCTGACCTCTTCGATGGCCGAATAGGCGTCCTCGGCCGTGAACGAGATCTCGAGCGCGCCGCCGATCCGAACGGCCTTGAAGTCCTTGACGACCGGCAGGGAGTTGTCGATGACCAGGGACGGACTGACCCGCTCGGACCTGAGCTCGCCGCCGGGAGGGTTCGAAGGCAGGTCCGAGGCCGTCAGCCGGAGAAAATACGTGCCGTCCGGAAGGGATAAGGTGTCGAAGGTGTAGAGCGTCTCCCGCCAGCGGTCCTCGAGGACGCGCCAGGCCCTCTCCCCTTCCTTCCGCACGGAGACCGTGTAGTCGAGCGTGTCCCCGTTCTCGTCGGATGCCTCCCAGACGACCGTCCGGAAGCCTTGCCGTTCGGTCTTGCGGGCCGGGAAGCTGATCCGCAGCTCGTCCTTTTTCGCCGGCCGCTCGGGGGCGCTCCGCTCGAGCCCGAGGATGACGTCATCCTGCTCCGGGAGCTTGAGGAAGACCTCGTTGGGCGGCAGGAACTCGAGCCGGGTGATGGACGGGGCGATGTTCGACTGGAGATAGAAGAGGGTGATCCTGTCAACGACCGGCGTGACCTTGCCGGTCTGGGTCCGCAGGAGGACTTTGAGCTGCAGGAACCGGGCCTTGGCGCTGAGGACGGGCTCGTCGCCCTTCTGGTAGAACGGCGACCAGTCGCTCCAGGTCGAGTTCGGTTCGTTGGTGTTCCCGCTTCGCGTCTGGAGTTGGACGGCGGCCCCATCGCCCGTGCGGGCCTCCCAGGACAGGCGGCCCCAGGACGCCAGGGTCCCGGCGTCGAGGACCGGGCTCACGTACTCGCCCGAGAACCGCTGTTCGGTGAGCAGCCGCCCGAAATAGCAGGGATTATTGGACAGGATATGGATCCTCGAGTCGGTCCGGGCGAGCTCATAGACCTGTTCGGAGCTCTGCTGCAGGAGCAGCGACACGCGGTCGTCCTTGTCGAGAGCGTAGATGCGGCCCCTGCCGCCCGTTCCGAAGAGGACCCGGCCGTCGCCCTCATTCCAGAGAACGGTGTAGACCATCTCGTCGTTGGAGCTCCACAGCTTGGTCGCCAGTCCGTCGGCGGCGATCCGGAAAAGGGCGCCCCCGTCCCGGAGGGCGGGAGAGGGCCCGCTCCGGTCCTCGGCGGGCCGGGCGCTGGCCGTGACGGTGATCTCCGCGCTGAGGCGGACCGGCACGTTGGGGTCCGGCGACACGGCCGGAGGCGCCTCCTCCGGGCGGGTCCTGGACGGCGTTCCCGAAGCCGCAGCATAGATCGTCCCCTGGCGGTCCAAAGACAGGCTTCGGACCTCCTCGTACGGTGTCTCGAAGAGGACCGATGCCCGGCCCTCGGCGGAGAGCCTGTAGACGAGGCCGCGGCCTCCGCTGCCGGCGACGACGTCCCCCCGGGGGGTTTTCCTCAAGCAGAGGATGTGGTTCTCTTCGGCCTTGAAGAACAGGACACCCTCGCCCTGGGGGCTGATCCTGTGGATACCGCCGCTCTCGCCGACGGCCGCCCAGAGGTCGCCCGAGTCCATGAACATCAGATCCCAGATGTATTTCTCGGCCGGGTCGAAGAACGGCTCTCCCTTGCCCTTGGCGGTGATCCGGTAGATCCGGCCGTTGGGCGAGGTCGCCGCGTAAAGGGCCCCCTTGCGGTCCTGGGCCAGGGCCGTGACGTCCATCTCGCCGGCCTGGAACCAGAGCTCGGCCTGTCCCTCCCGGCCGATCCGGTAGACCTTCCCGCCGTGGCCTGTCCCCAAAAAGGACGATCCGTCCGCCGCGGTCAGGACGGACAGATAGAACTCTTCGGCGGGGGCCTCGATCCTCTCCGCCTTGGGGGCCAGGGCCAGGGTCCCGTCGGAGGAGACCGAAACGCCCTCGAACTTGCCGTTCAAGAAATCCTCGCGCGTCCTGAGCTCCCACTTCTTCGGCACGACCGCCTGCAGGGAGACGGCCAGGGCGGCGACGGCCAGAGCGGTCAAAAGAAGCGCTTTCTTCATGGGTCCCGACTCCTATTTCCTGATCCTGACGGGGATGGAGGCCCCGCCCCGGAACACGTACGGGACGGGGAGCTGATATTCGCCCAGCGTCGACCGGGAGAGCTCGTTCGGGGACGAGGCCGCCGCCCGGGGCGATCCGAACATGGCCTTCAGGGTCGGGGGCAGGTTCGGCAGCTCCTCGCCCTTCAGGAACAGGCCGGGCTTGGGAGCCATGACCCTGAAGTAGATCCGGTTGTTCTTCCGGAGGTTGCCGAGGAGGCGGATGAGCTGGGCCAGGCTGCGGGGCGTGCGGTCCTGGACACGGTACTGGGCGCGCTCGATCTGCTGAATCGCGGCGGCGTCGCCGACGACGATCTGGAACTCCGTTCCGGCGGGCAGGGATGGGGCCTGGAAGGTGACCTCTTCGACCAGGCTCTCCTGCTTGTGGTTCCGGTAGGTGACCTCGATGCGGATGGGCTCGCCCGGCGAGACCTCGTACTTGTCGAGCAAGACCTTCTCCAGGAAGCCCGCCCGGGACTCCTCGACCGATCTGACGGCGAGGTCGATCCGGAAGATACCGGCCCCTCCGAAATCGTTGTTCGTCAAATACTGGACGACGGCGGCCAAGAGGCCCGAAACGTTGATGGCCGCATTGTCGTAGCTGCCGGAGAACAGATCCTCAAGACGGACGCTCAGGCCGTCCCGGTCGAGGAAGATATCGGCCTGGAAGTCGAGGGTGACGTCCCCGAGGCTCCTTTGCTCGGCCGCGAGGAGCGACGACACGGCCAGGTTGACCAGGGCCGGGGTCAGGAGCTTGTCGTTGACCAGACGGAGCTTGAACTCCCTGAGGTCGGACGGGCCGGTCTGCAGGGAGATGTTGAGGGGCACCAGACGGGGCGAGGCGCCGAGCTCGCCGAAGGCCCCCGCGGTCCTGTCCTGCGTGAAACGCCCGATGACCGGGCCCGCCGTGGCCAGCTTGAAGGAGCTCTGCAGGCTGGGCAGGACGGTGATGACCTCGGCCCGGGTCATCGCATAATCGACCGATCCCAGGTTATAGAGGGGATGGCCGAAGGCCAGGACGTTCTTGCCGTCGACGTAGGTCACGGTCCCGACCGCCGAGACGTCCAGGTCGCCGCCGAGGAGCTGGAGCCCGACCGCGTCCCCCTCCTTGAGCTCGGGCGGGGCCGCGGCCGGTGGGGCTCCCAGCTGCCGGCCGGTGCCGGCCCGGATGGATTGGAAACCCAGCCTCTCGAAGTAGGGGCGGGCCCTCTCGAACGAACGCGGCGAGAAGCCGCTGAAAACGAGCGGCAGGCCGAGGGGGGCGATCGTCCGGCCGGGGTCCGGGCCCGCGGCCGGCTCGCGTTGAGCGTCCCGGTAGGCCTCCGATAGCTGTTCGAGACTGAGGTCGTCGCGGAGGGGGGGCGCCGGCCGGACGCCGGTGCGGGGCGCGGCCTCGGTCCGGTCGATGGCCAGCATCTCCTCGATGGGCGTGATGCCGGTGATGGCCTCCTTGGCGAAAGAGAAGCCGAAGGCCACGGCCCCGATGATCTTCCCGTCCACATAGACCGGGCTGCCGCTCATGCCGCTGATGATGCCGGTCGACTCCAATCCCCGGCCGCTGAGACGGGCCAGGATCACGTTCCTTCTCGGCTGGACGTTCTCCAGCACGCCGAGGATCTCGACCTCGAACTCCTCGATCGCCCGGCCCTGGAAAACGCTCTTGCCGCGCCCCTTCATACCCGGCTTGATCTCGGACAGGGGCAGGATGGGCGTGGCCGCCGCGGCCGCCGCCGCCAAGCCAAGAAGGCCGAGGATCAGACCGAGGCTGCTCCGCGAAAACCGCCCGGACCGACCATCCTGTCGTTGCAAGTCACTCCTCCTAGGGACGCCTTCGCCGTCATTGACCCCCGGGACCGAATCTCATACAATCCGGCTCATGAAGGTCCTGGTCACCGGAGGAACCGGATTCCTCGGCAGCCACCTCGTCGAGCGCCTCCTCGAGGATCCCGGCCGCGAGGTCTTCGCCCTCGTCCGCGATCCGGCCCGGCTCCGTTGGCTCGCCGGGCTCGAACGCGTCCGGATCCTCGAAGGCGACCTCCTGACGGTCCCGGCCCTGCCCGCCGGGCTGACCTATGTTTTCCACCTGGCCGGCTTGACCAAGACCCTCAAAACGAAAAATTATTATACCGTAAACCAGAAAGGCACGGCAACTCTCCTCAAGGCCCTCGAGGGGCAGACCGGCTTGCGGCGCGTCGTCCACATGAGCAGCGTCGCCGCCGGGGGGCCCTCCTCTCCGCTGGGCCCGGTCCGCGAGTGCGATCCCCCCCGGCCCGTCTCGCCCTACGGCCTGAGCAAGCTCCGGGGCGAGGAGGAAGCCCTCAAGCGCCGCGGACGGTTGCCTTTGACGATCCTCAGAGTGGCCGCCGTTTACGGCCCCCGCGACGAGGATTTCCTCGAGTATTTCCGCTGGATGAAGCGGGGCATCCTGCCCCTCGTCGGATACCGGATGAAAACATTGAGCCTGTGCTATGTCGACGACGTCGTCCGGGCCGCCGTCCTCGCCGCCGACGCCGGCGTCCCGAGCGGCGAGATCTTCAACATCGCCGATCCCCACCCCCTCTCCTGGGAGGATATCGGCCGGCAGACGGCGGCCATCCTCGACCGCAAGCTCGTCCACGTCCGCATCCCGCACTGGACGGCCTATCTGGCCTCGGCCGCCTCCGAGGGGATCGGCCGGCTCGGCGGTGTCCCGACAGCGGTCAATCTCTGCAAATTCAAGGAGATGCGGCCGGATGGCTGGGCCGTCGACGTCAGCAAGGCCCGCGACATGCTGGGATTCGAGACCCGGATCCCGCTCAGGCAGGGTCTGGAAGAAACCCTGGAATGGTACCAGAAGCGGGGCCTGCTCTGAGCGGCGGTCGCACCGGTCCGGCTTTATTTTTTCGGTCCCATCCACTATAATGAGGTCCAGAATGAACATCCGATCGGTCATCACCGGCACCGGCCACTACGTCCCCCCCCGGATCGTCACCAACCACGACCTCGAGAAGCTCATGGACACCTCCGACGAGTGGATCCGCGAGCGGAGCGGGATCAGCGAGCGCCACCATGTCGATCCCGGGGTCGGCACCTCGGACCTGGCCGTCGAGGCCGCCCGGCGGGCCATAGCGGACGCCGGAGTGGAGACCTCGTCCATCGACTTCATCATCGCCGCGACGCTCTCGCCCGACCATTATTTCCCGGGTATCGGCGTCCTCGTCCAGGCCAAGCTCGGCCTGGGGACGATCGGCGCCCTCGATGTCCGCAACCAATGCAGCGGCTTCATTTACGCCCTCTCGGTCGCCGACCAGTTCATCCGCTCCGGGACCTACAAGCGGATCCTCCTCGTGGCCTCGGAGATCCAATCCACGAACCTCGATTTCTCGGACCGGGGACGGGACATGTCGGTCCTGTTCGGCGACGGGGCCGGGGCCGTCATCCTCGAGCCCGGACCGGCCGACGACAGCCGGGGGATCCTGTCGACCCACCTTTACTCCCAAGGTCAGTTCGCCAACAATCTCTGGATGGAAAAGCCCAGCCCCATGGACAGTCCGACCTTCCAGCCGCAGTTCTTCGAGGAGGGACGGTTCTTCCCCAAGATGGACGGCCGGAACGTTTTCGTCAACGCCTGCAACCGGATGCCCGAGGCCGTCCGGGAGGCCCTGCGGCACAACGGGCTGACCATCGACGACGTCGACGCCCTCATCCCCCATCAGGCCAACGACCGGATCTCGCTGATGGTCGCCAAGGGGCTCAGGATCCCCGTCGAAAAGGTCGTCCGGAACATCGACCGCTTCGGGAACACGACGGCCGCTTCCATTCCCATCGCGCTCGACGAGGCCGTCAAGCAAGGCCGGATACGATCGGGGCACCTGGTCGCCCTGACGGCCTTCGGCTCGGGATTCACCTGGGCGTCGGCCCTCGTTCGCTGGTAATGTCGGCCTTCGTTCACATATAGGGAGGGGAGAAAAGGGGATTGTCAGGGTAAGGGGACATATGCTAGGATTCTTCAGATGACTTCGAGGAGGCATGCATGAGAAAGACAGCCATCGCTCTGACCATCGCGGCCTTTCTGGCGGCCGGCTCCGTGACCCTTTTCGCCCAGTCCGCCGAGGACGCCAAGTTCAAGAAGTTCCAGGACGGCTTCTGGGACACTTATTTCAAGTTCTATCCCACGGCCGGGACCCTCCAAGGCTACACGAAATACAACGACAAGCTCGAGGACCCGAGCTCGGGGGCCCTGGACAAGTTCCACGAAGCCCTGGGCAAGCTCAACGGCGAGCTCATCTCCAAGATCACCCGGTCCGCCCTGTCCCCCGACCTCCAGGTCGAATACGAGATGCTCGTCGACTTCATCGACCTTGAGAACCTCAAGCTCGAGTATCTCATCCCGTGGGAATACAACCCGCTGCTCTACAACGACCTTTTCGTCAACAGCCTTTGGAGCCTGCTGGCCAAGAACCCCGCGGCCGCCAACGCCAACGCCGGCGCCGCCGCGGCCCGGGCCAAGCTCATCCCCGGGCTGGTCAAGAGGGCCACGGACAGCCTCAAGACCCCGCCTCAGGAATACACCCAGGCGGCCATCGCCCAGATGCCGGCCATCATCGAGTTCTACCGGACCGAGGTCCCCAAGCTCGTTTCCGCCCCGGCCCTTCAGGCCGAGATGGGCAAGGCCATCGCCGCCTTGGAGGATTATCAGCGCCACCTTCAAGGCCCTCTCCTGTCCCGCTCGACGGGTAACTTCCGGGCCGGCGAGAGCCACATGCGGATGCTCCGGATGACGACCCAGGGCAGCCTGCCCGTCCTCGAGGAGGTCGTCCAGAGGTCGCTCGCCGACTTCAACAACATCCGGCGGGAGATGTTCCTCGTTTGCATCCCGTTCTACAAGATCATGTACCCCGAGATCGACATCGAGCAGCTCGGCCGGACGCGCGGCGAGGAGCAGACGCGCAACATCGTCATCCAGGGCGTGCTGGACAAGATCAAGACGGACCACGTCGGCCGCGACGAGCTTGTCGGCCGGATCGGCAAGGCCGCCGGCGACCTCAAGTCGTTCATCGGCCAGAAGCAGCTCCTCGAGCTGCCGGGCGAGGACCTCAAGGTCGAGCCCATGCCGGCCTATTTCCGCGGCAGCCTGTGGACCCGCCTGCAGACCCCCGGGGCCTTCGAGACGGCCGGCGGTTACACCGTCTACGCCCGCGGCATCCCCGCCGACTGGCCCGCCGATACCGCCGAGTCCTTCCTTCAAGAGCACAACAATTACTACATCGACTTCATGACCGCCCAGAAGGTCTTCCCCGGCGTTTTCGTCCCCGCGTACTTCACCTACAGGGGCGCCTCGCCGGTCAAGAAGATGGCCGCCAACCAGGCCCTCCTCAAGGGCTGGTCGGTCTATCTCCACGAGATGCTGGTGACGGCCGGGTACGGCAACTTCGACCTGAGGACGAGGCTCAACCAGCTCAAGCTCCTGCTCAAGAACGTCATCGACTTCCAGTTGGACCTCAATGTCCACCAGGGCAATTGGACCAAGGAAAGGGTCATCGAGATGATGACCGGCCGGGGCTTCATGACCCCCGCCGAGGCCGAGCGCCGCTGGAACCAGATCGTCCTCAATCCCGGCGAAGGCTGCATGGCCTACATCGGCTATCAGGAGATCCTGGACCTCGAGAAGGATTACCGCCGGATCAAAGGGGACGCGTTCACGGCCAAGGAGTTCCTCAGCAAGATCCTCAGCTACGGCCCCATCCCCCTGCGGACGCTGAAGACCAAGCTGGCCAACTGAGGCCGGCCCGAACCAGGCATCGCATGGACCGAGGCCTCCCGGCCCCCCCGGGAGGCCTTTTTTTTGGGCCTTCTCCCACATCCGAGATTGATAGGCCATGAGGTTCGCCGATAGGCATCTGCCGGCAAGCTGAGCCGCCGAGGGCGCGCGGCAACGGGAGACAGGCGTTTTGAACGAGGGCAAGGAGAAGGACAGATGACCGGACCGGAAGGCCGTCCGCGGATCGTCGATTCCCACGCCCATCTCGACATGGAGGAATTCGCCAAGGACCGCAGGGAGACCGTCCTGCGGGCCTTCGAAGCCGGCGTGGCCGCCATCCTCAGCCCGGCCGACCTGACCAGGCCCGGGAGCCTGCCGGAGATCCTGCGGCTGAGGGAGGAATTCCCCGCGGTCCTGGCCGCAGCCGGGGTGCATCCCCACGAGGCCCGGCATTTCCTCGAGAGCCACCTCGAGGAGCTCGCCCGGGAGGCCTCGAGCGGGAATATCCGGGCCGTCGGGGAGATCGGCCTCGACTTCCATTACGACCTCTCGCCGAGGGACGTCCAGTCCGAGGTTCTCCGCCGCCAGCTCGCCTGGGCCGAGCGCTCGGGGCTGCCGGTCATCCTCCACAGCCGCCTCTCCGGACCGGACATCGTGGCCGCCATCGACGGGGAGAGCTTCACGCGCGGCGGCATCGTCCACTGCTTCACGGAGGACTGGGCCACGGCCGAGGCCCTTCTCGACCGGGGGTTCCATATCTCTTTCTCGGGGATCCTGACCTTCCCCAAAGCCGCCGAGCTGCGGGACGTGGCCGCCCGGGCCCCCCTCGACCGGCTGCTGGTCGAAACGGATTCGCCCTATCTGGCCCCGGTCCCCTACCGCGGGACGGGCCGGCGCAACGAGCCGGCCTACGTCATCGAAACGGCCAAGGTCCTGGCCGCCGTCAGGGGCCTCTCCTTTCCGGAGCTGGCCGAGGCGACGACGGCCAATTTCGAGCGGCTCTTTCCGTTTGCCATTGCCGGACCGTCGATGCTAAGATAGCGTCGACATGGCCCAGGACCACTCTTTCGATATCGTTTCCCGCCTCGACATGCAGGAGGTCGCCAACGCCGTTCACGTCACCCTCAAGGAGATCCGCAACCGGTTCGACTTCAAGAACAGCCGGGCCGACATCACCCAGGAGAAAGAGCGGCTCGTTCTTCTCGCTGAGGACGACTTCAAGATCCGGGCCCTGCGGACGGCCCTCGAAGAAAAGCTCGTCAGGCGCAAGGTCCCTCTCCGGGCCCTGACCTTCGGCAAGATCGATGACGGACCCGACCGGACGGTCAAGCAGGAGGTCCGGTTCCAGGCCGGCATCCCCATCGAGAAGGCCCGGGAGATCGTCAAGCTCGTCAAGAGGGAAAAATTCAAGGCCCAGGTCGCCATCCAGGGGGACGAGGTCCGCGTGTCCTCGGCCAAGATCGACGTTCTCCAGGAGGTCATCGCCTTTCTCAAGGCCCAGGACCTGGGCATCCACATGTCCTTCACCAATTACCGATGACCTCGCTCCCGCCCTCTACCGACCGCCGCCCGCCCGAACCCGAAGGGAAGCGATCGCTCCCCCTTGATGAGGCCGTCCGCGAGGGCCTGGCCCGGGTCGAAGAACAGCTGGGGGCTTGGTCCCGTTCGGACAACCCGGTGACGGCCGAGGCCAGCCGCTACGTCCTGCGGAAGACGGGCAAACGGATCCGCCCGGCTCTCGTCCTGCTCACGTCCCGCCTGTTCCCCGGCGAGAGCGGGGACGCCGTGCTCCTGGCGGCCCTCGTGGAGCTCATCCATACGGCCAGCCTCATCCATGACGACATCGTCGACAACTCCGACCGCCGCCGCGGCCGCGAATCGGCCCATTCCCGGTGGGGCCCACACATCACCGTCCTCCTGGGAGACCACCTCTACATCAAGGCCATCGACCGGGCCATGCGGTCCCGGTACGAGCGCATCGCCCCCCTCCTGGTCGAGACCTCGTCCCGGATGATCGAGGGCGAGCTCGAGGAATACGCCGCGGCCGGGGACCTGGCCGTCACCGAGGACGATCATCTCCGGATGGTCGCCAACAAGACCGCGGCCCTGTTCTCCTGCTGCGGCCGGTTCGGGGCCATCGCCGGCCTGGCCGGCCCGCGGGACGAGGACCGCCTGGCCCGCTTCGGTCTCGAGATCGGCATGAGCTTCCAGATCATCGACGACGTGTTGGACATCACGGGAACGGCCGGCGTTCTCGGCAAGCCGGTCCTATCGGACCTCCGGGAGGGGCGGATAACGCTGCCTCTCATCCACGCTCTCCGGACGAGCGACGGGGACCGCCGGGAGAGGCTGTCGGTCCTGGTCGGCCGGAAGGACATCACTCCCGGGGAGCGGGACTGGCTCCTCGCGGCCCTGACCGACGGGGGATCGCTGGAATATGCGATGGCCCGGGCCCGGGAGTCCCAGGAAAAGGCCCAGGGGGTCCTGAGGTCCTTCCCCGGTTCTCCGGCCCGCGAAGCCCTGGCCGAGCTGGCCGACTTCGTCCTGAAGCGGGACCGCTAGTCCTTCGAGGCCAGACCATGACAGAGATCGAGGTCAAGATCCGGATCCCAAATCCGAAGGGGATCAGGGAGAAGCTCCTGCGGGCGGGGGCCGCTCTGAGCCGTGAACGGCATCTCGAGACCAACATCCTCTACGATCTCCCGGACGGATCGCTGAGGCGGAGCCGCCGGGCCCTGCGCCTGAGAATGGCCGGGCGACGGGCGACGCTGACCTTTAAGGCCGAGCCCCGGGGATCGAAGTCGTTCAAGGTCCGCGAGGAGTTCGAGACTCAGGTGCAGAACCCTCGGCAGGCGCGACTGATCCTCAAGGCCCTCGGCTTTCGCCCGTCCGTCACCTACCGGAAGCACCGCACCGTCTTCCGCAAGGGACGACTGGCCGTCTGCCTGGACGAAACGGCGGCCGGGGCCTTCCTCGAGCTGGAAGGCGAGCGTCATGAGATCGTCCGCTTCGCCCAAGCCATGGGCTACGGGCGGGCGGATTTCCTCACTTCGGATTACGTGGAGTTGATCGCGCGGGCGGAGGAAGAGGACGGCCGGGCCTGAAAAGGCCGGCCGCGTAAGGGATCACTCGTCCTTCTCGTCCTCGGCTTCGTCCTCGGCGTCCTCTTCGGTCTCCTCGGCCTCGTCCTCTTCTTCCTCGGCGGCCTCCGCCAGGAGGTCCTTGCCGGCGGGCAGGTCGGCTTCTCCGGCCTCGTCGCCGATCGGGGCGCCGACGAAGACGCGCTCCTCGCGCTCCGGGATGTCCTCCATCCCGGCCGGAATGATCTCGTACTCGACGAGCCCCGAGCTGACCTCGGCCTGGGCGATGCGGATGAGGCTCTTGGACTTGGCGCTGATCTTGGGCTTGGCGCCCTTGAGCAGCTGTTTGGCGCGCTTGGAAGCCAGGATAATGAAGCGGTACTTGCTGTCGATATTACCGTAATTGTTCAATGTGGGTCGACTCCTCGAGGGAAAAATGGGATGACGGCGATTCAAGATAGCAAAAAACGGGCCAAAATGCAAGCCGCCCGCGGCCGGGGCCGTTGAATTGATAGGGGGGATGTGTTACTCTGTCCCTTGCGCTGAGGACATGGACAAAAGGATCTGGGCCGTCGGAGGAGGAAAGGGCGGCACGGGCAAGAGCTTCGTGGCCGCCAGCCTCGGTCTCCATCTCGCGTCCCTCGACCGGGACATCGTTCTGGTCGACCTCGACCTCGGGGCCCCCAACCTCCACACCATCCTCGGGGTCAAGTCCTCTCACCCCGACCTCGGCGACTTCCTGACGGGCCGGGTCGCCTCCCTGGAAGAGGCCGCCTCCCCGACCCCCTGGAGCGGGCTGCGGATCGTCAAGGGCACCGAGAACATGCTGTTCGTCGCCAACATGAACCACTTCCGGAAGCTGCGCCTCCTGCGCCAGATCCGCCAGCTGCCCACCCAGAACGTCATTCTCGACCTGGGGACGGGCAGCGCCTACAACACGCTCGATTTCTTCCTCAGCGCCAATCCCGGCGTCGTGGTCATCACCCCCGAGCCGACGGCCATCGAGAACGCCTATCTGTTCCTGAAGTCGTGCATCATGCGGGTCCTCAAGCTCTACATGGACCACTACAAGATCCCCGACCTCCACCGCCGGATGCTCGACCAGATCGAGAAGAACAGCCAGTCGCTCTACGGCTTCTTCCGTTCGCTCATGGATAGTGAGCGGTCCTTCGGGACCATCCTCTATCGCGCCCTGCGCGGCTTCCGGCCCTGCCTGGTCATGAACAGGTGCCGGGACGAGAAGGACGTCCTTCTCGGGCGCTCCGTCGCCGACGTGGCCCGCCGCTACCTGCTCATCGACATGAAATACCTCGGCGCCGTGCCCAACGACGATGCGGTCCAGGCCTCCCTCCGCAGCCTCCGCCCCTTCGTCCTCGAGCACAGGGACTCGGCCGCGGCACGGGCCATCCGGCAGATGTCGGAGGAGCTGGCCTATTCCATCGAGTTCACGATGCGGACCCCCGCCGAGATCCGGCTGCCCGAGCCCCGATGATCAAGAGGATCGAGGACTGGAACTATTACGAGCTCCTGAACGTGGAGAGGACCGCCTCGCAGGACGAGATCTGGGAGGCCTACCAGGCCGCCTTGGCCACCTACCAGCCCGGGTCCCTGGCCGTCTACAGCCTGGTGACCGAAGACGAACGGGCCGTCGTCCTCGAGCGCATCCAGGAGGCCTTCCAGACCTTGCGGGACCCCAAGTCCCGCAAGGCATACGACCTGGCCCTCCTCCGCCACGCCCCCTATTTCCCGCCCAAGGCCAAGTTCCGGAAATCGATCGGCAAGATGGAGATCGAGGACGCCCCCGCCCCGACGGGCCTGTGGAGCCGCGTCAAGAGGCTCCTTGCGCGCCGCAAGGCCCGGGTGGACCTGGGCACGCCTGGGGATCAGTGATCCTTGACGATGTCGTCGGCCGTCCCGAAATCCCCGTCGGGGCCGGCCGACGTCAAGCGGAACCCGTCGTCCGACAGCCGTTCGTAGCGGAACGGCCTCCCCCACGCGTCCCGGAGGGCCGCGGCCGCCGGATGGGACCTCCGGAGGTCCTCGAGGACTCCGGGCAGGCCCTCCCCGCCCGCGGCGTATGACAGGACCTCGCGGGCCAGGCTCTCCATGTTGACCTCCGTCATCTCGACCTTGGTCTCGAAGTAGGCGTCGACCTGGACCTCGATCGGGGTCTTGTCGCCGACCTTGGCGAAGAACAGAAAATAGGCGATGGCCAGCGCGGCCAGCAAAACGACGAGCAGGCCTCGATGTTTCATGCCGGTTTCTCCCGGGGCGGATCGAGTTCGCCCTCGGAATGGGCGATGACCACGGCCGCGGCGATGTCGCCGGTGATGTTCATGGTCGTCCGGGCCATGTCGAGGATGCGCTCGACGCCCAGGATGAGGGCGATGCCTTCGATAGGTATGCCGACCTGCTTGAGGACGATGACCAGCATGAGGACCCCCATGGCCGGGGCCCCGGCCGTGCCGATGGAGGCCAAGGTGGCCGTCAGGACGATGGCCAGCTGGTCGCCCAGCCCCAGATGCATGCCGTACACCTGGGCGATGAAGACGGCCGTGACGCCCTGATAGAGGGCCGTCCCGTTCATGTTGATCGTGGCCCCGAGCGGCAGGACGAAGCTCGAGACCTGCTTGGAAACGCCCAGGTTGTCCTCGGCGCACTCCATGCTGACGGGCAGTGTCGCCGAGCTGGAGCTGGTGCTGAAGCCGATGAGCTGGGCCTTGGTGATGCCCTTCCAGAATCTGAGGTAGGGGAACTTCGTGAACACGTAGACGACGGCCGGATAGGAGGCGGCCAGGACGGCCAGGCCGAAGAGGACGACCAGACAATAGCGGAGCAGCGACATGAGGATGTCGGCCCCGAAGGTCCCGACGACCGAGGCGATCAGGGCGAAGACCGCGTAGGGGGCGATCTTGATGACCAGCTCGACGATCTTGATCATGATGTCGTTGACGCCCTCGAAGAAGGCCATCACGGGTCTCATCTTGTCCTTGTCGAGGAGCGAGACGACGACGCCCATGAACAGGGCCAGGAAGATGATCTGGAGCATGTTGGCCTGGACGAATGACTCGCCGGGGTTCTCCGGGATGACGTCGACCAGCATGTCCACGAGACCGGGCCTGTCCTCGGCCCGGAGGGCCTGGGCCCCGGCCGATTCGCCGAAGTCGGCCTGAAGCTCGGCCTGGACGGACGCGGGGATATTCCGACCGGGCTGGATGACGTTGGCCAGGCCCAGGCCCAAGGCGATGGCCAGGACATAATAGGACAGATAGAAGGCCAAGGTCTTGCCCCCGATACGGCCCAGCTTGCGCAGGTCGCCGAGGCTGGCCGCGCCGACCAGGAGCGAGGCGAAGATGAGCGGGATGACGACCATCTTGATGAGCCGGATGAAGGCCGTGCCGACCGGCTTGACGATGGCCGCCTCGGGCCCGAAGGCCAGGCCCGCGGCGGCGCCGAGGATGAGACCGGCGAAGATCTTGTTGGCGATGCCCGTCCTCCGGAGGGTCGTCCGGCCGAGGACGACGGCCGAGGCGAGGAACAGGACGAGCTGGACGATCTTGGCCGGGGCCGGACCGGCCGGCATGCCCAGGGCCAGGGCCGCCCCGCAGAGGACGGCGGCGACGACGCCTCCGACGATGCGCTTCATCGGCTTGTTCTCCTTCCGGACCAGGCTCCGGGCCGTGTTCAAGGCCCCACTATGCGCAAAATCGGTGAACAAATCAAGGGCGGCGGCGGAAAGGGGAAAAAAGAATGACCCGCGTAGGACTCGAACCTACAACCCGCAGATTAAGAGTCTGCTGCTCTACCAGTTGAGCTAGCGGGCCGAAAAATCCCCTCCAGTCTAGACGAGGCGGACCCCAAAGTCAAACACTCTCCCCAGCGCGCCGCGGCCGGCCCTCATTCCTTGATCCCGGCCAGGTTCAGCATGAAAGCGTACTCCATGGCCGTCTGCTTGAGGCGGCGGAAGCGGCCCGAGACGCCGCCGTGGCCGCCTTCCATGTTGGTCCATAGAAGGAGGGGGTTGTCGTCGGTTTTCAAAGCCCTCAGCTTGGCCACGTACTTGGCCGGCTCGAAGTACTGGACCTGGGAGTCGTGCAGGCCGGTCGTCACGAACAGGGCCGGGTAATCCTTGGCCTCGAGGTTGTCATAGGGCGAGTACGAGAGCATGTAATCGTAGTATTCCTTGTTCTCCGGATTGCCCCACTCGTCGAATTCGCCGGTCGTCAGGGGGATGCTGTGGTCGAGCATGGTCGTGACGACGTCCACGAAGGGCACGCCGGAGACGACGCCCTTGAACAGCTCGGGCCGCATGTTGACGACCGCGCCCATCAGCAGCCCGCCGGCGCTGCCGCCGCTGGCGAACAGGTGTTCCGGACCGGTGAATCCCTGGGCGACGAGATAGTCGGCGCAATCGATGAAGTCGGTGAACGTGTTCTTCTTCTTCAGGAGCTTGCCGTCCTCGTACCACCAGCGGCCCATCTCCTGGCCGCCCCGGATGTGGGCGATGGCGAAAACGAAGCCCCTGTCGAGGAGGCTGAGGCGGGCCGAGCTGAACGAGGCGTCCGTGGTCGACCCATAGGAACCGTACCCGTACAACAGGAGCGGGTTCCGTCCGTTCTTTTCCAGGCCCTTCCGGTAGACGAGAGAGATGGGGACCTGGACGCCGTCACGGGCCGTCGCGTAGTGTCGCTCGGCCTGGTAATCCTCCGGCTCGAAGCCGCCGAGGACCTCCTGCTGCTTGAGGAGCTTCTTCTCCTTGGTCGCCATGTTGTAGTCGAACGTCGAGGGCGGCGTCGTCAACGACGAATACCCGTAGCGGAGCCAATCCGTCCCGAACTCGGGGTTCATGGCGATCGCAGCGCTATAGGTCTCCTCGCCGAAGTCCAGATAGTGCTCGCCGCTTTGGTCCCAGGGCATGATCCGGATGCGGGTCAGGCCTTTGGCCCTCTCCTGAACGGCTAAATAGCCCTGAAAGAGCTCGAAGCCTTCGAGGAGGACGTCTTCCCGGTGAGCGATGAGCTCTTCCCAGTGCTCCTTGGCCGTCTTGTCCAGGGCGGCCGTCATCAGCCGGAAGTTCCTGGCGCCCAGATTGGTCAGGACGTAGAACCTGTTCCCGAAGTGGTCGATCTGGTATTCGAGGTCGCGCTCCCGGGGCTGGAAGACCTTGAAGTCGCCGGCCGGATCGTCCGCTTCGAGGAAGCGGAACTCGGTCGACAGCGTGCTTCCCGAGGCGATGAAGATGTACTTTTTGGATTTCGACTTGTAGGCGTAGGCGCTGAAGGTCTCGTCGGACTCCTCGAAGACCAGAGGATCGGCGGCCGGAGCGGTGCCCAGGACGTGCCGGAAGATCTTGCAGGCCCGCAGGGTCGTGTCGTCGATCCTGGTGTAGAAGACGGTCTTGTTGTCAGCCGCCCAGGCGGCCGAGCCGGTCGTGACCGGGATCTCGTCCGGCAGGATCAGGCCGGTCTTCAAGTCCTTGAAATGGATGGTGTATTTGCGCCGGCTGACCGTGTCGACGCCGAAGGCGAGCAGGGTGTTGTCGGGGCTGACGGCCAGGCCGCCCACGGAGTAGTAGTCGTGGCCGGCGGCCATCTCATTGACGTTGAGGAGGACCTCCTCGTCGGCCTCGAGGCTGCCCTTCTTGCGGCAATAGACCGGGTAATCCTTGCCCTCCTCGAACCGCGTGTAATAATAATAGCCGTCCAGGCGGTAGGGAACCGACTGGTCGGCCTGCTTCATGCGGCCGACCATCTCTTCGTAGAGCTTCTCCTGGAGGCCCTCCAGAGGCTTCATGACGGCTTGGGTGTATTCGTTCTCGGCCTGGAGGTACTCGAGGACCTTGGGATTGTCGCGCTCATTGAGCCAATAATAGTCGTCGACCCGGGTGTGTCCGTGCGTGGTCAGTTCCTTGGGAATGACCTCGGCCACGGGCGGCTGCAGATCGGCCGATCCGGGCCGGCCGCACCCGGTGGGGAACGTCAGGGCCGCGGCGGCCAGGCCGACGGCCAAGAGCACGACGAGTCTCGGGACGATGGTCCTTGTGTTTTTCATGACGGGGACTCTCTCCTTGCGGGGATTCGGGGAATCGCGACCCCTAAGCTACCACCGAGGTCTTCCGGATGTCAAATCGGGGGCCGCGCCCGGCTCTCCCTCGCGGCGGAGATTTCCCTCGGCCCCCGATTTCGGCTAGAATCGGTCCCGAAAGGCCTCGCATGAAGGGACCGGGAAAGCCGCCAGCGACCGCCGACGACGCCGTGGAGCTGCCCGTCGACGGCACCCTGGACCTCCACGCCTTCAGCCCCAAGGACGTCAAAGACCTGGTCCCCGAGTACATCGGGGAATGCCTCCGCCGGGGGATCTTCGACCTCCGCATCATCCACGGCAAGGGCACGGGAACGATCAAAGGGATCGTCCGCGCGCTGCTCGAAAGGGATCCCCGTGTGGCGGAGTTCAGGGACGCCGGCATGAGCGGAGGCGGATGGGGCGCTACGGAGGTCCGGCTCAAGCGCTGAGGGTCAGATCTCCCGGGCCTGGCGCGATGACAGGACCGACGGCTCGTCCCAGCGGACGATCCGGCTGCCCGTCCAATAATACGTCCAGTGCTCGGTCTCCTCGCCGTCGGTTATGAGGGCACAATAGAAATCGCGGCCGCCGGCGAGCCGCCGCCTCATATGGAGCCGGGCGCCCAGAAGCGTGCGGAATTCCCGGCATTCGACCCTGTAGGCGGGCCGGTCGGCGACCAGGCAGACTTCCCAGCGTTTCATCCGGCCCTCACTATACTACAACTCGAAGCGGTAGGAGAACTTGAGCATGAAGATGTTGTCGCCGGGCGCCCGGAACAGGTCGCCCAGGTCGCGCCAGAGCTCGAAGTCCCCGGGGTGGGAGTAGTCCGCCCTCCTCTGCGTCCAGACGAGGTAGAGCAAGGATCCCGGCCTATGCTCCCAGCGCAGGACGACGGTCCCCCGCAGGGACTTGAGGTTGAAGTCCGGTTCTCTGAAGCTGAACGGCGCGGCCGGCCCCCCCTCCCCGTCCGGATCGACGGTGTACACGCCGTCGGCGAAGACGATGGTCGAGTCCCCCTCTCCGTAATAGTCGAAATCGAAGGTCCGGGCGGCGGCCAGCTCCTTGAAGGCATAAAAATCGCCCGTTCCGATGTAGGGTTGGAGATAGGCCTGCAGGCTCAGCCGCGGGGTGAACGTCCAGTTGAACCTGATCTCGATGGGCAGGGTCTTCTGGTCGATGTCCGAAAGAACGTAGCGCACGCCGTAGGTCGAGGTCTTGAGCGGATCGACGACCCGGGTGACCCATTGGCCCTCGGCGTACCGGAAGGAGTAGCCCGGGGCCACGGACAGGCTGAAGTTCGGGCCCGGCTTCCAGGTCAGGCCGGCCCCGAACGACCACGTGTGGCCTCCGGTCGGATGCCAACGATAGAAGCCGCTGAGCTTGGCCACCAGGGGCTTGCGGTCGTCCCCGGCCACGTTCAGCCGGAAGGTGGCCCCCTCCGGGTAGAGGGCCATGGGGCCGCCGCGGGTCAGGTAGTGGCTGAACTTGCGCGGCTCATAGTCGAGATGAAGGGCGGCCGTCCAGTAGTTGAGGAGCTGGCCCTTGGCGTCGAGATAGACGTACTCGCCGACGCGGTTCCACCCGAAATCGTAGTTCCGGTAATAGGAGGCGGTCACCACCCAATTCCGGAACGTCCTTCCCGGATGGAAGCTCCGGTAGCCGGCCTCGACGTGCCCGTTGATGACGTCGCCCCGGGTGTGATAGCCCAGGTCGTTGGCCTCGAAGCCCGGGGACATGGCTCCCAGGGCGGCGTTGAAGACCACGTTGCCTTTCTGCTTGTTGATATAGAGCCGGCCGGCCCAGCCGCCCAGGGAGGTGGCCTCCTCGTCGACCTCGACCCAGTCGGCATCCGGCCGCTGGAAATAATGGAGAGAGGACATCTGGAGGCGGGTCATGGCCTCGGCGCTCCCGCGGACCGACGTCAGGCCCGCCCAGCCGGCCAGGGCCCAGCCCCGCCCCTTGTCCAGGAATGTCCAGCCGTCGACGCCCAGGGCCGCGGCGCCCCGGCTGAGCCGGGCTTCCAGAGGGCCTTCGCGGAGGTCGCGCCGAAGGCCGGTGGCGATGAGTCCGAGACCGCTCCGCCCCTCCCCGAACTCCTTGAGGATCCGGGCGACGCCGTAGGTCGAGAACGGCTCGACCTCCGCCGAGGACCGTTCCCCGTCGAGATCGATCCGGGCGAATTCGCGCTCGGTCAGGGCCCCGACGATCCCCAGATTGAGGCCCCGGCCGACCTTCCCCGTGACCTTGGCCGCGGCCAGGATGGTCGTCCACTCCGGTAGATCCGCGTAGCCACCCCCGTCGTATCCTCCCTGAGGCTGCCGGCCGATCCGCCGGCTGTAGAAGAAGGAGGGGTCGGTCCAGCCTATCGAGCGAGTGACATTGGGCCCGCCGCGGCCGAAATCGAAGAGGCTGGCCCCCTCGATGAAGAACGGCCGTTTCTCCTGGTAGTAGGTCTCTTGGTCGCTGATGTTGATGACCGCCGGATCGACCTCGACCTGCCCGAAGTCCGGGTTGGCCGCGAGATCGAGGGTCAGGTTGCTGCTCAATCCGCCCTTGAGGTCGAATCCCGCGCCGGCCGAAAGCTCCCGCCCGGTCCTGAAGGGATCGCCGGGCGCCTCGGGGCTGAAGGCCGCCCGCGAGACGGCGAACGGCGAGACCTCGAGCCGCCGGCCGGAGGCGATGCCGGTCAGGCCGACAAGGTCGGCGAAGCGCGAGACGAGCCCGCTCTCCTCTTTCGGCACCCAGGCGAAGTGGCTCTCCTCGTTCTTGCGCTTGACGATCCTCTGGAAATTGATGCCCCAGACAGGGACCTCCTGCCTCCTGAAGCGGAGCTGGGCGAAGGGAATGCGGATCTCGACCGTCCATCCCTGCTCATCGATGCGCGCGGCGCTCTCCCAGACGCCGTCCCACGTCCCGTCGGTCCGCTCGTCGTTCGACAGGGTCCCGTCCTGGATCGAGCCGACGGGATTGACGCCGAAGTAGTAGCCGCTCCGCCGGTCATGATAGGGATCGAGGCCGACATCGAACCAGTCCGATTCGACCGGCTCGTCGCGACGGCCCAGGCGGCCGATGACCCTGGACGGCTCGGAATCGATCAAGCGCGCGGCGACATAGAGGGAGCCGTGATCGAAGGCCACCCAGACCGTGGTCGGTTCGCTGGCCGGCTGTCCGTCGGACGGATCGCGCTGGGTGAAACCGCCGAAGCCGGCCGTCTTCCAGACATCCTCGTCGAGAAGGCCGTCGATCGTTATCGGGCCCGCGGACGGGACGGCGATGACCGTCCTTTCGGTCCGGGGATCGGGGCCGGCCGCCCGAGCCCGGAGGGCCGACGGAAGCACGACGGACAGGAAAGCCAGGGAAGCGGCGAGGCGGACGGGGGCGGGCCGGCGAAAGATCATGCCGTCTTGCGCTTGGACCCGGCGAAGGCGGCCTCCCCGAATTGCAGGATCAGCGTCCCGCTCATCCGATCCTCGACGACGGTGGCCGAAAAATCGATGACCATCCCGTTGAGGTCCACCGAGAAAGACAGCACGCCGTCCTTGAACCTCAGGTCCTTCATCGGCACAGAGCCGGATTGACCGGTGTATTTGCCCACGAGCTCTCCGTCGTCCACGGAGAACTCGAAGACGAATTTGAAGGCCTCGTCGTCGGTGCGGGCGTCCCACACGCCGGGCAGCTGGCCGAAGGGCCCGGCTTGGACGCCGGCCGCCGCCGTCATCGCCATGCCGGTGACGATCAACGCGAGAACGCCTATCCTTCCCACGATCCTTGGCTTCATGAGAATGCAACCTCCTTCTCCGGGTGCGGGGAGCGGCCGGGCGCGGGCCAGGGCTCACTCGCTGGTCATGATGAACAGAGGCTTCTGGCGGAAGCTCTTGTACTGGGGCCGCAGGCGGTCCTTGTCGTAGTACTTGTCGACGTCGACGATCTTCTTCCGGCTGACGACGATGTCGATGGGCACGTCGTCGTACTCGCCGCTCCTCAGGCAGACCATGCGCCCGGACTTCTTGTCGAGGATGAGGTCCAGGGCCAGGTTGCCGTAGGCCATGGGCACGATCGAGTCGACGGCGTCGGGGTCCCCGCAGCGGACGAGGTAGCCGAGCTTCTGGTTGATGACATTGATGCGGCGTCCGGCGTTGTATTTCGGGGACAAATTCTTCAATTCGTCGGCGATATGGTCGCCGACGCCGCCGAGCTTCTTGTGCCCGTACATGTCCTTCTCCTCGCCGGAGAAGACCATCTCGCCGCCCGTCGCCACGGCCCCCTCCGAAACGAGGACGGTCGAATAGTGGCTCGGATTGGTCGCCCGGTCCTCGGTCAGGAGCTCGCAGAGGCGCTCCATGTCGAACTTGTGCTCGGGGATGAGGCAGCGGTTGGCGGCCCCGGCCATGGTCGGCAGGAGGGTGGTGAATCCGGCGTACCGGCCGAAGACCTCGAGGACCAGGAACCGTTCGTGCGATCCGGCCGTCGTCCTTAGGGAGTTGGCCAGGCTGATGGTCCGCGTGACGCAGGTGCTGAAGCCGAGGCAGTAATCGGTCCCCGGGACATCGTTGTCCATGGTCTTGGGGATGGCGATGATCCTGACGCCCTTTTCGTGGAGCGTGACGGCGTAGCTGAGGGTGTCGTCCCCGCCGATCGGGACCAGGGTGTCGATGCCGAGGAACTCGAGGTTCTTGAGGACCTCCTCGGTCAGGTCGTTGCTGTTCGCCTTGTACTTGTCGCGCAGGTGGGCCGGAACATTGACGCCCGGGATGTGGGAGGGCCGGGTCCTCGAGGTGTGCAGGAACGTGCCGCCCGTCCGGCCGGTCTTGTTGACGATCTCCTCGGTCAGCGTCTCGCAGCAGTCGATCTCGCAGAGGTCCATGTCCCGGTCGATGTCGATGAGGCCGGCCCATCCCCGGCGGATGCCGACGACGTCGTAGCCCTCGTGGATGGCCCGCAGAGTCACCGCCCGGATGGCCGGGTTCAGGCCCGGGACGTCCCCTCCTCCCGTGAGAATGCCGATCGTCCCTTTCCTCGAGCCGTTGGGCTTCTTGATCATGTCGTCCTCCCGGGACAGCGCCTCTCCGCGGGCTTGGGAACCTCGAGGATGCCGGTCGAGAGGCGGCCCGAACTCTCAAAGATATTAGGGCTTGGGGAGGGACCTGTCAAGCGCGGGCCGCGGCGGCCGGCGACCAGCGGCCCGCCGGACCCGCGTCAGCGCCTGTAGCGGATGGCGATGCCGACGATGTGGCGCTCGTAAACGACGCCCGGCCCGCGCCAATAGCTGAAGACGACGCGGTCGCGAAAATAGCGGTCGACGACGATGACCAGGGCGTCGGCGCCCATCCGGGCGGCCTGTTCGCGGAGCAGCCCCTCGACGTAGCCCCGGTTCATGCCGGGGCTCGGGCGGAGCCGGACCTCGCCGAGCTGGATGTGTTCGCGCCGCGGCTCGTTCCTCAAAAGGCGGACCTGGACCGGGTCGGTGGGCTCGAACCGGGGCACGCCGGGATAAAAGCGAAATCCGTAGGGACGGTAGCAGGATATGGCTCCAAGCATGAGGATCGTCGCGATCATCAGGGACGACCATTTGTTCTTCATCGCTTATCCTCCTGGGTTCTTATTTCGTCCAACATGACACCAACCAAAAAGCATGAAATATGCCAACTGAGGAAAGGGGTCGGCCGATGATTTTCTAATTTCTTTATAATCTATTGGTTAAATGTGCGATGAGGAGGCCCCGAATGAGGTCGAGAGATCCCAAGCAATGTATTCCATTCGACTAAGTGTCCCCTGGAGAGGACACCCGAAAAGAATTGGGTTCTTCTTCTGTTTCCGGGAAGAGAAATGTAAGTGTTTGGCGATGGATGTCCCCCTGAAGACCCCCATCATGGCCCCGTCCGGTCAATAATAGAGGATCGGGTCCTTGCGCCAGTCCTTGTCCTTGTCGTGGCCGTATTCGGCGACCCTCGGCCGCCGTTCGAGCAGGCGGACGGACTGGACGCCGCACGCATAGCCCGAGCTCTCCGGGTTCCGGCCGACATTCTCGAGCCGGAGAACGTAGCGGCCCGGCTCGGGCCAGAAGTCGAGAAGGTGGAAGACCCATTCGGAGGGCTCGTCGGCGTAAAAGTCGAGCGGTTGGCCGATCTTGACGCCATCGAGATAGGCCTGGTACAGCCCTCCGTCCGGGGAGCGCTCGGCGTTGATCGCCAGCCGCAACGGCTCCTTGACCCCGACCTCGATCGGGAACTCCAGCCACGTCCCGGCCGGCCGGGAAGGCCGGAAGACGAGGATCCCTTCCTTGTAAAAGGCGCTGTCCGAAGCTCGCAGCTCTCCGACAGCATGCTTTTGGGTATCGACGAGATCGCGGGCCCTAACGACGACCCGGTCGAGCGGCGGCAGGCGCCTCTCCCCCGCCGCCGGGGCCCTGGCCGCGAAGGTCGGCGTCCCCGTCTGATACCAGAAGGCGACACTGGCGTAGTCGTCCTCCCGCTCGTTCCAGCTGGTCGCCTTGTAGCCGGGATTCTCGTCCTCGGACATCCAGCCCATGTGCTCGATGGCGACCTTGATCGAGGTGTTGAAGACGACCGGATCATGAAGGTGCCATCGGTAGGAGCTGACGTGTCCCCCGATCGTCCGCTGGTCGAAGAACGGCACCCCGAAATACGGCGTGAGGGTCCTCTCCAGGCCCCAAGCCGACAGAAAATAGTCCTCGGTCCCCGTGCCCCAGATCGACGGGACCGTTTCGCCATCGATCGTGATCTTCTCGTCGCCCTCGCCGAACCAGGCCGGGCTGCGCATGCGCACGCCCAAGACCGCCCCGACGAAATGGCCTTTGCCGGTCGTTTCGAGCAGAAGGTAATCCTGCCCTTTGCGGGCGGGATACTCCTGCCGGTACTGGGCGTAGAAGTAGGGCGTGTCTTTCGGCAGCCTGTCCAGCTTGATCCAATCGATGTTGTAGTAGAGCAGGCTGAGGGGCCTTTCGCTCTGGTTCTCGATCTCGATGCGGGCCGAATTCCGGAACGGCATGCGCCAGAAGGCATTGTAAGAGTCCGCGCCCTCGACGATGACCGGGACGCTGACGACCTCGGCCCGTTTTCCGAAGCAATTGGCGAAGAAATCGCCGACCGGGGCCTCGACGGCCGGCTGCGAGCCGCCGTCCCAGTACATCCGGAGCATGAGCTCCTGGTGGTCGGCCGACCCCTGGGGGGCCCAGCCGTGGGGTTCGGGTCCGAGAAAGGTGATCCAGATGTGGGTGATGACGCCCGGGCCCTCGGCATCCATCAGGACGTGGGTCGCCCCGGCCGGGACGTTGAAGTTGTCCCAGTTGCTCTGGACATCAGCGTCGCCGCGGGGTTCGGCCGTCGGGTCATAGCGGCGCTCGCCGGCGTTGCGGTCGCCCTCGGGTCCGCGGCGCAGCTCGCCCACGCGCATGGTCGAGGTCGCCCGCATGGAGCGCCCCTCGAGGGGCCCGGCCAAGCTGCCGAGGACACCGCCGCCGAGATTCTCGGCCCCCTCATCGTCGCGACATCCCGGCATCAGGACCAGGGCGGCCAGGAGGACCGGCCAAAGGAGAGATCTTGGGACAAGCTTCATGACGGTCTCCCTATATCGAAAGGTCCGCGGCCGGCAGGAAGGCCGGGGGCCTGCGGATCCCGGCGGCCCTCTCGAAGGCGTAAGCCAGCTTGATGAGGGTCGGCTCGCTCCAGGCCCGTCCGAAGAAGGACAGCCCGACGGGCAGGCCGAAGACGTAGCCGGCCGGGACCGTGATATGGGGATAACCGGAGACGGCCGGATAGGTCGAGCATCCGCCGCCGGTGTAGTGGTCGCCGTTGACCAGGTCGGTCGTCCAGGCCGGGCCGCCGGTCGGGGCCACGAGCGCGTCGAGGCGGTGCTTGTCCATCAGGGCGTCGATACCTTCTTTGCGGGTCACCCGGTGGTTCTTGGCCAGGGCCTCGAGATAGGCCTTGTCGGTCAGCGGCCCCTTGGCCGCGGCCTGAAGGAAGATCTCCTGCCCGAAGTAGGGCATCTCCCTGTCGCGGTTGCGCTCGTTAAAGGCGATGATCTCCTCCAGGCTCCGGACCGGGGCCGACGGACCGAGCCAAGCGAGATAGGCGTGAAGGTCAGCCTTGAACTCGTAGAGAAGGACCTCGTACTCGGAGTCCGAGATGCTCTCCGCGTTCTCGAATTCGACCGGGTCGACGAGGACGGCGCCGAGCCTGCGGAGGTCTTCGAGACGGTCTTCCATGATCCCGTCGACCTTGTCGTGGAAGCCGAACAGCTTGCGGACGACACCGATGCGGGCGTCCTTCAGGCCCTCCGGATCGAGGAACTTCGTGTAGTCCGGGCGGACGGGAGCCCCGGCGTGCCGGGTCGCGGCGTCTTCGGGATCGGGACCGGCCATGGCCGAAAGAAGAACGGCGGCGTCGGCCACCGTCCGGGCCATGGGCCCGGCCGTGTCCTGGCTGTGGGCGATGGGCACGATGCCGGTCCGGCTGACCAGGCCCAGGGTCGGTTTGATGCCGACGATCCCGTTGGTCGTCGCCGGGCAGACGACCGATCCGTCGGTCTCGGTGCCGACCGCGGCGAAGCACAGGCCGGCGGCCGCGGCGACACCCGAGCCCGAGCTCGAACCGCACGGGTTGCGGTCCAGGGCGTACGGGTTCCGGGTCTGGCCGCCCCGCCCGCTCCAACCGCTCGTCGAACGCGTCGAGCGGAAGTTGGCCCACTCGCTGAGGTTGGTCTTGCCGAGCAGGACCGCTCCCGCCTCCCGCAGCCGTCTGACACAGAAAGCATCGGCTGGCGGTATGGACCCGACCAGGGCCAGCGATCCGGCCGTCGTCTGCATCCGGTCGCTCGTCGCGATGTTCTCCTTAATCAGGACGGGTAGGCCGTGGAGAGGGCCCCGGACGCGTCCGGCTTCTCTCTCGGCGTCCAGGGCGTCGGCGATCGCCCGGGCCTCGGGATTGATCTCGATGACCGCATTGAGGGCCGGGCCCGCTTTGTCTATCGTGTCGATCCGGGAGAGATAGAGGTCCGTCAGGGACCGGGCCGTGAACCGGCCCGATCCCATGCCCTCGCTCAGCTCGGAGACCGATAGGCCTTCGAGCTCGAACGGCTCGGACGGCGCGGGGGCGCCCGGCTCAGCCGGTCCCTGATCCGCCGGCCGGCAGGCCGCGGCCCCGGCTGCGGCGACCGCCGCTCCGGAAACACCGATATGCAGAAAATCCCTTCGTTTCATGGATACCCTCCTGGGGCGACCATAGCACGCGTTCTGAACCGAGGTCAAGGAGACACGCGAACGCGCCCGACGCCGGCGCATTGACATATCGGCCCGATGAGAGCATCATAACGGCAGAGGCCGGGAGGACTTGAATCATGATCAATAAACCGCATGGGATCACGGTGGTCGCGGTGTCCGCGATCGTTCTGGTCGCCCTGGTCGCCCCTCTCGGCGCCAAAGACATCTTCAGGGCCCGCATGATGACCGGGAAGGCCCCCATCGAGCCGCCCGTGGTCAACGTCCAGATCGAGGTCGAGAGCTGGACGACGCCCGAGGAGATCCGCCAGCTCCAGGACATCATGATCCAGTCCGGGATCGATCCGTTCCTGGCCGCCTTCCGGGCCTCCAAAAAGGGTGTCGTCCGTTTCCTTTACGCCCGCGGCTGGAACCTGCCCATCCACATGGCCCAGGTCCTACCCACGGACAAGGGCAAGCGGGTCATCCTTTTCCTCGACCGGGAGAACTGGGCCCAGGGCGGCTACTTCGTTCGCGGCCGCCACTATTTCATGATCATCGAGCTCAACCTTAACGAGAAGGGCAAGGGAGAAGGCCGCTTATACGAGGACGCCCAGATCCGGCTGGATTCGAACCTCGGGAAGATCGACATCGAGACCTACGAAATGGCCCCGAAGCTCTTCGTCCAGGTCCAGGAAGTCGTCAAGAAAGAGAAGGCGGCTAAAAAATAGGGCTTTCTCCCGATCCCGGGAAGCGGGCTTGCTTTTCTCCAGCTTTGATAAAATTAACGAAGCCCTTATCGGGCCTTAACAAACCCCTGTTCCAATGGCGGCGGAAATCCACGACCATGAGCCGTCTCGCCGCCGCCCTCCTGCTTTCTTTCGGCCTGGCTCTCGCGGCTTGGTCTTTTTGGGGGATCGCTCGCCGATACCGGACCCTCCGTGGCTTTCCCTGGCTTTCCTCGGTGGTCTTCGCGGCGGCCTCGATCGTCGCCATCCTGGCCCTCAACGCTCTTATCGCTCCCTAATCCGGACCGGCGCCGCTCTCCCGGCCGGCCCGGCTCCGTCTCATTGCTCGAGGGGCGAGAGGCCTTCCCGGAACTCCCCGGTCCTGACCAGGCGTTCGATCTTGAAGGCCCCGAGCTTGCGGGCTTTGAGGAACCCGTCCCAGGCCGCCTCGGCCAGCCGGCCGCTTTCCCTGAGGTCGAAGAGCCACTCGCCGCAGGCCTCGAGCGGCCCCGGCGGGCTGACACCGGCGTGGATCTCCCGGAGCCACCGCTTGTTGAGCTCCTCATGGGCGCCGATCGGATCGGCCATCAGGATGGGCAGGCCCAGGCCGCAATAGAACGCCAGCTCGCTCGGCTTGGTCCACAGGACGTCGGTCCGCCGGAGGGCGGCGTTGAACCTTTCGAGATAGGCGTAGATGTCCGGATCATGGACGATCTCCAGGCCGCGGCCCGTCTCGTCCCTGAGGCCGGCCCCGCTGACGGTGCCCAGGACCCGCTCGAAGACCTTCTTCTGGATCCCGCAGGAAAGGACCAGCCGGACGTCGCCGCTCCGCAGCCGGTCCTTGAGGCCCGCCAGGATCTTCTCGACCATCTCGGCCTGGGCCCCGGCCCCGCCGATGGCGAACATCACGGTGAAATGCCGCTCCCGCTCCGGCGGCACGCAATCCCGCCCGAGCCACCCCAGGACGGACCGCTCATGATAGGAGAAGAACTTGCCGGCGGGATCGAGCCGGAGCAGCCGATCGAAGAGGTCGGCCTTGAGGATCTCGAGCCCGGTTTCCGAGCCGATGTTCTCCTTCGGCAGGGGGAAACCCGTCATGAAGACATCCTTATCGGGTACCCCGTAGGCCAGCAGCCGGCGGCGGACTTGGGTGCAGGGTGCGAGATACCGGAGGCGGCTCGACTTGGGGTCCTCGGGGACCCAGACCCGGTTGAAATCCGCGTCGCAGATGAGCAAGTACTGATCCTGGGGCGGGATTGAAGCCGGCGGCTCGAAGGTATCCATGGCGATGGCCGTGGCGTAGAACGTATGGATGACGGGATAGGGCGCTGAGGCCAGCTTGTCCCGGAGGCTGCGGCAAAGACCCCGTTTCAGGATCAGGCGCTTGAGGAACTTGACGACCGCGGTCGGGGGCGACTGGTCGGACGTCGGGTAGTAAGGGCGAATGCGCTGGACGGCCAGCAGGAGACCGACCAGGGCCCGCCCCACCAGCGGGATGGCCCCGGCCTTCGAAGACGCGTAATAGACGCGGCGCAACCGGCGCCAGATGCGGTGTTCGGGATCGGGGGTCGTCCGGCGCGAGCCGTAGATGACGACGCCTTCGTGGGTCAGGTCGCGCAGGGGGTGGGCCGCCCGCAGATGGCCAAGGCCCATCAGGACGGTGACGACCCAAGCCTTGTCATGCGCCCTCATAGACCCAATTATCCACGTTGGCCGGGATGTGGATCACGGTGTTCCTGCCGATGGCGATCCGTCCTCCCCGCCAATCGACCTCGCGGCTGAAGAACGGGGTCAGATAGACGGCGAAGAAGACCAGGTCCTTGACCAGCACGGCGACCGGGAACAGGAGATGATTCCGGAGGCGGCGGGCGTCCTCGGGGTTGACGGACAGGAAGTTGGCGTACTCGAGGGCCGTCTTGGCCGCCACAGTGAGACCCAGAACGGTGGTCCCCCGCCGGCCCAGGGCCGCCCATCCGGCCAGGGCGATGACGATCGGATTGAGAAGGACCTCGGCCAGGTAAACGGGCAGCCGCAGGCGATAGCGGAGCTTGGCCCACCGCGACAGACGCTTGAAGAAGCTCTTGAGGGTCGCCGTCTGGCTGACGTTGGTCACCCAGGTGCAGTTGGTCGAGACCCGGAAGCCGCTCTTCTTGAAGGCCTCACCGATCAGGAAATCCTCGGCCAGGTAGTCCTTGAAGTACCCGAAGCCGCCGAACGTCTCCAAGGCGGCCCGCTCGACGAGCATGGACTTGCCGACGATGATCGGCTGGCGGCCGAGGAACCAGGAGGCGATGATCCCGCCCGAGGTGAAGAAGCTGAGGCTCATGTTCTCCATCAGGCTGGCGAAAGACCGGCTGAACGAGCCCCGGATGGGCGAGAACACGACCTTGGCGCCATGGGCGAGGTGCTCATCGACAAGCCTGCACAGGGTGTCGGGGGCGACCCGGACGTTGGAGTCGGTGGCCCAGAGGAGGGCGCCGCGGCCCTTCCCCTCGAGGAGGGCCAGCTTGTGGACCTTGGGGTTCTCGAAGGGCGGGCGGCCGGAGGCCACGATCCTTGTCCTGATCCGCGGGTGGCGGGCCTGGAGGGCGCGGAGGATAGGTACGCACGGGTCCTTGAGATCGTCGACCCCGAACAGGACCTCGTAGGCGGGATAGTCGAGCCGATAGAACGACTCGAGGTTGGCCGCCAAGTCGTCATCGATGTCCTTGACCGGCTTAAGAAGGCTGACGAAGGGGTAATCGCGGGAGTCCGCCGGCGCGGTCTTGCGGCCCCGGCGGAAAGCGACGGTGAAGGCCGAGAACAGGAACAAGACCGCTCCCGACAGGGCCAGGAGGACGAGGATCATGGTTTTCATCGCTTCCTTTATAGGGGGGCCTTGTCAATTCCCGATGAACAGCCGGTTAATTTTCGGTTCAGACCGGGCTTCATCGATAATTGACCGGGCCTTCATCGGCCCTTAACGGGCTGGGCCTATCATGGCCTCGAAGATCATGAATACTTTTCTATCGATGAACGGCGGCACCTCGAGGATCATCGATCCCCAAAGGGCCCGCACGCTGCTCGCCGAGGGCTGGCAGGCGGCCGACCTTCACGTCCACACGCTCCATTCCTACGACGTCATCCCCACGCGGCAGGTCGACCCGCTCGTCATGTATCTCAAGGCGCGCCGGGCCGGGATGGCTTATGTCGCCTTCACCGACCACGACACGATGGCCGCCTACGATCAGATCGGCTGGACGCGGGAGGGCCTCGTCCCGGCCGTCGAGGTCAAGATCCTCGATCCGCGCCATGTGGGCCACACGATCCACGTCAACATCTACACGCTCGACCGCCGTCAGTTCCGTGAGATCCAGGACATCGCCTGTCGGGCCCGCGACATCGTCGCCCTGACCGGTTACCTCCGGGCCGAGGGCCTGCCCTTCACCTTCAACCACCCGTTCTGGCACGAACCCGAAGAGACCCCCAACCTCGAGGGCGTCATCGACGTCGCCCGGCTGTTCCCGGTCCTCGAGTACAACATGGGACGGATCGCCAGGATCAACGCTCAGGCCCTTCGGTTGGCCGATTCGCTGGGCAAGGGCGTCGCGGCCGCGACCGACAGCCACGTCGGGGAGATCGGCCGGGCCTTCACCCTCGTCCATGGCGGCGGTTCGTTCCGCGAGTTCTTCGGCCGCGTCGCCGCGCGGGAAGCCTACCTGTGCCCCGCCGACCTGACCCTCCCTCGCCTCAAGGAAGAGGCCTCGCTCCGGATCCGGCAGCTGTTCGATAGGACGAGCTGGCTCCACGCCAAGGAGTCCCTGACGATGGACACGGGCAACGCGCTCATCGACGGCCTCGTCAGGCGGATGGCCCGGGAAGCTCCCGAGAAAAGGAGGATCTCCCGCTGGCTTCTCAAGAAGACCGTCGAGGCCCTGGCCGGCTCGGGCATTCCCGGCGCCCTCTACCTCCGCTATCAGAGGGGCCTGGCCGATCGCATCGGGCGGCTTCTCAAGAGCGCGGAGCTCGCGGCATAAAGCCGTCCTTAACTCCTTGATCGGAGATCATCAAGGCCGCCACCTGCGGGGTTGTTTCTCGCCGATTTCCAATGGGCTATAATACGGGGCATGAACAAGAGATCGATCCGTTCCGCGGCATTCCTTTCGGCCCTTCTCCTGCTTTCGGCCGGCTGTTCGGGAGGGCGGCCCGCGGCCGATGCCGTCATCCTCAACGCTCGGATTTACACGGTCAACGCCTCCCAACCGTGGGCGGAGGCCGTCGCCGTCCGCGGGGGACGCATCGTCGCCGTGGGAACGACCAAGGCCGTATCGCGCCACAGATCCCCGGAAACCCTGGTCATCGACGCCGGGGGGAAACTGGTCCTTCCCGGGTTCATGGACAGCCACATCCATTTCGTCAGTGGTTCGGCGAGCCTGGCCAAGGTCGACCTGGCCGGGACCAGGACGGTCGAGGAGATCCAGGACAGGATCCGGGCGTTCGCCCGGGAGAATCCCGACGCGGGCTGGGTCCAGGGGCGCGGCTGGATGTACGCCGCCTTCCCGGGCGACATGCCGCACAAGAAATTTCTCGACGAGGTCGTGCCCGACCGCCCGGCCGTCATGAGCTGCGCCGACGGCCATACGACCTGGGTCAACAGCCGGGCCTTGGCCCTGGCCGGGATCGGCCGCGACACGGAGGACCCGGCGAACGGAACCATCGTGCGCGACGAAAAAGGGGAACCGACCGGGGCCCTGTTGGAGACGGCCGGCTATCTGGTTTCGAAACACATCCCCCGGCCGACGGATGAAGATACGCTCGCGGCCCTGCGCCGGGGCCTGCGCGAGGCGGCCCGGCTGGGGGTCGTCCGGGCGCACGGGATGGGCGGGGAGTTCGAAGCCCTCGACCTCCTGGACCGGCTCAAGCGCGAAGGCGAGCTGACGGTCCGGCTGTCCGTGTCCATGTGGGTTGACCCCCCCGGTCCGACCGAGGAGGATTGGAAGGCCTACGAGGAGGCCCGCGCGCGATATGGCGACGAATGGCTGTCGCTCGGCGGGATCAAGCTCATGCTCGACGGTGTCATCGACTCGGGGACCGGGGCCATGCTCGACCCCTACGAGAACCAGCGCGGTAACCGGGGCAAGCTGTTCTGGGAGCCGGAGGACTTCAAGAGAGCGGTGGCCGCCTTCAACGCCAAAGGCCTGCAGGTTTCGACCCACGCCATCGGGGACGCGGCAATCCGGCTGTCGCTCGACGCCTACGAACAGGCCGTTCGGGCGGCCGGGGATCCCGATGTCCGGAACAAGATCGAGCACGCCGAGGACATCGCCGCCGAGGACATCCCCCGTTTCGGCCGGTTGGGCATCATCGCCAGCTTCCAGCCGCTGCACGCCGATCCGGACCCCACCTGGATGGGCACCTGGATCGCCAATGTCGGGCCCGAACGGGAACAGAGGGCCTTCGCCTGGAAAGCGGTCCTCGACGGGGGCGCGCACCTGGCCTTCGGCAGCGACTGGCCGGTCGTTACCCTGAATCCCTGGCCCGGCATCCAGGTGGCCGTGACCCGCCAGAGCCTCGACGGGTTCCCCGAAGGCGGGTGGCTCCCGCAACACCGGATCACCCTCGAGGAAGCGGTCCGCGCCTACACCATGGGCGGCGCTTACGCTATGCACCGGGAAAAAGAGGAGGGCTCAGTCGAGACCGGCAAGCTCGCCGACCTGATCATGGTCTCCCGGAACATCTTCGAGATCGACCCGCGCGAGATTGCCAAAACCGAAGTCGTTCTGACCATGGTCGGCGGCCGCGTGGTCCACGACGCCCGCTGATCGGTTCGGGATAATCTTCGTTCAGGAGGACGGACCCATGGCCTTTCGAACCCTCTTTCTCGCCCATGCCCCGGACGCCGACAAGGACAGGCACCGCTGCTTCATCGACACGGGGAAGTACCAGCTGGATGTCGTCATCGTTAAAAGCCAGGCCGAGGCCCTGGAGGTCTGCACGCGCCTTTACCGGGAGAAGAGGATCGAGTCCATTCTCCTCTGCCCCGGATTCGCTCACCAGGACATCGCCGAGATCGTCCGGGCCACGGAGAACAACGTTGCGGTCTGCGCGGCCAGGGGCGACGGCCCGTCCAACCGGATCTCGATGGAAGCCTTGAAGCGGGCCGGCTTCTTCTAGGCCAGGAGCCCGGATCTCCCCGGTCCCACGAAATAAGGACCAGACAAGGCCCGCGGGAAGAACGGCGGCCCGGCACGGATTCTGGCAGGCGCTGTTCGAGCGGCGGCAGACCTTTCCCCCTTCTTTTATCGCTACTTACCGGTTTTCGTCGGCAGTCACTTTTTCCGTGCGGATCCCAGCTCCGCCTTCTCCAGCACCTCTTGCGTGAACCTGGTCAAGGGGTGATCCGCGCCAAAAACCTTCTTTTCCAGCTCCAGGGCTTCCCGGGACAATGTTTCCGCCTCTCCGAACCTGGCCATGGCGTTCAGCAGGTCGGCCATGTTCGCCATGGTGATGATGGTATCGGGGTGGTCCGGCCCGAAAACCTTCTTCTGTCTCTCCAGGGTTTCCAGGAACAACGCTTCGGATTCGCCGTATCTCTGCAGGTGGATGAATTCGCAGGCGAGATTGTGCATGATCCTGAGCGTGACCGGATGATCGTCTCCATTGATCCGTGAGGATTTTTCCCAGGCCTGGCGATAGACCTCCGCGGCTTCCTCCCTTTTTTCCTGGCCGCTGAGGGCGATGGCCAGATTCTCCAGCGAGGAGACCGTATGGGGATGGGCCTCTCCGAGCGCGCGCGTCCGGATCTCCAGGGTCTCGCGGCCCACCGACTCCGCCTCCGGGTATTTCCCTTGATAGTAGAAGACGATCCCCAGGTTATGCAGCGAGATGATCGTGTCCGGATGGTCGGGGCCCAGCACCCGTTTTTGGCGGGAGGCGGTTTCCCTCAGGATCTTTTCCGCATCCGCGTATTTTCCCAGGCGGATAAGAACGCTCGACAGGGAATTCATGGTATTCAAGGTGTCCGGATGGTCCGGTCCGAGAACCCTTTTTTGGATATCCAGGGCCGCTTCCAGCTCCGCGACGGATCTTTCGTAGACTCCGATCGCCTCGTACGTCTTCCCCAGTGTCTGCCTGACGGAAGCCTCGATCTCCGGCTTGTCCTTGAAGCTCTCGCCGATCTTCATTCGCGCATCATCCAGGATGTTGATGACCTTGACCTCGCGGCCGACTTTGGCGGGATCGGGGGAAGACAGCATGGTGCGGAGAAAGTCGTTGATGGCCTCGACCTTCGCGGCCTGCTGTAAGGCCTCGTTCTTGGCCTTGACCGCCTCCCGGAGCCCGATCGTCAATCCCGCGGCCCCGACGACCAAGGCCGCAGCCACGAACGCCGCGGCGGCGGCCCCCATCTTGTGCCGGCCGAGGAACTTTTTCATCCGGTACCCGGCGCTGGGAGGGCGGGCCGAGATGGGCTCATTCTTGAGATAGCGCTGGATATCCATGGTCAGGCCGTTGGCCGACTCATAGCGTCGCGTCCGGTCCTTGTCCATGGCCTTCAGGATGATCCAGTCCAGGTCGCCCTTGAGCTCCCTGAAGAGGGAGGCGGGATCGGTCTTGCGCCGCTCGGCGATCGACGTGGTCGCGGCGTCCGACCCGCCGAGACGCGAGCTGGCCCTCGGAGGATCGGTCTCCCGGATGGTCCGTTGAATCTTGTCGATCCCTCCGGAGCGGAGATCCTGGGCGTCGAACGGCAGGACGCCGGCCAGGAGCTCATAGAGCATGATGCCCAGGGAGTAGATGTCCGAACGTGTATCGACGTCCAGGCCGGACATCTCCGCCTGCTCGGGGCTCATGTATTCCGGCGTCCCCAGGAGCTGTCCCTGCTCGGTAAAGAGCGTCCACTCCCCTAGGCCGTGTCCGACGGCCTTGGCGATGCCGAAATCGATGATCTTCGGAAGGGCCTTGTCCTCCTGGACCGTCACCAGGACGTTGGACGGCTTGAGATCGCGATGGATCACGCCTTTTTGATGGGCGTGCTGGACGGCCTGACAGATAGGGATGAACAGCTCCAGCCGCTCCCGGGTCGTCAGCCGGTGCTTGTCGCAATAATCCGTGATCGGGATCCCCCGGACCAGCTCCATGACGAAGTACGGCCTGCCCGCTTCCGTGGCCCCGCCGTCAAAGACCTTGGCGATGCTGGGGTGGTCCATGACCGCCAACGCCTGCCTCTCCATCTCGAAGCGGGCCACGACCTGCCGAGTGTCCATGCCCAGCTTGATGATCTTGAGGGCCACCTCCCTTTTGACCGGCGTGGTCTGCTCGGCTTTATAGACGACCCCCATGCCCCCAATCCCAAGCTGTTCAAGCAGTCCATACTTCCCCGAGACGACCGTTCCGACGGCCACATCAGGCGTTGAGGACTTGAGCGTCTGGGTGACTGCCGGAGAGGTTCCGGTTGGGCTGTCCTGGTGTCTTCCTGGGCGCTTGAGGGCCAAGCGTGTTCCCCTTTGTGAATTCGGCCTCAGACTAGCAGAGAGCAGGACGGAATGTCAAACCCGCTCCCGGCTCCGCAATGGGAGGCCACACTCCGATCGCCCGGGGCCGCGCGGGACAGAGGAGATCAGGGCACGACCGCTCCGCGGGCCAGAGAATCGAGAAAACGAAAGCGGTCCTCGGGCGCCCCAGGCAGCTGTTCATGCTGTTCGACCTGTCCCTCGCGCAACGTGAGGGCACCCGTGGCCAGATCCGCGAACGGTTCGATGGTGTGGGAAACGACGGCCAAGGTCGCTCCATCGGCTACCCTTTTTCGGATCCAAGCGAGGACATCGTCGGCGATCTGCCGGTCGAGCGCGTCCAGCGGTTCGTCGAGCAGGACGTGGGCCGGACGCCCGATGAAGGCCGCAGCGAAGAGGACCCTCTTCCTCTGGCCCGAGGACAGCTCGCGGATCGAGCTCCCCGCTTCGCCCCCCAGTCCGAACATCTCCAGTGCCCTGTCCCCTTCTTTGACAGGTTGCCGCCGGAGACGGCAGACGAGGCCCACGACATCCCGGAGCGACGCGTACGGCGTGATGTCGGCGAACTCAGGAAGATAAGCCAGGCGGTGCCTGGCTTTGGCTTCCTCCCTCCAGAGGTTCAGGCTATCAACAAGGATCCGGCCTTCGTCGGGGCGCTCGACGCCGGCGGCCAGCTTCAACAAGGTGCTCTTGCCGCACCCGTTCGGCCCCAGCAGCAGTGTCAGCCCGGGCGACAGCGTCAGGCAGGCTTTCCGGATGACCGTCCTCTCCGGGTCATAGCCGAAGGTCACGTTATCGAAAACCATCATGACTCGCTCCAGGAGAGAGGATCGCCGGCGCTCAGGTGGTGACGCGCGGCCCACAGGGTCGGCTTAAGACGGCGCTCGGCGTTCCTGGCCCAGACAAACGCCGAGGGTGCGACGGCTCCCAAGACCCACGCCCCCCACGGGACGACGGCCACGATCATGGAAAGGATCGTCCCCTCGATGACCAGGCGGCCCAGGACACCGAAAGCCCTGTCGGCGGCCCCCCGCATGGCGCCGGCGCCGCGGAGCGCGAGCCAGACCAGGGGGCCGGCGAGGAACATGGCTTCCACCGCTTGGCGGCCCAGAAGGGCCAGGCCGAAGAGGACGGGCAGGGCCGCAAGGCCGAGAAAGAGAGCGTCGGAGCCGATCCGCGCGGCGGCCGACCGGGGAAGCGAACGGAGCCAAGGCCAGACGGGGCGGCGCGCGGCCAGGGCGTGGGCCGCGGAGGCGATCGAAGCGGCCAAGCCAAGAGTGAGGCCGAACAGCGACAACGAAAAGGCCGCGCGCCCCGAGAAAGCGTTATTGACGAGAAACAGCCGGCAGGCCCCTAGAATGAACAACGGCGGAACATAGATGAGCACGGTCCGAACCCCCAGAGCCCGGAGTGACACTCCGACGAAGAAATGGGACGCGGGAAGTGGGCGCCGGCGACGAGACCGCCTTCGCATGATCGGGACATTCCCCGGCGCCGCCATGGCCAGGGTCAGGCATCCCGCGGCGGCCATGAGAGGCAGGCCCTGCCCCGATAAGGAAAGAAAGCACGCGGCCGCCGGTAAAAACCTGTTCATCAAGGAAACACGGCTCTTGAGACAGAGAACATTGGCCGCCGCCGCGCCGACGAGGAGACCGGCAAGATGGGCGGCGATCCGCGCCGGCTCGGGACCGGCGACCGCCCAGGCCAGGGCCCCCAACACGACGAGCAGCGGCGCTTCCGCGACGACGGAGGAAAGCACCTCCAGGTTCCGGAGGACGCGGCCGCCCGCCGGAAGAGAGCGTGCCCACCCGGCTTGTCCGGCGGCGATCCTGGGCACGACAGCCCGGGCCATGGCTAAAAGAAGAAGGGTCCCGGCCAGACCGGATTCGACCAGGCTGCCCTCGAGGTAGAGGGCCCGGGCGAGGGCCAGAACGAATTCGGGCCTCAGGACATAGAACAGGAACAGGATGGCGGCCAGGGCGGGGGCCAGAATGCGCAGAGCGAGGCGAGCGCCGACCCGGAGATGGAACCGGAGAAAGGCGGCCTCGGCCCTCATTTCTGGCGTCATTCGCTTCCGACCAACGGGCTTTATCGATCTGGGATGAGCCCCAGGGCCTTCTCGGCGGCCCGGGCCACCATGTTCCGGTAGGAGGGAGCCTCGGCCGCCTTCTCGAGGAACGGGACGGCCGACCGGTCGCCCGTCTTGCCGATGGCCGTCAGGGCCTCGGCCTGGACCCTATAGCTCCGGTCCTTCCGGAAAAGGCCCATGAAGAACTCGAGGTTCTTCCGGTCCTTGAGGTCCCCCAGGGCGACGAGGGCCGCCGCCCGGACCTGCGAAGATCCGTCTTGACAGGCTTTCTTGAAGACGGCCGCGCCGCTCTTGGGGCCGATCTTGGCCAGGGTCTCGATCGCGCTCTTACGGACCGCCCAGAACGGGTCGTTTTGGAGGCTCGAGATCAGGGCCGGCGCCGTCCGCGGATCGTCGCCGAAGGCCGCCAGCGCGCCGGCCGCGTCCATCCGGCCGATGACATCGTCGTTCTCGAGCTGAAAGCGAAGCTCGTCGCGCTCCTTCGGAAAGGTGATCTCCTTGACGAGCACGTTATCCGCGTCGAAGCGCACGAGCAGCGGCCGCCCGTCGAGAGGCATTTCGAAGGTCTCCTGCCGTTTTTCGACCCAGATCTTCCGGATCTCGGTCCCGGCGGCCGTCACGAGCTTGATCGACACAGGCACGCGGAACACGGGGATCCCTTTCGCCAGGTCCTGGACCTGGGCGACCGTGAGCCGGACGACCTTGGCCGCCGGGTCCCATTCGCTCTTGACCTCGAAGACGGGGTGGCCGGGCTTGAACAGCCACTGGTCGAAGAACCAGTCGAGGTTCCGCCCCGTGACGGTCTTGACCGAGCGGATGAAGTCGGCGGTGTCGACGGCGTCGAACGCGTAGCGGTGGAGGAAATGGCGAAGCGTCTTGAAGAACGGCTCGTCCCCGAGCAGAGTGCGGAGCATGTGGATGACGCGGGCGCCCTTGGGATAGGTGTGGGCGTCGAACATGTCGCCGGGCTTTTCGTAGCGGTCGGTGACGATCGGCCGGATGTAGCGCGTCTTGGCTTCCCGGAGGTAAGAGTCGAGCTTGTTCTGGAGATTGAGCGCGCCCTCGTCCTCGCCCATCTCGTAGCGATGGTAGAGGTAGTCGCAGTAGGTCCCGAAGCTCTCGTTGAGCCAGGTGTGGGCCCAGCTGCGGAGGGTGATGAGGTCGCCCCACCACTGGTGGGCCAGCTCGTGGGAGACGATGCCGATGGCCGGGAAATCGGGCTCTCCCCGCTCGTCGACCATGATCCGGTGGGTCATGGCCGTGGCCGAGGTGCTCTCCATGCCGCCGCCGGAGGGCACCGAGACCTGATCATATTTCCGCCAGGGGTAGTCATACCCGAAGGTGCGGTTGAAGAACTCCATCATCTTGGGGGTCTTGCCGTAGGTCGGCCCGGCCTTGGCCTCGTCCTGGGGATAGACCCAATAGTTGATGGGAACGGTCCTGTAGGAGTCCCGGACGACGACGTACGGCGCGGCCGCCATGAAGATGAGATAGGTCGAGTGGGGCTGGTCCTGGGACCAGTGATAGGTCACCGTCCCGGCGGCCGGGTCCTCGACGACGCTGACGAGCCGGCCGTTAGCGGCCACTTTGAGGCCGCGCTCGACCGTGGCCACGATCTCGCTGGTGGCCTTGTCGTTGGGATAATCGTAGCAGGGGAACCAGTGGTGGACGTTCGTGGGCCAGGAATCGGAGAAGACGACACGAGGATTGTCGGCGCTCTCGGCCACGAACTTCAGGCCTTGCGTCGGCTCCTTGCCTTGATAGAAGCAAGTGAAAGCGAACTCCTCGCCGAACCGATGGGGGCGCGACAGATGGACCGTGAGCTCGGAGGCCGTCTGGTCGAAGACGAGGGGCCGGCCGTCGGCGTCGAGGACCGAAGTGACGGTGAACTCCTCGGCGTCGAGGGCACAGGTCTCGAGGCCTTCCCGCAGGGAGGCCGCGACGACCGTCGTCGCGCCCTCGAAGGCCTTGCGGTCGAGGTCGAGGCGGATCTTGATCAGGTAGTGGAGCGCGTCGTAGGACCGGCTGCGCTCGGACTGCAGGGGCTTGGCCGACCAGTCCACGCTCTGGCCGATGACCGGCAGGGAGGCGACCAGGACGCAGAGAACGATCCGGAAGACAAAGAATGGTCTTTTTCTCATGTTCTCACCTCATTCCTCAACGCTTGGGGCGCACTCCGCCGTGAAGCTGGAGCAGGCCGTCCATTTTCATCAAGGCCTCGATCTCGGCGACCGTCCGGGGCACGCCCGGCGACAGGTTCTCGCAGCCCGATTCGGTGATGGCCACCGTGTCCTCGATCCGGATGCCGATCTCCTCTTCGATACGGAAGAGCTGGATGTCGCAGGCGAAGACCATGCCGGGCACGAGGACCTCGTCGGGCCCGGCGAACGTCCCGGTGACGTCGTGGGTGGCCAGGCCGATCATGTGGTTGTAGCCGCCATAGCGGATGACGCCCCGGAAATCCCCGGCGTACGCCTCCAGCTCCTTCGCTTTGAGCATGGCCTCGATCGCGGTCCCCACCTGCCGGAAGGTCAGTCCCGGGCGGTAGGTCGCGAGACAGACGTCCCGCACGGCCAGGGCCGCCTCGTAAAGCTCTCTCTGGCGCGGAGTGAACGTGCCCGAGACCGGGAAGCTCGTCGAGATATCGACGTGATAGTCGTCCACCGCGGGGCCGGCGTCGAGGATGACGAAGTCGCCGGCGGCGAGCGTCCGGTCGTACTTGTGATAATGACCGAAGGCGTGGTTCTTGCCGGACATGAGGATGGGCGGATAGGCCATGTCGACGGCGCCCCGCAGGCGGCAAACGAACTGGAAGACCGCTTCCAAGGCCTTTTCGGGGACGCCGGGGCGGGTCGAGCGGATGACCTCGTTGTGGGCCTCGACGCCGACCCGTCCGGCGCGCCGGAGGACGTCGAGCTCGGCCGGGGTCTTGACCTTGCGCAGGTCCCAGACGAAAGGCGCGCAATCGCGGACCTCGACCTGGGGGAACCTGTCACGGAGGAGGCGGACGAACTGGAGCTCGCGGGTCAGGCGGCCGTCCCAAGGGTTGGTGGTCATCGTCCGCTGCAGGACGTTGAATTTCTCGTTGGAGTTCTCGGGGCCGAGCTCCTCGGGCTTGAACATCGTGTAGATGACGGCCGTTCTTTGGGCCAGGCCCGCGAGGAACGTCCCGAACTGCTCGGCCGGAAGGACCCGGTCGATCCCGGTGACCGTCGAGGGCTCCCGGACAAGCTCCAGGGGGAGGCCTTCGCCCTCGGCCTCCTTCTCGCCGATGGTGAAGAACAGAACGCTCTGCCTCCGGAGGCCGTCGATGACCAGATAGGCATTGGGGACCTCGACGCCCGTGAGATAGCCGAAATCGTGTCCCTGGCGGAAGGCCCGGTCGGTCGCCGGGGCGGCCGCGCCGAGGAAGACCGCGACGCCGTCAGGGATCTTGTCCATGAACCGGGCGCGCCGGGCGGCATATTCGGCACGGTCGAAGAGGAGCGGACCGGCCGCCAGAGGCTCGGCCGGAAGTGAGCACACAAGGGCCACCAGGATCAAGGCGGAGCTGAAGGTTCTGAACGGATCTCTCATGACCGGATTCTAAGCGGGGGGTCCGGAGCTGTCAATGCCGCCGGATCTCGATCTTCATCAGGACGGTCCGTTCAACGCCGTTCCTCAGAAGCCGGAATCGCGCTTCTCCCCCCCAGGGAACGCCGGCCAGGTAGACCAGAAGATCTTCGGCATCGGAGAAGGTCCGGCCGTCGACGGACAGGACAAGATCGTTCTCCTCGAGATCAAGGCCCCTGGCCGCGCCTCTCGTTGGCTTGGCCGCGATGACCAGCTTGGAAGGATCCGGCACCGTTTTGAAGGACAGCTCGATATCGGGATAAGCCGGCCTGTCTTCGGCCGGTATCCCGACGATGTAATCGGCCAGCGCGCGGGATACCGAGATCGAGGAACGGCCCCGGGGAATGTTGACGGGGACGACGCTCTTCGCCGCGAGCCCGCTCAGCTCGCCGATCCGCCGGCCTAATCCCAGGCCATACATGGCATGACCGCAGCCGACCAGGATAACGACCTGGCGCCCTTCCTGCTGCCGGGCTCGGACAGCCCGGGCGGCCTGGTCGGCATCGCGGGACGCCTGGGCCCGGTAGATCTCTTCGAACATCCTTTCCAGGACGGCGGCTTTGATCGTTGGGGTCATCTCCGAGGATTCGAGGGTCGTTCTCCAGAAAAGGCGCTCGTCCTCTTCGGACGGATCGATCTTGGGAGCGGCGGCCGCTTTCTCCGGCGGCAGGACCTTTCCCTCCGACATACGGAACTGAGCCTCCACCACGCGCGGCGTATCAAGGGCATAAAGGGGGATGCGGTGTTCTTTGGCGAAAGCGAAGACCGGCCGGTAATATCCGAAATGGAAGCCCCAGGATGTATACCAGCGGCTCTCGCGGAGAAATTCCTCCTCGGACCGGAGGCCGAGACCCCAGCGGGTCAAGGCCTCCTGGCGGGCCGCGGCGAGCATCTCCAGGCCGACGGCCAAGCGTCCGTCCTGCTCGAAAAGGGCCCGGACGACCCGGTCTTGGACCTCGTGAGTGCCAAGGACGCCATGCAGCTCGCCGACGAGGACGAAGGGGACCGGCCGCAGGTCCGCGATCATCGTCTCGAACGGGACGGGCTTGCCCGACTCCATGGAAACGATCTGTCCCGCAACGACCTCGACCGTCCGATCCCTGTAACGCGGATCCCCAAGGGGGAGCCGGAGGCGCGCGTCCGGATCCTGCCCAAAGAGCAAGACCGGGATGACGAAAACCAAGGCGGCAAGGGGCACAAGCCTCGAAGAGTTACCTGTCCTGGCCATCGTCGACGAGTATAGAGCGTGACAAAAGGGGAGTCAACCGACCGATATCCGGCCCGGTGAAATCTTGTAAAAATGCCGGACTTGGGAAATAACGAGCTGATCACGGCGGGTCCTTACGCTGTCGTCAAGCATCCGCTCTATGCCGGAGTGGCATTCTTGGTGCTCCCCTGGGCCGGTTTCCTGCTCAACACCTGGCTGGGCGTCGTTATCGGGATCTCTCTCTACGTCGGGTCCAGGATGTTCTCGCCCGAAGAAGAAAGGATATTGTCGCGGACTTTCGGTGAGGCCTGGGATGACTATCGCAACAAGGTGAAGATCCCGTGGCTTTAGCTTCCGCGGCGAGGCCGCACGGCCGCCCGACCTTCACGAATGGGGATCGGCCGAGGACCTGGTAGCACGGGCTGAGGCGCATCGAGATAGGGTCCATTCCTTATATCAGGCGTTAAAGAGTATAATCGGGACGCTCCACGATAGAGGAGCTCTTATCCAGAGAATCGAATGGTAGAGGGGGAAAGACCGATGTCACACAGAAGGCTCTCGGTCGCGATCTTGCTTTTCCTGATCCCGATGGCCGGCGTTTTTTCCGACGTGGCCAACAAGGACAAACCCCTGCATGGGGAATGGGATTTCAAGCTCGAGAAGCTCTGGGAGATCGACAGAGCCGGGGACGAGGTCCTGGGCCGCCCCCAGGGAATGCTGGTCTCGGATGACGGGGTCCTTTACGTGAGTGACGACGGGAACAGGAAGGATTATATCTTCGGACCCGGCGGGGATTTCCGCGGGTCGTTCGCCAAACGGGGCGAAGGGCCCGGAGAGGTCCAGCGTCACGGACGGTTCTTCTTCGCGGATGACAAGGTCATCATTCCCGATAGGGGCCGCATCCATTATTTCTCGAGAACGGGGGAATATCTGACAACGGTCCGAAAGGATTGTGAGCCCCACGCGTTCGTCGATGAGCACAGATTGATCGACGCTCCGTTATCGCCGTTCTTCCTGCCCGAAGGGAAGGGAAAGATATCCTTGTGCGATCTCCGGTCCGGTCGGGATACGGTCATTTCCGAATTCTCCGTCTTCGAAGGCGGGGTCGCCCGCGGCGAAGAGCAGGCGGTGGACATCATCGTGCCGCTTTTTTCCCCCTGATGACCATCGGCTATTCGGGCGATCGCCTCTACTGGGGCATGAGCGATCGATACACGATCCGTGTCACCGACCTCGCCGGGAGCGACCTCACATCGTTCTCGCTGGACCGTAGAAAGACGAAGGTTTCGCAGAGGGACAAGCGGGAATATTTCCAAAGCGACAATATGCCCCCCGATATGCTGAAACAGATCGTCGACAGCCTGCCCGATGAGCTGACGCATTTCGTCCGCATCGAAGTCCACAACGATCTCCTTTACGTATTCGTTCCGGCGATCGATCTCGAGAACAAGATGCTTCGCATCAGACAGATCGATATCTTCTCGCCCGACGGGAAATATCTCTACAAGGCCCGTCTGGATTTCGGGAAGGACCGGGTCCATCTGACATCTCCGCTCGGGAACTTGGTCATCAAGAGCGGCGCTCTCTACGCTGTTTTGCAGGATGAAGAGGATAATGTTCTGGTCGCCAAATATAAGGTCTCTCTTCCCCGTCTATGAATGGTTGCTCTCATCCCCTTCATGATCCTTGGACAGTCGGCGGCGGCAGAAGAGAACGAGGCTAAGGCCCGGAAAGGAAAGGCCCGGATACACGAACGATCGATCCGGACCAGGGAGCCGCGCGCCGAACTCGAACCCATTTTGATATCGGCCCCGGATGTGGTAAAATGTATTTGTTAATAAGCAAAGGGAAACCCCAGCTATCAACACCTGAATGACTAAAAGGAAGGGGCCTGAGGTCCTGATCGGTCACACTCTCCTCTCCTTTAAGACGTTCAAAGATCTTTAGGAACCGGGAAGGCTCGGAAGAGCCTTTCCATCGTCGAAAGGAGACGAGAATGAATATCTACGTGGGCAATCTGTCCAACACCGTCAACGAGAACGATCTGAGGGAAGCCTTTCAGGCGTTCGGCCAAGTTGACAAGGCGGCCGTCATCAAGGACAAGTTCAGCGGCGAATCCCGAGGCTTCGGCTTCGTCGAGATGCCGAACAGGGAGGAGGCCATGAAGGCCGTCTCCATGATGAACGGCAAGGACCTGAAGGGCCGGACGGCCAAGGTCAACGAAGCCAAGCCGAAGACGGATTCATCGAGATCCGGCGGTTTCGGCGGCGGCCGGCGGTACTGAAGCCCCGGGTAAGCCCGGGGCCGCGAACACGGCTCCGCACAGGGAGCGGCTGAACCAGCCGCTCCCTTTTTTTTGCTTTCCGTCAAAATCCCGCCGAAGGGGTGTATAGTGAAGGGTGGGTAGGTCGCCAATGCCATATCTTGATATCCCTGAATACACGACTTGGGATAGCGTGATCATCAGATTCATCAGCAGAGACTCCGTGGAGATCAGAGCCGGGGGGCGCCCGATCGGGGTGAAGCATTATGTGGAACTCGGCTTCGGTGACAAAAAAACAGGAGGCTGCGACCGTCTCTGGGGCCTCCTGAAGTATCTCGCCAAGGTAAACGGGGAGCTCTTGAATGATGAGCTGGACACAAAAGAGGCCGCCCCGCTTAAAAAGAATATCTCTCGACTCCGGGCCCGTCTGAAGCTTGGGTTCGGGATCGACGATGACCCTTTCCTCCCCTACTACAAGTCGGAGTCGTTCAGAACCCGGTTCATCATATCGGGTACGCCCTGAAGAACCTCGGCCTGATCGGGGAGATCGAGTGGCGTGCCTGAGAGGATTCGAACCTCCGACCTTTGGATCCGGAGTCCAACGCTCTATCCAGCTGAGCTACAGGCACGCACCAGCGTAATCAGTAATTTATGCACGGGCCCTCTTCGGCCACTTCCGGAACGGTGGCCAAATTGTGACCGTTCCCCCTGGAAACAGGGGGGACAATTCTACCACACCTCCGCCCGAAATGCACTCTGCGGCGCCGCGGCCCTTTATGCGGGATGCACGCCCCTGTGACCGGAGACCGGGCTGATCATGGTCCTTAATTGGCGCTCTTCGGCCTTTCCCCGGCCCGGTATCTGTCGATCGTCCGGCGGAGCCGTTTCACTCCCTCGATGATCTGCTCCCTCGTGGGAAAGGAGAAGTTGATGCGCATGGTGTTCGTCCGGCGGAACCCCTCGGGGTAGAAGACTTCGCCCGGGACGAAGGCCACCTTCTCCTCGATGGCCAGGAAGAAGAGGTCATGGGTGTCGAGATCCTCGGGGACCGTGATCCAAAGGAACAGCCCGCCCTCGGGTTTGGTCCATCGTACCCCCGTGTCCGGCGGAAAGGTCTCCTCCATCGCTTTGAGAAAGAATCCCAGTTTGGCGGAGTAGTAGTCCCTCGATCTCTGGAAATGGGCCTCGATGTCGTAGTCGCGCAAGAACGAGGTGCAGATATCCTGGTTCAGCTTCGGCGTGTTGAGGACGTTGGCCCCCTTGATGAAGCCGAACTTCTTGATGACGTCGGCGGGGCCGATGTTGAAGCCCACCCGGATGCCCGGGCAGAGGATCTTGGAGAAGGTGTAAAGCCCGATGACGTTACCGTTGTTCTCGTCAAGGGAATAGATGGAGGGAAGGTTCTCCCCCTTGTACCGAAGGTCCCTGTAGGGGCTGTCCTCAACGACGGGAATGCCGAGCTTTCTGCTCAGCTCAAGAAGGGCCCGCCTCTTTTCGAGGCTCATGGTGATCCCCGACGGGTTCTGGAAGTCGGGGACGACATAGATGAACTTCGGCTGTTTCCCTTGGCCGAGAAGCTCGGAGATCCCCTTTTCCATGCCCTTGATGTCGGAGCCGTCCTCCGCGATCTCGAAAGCCGCGTATTTGGCGTCCTCGAGCTCGAAGGCGGCCAGGGCCCCGCCGAAGGTCGGGAGGTCGACGACGACGATGTCCTGGGGATCGAGGAACAGCCGTCCCACGAGGTCCAGCCCGTGCTGCCCCGAGGTCGTGATGACGACGTTCTCGGGCCGGACGAAAATGTTGTCGCGTTCGAGGTAGGCGACCACGGCTTCGATCAGGCTCTTTTCCCCGGGGATCGGGGTGTACTGGAGGACGGTCTCGGCGTTGTCCCCGATCGCCCTGTCCGCGGCCTCCCGGATGAGACCGACGGGAAAGACGTCGCCCGACGGAAGGCCGCCGGCGAAGGAGATGATCTCCGGATCGCTCAGGTAGCTGAGCATTTTCCCGATCGTGTATCCCTCGAACCCCTTCATGATCCGGGCGTAGAGAGATCTCATGTCCACCTCACTGTCCTCGATTTCCCGGGAGACCCATCCGAGCGGCCCGGTCCTATCCCCTCATGCCTTGGCCCGGTACCTGTCCGGGGCGTCGAAGATGTCCATGACCTGGACCCTGGCCGGGAAGGACGCCGAATGCTCGACGCCCTCCGGGATGAAATACCAGTCACCCTTGCGGAACGTCTTGGTTTCGCCCCCGATGGTCAGGGACATCTGGCCCTCGATGACCATCCCCCACTGGGCGCAGTGGGCGTGGGGAGGGATGACCCCCACGGGCTGGATGTCGAAGAAGACGACCTGCGTCCTCGGCCCCTGGAGGAGCCAGCCCCTGATGCCGTCCACGCCGATGTCGACCTCGGGAAGACCCTGGATCATCCCGGGATAGGGAGTCCCTCCCCATTGTTCCATCAAGTCCGTCATCGGGACCTCCGTTTCAGAAGATCGACCTGATATAGCCCCCGTCGACCTGGAGGGCCACTCCGGTGATGTAGGCGGCCGGCTCGGAGACGAGGAAGGCCACAGCGGCGGCCAGCTCGGCGGGGCGGCCGAAGCGTCCCATCGGGATGGTCCGCTCGACCATCTCGAAGAAATCCCGGGCCTGGCCTTTGCCACTCTTTTCAAAGGACGTCGCCAGGGCTTCGACGCGCTCGGTCCTCGTGTAACCCGGGCAAACCGAATTGACCGTGATCCCGTGGGGGGCCATCTGATTGGACAGGGATTTCGAGAAGCCCAGGACGCCCGCCCGGGCCGTGTTGGACAGGGCCAGGGTGTCGATGGGCTGCTTGGCCGAGATCGAGGCCACATTGACGATCCGCCCCCATTTTCGCTCTTTCATCCCCGGGACGACCTCTTGGCAGAGGTTCACCGTGCTGAGCAGGTTCAGTTTCAGGGCTTCGAGGTAATCCTCGGGGCCGAACTCATCGGCGGCGCCCGGGGGGGGGCCGCCGGCGTTGCAGACGAGGATATCGACGGCGCCGAATTCGGCGAGGACGAAGTCGACGAGCTTCCTGACCGCCTCCCTGTCGGTGACGTCCGCCGTCCGGGCGATGACCCGGCCCCCGGTCTTGCCCTCGATCTCTTTTTTGGCCTCGAGGAGGGCCTCTTCGCCGCGCGCGCAGAGGGCCACCCTGGCCCCTTCCCCGGAGAGGGCCAGGGCGATGGCCTTGCCCAGGCCACGGCTCGAGGCGGCCACGAGGGCCGCTTTCCCTGTCAGCCCCAGGTCCATGGGCCGTCCTCCGGATCAGCCTTCGATCTAATTGTTCTTACCTCTGTAGGACACTCGGGCGAAGCGCGTCTCGTGCCCCCTTTTCATGATCTCCTTGGCGTCCGCGTCGCACCGTATGCACTTGTGATAGATGACGTCGCCGATCAAGGCCGCCTTTTCGTTCCGCTCCGCGTCGGGAATGAAGTAGGCTTCCATAGTGTCGAAGGGACGGGACTGGCCGTCGCTCTCGTACTTGATGGTGATGTTCTTGCCGGCCTCGAGGACCTTGTGGGCGTTCTTCGTCCAGTCGAAGTCGGCCATCCCGAGGTCGGGATTGATCCGCAGGTGGGCGGCGAGGGAGACGCCGAGCCCCGAGGCCTCCATCTCCTCCGCGCACTGGATGAAGGTCTCGGCCGTGGCCGCGTTCCCGATGTTGATCTCGTAGATGGGCGTCCGGCCGCTCTCGGGCAGATATTCCTTGAAGATGTTCATCAGCATCCGGAGCTGGATGGCGTTCTGGGTGGAGAGGAGCATCGAGATCTTGAAGGTGAGGTTGGGGATCTCACGGGCATAATAGCAGGCGGCGACGATCGTCGACCAGCTCGGATTGAGGAAGAAATTGGCCCCCGTTTCCAGGGCGGCCCTGGTGATCCCGTCCACGTAGACGAGGTGGTTGTTGTTCCCGACCTCCACTCCCCCCAGGTTGCCGTAGGGAGTTCCCATGTTCTTCATGATGATCTGGCTCAGGCCCTGTCCCAGGTCCCGTCTCTCGAACGTCTCCCCCGTCACCTTTTCCAGGCGGCGGAAGCGCTCTTCGGGAATGGGGGTCCCGATCAGGTTCGTCGAACAGAACTTGCTGGCCCCGAGGAGATCCTCGGCCAACGCGAGGGTCGTCGTCAGGTCGCCTCCGTAGACGTAGGTGTCCGTCAGACCCACGACGGAGATCATCTCCGTGGGGAAGAGGACGTTCCCGTTCTCGGCGATGGCCTTGATCGCGTGGGCCGTCGGCCGGGCCCCCTGGAAGCCCGAGACCTGGGCCGTGCAGACGCCCTTTTTCGAGAGCGTGAGGCCGTTGGCCTGGATGAAGTCCTCGACCTTGGAAAATGATCGGACGTGGGTTTCGGCCTTCTCCAGGACCTCCCCGAAGCCCTTGTCTCCCGCGGCCTTTTTCCTCGCGTCGTAGGACCTCGCCGATTCGATCTTTTCGGCGATCTCCTTCGGGCCTCCGTAGGACGCCAACAGGGCGTCCATGGCCTTGAGGTCCTTATCGGACAGCAGCTTGAAATGCATGGTTCCTCCTCGCAAGATGGCGCTTGGGGTGTCGACGGACGGCCGGGTCGCGAAGATCGAAACGGATGGTCGGCCTTTTACCCATCGAGTGGTCAATTGTATGGGAAAAGGGCGGTCGCTTCAAGTCAAATAAATCGGAGCTGGGGACGCCGGCGAACGGGCCGCGCCGCGGCCTCCCCGCCGTCCTTGACAACCGATCGACGGCCCTGATACAAAAGGATTTGCGACCTTGCCAACCTCCGGGAGAGGAGACGCGTCATGAGCGAGAAACGGAAAACGGCGCCCGGCGGGCCCGGGAGCCTTTCCGGATCGGGCGACATGCCCGTCGGGATCTACCCCACGATACGGGGCAAGCATTCATCGGTCGAGGAATATATCCGGGCGGCCGAAGAGGCCTTGAAAAAGAAGAACGAGACGCTGGCCCGGGTCAGGTCCTACAGGTTCGACACGATCGCCGTTCACGGCCTCTACACGCCCGAAGAGGCCATCCTCAACAACCAGGGAGCCCTCATCGAACCTCTTTACTTGGGAAACGCCCAGGCCTACCAGGACACGGATGAATGGGAGGGCGCCTTCCGTTATAAGGTGCCGTCTTGGTGTTACGCGCGCTACGCGAATCCCACGGTCTGGTATCTGGAGCAGGTCCTCGCCCTGCTCGAGGGCTACCGGACCGGCTTCGAAGCGTCGTGCCTGGTGACCGGCTCCGGGATGTCGGCCATCCGCCTGGCCACCGACGCCCTCCTGGCCAAGCAGAAGGAGGGGCCCGAGGACATCAATTTCGTCTCCTCCCTCCAGCTCTACGGGGGGACCTTCCAACAGTTCACGGTCAGACAGAAACGGGACCGGGGAGTGGACGTCAGGTTCGTCGTGGACCAGACGGACATCGAGGAGTGGCGGGGGAGGATCGACGAGAACACCCGATTCCTCTATACGGAGGCGCCGAGCAACCCCCAGCTCGCGTTCTGCGACATCAAGGCCGTCGCCGACCTGGCCCACGAATGGGACATCCCCTTGATCATCGACGCGACCTGCGCGACCCCGGCCCTGATGCGCCCGATCGGGCATGGGGCGGATATCGTCATCCATTCCCTGACGAAATCCATGGGCTCGAGCGGGCTGGCCATCGGGGGGGCCCTCATCAGCCGGAAACCGATCTTCACCAAGCTCAAGAACGACAACCCGTTCTTCAAGGACAGCTTCGCCGAGTACATCAAGTGGCTTCCCTTCCGGGACACCGGCCCTGCGGCCTCCCCGATGAACGCGTTCATGGTCCTCAACGACCTCAGGACCCTCCGGCAACGGATGGACCGCCTCAGCCAGGGCTCCCAGGAGATCGCGGAGTTCCTCGAACGGCACCCGCGGGTCTACCAGGTGGATTATCTGGGCCTGCCGAGCTCGCCGTATTTTCAGCTGGCGCAAAAATACATGAGGCTCGTGGATTCGGACGACGGAAGCGGGAACGAGGTCAACCGCAACGGGCACCTTCTGTGCTTCCGCGTCGACGGCCCCCCCGCGAACGCCAGAAAGGTCTTCGACGGTCTGAAGCTCATCTTCAGGGCCGGGGACCTGGGACGGATCAAGAGCATGGCCACGCTCCCCGCCCTCTCGACCCATCTCCAGCCGGGAGAGGAGTTCCGGGAAAAGGCCGACATCCCCGCCCAGATGATCCGGCTCTGCGTCGGCGCCGAGGACCCCGCCGACCTCATGGCCGACCTCGACCAGGCCCTCAACGCGCTCTGAAGGGGGCCGGACCGCCCGCGGGCTCCAAGCTCCCGGATCGAGGACGGTCCCGGACCGCGACGCGACGGGAAGATGAACTCCGTTGAGACATTATCCGGATCGTTGACATCGACACGAGGGGGGCGGGAATAAGTGATCAGGGCTTCTCGGCGACGACCAGCATCTCGAAGTCCTCGGCCGTCAGCTTGTCGGCCCGGCTGAAGGCCCCGAGCTTGGCCCCGAAGATGCCGATGTTCCGGAAGCCGAGGGACTTCAGCAGCCAGGTGATCTCCGGCGGCACGTAATACCTCTCGTTGCACTGCAATTCGTGCTTGTTCCCCGAGTCGTCCTCGATGGTGGTCGTATTGTGGCTCCTGAAGGTCAGCAGGTCGAAGACGTTCTCGGAATATTGGGCACTGCCCTCCTGGCCCGCTTCCGCGTGGAAATCATCGAGGGAATGGACGAGGGGAAAGAGGCCGTTCAAGGTCGTGAAAATGAGCTTGCCGCCCTGTTTGAGGGCCCGCCCCGCGCCCTTGAGGATCTCGAAGTTCATCTCGTCGGTCTCCATCAGCGAGAAAGCTCCTTCGCAGATCATGATGGCCAGGTCGAACTCCGCGGCGAAGGGCAGGTCGCGGGCATCGTGTCTTTGGAGATCGACGCTCACGCCGGCGGCGGCGGCCTTCTCCCGGGCCCGCGCGAGGAGGGTCTCCGAGAGATCGATGCCCGTGACCCGGTATCCCCTCTTGGCCAGCTCGATCGAGTGGCGGCCCGTGCCGCAGCCGATATCCAGGATCCGGACGGACTTGTCCCGGCCGATCTCGTTCTCGATGAAATCGCACTCGCCGAGGGTTCCGTGGACGAAGACCTCCTGATCGTATTTCTTCGCGTAGTTCTCGAAGAGCGTCTCGTACCACTGTTTCATGGCGGCTCTCCTTTTCCTCAGGGCCCGCGGCCGGCGCCATTCCGCCGGCCGGGCCGCGGAGCTCACTTGTTCTCCCGGCCCGCGCTGACCAGCTTGGCCCACTCGTCGCGCAGGGTCACGGTCCGGTTGAAGACCGGGGCCCCGGGCTTGGAGTCGCGGCGGTCGGCGCAGAAGTAGCCCAGGCGCTCGAACTGCCAGCGGCTCTCGGGCTCGGCGCCCGCGAGCCCGGGCTCGAGCTTGGCCCCCGTGACGACCTCGAGCGATTGGGGATTGAGGAGTGATTTCCAATCGGTCCCCTCGGGAACGTCCATGGGGTCGCGGACCGTGAACAGCGTCCCGTAGAGCCGGACCTCGGCCTCGGCGGCGTGGGGGACGGACACCCAGTGGAGCGTGGCCTTGACCTTGCGTCCGTCGGGGGGCGTGTCCCCTCCCCGGGTCGCCGGGTCGTAGGTGCAGCGCAATTCGACGACCTCGCCGGACTTCGGGTCCTTGACGATCTCTTCGCACTTGATGAAGTAGGCGTAGCGCAGCCGGACCTCGCGGCCGGGGGCCAGGCGGAAGAACTTCTTCGGCGGGTCCTCCATGAAGTCGTCGCGCTCGATCCACAGCTCGCGCGAGAAGGGGACCTTGCGCGTGCCGGCCGTCGGGTCCTCGGGATTGTTGACGGCCTCGAACTCCTCGACCTGCCCCTCCGGGTAGTTGGTGATGACGACCTTGAGGGGCCGCAGGACGGCCATGACCCGCGGCGCCGTCTTGTTGAGATGCTCGCGGACGCACATCTCGAGCAGGGCCGTGTCGACGATGCTGTTGTCCCGGGCCACGCCGATGATGTCGGCGAAAGCGCGGATGGATTCGGGCGTGGTGCCGCGCCGCCGGAACCCGGATATGGTCGGCATGCGGGGGTCGTCCCAGCCGCCGACGAAGCCGCCCTCGACGAGCTCCAGGAGCCGGCGCTTGCTGAGGACGGTGTGGCTGAGGTTGAGGCGGGCGAACTCGATCTGCTGGGGATGGTGGACGCCGAGCCGGTCGAGGAACCAGTCGTAGAGCGGGCGGTGGACCTCGAACTCCAGGGTGCAGATGGAGTGGGTGATGCCTTCGATGGAGTCGCTCTGTCCGTGGGCCCAGTCGTAGGTCGGATAGAGGCACCAGGCGTCGCCCCGGCGGTAATGGTGCTCGCGCCGGATGCGGTACATGAGCGGGTCGCGCATGAGCATGTTGGGGTGGGCCATGTCGATCTTGGCCCGCAGGGTCTTCGAGCCGTCGGGGAACTCGCCGGCCCGCATGCGGGCGAAGAGGTCGAGGTTGTCCTCGACGGAGCGGTCACGGGTGGGGCTGTTGGTGCCCGCTTTGGTGACCGTCCCCCGGTATTCGCGGACCTGGTCGACGCTCAGGTCGCAGACGTAGGCGTCGCCCTGCCGGATGAGCTGGACGGCGAACTCGTACAGCTTCTCGTAGTAGTCGGAGGCGTAGTACTCGCGGTCCTCCCAGTCGAATCCCAGCCAGCGGACGTCCTCCTTGATGGCGTTGACGTACTCGATGTCCTCGGTCTCGGGGTTGGTGTCGTCCATGCGCAGGTTGCAAAGGCCGTGGTAATCGCGGGCCAGCCCGAAGTTCAGGCAGATGGACTTGGCGTGGCCGATGTGGAGATAGCCGTTGGGCTCGGGCGGGAAGCGGGTGCGGACGCGGGTGAAGCGGCCGGTCCGGAGGTGTTCGTCGACGATGTCGCGGATGAAATGGGACCTGGGAGCGGGCTTGGTGTTGGCGCTCTCATCCATGGGCGGCTCTCCTCATGCGTTCCAGGACGCGGTCGCGGCCGAGCACCTCCATCATCTCGAACAGGCCGGCGCCCTTGGTCCGGCCGCTGATGGCCATCCGGGCCGGGTGGATGACCTGGCCGGCCTTGAGGCCGCGCTCCTCGACGAAGGCCCGGAAGGCGGCCTCGATCGAGGCGTGGCCGAAGTCCTCGAGGCCCGCCAGGCGGTCGGCGAGCTGGGCCAGGTATTCGCGGCTCTCGGGCTTTTCGAGGTGCTTGAGGCCCTCGGACTCGACGGGGTGATCGTCGCGGAAGAAAAGATCGGTCATCGGCGGGAACTCGCTCAGGGTCTTGATGCGGACCTTGTAGAGATCGAGGACCTTCGAGAGGCGGTCGTCGGGGACGGCCGAGACATCGAGGCCCGCGGCCGCCATCTGTGCCCGGATGAGCGGCAGGAGACGGCTGTTGGCGGCCTTCATGATGTATTCGCTGTTGATCCAGCGCAGCTTCTGGAGGTCGAACTTGGCCTGGACGTCGTTCATCTCGGAGATGTCGAACAGGTTGACGATCTCGTCGAGGGGCACGACCTCGCGGCCGTCGCGCGGCATCCAGCCGAGGAGGACGAGGTAGTTGGCCAGGGCCTCGGGCAGGAAGCCCTCCTTCTTGTATTCCTCGACCGAGACGCCCCCGTGGCGCTTGGAGAGCTTCGAGCCGTCGGGGCCGAGGATGAGGGGCATGTGGCCGAAGCGCGGCGGCTCGAGGCCGAAGGCCTCGTAGAACAGGATCTGCTTGGGAGTGTTGCTGATGTGGTCGTCGCCGCGAAGGATGTGGGTGATGCCCATGTGGGCGTCGTCGACGACGCAGGAGAAATTGTAGGTCGGCGAGCCGTCGGACTTGATGAGGACCTGGTCCTTGATGGTCTCCGTCTCGACCGTGATGCGGCCGTGGACGATGTCGTCGTAAGCGACGGTTCGGCCGGGGGGGATCCGAAAGAGGACGGCGTCTCCGTCCCGGTAGGCCTTGCCGGCGCCCACCAGATCGGCGGCCTTGGCCCGGTAGACGTCGAAGCGGCGGCTCTGGAAGAGGGGCTCCTCGTCCCAGTCGAGGCCGAGCCAGCGGAGGTCCTCGAGGATCTCGTCGAGGAAGCGGGACTCGGAGCGCTTGAGGTCGGTGTCCTCGACGCGCAGGAGGAAGCGGCCCCCGGTGTGGCGGGCGTGGAGCCAGTTGAAGATGGCCGTCCGGGCGCTTCCGATGTGGAGGAAGCCCGTCGGGCTGGGGGCGAATCGGACACGGACCATGGTCGTCTCGCTTCTCTTCGGGTCGGTCGGACAGCGGCCCGCGTCCCCCGGCCGGGGGCGGCCGCTTTTCGTCGCGTCATTTTAGCACAGCGGGGGTCAAATCTCCACTCATCAAAGATCGGCGAGCTTTGAAGATCGCTCGGCCCGCCGGGGCGGGACCGATCACGGAAATTTTAAAAGTGGAGATTTGACCCCTTCTTTTGCTATTCTTTTTCCTTGCGCGTACTGAACGAAGATCAGGAGGAACGATGAACATCAGAAGAGCCGTCTTATCCATCCTCGTTATCGGGCTGGCCTTCGGGCTCGGCTCAGGCCCGGCCGCGGGCGCCGCCGCCAAGGCCAAGGTCGCCAAGGAGAAGCAGCTCGTCCTCGATTGGCTTAGCCGGCCCGAGACGGTCGAGATGTTCGGCCGCATCTCGGATGCCATATGGGAATACGCCGAGCTCGGGCTCCAGGAATTCAACTCTTCAAAGCTGCTGGCCGACACGCTCGAAGAGGCCGGCTTCACCGTCGAGCGCGGCCTGGCCGGCATGCCGACCTGCTTCGTGGCCACCTACGGATCGGGCCGGCCGGTCATCGGCCTGCTCGGCGAGTTCGACGCCCTACCCATGCTCTCCCAGAAGGGGGGCGTCCCGAAGAAGGCCCCCGTCGTCGAGGGCGCCCCCGGCCACGGCTGCGGCCACAACGCGATGTGCACGGCCGCGGCGGCCGCGGCCATCGCCGTCAAGGAGGCCATGGATAAATACGGCCTCAAGGGCACCATCAAGGTCTTCGGGTCGCCGGCCGAGGAGATCGTCGTCAGCCGTCCCTACATGATCCGGGCGGGACTGTTCGAGGGGGTCGACGCGGTCATCGACAACCACAGCTCGAGCGGCTTCGGCACGGGCTACGGCGTCGGCGGCAACGCCCTGTTCTCGGCTATCTTCACCTTCAAGGGCAAGACGGCCCATTCGGCCGGCGCGCCGTGGGTCGGCCGCAGCGCCCTCGACGCCGTCGAGATCATGAACGTGGCCACCAACTACCTTCGGGAGCACCTCCCTATCAGCCAGCGCATGCATTATGTCGTCCTTGAAGGGGGCGAAGCGCCCAACGTCGTCCCCGATAAGGCCAGCGTCTGGTACTACGTCCGGAACACCGACGAGCGCCTCGAGGACATGTACCGGCGGGTCGTCGACTGCGCCGAGGCCGGGGCCCTGGCCGCCGGCGTCGAGCTGGCCTCGACCCGGGTCATCAGCGCCATCCACCAGCGCCACGCCAACAAGGCCGCCGCCGAGCTTTTCCAGAGGAACATCGAGCTCGTCGGGATGCCCGCCTGGACCGAGGAGGACCAGGCCTTTGCCAAGGCCCTCCAGAAGGAGCTCGGGGCCGAGGAAAAGGGCATGCCCTCCGAGGTCGACAAGCTCGAGGCCCCGACCGGCATGTTCGTCGGCGGCGGCTCCTCCGACGTCGGCGATGTGACCCTGATCGCCCCGACGGCGACCATCACCTTCCCGGGCGCCGTGCCCGGAGCCATCGGCCATCACTGGTCCAACGTCGCCTGCTGGTACGGCTCGACGGCCTGGAAAGGCCTCAACGCCGGGGCCAAGGCCATCGCCGCCTCGGCCATCGATCTGCTGACAAAGCCGGAGGAGCTGGCCAAGCTGAGGAAGGAGTTCGAGGCCTATTCCCAGGACCACCCCTACAAGCCGTTCCTGCCGGACGACGCCCGGCCCTTCATCGACCTCAACAAGGAGCTCATGGACAAGTACCGCGGGCTGCTCGAAAAAGCGCTGGCCGAAAAATAGCTATTTATAGATCGGCTTGATCCCCATGTTGTCGAACATGAAGGACCACTGGTCCGTCAGGTCCTCGATGGCCTTGCTGAGGTTGCTCGAGCCGTGCCCGGAGCGGGTCTCGATGCGGATGAGGACGGGCCGGTCGCAGGCGTGCTTCTCCTGAAGGGTGGCCGCGAACTTGAACGAGTGGGCCGGCACGACCCGGTCATCGTGGTCGGCCGTCGTGACCATGGTCGCCGGGTAGCAGACGCCGTCCTTCAGGTTGTGGAGCGGCGAGTACGCGTACAGGTACGTGAAGTCCTCTTCCTTGTCGCTCGAACCGTACTCGACGGCCCAGCCCCAGCCGACCGTGAACTTGTGGTAGCGGAGCATGTCCATGACCCCGACGGCCGGGAAGGCCACGCCGAAGAGCTCGGGCCGCTGGGCCATGACCGCCCCCACGAGCAGCCCGCCGTTGGAGCCGCCGGCGATGGCCAGCCTCTCGGTCGAGGTGTACTTCTCGCGGATCAGGTATTCGGCCGCGGCGATGAAATCGTCAAAGACGTTCTGCTTGTTGCCGAGCATGCCCGCCTTGTGCCAGGTCTCGCCGTACTCCCCGCCGCCCCTCAAGTTGGCCATGGCGTAAACGCCGCCGTTCTCGAGGAGGATGATGTTGGCGACGCTGAAGGAGGGCGTCAGGCTGATGTTGAAGCCGCCGTACGCGTAGAGATAGGTCGGGTTCTTGCCGTTGAGCGCCAGCCCCTTCTTGTGGACGATGAACATCGGCACGCGCGTCCCGTCCTGGCTCTCATAGAAGACCTGTTTCGTCTCGTAGGCCTCGGGATCGAACGCGACCTCGCTCTTGCGGAAGACCTCCGACGCGCCGGTGGCCGGGTCGTACTTGTAGATCGTCGGCGGATAGGTGAACGAGGTGAAGGTGTAGAACAGCGTCGTCTCGTCGCGCTTGCCGCCGAAGCCGCCCGCCGACCCGAGCGCGGGCAGCTCGATCTCCCGGACGAGCGCGCCGTCGAGCGCGTGCTGGTAGATCTTCGTGTTGGCGTCCTTGAGGTAGTTGCAGAACAGGTAGCCGCCGGCCGTCCCGGCCCCGCTCAGGACCTCGGGCTTCTCGGGGATGACGGTCGTCCAGTTCTCCTTGGCCGGGCCCCGGGGATCGATCGACACGATCCGGAAGTTCGGGGCGTCCTCGTTGGTGTGGACGAGGACCCGCCCGTCGACGACCTCGAGAGGATAGCTGTCGTACTCGAAGCCCTTGACCAGGAGCTCGAACGCCGCGTTCCTCTTGGTCAGGTCCTTGATCCAGATCTCTGACCCGCTCGTCCCTTCCGAAAGGACCAGGAACAGGTGCTTCTCGTCCTCGGTCGTCCCGGCGTTGACATAGCGCAGGGGGTGCTCCTTGTCCTCCCAGATCAGGGTGTCTTTCTCCTGGGGGTCGCCGATCTTGTGGTAGAAGACCTTCTGGTATTCGTTCTTGGCGCTCAGCTCGTCGCCCGGCGCCGGCGCGTCATACCCGCTGTAGTAGAAGCCGTCGCCGTGCCAGGAGGCCCCGGAGAATTTGACCCACCGGATGCGGTCGCCGAGCTCCTGCTTCGTGGCGATGTCCATGACCCGGATCTCGGACCAGTCGGAGCCGGCCTCGCCGCGCGAGACGGCCATGTACCGGTTGTCGGCGGACTCCCCTATCAGCGAGGCCCGGACCGTGCCGTCGGCCGACAGCTGGTTGGGATCGAGGAACACCTCGGGCTCCCCGTCGAGCCCCTTCTGGATGTACCAGACGCTCTGGTTCTGCAGGCCGTCGTTCTTGGTGAAGAAATAATGCTCGCCCACCCTTCGGGGCGACGAGTACCTGGGGTAGTTGAAGATCTCGGTCAGCCGGGCCTTGATCTTCGGGCGATAAGGGATCTTCTCGAGGTACCCGAAGGTGACCTCGTTCTGGGCCTCGACCCAGGCCTTGGTATCCTCGGCGTTGTCGTCCTCGAGCCAGCGGTACGGGTCGGCGACCTTGACGCCGAAGTAATCGTCGACCTGGTCGACCTTTTTGGTCTCGGGGTAGGTCAGCTGGGCGGCCTCATCCCGGCAGGCCGCGAAAACCAGCGCGACGATGAGAATGGCGATGATCAGGAGCATTTTTTTCATATCCTCTCCTCTGTCCTCATTTAACGGCCATTCTACCCAATCGGACATAGAAATAAAAGGCTCTTCTCCCACTCCCGGAGCTCTTCAGGAACGAATTTTGTCGAAAGATATCCCCCTTAGCCCCCCAAACCCCCGGGAACCCGTGCCGGCGGTTCCCCCATCGGCGGCCGACGGCCCCCCCCCTCGGGCAGGGGGCGGATTCCTGAGGAGCGACCATTGTCGCCATCTCTTGATCCAAGATCCCCGGGATCGGGCGAAGAACCGAATAAAAGCGGGGAAGGACCTTACTTGTTGTCCGCTCCCTCGTGTATAATCGGGCTGAGATCATGAAGAGGATCGCTATCCTGACCCGGGACTGCGGCGGGGTCAACGCCGCCATCCGGGCCGTCGTCCGGACGGCCGCCGCGGAGGGCCTCGAGGTCCTCGGCGTCCGCCGCGGCTACGAAGGGCTCATCGACGGCGACTTCATCCCGCTCGACCGCCGCTCGGTCTCCAACATCATCGGCCATGGGGGCACCATCCTCAAGACGTCCCGCTCGGACCGCTTCTATGAACGAGAGTTCCAAGAACGGGCCGTCGGCAACCTCCGCCGGGCCGGCGCCGACGGCCTGGTCGTCATCGGCGGCAACGGCTCGCTGCGGGCGGCCCACATCCTGGCCTCGGACCACGGCGTCCCGACGGTCGGCGTGCCGGCGACCATCGACAACGACGTGCCCGCCGTCTCCCAGGCCGTCGGCAGCGACACGGCCCTCAACGTGGCCCTCGACGCCCTCGACAAGATCCGGGACACGGCCACGAGCATGGAGCGTATCTTCGTCGTCGAGGTCATGGGCCGGAAATGCGGCTGGATCGCCATGCAGGTCGCCCTGGCCGGGGGCTGCGAGGAGGTCCTGCTGCCGGAAAGGGACCTGCCCATGGGCACCTTGTTCGAGGAGATCCGCGCCGGCCACGCCCTGGGCAAGATCAGCTGGATCATCATCCTGGCCGAAGGCAAGGCCAGGGCCCAGGAGGTCGCCGAGGCCATCACCGGGGCCACGGGTCTCGAGACCCGCATCGTCGTCCTCGGGCACATCCAGAGGGGCGGCAACCCGACGGCCGCAGACAGGATCCTGGCCGCCCGGCTGGGCCACGCGGCCGTCGAGGCCCTCCGCCGGGGGGCCACCGACGGCTGCGTCCGCTCCGAGCACGGGGTTGTGGACTTCCTGCCGTTCTCAGAGGCCCCGGAGCGCAAGACGATCGACATCGAAGCCGATTACCGCCTGCTCCGGATCCTGTCCTGACCTCCCGATGCTCTCTCCCGCAGGCCCCTCTGTCTTGATCCCGAAAGGGTCTCTCGGCTTGGCCCTCCCAACGCCGATTTCGGTTGACAGCCTCGCTGAAATCTAATATTTTTTCTATTCCATCATACCTTTCAAGGAGGGAAATCCATGCGTAAAGCCGGACCGAAGGGGCTGAGCCTCTTCATCATCGTCGGCCTGCTCGTCGTTCTCGCCACCGGCCACCAGGCCCTGGCCCAGAGAAGGGCGGCCAAGGCCCCCCAGAAGATCGAGAACACCGACCCCGGCCAGCGCCTGCAATGGTTCGAACAGCACCAGGCGATGAGGGATTCGTCGCCGTTCAAGGACCTCAAGTGGCGCTTCATCGGCCCCTTCGACCTCGGCGGCCGCTGCACGGACGTCGAGGTCCCCATGGGCAGCCGGACCGTCTTCTACGTCGGTGCGGCCACGGGCGGCCTGTGGAAGACCGTCAACGCCGGCACGACCTGGGAACCCATCTTCGACGACATGCCGTCGTTGTCCATCGGCGACATCGCCATCTCCGAATCCGATCCGAACATCGTCTGGGTGGGCACGGGCGAGGCCAATATCTTCCGGGCCTCGACGGCCGGCATCGGCGTCTACAAGTCCACCGACGCCGGCAAGACCTGGACCCACATGGGCCTCGAGGCGACCTCCACCATCGGCCGCATCCTCATCCACCCGGCCGACCCCGACATCGTCTACGTCGCGGCCACCGGCCACGAGTGGACGACCAACCCCGAGCGCGGCCTGTTCAAGACGGCCGACGGCGGCAAGACCTGGCAGAAGGTCCTGTACGTCAACGAGCGCGTCGGGGTCATCGACGTCGTCATGGACCCGAACAACCCGGATACCCTGATCGCCTCGAGCTGGAACCGCATCCGGCGCCGCTGGAGCGATCCCGTGCCGGGCGCCGAGGACGGCCTCCATAAGACGACCGACGGCGGCAAGACCTGGAAGCTGCTGACCAACGGCCTGCCCGACACGGCCCTGACCGGCCGTACGGGCCTGTCGCTCTGCCGCACCAAGCCCAACGTCGTCTACGCCTTCATCGACAACCACACCCCCGGCCGCGAGGCCCGCGCCGGCGAGCTCGACTCCTACGGCCGGCCCCGCCAGAGGGGCATCATCGGCGCCGAGATCTACCGTTCCGACGACCAGGGCGAGACCTGGCGCAAGGTCAACCCGGCCACCGAGTACTTCGAGCGCTTCGGCGGCACCTACGGCTGGGTCTTCGGTCAGATCCGGGTCGACCCCAACGACGAGAACACCATCTACATCATGGGTCTCGGCCTGGCCAAGTCGACCGACTCCGGAAAGACCTTCACCAACCTCTATTGGGAAGGCCTGCACGGCGACCACCACGGCCTGTGGATCGACCCCGGCGACTCGAACCACCTCATCAACGTCAACGACGGCGGGGCCAACATCTCCTACGACGGCGGCAGGACCTGGCGGGATTTCCATGACGGCATCCCCTGCGTTCAGTTCTACAACGTGTCTCTCGACAATTCGACGCCCTTCTGGGCCTACGGCTCGGTCCAGGACCAGGGCTCCTACCGCGGCCGGATCCCGCTGATGAAGGGCGGAGCGGCGGCCCGCACGGGACGCCGGGGCCTGGCCGGCCTCCAGCCTCAGTGGGAGACGGCGCCCGGCGGTGAGGGGACTCTCCACGCCATCGACCCGACCGACCCCGACACCGTCTACTCCTCGTCGTTCTACGGCCGCCTCGAGCGGGCCGAGTTCAAGGACGGGCGCTGGCAGGCGACCCGCATCTTCCCCAAGCCCGCCGAAGGGGAGCCTGAGCACCGGGGCCAGTGGCTGGCGGGCCTGGCCCTCTCTCCGCACAATCCGCAGGTCATCTACCACGGGTTCCAATACCTCTACCGGTCGATGAACCGCGGCGACAGCTGGGACCGGATCAGCCCCGACCTGACCTACAACGACCCGGCCCAGCAGGGCAAGTGGCCCTACGCCATCCCCTTCGCCACGATCACGGCCATCGACGAGTCGCCGTTCAAGTTCGGCGTCGTCTATGCCGGGACCGACGACGGCCGGGTCTGGGTGACCCGCAACGGCGGCGTCAACTGGACCGAGATCACCGCCGGCCTGCCGTACAACAAGCACATCTGGAAGATCGTGGCCTCGAAATACGACGCGGCCACGGTCTACGTCACGCCCATCGGCCGCCACGACGACGACTTCAATCCCTACATCTTCAAGTCGACCGATTACGGCAAGACCTGGGCGAGCATCGCGGCCAACATCCCCGGCGGCCCGGTCAATGTCGTCCGCGAGGATCCCAAGAAGGCCGGCGTCCTCTACGCCGGGACCGACACCGGGGTCTACGCGACCCTCGATGGCGGCCGGACCTGGAATGTGCTGGGCGTCGGGCTGCCGACGAACTACGTCTGGGACATCGCCATCCACCCGCGGGACAACGCTCTGGTCATCGCCACCAACGGGCGGGGCATGTGGATGATCGACGACCTCGGGCCGGTGCAGGAGAAGGTCAAGTAGGGCCCGGCCGGTCGAGGACGACGTCGGCGGCCCGGCTGCCGGTCAGCAGGGCCGTGGGCACGCCGCCGAGGACGAGCTCCGTCGCGGCGTAGGCCCCGACGGCGAGCAGGCCGCCGACGTCGGTTCGGACCAGCAGCCGGCGGGAAAGCCGGCCGGCTCCGGTCGGGCCCCAGCTCCAGCCGGCGATCGATCCTTCGAAACGGCCGCCCCAGTCCTGATACGTCAGGGGTGTGGCGGTCTCGATGACCTCGACGGCCGCGCTCAGCCCGGGGCAGGCCCGCTCGGCCGTCCGGACCAGGCGCTCGGCCAGCCGCGATTTGAGCTCGCGGTAGCCTTTCCGTCGCGCCTTCTCCCCGAGACGCAGGGTGGCGAAGCGCCCGTGGGCGAGGCCGGCTCTCAGCACCAGGGCGGCCCGCCCCTCGGGGACCAGATCGGGGGCCTTGGCCGACCAACGGCAGATCTCGATCTCCCGGTCGTCGAAGTCCTCGGGGTCGCGGGGGACCCGGTCCTTGATCTCGGCCCGGAAGAAGAAATGTTCGGCTTCGAGCGCCGAGAGGTCGACGCGTTCGGGCCGAAGACCCAAGTACACGCAGAGCTCCGAGCCGGTGTAGGGCGCCCGGCGGATGGCGTCGAGATCGACGCCCGGGATGTCGCGGGGATCGATCAATTCCAGGAAGGTCGTCTTGTGATCGGCGTTCGAGATGACCCAAGCCGCCTCGCGGCATAGTCCGTCGGCCGTCAGGACGCCCGCCGCCCGGCCGCCCCGAACGAGGATCCTGCGGACGGCCGCGGCCAGCCGGACCTCCCCCCCGCCGGCGCGGATCCGCTCGACGAGCAGGTCGGCCAATCCGTGGATGCCGCACGAGGGGAACCAGATGCCCTCTTCGGCCATGATGCGCCACATGAGCCCCAGGTTGAGGAGCGACATCGAGGGCCTTTCGGTGCCCATCGATCCTAGGAAATCCCGCAGGCGCCGGTCCCCGATGAGACGGTCGAGGAGCGCGGCCGAGGGTGTCCGGGCGAGCTCGTCGATCCTGCGGGCCCGGTCGCCGGAGCGTTCACCGGCCGTCCCGGCCGCGGCCCGGCCGGTCACGAAATCGGGATGCCATCGGTCGAGGTCGCCGGTCGCGGCCATGATCCCCCGCAGCTCCAGGAAGAAAGCGGCCAGTCCGGCCCGCTCGGCGGGAAAGCGCGAGGCCAAGGCGACCTCGAGGGCGTCGAGAGGAACGGACATCGGCACGTCCAGTCCGGGGGCCTTCAGCGCGAACCGGCTCCTCACGAAGCGGGGAGGATCGTCGATGCCGGCCTCGGACAGGAACTCCCGGACCCGGCCCGGGAAGCTGAACGACAGGGGGCCCATCGGGAAGGCGTAGCCGCCGCGGCGGAAGACATAGCTCGTTCCGCCCGGGAGGGCCTTCTTTTCCAGAACGAGGACCCTGGCGCCCGCCCGGACGAGCTTGGCCGCGGCCATCAGGCCGCCGAGCCCGGCCCCGACCACGATGATGTCGTGCATGTCCGCGCCCATCTTACCGGAATCCCGGCATGGCCGGCAAGAAAGGGGGCCTCGGGCTTCGGTGTCGGCCCTCCTCTTCCTGGCGCGGAAAGGCCGGCGCGTGCTACAATGCGCTCATGGGAGACATCGTCAGCCTGATCATGGCCGGGGGGCAGGGCACCCGTCTCTACCCGCTCACGAAGTTCCGCAGCAAGCCGGCCGTACCCGTGGCCGGCCGTTTCCGGCTCATCGACATCTCGATCTCCAACTGCATCCACTCCGGCGTCTCGAACATCTTCGTCCTGACCCAGTTCGCCAGCCGCTCCCTCCACCGGCACATCTTCACGACCTACCGCTTCGACGACTTCCACAGGGACTTCATCACCATCCTCTCGGCCCAGCAGACGCTCGAGAGCCGCCACTGGTACCAGGGCACGGCCGACGCCGTGCGCCAGAACCTCTCGGTCATCGACGATCCCCGGGCCATGGTCCTCATCCTTTCGGGCGACCATCTCTACCGCATGGACTACCGGAAGTTCGCCGCCTTCCACCGCGAGACGGGCGCCGAGATCAGCATCGCCGTGACGCCGGTCGGGGCCGGCCAGGCGCCGGAGTTCGGGGTCATGAAGGTCGATGCCGACGGCCGGATCGCCGAGTTCTTCGAGAAGCCCAAGGACCCGGCCGACATCGAGCGCATGAGGGTCGGCGAGGACGTCTTCGAGCGCTTCTCCACGCCGGCCCGGGGCCGGACGCACCTGGCCTCGATGGGGGTCTATCTTTTCGACCAGGCCGTCCTGCGGGAGCTGTTGGCCAGCACGGACTCCAGCGATTTCGGCCGGGAGGTCATCCCCCAGGCCATCCGCGGACGCCGGGTCTTCGGCCATTTCTTCGACGGCTATTGGGAGGATATCGGGACCATCCCGAGCTTCTTCGAGGCCCACATGGACCTCGTCCGGCCCCTTCCCCGGTTCGACTTCTACGACGAAAGACGGCCCGTCTTCACCCATGCCCGGTTCCTGCCCGGCTCGAAGATCCTGGCCTCCGAGGTCGAGAGCTCCATCCTCTGCGAGGGGAGCATCGTCAACCGCTCCCGCATCCGGGAGTCCATCATCGGCATCCGCTCGCGGATCGGCGAGAACTCCGCCCTCGAGCGGACGGTCATGATGGGCGCCGACTTCTTCGAGTCGGCCGAGGACCTCGCCCGGGGACGGAGCGCAGGCCTGCCCGACATCGGCATCGGACGCGACTGCGAGATCCGCGACGCCATCATCGACAAGAACGCCCGCATCGGCCACGGCGTCAAGCTCGTCAACCAGAAGGGGCTCCGCTCGGAGACCGCCGGGACCCATGTCATCGTCGACGGCATCATCGTCGTCCCCAAGGGCGCAGTCATCCCCGACGGCACCGTCGTCTGAGACCGCCGGACCTCACCGCGGGAAAGACCTTCGCAGGCATTTGCGGAGTTCCTCGCGTCGCGCCCGGTGATCGAGGGCGGGATCGTCGCGGTGGACGACCCGTCCGCCGGCGAGGAGGAGCTTGTCGGGGACGACCGTCACCCGGAACCTTTTGAGCAGGGCCTTGCGCTTGTCGAGCACGACCGGCAGGTCCCAGCGGTATTTCTCGAGGAACGCACGCAGCTCCTCGTAGGGGCCGAGATGGATCCCGACGACGGCCACCGGCCAGCCCTCCCGATCGATCATGGCCCTCGTCTCCAGGAGATCGTCATAGCAGACGGCGCATCCCGTCGAGAAGAACGCGAGGAGGACGGCTCCGGCGCCCGGAGGGACGGCGTCCTCGAGAGCGGCGCAAATGCGGACCTCGGCCCGGCCCGGCCCGGAACCGGCCCACCCCCCGCCGACGCCCGCCGCGAGCAGGAAAGCCAGGGCCGGGCGGATCATCGGACGGCCTCGAAGATCCCGAGCTCGCCTTCCTCGTCGAGGGCATATATCCGATCGCCGTCGACCGCGAAACGGTGGACGCGGCGAGGCAGGTCGATGACGGCCTCCATCCGTCCCTCCCGGCCGAGAACGGACAGGCGACGCCCGGGGCCGAGGTCGCGCCCCTCGACGGACTCGGGCTCCAGAAGGTAGAGACGCCCGCGGTCGAAGGCCGCCGACCAGCAGAAGCCCAGGAGGATCTTCTTGGGACCCGGGAAGGGCAGCCGGACGGGCTTGAAGACATGACGGTCGTCGACCGCGATCCGGCCCGCGAGGGCCCCATCGGGCCCGAAATGGAGCACGGTCCGCTCCTCGCTGCGGCGGACGACGAGGAAGCCTTCGGCCCCCGCCGGGCAGACGAGGACCATGTTGCGGAAGGCGTCATAGACCGCGTCCCCTGAGGCCTGGGACTCGAGCCCTTCCCAGAGCGGAGCACCCGCGGCATCGTAGAGGCGGAGCATCCTCCCGCCTCCGGGGCCGGGGCCGGGATTGCGCGTGACGAGAAGCCTCCCTTGGCCGACCGCGTGGATCTTGTCCGGCGGGAAATCGAGCCGGAAACCGCCCGTCGGACGCCCTTGCCTATCGAGAGCCTGGATGCGAAGGTTGAATTTATCGGCCACCCAGATCGTCTCCCCGGACGCGCAGACCCCGGAGGGGAACGAGAATTCGCCCGGCCCGGCGCCCTTGCGGCCGATCGACCGGACGAAGCGCCCTTCGGGGTCATAGACCTTGATGGCGCAGTCCTGGGCGTCGGCGACCAGGATCTCCCCTGCGGCGACGGCCAGGGCCACCGGACGGGCCAGGAAAGCCTCGTCGGGCCTGTCCCCTGCCGCGGTGATCTCGACGGCTTTGAGGACCGGCACCGGCGCCTCGACCCTGCCCCCGCGGACGAACGGCGACAGGACGCCGGCCAGGGCCGGGATGATGAGAAGCTTCTTGATGCGTTCCATTCTACGGGACTCCTTGCTCGGTCTCTCCGTTTTCGCGGGCGAAGAGGGGGCCCTCGGCGGCGAGGGCCCCCGGCCCGCTCAGATCCTCAGGATGCACTTGGCCAGCGCGAGGTCGCACAACGTCAGGACCAGCGTGACCTGGTACCAGGGCGCGTCCATGTTGAGGGCGTTCTCACGGCAGAACATGTGGTCCTCGAAGCATGTCCCGGATTCGGCGGCGGCGGCGGCCGGGACGAACAGGGCGGCGGAGAGGAAAACGAGACCGGCGATGGCGACGACTGTCAGCTTTTTCATTGGAACCTCCTTTCGCCTCATCGATTGCAAGACTCGTGCCAGAGGGGCTTAGGGAGGAAAGGTCACAGCTGGGGGAAAAGACGTTGACGCCGCCGCCCGGCGGGCGGTCAAAAGCGTCTCTCGCTCTTGACGGCGGCTATTTCATCAACGGGATCTTGAGGCCTCGCTTCTTGGCGAAGGCGACGGCTTCGGGGTACCCGGCGTCCGCGTGGCGGGCGACGCCGAGCCCCGGGTCGACGGTCAGCACGCGCTCGAGCCGGCGGGCCATGGCCGCCGACCCGTCGGCGACGATGACCATCCCGGCGTGGATGGACAACCCGATGCCCACGCCGCCGCCGTGGTGAACGGAGACCCACGACGCGCCGCAGACGGCGTTGAGGAGGGCGTTGAGCACGGGCCAATCGGCGATGGCGTCCGAGCCGTCCCTCATACCTTCGGTCTCCCGGTTCGGCGAGGCCACCGAGCCCGTGTCGAGGTGGTCGCGGCCGATGACGATGGGGGCGCTGATCACGCCTTTTTTCACCAAGCGGTTGATGACCTCCCCGAAACGGGCCCTCTCGCCGTACCCGAGCCAGCAGATGCGCGCCGGCAGGCCCTGGAACTTGACCTGCTCGCGGGCCTTGCGGATCCAGCGGGCCAGGGCCCCGTCCTCCGGGAACTCGCGGAGGACGGCCTCGTCGGTGGCGTAGATGTCCGCCGGCCGGCCTGACAGGGCCGCCCAGCGGAACGGTCCCTTGCCCTGGCAGAACAGGGGCCGGATGTACTCCGGCACGAACCCGGGGATTTCGAACGCGTCGGCGACGCCTGCCTTCCGGGCCTGACCGCGGATGTTGTTCCCGTAGTCGAAAGCCTTGGCCCCCCTTTTCCGCAGCTCGAGCATGGCCTCGACGTGGACGGCCATCGATCCGTAGGCCCGGCGGATGTAGTCCGCCGGGTCCTTTCCCCTGAGGGCCAGGGCGTCCTCATATGGGATCCCGTGGGGGACATAGCCGTTGAGCTCGTCGTGGGCCGAGGTCTGGTCGGTCAGGACGTCGGGAGTGATGCCCCGGCGGACGAACTCGGCGAGGATGTCGGCAGCGTTGCCTAGCAGGGCGATCGACAGCGGCCGACCTTTCTTCATGGCCTCGCGGGCCGATCGGAGGGCCTCGTCCAAGCTGTCGGTCATGGTGTCCACGTATTTCGTCTCCAGACGCCGCTGGATGCGGCGGGCATCGACCTCGACGACGATAGCCACTCCGTCGTTCATGGTCACGGCCAGGGGCTGGGCTCCGCCCATGCCCCCCAAGCCCGCCGTCAGCGTCAGGGTCCCCTTGAGAGAGCCCCCGAAATGCCGGCGGGCCGCCTCGGCCAGGGTCTCGTAAGTCCCCTGGAGGATGCCCTGGGTGCCGATGTAGATCCAGCTGCCGGCCGTCATCTGCCCGTACATCGTCAGGCCCAGGCCCTCCAGGCGCCGGAACTCGTCCCAGGTCGCCCACTGGGGAACGAGGAGGGCGTTGGCGATCAGGACCCGGGGCGCCTCGGCGTGGGTCTTGAACACGGCGACCGGCTTGCCGGACTGGACGATGAGCGTCTCGTCGCCGGCCAATTTCTTGAGGCTGGCGACGATGGCCCGGTAGGCCTCCCAGTTCCGGGCCGCCTTGCCTGTCCCCCCGTAGACGATGAGCTCGGAGGGGCTCTCGGCGACCTGGGGATCGAGGTTGTTCATCAGCATCCGGAGGGCGGCCTCCTGGGACCACCCCTTGGTGTGCAGCCGCGAGCCTCTCGGGGCCCGGATAGCGGATCGATCGCTCTTTCTCTTGGGAACCATGCGCGGCCTCCTCTCCGGGAATATACCACAGCCCCGGAGCGGTATTCAAAAGCCACCAAAAAAAGAAGTTGACGCGGCCGGGAAAATGGATATCATGGGAGGCAGCCAAGGTTTCGATCGTCAGGCGGCGAGGGCAATGACCCAGAAAAGGTTCCTCGTATTCAATCCCGATCCCTCAGAGGCGGAACGTCTCGTCCGGCTGGCCCGCAAAGCCGGCCCGGCGTCCCTTCCTGCGCCCGGGGCTAAGGTCTGGGAAGAGCTCGCCGAAGAGACCGCCTGGGTCGCCGTGATGGACGCCGCGGCCCTTCTGGCCGATCCCCCCGGAGCCCGGCCCCGGCCGCCCACGACCTTTCTCCTGACCGGCCCGGACCCGGCCGCCCTCGAACGGGCGGCGGCATCATTCCCCCATGACGTTTACGTCGACGTCGCCGTGACGTCGCCGGGCGATCCCCGGGAAGAGGCCCTCGCTCGGGCCTTCGCTCGGGCCTGGGAGCACGCCCGGCTGCGCGAGGAAGCGGCCGCCCTCAAGAAGTCTCTCCGCCAGCAGGAGGCCAAGGTCCGGGACGTCTGCGGGGAGATCCGTGAGATCAAGGGCCTGCTCAACACCCGCTTCCTCCGCGAGGTCGAGAAGCGGATCGCCATCGAGGCCCTCTACGTCGGCTCCCAGAAGGAGCGCCTGCGGGTCGAGGCCGTCCTGAGGAAGATCTACGGCGCCGACGACGTCAGCAGCCTGCTCGACGTCGTCCCGGACATCCGGGACATCGTCCGGGCCGCCAGCGCCACCGTCTACATCGTCGAGGAGAACGAGACGCTGGGCCGCTACCTGAAGCCGCTCGTCTGGGACAGCTCGTTCCTGTCCCACTCCGAATTCTCGAAATACGTGGCCCCGCTCGACTCCCAGGACTTCGCCTCGTCCGTGGCCCGCTTCGGCCACGACGTCAACGTCCCCGCGATCGGGATGGACAAGCGTTTCAGCCGCCGGTACCGGGATTTCCTCAGGTCCCCTCTCAAGAGCCTGCTCGGCGTCCCCGTCATGCACGACCGCACGGTCATCGGCGTCGTCGAGGTCTACAACAAGACGGCGGGAGCAAAACCCGACCCCGACGGCTTTACCAGCGAGGACCAGCGCATCCTCCGGGGCCTGTGCGAGCACATGGCCATCGCCATGGCCAAGCTCAACCTCATCCAGTACGACGCCCTGACCGGGCTCCTCCGGCCCGATCCGTTCTTCGACAAGGTCCAGCAGAGGGTCAACGCCCTGGGGAAAAGGCGCCGGGAGGAGGGCTTCATGGCCCTCGTCATGGGCGACGTCGACTGGTTCAAGAATTTCAACGACAGGAACGGCCACGAAGCGGGCAACCGGCTGCTCCGTGAGCTGGCCGGCGTCCTCAAGCTGTCCATCCGCGAGGAAGACTTGATCAGCCGGTACGGCGGCGAGGAATTTCTCGTCTTTCTGACGGGTGTCAAGAACCGCGAGGAAGCCGCCCTGCTCACGGAACGCATCCGCAAGAGCGTCGAGGACTTCTATTTCGAGTTCCAGGAATTCCAGCCGGGCCGCAACCTGACGATGTCCTTCGGCGTCACCGTGTTCCCGCGCAAGCCCAACGACCCTCCCCTGACCAAGACCGATCTCAAGCGGCTGGCCGCGGAAGCCGACCTGGCCCTGGCCGAGGCCAAGGGCAAGCGACGGGCCGACCTGAAGGCGCCGGCGACGGGCCCCGTCACCAAGAACCGGGTGTGCAGCTACCAGCCGGAAAGGTACGAGGACGAACGGAGAACGCCGCGTCCGGCCGGGCCCGTCCCCGTCTTCCGGGAGAAACGGCGCCACGAGCGGACCCCGGTCTCGACCATCGTCATGGTCCGCGACAACGGGGGCTTCCACGTCGCCAAAACAGTCAACATCAGCCTGAGCGGGGTCCGGATCGTCTCGGAACGCCGGCTCCCTCCGGCCGAAACGCTGGAGACCATCCTCGTCCTCGAGGACAAGGCCAGGCTCATCCGCGGCGACGTCATCTATTCGGACAAAGCCGAGGGAGAAACGCCGCTGTATTATTCGGGCCTGAGGTTCCACGACCTCGGCGAGGACGATGCCCGGGGCCTGGAGGACTACCTCATGCACTTTCAGAGAAGGCCTCTCCCCCTCTCCTAAAAAAGGGGGGGGCGCTCTAGTCGGGCTCGAGGTCCCGCATCAGGGACCGTAAATACGGGAGGCGGGGCGAGACCCGCCCCAGGAACGCTTTCCGCATCTCCGCCATGGCCGCCTGGAACGAGGCGAACTCCTCGGGATTGCTCCAATTCTCCATGCTCAGGCGTTCGAGAAGCCCTCTCAAGACGGGGGCGTCGAGGACCTCGCGCGTGTGGCGAGGCAGTTTCCAGGCGTCCTTCTCGCACATCTTGATGATCCTCAAAAGCAATCCCCGCAGACCCTCCTGCCAGTTGATGAGCTCCTGCTTGATGAAGAACTGGTCTTTGGGCGATTCGGTCTGGCCGAGCTTGGCCGACAGCTTTCCGGCCTCCTCGATGGTCTTGCCGATGGATTCGAGGAGCTTCTCCGGGTCGATGACGACGGCCCCATCCCTCTGGAAATAATGGATCTCGCCGCTGCCGTTGGCCGGCTCCGTCCGGCGGCAGGACTCGAGGTCGGCGGCCAGGCCGTCCTCCGTCCCGCCCTCGACCTCCTCAGGCGTGAGGGACGATCCGGGCGCGCCGGCTTCCTCGGAAGTCTCCGTCGCGGTTGGCTCTGCGCTCCCGGCGGCGGCCGGACCGGCGATGAGGTCCTGGATCTCCGGGATCGAGACGGCGTCGTCGGCCGCCTCGGCGTCCATCTTCGCCAGGTCGTCGCCGGGGTCCGTTCCGCCGGCCGTCAGGCCGAGATCGGCGGAGGCCGACTCGACGGCCAGGAGCTCCTTGATCTTCCTGAGCTTCTCCAGCTCCTCGTCGAGGTCCAGGTCGAGGGGCTTGGGCTCGTCCTCCATGACCTCGGCCACGATCCCGAACTTCTCCCGAAGATCGTCCTTGAGGAAGGCCGCCCGTTCGGCCGTCTTGGTCCGCAGGTCCTCGAGCCGCTCCTGGATCTCGTTGACCTTCTTGATCTCCTCGACCGTGGACCGGGCCAGGCTCTCGATCTCCGCCTGGAGCCGGATGACCTTGTCGGAGCGCTCACGGGCCTCTCCTACGAGGCGGCCTCTCTCCTCCTCGAAGTCCCGGACCATGGTCCGGTATTCGGCGAGGCTCTCCCGCTCCTTCTGGAACTCCTTCTCGATCTCTTCCTTGCGCCGGCGGGCGGCTTCCCTTTCCCTGTTGATGAGCTCTTCGAGGCTTCGGTCGACGTCGTGGTACCTCTTTTGGAGAAGCCTCTCCAGCTGACCCTCGACCTCGTCGATGACCCGGGTTGATTCCCTGAGGAAATCTCCGTCGTGTTCCATGGACCGCTCCTTGACCTTGGCGCCTCTATTATGCGTATTCCGGGGGCCGCCTGTCAAGGGAAGAAATGGGCCCCGGGGGCCCTTGAATCGCCCGGGGATAAAGGATATAAAAGCGGCATGAGCGAAGAGGCCCTCCGCCTGGAGATCAAGCGGCTCAAGAGGGAGCTGGCCGTTCATCGCCGCCGGTCCCACGAGCTCGAGGAGGCCTACGAAACGACCCTCGAGAACTTCATGGCCGCCCTGGACCTGCGGGACGTCGAGACCTACGGCCACTCGAAGACCGTGGCCCGCTACACCCACGTCCTGGCCGAGGCCTTGGGCCTGCGCGATCCCCGGGCCATGGAGAACATCCGGAGGGGGGCCCTGCTTCACGATTCGGGCAAGATGGCCATCCCGGATTCCATCCTCAAGAAGCCCGGGGCCCTGACGCCTAAGGAGTGGGACGTCATCCGGCGCCACCCCGCCATGGGCTTCGGCCTGGTCCGCGACGTCAAGATGGTCCCCGAAGTGGGTAACATCATCCTCTGCCATCACGAGCGGTTCGACGGCGCCGGATACCCCAAGGGGCTCAAGGGGGAGGCCATCCCTCTCGAGGCCCGGATCTTCGCCGTCGCCGACACCCTGGACGCCGTGACCTCCCATCGCCCCTACCGCGCGCCGCGGGACTTCCGGGCGGCCCGACGGGAGTTGGAAGATAACTCGGGACGCCAGTTCGATCCTCGCGTCGTCGAGGCCTTCCTGGGCCTCGACTTGACGGTCTGGGAGAAGATCCGCTTCGAGACGACCCGCATCTTGCCGCCCCTCGACGATTACAGGGCCCTCGTCCCCCCGAAATAGCCGCCCCCGGGCCGAAATCCTTTGACCATCCGGTCGATCTCGTCTATCCTGAAGGCGGGAGACATTGACGATGACCACGACCGATCCGACCACCGTCGCCGTGCTCTATAACTTCATGGGCGTCGACGACTACGAGATCCTCCGCCAGAAAGTGCGGAACGGCGAGGTCTCCTCGCCGACGGGCGACATCAAGAGCCTGGAAGCCATCGCCACCGTCGAGGAGGAGATTGGGGCCATCGTCGCCGGGCTCCGGGAGAAGGGCTACGACAGCCGGGCCGTCAATGTCCAGGACGATTTCGGCCGGCTGCTCGAGGCCCTGACATCCCCCCGGCCCGACGTCGTCTTCAACCTCGTCGAGTCCTTCAACGGCGATGCCCGCCAGGAGGACAGGGTGGCCGCCCTTTACGATCTGCTCCGGGTGCCCTACACGGGATCGCCGCCCATGGCCCTGGCCATCTGTCAGCGGAAGGGGATCACGAAACAGATCCTCGACGCTCTGGACATCCCGACGCCGAAACACGCCCTGGTCCGCAGGAAGCCCATCCCCGAGGCCTTCCCCGGCCTGAGCTATCCCCTGATCATCAAGCCCGCCTGGGAGGACGCCAGCTTGGGCGTCGACGAGGAGGCCGTCGTCGACGACCGGGCCCGTCTCGAGGACCGGATCGACAGGATCCTGACCGAATTCCATCAGCCGGCGCTCGTCGAGGAGTTCATCGACGGCCGGGAACTCGGCGTGTCCGTCCTCGGCAACGCCCCGCCTAGGGTCCTGCCGATCGAGGAGATGGATTTCGCGGGCCTGCCGGAGCGCTACCGGGGGATCCTGACGTTCGAGTCGAAGTGGGAGCCCCTCAGCGAGATCTTCCACATGGGGCAGCTGGTCTGCCCGGCGGACCTCCCCGAGGCCGTCCAGAAGGACGCGTTCGACATCGCTCTGCGGACCTATCAGGCGCTCGGCTGCCGCGATTACGCCCGTATCGACATGCGCCTCGACAAGGAGAACCGGCTTTTCGTCCTCGAGGTCAATCCCAATCCCGACCTCACCGAGGGGGTGGCCTTCATGTCCTCGGCCAAGGCGGCCGGGCTGTCCTTCGCCGACACCCTCGAATCGATCGTCCTCGAGGCCTGGAAGCGCCGGCCGGCCGCCGCGAAGGAGGACGGCGGCGGGCGTGAGAGCAAGGTCGCGGAATGACCGACATCCGCAAGCTGCTGTTCAACACCGAGACCAAAAAGCTCGAGGTGCTGACGACCCCTGTCAGCCGGCTGGGCCTCGAGCTCAGGACCTCGCTCGTCCGTCTGCCCATCGAACGGCACATGACCCTCCTCCGGCGCCGAGGCATCCGCCTGAAGCCCCATTTCTACTTGGGAGAGGACTGGGGCTGCGTCGCCGGAACGGCCAGCATCGAGATCGGCTTCTACGACGCCGACCCGCTCCTCAAGGAGCTCAACGCGGAGATCCGGGGCTGGGCCAACGACCCGCGGACCATCGATTATCTGCTCCGCCACGAGACCGGCCACGCCTTCTGCTACGCGCACCGCCTCTACAAGAACAAGGATTTCCGCAGGGCCTTCGGGGTCAAGGGCAGCTTCTTCGAGAGCTACCCGGAAACGGATCGCTTCAAGCCCCATCCCTGGAGCCGGGATTTCGTCAATCCCAACCGCGACCACTACGCCCAGAAGCACCCCGACGAGGACTTCGCCGAGACCTTCGGCGTCTGGCTGACGCCGCGGGCCGTATGGCGGAAAGCCTACCGGAACAGGTCCCGGGCCCTGGCCAAGCTCGATCTCATCGGCGAGCTCGTCGCCCAATACGGGGCGAAGACGCCCGAGGTCCCCCCCGACCCGCGCAACGTCGACGCCCCCCTGCGGTCCATCGAGGCGACGGTCGCCGAGACCTTGGGTGCGTCGCTCGCCCGCTACCGGAAGAAGGCCTCCGGCTACGTCGATCCCCTGCTCAAGAGGATCGGCCGCTACTACCCGAGGCCGGCCGATCCCGGGCTCATCCCGCTGGCCGACATGATCGGCGCCCATCGGGCGTTCATCATCCGGTCCCTGGTCAAGAACACGCGGGTGACCGTCGCCCAGGCCTCCTATCTCGTCTCCAAGCTGCTGACCCGCTCCCGGGCCCTGAGGCTGTTCATCCCCCTGTCGAAGCTGGATCCCAAGCTCATCGACGTCGTCTGCCTGGCCTCGACCCTGGCCACGCGATACGCGCTCAAGCGGTCCCTGACCTGACCGGGCCGTCCGCGACGGGCGTCAGGCCCGCCGGGCGGTGATGACCCGGGGCTTGCCGGCCAGGTCCCACCCTGTTTCGATCTCGGTCCACCGCCGGCCGAACAGCGAAAGAACGCGCTGGCGCTGTCCGTCGCCGATCTCGAAGATGAGATAGCCGCCGGGCTTGAGGAACGCCCCGGCCCGGCGCACGAGGCGCGAGATCATCTCCAGCCCCGAACGGCCGGCCAACAGGGCCCGGCGCGGCTCGAAATCGCGGACCTCGGCGGGCAGACCCTCCCATTCCGAGCGCGAAACGTACGGCGGATTGGACAGGATGAAGTCGAACCGAACCCCGGTGCCGCGGAAGGCCGAGAACAGGTCGCTCCTCAGGAACTCGATCCGCCGGACGCGGTGGATGACGGCGTTGCGGCGGGCCACCCGGAGGGCCCGCGCGGAGATGTCCGCGGCCACGATCTTGGCGAGCGGCAGCTCCCGCGCCAGGGCGATGGCGATGTTGCCGCTGCCCGTTCCGAGGTCCAGAATGGCCTCGCGCTCGCGGCTCGACAGCTCAAGGACCTTCTCGACCAGGGCCTCGGTCTCCGGCCGGGGGACCAGGACGGACGGCGAGACCTCCAAAGGCATGGACCAGAACTCCCTGACGCCCGTCAGGTAGGAAAGGGGAACGCCGTTCCTCCTCTTCTCGATCAGCCGGAGGAAGAAGGCCTCGACCCGCGGGGAGCAGGCCGCGCCCGGGGCGGCGAAGAACCTCTCCTCCGACAGGGCGGCGGCCTTGAGCAGGAGGACCTTGGCCTCGAGCCCGGCCTGGGGGCGGTCCTCGAGGAGAGCGATGCCGAGCCGGTAGAGATCGTTGAGGGATCTGGGCCGCGGATCGCCGGGCCTAGTCGGGATCACCCGACGCCCTCCCGAGAGCCAGCGATTGGGCCCGGCGGACGAGCTTGTCGACGATGTCGTCGATCTCGCCGTCCATGATGGCCTCGACGTTGTGGAAGTTCTCGTTCAAGCGGTGATCGGTGATCCTGGACTGGGGGAAATTGTAGGTCCGGATCTTCTCGCTCCTCTCGCCCGTCCCGACCTGCGACCGGCGGCTCTGGGCGATGGCGTCGCGCTGCTCCCGCTGGGCGATGTCCATGAGCCGGGAGCGCAGGACCCGGAGGGCCTTCTCCTTGTTGCGGTGCTGGGACTTCTCGTCCTGGCAGGAGACGACCAGGCCCGAAGGCTTATGGGTGACGCGTATGGCCGTGTAGTTCCGGTTGACGCTCTGGCCGCCCGGGCCGGAAGACCCGAAGGCCTCGATCTTGAGGTCCTTGGGGTCGAGCTTGACGTCGATGTCGTCGGCCTCCGGAAGGACGGCCACCGTGGCCGTGGAGGTGTGGATGCGGCCGGAGGCTTCCGTTCTCGGGACCCTCTGGACGCGGTGGACGCCGCTCTCGTACTTCAGGAGGGAATAGGCCCCGTGGCCGCGGATGTTCCCGATGGCCTCCTTGAGCCCGCCGATCGGCGAGAGGCTCGTGTCCAGGACCTCGAACTTCCACCCTTTCTTCTCGGCGAAACGGGAGTACATGCGGAACAGGTCCTGGGCGAACAGCGAGGCTTCGTCGCCGCCCGCGCCGGCCCGGATCTCGAGGATGACGTTCTTGTCGCCGTAGGGGTCTTTCGGCAGGAGCATCGTCCGCAGCTCGGCCTCGAGAACCCGCCGCCTTTCCCCGAGCTCCTGGGCCTCGGTCTCGGCCATCGCCCGGAGGTCGGCGTCGGTCGCGGGATCGCCGGCCAGCTGGTGGGCCTCGGCGTGGCCCTTGAGGACCCTCTTGTAATCCTCGAACTTGCGGACGACGGGTTCCAGCTCGGCCCTCTCCTTGGCCATCTCGCGGATCCTCTGCGGACGGGAGGCCTGAGCGGGGTCGGCCAGCGAGAGAGTCAGGCGACGATACTTGTCCTCGATCGCCTCGAGTTCCGGGATCATCAGGCGGATTTGCGGGGCGCTTTGAGGCTCTTCTTGGGCTTGGCGGTCTTGGGCTTGGCGGCCTTGCTCTTGGCGGGCTTGGCCTTGGCGGCGGCCTTGGCGCGCTTGATGTCCTCGGCGTCGCCGAATTTCTTCTTGAACTTCTCGACCCGGCCGGCGCTGTCGATGAACTTCTGTTTCCCGGTGAAGAAGGGGTGGCACTGGGAGCAGATCTCGACCCGGATCTCCTTTTTCGTGGAGCGGGTCTTGAAGGTGTTGCCGCAGGCGCAGGTCACGACGCATTCCTGGTATTGAGGATGGACGTCTTTCTTCATGGGTCGAACTCCTTGAGCCGGGATTATAGCAGATTTCAGAGGCCGCCGCAAAGAACGGGCACGTCCTTGCCCTTGCGCTCGAACTCGGCCCAATCCACGGTGAACGCCTGGTCCTTGCGGGCCGCCCGGACGGCCTCCTTGTACTCCCGGGAATCGAAGTAGGCCTTGAGGGCCCGGTTCAAGGGCAGGATCTGCTCCTCGGCCGTCCATTCGTAGGCCGTCCCGTCCCCTCTCTTCAGACAGTTCAGATGGACGACCCAGGCCATCTGTTTGAGCGGCGCGTGGCTGAAGAGGCCGCGGATGGCCAGGACCTCCCCTTCCTTGCGGGGGTTCCAGAACCGGAAATAGCGGGAGAAGAGCAGGGCGTTGTGGAAATAGGCCGGAAAGGCCAGGAGGCAATCCTTGTGGGTCAGTCGGCCCAGATAGATGAACAGGTTCATGACCTTCGATCCCAGGCTGAGCCCCGGGCGGCTCTGGCCGGGCAGGGGCGTGAAGTTCTCGGAGAACCTCTGGACGGGGTTCTGCAGCGTCAGCCACTCGAAAGCCAGGGCCTTCTGGGGAGGGAAGGCAGCCTGTCCCGCCAAGGCGCTCTTGGGGACGAATTCGGATTCCTTGAGCTTGACGTCGACGATGACGTTCTCGGGCATGGCCTCGCGGACGAAGATCTGCAGCCTCTGGAGAGGATACTCCGAGGAGTCGAGATCGAAGACCAGGGGCCACAGGAACCGCTTGCGGGCCTCCTTGTAGAAGCTCTTCCTGTCGAGGACGGCCATGACCTCGTTCATCGAGTAGCGTCCCAGGAAGAGCGAGCTGCCCTTTTTCACGGCCAGGTCGGAGAAGATGTCCCGCTCGTCGACCAAGGGTGTTTCGGTCCACAGCGGCGCGGAATCGGCCTTCTTCTTTTTCATGTCCCCTCTTCGCTTTCTTCTCGGATATAGAAGGACAGGATATCGTCGCCGAGCGTCACCCGGCGCTTGAGGAGGAAATCGCCCTCGGCCGGCTTGACCCGGTAGTAATGGCGCAGCACGACGAGCCCGCCGGGCTGGAGGGCCCTTCTCTTGCGAAGGACCTTGAGGGGGTTGCGCTCCTCGAGGAGCTTGTAGGGGGGGTCGAGAAAGACGATATCGAAGCGGACGCCCTTCTTGGCCAGATCGATGACCGCCCGGTTGAACTCACGGTGGAGGACGACGGCCTTCTCCTCGGCGCCGCAACGGGCGACGTTCTCGCGGATGATCTTGACGGCCGGGTAGTGCTCGTCGACGAAGACGACCTTCTCGGCGCCCCGGCTGAGGGCCTCGAGACCGATGGACCCTGTCCCGGCGAAGCCGTCGAGGCACACGCTGCCCATGAGCCGGTCCCGGACGATGCTGAACAAGGCCCCCTTGACCTTGTCCTGCATGGGCCTGACCTCGGGGCCGGGAGCGAGCTTGAGCCGCCGCCCCTTGTAGAGGCCGCTGATGATCCGGATCATGCCTTTCTCCGCCCCTCAGGGCTCAATGGACCACGACCAGGCGCCCCGGCTCGGTCCGCAGCCGCAGGACCCCGGGAGGAAGATCGTACCAGTCCTGGAGGCTGGTCGGCTCGACGCCTTGGAGCCGGGAGACGACGCCGATGATGAGATCGATGACCGACGGTGACAGTTTCTGGGTGCCGAGGAACAGGCTGTCCATTCCGATCCTGATGCGGCCGTCGCGGGTTTCGAAGCCGGCCGAGAAGACCAGGTCCTGGCGCTCCGAGAGCAGCCCTCCGGCCTGTCCCTTGCCCAGCTCGAGCCGGATCCGCCCTTCGACACGGTCGCCTTCCAGGAGCTTGAATGCGGCGGCCTTGACGTACGGTTCCTTCTCTTCGTCCAAGCGATAGGCGATCCAGGCGTTGAACTCGGCCTCGGTGAAGACCATCGATCGCGAGCCCCGCTCCGGACGGCCGGCCTCGATCTCGATCCTGCGGAGCGCCGCCTCGACCTTCTCGGCCATGGCCCGGACCTCGGGGACCGGCTGGGCGCCCCAGACGGGCGCAACGAGGAGCACGCCGATGGCCAGGAGAGATCGCATACTCGTCATAGCGGACAACCCGGCTCCATGGTATCAGATTCCCGCGCCCCCGCCTAGAAGGAGATGGGGCGACATCCATCGCCGCCTCACGGCGGACTTCACGGGGTGTGAGCGCGGACGGGGGAAGGATGGGTCAGTAGTGGGTCAGCGTTCCGTCCCGCTTGGCCTTGCGGAGGGCCAGACGGAACGCGACCAGACTGACGGGCAGGAGGACGGCGTTGAAAGCCGCCAGGGCCAGGATGGAGGGCAGGATGTCGGCGAAGGGGGCCGAGGCCAGCAGGCTCTTCCTCATGCCTTCGAGGGCGTGGGTGACCGGCAGGAGCCAGGAGACCCAGCGCAGCCAATCCGGCAGGAGGGAGACCGGGAAGACGACCCCGCCAAGCAGGCCGGAGAGGCCGCCGAAGGCCCAGCCGAACGGGTTGCCCGACTTGTAGACGAGGATGAAGCTGGCCGAGAGGACGCCGATGCTGAGGAAACAGAGCGCGGTCAGGGCCAGGACGGCCAGGAAGCCCGGCGCGTTGATCCGGCCGAACCGGAGGCCGAAGACGGCCACGGCCAGCCCGAGGTGCAGGCCCGTCCGGAGAGCCTGGAAAAGGAGCGAATAGAGGGACGATCCCAGCAGGATCGCGGGGACGGAGGTCCGGGTGACGAGCAGGGCCTCGAGCGTGCCGGCGACCTGGGCGCCGCGGATGACCGAAGGGAGCCCCTCCTGGAAGATGCCGAGCAGGCTCGAAAAGGCGATGCCGACGACGGCGAAGGCGAAATAATCCCCGCCGAAGGCCTCGAGCGACCGGGACCCGCTGGGGACGAGTTTGGCGATGAAGTAGAAGGTCGCCGACGAAAGGAAGATCCCGGCCAGGGAGGAGACGAACGAGAAGCGGTACGTCAGGGCCTCCAGGAGGTCCCTGCGGAGAAACGCCAGGAGCTTGCCCCCGAACCCGGTCCCGGCCGCCGGACGGCTCACGGCCGCCCTCCATCCGCCCCGCGGCCGGCGCCCAAGGCCCGCTCGTAGATCTCGCGGAGCTTGGCCCCGGCCGCCGTCAGGGCCTCCGGAGCGCCTTGAAGCCGGACCCGGCCGCGGTCGATGACGGCGACCTCGTGGGCCATCGAGGCGGCCTCCCCGAGGTCGTGCGTCGCCCAGAACACGGTCTTGCCGTCACGGACCACGAGCTCATCGCGCAGGAAGGCCCGGATCTTGTCGGCGGCCCGGGGATCGAGAGAGCGGGTCGGCTCGTCCACGAACAGGAGCTCGGCGTCGGTCAGCAGGGCCCGGGCGAAGGCCAGCATCTGGCGCATACCCGTCGAGTAGGCGTTGAACCGGAGATCGGCCGCGGCCTCGAGGCCCGTCAGCCGCAGGACCTCGGCGATCTTCCGGTCCCGGCCGGCACCGAAGAGCCCGACCAGGGCCCCGAAGAACTCCAGGTTCTGCCGGCCCGTCAGCCGCCAATAGAAGCTCCTCTCGTCGTTGATGGCGTAGCCCACGCAGTCCTTGACGGCTCCGGGGCTGCCGACGACGTCGTGTCCGTTGACCAGGGCCCGGCCCCCGTCGGGAAGGACGAGCGTCGTCAGGACCTTGATGAGGGTCGTCTTGCCGGCCCCGTTCGGCCCGAGAAGGCAGAAAACGCGGGCCCGGTCGACGCGCAGGGTCAGGCCGTCCAAGGCCGTGGTCGTCGGACGGCGGAACGGCCGCCGGAGAAGGTCCCGGAAGCCCCCGAAGACCGGATATCTCTTGACCAGGTCCTCGGTCAGGATCGCCGGAGCGCTACTCATATCTTCGTCACCAGCCGCTTGACGGTCATCCACGCCGGCCGCGTGAGGCGGGCCGCGTAATGCGCATAGATGCCGAGACGGGTGCGGGACGCGCCTGACGACGGGGCCAGCCAGTTGCGGGGCGGGAACATGATGGCCGCCAGGGTCCGCCGGGCCAGCCGCACATCGCGCCGCGCCCACAGCGAGAAGACCGACGGCATGGAGTAGGGCCACTCGAACGGCAAGGTCCGTTCGGCTACGGCCCTCTCGGGCCAAAGGAACCGGAGCGCGGCCCGGGTGACGGGCCCGGGCCGGAAGCTCTCGACAAGGCCGGCCGGCAAAGTCCCGGGCCAGAGCGTCGCGACCAGCCGAAGGGCGTGGTACACGGGGGCCCCCATCGCGGCCCGGTGGCAGGCCGCCTGGACCCGGCCCCAATCCAGCCCGGCCAGGCCGCACAGCTCGGCGATGTCGGTCAGCCAGATGAGCTTCCCGTAGGAGTGCTGTTGGGCATGGAGGCAAAGATGGCAGAGCTCGTGCTCCGGCGACAGGATGAGAGCCTCGCTCCCCCCGACCGGCATCCGCCGGACGGACGGCCAGATCTCCTCCGGCGGCAGGGCCGGCAGGTGGAGACCCGGGAAGCCGAAGTGGAATTCCAGGAAGGTCCCGTCCTTCTCGAAATAGGGGGCATAGGCCCAATGGAGGGCCGGGTCGCCGGGATTGAACAAGCGCTCGTCCCCCGAGGCCTCTTCATATCCGAGCCTTTCGAGAGCGGCCCGCAGGGCCTTCCAGTCCTGCGGATGGACGACGACATCCACGTCCCAGAAGGGCCGGAGGGCGATGTCGCCGTAGACCGTCGGGGCCAGACGGCTGCCCTTGGTCAGGGCCGCCCGGAGCCCCCCGCGCCGAACGGCCTCGAGAAAGGGCTCGAGGCTGCGGTAGGTCCGGGCGTTGCGGGCCAGATTCGCGAGATATCCGGCCCTCAGCCTCTCCGCAAGGGGCCCGGGCAAGGCTTCCCCGATCCCCAGCAGGGCCCGATAGAGGAGCGGCAGCACGCCCTCCTCCCCCGCCCGCAGAAGCAACAGGCCCGCGTCCGGAAGGCGGGCGAGGATCCCGGCCGCCTCGCGCAGAGCCTCCGGTCCCGGGGCCAGCCGGGACGTCAGCGCGAGAAGGCGGTTCACGGATTTAAGAGGCAAGCCGGGGCCCCTCCCGGGGCGCTGCGGAGAACGCGACGCGAGGCGCGCTATTTCTTGATCTTGAACTGGGAGATGTCTTCTTCCTCGTAGATCGCGCTCAAAGGGACGCTTCCGGCGACGATGGCGGCGATGCCGAGCGGGGCCAGGAAAAAGGGCGGGATGCCCCGCGCGCAGATGACATAGACGAAATCGCCCGGGACGCAGGGTTTGGGGGAACGGAGCAGGGCCGTCTGGCCCGAGAGCACCCGCTTGGCCTTGGCCCCGTAGGCCTTGAGGCCGCGGACATCAAGGTAAAAGTCCGTCACGTCGCCCAGGATGTGCAGGCTGTCTTCAGCCTGGAGGAGGCCGATCTCGATATCGACCTCCATCTGTTTGGTCTGCGGCAGGTAGCGGGAGACCCGTCCGATGAAAGCCTCCCCTTTCTCCCTCTGCTCCTTGATGACCGCGGCCGCGGCGGCGGCGGCGGCCTCCGTCTCATAAGGGCTGAGGGCGATGGAGATCTTGGCGGTCTCGCCGGGCTTGACGCCGAAGAAATCCTGGGAATTGTAGTCGCCTTGGGCGGAGCTGACCCCGATGGCGTAAAGCCCGGGCTCGAGCCCCTCGACCGTGAAAAGGCCCAGGGCGTCCGAGCCCGTGCTTTCCCGGGTCCCCCCCGTGGTCACGTTCTTGACGACGACGACCGCGCCGGGGACCGGGGTGGACGCGTCGCTCTCGTAGACGAATCCGACGAGGTTGCCCCGGGCCGGGCTCTGGGCCGTCGCTTCGGCCGGGCCGATGAGCAGGACCAGGGCCAGGCAGACCGCTCCTTTTAGAGAGAGTTTGGCATCTCTTTTCATAGACGCCTCCTTAGCCAAACATATAATAATCTTACGATTCCCTGATTGTCAAGGCCTTTCGGCCCCCTTCAGGCCGGGCGGCGGACCCCCGGGGTCAGCGGGCCGCGGGATATTGGACGATGCGAAGAGGCCGGGCCGCCCCCCCGACGGCCACGATCTCCAGCGAGTTCCGCCCCACCCGGGGCGATACCGGGAAGACCGCCGCGCCCTCGACGAGTCCGCCTTCCCAGGCCAGCCGGCCGTTGAAGACGGCGGCCGCCAGGAACGGTTCCCCGTCCCCGGTAGCGTCGAACTCGATCCGCAGGATCCTCGGGCGGCCGTCGAGGACAAGCGGCACCGTCCTCGATGTCCCATTTTCGATAGGGCCCGCGTCGATCTCGAGACGGGCCGGAGTGAGAAGACCGTCGATCGCCCGGCGGGCCGCCGCCGCTTTCGGCCCGTCGTTCAGGCGCTCGTAACACCTCTCGATGCCGAGGAGCGCCTCCAGGTCGTCCGGGGCGATCTCCAGGGCTTTGCGGAAATGATCCTCGGCTTCATAGACGGAATCGAGCTTGAGGCCGGACTCCCCGAGCAGGACGAGGATGCGGACGTAGCTCGGCTTCGCGGACTCCGGGATGACCAGCACGCTCGAGGCCAGGAGGTCGGCCGCCCGGACGATGTCCCGGTACCTGTTCTGCTTGAAGTCCAAGGTCATTTGGAAGGCCAGCGCCCCGAGGTCCCCTGCCCGGGCGGCCTGACCCGGTTCCCCAAGGAGCCCCCTTTCCCTGATGAACCTCTCGAACTCGCCGATGGCCGGGACGTGGTCCTCCAGCTCCAGGTAGCCGGCGATGGTCCCCTCGGGATCTTCCAGGCTCCTGGTCCGCTCGATCCGCTCCTGGGCCAGCAGGCGGAGGGCCGTCACGCGGGTCGACCGGAACTCGGCGGGATCGATAAGGTCCAAACCGGCCGCGGACTGATAGAAGCGGATGGAATCCAAAGCCCGCAGGCAGGACCGCAGACGGTCCACGGCCTCAGCGGCCCGGAAATAGTCCAGGGCCCGCTCGCCGATGATGAGATCGTCCCGGGCCCGCAGGAACTCAAGGTGCTCGGCACGGGCCAGCGCGGCCTGGCGGACCTCGACGAGGAGCGCCCTCTCCCCCAAGAAGCGGGCATAGGCCCTCAGCGGCTTCGGGTCCGAGGGCAGGATGGCATCCATGACCTCCGGGTCCGCCCCGGCCAGCCTCCAGGTCTCGAGGAGGGTCTCCAGACGCTCCTCACTGCCGCCGGCCAGGGCCCGGGTGAGGATGTCGCGCGTGAACTCCCGCTCCTCCGCCCTTAGCCCTTCCCATCGCTCCAGCAGGACCCGTCCGACCTCGAAGAAGATCTGGCTGTTGTGCCCGGCGAGGGCGGCCGCTTTCCTGTATTCCTCGAAGGGCGTTTCGGGGGCGGAGAGCGACAGGTAGGACATATAAAGGAGCGTCTGCGCGAAATGGAAGTGGGCGGCCGCCGAGACGGGATTGAGACGAAGGGCGGCCACGAAGGCCGCGGCGGACCGGTGCAGGCCTTCGTCGCGCGCCGCGGGATCGCCCAGCGTCCCCGCGGCCTGCTCGAACAGGGCCCGGCCCAGCTCGAAATGGACGGCGTCGTTCCATGGATAGACGCGGCCGGCCCGCTCAAGGAGCTGGATGGCCCGGCCCGCGCCGCCGGTCTGCTCCCGGGCCGCGGAGAGAAGGTGGGCGTTCCAGGCCATCGAGATCTGCAGGGCGGCGACCAGGGCCAGGGCGACGAGCAGGGCGGCTTTTCTCATGATCGGTCTCAGGTCTTCCGGTGATAGGCCATCACCAGGGTCAGCGACAGGACGACGGAGAACAGGAGCATGTTGGCCGGGATGTGGAGGTTGAAATCCGTCAAGGCGTGGAGGCCCGCGCCGAGGACCGACACCAGGCCGCCGAGGGCCAAGCCCCGGGCCTCAGGATCGCGCCGGCCGCGCCACGCGAGGTAGGCCTTGACGACGACGAACCCGACACATCCGAAAAGAAGCAGGGCGCCCACGGCGCCGAGCTCCACGATGTACTCCAGCCAATCGTTGTGGGCATGGACCAGGCGCATCTCCGTCCCGGAGCGCTGCTCGTAGGCCGGGTAGACGGAGACGAAGGTGCCCAGGCCGGTCCCGAAAAGGGGGAAGTCCCGGACCATGCCGGCCGCGTCGGACCAGTACCGCGGCCGGTCCTCGTGGGACAGGTCGTCGAGCGCGAAGCGCTGAAGGGTCGATCCGATGCCGATGTAAAGGGCCAGGATGGTCAGGACGACGAAGGTCGTCCGGACGAAGTTCATGACCCAGCGCCGTCGGGGGCCGGCCCGGCTGAAAGCCAGGGCCGAGAAGCCGATGAAGAGGAGGAAGCTGAACAGCAGGACGAACAATCCCGAGCGCGAGTTCGAGAGGGCGATGGCCAGGGCCATGATGACGACGGAGGCCATGATGAGGACGTTCCCCAGCACGCCTTTCGAGGCCCAGAGAAGGACCCGCTCCCTCAGGCCCTTGGATCCGAACGTCAGGAAGTTCATCCGGGCCACGGCCAGCCCGATGGCCAGGGGGATGATCATCTCCAGGTATCCGGACAGGTGGTTGCGGTTGACGAAGGTCCCGGTGACGGAATCGGGATTGACGGTCTTCGGGTAGAAGAGCAGCCGGGGGGCGGCCGTCGTCAGCTCGTATAGACCGTAGAGGGCCTGGAAGACACCCGAAACGATGAGGACCAGGATGAGCTTCCTGATCATCCGCCCCCGGTTGACCGTCCGCAGGATCAGGAAGCCCGCCAAGAAATAGGCGGCCAGCTCCAGTCCCTCCCGCAGGGTGTGTGCGGGGACTAAGGACAGGCTCATGAACTTCATGTCGGCGAAGCCGGGCGCGTAGAGCTCGCGGAAGCCGTAGGTCGAGGGCGCGATGATCCGGACGAGCCCGGCCGGCAAAGGCAGGACCTGGAAGGCGAGATAGCCGAAAAAGACCGCCACGAACGGCCTCAGGCCCTTGAGGACGGGCGGCAGATGGGCGTTGAGCGCGGGCTTGGGCTCCATGAGGACATAGGCCGCGGCCATCAACGCCGCCCCGAGCTCGATGACCAGGATGGACCATTCGCCGACCGAGGCGGCCGGCAGAGGGCTCCACAGGAGAAGGGCGAGCATCCCGTACTCGACGATCGAGCGCGTTCCACCCTTCCGTCCGGCCGCGGCCGGCGGGGCCGCGCGGGCGCCCCTGGCCCGATCGATGGGAACGCTCATGCTTCTCTCCGCCACTCCTATTTCCGCTCGAGGGAAGAGGCCCGGCTCCCGAGCGGCCCGGCGCTCTCTTCGGCGCTGTACTCGTATTGGTAATAGTGATAGTAGGGGGCCACGCCTCCCTGGCGGCTGAGACGGACCTCGTTGAACACGACGCCGATGATGTCCGCTTTCGACTTGCGGACCTCCTCCACGGCCCGGACGAGCGGGCGGCGCCCGGTCTTGCCGGCCCGGACGACGAAGACCGTCGAGTCGACGAGGCCGCTGACGATGACCGGATCGATGACGGCCAGCACCGGCGGGGTGTCGAGGAGGACGATGGTGAACCGGGCCTTGACCTGGTCCAGCAGCTCCCTCATCATCCGGGAGTTCAGCAGCTCGGCCGGGTTGGGGGGATGGGGACCGCTCGGAACGGCCCAGACGTTCTCGATGCCCGTCTTCTGGAGGACCTCGTCGAACGAGTTGTTGCCCGTCAGGAAAGAGCTGAGGCCGATGTTGTTGCGCAGCTTGTAGACCTTGTGGAGCCGGGGCTTGCGGAGGTCGGCGTCGATGATCAGGACCTTGCCCTCGAGCTGGGAGAAGGAGACGGCCATGTTCGAGACCGTGGCCGTCTTCCCTTCCTGGGGCAGGCAGCTCGTGAAGCAGATGGTCTTGGGGGCGCTGTCGGCATGGGAAAAGAGGATGGAGGTCCGCACCGTCCGGTAGTCCTCGGCGATGGAGAACTTGGGATAGAGGTGGTTGATGAGCTCGATCTCCCTCATCTCGGGAATGGTCTCCCCCGGGCGCTCGGTCTCCTCGCCGTAGGTCCCGTAGCCGCCGTAGGGGCTCGAGCGCTTCTTGAGGCCGTCGGGCGCAAGGAACGGGATGATGCCGAGCGACGGCAGCCCGGTCAGCTTCTCGACGTCCTCGGGGCCCTTGACGGTGTTGTCGAGGTATTCGACGAGGAAGACCAGGCCCAGGCCGGCAAAGACGCCGAGGAAGAGGGCCATCATGAGGTTCCGCGGGATGTTGGGCGTGAACGGCCCGGCCGGGACCAGGGCCCGGTCGACGACTTTGATGTTGCTCGTCCGCAGGCCGCCCAACTGGCTCGAGACCTGGATCTCGTTCTGCTTGGCGACCAGCGTGCTCAGGAGGGTCCGCAGGTTCTCGACCTCGGTCCGCAGCGTCCGGTAGAAGATAGCGTTGTTGTTCATGCGGGCGACGTCGGCCCGTTGGGTCTCGAGCAGCCCGGACAGCCTGTTCTCCGTCTGCAGGGCCGTCCGGTAGTCGGCCTCGGCCGAGTCGACGGCCTTGCGGATCTCCTCCTCGAGGGCGCTCTTGCTGACGTCGAGGCGGGCCTTGAGCTTGGTCATCTCCGGGTAGTCCGGCTTGTAGAACTGGCTCTTCTCCTCGAACTCGGACTTGACCTGGGCGTAGGTGTTCTTGAGGGCCTGGATGGACGGATTGCTCACGGATTGGGGCAGGGCGTCGACATTGAGGCCCTTGAGCTCCAGGTAGACGGATTCCTTGGCGTAGCGGTCGATCTGGGCCTCGGTGAAGGCCGTGTTGACGTCGGAGAACTTGTTGACGATCGTGCTCTCGTTGTCGCTCAGGTAAAGGAGGTTCTTCTCCTGGCCGTACTTCTGGAGGTCCTGCTCCTTGCGCTTGAGGTCCTCGCGGAGCTGGGCGATCTGCTCGGTCAGGAACTCCGAGGTCTGCTTGGTGGCCTCGTAGCGGGTCTCGACGGAGAAGTCGACGAACTCCTCGACCAGGGTGTTGACGATGTCGGCCGCAAGGAGCTGATGGGGAGAGGTGTAGCTGACGAAGACGAGGCGGGTCTCCTCGACGGGCTGGACGCTGAGCCCGCCGAGGACCACGAAGGCGTAGGCCGCCTGGGAAAGGGGCGCGTCGGCCGGAGCTCGGTCCTCCCGGCCCGGGCGCATCTCGGGCCGGCCGGCGAGGTTCATCTTCCGGGCCACACGCTCGGCCAGGGACCGGCTCGTGAGGAGGCGGAGCTGGGTATTGAAGTAGGTGCCGAGATAATCGGCCCGGTAGGTGACGCCGTAGTTCAGGACGTCCTGGATGTTGAGCATGCTCGATCCGGGCTCGTCGATGAGCAGGGTCGCCGTGGCCCGGTAGAGAGGCGCCTTGGTGAACGAGAGGACGGCCGCGAGGGCGACCAGGACGACGACCGTCGTCGCCAGGACCCAGCGCCGCTTGAGGACGATCCTCCCGTATTCGAGGAGATCGATCTCTTTCCTGTCGGTCTTGGCCGCGGACATGTTGTTCATGGCATCAGCTCCCCGCCCCGGCCTAGAAGAGGCTCTCCGGGATGTAGACCGTGTCGTTCTCCTCGAGGGGCACGTCCCGGATCCTGCCCTTGAGGATGTTCTTGACGTTGACGACGATCTCCAGCTCCTTGCCCGAGGCGTCCTTCCTCCGGATCTTGACCTTGCTCTTGACCGCCCGCTCGGCGAAGCCGCCGGCCTGGGCGATGGCTTGGGTCAAGGTCGGCATGCTCGACTTGCGGACCTGCAGGGCCCCCGGGTTGCGGACCTGGCCGAACACGTAGACCGAGACGGTCTTGTCGACCGGCACGGTGACGACGTCATCGGGCTCCAGGGCGATGTTGAGCTTGGCGTCGCCTTTGAGGAACAGGTCGTCGATCGGGATGCGGATGGCCGTGCTGTCCCCTCCGGAGAGCTGGCGGATGACGATGATCTCCGGGCCCGCGTCGCGGGTCAGCCCCCCGGCCTGGGAGATGACGGACAGGACGGTCTGCCGGCCCAGCAGCTCGACGGGGCCCGGCCTCTCCACGGCCCCCAGCACGGAGGCCCGCTTGCTCAGGTACTCCTGGATGAAGACCGTCACCTGGGGATTGCGGACGTATTTCTCGCCGACGAGACGGGTCAGCTCACGCTCGACCTCGGAGCGGGTCAGGTTGTTGACGTCGACCTCCCCCAGCAGGGGCAGGGTGATGGTCCCTTCTTCCGAGACCCGGACGACGAGCTTGTTGATCTCCGCGACGCCGAGCACGGTGACCTCGAGGAGGTCCTTGGCCCCGATGCGGTATTCGCTGACGGCCTGGCCCCCGGCGGTCGCGGCCGAGGCCAGGGACAGGAGGATCCCGATGGAGGCGAGGATGGTCCAGGTTCTTTTCATGTCCGACTCCTTAGAAATCGTATGTCAGCGAAGCCCCCACGAAATCCCGGTCGATGTCGAACCCGGGGACGTTGGACGCGCGGTCGTAGAGGTTGTAGCTGAAGCCGAGCCCGGCGCGGCCGGCCACCCGCAGGACGAGGCCCACGGAACGGACCCGGAGGACGTCCCGGCGGTCGACGACCGTCACGGGCAGGCCGTCCCGCCAGAGGACCTGGGGCTCCGGGTAGAAGAGCGAGCTCCGCCGCATCTCCGCGTCCACCCTCAGGAAAGGCGTGAGGTAGAAGGACAGCCCGGCCCGGAAACGGCCCTCCACATAGTAGTAAGCGGTCTCGAAGAAGGAGTAATGGTTGTCGCGGGCGTAGCCCAGCTTGACGTTGAACCGCCAGATCCGGACGCCGATGTCCGAGTCCGAGACCAGGCCCGAGAACGGCTCGCGCTCCGGGGACTCCGGCATGAACGACTTCCACCCCAAGGAGACCTGTCCTCTCGCCCGGCCGAGGAGCGGCAGGCGGATCCCCCCTCTCGCCTGGAAGGAGCGCGAGTTCCGCCAGGCCGACTCGGGGAACCGGAATTCGTCCCAGGACGGGCCGGCCGAGACGAACAGGTAGCTTTCGGTGAAGACGCGGTAATAGAATTCGAAACGGAGGAACGAACCGCGCCGGTCGAGGGCCCGGGCGAGCGGGTCGTCCGGAACGTCCGTCTCGGCGTCCCTGTACCGGAAAGCGTCCGTGGCCCCCCGGAGCCCGAGCGACGTGCCCCGGGCCGTCTCGAAGAAAAGGCCTCCCTCCCAGCCCTCAACGGTGTCCTCGACGAGACGGGTCAGCTCGCTCGTCGGCCGGCGGACGTGCCTTCGGGCGTGGTACTCGGCCGAAAGGGACAGGCGCCGGAGGGCCAGGAGGCGGAGGCCGGACGAGAAGCTGTTGGTGAACGCCCGCAGTCCCCGTTCCTTGAGATAGAAAAGGTATTCGGGGCTGTCGGTGACCGTCAAGATGAGGGACGGCCCGAGAAGCGAGTGGGCCCGCAGCTCGCCCGCGGCCAGTCCCGTGAAGTCGGCCACGATCTCGTCCTCCCCGCTCCGGTAGTAGATGTTGGAGTCGCGCCCGACGTCATACAGCCGGAGGGCCGGAACGAGCTTGAACGGCCCGAGGCGGAACCCGGCCGCCGACCGGATCTCGTTCCTTTCGTCGGCGAACGTCCTGTAGGTCTGCCCCAGCAGACGGACGGAGGGCCACAGGAGGAGCAGCAGACAGGCGCTTGCGATCCGGGTTCGCTTCATTTCCGTGTCTTCCTCGTCAACACGCTCGCGGCCGGGCGGCGGGGGCGCCTCTCAGGACAGGGTCCCGGGGCCGGCCGCCAGGAGATCCCGCGCGTCGCGGAACATCCGCATGAAGGATAGTCGTTGGAGAAGGGCCAAGATGAGCCCGCTGTGGCATTCGAAATCGGCCCGGTCGCGGATGATCGGCATGATGCCGTCGGTCCGGGCCAGCTGGAAGAGCCCTTCGATCTGGCCGTCGGTCAGGCGGGCGCACAGTTTCCTGGTGTGGTAGCCGACGACGATCTCCTTCTCGAGGGCCTTCCGCCACCGCCGCTCGTATTCGGCCAGGGCCCCGGGCCCGAAGGACGAGGTCCGGAACCTGTCCAGGAGGACCTCGGCCGCCAGGTCGGCGCACAGGAGGCCGTAGCTGATCCCGCCCCCGGTCGTCGTCTTGGTCTGACCGGCGGCTTCGCCGACCGACAGGACGCGGGTCCCGAAGGTCGGCGAGATCAGGCCCTGGGCGACCGGCTTGGTCCGGATGGGGGCCTCCGCGGCGCCGGGCGGAAGGCCCGGCCGGTCCCCGGCGATCATCTTCCGGAGGCAGGCCTTGGGATCGCGGCCGGTCAGCAGCCCGACGCGCACCCGTCCGGGCCCGGCCGGTACCGCCCACCCGAAGCCGCCGGGGGCGACGCCCCGCCCGAAGAAGATGGTCGTCGCGTCGGATCCGTCGAACGGAACCTCGATCTGGGCCCCGTTGAGAAATTCGCGCGGCCGGCCGAGGCCGCACTTCCTCTGCAGGCCGGTGTCGACTCCCGAGGCCAGGACGGCCGCGGCCGCCGAGCGCCGGACGGGCCGGCCGTCTCCGTCGCGGGCCGCGACGACGACCCGGTCGGACAGGACGTCGATGTCCTCGACCGTCAGGCCCGCTTCGAGGGTCGCCCCGGCCGCCCGGGCCGCCTCGGCCAATCCCCCGTCGAACATCTCGCGGTCGACGACGCTGGCGAACGGCCTCGGGTGCTCGTAGGTCAGGGTCGAGGCGGAGGGAGAGACGAGCCGGACGACACGGATCTCGCCGACGACCGAGCCGCGGTCCAGCCCGAGGTCCTCGAACAGCTCGCGGCCGACGATCCCCGTGCAGAGGACGCCCGCGCCGATCCGCGGCTTTCTCTCCAGAACGCAGACGTCGAGCCCCGCGGCGGCCAGGCGCCCGGCCGCCCGCAGGCCGCTCGGCCCGCCCCCGATGACGACGACGTCGGCTTGGTTCATGGACTCAACTCATTCTCCACGAACGGTCGCGCCGAGTCAATTTATCGCTTCTCATACCTTCGGCTCGCGCGACTCCCACTTCCCGCGGAAGGTGATCCAGAACGACAGGGCCATGAGCTTGAGGTCGAGGGCCAAGCTGCGCTCGCGGATGTAGAGGAGGTCATAGCGGAACTTCTTCCTCCGCGGCGTGTCGCCCGGAAGATAGACCTGGGTCAGGCCGGTCAGCCCGGGCCGCACCGCATGACGGCGGTCGAAGCGGGCATGGTCGTCGGCGGCCCCGGCGTCCGGGCCGCCGTTGACCTCCAGCTCGCTGGGCCTCAGGGCCCGGGGCCCGACGAAGCTCATGTCTCCCAAGAAGATGTTGAGGAGCTGGGGCAGCTCGTCCATGGCCGTGGCCCGAAGGATGCGTCCGACGGGCGTGACCCGCGGGTCGTTCTCGACGGCCTGGACCGGGCCCCGGCCGGCCTCGGCGTCGGGGACCATTGACCGGAACTTCAAGGCCTTGAAGGGCCGCCCCCCGAGCCCGACCCGCTCCTGGGCGTAGAAGACGGGGCCGCCGTCCTGCAGCTTGACGGCCGCCGCGATGGCCAGCCAGAGGGGCGACGACAGGGCCAGCCCAAAGGACGAGAGAACGATGTCGAAGGGCCGTTTGAGGAAAAGGCCCCGGCGGAAAGCCCCTCCGGCGGGCGTCGCGGGAGCCGCGCTTCGCCGCGCATCCCGCCGGGCGATGACGGCCAGGACGGTGACGATGCCGGCGGCGTCGATGACCGCGTCGAGCGGGCTGCCGGTGCGGGTCGTCATGAACGACTGAAGGAACTCGTCGAGTGCGGCGTAGGCGACGGCCGCCGCACCGGCGAGCGCGGCCGTCCGAAGGGGCCGGCGCGGGCGCTGGAGCGCCCGGAGGGCCCGGTAAAGGAGAAAGGCCAGGAAACCGTACTCCACGAAATGGAGCCCTTTGCGGAAAACGATGTAGGCCAGATCGAGAGCCGCCTGAGGGGCCTTCGGGAGCACGGCCCCGAACACGGCCGCGAAGACCTCGTAGATCAGAGGCGAGCCGAGGGCCCGGTTGCCCACGGGGAAGATGAAGGCCATCCACAGGAGCGGCGGAAGGACGTACGTCACGAGCTTCTTCACGGCCGTTCGGGTCGGGCTCATCGGCAGAGCGACCTCAATGTCTCTTCGTAGGACCTCAGGACGCGGTCCTTGGCGAAACGGCGGACGACGAAGTCCCGGGCCCGGCCGGCCGCCGTCCGCCGGGCGTCCGGCGACCGCTTGATCTCGAGCACGGCCCGGGCGATGCCCTCGACGTCGCCCGGAGGGACGGACCATCCGCCGCCCGTCTCCCGGAGCACGGCGGCGACTTCCGAGCCCGGCGCCGCCAGTCCGAGGATGGGACGACCGGCGGCCATGAAATGGTAAAGCTTCGAGGGCACGGACAGCTGCGATTTCTCCTCGTCGAGGGGGACGAGGAGCACGTCGCTCGAGGCCAGGAGCGCGGGGAGATCCTCGTAGGGCTGGAAGGGAAGGAAGACCGCGTTGCCCAGCCCCAGGGCCTCGGCCCGGGCCTCGAGCTCCCTTTTTTTGAGCCCCTCGCCGACGATGACGAAGAGGACGTCCCGCTCGGGGGCCAGGTCCCGGGCGGCCTCCAGAACGCGCTCGAGGGCCCGGTTGCTGCTGATGCTCACGGTCCCGGAGTACATGACGACGAACTTGTCGCTCAAGCCGTGCTTGCGCGACACGGGATTGTCCTTGGGCAGGGGTCTCAAGAAGTCCGTGTCCACCCAGTTCGGAATGACCTCGATCCTGCGGCCCGGCACGCCCTTGGCGGTCAGGTTCCGCTTGAAGCCGTCGCTGATGACGACGATACGGTCGGCCAGCCCATAGACCCATTTCTCCAAGCCCTTGGCGAAGCGGATCCCCGCCGGATTGCGCAGGACGCCGGACTCGATGGCCAGGTCGGGATGGATGTCCTGGACATTGACCAATGTCCGCGTGCCCCGCAGGGCCTTGGCCCAGAAGGCCGGGACCCCGAGCTGGAGCGGCGGCGTCCTCAGGAACAGGACGTCGCCCCGGCGGGCCGAGACGAGGTTGAGCAGGGCCCCGGCCGTGTAAATGTTCCACGCCAGGAGTCGGCCGAGTGGGAGCGGCGTCCCATTGGTCCAGAACCTCTTGACCGTGAATCCGCCGGTACGCGTCCGGGAATAGAGGCGGGCCGGGAACTCCGCCGGCCTCGTCCGCGGCAGGGTGGTGACGACCTCGACGTCGTGGCCGGCCGCCGCCAGGTATCCCGCCAGCTCGCTCATGAGAATGGGCGCGCTGCCGAAGTCCGGCAGGTAGTACATCGTGTGGAGAAGGACCCTCATGGCCGAGCGTCCCTCCCGCACCAGACCTGGATATAGGCCATGGCCGGCATGAGCAGGAGCAGGTCGACGCCATAGAAGGCCGCCGTCGATTCGAAAAAGCTCCGGGCCGTCATGAAGCCGACCAGGGCCACGGACTCGGTCATCAGGAAATTGGCCCGGCCCTCGATCGACGCCAGGCGCTGCAGGACGCCGTGGCGGATGAGCAGCCACCACATCCCGGCTATGGCCGCGGCGAAGAGCAGGGCCCCGAGAACGCCGCTCTGGATGAGGGAGTGGAGATAGGCCATGTGGACGTGCTCGCCCTCGACCATCAGCCGGTCGGCGTGGAATCCGTGGCCGACGAGGGGCTGGCGCAGGGCGATGGCCAGGACCTTGCGCCAGGTCGTCTCGCGCCCGGTCAGGAAGAACGCCGTTTCGAAGCTGCCCCTGAACCTCCAGACGAACCAGGCCTGATAGAGGAGGTAGAAGATGGCCGGGATGCCGACGAAGAGCCAGGAGAATTTGCGGTTGGCCAGGACGATGAGCAGCGACCCGGCCACGAAACCCAGGATGGCCGTCCTTGACTGGGACAGGGCCAATGCCGCGAGGGACATGCCCAGCAGCAGGGCCCAAGGGACCTTGAGATAGGGCTCCCGGTGCCTGACGCGGGACAGGGCGATGAGGGCCAGAACGCCGGCGAAGCGCCCGACGCCGTTGGCGGTCTGGACCCCAAGGCCGAAAGGCAGATAGTAGAGGCGGGGGTTGGGAGCGCCCATGAGGATGGGCCACAGAGGGCCCGTAAAATAGAACAGGACGAGGACCGCAACGAGGATGACGTTGACGGCCATGAGGGCTTGGGCCTGCCTTTCGGGTCCCTCCTGGTTGACGCACGTCCAGGCCGTGAAAACGGCCGCCAGGAAAAGCGCCCCCCAGTAGAGCGAGACGAACGGCTCGGGGGACAGGAAGAAGAAGAACAGGCCGACGAGCCCGTAGGCCGAGAAGGCCAGGACCGGTCCCCGGGTGAACGACAGGGTGATCCGGCCGGCCCTGGCCAGAACGATCAGACAGCCGACGACGGCCAGCAGGGGCATGACGGGGCGCAGGGTCAGGATGAAGCTCATCGGGCCCTCGAGCAGCCGCTCCGCGCGGAAAGCGCTGATGTCGCTGTACATGCCGCCCCAGACCATGAGCCAGAGGACGATCGAGGCCATCATGGGCGCCTCTCCGCCTCCGGGTCCGGCTCGAGCGCCGCGGCGTAGATGTCCCGCAGGCGTTCGCCATGACGGTCCCATAGGTAGAAATCCTCGGCCCGCTTCCGTCCGGCCTGCCCCATCCGCCGGATGAGTCCCGGCGTGCCCGCCAAGGCCGATAGGGCCCGGGCGATGCCGTCCTCGGCGAAGGCCGGGTCCCGGGGCTCGATCTTGAAGCCCCACTCCGGCAGGACATGGGTGCCGGGGCCGCCGGAATCGAGGACCACGACCGGAAGCGAGGAGGCCATGGCCTCGACGACGACGGCCCCTCCGCCGTCCCTGAAGCTCGGGAAGAGGAAGACGTCCGAGGCCCGCATCTCGCGCAGCAGGGCCTCCCGGGGCAGCCATGGCTCGACGCGCACGCGGCCCGACAGCCCGAGGTCGCGGACGAGGCGCTCGAGGTTCTTGCCCTCGTCGCCGCCGCCGACGATGACGAACTCGGAGCCGGGATGGTCCGCGGCGAAAGCGGCGAAGCCGCGGACGGCCAGGGCGAATCCCTTGAGGCGGTGGAAGCGGCCCGCCGAGAACACCCGCAGAGGGCGGGGCGGCCGCGGCCCGAGGTCGGCGGGCCCGAGGTCCTCGCGGGAGATTCCGTTGACGGGGAAGAACAGGACCTTGGCAGCCATCGACCGCGGGACCTTGTCCCTCGTCTCATTGTTGCAGACCAGGACGGCCCGGGCGCGCCGGAGGCAGCGCCTTCGCACGGGGTCCCTTCGGCCGAACCATTGGGCCGTGTTCCGGCCGCGCTCCGAAAGCCGTCCCGCCAAGGTATATTCATTCATCAGCTTCCGGGGCGTCCGTTGGCCGCCGCCGACGGGGCCATGGACATAGGGGACGGGCAGGAAGGCGCCGATGTAGCTCGGGATCCAGTCGTTGCCGAACGTCGCGTGGTGGGCGAGGTCGAAGCCGGTCCGCCGATGGAGACGGCGGGCGGCGCGCCACGCCCGGATCTGCCAAAGATAATAGTAGATGCGCTCGCCGAAGGCGACCTTGTAAAGAAGGCCCAAAGGACGCGGCAGATCGAGGAACTCGAAGCGGAGGCCCGCCGGCCCGGGCCGCTCCCGCAGGCCCTGCTCGATGCCGGGGCGGTTGTAGGCGTGGGTCAGGACCCAGACATCGTGGAACCGGGCCGCCTGGTTGACGAGCCTCCACCCGGTCAGGTCCTCGCCGGGGTGAAGCGCTTGCGAACCGAGGGGATTGCAGGCGTAAGCCGAGACCAGGACTTTCAGCCTTCTCACGAGGGGACCTCCGCGGAGCGCCCCGGCGGCTCCTTGAAGAACGAGCGGACCAGCCCCGCCGCGCTCCCCCGGGCCCGGTCGAGGAAGGAGAGGTCCGCCTTTTTCACGGCGAGGGCCAGGCTCATCAGCATCCTCAGGACCAGGGCTGCGCGGCACCGGGCGAGGGACAGCTCCGGATGGGCGCGGACGAAGTGGACGCGGTTGAGAACCTCGCGGACGCCGAATTCGTAGGCGCTCCCCCGCCCTCCCCCGGCGGGCAGATGTCGGTAGCGGGCCCGGGCCACGACGGCCAGACGGCGGGTTTTGGCCACCCTGTAGCTGAAGTCGAGGTCCTCGAGGTAGCTGTAGCCGCCGTACCATTCGTCGAATCGCTGCGTTTGGAGGACCTCCCGGCGCCAGACCGAAGCCGTGCTCGGCAGCCAGGCCGTCCAGGTCGTCCTGTCGACGGTCCCGATCATGGTCTGGAAGCCGGACGGCGCGACGGCCCCGGGGCGGCTTGCGTAGAGGCCCAGCGCGTCGACCAAGGCCGTCCGCTTGAGCCCGGCCAGATCGAGCGGCGGATGGTTGACGAGGTTGAAGGCCGCCCCGCCGACCGTGCCGTCGGCGGCCTCCCAGAAGCGGAGCATCTCTTCGACGGCCTCCCTTTCGAGAACGGCGTCGTCGTCGAGGAAGCCGACCAGATCGATCCCCGGGCCCAAGGCCTCGACCCCCATGTTCCTCTGCCCGGCCGCCGAGGGGCGCGCCGGCCGGATGCGCCGGGCGGCGAACGGCGCCTCGCCGAGGCCCTCCGGTAACGGCGCCGGGGCCTCGCTGGCGTCGACGATGACGACCTCGTCGGGACGGCGCGTCTGCCGGCGCAGGCTGTCCCACATGCGGCCCAACTCCTCCGGCCGGTCCTTGGTGGCGACCACGATCGCCAGTCTAAGGGGCGCCGCCATGATCCTCCTCCAAGAAGGCCCGGACGACGGCCTTCATCTCGCGCACGAAGCGCCCGGTCGAGAAGACGTTGGCCCGGGCCCGGAGATGCTCTCGGAGCCACGTCTGTTTGTCGGCATCGGCCAGGACCCGGCGGATCTTGACCGCGGCCTCCCGGGGGCCTTCGTAGATGAGGTCGGGATGGGCGACGATCTCGGTCTGGCCACCGCCCTCCGGGACCCAGACGACGCAGCCGGCCTTGACCATCTCGGCCACGGCGATGCCGAAGGCCTCCTGCCGGCAACCGGATATGCCGTACTTGTGACCGGCCAGGAAACGGGCCTTCTCCGCGCCGTATTTCTCCCCCTCGAGGAAGAGCCAGTCCTCGTTGCCGCGGCGGGCCCGTTCGAGCTCCCGGGCGTGTCCCGGATCGTCCCTGCGGCCGAGGACGTGGAGATGGACCTTCTTCGAACGGCGGACCTCGCTGAGCGTTTCGATGGCCGCCAGAACGCCCTTCTCGGGGACCAGCCGGGCCATCAGCACGAACCCGTCGGCCCGGTCCTCCCATCGAACGTCCGGCACGTCGCCGAAGACCGGAGGATAGACGACCTTCGAGGGCACCCCGAACCTCTCGCTCAGGAGCTTGCGCGTCCACTCGGAGTTGGCCACGATGAGGTCCTTTTTCCAAGCTTCCGGGTTCCCCCCTGACAGGGCGCGGCCAAGGCCGAGGTACGCGGCCCGGGCGAGCGATTTCCGGTGCACGAGCCTGCCCTCGCCGTGAAGCTCCCGCCGGAGGTCGTCGTCGAACGAAAAATCGGCGATCCTCTGGATGCCCCGCCGGCCGAGATCGAAAAGCCCGTAGGTCGAGATCACGGCGTCGAACCGTGCGGACCAACGGCGGACATGGCGGGCCAGAGCGAAGGTCCTCAGGGCGTCGAACCGCCGGCTCATGCCCGGGGGGACCCGGATGGCCCTGATGTCGATCCGGCTCGGGTCCAGGGCCGTCCCGTAGTTGGCGTCGAGCGCCGGGAGGTCGGGATGACCCATCGTCAGGAGCGTCGGGCGGCACTCATCCTGGAGGGCGTGCAGGATCCAAGCCGCGGCCGCCTCCGACCCCCCCCCGGGGACGAGCCGGGGGTGGACGACGGCGACGCGGGGGGCAAGGTCGGTCATCGTTCGCTCATCTCTTCCCGGGCCGCGCGCCGGCCCGGAGCTTGCTCAGCAAAAAATCCCGTTCCTCTTCATCGAGCACGCCGAGCAAGGCCGCGCCGACGAAAAGAGGGGCCAAGGCCGCCGCTCCGACGATCCCCCAGCCCAGGGCCGCGTTGGCGGCCAGGGCGGCGGCCAGAAGGAAGAGCCCGGCCAGGACCTTGGCCAGTCCCCGGCGCCAGACGAATCCAAGACGGACCCGTCCCGGCCTGAACGACTCCGCCAGAAGGAACGCGGTGAAGGCCACCAGCCGCACCGCTGAAGCGAGGGCCACGCCCTTGATGCCCCAGAGCTTGGCGCCGGCCAGGGCCAAGCCGGCGTAGGCGACCAGCTCGCCGGTCTGGTACTTCGGGGCCAGGTCGGCCCGGCCGATGCCCAGGAGATAATTGTTGGGGACGGCGATGACGGCGTTGACGAGGAACCCGGCGGCCAGGAACTGGACCACCAGGCGGCTGGCCGCCTCGAAGTCGGGGCCCAGCCAGAGCCGCAGGAAATCGCCGGCGAAGAACATCAGATAGAGGAACAGCGGGCCGGTCGTCAGCAGGATGAACTTGACCGACCGGGCGAACAGGACCTCGGCCCGGTCTCTCTGGCGGCCGGCGTCCAGATAGCTGAAGGCCGGGAACAGGACCATCGACAGGCTCCCGGGGATGACCCCGACCCGGTTGACGGCTTCGTAGGGCGCGCTGTAGTAGGTGACGGCCTCGACCGTGATGAGAGAGCCGATGATCAACCGGTCCATCGAGGAGGTCACCGCGTAGAGGACGCTCGACAGGCCCAGCCATCCGCTGAAAGAGAACAGCTTCTTGACGAGCGCCCCCTGGACGGCCGGCCGGGCCCTGAGGACGGGATGGACCCGGACGCTCAGGGCCGCCCATACGGCGAGCGCGGCCGCGCGGGAGAACAGGAGCAGGACGACGATGCCGGGCAGGGCGAAGCCCAGGGCGACACCGACGAGAGGCAGGATGTAGAACAGGACATTGACCGGGACCTTGACGGCGTTGACCAGGTCGAACCGCTGGCTGGCCTCCAGGACGCCCCGCAGCGAGGCCGTCGCGAACATCACCGGCAGGGACAACCCGACGAGCCGAAGGGTCAGGACGGTCTCGACGAGGAAACCGTCCGGGATGTTGAGGAGGCGCCCGGCGATGGCCGGGGCCGCCGCCCAGAGAACGGCCGCGGCGGCCAGCCCCATCGCCGCCTGCAGGGTGACCGTCGTCCAGAGATAACCCGGCAGCCTCTCGGTCTCATCACGGCCGAGGGCCTCGGATATGAACTTGGTCGCTGTCCGGCCCAATCCGAGGTCGAACAGGCCGAAATAACCGAAGACGACCCAGACGAGCGACAGGATGCCGAAGCGCTGGGCGCCGAGGGCCCGGACGACGAGCGGGATGCTCAGGAACCCGACGACAAGGGGCAGGACCAGCCCGAACAGGTTGAGGACCGTGCTGCGGAAGAGCCATTTGTGACGGAGGTCCATGGTGCAGAGCGAACGTTTTTCGGCAGGCTACCGCCGATGCATACGGGACCGCACCTCGCGGTCGATAAGATCGGACGTTTTAAAGGCTACGGATCGAAACGGATAGGTGTATTATAACCGAACGCTCGGTCGGAATCGAAGCCCCGTCCGCGGTCCTCATAACGGGCCCATCATAGGAGGCCGGCGGGGCCCCGGCAATCGTCCGGCCGGATGAATCCCGGGGTGAAAATGCCTCCCTCCCCCTCACCTTTAGGGGGGAGGGAAACGGGGCCCGCCCCACCCCCCCGACCGCGGTCCCGATAACGTCCGCCTTCCTTGACAGTCCCGGGACCCTGCTCTATACTTGAGTTTCCTCGAGGACGCGTTCCCCGGATCCGACATGACACAGATCGAAAAAGCCCGCAAAGGCACGCTCTCGGCGGCCCTCAAGAAGGTCGCCGCGGCCGAGCGTGTTCGCGTTGAGGACCTGGCCGGCTCCGTCGCCCGCGGTCAGGTCGTCATCCCTTTCAACCCCCGCCACTCGCCGGCCCGTCCCGCGGGCATCGGCCTGGGCCTGAGGACCAAGGTCAATGTCAACATCGGGACCTCGAAGGACTTCCCGCTGCTCGCCGACGAGCTGCGCAAGGTCAAGGTCTGTCTCGATCACGGGGCCGACGCCCTGATGGACCTGAGTACGGGCGGCGATCTCGGCAAGATCCGGCGGGCCATCCTCCGCCGGGCGCCCCTGCCGCTGGGCACCGTGCCCATCTACCAAGCCGCGGTCAAGGCCATCAAACGCCGGGTGTCGATCGTCGACATGACCGAAGAGGACATGTTCGAGGCCGTCGAATCCCAAGCTCTGGAAGGCGTCGATTTCATGACCGTCCACAGCGGACTCAATCTCCGGTCCGTCGACCGGCTGAAAAAGCAGGGACGGGTGGCCGACATCGTCTCCCGGGGCGGGGCGTTCCACCTGGCCTGGATGCTCCGCAACGGTCGGGATAACCCCTTCTACGCCCGCTTCGACCGCCTGCTCGACATCGCCCGGAGCTTCGACATCACTCTCAGCCTCGGCGACGGACTCCGGCCGGGCTGCATCCATGACGCCACCGACCGCCCTCAGATCGAGGAGCTGCTGACGCTCGGCGAGCTGGTCAAGCGCGCCTGGGACGCCGGCGTCCAGGTCATGGTCGAGGGGCCGGGACACGTCCCGCTCGATCAGATCGAGATGAACATGCGCCTCCAGAAACGGGTTTGCCAAGGGGCTCCCTTCTACGTCCTGGGCCCGCTCGTCACCGATATCGCCCCGGGGTACGATCACATCGTCTCCGCGATCGGGGGCGCCCTGGCGGCGGCCGCCGGAGCCGATTTCCTGTGCTATGTGACCCCCGCCGAGCATCTGGGACTGCCGACCGTCGAGGACGTCCGCCAGGGGCTCATCGCCTCGAGGATCGCCGCTCATGCCGCCGACATCGTCAAGCGCGTCCCGGGGGCCCTCGAGCGCGACCTCGAAATGTCGCGGGCCCGCAAGAGCCTCGACTGGGAGGCCCAACGCAAGCTGGCCATCGACCCCGCCAAGTTCGCGGCCGTCCGCCGGGAACGCAAGTCCCGTTCCACGGCCTGCTCGATGTGCGGCGAGTTCTGCGCCATGCGCATCGTCAGCGAGTTCCTCGGCCGCGAAGGGAAGGCCGATGGCGAATGCTCCTAGGGGCCTGCTGTTCGGCACGGCCGGCGTACCTCTCTCAGCCGCCGACGAATCCACCCTGAGCGCCGTTGAGCGCATCCGCGACTTGGGGCTCGACTGCCTGGAGATCGAGTTCGTCAGGGGCGTCCACATGGGTGTCGACACGGCCCGTAAGGTCCGGGAGAAGGCCGCCTCCCTGGGAATTCGCCTGAGCGTCCACGCCCCGTATTTCATCAATCTCAATTCCGTCGACGCCGGCAAGCGCATGGCCAGCCAGGAGAGGCTTCTGAAGTCGGCCCGGATCGGCGCGGCTTGCGGGGCGACCAGCGCCGTCTTTCACGCCGCGTTCTACGGGACGGACCCGCCCGACCGGGCCTACGCCGCCGTCCGGCGGGAGCTCGAGACCGTTCTGTCGATCGTCCGGTCCGAACGGCTGCCCATCGTCCTGCGGGTCGAAACGATGGGCAAGAGGTCGCAGTTCGGATCGCTCGACGAGGTCCTGGCCCTGTGCCGCGACGTCGACGGTCTCCAGCCCTGCCTCGATTTCTCCCACCTCCACGCCCGGGAGGGGAAGGTCAACTCCTACGAGGACTTCTATCGGGTCCTGAGCAAGGTCGCCCGCAAGCTCGGGCCCCGCTCCCTCAAGAACGCCCACATCCACATCGCCGGCATCCACTACGGGGACAAGGGCGAGATCAAGCACCTCAACCTCGAGGAGGCCGACTTCCGCTATGACGAGTGGCTGGAGGCCCTTCACGACCTCGGCATCGAGGGCCTGGTCATCTGCGAGAGCCCCAACCTCGAGGGGGATGCCCTGATGCTCAAGAAGCTCTACCTGGCCCAGGCCGCCAAGGCCCTGCCGGAACAGCAGTAGTGTTTGACCGGCCGGAGCCCGGGGAATATAATACCGCCTTGCCAAAAAACCGGAAGGAGAGGTCCATGGTCGAAATCCGTTTTCACGGGCGCGGCGGGCAGGGCACCGTCGTCGCCTCCAAGATCCTCGCCGACGCCATCGCCGCCGAAGGCAATTGGGTCCAGGCCTACCCGGAGTTCGGCGTCGAGCGCCGGGGCTCCCCGGTCGTCGCCTTCATCCGCATTGATAACGAACGCATCTATGACAAGAGCCGGATCTACTCCCCCGACCACGTCGTGGTCGTCGATCCCACCCTGGTCGAGGCCATCGACATCACCGAGGGCCTCAAGGAAGGCGGGACGATCATCATCAACAGCGACCGCAAGCCCGAGGATTTCCCGTTCCACGGCCGCTTCCAGGTCCGGACGGTCAACGCCACCGAGATCGCTGTCAAGCACCGGCTGGGATCGATGGCCACGCCGATCGTCAACACGGCCATCGTCGGGGCGGTCATCAAGATCTTCGGCCTGACCAAGCTCGAGTCCCTGACCAAGGCCATCCGGGAGGGCATCCCCATCAAGCCCGAGGACAACGTCAAGGCGGCCCAAGAGGCCTACGAAAGGGCCTGAGGAAGGACGCGCCATGAAAGAGAAAAAAGCCAAGAAGATCGTCTTCAAGTCCGAGAGCGAGATGCCGGACATGGTCATCTCGATCGGCTCGCAGACCCACAACCTGACCGGGGCCTGGCGGAACATCCGGCCGGAGATCGACCTCGGCAAGTGCCTCAAGTGCGGCATCTGCTGGAAGTTCTGTCCCGAGCCTTCGATCGAGATCGTCGACGAGTGGCCGGTCATCGATTACGACTACTGCAAGGGCTGCGGCATCTGCGCCGAAGAGTGCCCGGCCAAGTGCATCGTCATGGTGGAGGAGCGGAGATGAGAAAAGTCATCATGGGCAATCACGCCCTGTCCTACGGGGCCCAGATCTCGCGGGCCCAGGTCATATCGGCCTATCCCATCACGCCCCAGACCCAGGTCGTCGAGCTGCTGTCGGAGATGTGCGCCGACCAGAAGCTCGACGCCAAGTTCATCAAGGTCGAATCCGAGCACTCGGCCATGGCCTCCTGCATCGGGGCCTCGGCGGCCGGGGCCCGGACCTTCACGGCGACCTCGGCCCAGGGGCTGGCTCTGATGCACGAGATGCTCCACTGGGCCTCGGGCGGCCGCCACCCGGTCGTCATGGGCAACATCAACCGGGCCATGGCCCCCGGATGGTCCATTTGGAGCGACCAGAACGACAGCCTGTCCGAGCGGGACACGGGGTGGATGCAGTTCTACTGCGCCTCGAACCAGGAGGTCGTCGACCGGGTCATCCAGGCCTTCAAGGTCGGCGAGGCCCTGATGATCCCGGCCATGGTCATCCTCGACGCCTTCACCCTGTCCCATACGTACGAGGTCGTCGACCTCCCCGATCAGGACAAGGTCGACTCCTACCTGCCGCCGTTCAAACCGGAGATCAAGCTGACGCCGAAGGACCCTCACGCCTTCGGCGGCCTGACCAGCCCCGAGCACTATTTCGAGTTGCGCTACAAGCTCCAGAAGGCCATGGAGAGGGCCCCGGCCCTCATCGAGGAGACGGGAAAGGAATTCGAGAAGCTCTTCGGCCGCCGGCTGGGGCTCGTCGAGGAGCACAGGTGCGACGACGCCGAGCTGCTCTTCGTCTCGTCGGGGACGGCAGGATACACGGCCAACGTGGGCGTCGACCAGCTGCGGGAAGCGGGCGTCAAGGCCGGCAACCTGCGGATCCAGGTCCTGCGGCCCTTCCCATTCGAGACCGTCCGCCGGATCATCGGCCGGGCCAAGAAGGTGGCCGTCGTCGACCGGAACATCTCCTACGGTTATCACGGCATCTTCTACCAGGAGGTCAAAGCCGCCCTTTACGGGCAGAAGGGGGCGCCGCCCCTCTTCGGGTACATCACGGGCCTGGGAGGCCGGGACATCACCCCGGAGTCGTTCAAGGAGATCGCCGCCCACGCCATGGCCAAGGACGGGGCGGACGAGGAGATCGTCTGGATCGGAGTCAAGAGATGAAAAAAGACAAGAAGATGACGCTGACGCTGCCCGCCGAGGAGCTCATGAGCTGCGGCCACCTGGCCTGCCAGGGCTGCGGTGCGACGCTGGCCATGCGGTACATGCTGAAGGCCCTGGGGCAGAAGACCGTGCTCTGCATCCCGGCCTGCTGCTGGGCGGTCATCGACGGCCCCTATCCCTACTCCTCCCTGGATTCCCCCATCTATCACTGCGCCTTCGAGACGGCCGCATCCACGGCCACCGGGGTCAAGGCCGGCCTGGATGTGACGGGCGACACGGAGACGACCGTGGTCGCTTGGGCCGGCGACGGCGGGACCTTCGACATCGGCATCCAGGCCCTGTCGGGGGCCGCCGAGCGCAACGACGACATCATCTACGTGTGTTACGACAACGAGGCCTACATGAACACGGGCATCCAGCGGAGCTCGGCGACGCCCTACGGCTCGTGGACGACGACGACGCCGGTCAAGCACTTCAAGAACCGGCCGAAGAAGGACATCGTGGCCATCATGGCCGCCCACCGCATCCCCTACATCGCCACGGCCAGCATCTCCCACCCCGAGGACTTCTACAAAAAGATGAAGAAGGCCAAGGACATCAAGGGCACCCGCTTCTTCCACGTCTTCGCCCCCTGCCCGACGGGCTGGAAGAGCCGTCCCGACGACACCGTCAAGCTGGCCCGGATGGCCGTCCAGAACGGCATCTTCCCGCTCTTCGAGATCGAGAACGGGGACAAGACGACCATCAGCATCAAGCTCAAGGAAAAAAAGCCGATCACCGACTACCTCCGGCTCCAGGGCCGCTTCCGCCACCTCAAGGAGGAGGACGTCGCGGCCATGCAGGCCGAGGTCGACGCCCGCTGGGAGCGCCTCCTCAAGGCTTGCTGAGGGAAGAGAAGGGGCCCGATCTCGTACCATTAAGTCCGCTCGCGTCCCGAACGAGCTGAGCACCGGAGCTTGATGAGCGGAGATTTGACCCCCCCTCCTTTTTTCTCTATAATTATTATCAGTTTTATATGAATTAACCAGGAACGCCGAGGAGACAGCCCCATGAGAATCCGGACCGCTGCTTTCGCCGCCGTCGTCGTCGCCGCCGCCGCCGTGACCTTGACCCTGGCCCCGGCCTGCGCCCGGTCGCAGGAAGCCGCCGTTCCTGCTCCCGATTTCTCGCTCAGGGACCTCGACGGCAACACCGTGACCCTGGCCGATTACAAAGGCAAGGTCCTGGTCCTCAATTTCTGGGCGACCTGGTGCCCCCCCTGCCGCGAGGAGATCCCCGACTTCGTCGAGGCCTACAAGAAGCACAAGGCCGACGGTCTGGAGATCCTCGGCCTGTCGGTCGACAGGATGACACCCGACCAGGTCCGTGCCTGGGGCCAAAAGGCCGGCATCAACTATCGTCTGGCCATGGCCACCCAGCGGATCATCGCCGACTACGAGCCAGGGCAATATATCCCGGCCACGATCATCATCGACCGCCAGGGCCGCATCCGCCATCGCCACGTGGCCCTCATGGACGAGGCCACCCTCGTCGACCTGTTCAAGCGCTACTCGCGGTGAACGGCCGCCCCGGGCCCGGCCGCCGTCCGGGCCTTCCGCTTTTCGGCCCGCCGTGATAGAATCCCGCCGGATCATGCGCAAGGCGTCCCTTCGCACCGCCGCCATCCTGGCCCTGGCCGCCTTGGGCTTCGTCCTTCCGCGGCCCGCGTCGGGCCAGCTCGTTCTCGGCCAATACGAGGACGAGGCCCCCCTTGCCACCTGGAACGTCTTCGGCACGGTCTCGGCCGCCGGCCTCGGCCTTGGCGGGATCCGTCTCGCGCGGGCCTGGGACGCCTCGGTCGCGGCGACCAATCCGGCCCTCCTCTCCGCCCTGCCACCGTCCTCCGGGGCCCTGACGGCCGCGTACGCCCTGGCCACGCTCTACCGCTTCTCGGCCGTCAACACCGGCGTCCTGACGAGCGCCTCGAACTTCACGTCGGCCTACCTGGGCCTCGAGTCCGGTTCGTTCTCCTATCGCCTCGGCGCCTGGACGGCGGGCTTCACCGCCGGCATCCTGGAGAACGCCCAGCGTCCGCGCATCGATCAGAGCTATTCCTCGCAAGGCGTCGTCCGCTACGCCCTCCGCATGGAGCAGACCGGCCTCCTCCGCGGCTACACCCTGGCCCTGGCCCGCCGCCTCGGGCCCCGGTTGTCGGCCGGCTTAGGCCTCAACCTCGTCCGCGGCCGGCGCGACCGGGCCCTCGTCGAGGAATGGCCCGTCGACGGCATCACCATCTCCGACATCCGGGGCGAGAGCCTCGAAGGCCTGTTCCTCAACGCCGGCCTCCATCTCGACCTGACCCGGAACCTCTCCGTCTCCCTGGCCGTCCGGGCCCCCTCCCTCCGCAAGTCCGACGCCGAAAGCCTCCTCCGCTACACGGCCGACGGCGGGGCCACCGACATCCTCATCGAGGCCGAGGCCCGCAACAGCTATCGCCAGCCCTTGGTCGTCGGGGCCGGCCTCGAGTCCCGCTTCTCCGGCGGCTGGAGCGCCGCCGCCGAGGTCGCCTATTTCGGCTGGTCGCGCTATGAGGTCCTCTCTTTCGACGAGCCCCTGGCCCGCTCGTTCCGCGACGTCATCACGGCCGCGGCGGGCGTCGAATATTCCTTGGAAAGCCGGTTGGGAAGGCGTCCCGCCCGCTTCCCGGTCCGCTTGGGCCTTTCCTACGATCCCCAGCCCATGCGCGACGTCCGCTCCTCCTATCTGGCCCTCGCCTTCGGCCTGGGCCTGCGCGTGGGCTTGCTGGCCGTCGACCTCGGCGGCCGCCTCGGCCGCGAGAGCGGTTCGGGCGACTCCTTGAAAGCCGGGCGCATCGCCCTGAGCGTGAGCTGGTTCTCCGATGACCGATAACCGGCTCCCCCGGAGGTGGCCATGTCCGTGATCCCGAAGCGTCCTGCGATCCTCGCGGCCCCCGCCGTCTTCCTGATCGCCGCCCTGGCCTCGGCCGCCTTCCCCGCCGGGACCGCCACCGACCCCGCCGAGATCGTCTCCTTCGCGCGGCATCATTTCGAGGCCCGTGGTCTGGCCCGGGCCGGGCTGGACCTCCTCTGCGAGAAAGGCGGCCGGGTCTACGCCGCCGTCACTCCGGAAGAGATGGCCTCCCTCATCGACCGCGCCGTCCCGTTCACGATCGAGACGGCCCGCTTCGCGACCTCCCCGGCCGCCGAAGGCGCGGCCCGCGTCGCCGGCGGCCTCAACGGCGCCTTCCATTCCTCCTACGAGCTCGATCTGGAGCTGCGGCTTCTCGAGGCCGCCCATCCTCAGATCGCGCGCCTCCGGGAGATCGGCCGGAGCCTCGAAGGCCGCCCCATCCAGGCCCTCAAGATCAGCGACGATCCCGCTGTCGAGGAGGACGAACCCGCCGTTCTCTTTCTCGGATGCCACCATGCCCGCGAGTGGATCTCGGTCGAGGTCCCCCTCCTCCTCGCCAAGCATCTGCTCGAAAGCTACGCCGCGGATCCCTCCGTCCGGGATCTCGTCGACCGGGGCGAGATCTGGATCGTCCCGCTGGTCAATCCCGACGGCCTCGAGTATTCCATCCACGTCTACCGCTATTGGCGCAAGAACAGGCGGGCCAACGCCGACGGCACGTTCGGCGTCGATCTCAACCGCAACTACGGATACCAGTGGGGCTATGACGACGTCGGGTCGAGCCCGGTGCCCGCTTCGGCCCTCTACCGGGGCACGGCCCCGTTCTCCGAGCCCGAGACCGAGGCCGTCCGCCGGCTGTTCCTCGCCCGGGACTTCCGGGCCATGGTCTCCTTCCACAGCTACTCCCAGCTCATCCTCTATCCCTGGGGCTATATCGACGAGCCGACGGACAAGGAGGCCGAGCTCGCGGCCCTGTCCCGGACGATGTCGGCCCTCATGGCCGCCGTCCGCGGCACGGTCTATGTCCCGGGGCGGGCGTCGGCCGCCCTTTACACGACCAACGGCGACACGGCCGACTGGACCTTCGGCGTCTCCGGCGTTCCGTCCTTCACCATCGAGCTGCCGCCCGAGGACCCGGACGGGGGCGGCTTCTTCAACGCCGAAATGGAGATCGACGACATCTTCCGCGAGAATCTTCCGGCCTTGCTCTACCTCGCGGGCCACGCCATCCAGCCCTCGCCCTCCCCGCGGCCGCGCCTCCCGCTCCCGGAAGCCATCCGGAGAAGGCCCCCCCGGCCGTCGCTCAGCCTCCTCAAAAGGATTGACAGCGTCCCGGGCGGTGCCATAATGAAGGATCGAGGACACCAGGACTGAGGATGTAGATTTGCTTTCCGCCTTCCAGCTCGCCGAGACCGGGCCCGACATCTCCGAGGGGCTGCCGTTCTGGCTCCTGTGGTTCCTCCTGCTGATCATCCTTCTCCTTCTGACGTTCATCTTCCTCCGCGACAAGGACCTTCGCCGGCGTGTCAGCTCGTTCCTCTCCGGGGCCCGGCGCCGCATGGCCCGCCTCCGCCTCCAGGTCAAGCTCCGCAAAGAGAAGGACAAAAAGGTCCAGCTCTGGAAGGAGCTCGGCCGGACAGCGTGGCACGACGACGTCCGGACGCCCGCCGTCGAGACCGAGTTCGAGAAGTTGGCCGCGATCGAAGAGGAGATCGGCCGCCTCCAGAAGACCTGGCACGACGTCTATTCGAGGATCGAGGCCCTGGGCCGTGAGCACGAGGCTTCCATCCGCGGATTCCGGGAGCGGATCGAGGGGCTGGAAAAGGCCCGGGAGCCCCATGACAGCGAATTGAAGGCCCTGCTCGCCAAGCGGGACGAGGTCCGCGAGGCCCTCGAGGCGGCCCGGCTGGAGCTCGACGCCCAGGAGGGCCAGGTCCGGGCCGCCGATAAGGAGATCCGGCAGATCGAATCCTCCAGCGCCGGGGAAGCCGATCGAGCGACCCGCGCCGAGAAGGTCCGGGAAAGGGCCGAGGCCCTGTCCGCGAAGATCCGTTCCATCAGGGAAAAGGCCCCTCGCCTCGAAGAGGAGCGCCGCCACCTGGACCTCCGGATCGAGAAGGTCGAGTCCCGGGTCAAGGAGCTGAACGGCCGGGTCGTCGACGCCGGACGCCAGCAGAAAGAGGCCCTCCAGGAACAGGAGAAGGAGATCCGGGAGTGGCAGAAGAACAAAGAGCGCCTGCAGGACCGGATCGTCGAGAACAAGCGGCTCATGGAGCCCCTCTTCGAATCCGCGGGCCGGGCCCTCGATGGGTCCCGGGTCGATCATGAGGAGCTGGCCGTCGTCTACTTCCAGATCGACAGGGTCGACAAGGCCGTCGCCGAGCTCGAGGCGCGCATCGAGCATCTCAAGTGACCGCCGCAGCCCTTCCTCCTCCAAGGCCCCGTATCCTCGTCCACGTGTGCTGCGCCCCCGACGCCCTGTACGTTCTCGGGCTCCTCGGCGGGACCTACGAGGTGACCGGCTTTTTCTCCAACTCCAACATCCACCCCCGCGAGGAATACGACCGCCGGTTAAGCGAGGCCCGCCGGGTGGCCGGCATGCTCGGCGTCCCCCTCATCGAGGACGCCTATGAGCCGGAGCGCTGGCTGTCCGTGACCCGGAAATTCCGGGACGAGCCGGAAAAGGGCCGGCGCTGCGACGTCTGCTACGCGCTCCGCCTCCGGCGGACGGCCGACCGGGCCGCCGCCGGAGGCTTCGACCGCTTCACGACGGTCATGAGCCTCAGCCCGTGGAAGAAGGCCGCGGTCCTCAACCGCATCGGCCGCCAGTTCGGGACCCGGTACGGCGTTCCGTTCCTGGAGGCCGATTTCAAGAAGAAGGACGGCTTCAAGAAGAGCGTCGACCTCAGCCGGGCCCGGGGCCTCTACCGCCAGAGCTACTGCGGCTGCCTCACCAGCCTGCGGACCTCGAAGGGCGGGGACCGATGACCCGGAAAAAGGCGGCCGCCCGGCTCGTCGTGTTCGGCGTCGTCCAGGGTGTCGGGTTCCGGCCCGCCGTCTACCGCTTGGCGCGCGGCCTGGGACTCGCCGGCTGGGTCAAGAACGCCGGCTCGGGAGTCGAGATCCACGTCGAAGGACCGCCGGCCGCGGTCCGCGACGGGTTCCCCGCCGCTCTCCGGAAAAGCCTCCCCCCGCTGGCCCGCATCGAGCGACTGACGGTCCGTCCCGCGGCCGTCCGGGGGTTCCGGGACTTCTCCATCCGCAAGACCCGCGAATCGCGGGGCTTCGTCTTCATCTCCCCCGACATCGCCACGTGCGCCGAATGCCGTAAAGAGATCGCCGCCGCCGGCGAGCGCCGTTTCCGTTATCCGTTCACGAACTGCACCAACTGCGGCCCCCGCTATACGATCGTCCGCGCCCTGCCCTACGACCGGCCCAAGACGACCATGGCGGGCTTCGCCATGTGCCGGGACTGCCGCCGGGAGTACGAAGACCCGCTCGACCGCCGCCACCACGCCCAGCCCATCGCCTGCCCTGTCTGCGGCCCCCGCCTGGCCCTCAAGGACGCCCGCACGGGGCGCGTCATGCCCGGCGGCGTCGCCGAGGCCGCGGACCTCATCCGGGCCGGCCGGGTCGTGGCCGTCAAAGGGCTCGGAGGATTCCACCTCGTCTGCGACCCGCTCAGCGCGAAGGCCGTGCGGCGCCTGCGCCGGATCAAGGCCCGGCGGACCAAGCCCCTGGCCCTCATGGCCCGGGATCTGGACATCGTCACCCGGTACGCCGTCGCCGGCCCCGAAGAGAGACGCCTGCTCGCCTCCCCCAGCCGTCCCGTCGTCCTCCTGAAGAAAAGGGCCGACATCCCGCTCATCGCGCCCGGCCTCGACGAGCTCGGCTTCATGCTCCCCTACACCCCCCTCCACCACCTGCTCCTCGAGCCGCTCGGGCTCATCGTGGCCACCAGCTCCAACCTCAAGGACGCCCCGATCATGAAGGACGAGGAGGAGGGCATCGGCGACCTCTGCGACTTCGTCCTGACCCACGACCGGCCCATCGCCATGCGGGCCGACGACTCCGTCGTCAAGGTCGTCCGGGGCCGGCCCCTGTTCGTCAGACGGGCGCGCGGCTATGTGCCCTATCCGCAGCCCGTCCCGAAGGCCCTGCGCATCAAGGGCGCCATCGCGGCCCTGGGCGGCGAGCTCAAGAACACGGTCTCGGTCTACAAGGACGGCTACGTCGTCACCAGCCAGTTCCTCGGCGACCTCGACGACTACCGGAACCTCGGCTATTTCGAGGAGACCCTGGCCCACCTCCGGCACCTGTTCGGCGTCCGCCCCGAGGCCGTCATCACCGATCTCCATCCCGATTTCCGGACGACCCGCTTCGCGGCCGCCATGGGCATCCCCCACTATCAGGTCCAGCACCACTATGCCCACGTCCTGGCGCCTCTCCTCGAGCACGGCCTGGCCCCCCGGCGGAAGGTCCTGGGCGTGGCCCTCGACGGGTACGGCTACGGCGAGGACGGCACGGCCTGGGGCGGGGAGTTCCTGCTGGCCGACTACCGTTCCTACGAGCGCCTGGCCCACTTCAAGCCGGTCCCCTTGCCGGGAGGCGACCTCGCGGCCCGGGAGCCGTGGCGCATGGCCCTGTCCCATCTCTATGATGCGTTCGGCCCGGACCTCGGCGGTTCCAGCGCCTTGACCGGGATCGGGCGGGGCCGGGTCGCGTCCGTGCTGGCCATGGTCCGCGCGGGCCTGCGCAGTCCGCTGGCCTCGAGCTGCGGCCGTCTGTTCGACGCCGTCTCGTGGCTGTGCGGCCTGGCCTCGGAAAGGATGGAATTCGAGGCCGAGGCCGCCATGCGCCTGGAAGCCGCCGCCCGAGCGGCCCGCGGCGTGCGCGGGACCTATCCCGTGGACCTCGCGGAGCATGGAGCGGGACGGCCGACGATCGTATCGTTCGGCCCGCTGATCGCCGCCGTCGTCCGCGACATCGGCCGGGGCCGGCCGGTCCCGGAGATCGCCGCCAAATTCCACAACAGCCTGGCCTCGCTCATCGTCCGCCTGGCCGAGAAAGCCCGTTCGGAGCGGGGGACGGACACGGTCGTCCTGACGGGCGGGGTTTTCCTCAACAGGAGGCTTCTCGAAGGGACCGAGGCCAGGCTGGAAGCCGGAGGATTCCGCGTCCTCCGGCCGTTTCTCTATTCCCCGAGCGACGAATCCCTGTCGCTCGGCCAGATCGCCTGGGGGCTGGCCCGCCTGGCGGGACGCCGACGGGGGAAGGCCTAGTCCCCGGTCCTTTCGGGGCCTTCCGGCGAGGTCTCGTCGGCTTGAAATCTGATCCCGCCGACAAGCGACATGACCCCGTTGGAAACGAGTGCCGTCAGGGCCCCCCCCGCGCCGAAGACAACGAAGCCCGCCACCCCCCCGAGGACGGTGAATACGAGCCCGCCCGGGAGCTTGCCTTGGATATCGGCGAAGAATCCGGGCAGCCCGGCGACCAGGCCCGGGAAGAGACTGGTCACGCCGATCATCAAGCCGGCCAGCATGCCCGCGAACAATCCCATGGCGCCGAAGAACCAGAAGAACGAACCGGTGTGACAGGACCGGAGGACGAGGTCCCGGGGGCCGGCGACGGGCAAGGCGACGTCGCCGCGCACGGAGACGGGCGGGGGAACCTGCTCTTTCTCGCCGGGGCGGCTCCCGCACCGGGCGCAGAACTCGGCCTCCAGGTCGTTCTCGAAACCGCACGAGATGCAGATGGCCTTGCGCTCGAGCAGGGAGGGCGGCTTGGCCTGGGTCCATCCGCCGCCGTCGTGGCAGTACCACTGCCCGGTCTGGGCGCCGATCATCCAGAACCGGCCCTCGTCGTCCTTGATGCGGAGCTGCTTGAGAGTGTCGATATACTCCCTTTTGGAGATCGTCCGCTCGTGGAATTTACGCCGCAGGAGGGCGAAGGTTTCCTCGACTTCCCGGAACCTGTCACCCATGGCGGCCTCCTTCGCCTGTACGTTCTTTTTTACCACACAACATATGTCTTTTCAATGAGTTATTAAGTTGTTGAAAAAGCATTGGTTAGAAGCCATGACGAATTCTTGTGCAAAGCGAGTTATCTTCAAGCAGGACTGGAGATTGCCGTCGCGCGCATGGTCGATTTCAACAGCTTTTCCACAGATGTTGTGCAAAAAAGCGGGGCCTTTCGAACGCGGTCCGCGGTCATCGGGCGACCACGCCGAAGCTTATGAGAACGTTCAGCAGATCATAGCCGCGGACCGGGTCCGGGATGAAGGAAAGGACGAAAATGAGGGCCACGATGATGGCCAAGGCCTTTCTCTCCGGCGAGAGGGGCTCGTTCTCGTCCTCGACCCGGGGATGCTTGGTGCCCAAGACGAGGAGGACCGCGCCCCAAAGGAGCCACCCCGCCCAAAAGTAGATTCCCATGAGGACGAAGGCGGCCAGGACCGCCGGAGATAGGAACCGCGTCCTCCGGCCGATGAGGGCATAGAGGATATGGCCGCCGTCGAGCTGGCCGACGGGCATGAGATTGAAGGAAGTGACCAGGAGCCCGACCCAGCCGGCGAAGGCCACCGGATGGAGCACGATGTCGGTTCCGGCCGCCGCTCCGGGAAAGAAGACGCCTTCGAGAAGGTCGAAGACCAAAGGCTCCCCGAAGACGATGGCTCCCTCGGCCGGCAGGGCCGGAACGACCTTCGAAAAGGCCAGGCCTACGGCCAGGGCCGGGAGGGCCAGGGCGAACCCGGCCAGGGGACCGTTGGCCCCGATGTCGAACAGCGGCCCCTTGCGGCGGATAGGGGCCTTGATCTTGATGAAGGCCCCCAGGGTGCCGATGAGCGTCGGTGCGGGGATGAAATAGGGCAGCGTCGTCGGCAGACCGTATCGCCGGCAGGTCAGGTAGTGACCGAGCTCGTGGCCGACGAGGATGGTCATGAGGGCCAGCGTATACATCAGGCCCAGGAGAAGAGCGCCGGGGCCGAGGAACGCGTCAAAGCCCAGCTCCAAGGGGCCCCGGGAGGCCAAGGCCTCGGCGTGAAGGTAGCTCACGCTCCAGTTCAGACCGACGAAGAAGGTCGAGGCCAGGGTCAGCCCGAAGAGAAGGACGTTCAACCAGATCCGGGGCCGGGGCTCGCTCATGATGGCAAAAAAAAGACAGGAGTGAAGAGGCTCACTCCTGTCCTTTCGCGGTCGGAAGGGCGGTCGGGGTCAGTTGCCCGTGAGCTTATGGTACTTGGCCATGAGCTCTTCCTGGGTCTCCTTGCGGTCGGGATCGTGGACGCAGGCGTCGACGGGGCAAACGGCCGCGCACTGCTGCGTGTCATGGTGGCCGACGCATTCGGTGCACTTGGCCGGATCGATGACATAGCGCTCCTCGCCGGCCGAGATGGCCTGATTGGGGCACTCAGGTTCACAGGCTCCGCAGTTGATGCACTCTTCGGTGATCATGAAGGCCATGTCTCTCCTCCTAAGAATGGATTAGGGCCTATTATAGCTTTTCCTTCCGATTTGACAACCCTTTTGCTAGCGGGCGAGCTCCAGCCGGGAAGCTTTCTGGGAGGCCTCGTAGCCGTAATAGGTCTGGGTGAACTCCTGCTGGAGCTTCTTGTAGATCTCCAGGGCCTCCTGCCTTTCGCCCTTGAGCTCGTGAGCCGAAGCCAGATGGAAGAGAATGGCGTCGAGGGGATAGGCCTTGGGTCGCTCGTCCCTCATCCGGGAATAGACGGCGATGGCCTCGTCATGATCCCCCTGGCGGATAGAGATCTGGGCCTTGAGGTCCTCGATCTGATAGTGGAGGAGGTCCTTACGGCCGGAAGGGACGCGGGCCAGGAAAGACTCCGCCTTGGCGAAGTCGCCCTTTCCGAACCAGTACTTGGCCAGCTCGAGGTTGGCCAGACGGGCGGACCGGCCTTGGTCGGCCAGCTTCTCGAGCTCGGCCAGGCCCTCCTCCGGCTTCTCGTCGAGCCGGGCGACGATCTCGTTGATCTCGCCGATCACCCGGCTGCGGACAGCCTGGTTATGGGACCGGATGAGGGTCAGGGCCGCGAACACCAGGGCGGCCAGGACCAGGGCCCCGCCGGCCATCATCAGCTCCTTCTGGTATTTTTTCAAGAACTCGGCCGCCAGGCTCATGCCCCGGACCATGCCGTCTTCCTTCAGGTGGTGCCTCTCCGTTCTCTTCATCTCTCTCTCCCTGGCCGTCGATGGCAGCCCTCATTTGTAGCATATCGCCCGGAAGGGGTCAAATCTCAATAGCTGTCGCGCAGGGTGCGCACCCTGAGGGCGGCGGCCAGGGCTTCGGGGTCGAGGGCCCCTTCGGGCAGGAACACGGCCCGTCGCGGGCGGCCCGGCACGAGGTCGAAGAAGTTGTCGAGAAACCGGCCGGCCGCTCCCGGTGCCTCGAGGTGGACGGCCTTGGCGAACCGGTCGGACGTCAGGCTCACGACCAGAGCCCCGCCGACGGCCGCGACGGACGGCTCGATCACGGGCTTCGGAAGACCGACGCTCTTCAGCCTCGAGAACGAGTGGACGGTCGAGCTCAGGACCTGGCCCGCGTCCTTGGCATCCCGGAGCTCCCCGTAGAAATAGACCGTCTCCGGCGGCCGCCCTGCGCATAACGTTTCGAGGGACATTCTCCGGATGACCTTGGCTTCCTGGGGCTCGAGCTTGACGGTGAACGTCCCGCCGTCGAGCCTCTCCCCCTCATAGGTCGCCGTGAACCACTCGAAGACCGCGTCGCGCGTCGCCCGCAGGTCCGAGACGCTCGAGACGACCAGGTCCGGCCCGGCGGCCGCCGCCGCGACCAGCACCGGGGCGTAGAAACGCCGCGCGTAATAATGAAGGGCCTTCCAGGCGCCCGTCGAGTCGATCCCCGCCCATGAGGCCGCCGGCCAGCAGTCCTCGAACTGCCAGTAGAGGGCGCCCATGATCCGAGGCCTCTGGCTCCGGAAGTGCTCGACGGCGATCCGCATGCCCTCGGCCTGCTGGACCTGGCTCAGCCAGAGCAGGGACTTGAAATCCTTGGGCATCCGGTACTCGTCGAGCATGTAGTGAAGGATGAGCCGGTTGCCCTCGGGATGCCTCTGATGGTGCTCCATGACCGGCGAGGTCAGGTTGCGGTCGCCGGGATCGGTGAACGTCGCGACCGTCCCGGCCAGCGGGAACGACTGGAAACCGAACTCGCTCTGGAACCGGTGGAACGCCTTGCGGTACGCCTCGAACGGCTCCTTGCCGTGCCAGACCCCCCAGTAATGCATATCGCCCGACCGCTCCGACCTCGGTTCCCCCGTCCTTTCCGAGCTCGGCGAGCTCGGCCAGTAGGCCCGGCCCGGATCGTGGGCCTTGACCGCCGCCGGCAGCAACCCGTGGAAGATCCTCTGGTAATCGGCCCACACCGAGGCCGGCAGCCGCTCCTTCCATCCCCAATGGAACCAGCCTTCCTCGCACTCGTTGTTGCCGCACCACAGGCCGATCGAGGGATGGTGCCGTAGCCTCTTGACGACCCCGGCGGCCTCCTCGGCGACGTTCGCCAGGAAGGCCTCGTCGCCCGGGAACATGGCGCAGGCGAACATGAAATCCTGCCAGACGACAAGGCCCAGCTCGTCGCACAGGTCGTAGAAATCGTCGGACTCGTAGATGCCGCCGCCCCAGACCCGCAGCATGTTCATGTGAGCCTCGACGGCCGAGCGCAGCAGCCGCTCGTACGTCTCTCTCGTCACCCGGCTCGGAAAGCTGTCGGCCGGGATCCAGTTGGCGCCCTTGGCGAAGAAGGGCAGCCCGTTGACGACGAACTGGAAGCTCCTCCCCCACCGGTCGCGTCTCTGCTCGAGGGCCAGGGTCCGCAATCCGACGCGCCGCGCTTCCGAATCCAAGGCCTTCGCGTCCCGCATGAGACGGAGCTCGATCCGGTAGAGGTTCTGCTCCCCCAGTCCCGCGGGCCACCAACGCCGGGGATCGGCGATACGGACCTCGGTCTCGACCGGCGTCGAGCCCGCCTGCAGCACCACCGGCGCGAGCCCCTTCCCGGCTTTGACCCCGTCGATCCGGACCTCGAGCCCGGCCGCCCCCGCGGCCGTGGCTTCGACGACGGCCCGGACCCTCAGCCGGGCCTCCTTCCGATCCAGGGACTCCTGGACGACCTCCATATCCCGGAACCGGGCCCCGGACCAGGCCTCGATCCGGATCGGCCTCCAGATGCCCGAGGTCACCAGCCGCGGCCCCCAATCCCATCCGAAATGATAAGGGGCCTTGCGGACATGCGGAGCCTCTCCGGGAAGCTGCACGGCCCCCCTCTCCGCGAGGAGGCGCTGCCGCTCGACGGGCGAGTCGAACTCGATGCGGATGTCGTTCCGGCCCGGCCTTAGAAAGGGCTTGACGTCGAAGCGCCAGGTCCGGAACATGTTGTCGGACTCGCCCGCCGATCGGTCGTTGACGAACACCCGGGCGAACGTGTCGAGGCCCTCGGCCACGAGCTCGATGCGCTCATGACGGGCGATCTCCTCGCCGGCCTCGAACATCCTTCGATAGACCCAGGCCTCCTTTTCGATCCAGCGGACATCGAGCTCGTTCATCCGGTGAAAAGGATCGGGGATGAGACCCGAGCGTATCAGGTCGGTGTGGACGCACCCCGGCACGGCGGCCTTGTTCCAGGCCGCCGTTCGCGCCCGCCGGAACTCCCAATCGCCGTCGAGCGGCAGGCGGACGACCGCCGAGGGTCGGGCCTGTCCGCCGGAGGCCTCAGGCGCCGGGAACGCGCCTGCCGACGCGGCCGCGGCCAGCGCGGCCGCCGCCAGCCGGACGAGGGCGCCGAGGGCTCCTTGACCGGCCGTCGAAGCTCTCATCCCGGCTCTCTCATGGGCCTCACCGACCGCTCAAGGGAAGAGCTTCTTGGCTAGGGCCGCCAGGTTCCTGGCGTGGCTCTCACAGCCGTCCAGGGCCCTCTTGTCGGGCCGTCCGATGGCCGCCGGGCCGTAGTGGTCCCCCTGGTGGTCGCCTCGCAGGACCATCCCGTGGATGAGCAGCGCCTTGAGGATGTCGAGGACGGTCGTCTCGTTGCCGCCGGCGACGTTGGCCGAGGACGAGAAAGCCCCGCCGACCTTGCCCTTCAGCTTGCCGTGGAACTTGACGCTGTCATCGAGGAGCTTTTTAAGCTCCCACGCCATCGTCCCGTAGTAGGTCGGCGACCCCAGGACGATGAGGTCGTAGGCGAGAAGGTCCCGGGCCTCGATCTCCTGGACCTTCTTCAGGTCGGTCTCCAGGCCTTCGGCTTTGAGGACCTCGTCGAAGCGGGCCGCCATTTTCTGGGTATTGCCGGTGCGGGAGTAATAGCCGACGAGCGCTTTGGGCATAGGGTCCCTCCTTCCCGGCACCGATTATGCCAGAGGGGGGCGGGGCCGTCAACGCGGCCGGGCGCTCAGTACTCGAAGGTGATGAGCCCGGTCTTGAGCTTGAGCTGGTTGCGGAGGGTTTCCTTGGTGACCTTCTTGTCCTTCTCGGCCTTGACGGCCTTGAACAGCTCCCAGGTCGTCAGCAAGCCGTTGCCATCCTTCTGGGCCTCTTCGACCTGGGCGGCCGAAAAGGGGTTGTCGCGGAGCTTGGGCTCGACGGCCAGGAAGTAGTTGCCGACCAGGACGGCCTTCATCCGGGTGTTGTCGAACTCCTGCATCCGGCGGCCCTTGTACTTCTGGAGAAGGGCGCACTCGTCGTCGGTGGCCCAGTTCCTGTTGCCCCGCACGAGGACGATGACCAGGCTCTCCTTGCGGAGGCTGATCTCGACGTTCGGCTCGTCGTTGTCGATGAGCCAAGCGTCCTCCTCCTTGCTCCGGATGACGTTCTTCCAGTAGGTGTCGACATCGACGACCTTCACCCAGCCGAGATAGCGGAGGGCGTGGATGACGGCGCCCCTCAGCTCCGGCCCCTCGGCCTTGAGGAGCTTGTGGAACTCGTCCTGCCCCGAGGCCTTGGTCTCGCGGATGAGGCGGTCGATATCGGCCAGGGCCGCCTCGTGGCGGCGCCTTTCTTCGTCCTTCTTGGCCAACAGCTCCTTGAGCTCCGGGAAGACGTAATCCTGACCCTCGATCCAGTCTTGGCCCGGCTCACCGGGGGGGGGATCGGCCAGGGACAGCTTATCCTTCAGGAGATGATCGATGACCTCGACGTTCTTCGGGCCGAACGAGGGCAGGAGCAGGATGTGTCCCTTGCCCTTCCGCAGGAGAAGAGCGACGGGCGCCCCGTCGGCGCTCTTGGCCAGAACATCGAGCGGGCCGTTGGTTGGGGTCTGCTTCTCCCACAGGCCCTCCTCGAGCGTCTCGGGCATCAGGCGGAACGCGCCGGATATGAACGGCCGGAAGCGCTCGAACGGCACGTGGAACAAAGCCCGGGGATTGAAGACCACGGAATCGGCCCGGACGCCGTCCTCGATCCGCAGGCCCGGGATGGGACCGACGATGTTGGTCAGCTGGGGGGTCTCCCCGCCGCCGATGAAGCAGACGACCCGGAGGCCGCCCTTGATCCGTTCGCCGAGCCGCTCTTGGACTTCGCCGTGGAGATCGGAGGGCCCTCTCGGATCGGCGTCCCCGAGCCGGTAGAACACGATGTCGCTCTCGCCGGGGATGTCGAGGGGCTCCTCCTTCCCCGTCCTCCATCCCGTCGAGACGAGCTCGACGTCGTATTTCCTCGAAGTGAGGTAGTCCCGTTCCTGGTCCTCGAAATCGACGAGCAGGATCCTGGCCATGGGCCGTCTCCTTTCATATGCGGGAGGTCCGGCGACCTCGGTTCCGGCCCCATCATGGCCTTCCTCCCTTCTCCCCGTCAATCACCCCAAGGGGTGATTGCCGAGAGGATTTTTCATCGTTTTTGGACCCCGGGCGCGAAGCCGGCGGGTCATCCCCGGCGGCCTCCTCTCTTCGGGACCGGACGGCCCTTGTGAGACCGGATGGTGTTCCTCTGCTGAGAACCGGGGGTATCCCTTTGCCTTTACCGGCCTCCCCATCCCGTGGACAATCCGAGCGGAGCGTGTTACCCTTGGTTCAGCGCCGGCCCGCCCGTACGGCGGTCCGAGCTCCTTCTCAAGGAGGCCACCCATGAAGTTTCGCGCATCGCTCATCGTCCCGGTCATCGCCCTTCTCCTGGCCGCGGCCTGCGACGGCGGTCCGGAGGCGTCCGGGAACGGCTTCAAGTTCTCGTTCTCGTTCTCCGAGGAAATGTCCCGGGAGCCACTCGACGGGCGGCTGCTCCTGCTCGTCTCGGACAACGAGGCGGCCGAGCCCCGGTTCCAGATCAGCGACGGCCCCCGGACCCAGCTCGTCTTCGGCATCGACGTCGACGGCCTGGCGCCGGGCGAAGAGGCCGTCATCGACGCTTCCGCCTTCGGCTACCCGCTGCGGAGCCTGGCCGGGCTGCCGGCCGGCGAATACATCATCCAGGGGCTCCTCCACAAGTACGAGACCTTCCGGCGCTCCGACGGCCACGTCGTCAAGCTGCCCATGGACCGCGGCGAGGGCCAGCATTGGAACCGGGCCCCGGGCAACCTCCTGAGCGAACCGCGCAAGATGCGCATCGACCCGCGAAGCTCCGGGGCCGTCCGCATCGCCCTCGACAGGAAGATCCCGCCCATCCCGGATCCCGAAGACACGAAGTACATCCGCCACGAGCGCATCCAGAGCGAGCTCCTGACCGAGTTCTGGGGCCGGCCCATGCACCTCGGGGCCAACATCCTGCTGCCGGAAGGTTTCGACGAGCACCCCGAGGCCCGCTACCCCCTGGTCATCTTCCACGGGCACTTCCCCTACACCTTCGAAGGCTTCCGGGCGGAGCCCCCCGATCCCGGCCTGAAGCCCGATTACAGCGAGCGCTTCCGGCTCGAGGGCTACAACCGCATCCAGCAGGAGTACGCCCACGAGTTCTACAAGGTTTGGACCGGGAAGGGCTTCCCGCGGGTCCTGCTCATCGAGATCCAACACGCCAATCCCTATTACGACGACTCCTACGCCGTCAACTCGGCCAACCTCGGCCCCTACGGCGACGCCATCGTCCGCGAGCTCATCCCGTATATCGAGAAGAAGTACCGCGGTTTGGGCCAGGGCTGGTCGCGCTTCATGTACGGCGGCTCGACGGGCGGCTGGGAAGCCCTGGCGGCCCAGGTCTTCTACCCCGACGATTTCAACGGCTGCTATGCGGCCTGCCCCGATCCCATCGATTTCCGGGCCTACACGCTGGTCAACATCTACGAGCACGGCAACGCCTACTTCCTCGACAGCCCGTGGAAGCGAACGCCCCGGCCCGGCATGCGCAACTGGCTCGGAGAGGTCAGCTGCACCTTGGAGGAGGTCAATCACCGGGAACTGGCCCTGGGCACGAACTCCCGGTCCGGCGACCAGTGGGACATCTGGCAGGCCGTCTTCAGCCCGGTCGGCGGGGACGGCTACCCCAAGCCCATCTGGGACAAGCTGACGGGAGAGATCGACCGGGAGGTGGCCTCGTACTGGCGCGAGAACTACGACCTCGTCCACATCATGCGACGCGACTGGAAGACGCTCGGCCCCAAGCTCAAGGGCAAGATCCACATCTACGTCGGCGACATGGACAACTACTACCTCAACAACGCCGTCTACCTGGCCGAGGAGTTCCTGGAGAGCACCACGGATCCCTATTACGACGGCGAGGTCGACTACGGCGACCGGGCCGAGCACTGCTGGAACGGCGACCACGACCAGCCGAACGCCATTTCGCGCCTCCGCTACCATCAGATGTTCATTCCCCGGATCGCCCAGCGCATCCTGAAAACGGCGCCCGCGGGAGCGGACCTGACGAGCTGGCGTTACTGAAGGCTCCCTGGTCCGACCCGGCGCCGGGCCGGCCGGGCGGGGACCTCCGCCGCCTTCCATCGTGCGGCGATCTGTGAGACCCGTTGGCACGGGAATTGCAGAATATGAGGCGTGCGACATGACCGGAGCCTCAACCGGCTGGATCCTTCCCTGAGCGCCGTCGCGAACCCGACGAAGTGGCCGGTCAACTATAAATTTCTTTACATAACTAATTTTATAGTTGACAAACTACAAAAATAGTTATATATTAGGAGTGCCATGAAAGAGCTGACCCGAGCCGAAGAGCAGATCATGCATGTCCTCTGGTTCCTCAACGAGGCCTACGTCAAGGACATCATCGAGCGTCTGCCCGAGCCCAAGCCGGCCTACAACACCGTCTCGACCATCGTCCGCATCCTGGAGAAGAAGGGCTTCGTCGGGCACCAGGCGTTCGGCAAGACCCACCGCTACTATCCCCTCGTCGCCAAAGAGGACTACACACAGGCCTTCCTGAAAAGCTTCGTCAAGCACTACTTCGACAACTCGTACCAGGAGCTGGTGTCGTTCTTCGCCAAGGACCGGGACCTCAGCGTCGCCGAGCTCGAGGAGATCCTGACCGCCCTGCGGGAGGAGATCCGGAAGCAGAAGGCGGGAAAAAATGGATGACCTGGCCCTCTACCTCCTGCGTTCGGCGGGCTGCCTGGCCCTGTTCTACGGTTTCTACCGGATCGCGCTGGCCAGGGACAACAACTTCGGGCTCAACCGGGCCTACCTTTTGGGCTCGGCGGTCCTGTCCATGGCCCTTCCCCTCATCCATGTCCCGTCGCCGCTCTTCAAGAGGCTCGTCCCGGCTTCGGCGCTGTCCTTTTCGACGCCGCAGACGTCCGGGGCCCCGGTCACCAGCGCCGGAGGGGGCACCGTCGATGTCCTTCTCGCCGCGTATATCGCCGGGGCCTCGATCCTCCTGGTCCTGTTCCTGGTCAGGATCATCCGTCTCTTCGTCCTCGCCGCCCGCTGCGGCTGCGAGCGCCACCGAGGGCTGAGGGTCGTTCTCTGCGGGCACCCGGGGGAGTCGTTCTCGTTCTTCAACTTCGTCTTCCTCAACAAAGCCAACATCCCGCCCGGCGACCTCGACCGGGTCCTGGCCCACGAGCTGGCCCACGTCCGGCAGCTCCACTCGGCGGACGTCATCCTGACCGAGATCCTGTCCATCGTCCAATGGTTCAATCCTTTTGTATGGCCGTACAAAAGATCGCTGCGCGAAACCCACGAATACCTGGCGGACCGAGCGGCCGTCGCGCAGGGCTGCGGTCTCGCCCGGTATCAACTGCTCATCGTCGAGCAGCATGTGGGCGGAAAGCTGTTCGAGCTGGCGAGCGGCTTCCGAGCATCCCAGATCAAAAGGAGAATCACGATGTTATCCAAGCAGGAATCGAAGGGATTGGCGCGGTGGAAGCCTTTCCTCATCCTGCCCCTGGCACTGGTCCTCGTCCTGGCCTTCGCCGAGGCCCGCCTGGTCGTCCAGGCCGGTCCGGCCGCGGCCCCGGCGACGGTCCAAAGCGGCGCGCAGGAGTCCGGGAAGAGCGCCAAAGCGGGGGCGCAGGCCGAGGATGAGATGATCAAGGCCCTCAAGGAGAAGGCCGCCCAACTCGAGGAGATGAGAGCCAAGAACGGCGAGCTTCTCTCCAAGCTTCAACAGAAGCTCGAAGCGACCTCCGATCCCCAGGCCAAGGCCGAGCTCACGGCCAAGCTCAAAGAGCAGAAGCTCATGTCCCTCGAGCTCAGCGCCAAGGAGCGCATCCTCCAGGTCAAGAAGCTGGAGATGGCCCTGAACAAGGAAGACGACGCGGCCAAGAAGGCCGACATCGAGAAGAAGATGCAGCTGCTCAAGGCCGAAAGCGAGGACTATCTCAAGAAGGTCGAACAGGTCCGCAGCGCCGAGGAAAAGGCCAAGCTGGAGGCCAAGAAGAAGTAACTCGCGACAGAGAGGCGAAGGGGGGGCGGGGCCCGCGAACCCGGCTCCGCCCCTCTCTTCCGCTCGACCTCGCCGGGCGGCCTCCCCGCCAGAGGTGAGGCTTTCGCAGCGAATATCACCCCCCGAACTATGCCGGAAGAGGATGGCTCTGCCGGCGAACCTCCTCTATGATCGGGGCGAGAAATGCTGCGGATCTTTCCCCGGACACCCCGCCAAAGCCCCGGCAAGCCGGACGGCCGGGGCGGACTCCGCCTCTCCCCCTCCCGGCCTGCCCCGGCCCCCGCGCGCATCCCGGAGGAAACCGTATTCCTTGAGGCCGACCGAATGCCCGGGACTGCGGAGATCGGGCCCCCACCGCCCCCCTCCACCCCCGCCGACGAAACGGTCACCCTATGCTCCCCCTCCGTCGAACTTTCTCCGGCCCCCGGCGGCCCCGCCAACGGAAAGAACGGCAACGGCTATTTGAGGCATCTCTTCGACTACGCCCCCGACGCCTACTATCTCAGTGATCTGCGCGGCACGTTCGTCGACGGCAACCTCGAGGCCGAGCGGATGCTGGGATACGAGCGGGAGGAGCTCATCGGAAAGAGCTTCATGGCCGCCGGCCTACTCCCGGCCGCCCAGATCCCCAAGGCCGCCGCGCTGCTGGCCCGCAACGCGTTCGGCAAGGCGACCGGCCCCGACGAGTTCACCCTGCGCCGCAAGGACGGCTCGTTCCTCACGGTCGAGATCCGGACCTTTCCGACGTCCATCAACGGCAAGACCCTCATCCTGGGCATCGCCCGGGACATCACCCGGAGAAAGAAGTACGAAGAGGAGATCTCGGCCTGGGAGAAGCGGTTCGAGCTGGTCATCGCCGCCTCCGGCCAGGTCGTCTACGACTACGACCTGTCGACCGGGCAGATCGTCTGGAGCGGGAGCCTCGAACAGGTCCTCGGCTATGATCGCCGGGAGATGGGCGGCATCGAGGAATGGACCGAGATGATCCATCCCGAGGACAGGCCCGGGGCCGTCCGGCTCCTGGAGGCCGCCGAGCGGGAGCGGTCCGTCTACGACGTCGACTACCGGTTCCGCCACAAGGACGGCGGCTACCGCTGGATCCACGACCGGGGCTTCTTCCTCATCGAGGAGGAACGCAACATCCGTCGGATGATCGGCATGATGCAGGACATCACCGACCGCAAGCAGGCCGGGCTCCTGCAGAGCGCCGTCTATCGCATCGCCCAGGCCGCCGACAGCACCGACACTCTCGACGATCTTTTCAAGTCCGTCCACATGACCGTGGCCACGGTCATGCCGGCGGGCAACTTCTACATCGCCCTCTACGACGAAGGAAAGGACCTCATAAGCTTCCCTTACTTCGTCGACGAGGAGGACGCCCCCCCGTCCCCCCTCAAGCCCGGAAAAGGCCTGACGGAATACGTCCTGCGGACCGGGAAGTCCGTCCTTTGCGACGAGGCCACGGACCTCGAGCTGCGGGGATGCGGCAAGGTCGAGGTCGTCGGGGCCCCGTCGGCCATCTGGCTGGGCGTCCCCCTCATCGTCGACGGGCGGACGATCGGGGTCATGGTCGTCCAGCACTACAGCGATCCGAACGCCTACGGCGACGCCGAGCGCCGGGTCCTCGAATTCGTCTCCTCACAGGTGGCCCGGTCCATCGAGCGCAAGCGGGCCGAGGAGGCCCGGCGCGAGAGCGATCAGCGCATCTCCCATCACGTCCAGCACACCCCGCTAGCGGCCATCGAGTGGGATACCTCTTTCCGGGTCCTGCAGTGGAACCCCGCGGCCGAGAGGATCTTCGGCTTCTCGGCGGAGGAGGCCCGGGGGCGGCACGCGTCGTTCATCGTCCCCGACGCCTACCGGGAGCACGTCGACCATATCTGGAGCGGTCTGCTGTCCCGTACGGGCGGCGAGCGCAGCACCAACGAGAACGTCACCAAGGACGGGCGGACGATCTTCTGCGAATGGTACAACACCCCGTTGGTCGACCCCCGGGGGCAGGTCGTCGGGGTGGCCTCGATGGCCCAGGATGTCACTACCCGCAAGCAGGCCGAGGAGGCCCTGCGCGACAGTGAGGAGCTGTACCGCAAGCTGGTGGCCTCCATCCCCGACATGATCATCCGCGCCGACCTCAAGGGCGACATCATCTTCGCCAACCGGGTCGCCGTCCGGCTGAGCGGGTTCGACAGCATGGAATCTTTCGTCGGGCGCAATATCATGTCGTTCGTCGCCCCCGAGGACCGGGAGAAGGCGGCCAAGACCTGGAAGGAGATGTTCGAGCGCCGCATACCTCCCCAGGAGATCGGCCTGGCTTTCGCGGGCAAGGGGGTCATCCGGTTCGAGATCGACGGGTCCGTCCTCCGCAGCGTGGAGGGACACCCCTACGGGGTCGTCTTCGTCTGCCGCGACATCACCGAGCGCAAGCTGGCCGAGGAGAGTCTCCGCATGGGGCTCGACAAGCTGCAGCAGACCTTGAAATCGTCCATCGACTCCCTGGCCTCGGCCATCGAGATGAGGGACCCTTACACGGCTGGCCACCAGCAGCGCGTGACGCACCTGGCCAGGGCCATCGCCGAGGAGATGGGCATCGACGGCCAGCGGCTGGAGGCCATCGAGGTCGCCGGCGTCATCCACGATATCGGCAAGCTCTACGTGCCCGCCGAGATCCTCAGCAAGCCCACCAAGCTGACCGAGATCGAGTACGCCCTCATCAAGATGCACGCTCAGGCCGGCTACACCATCCTCAGCAAGATCGACTTCCCCTGGCCTATCGCCGATATCGTCCACCAGCACCACGAATACCTCAACGGTTCGGGCTATCCCCAAGGGCTGCAAGGGAAAGACATCCTGCTCGAGGCCCGGATCCTGTGTGTCGCCGATGTCGTCGAGGCCATGTCCTCCCACCGACCCTACCGGCCTGCCCTAGGCATCCAGTCGGCGCTCGACGAGATCGCCCAGAAGCGGGGCATCCTCTACGACCGCGAGGTCGTCGACGCCTGCTTGAAGCTCTTCCGCGAAAAACGGTTCAAATTCGACTGACGGTGCCTTGGCTGACGCAACTTACACATATTAAACAATATGACGCGTCAGGAAGGCCCCTTATCGGGCCTTAATGGGCTTTTTCAGCCCTGGAAAAGGCCCCTTGTCGTCCCTTGCCTATCCCTAGAGGCGCGCCCAGGCCGGCGGCTCGCCCGGCGCGGGACGGCGCCCGTAGAAGACGTCGTCGAGCCGGACAGCCGCCCGCCGGAAAAGGGCCGACCGGCGCACGCCCCAGCGGACGGCGTTGTGGAACAGGTTGTCGGCGTGCGAGTAGGGGCATACGGCCACGCACCGCGCGCAATCGGTCCCGACGACGTTCCAGTAACGGAAACAGGCGTCGTGGTCGATGCGCCACCTCCGGACGCCCTCCGGCCCCTCGGACCGCCCGCCGTCCGGGATGGCCCCGGCGGGGCAGTTGTCGGCGCACTTGCGGCAACGCTCGCAGAAATCGATGACCGTCGCGTCCCGCCCCGGGCCGTCGGGAACGAGCTCGAGCGGGGTGGTCACGATCCCGAGCCGCACGCGCGGCCCGAGGCGCGGGGTCATCAGCAGCCCCAGCCGCCCGATCTCGCCCAGTCCCGCGTCCCTCGCGACGAGCGGCGCGACGACCCGGTAGCTTCCGTCGATATGGGCCCGCGCCGGATAGCCCATCTTCCGAACCGCCGCGGCCAGCTGAACGGCGATCCTGGCCGCTTCGACGTACTGGCGCCCCGACTCCATGACGGCCGGCGCACGGGGCGCGGCCCTCGTCATCCGCAGGTCCATCTCGACCGTAAAGGCTATCGCGTACCCCGGCTCGAAGGGGATCTCCTCCCCGTACCGGCTGAAGTCCCGCCCGATATGGGAATAGACATGGTAGGGCCGGAGCTTCGTGACCCCGGCGGCGCTCGCACCGTAATAGAGAGCCAGCGCCTTCACATATTCTGACGCCCTGGCCGGTCCGATCTCCAGCTTTATCTCCGCCACGGGACCGTCCACAGCGCCGCGCAACGCTTCGGTCAGGAAAAAGCTGCCCTCGGGCGAGGAGAAAAGGAACGGCTCCGCCAAGGATCCCTCGAAGGACAGCAGCCCCGGCAGCGTCCGGATCGCATCGTCGACGGCCTTCTTCTCCGGCCGCATCGCGTAGTAAGAACCGTACTCCGCGCTCCCGGGCTTCAATCGGATGCGCGAGAAAGGGATGTCCCGCTCGTCATACCGTCCGATGGGGGCGTCTTCGGGCAATTCGTTCCACCGTGGCAAAAACACTGAATGATCGCCGGGGGCCTCAAACCCGCCGCCGTCGGTCCCTCAGGCGGCCTCGTCGACGAGCGTGATCCCCTTGAACTTGGCGAACGCTCTCATCTCCCTTGTGATGTCCCCGTAACAGGTCTGACGGTGGAGCCCCTGCGTCCAGGTCCTCCAGAGCCGCGAGAGGTCCCCGTCGACGCGGACGGCGATCTTGGTCCGGCAGCCGCGGTCGTGCTCCAGCCCCACGGGGGCCTCGACGATCTCCCCCGTGAAATACTGGATGCGGTCCATCCCGACGAGGATGGCCTGGGTGACCTTCTGGCCGACGCGCATTTCGACCTGGGGGACGACGCCCTCTTCCCTTTCCATGACCGTGCGCAGCTTGTAGGGATGGCCGGGCTCGGCCGGGCCGTCCATGTGGGTCGTCCCCATACAATGGGCCAGGATGATCGTGTTCCGCCCTTCGTCGACCGTGGGGTCGCTGATGAATCCCGGCCGGCCCGACAGTCCTTGGAAGATGATGTGGGTCATGGCCGAGCGCAGGTCGGACTCGCAGATACCGCCCCAGCCCAGGTTATTGAGGCGCGACAGGCCGACGCACGGATAAGCCGGCAGGGTGATGGTCTTGTCCCACATCGAGCCGTAGCAGTCGATGGCCATGACGGTGGCCCTCTCCTCGTCGAGGATCCGCTCCAGCGCCAGGGCCAGCCGGCACGAACGATAGACATCGTCCTTCGACGGCTCGACGAGCTTGTCCGCGCCGCGCAGCCAGCGGTCGGTCTCGGCCCGGGCGGCGGCCTCCCCCACGGCCTCGTAGGCCCTCAGGACGCGGCCGCGGTCGAGCCGGACGATCTCCGTCCCGAATTTCTCTCGGGCCGAACCGGCGTAATCCTCGAAGGGCCGGGTCGTCAGGTTGAGGACCTTGGCCTCCCGGAGATGATGGATGGCCCGAAACGGCCGGACGGCGAACGCCAGCTGGTCGTAGTCGCTGGTCAGGAGGCACTCCGCCAGAGCCCCCTTCTCTTGGCCCAGAAGGCCGCCGTAACCGGTCCATTCGTGTCCGGAATACGGGGCGGCGAAGATCATTGTCGGCTTCCCTTCGCCGAGCACGGCGTCGAGGATGGGACCGATCCAGATCGTTAGATGGATGGCCAGGATGCCGTCCACGTCCTTCAGGCTGTCTTTCAGGGCCCCGATCTCCTCGGGAGAGCTGACCAGCCTGTCCACAACGAAATCGACGTCGGCGAACTCGTCCTTGAGCCGGGCGAAATGCGACTCGTAAAAGGCCACTTCCCGGGCCAGGTCGAGCGATGGCTTGGGCCAGTGAGGCCCGGGTTTGCCCATGTAGATCTTGGCGACCTTGACTTTGGTTCCCCGGCAGCCGGGGCTGACGAGCTTCGCGCCCTCCCCCCCCGCGTTGGCGGAGCCTGTCCATGGGAAAAGACCCGGCCGGGCCGCGCAGATCGCGCCTCCGGCCGCCGACAGCTTCAGGAATTCGCGACGATCGATAGAACCCATGTCGACCTCCTCACTTCCAGTCCGTCAGGATGAATCCGACCCCGATGCGGTTGACGCGGTGGTCGTAGTCGATGAGGCTCTCGCCGTAGCCCATGAAGTACTGGACGTAGCCGCCGAGCTGGGCGAACAGGGGGAAGCTCCACTCGAGTTGAACGGCCCCCCGGTTCTCGCCGAAATCCAAGTTGTTGCGGAACATGACGCCGAGCCGGTGGCTTTTCAGGAAGTAATAAACCCAGAGCTCCCCGTATCCCATGTACGTGTCGATGCCGGGATTATCGTCCTCTTCGACGGTCTCGGGGATCCTGTACCAGCCTTTGAGCAGCAGCGAAAGATCGCCCCTCTCGATGCCGATATTGGCCACCAGGCGGTTCCAGCTCCGGGACAAGGGCTCCGACTGACCGTTCGACTGGTGGTTGATCCCGACCTGGAGGAAGCGGACCCTTAGGCCGAGGACACTGAAGCGCGTCCGGAAGTTGACGAGGACCTCGGGCTCGTAATTCGTGTCGCGGAAGGGCGAGCTGTCGTCAAAATTGTAGAGCTGCCAGAAGGAGCGCTGGGTGTAAGCGAACCACAGGTCCACCGGCTGCCCGAGCATGTCCTGCCAGAGCTTGGCCTTGAAGCTCAGCTGGAAGGTGACCTCGGGCTTGACGAGCGTCTTGGCCGGATCGACCGCTTGGAAGGGGGCCGGGTTGGGCAGTTCGTTGAACGAGAACACAAGCGCATGGTTCGACCGGTGGAAAGTGATGGACGGTTTACCGGCCCGGGTTTCCTTGTCCAGGTGCCAGAGCTCGGTGAAATAGGACGGCTTCTCCTGGCCGGCGGGGCCGGCCGCAAGCTCTCCGACGGCCACAGGCGTCAACAAGAAAACGACGGCCAGGACGGTTGCGGTCTTCTTTGGCGATGTCAAGGGGAACCTGCCTTTCATCCGGGGCGGACCCGGAGGACCCTATTCGGCGGCGGCCGGCGGTGCGGCCTTCTTCTCGGGCTTGGGCTTCTTTTCCTTGGCCCCTTCCTGGCCCTTCTTGGGCTTGCCGGGCTTTTCGGCCTTGCCGGCCTTTTCGGCTTTTCCCTCCCGGCGGCCCGAGGCGGCCTTTTCGGCCTTGGCCTTGGCGGCGTCCTCGATCCTTTTCTCGTTGTCGGCGAGGCTCTTCAGTCGCACATTCACGGCCTTGATGGCGGCCCGGGCCTTGCGGACGAGGGGGTCCCTGTCGGCCTTGGCGGGGTCCTTCCCCTGGCCCGAAAGGAAGGCCATCCTGTCGTTCAGCTCCCTCTCGGCTCTCTCTTTCTGGCGCAGGAGCACCTGCTTGCGGTTCATTCCCATGTCTTACTCCTCTGTTCGTTCCGCCGGTCCTCGCCGGACGGCCATCAACTTTACCAAGATTCCCGGGAAAAAGCCACCGCCCGGCTCAATCCACTTTCTTGAGGACGGGCGGCGGGTCCGGCCTGTCCCCCTTGATGAAGATCGCCATGCGGACATACCTGCGGTCGGAGGCGTCGAGCGGGGCCTCCCCTTCGTAATCGTGCCAGCGGCCCAGGAATTCCGCGACGGGTATGAAGCCCCGCGACCCGAGCAGGGAGGGGTCCTCGAAATAGAGGTTGTGTTCGTCCATGCCCAGCAAGACCATGTAGTGACCGTCCTCCCAGGTTTCCGTCCAGGGAACTTCGTCGCTCTCGCGCCACGCTTGGAGGTCGACGATGACCGTCTCCCCGCCCGACAGAGCGGCTTCGAGATCCTCCAGAGCGAGGCCCTCCCGAAGCTCGGCCCGGAGCCCGTATTCGCGGGCCACGCGGATGATATCCTCGGGATGGGTGCCCTGTTCCGGCGTCGTCCCCAGCTTCTCCGTGAGCCGGTCTTCCCGTTCCTGGGCCCCCCAATAGGCCAGGACGGACTGCAGGGCCGCCGCCCCGCAGGAGTAACCGGTGCTCTGACGCACCATGGGGACGCCCGCGAAGAGACCGACCACCGTAGCCGCCGCTCCGGAGCCGCCGGCCGCGTAGGAAGCGCCCGCCGGCGGCGCGGAGCCGGCCGTTTCGATGCGTCCGAGGAGGAATCCCAGGGCGAGAGCGGCGAGCAGGCCGAAGACGGCCAAGGGCAAAGAGACTTTGGGCGCGTATCTCATGGGAACCTCTCTTCGATCGAGCCCATCTTGCCCGGGCCGGCCGGGCCTGTCAAGGGCGCCGGGGACCACTCAGAAGACGGCCCTTCTTGGCGTAGGCCTCGAGGATCGGGGCGATGTACGGCGGGTGGACCAGGGCCGCATCGAACGGGTCGTAGGGTTGCAGGCTCATGCGGCCGCGGCCGTTCCTGCCGTCGGCGCCGCTGGCCTCCGCTGGCGCGCCCAGCTCGTTAAAGGAGGTCATGAACAACGGCACGCGGTCCCGGCTGACGCATGTGATCACGCCCTGGACCGGCCGGCCCTTCTCGGCCATCAGGTCGATCAGCGTGAAATGGTTCTCCTTCGTCGCCAGCGGCTGCCGGGCCCTCGGTTCCAGGTAGTTCCTTTGCCCCCCTCCGCCGGAGACGACCATCACCGTGCCTTCATGGAGCGTCTGGTGATGCCTGTGCCAATGACCGAAAAAGGCCAGAGGGACACGGTAGCGTTCGAGGAGCTCGAGCATCCTGGCCTCGTTCCGCTGCCTGCGGGCGAAAAGGGCGTAGACGCCGCGGAACGAACCTTCAAAGGCCCCAACGGGGAATTCGTGGGTGAAGAACAGCTTCTTCGAGGGGCCCGGGCCGCGAAGCCTGTCCTCGAGCCAAGCCAGGCGCGGGCCGGTCATCCCCAGCTCGTCGGAGCCCATGAAGATGAAACGCACGTCCTCGAGGTCGAAGAAGAAGTCCCGTTCTCCGAAGACCGCCTCGACGACCCGGCGCACCCCGCCGTGGGCCTCGTGGTTGCCCCTGACGTGGATGATGGGGTGCGGATAGCCCTTGATCGCGTCGAGGTAAAAACTGCAGTTCTCGAGCCTGTTGGCGACGAAGTCGCCGAGGTTGACGATGAACACGGGGACCGGCTCCAGGGCCGAGACGGCGGCCAGCATCTCCCGGTAGGCGCGGTTATTATCGGAGAGGGTGTCGCCGATGACAACGAACCGAAGCCACGGGCCCCGCTCGGGATCCCGCCGCCCCGCTATCCGCCGGATGGCCTGGCCGTTCGAATCGATGATCCCGTCCAGACCTTCGCGGACGGCGGACGGGTCCGGCCTTCCGAGAAGGTCCACATAGGTCCGGCTTTTGCCGGCATAGGTGCAGGCCCCGACGCCCAGCGCCGCCGCCAGCATCAGTCCCAAGCCGGTCTTCAGGTGCGTTTTTATGGTCGCTCCCTTCAATCAAATGATAGGCGGGTGGCGGGGGGATGTCAAACGGGGCCGGGGTGTGCCGGGACGGCTCTCGGCGACGGCCGGCTCCTTGACACCCGGCCGGGGCCGGGGATATGCTCGGCCCGTGAGGAGGGCGGAATGATCGACCGGTTCAGGACGGGCGGGGCCCGGCGCGGGGCCTCGATGCCAACCTCGGGACGCGGGCCCATCGCGCGATCCTTGGCCGTCGCGATCCTGGTTCTCTGTTGGGGCGCACCGGCCCTGTCGCCGCGATCCCCGAGCTCCGGGGGGGCCTACGACGTAAGCGAGGCCATGATCCCCATGCGCGACGGCGTGAGGCTCCACACCCTGATCTACGCGCCGAAGGACGCGGCCGTCCCCCTGCCCATCATCCTCAGCCGGACCCCCTACGGCATCGCCGGATCGGCCCGGCGCCTCGAGGGCGCCTACAAGGAGCTCGCGGACGACGGCTACATCTTCGCTTTCCAGGACATCCGCGGCCGATACAAGTCGGAAGGATCCTTCGTCATGATCCGCCCGGCGCGCGACCGGAACGTTCCCCTCTCGTTCGACGAAGCATCCGACGCCTACGACACGATCGAATGGCTGGTGGCCAACGTCCCGCGGAACAACGGGCGGGTCGGCATGCTGGGGGTCTCCTATGACGGCTGGCTGACGGCCATGACCCTTCTCGAACCCCATCCGGCCCTCAAAGCCGTTTCCCCTCAGGCGCCGCCGGCCGACATGTGGCTCGGCGACGACTTCTTCCACAACGGGGCCTTCCGGCTGAGCTACGGGTTCGAATACGCCACCCGGATGGAGACCTCCAAGGAGCAGGCCGCCTTCGAGTTCGACCGCTACGACACGTTCGAGTGGTATCTGGCCCTCGGCCCGTTGTCGAACGTCAACGCCCGCTACCTCAAGGGGGCCATCCCGACCTGGAACGACTTCGTGGCCCATCCCGCCTATGACGAGTTCTGGAAAAAGCAGACCCTGGTCCCCCATCTCACGGGCGTGCCGGTGCCGGTCCTCAACGTCGCCGGCTGGTGGGACCAGGAAGACTTCTACGGACCGCTCCGGATCTACGAGGTCCTCGAGAGCCGCGACGACAAGGGGCTCAACTACCTCGTGGCCGGCCCCTGGAACCACGGCGGCTGGAACCGGAGCGAGGGGACGAGCCTGGGGGCCATCGAGTTCGGCAGCCCGACGAGCCGGTATTTCCGGGAGAGGATCCAGGCGCCCTGGTTCTCCCACTTCCTCAAAGGCTCCGGGACGAAGCCGGCCGTCGAGGCCTGGACGTTCGAGGTCGGCACGAACGAATGGCGGACCTGGGCCGGCTGGCCGCCGCTGCAGGACGCCGATGACAGGAAGCTCTATCTTCGGGACGGAGGCCGGCTGTCCTTCGAGCCGCCCGCCGAGACGGGCGTCGCGGCCGCCGACAGCTACATTTCGGACCCCGACCATCCCGTCCCCTACCGTCATCGCCCCATCGAGGCCACCTACTTCCCGGCCGGTTCGGGATGGTCGACCTGGCTCGTCCAGGACCAGCGCTTCGTGGACGACCGCCCCGACGTCCTGAGCTGGGAAACGGCCCCCCTGACGGAGGACCTCACTCTGGCCGGAAAGATCGAGGCCCGCCTGTTCGCCTCGACGACGGGCAGCGACAGCGACTGGGTCGTCAAGCTCATCGACGTCTATCCCGAGAAAATGCCGGGCGCTTGGAAGCTGGCCGGCTATCAGCTGATGGTCGCCAACGAGGTCTTCCGGGGACGCTACCGGAAGAGCTTCGAGCGGCCGGAGCCCGTCCCTCCCAACGAGATCGTCGCCTACACGATCGATCTCCATTCCCAGAACTACCGCTTCAAGAAGGGCCACCGGATCATGGTCCAGGTCCAGAGCACCTGGTTCCCCCTCATTGACCGGAACCCTCAGACCTTCGTCCCCAACATCTTCGAGGCCACAGAAGAGGATTTCCAGGCGGCCGTCCAGCGTATCCATCGCTCGGCGTCGCATCCCTCGCACCTCGTCCTGCCCGTCGTCCGGGACTAAGCCCGATCCGGGAACTTTTACTGCTCCGCCTTCGTCTTCTATATCGGACAGCGGGCGTCCGATAGCGGACACTTTTTGTGATCCGGCGGGCGCCGGTCCGGAGCGGAAGAAGGGCCTCCGGTTTGGCACAAAATCCGCTGTGTTTCAACAGGGAGAAAGAGCAAAACATCAACATAAAGCGGCCGGGTATCGCCACGCCGGAGCCGCCCGAAGACCGGCGGCAACGGCGGATGGTGTTCGAGGCCGGAAAGGAGACGGATGATGAAGAAAGCGCTATGGGCCCTCCTGGTCCTGACGGTCGCCCTGCTCGCCTTGGTCGGCGCGGCCTTCGCTCAGGGCACGTCCGGCATCGTCGGGACCTGGGCCGGCCATACGTTCGTCGGAGGGGGATACCGGGCCGAGTTCATCCTCACAGTGGACAAGGGGGCCGAGGGCCTGACGGCCAAGATCGGCAGCGAAACGGGCGAGATGCCCGAGATGCTCTGCCGCAACGTTGCCTTCGCCGCGGACAAGCTGACCTTCGACGTCGATTATCCCGAGGGAATGGAGATCGTCCTGATCAGCGTCAGCCTCACCCTGGACGGCGACAGCCTGAAGGGCGCCTGGGCCAATCCGAACGGCGAGACCGACGTCATCGAGCTCGCTCGCAGGAAGTAGCTCCGCCGGCGGCGCGCGGCGCTCCCGGTCACGATCGTGCGCGGCGGGCCTCGATGGCCTCGGGCGGCCCGGGGACGCGCAGCTCGAGCTTGGCCCCCGGCTCTTTCCCCATGGCGGAGAACCGGCAGTCGAAAGAGAGCGTGTGACGCCCCGCGCCCACCCTCATGAAGGCCGGATCGATGTCGATCTTGCCCCTTCGATGAAGCGACGCGTCCCGGACCCAGATCGTGCTTCCCCCGTCATACCGTAGCGACTCCCCGGCGGCCAAGGAGACGGTCAGGGCCGTCTCCGGCCCGCCGTCGATCGCCATCCGGATCCCCGAGAGGACCGCTTCCTGGGCGGTCAGGATGAATCCGACGACGGCCTCTCCGGCGGGGCTCTCGAAAGAGAAGATCGAGCGGCGCGGTTCCCCCGGTTGCCTGTCCCGCTCCTCGTGGCGGAACTTCAAAGACAGGACCTGGCGCAGGTCCCAGCGGCCCTCGCCCATCCTTTCCAGCTCGAACTCGTTGGCGATGTCCTTCATCCGCTCTTTCTGACCGGCCGTGAAAGCGCCGGACAGGCGGGCCCTCTCCCACTCCCCGACGAGGTCGAGGATCTCGGCGGCCTGCCCGTTGGCCATGAGCGCCTTCTCGCCGGCGACCAGGGCGTACCCGGCGTCGAACGCGGCCGAACGGGCCAGCATCCACTCGATGTCCTCGACCGGCGTGTCCTCCCGCAGGCTGAACCAGCCCAGCATGCCCGGCATCAGGTTGCGCTCGAAGTAAGCCTGGTTCTTGAGGCGGTATTCGGTCTGGCTCTCGCGGAAGCCCGCGTACCACGGCTCGCCCCAGTTCATGCGGCTGTAGATGTGCCAGAAATAGTGGGACGTCCGGCTGGCATCGATGATCGCATGCCGCTTGATGTCGTCCGACAGCCGGTCCCACCAGGCCTTGGTGAACAGGATCTCGCCGTAGTTGCCCATGCCGGTCGACCGGTTACCCTCCAGGCCGTCGAAGGAGATCTGGCGCAGGCCGCAGGCGTTGAACAGCTCGGCGAGGCGGCACGCGACCTCGGCGCCCAGTTCGGCGTCGGTCAAGAAGACCTGGTAGGCGTGGTCGGCCAGCTTGCTGACGGCGCTCCCGCTCGCGTGAGCGGCGGCCTTCGTCCCCCAGGCGCCCCGCTGGCAATTCAGGAGCCTCCATGGCGGCGAGCCGGTGACCCTTTCATAGCGGACGAGCTCCCGACCGACCATCGCCGTGCGCAAGTGATCGTTGCCGCTCGGGACGAAAAAGTCGGGCGATCCGATGGCGATCTCGGTCTGGGCGGCGTCGACATCCTCCGCGAGGACCGAGCCGCCGACCTTGGCCAGCCTGGCGTCCGGCACCGGCGTCACATAGGGGTCGTCGGTCGTGATGAAATTGGAGAGGGTGTGGACCCCCACGAAGATGCCTTCTTTTTCGGCCTTCTCGACGCACCTCCGAAGCCCTTCCCAGCCGTTCGGAAAGGCTACGGGATCGAGCTCGAAATGGCCCCAGCTCTTGAACGGCCCCGAGTGATACAGGTAGCGCAGCCCCGCCTTTTTCGCGTATTCGACGGCCTGCCCGATGGTCCTCTCGGAGAAATCGTGGATGAGGTAGGCGGCCGAGGCGGACGGCGCCGTCTTGCCCCACACGCCGTCGATCATCGGATGGGGCAGCCCCTCCGCGAGCTCGATCCGGCCCAGGGTCTCGAGCGCCCGGTCCTCCGGGCATCCGAACAGGGCGATCTTCGAGCCGACGACGCCGCCGTCCGCGAAGACCGGCGACACGTATCTCTCATGGCCCCAATTGGCGACGACCCGTTCCCTGGAGCGGTTGCGGCAGTAGGCCTGCAGCGCGCTTCCGTAGGCTTCGGGCTTGGCGGCCTCGACCCGGTACAGGACCTCGCGCTTGTTCTCTTCGCTGAGGTCGGAATAGTCGTCCTGCTCAAAGATGTCGAATTGGGGCATGCAGTCGTTGTCGGTCCAGGGAAAGCCGCCGAGGGTCTTCGGGTTCAAGGCCTGCAGGCCGATGGCGAACTCCTCGTCCCGGACGACGCCGACCGTTTCGCCGATGGTCTTCCCGATGCGCGTCGGGAAAGGCCCCCAGACGATCAGATCGACATCGTCGGGACGGCTGAGCTCCGTCAGCTCGAACGTCACGTGCGTCCGGCTTCGGCGGATCGCGATCGCGGCCTCAAGCCCGCCATCGAACCGGAGAGTCAGGACCCCTTCCCCGAAGGCCGCCGAGACCGGCGGCCGCAGCCGACCTTGGACCCGGCACGACAGCAAAGGAGAGTCCGCCTCCCCGGCCAGATGATCGCGCCGACGCTCCAGGTCCGTCAATTCCGTGAGGCGCCCCCTGGCGTCGAGGCCGACCTGGAAATGGTCCGTCCGCAACCGAACGACCGGCCTGTCTTGGGCGCAGGCCGCCAGCCCGGCGGCGAGAAGGATGGCCAGATGCTTCCCGCGTTTCATGATCGACCCCCGGCGTTGAGATCCATACTCGTCCACTTCGATCGATGACATCTTCCTTTGCCGAACCGTCCCGGAGGCTGTTCCTCGATCCGGCGAGGGCCGGGCCGGCCTGGCCCGAACGGCGCGCCCCGAAGGCTGACCGTCAATCGGGAGGAGAGTTTTCCCAGCAGGGAGCAGGGAGCTCGAAACCATCGCCGCCGCCCTCGAGCTCCGCCCGGCAGAACCGCGGCGCGGTCCATTTGGGGAAGGCCTGTTCGATCAACGGGCTCGATCCCTCCGGCGTCTCCCGGAGAGAACCGATCCTCTGCTCCCAGAGGCGTCTCCGGAGCTTCCTCCCGTCGGTCATCAGCAAAAGGAAGTACACGGGGATGATGAGGCCGCAAACGCCGGCCACGATGAGAAGGTTCATCTGTCCGTCCTTTTCCTCAGGCCCCGCAGATCTTCTCCTCCGAATCGAGCTTCCTTGGCTTTTGTCGGCTACTGCTTGCGCGATGAAAGCCTGGAAAATATTCCATTGCCCGGCTCCATTGTCAAGCTCAATTTGCCGAATTTTTCGGGCGAACGGCACGCACCACTACCACTGGGGCCCCCGACGGAAGTGCCGCCATAAATTGTGCGGCGCGGATCCCCGCTCAAGTTCGAAGCGATCGCCCTGTTATCACCGTTCGCCACCCGGGGGGCCGCCTTCCCCGGTTGACCCGCCCCGGCTCCGGTGCTATCCTCTGAGGGCGCGGCCGGCGACAGGATCGAGGCCGCGGAGCATCGCGATTCCCACGAGGAGGTATCCATGACAATCCGCCGAACGATCGTTCCCGGGGCCTTGCTGTTCGTCCTCCTGGCCTTCCTCACGGCCGGCCCGGCTGCCAGCGTCCAGGAACCGGCCGGCCGGACATACGGTCCTTCCGGCGAGCCCGAAGGTTGCACGGTCATCATGGTCGGCAAGAAGGCCTCGACCGACGGCTCGGTCATGACCACGCACACCTGCGACTGCGGCCTGTGCGACTGGACCTGGCGCTACGTTCCCGCGGCCGAGCACGCGCCGGGGTCGACCCGCAAGATCCACCACATCAACCAGTTCGGTACCTGGCCGCCCGACGACGGCCTGAAATGGGAGGCCGTCAAGCGGACCGTGGTCATGGAGATCCCCGAGGTCCCCCGGACCCGGGCCTACGTCCACGGGGATTTCGGCTACATGAACGACGCCCAGGTGGCCATCGGCGAATCGACCGTCGGCTGCCGGCCGAGGATGGAGAATCCCACCCCGGCGGCCAAGTTCGACATCACCATGCTGACCCTCATCGCCATGGAGCGGGCCTCGACGGCCCGCGAGGCCATCCGCATCATGGGCGAGCTCGGCGAGCGATACGGATACGGGCACACGGACACCGGCGAAATGCTGGCCCTGGCCGACCCGAACGAGGTCTGGGTGTTCGAGATCATGCCCGTCGGCCCCCTGTGGACCCCGGAGAGCGGCAAGCCCGGAGCGGTCTGGGCGGCCCAGCGCGTCCCCGACGACCACGTCTCCGTCTGCCCCAACGAATCGCGCATCGGCGAGATCGATCTCAAGAACCCCGATTTCTTCATGGCCTCGCCCAACGTCGTCCAGCTGGCCGTCGACATGGGCTTCTACGATCCCAAGAGCGGCCAGCCCTTCAACTGGAAGAAGGCCTACAACCCGACCGACGTCAGCGCCGCGAACACCGACGGGGCCCGGGTCCGCCTCTGGCGGTTCATGGACCTCGCGGCCCCCTCGAAGAAGTTCAGCCCGGAGACGTTGAACGAGGACTTCCCGTTCTCGGTCAAGCCCGACAAGAAGCTCTCGGTGCGGGACGTCATGGCCATGACCCGCGACCGGAACGAGGGGACGCCCTATTGGCCGGCCCGGGGCATCCAGGGCGGGCCGTTCCAGAACCCGAACTACCTCCCCTACGGTTTCGAGCTCGACGGCAAGCGCTACAGCATGCCCCGGGTCATCAGCGTCAACCGGGCCGAGTACGTCACCGTCACCCAGAGCCGGAGCTGGCTGCCCGACCCCATCGGCGGCATCGTCTGGCTGGCCTGGGGGGCCCAGGACACGTCCTGCTTCATGCCCCTCTACGCCGGCATGACCCGGCTGCCGCGCTCGTTCGAGATCGGCGACCACTGGCACTTCGACCGGGCCTCGGCCCGCTGGGCCTTCGATTACGTGGATTTCCACACCCAGGTCGCCTACAACCTGGCCATCGAGGACGTCCGAGCCGCCCAGAGGGCCTACGAGGATTCGGCCATCGACAGGACGGAGCTCATCGACAAGGCCGCCCTCGACCTTCACAAGAAGGACCCGGCCAAGGCCATCGCGTTCCTCAACGATTACTGCCTGTCGAACATCGAGCATGTCCTGGCCGCCTGGTGGCAGCTCGGCGACGACCTGCTTGTCAAGTACAATCACATGTGGGTCTACGACAAGGCCGCCCGCAAGAGGTCCCCGCTGACATTCCCCGACTGGTGGCTCAAGCTGCTCGTCGAGTACAACCAGCTGACCCCTCAGCCGGCCGCGAAAAAGTAGGGTCCGGGCGGCGGCCGGGAGGCGGCCGGTCCGGGCGTTCTACTCCTGCTTGACGAGGACCGGCTTGCCCAGGCCCAAATCCGCTAGGGGCTTCATCTGGGTGGCGGCGTCGCCCACGACCACGTAGAACATCCGGCCGGGATCGACATAGCGCCGGGCCAACTCCTTGTGCTGGTCCAAAGTCAGGGCCTTGACGAAGGCCTCCTGCCGCTTGACATAGTCATCGGGGTAGCCGTAGAGAGCGATGTCGTCCAGCATGGACATCAGGCTGCCCAGGGTCTCGAATCCCAAGGCGTTGGCCTTGATCAGGGCGGACTTCGTGAAGGCCAGGTCCTCCTCCGAGATCCCCTCACGGTAGTTCAGCATCAGGTCCCTGAAGATCTCGACGGATTCCCGGGTGGCCGTGCCCTGGACCTGGGACGAGGCCGAGAAGATGCCGGTGTCCGCGTAGCCGGAGAAACCCGTCCTCGCGCCGTAGGTGTATCCTTTCTCCTCCCGCAGGACGAGGTTGACGAAGCCGTTGAAGCTGCCGCCCAGCTTGTAGTTCATGACGGTGGCCGGGAAGAAATCGGGGTCCTTGGCCGACAGGGCCGGCGCGCCGATGTTGATGACCGATTGGCGGGCCCCCGGGGTGTCCACGAAATGGATCACCGACTTGGCCGGAGGGGCGGGCGCGGGATATTCGGGGAAGACGACATCCTTGGCGGCCCACTTGCCTTCCAGGGCCTTGAACGCGGCCACGGCCTCCGCCGGGGAGACGTCCCCGACGACGGTGACATAGCTGACGGACGGCGAGAAATTCCTCTCGTAATAGCTCTTGAGGTCTTCGAGGGTGATGGCCTCCACCGATGCGGCGGTCCCGGTCACGGGACGCCCGTAGATGTGGTCATCGCCGAACACGAGACGGCCGAAAACGAGCTGGGCGATGCCGGTGGGCTGGGCCTTGCTCTGATTGATCCTCTCGATGGTCTGCTTCTTGACCCGCTCGAACTCCTTCTCGTCCCAGCGGGGCTCGAGCAGGATCTCCTCGACCAGCTGATAGACCTGGCCGAACTTGGCGGCCAGGCCGTTGGCCATGATCCTGATGGATTCCCGATCGGCCATCACCCGGATGCTGGCCCCCAGGTCGTCGATGGCCTCTTCGAGCTCGACGGGCGTCTTGGCCTTGGTCCCCTCCATCAGCATGTCGCTGATGAGATTGGCCACTCCGGGCTTCTCCAGGTCGTCCAGCCGCTGCCCGCCCCTGAGGACCAGGGAGAACTGGACGAGCGGCAACTCGGTGTGCTCGATCCCGTAGACCTTGAGGCCGTTGGACAGATCGTCCTTCCACACGGACGGCAGGGTGATCTCCGGGTCGGGCCCGATGGCAGGCGGCACGCTGCGGTCGAAGGAGGTCGGCAGCGGCTCCACTTTGTACTCCTCGACGGGCCTTTCGGCGGCGATCTTCTCGGCCTTGGCGGCTTCCTCGACGATGGTGAACGGCTCGGAGCCCTCGACGATCAGGTCAAGCTGCCCCTTGGGCACGAAGCTCGTCATGACGTAGGGCCGGCCCTTGATGTAGGTCTCGTAAACGCGGAGGATGTCGGCCTTCGTCACGGCCTTGATGTTCTCGAGGTCGGTCGTGATGAAGTCCGGGGAGCCGGCGTATTCATTGTAGCGGGCCAGCTGGAAGGACTTGCCGAGGACGCTGGAAATGCCGTTATAGAACTGGGTCTCGATGCCGGCCTTGATCCTCTCGACATCGGCCTCGGTGAACGACTCCTTTTCGAACCTTTCGAAGCTCTCGGCGATGGCCGCGGCCGCCTCGTCGAGGTCCTTGCCCGGATAGGTCTGGATCATGACCCGGAACTCCCCGGCGATCTCGTTGCTCGACTGGAAGCCCGAGGCCCGGGGAGCCAGCTTCCTCTCTTCGACGACGACCTTGTAGAGCGGGGCCTTCTTGCCGTCGGCGAACAGCTGGGCCAGGAAGGACAGGGCGTAAGAGTCGGGGTGATACTGCTCGACGGTGGGGATGATCATGGTCAATTGCGGCGAATTGGCGAAGTTGTCCTCCCAGTAGGCCTTCTTGATCGCCTCGAGGCCGGCCGGCTGGGGCTTGGGATCGGCGACCTTGCCGCCCGACTCGATCTCCCCGAAGTACTTCTCGACCCAGGACTTGGCCTGGGCGGGATCGAAATCGCCGGCCACGACCAGGGTGGCGTTGTTCGGACGGTACCACTTCTGGTGGAACTCGTGGACGTCCCTCAGGGTGGCCAGGGTCAGGTCCTCCATGGAGCCGATGACCGTCCAGTTGTAGGGATGGCCTTCGGGATAGAGAAGCTTGTTGAGGATGTGCGAGGTGTAGCCGTAGGGCCTGTTCTCGCCCTGGCGCTTTTCGTTCTTGACGACGTCCTGCTGGTTGGCGAAGGCATCCTGGGTGATGGACGGCCGCAGGAAGCCCATCCTGTCGGCCTCCAGCCAGAGGGCCCTCTCCAGGGCGTTCTTCGGGACGACCTCGAAATAGATGGTCCCGTCGCGGCTCGTCCCGCCGTTCAGGGTGCCGCCGGCCTCCTGGATCATCTTGAAGAACTGATCCTGCCCGACGTGCTGGGACTCCTGGAACATCATGTGCTCGAACAGGTGGGCGAACCCCGTCCGGCCGGGCTCCTCGCGGTTGGAGCCAACATGAAACTGGACGGCGACGGCCGTGATGGGATCGGACGTATCTCGATGGAGGATGACCTCCAGGCCGTTGGCCAGGGTATAGCTCTCATAGTCGATCTTGAGCTCGGCCTCCTTTTCCTGCGGCCGGCATCCGAAAGAGATGGCCAGGAACAGGGCCAGGACAACGGCCAGGTGTTGTTTCTTGGTCGACATGGTGTCCTCCTTTGTCTCGTCGGTCGACGGGAATGACTTTAATACTCTTGGCGGAATATGTAAAGACCCCCCGAAGCCGGCCGACGCCCGGCCGGCCCGGGTCACTTGAGGGGGGCTAGCCGCCCCGCGAACCCGCCCCCGGGGGCCATGGAGATGTCGATCTTGTCGGCGGCCGTTACGCTGCGAACGACTTTCACGTAGTCCTCGGCCCAGCGGTCGGCATTGGGACCGTCCTGGAAAAGCGTCAGCGTGTATCCGCCCTCGCCGAGGAACGAGAGATCCACGCACGTCCGGGCCGCCTCGTCGCCGGTCATTCCGCCGATGTGCCAATCCGGGCCGTTCCGCCGGGCCATGACCAGGCGCTCGCCGATCTCGGCGTCGAGCACGAGCGTCTTGTCCCAGACCGTGGGAACCGGTCCCAAGAACTCCATGCATTCGGCCTCCCGGAGATAGAGCGAGGGGCTGTCGCAGAGCATCTGGAGCGGGCTCTCGTAGAGGACGTACATGGCCAGCTGCCGGCACCGGGTCCCCAGGCTCATAGGCCGGTCGAAGACCGGGCGGAAGTTCTTTTTCTGGGCGTTGCGCATGGCGCCGGGGGTGAAGTCCATGGGGCCGGCCAACATGCGGATGAAGGGGATGGTCAGGGTATGGCTTGGGCCGACGTCGGCCGACCATTTGTTGTTCTCGTTGCCCTTGACGCCTTCGCTGGTGATGAAGTTCGGATAGGTCCGCTGGAAGCCCGACGGCTTGTAGCTGCCGTGGAAGTCCACGAGCAGCTTCCGCTTGGCGGCCTCGATCAGCACGTTCTCGTAGAAATTGACCATCGCTTGATCGTCACGCTGCATGAAATCGACCTTGATGCCCTTGATGCCCCACCGCTCGAACTTGTCCAGGGCGGGCACGAGCTGATCGTCGAGAGCCTTCCATGTCACCCAGAGGATGAGGCCGACCTTCTTCAGCCGGGCGTGTTCAAGGAGGGCCTCCATGTCGATCGCCGGAACGACCTTCATGACGTCGTCCAGCGGGTACCAGCCCTCGTCGAGGATGACGTACTCGATCCCGTAGCGCGAGGCGAAGTCGATGTAGAACTTATAGGTCTCGGTGTTGACGCCGGCCTGGAAGTCGACGCCGAAGAGGTTGCAGGCGTTGTACCAATCCCAGGCGACCTTGCCGGGCCTGATCCAGGAGGTGTCTTGCAGGCGGCAGGGGCGGCCGAGCTTATAGATCATCTCCGAGACGATGAGATCGGCGTCCGTCCGGGCCACGACCATGGCCCGCCACGGGAACATCCGCGGCCCGGCCGTCTCGGCGATGTGCGCGGCCCTCTCGACGACCTTGACGTTGCGGTCGTTGGTCCGCTCCTCCTTGACCGCGACGGCCGGGAAGACGGCCTTCAGAGAGGGGCCTGCCTGCCCCGAGAGGTAGAACCCGGGGTAATCCGCCAGGTCCGACTCGGAGACGGCCATCTTGACGCCCAGCCCGGCGTCCACGAGCATCGGGAGAGAGCAGAACTTGTCCGGGGCGATGGAGCTCAGGGGGACAAGTTGGTAGAGGCGTTCTTGGTGGGAGTGAAAGCTGTCTTCGGCCGGAAAATAGATATGGTGGTCCTGTTCGAACCGGTATTGGATGTCCTCGGTCACGACATTGATGGGCCCGGCCGCCGATGTCCCGAAGCGATAGGCCACGCCGTCGTCGTAGGCCCGGAAGACCACGGAATAGGAGCCCGCGAAGGTCAGGGTCAGCTCGTTGTAGACGTCATCGATAGCGGCGTTCTTGATCTTGACGGTCGGGACGATGGTATCCGCGACCCGCCTGCGCCGGGCTTTGACCCCACGGGGGTCATTGCCGAGGATCCTTCCGTCCCCGAGCGTCATCGACAGAGGGTTCGGTCCGGTCAGCAGCCGGCCGTCGAGGCGGACGGAGTAGCGGAGCTGTCCGGCCGTTTCGACTCGAACGCCGAGACGGCCGTCGGGGCTCTTCAGCTCAAAGCTCTCGGCGCGGGCCGCCGCGCTGACGAGGCCCATGATCGTCGGGATAAGAAGGCAAATCATCAGGTGCTTCATAGCGGCTCCTGTCAATCTCGGCGTTCGTCTCCTCAAAAGGGGCCCGACCTCTGGGGCCCTTCGCCGATATTGTCAGAAGCGGTCGGATTTTTCAACGAAAACCGAGCGGACAATCCTGTCCGCGAGCCGAAGTTCGACCTCAGCGGGTACTGCCTCCAGGCGGGTATCCGCATCGGTCTGTAGGATCATCGACCGACTGACGTTCACCCGGGCCCGGCGCTCCGGTCGCGGCGAAGTCCCTTCGAATGACCTTGGCGATCTTATTGGCCAGAGCCATGATGGTCAGGATGGGAGGCTTGCCAAGGGATGCGGGCAGGAGCGTGGCCTCGGCCAGGAAGAGGTTCTCAGGCAGCCGGCCGGGGCGAAGGGTCTTCGCATCCTCGCCCGTCAACGGGAGCGACCCGCCCGGGTGGCCTGCGTTGAGCGTGCCGAAGAACATATCACTCATTTTAACGCCCATGCGGCCGAGGACGGCCGCGCAGGCGTCGACTGCAGACCTCAGCGCCTCCATGTCGGTGCCCGTGAGGTCCTTGTCGACATCATGGTCCGTCACAGTCCCCGATCGCGCGTCCGCCAGCTTGATCATCAGGCTCAGGATGTCCCCGGCGCCTGACGGCCAATCGCCGTTGAAGAAGTAGCTCATGTAGTCGAAATAGGGCGAAAACATGTATCGGCGTCGAAGGTCAACCTTTTCGGCGCCTCGGGTGTATAGATCAATGGGCCTATCACGGCCCCGCATTCCTATCCAAGGAGTCATTATGCCGGCCAAACATCAAGCAATTACCGCGCCGGCCGCAAAGTCATGGACCGCCGTCGCCTTGGCGATCGCCGCCCTCGCCCTCGCGACAGCGGCGCCAGCGGGCCGGGGATCCCGCGAGGCGGGCCGCGCCGCTCTCAGCGATGCCCGCAAGGCCTTCTCCGAATGCCGTCTCGCTGACGGGCTCAAAATCATCGAGGGCGTTTTGGCGGCCAATCCGGAAGATCACGAAGCCCTCTATCTCAAGGTCGAAGCTCTGCTCCTGAACGGCCGACCTGAGGCCTGGGAGCTCATTCGAAGGCTGGAGAGGGCGGGCCGGGCGCGGGAGGCTGACGTCCTGGACCTCAAGGTCGATCTTTTCCTGGGCGATGAGGATCTTCCCGCGCGGATCGTTTCACTCACCGCGAAATACCCCGGCGATCCGGAGATCGGCCTGGTCGATTGGCTGCGCCGTCTGGACGAAGGCGGGCTCGATTGGGCCGCCGACAACCTGCCGGACGTCGAGCGCCTGGTGATGAGCTGGGTCCCCTACCGGGCCCTAAGCATCGCCTTGCAGAAGAGGGAACCCTCGCGCGCCGCGGCTTGGGCCGAGCGGGGATTGGAACGCGGAGCAGAGATTTTCCGGAGGACCTTGGACACGCTCCGGCGCTCAGAAGGCTGGCCCCGGGTATCCCATAAGCTCACAGAGGTCGAGCTGCCCTACGTAGCATGCGGACCGTACTTCGGGCTCCGCATGGAAGACGTCGCAGGCCAAAGCATCCGGGTGAGCCTCGATACCGGGACGGCCGGCCGGGGATTCACCATCCATGACCGGAGAGTCGGCGACTCCCTTTCGGGAGAGGTCCGGCTCGTGCGCGAGAAGGCCATCCAATATAATTATATGAGCGAGGCGGCCGACGCGATGACCAAGACAGTCTCATTCCGGCTGCCTCGGATCGAGAACGTCCCGGTCGTTTACTTCCAGGGCGCACTGACGAACACGGACGGCGTCTTCTCTCCGTTCGCCTTCCCGGACCTGGCCATCACCATCGATCCGGTTAACGGCCGTGCCGTGCTGCGGAACCGCGAGGCGCTCGAGCGTTATCTAGCGGGGATCCCGGAGGCCCTCCGGCTGCCATACCGGGACCGTAACGGTTGGATCTTCGTCCGGGGCAGGCTCGAAGGCCGGAGCGCCCTCCTCATGGTCGAGTCCGGATCGCGCGACGTTAACGCCAACACGCTGGCAGCGAAACGCTACGGGCTTTCAACGCGCCCGGGAACGTTGCTGTGGCAGGGGAAAGAACACCCCGTGATAAGGCCCGATTTCACCTTCGACATCGGGGGGATCGACTACGTTCCGGAGGACGGCCTAGTGAGCGATTTCGCCCTCGGGGCATACGGCACGGGACTCGGCAGCGCCGGTGACATCGGCCCCGGCTTCCTGAAGCGCTTCCGATTCACCATCGATCCCTTCAGTCAACAGCTCATCTTCGAGATTCCGCGTCGGGAGGATGGGCTCCCCCGGCAACGGGCCCATCGTTAGCGGCCACGCCATTCGGCGAAGAACGGCCATCCGCGCTTGACCCGGACGGCCGGAGTGTGAAAAATGATGCCAGACCCTAGGCGAGGGCCGGCGGGCCCGGGAGATCGATCCATGTTCAAATATATCCTCCATGAGCTGAAACACCACGCGCCGTTCACGAGCTTCGGCGCCCTGACGGGGATCCTCATCATCATCGTCTCCTCCAACATCCCCAAGGACATCTCCTACCGCATCTTTTACGTCCTCCATCCGATCCACGTCCTTCTGAGCGCCCTCGTCACGGCGTCCATCTACAAGCTCCACACGTGCGGTCATCTCACGAAAAAGTGCTTCAAAGGGCGATGCAATCTCTGGGCCCTTTTCCTGATCGGCTACGTCGGGTCGATCGGCATCGCCACGCTCAGCGACTCGGTCATCCCCTTCCTGGCTGAGGCCCTGCTGGACATGCCCCACCGGGAGTTCCACATCGGGTTCATCGAGGAATGGTGGCTGGTGAACCCGCTGGCCGTCCTGGGGATCCTGGTCGCCTATTTCAAGCCCACGACCAAGATCCCGCACGCCGGCCATGTCCTGTTGAGCACCTGGGCGTCGTTGTTCCACATCCTCATGGCCATCGGAGGCGTCCTGCCCTGGTATTCCTATATCGCCGTGTTCGTCTTCCTTTTCCTGGCCGTCTGGACCCCCTGCTGCGTGAGTGACATCGTCTTTCCGCTCCTGTTCATCAAGAAAAGCGACCGGCGCGAGCGCCCCCCGGATCATTGACGGACGGCCGGGCCGGTGCTATCCTCGGTCCGGGCCTTTGGGGAAAAACCGGAGGACCGGGTCGGAGGACTTCGCTGCAAAGGGCCCCGTTCACGACAAGGAGGAGGGCATGAACTGGAAGCGGTATTTCGCGGCGGCCGGGGCGGTCTTCGTCGCCGTCCAGGCCCTGGAGTTCCTCTTAAGCGCATTCCTCATGAAGAGCGCCAACGAGTCTCTCCAGAGCCTGTGGCGGCCGGACATGATGTCCCGGGCCTGGGTGATGTATCTCATGAGCCTGCTCGTCGCTCTGGTCTTCACCTACATCTTCGTCAAGGGCCGTGAAGGCAAGGGCATCCAAGAGGGGGTGCGCTTCGGGATCATCATCTGGCTGTTGTTCACCGTGCCGGTCAACCATTTCCTGTGGGTCATGCTGCCGATCCCCTACCGGATCATCTTCCAATGGCTGCTCGCCGGCCTGCTTGAAATGCTCGTGGCCGGGGTCCTGGTCGCGGCGATCTACAAGCCTAAGCAGGCGGCCAAGGCCTGAGCCGGCCGCGGCGGCCCGGGGGGCGCCTCTCGGAATTCCTGCCGGGCAGGCGAAGAGAGCGATAACGACCGCAGGGGAGGTTCGTCAATGAGCGCTCGGAAAGACAATTCGGACGGGTGCGACCTCAGCATCCGCGTCGGCGGGCAGGCCGGGCAGGGCATGAACTCGATCGGCGGGCTGCTCGGCAAGGCCTTCGTGCGGCGCGGCTTCCATGTCTTCGTCCATCACGACATCATGAGCCGGATCCGGGGAGGGCACAACTTCACCCAGGTCCGCATCTGCGACCGGCCGGTGAGCGGTCCCTCGGCCCGTATCGACATCCTGGTCTGCCTGGACGAGAACACCCTGGACCTCTACAAGGACAGCGCCGAAGGGCTCGTCGTCTATGATGACGGCAAGATCCAAGGGCAGCCCCCCGCGGGGGAACGGTTCCTCCCCCTGCCGATGGAAAAGATCGCCGAGAAGGCCGGAGGCAGCGCCCGGATGGCCAACAGCGTCGCGTCGGGAGCCCTGGCGGCCTTGACCGGCCTGCCGCTCGAGGCCCTCTTGGAGCTTCTGGGAGAGGTCTTTTCCGGGAAAGGCGAACAGGTCGTCCAGGTCAATCGGGAATGCGCCCGTCAGGGCTACGAGCAGATGAAGGACAAGCGCGAAAGGCGGCCGGCCTGCGACCTGCCGTCCACCGGCAAGGCCGGCGGCGGACGGATGTTGATCACGGGCAGCGAGGCCATGGCCTTAGGGGCCCTGGCGGCCAACGTCCGGTTCTACTCGGCCTATCCCATGTCGCCGGCCACCGCCATCATGGAGTACCTGGCCGGCAAACAGAAGGAATTCGGGGTCGTCGTCGAGCAGGCCGAGGACGAGATCGCGGCCGTCAACATGGCCATCGGGGCTTTCTTCAGCGGCGCCCGGGCCATGACCGGGACCTCGGGGGGCGGCTTGGCCCTGATGGTCGAAGGCATCAGCCTGGCGGGAATGACGGAGACGCCGCTCGTTCTCGTTGACTGCCAGCGTCCCGCGCCGGCGACCGGGTTCCCGACCCGGACCGAGCAGGCGGACCTTCTCTTCGTGACCCACTGCGCCCACGGGGAGTTCCCCCGGGCCGTTCTTGCCCCCGGCAACGCCGGGCAGGCCTTTCGCCTGATCGGCAAAGCCTTCTATCTGGCGGAAAAGTATCAGACCCCGGTGTTCGTCCTCGGCGACCAGCACCTCAATGACTCGTCCTGGACGGCCGAACCCTTCGAGATCGATCCGATGTTCAGCGAGTCTCAAAGCCTCGTTCCCGAACGGGCTCTCAAGGACATGGCCCCCTACGGATACGCCCGCTATGCCGTCACGGACACGGGCGTCTCGCCGCGGCTCCTGCCCGGCGCGCCCGGCCAGGTCCTTTACGCCGACAGCGACGAGCACACCGTGGAAGGACACATCACCGAGAGCGCCGAGGTCCGCAACGCCATGGTCGACAAGAGGCTCCGCAAGCTCGCCGGGATGCGGGCCGAGATGGCCGGGCCGGAGGTCTTCCCCGACGCCGGGGCCGGCTCGTACGCCGTTTGCTGGGGATCGACGCTCGGGGCCGTCGACGAAGCCGTCCGCGGGTTGAGGGCGGAGGGTGCCGATTGGGGCTATATTCACTTCACCGAGCTCTATCCCCTGCCCCCGGAGGCCATCCCCCCGGACATCGCCCGCCGGGCCCGGCTGGTCGCGGTCGAGAACAACGCCCTCGGCCAGCTCTGCCGGCTGTTGAGGATGGAGACCGGCCTGGATATCAAGACCCGCATCCTCAAGTACGACGGCCGGCCGTTCACGCCGGCGGAACTGAGGCAACGGCTGGAAGGACTGGAAGGAGCGGAGCGATGACGGCCAAGACCGGCCTGGACCTGTTCGCGAGCGGCGATCCGATCGCCTGGTGCCCGGGGTGCGGCAACTTCGGCATCCTCAACGCCTTGAAAAAGGCCCTCGTCGAGCTGGAGCTGCGGCCCGAGGACATACTGATGGTCTCGGGGATCGGGCAGGCGGCCAAGATCCCTCACTACCTTCGCTGCAACACGTTCAACGGGCTGCACGGGCGGACCCTGCCCGTGGCCACGGGCGCCAAGATCGCCAGCCCGGGCCTGGTCGTCATCGCCGCCGGCGGCGACGGCGACGGCTACGCGGAAGGCGGGAACCATTTCATCCACGCCATGCGCCGCAACCTCGACATGACCTACCTCGTTCACAACAACCAGGTCTACGGCTTGACCAAGGGCCAGGCCTCCCCGACCTCGGACCGGGACATGGTCACGGGCACGACGCCGGGAGGAAATGTCCTGGGGCCGGAAAAGCCCCTGGCCTTGGCCGTGGCCTCCGATTGCGGCTTCGCCGCCCGCGGATTCGCGGGGGACATGGACCACCTTGTCGGGCTCATCAAGAAGGCCGTCCGGCACAAGGGGTTCTCTTTCGTCGAGATCCTCCAGCCGTGCGTGTCCTTCAACAAGGTCAACACCTTCGCCTGGTACAAGAAGCGGGTCTACGTCCTGGACGAGGCGTCCTATGATCCCGCGGACCGGGCGGCCGCCTTCGAGAAGGCGCTCGAATGGGGCGACCGCATCCCCCTGGGCGTCATCTACCGGTCCGAGCGGCGGACCTACGAGGACCTTCGGGGATTGAGGAGCACCCCGGCCCTCAAGGATAGGAGCCTGGACGGGGAGAAGCTGGCCGCCGCTTTCCGGGAATTCTATTGACGGCCTCGAAGGCGCGCCGGGACTTCAGGGAAGGCGGACAGCCCCCCTCGGCGCGGGCCATGAGCCTCGGCTGAACACTTACCCCGGGCCGGGACCGGGGCGGCTCAGCAGGACGCGTAGGCGCTGATATCGAGGAACCCGTGACCGCTCAGGTTGAAGAGGATGACTCGTTCTCGCCCTTCCTCTCTTTGGCTTCGAGGGCCTCTTGAATAGCCATGGCGACGGCGTGGGACGATTCCGGGGCCGGGAGAACGCCTTCGGTCCGTAAAAGGACGCCGGAGGGCCTGTCAAGTAAAAACAGCTTGCCGGCTTGGAGAGAAGAAGTTATACTATAGTGTAACCTTTCGAGGAGGAGCGGGATGCGATACGCCGGCATCAAGGAGCTCAAGCAGAGGACCATGGACCTCCTGAAGGAGGCCGAGAAAGGCGACATCATCATCACGACCTACGGCAAGCCCGCCGCGGTCCTCCATCATATCGACGAGGCGGGCTTGGCCGATTACCTCGTCGAGAACGACCCCGAGTTCCGATCCAAGATCGAGGAGGCGTACGCGGAGTACTTGAGCCTGGGCGGGACCGAAGCCGGCGAACTGGTCAGGAAGCTCAAAAAGCGCCATGGGCGAAAAACGGTTTAGGGTCGTCTTCGGCCCGGCCGCGGTCCGGGACATCGAAGGCCTCGAAGCGGCCGAGGCCACCCTCCTGATCGAGGAGATCCGATCCTATCTTGAGACGCGGCCCATCCCCATCAGAAAGCCGCGCATCAAGAAGCTCGCGGGTTTCGATCCGCCCCTCTACAGGATGAGGATCGGCGACTTCAGGGCCTATTACAGGATCTTCAGGGACGAGGTCGTCATTCTGGGCGTGACATTGCGAAAGGACAGCGTCAAGCGGCTGAAGAGGATCGCCGAAGAAGACGAGCCGGGATACGGTCGAAGGCTCGGGCGCATCCGAGGACGATAAGGGCCAGCGGGTCATTTCCGCGCTTGAACAGGCTTTGTGTAGACGACCTGGCCCCCGATGACCGTCATGTCCGGTTCGATCTTCCAGATGTCCTCGGCCGGGATGGTCATGTAATCGACGGGAATGACCACGAAATCGGCCAGCTTGCCGGCCTCGATCGATCCCAGGATGTCTTCCGCGAACATGACATAGGCGCCGCCCATGGTCGCCGCCCGCAGCGCCTCTTCCCGGCTCATGGCCTGTTCCGGGATCCAGCCGCCCGGAGGATCGTTATTGCGGTCCTGCCGGGTGACCGCCGCGTGCAGAGTGTAGAAGGGGTTGAAGGGAGACACGGAATAATCCGTCCCCGTGGCCACGACGACGCCCCGGTCCAATAGATCTCTCCAGATATAGGCGTACTTCAGGCGTTCGGGCCCCATGCGGGACCCGGCGAAGTGCATGTCCTCGGTCGCGTGCAGCGGCTGCATGGAAGCCACGATCCCCAGCTTGGCGAGCCTGGGGACGTCCTCGACGGTCAGGACCTGGCAGTGCTCGAGCGAGAACCGCGCTTTTCGGCCGTCCGTTCCCGTGGCCTTCAGGGCCCGTTCGTAGGCGTTGATGGCGGCCCGGTTGGCCGCGTCGCCGATGCAATGGACCCTCATGTTGAAGCCGAGCTTGAGCAGCTCGGTCGCCGAGCGGGCCAGCTCGTCCTCGCTTTTCCGGGGCTCGCCGCGATAGCCCGGATAGTCGCTGTAATCCTCGAGGAACAGAGCGCCCCTCGATCCCAGGGCGCCGTCGGCGAAGTCCTTGACCGAGCGGACGAAGTATTTGTTATCGTAGTTGAGCGGTTCGCCCAGCTTTTTGGCCGCGTCCTCCCTGACCATCTCGTTGATCCTGATCCGGAGCAAGCCCACCTCGTACAGCTTCACTCGTCTTTGGACCTCGTCATAGCCGGTCATGCTGGCCCCGTGGATGGTCGTCAGGCCGCTGGCCACGGCCAGCTGGGTCCCGTCGACGAGGTTGCGGCTGATCTCGTAATCGGTCATCGGAGGCAGGGGCGGGATCAGGCGCGTCAGCTGGGCCGGCGCCCTCTCGACGAATTCGCCCGTGGGCTCCCCGCTCGCGTCCTTTTTGATGTGGCCGCCGGGAGGATCGGGCGTGTCGCGGGTGATGCCGGCGAGCTCCAGGGCCTTGCTGTTGGCGCCGCTGCCGTGCGTGTAGCGGCTGATGAAGACGGGATTGTTCGGAGCCACGGCGTCGATCAACTCCTTGCGGAACACCGGAGGGTCCCACACGTCGGACATCCAGCCGCTCAGGACCAGCCACCGCGGTTCGGGCCCCGGCCGCATCCCCTCCCCGGTCGCCAGGCAGCGCTTGATGACCGCCTGCATTCTTTCGACGGAGGCCCACTCGCCGATCCTCTCCCGGATGTCCGGGACCCTCGGATAGAGGACCCTTTCGCCGTAGTTGATGTGGACATGGGCGTCATGCAGACCGGGGATGACCGTTCGGCCTTGCAGGTCGACGACGAAGGTCAGGGGACCGATGTGGGCCTTGATCCCGGCATCGTCGCCGACGTAGATGAACCGGCCGTCCTTGACGGCCAGGGCGGAGGCCGTGCTGAATCCTTCATCGACGGTGTAGATCTTTCCGTTGACGTAGGCCCGATCCGCATCTTGGGCCCTGTCGGCGGCCGCCGATGTCAGCAACAGCGGAACAAGCAGCGCGACGATCGAAAGACAGGCCGATCTTTTGGTGACGGTCATCTCAAGCCCTCCTTTATCTCCCTGTCTCGATGACCACAAGATATAAATTATGGCCCGAGGAGTCAACCGGCGCGGCCCGGCCGGTTTGGAGCGCTCGTCACGGGAGAGGCGCCGGAGCGCGGATCTCCTGAACGGGAGGGAAAGGGTTGACGCGACCGGACATTCTGTCTATCTTGAAAGTGAAGGAAAAGATCATGTTCACACGGGACAGCGACCAGAGGCGTGTCGATGACAGAGTGGGGCCCATCGAATCGGTGATCGCCGGGGAAACGACCCTCCAAGGGGACCTCCGCAGCGCCCACGGCATCCACATCGTCGGAACCGTCGAAGGGGACATCGAAAGCCGGGGCCGGGTGAAGGTCGAGACAGGCGGACGGGTCCGGGGCCACATCACGGCCCCGGACGTCATCATGAACGGAGAGCTGGAGGGCCACATCAAGGCCACGGGGCAAGTCGAGCTCGGCGCTGAGAGCCGGATGACCGGCAATATCAAGGCCGCCAGGATCGCCATCGCCGAGGGATGTCTCTACCAGGGCGACATCAAGATGTCCGGCGCGGACGACCGTCCGTCGCGCTTCGTCGAAAAGCGGATCCCCAAGCCCCCCTCGGATTGACCGTTCATCATCCTCGGGAAAGGGCCTCGACCCGCGCTCCTAGGCCTCTCCCGACCAGCGAGTAAAGCAAATGCCCCTGGCCTGACTCGAACAGGCGACAAACGGATTAGGAATCCGCTGCTCTATCCATACTGAGCTACAGGGGCACTCGAGGGAAGCGGCCTTACTATAGCCGAATTCCGGCGGCTTTTCAATTTCGGTCCGGCTGTGCGGACCAGCCCAAAAGCGCGCGGATCCGCCAAGCTCCTTCCCCGTCGCCGGGAGCTCTCGCTCCTGACTTTTGAAGGTCCGGACCAGGCGCCACAGGTGCCCTTGGCCGGGGTTCTTGAAAGGAGGTTCGATCCCACTCTTATTGGCAACGGGGACAGAAGTGGGTGCTGCGCCCGGCGACGATCGTCCGGCGGATGGCGGTCCCGCACACCGGGCAGGGCTCGCCGCCGCGACCGTAGACCTTGTGGCTGTCCTGAAAGCTTCCCTCTCGCCCGTCGGCATCGCGGTAATCCTGGAGCGTCGAGCCGCCCTCCTCGATGGCCCTGGCCAAGGTCCCGCGCATCGAGGCGTGGAGGCGCTCGACGGCGGGCCGGGAGAGCGAAGAGGCCCGCTTGCGGGGATGGATGCGGGCCTCGAAGAGCATCTCGTCGGCGTAGATGTTGCCGATGCCGGCGAGAGCGGTCTGGTCGAGGAGGACCGCCTTGATGCGGGCCTTGCGCCGCTTGAGCAGGGCCGCGAGATCGCCGGCCGGGATGTCGAGGGGCTCGGGGCCGAGGGCGGCCAGCTCGCCGCAGGCGCAGGCGGGATCGCCGGACACGCAGAGCAGGAAGCCGAACTTCCGTACGTCGTGGAAGCGCAGCTCGTCGCGGCCGTCCTCGAACCGCAGGACGAGCCGGGTGTGCTTGTCCCGAGGCGCCGCGGCCGCGGCGAACAGGAACCCGCCGGTCATCTTGAGGTGGAAGACGAGAGTGCGGGCGCCTTCGAGCTCGACAAGGAGCAGCTTGCCGCGGCGCCTGACGCCGAGGACCCGGCGGCCACGAAGGGCGGCCAGCGCGCGGGGACCGGCGCCGCGCAGCAGGGGGCGATGGATCAGCTCGCATCCGGCGACGACCCGGCCGCGGAGACGGGGCCCGAGGCTTCTGGCGATGGTCTCGACCTCTGGCAGCTCGGGCATGCGCCTATTCTATCAGAGGGGGCAAATCTTGGACCCCAACAAATTCGCGGCGAGACCTGATCGTGAGAGCGGCCCGAGGCGGCGGTCTTGTGACGATTTAAGGTTTGACCCCTCCCGGCTTTTCGAATAAGATATCCCCTCATGAAGATCAAAGCCGCCGCCGCCATGCTCCTCGGTTGGGCCGCGCCGGGCCTGGGCCACGCGGTCCAGAAAAAGTACGCCCGGGCCGCCGTCTTCTTCGTCTCCATCCTGGCCATGACCGCCCTCGGGCTGGCCATGGGCGGGCGGGTCTACCCGTTCCAGACCGAAAATCCCCTGACCATCCTGGCCTTCTTCGCCGACCTCGGCAACGGCCTGTTCTACGCCCTGGCCCGCCTCGTCGGCTGGGGCGCGGGGGACCTCGAGCGGTCGACCTTCGAGTTCGGCACGGCCTACATCGCGGGCGCGGGCCTTCTCAACTTCCTGGTCGCCATCGACGCCTACGACATCGCCGCGGGGAAGAAGTCATGATCCTCGAAAGCCACCTCCTGTCGCTCGTCGTCTACGCGTTCTTCGTGGCCCTGGTCATGGCCCTCATCCGCCGCACCGACCGCAAAGCCCGCTGGCGCTACGGCTTGACATTGTTCGGGATCATGGTCGTCGGGGCCCTGGCCTTCGGCTGGTTCATGTTCCTGTTCATCAAGGGATGATCGAACTCTTTCACATCTGGAAGCAGTACCAGAAGCCGTACTGGGCCCTGTCGGACGTCACCCTGAGGATCAAGGACGGCGATTTCTATTTCGTCACCGGCCCCAGCGGCTCGGGCAAGACGACCCTCCTGAAGACCATCTTCCGCGAGCTGCTGCCGACCGAGGGACAGATCCTCATCAACGGCATCAACATCCTGCGCATCCCCGAGTCGAAGATCTACCGGCTGCGGCGGCGCATGGGCATCGTCTTCCAGGACTTCCGCCTCATGTTCCACCGGACGGTGTTCGAGAACGTCGCCGTGCCCCTGCAGGTCATCGGCGTCTCGCGCAAGGAGATCCGGCGCCGGGTCTTCGCCACCCTCCAGAAGGTCAACCTCCACCAGAAGATGTGGGAGCTGCCGGCGCGCCTGTCCTACGGCGAGCAGCAGCGGGTGGCCATCGCCCGGGCCATCATCAACAACCCCGAGATCATCCTGGCCGACGAGCCGACCGGCAACCTCGATCCCGAGCTGGCCTTCGAGATCATCAGCCTGTTCAAGGACATCAACCAGCAGGGGGCGACGGTCATCATCGGCAGCCACGACCGTGAGCTCATCCGCCACTTCGGAGACAACATCCTGTTCCTTCAGAAAGGCAAGATCGTGGGCAAGGAAGGCCGGGCGTGATCGAGAAGGTCAAGTTCTTCCTGACCCTGACGGGCAACAACCTGTGGCAGTTCCGGACCCGCAACCTGTTCTCGGTGACCATCATCTGCCTGTCCTTCCTGACGGTCGGCATCTTCCTGTCGCTGTCCAACAATCTCCGCGACACGGCCCGCGAGCTCTCCAACAACATGACGGTGGCCTTCTACCTCGACAAAGGGGCGACGGCGGCGGCCGTCCAGGAGCTCCAGGAGGAGGCCGGACAGCCCGCGTTCATCGAGGAGGTCCGGTTCGTCTCGCCCGAGGAGGCCCTCGAGAAGTTCCGGACGACATTCCCCGAGCTCGGCGACATCGTCGCCAACCTCAAGGCCAACCCATTCCCGGCGTCCATCGAGGCCCGGGTCCGCAGCAAGCTCTCGGCCTCGGCCGAGGTCCTCGAGTTCGTCGATTCCATGCGCGGGCGGCCGGAGATCAGCGACGTCCAGTTCAATCAGGAGTGGGTCGAGAAGATGCAGGGCTTCAGCCGCCTGGCCGGGGCGGTCGGGGCCTTCCTCGGCGGCATCCTCATCCTGACCTCCTTCTTCATCATCTCCAACGTCGTCAAGCTCAACGTCTTCGCCCGCAAGAACGAGATCGAGATCCTGCGGCTGGTGGGCTCGACGAACCTGTTCATCCGCATCCCGTTCTGGCTCGAGGGCATCACCCTGGGGCTGCTGGGAAGCCTCCTGTCGCTCGGGCTGCTGTTCGTCGTCATCCGTCTGTTCCCCTATTATGTGGGCCCCTCCCTTGGGGCCCTCCAGGACCTGCTGAGCTTCCGCTTCCCCGACCTCCGCCAAGCCATCGCTTTACTCATCGGCGGGGCGGCCACGGGCTTCGTCGGCAGCGCCACCTCGGTCTCCAAAATGCTGAAGTGAGGGGCCCGGAAGGGGGCGGATCTCCCCTTCCTGGCATTCCCCGGGGCGCCGGCTCGTGAGCTTCTGTTCTGCTGATAAGTGGAGATCCGACCCCTTCTTGGTTGACAGGGGGGAAGCGCATGCCCTAGAATCAGGGCAAATGGCGGACCTGGGTCTGATGCTCCGGAGGGAACGCGAGGCCCGCAACATCTCGCTCGAGGAGATCGCCTCGCGGACCAAGATCGTCCGCCGCTACCTCGAAGCCCTCGAGGCCGACCGCTTCGACATCATGCCGGGCGGCTTCTTCGTCAAGGCCATCATCCGGACCTATGCCCGGACCGTCGGCCTCGACGAGGAGGATGTCCTGTCCCGGTACCGGGCGGCCGGCGTTCTGACCGAGGGCCCGGCCAAGCGGCCGGCCCCGCCTCCGCCGCCTTCCCGGACCGTGCCGCCGCGGCCGCGGATCTTGCCCGCGCCCAAGGCCCCGTCGGATGGGCCCGTCACCCCGGCCCCGTCCAGGCTTCCCACCCCCGCCCCGCCGACGTCTCCCGCATTCCCCTCTCCCCCGGCTCCTCCATCTGCTCCCGCTCCTCCTGAATCGGCCGCCCCCCCCGCGCCCGCCGAGCCTTCGGAGCCGCCTTCAGCCCCGCTGCCGCCTTCCCCGGCCATACCCTCCGGCCCCCTCTTCACGGCCGAAGCCGGGCCGTCCTCGCGAAAGAAGCTTCTCCGCGGCCTGGCCGCCGCCGCCGGGATCATCCTCATCATCGCCCTGGTCTTCCTCTTGTGGACCGTCCTTCGCCCCAAGCCCGCCCCGGAACCGATGGCCGGCGCTATCCCGGGATTCGAGCCCTCGACCCCGGCCGCCGAGGCCGTCACCGACGCCCCGACGCCGTCCGCTTCCGCCGAAAACATCCCCCAGGAAAGCGCTCCCCAGCCCCCTCCTCCGGACGAGATGACGGGGATCACGATGGAGATCGTCTACGAGGCCGAGACATGGATGCAGGTCTACGCCGACGGCCTCCTCAAGGTCGACGGCCTCTTCCCGCCGGGCGCGAAGGCCACGGTCCGGGCCGACACCGAGCTTCTCATCCACGTCGGCAACGCCGGCGGCTTCCGATTCCTCCTCAACGGCCGCCCCGGCAAGCCCCTGGGCCGCACCGGCGCGGTGATCAAGGACATCCGGATCACCGCCGACAATTACAAGGAGTTCCTGCAGGCCCCGTCGCCCGAACCGCCCGCCGGCTGACCGGCCTTCGCCATGGCCATGGGCCCGACCGCGTGAAACGATGCCCGCCGACCAGACCGAAGCCATCGTCCTGCGGACGACATGTTTCGCCGATCAGGACAAGATCGTCGTTCTCTTCAGCCCCGACCGCGGCATCCTCCGAGGCGTCGCCAAGGGGGCCCGCAAGTTCGGCAATCGATTCGGCAGCAGCCTCGAGCCGATGTCCGTCGTCCGCGTCTTCTACTACGAGAAGGAGCGCCGCGACCTGGTCACCGTCTCCTCCTGCGACCTCCTCGAGTCGTTCTTCGACATCCAGAAGGATCCCGACACGGCCTTCCTCTTGACCTACTTCGCCGAGCTCATCGAGGAGTTCGCCCCCGCCCGGGCCAAGGAGGACGTCCTCTACCGGCTCCTTGTGGCCGTCCTGCGTTGCCTCAAGGAGGGTGGCGAGCGGACCGTCCTGGCCGCTTATTTCGAGGTCTGGTTCCTGCAGGCCAACGGCCTGCTGCCCGATCTCGCTTCGTGCCGCAGGTGCCGTGGCTCCCTGGAAGCCTCCGCCTGGCTGTCACCGAAAAGGGACGGCGCCTACTGCCCGGACTGCGCCCCGCTCCGTAAGGATCCTCTGGCTCCCGGAACCCGTGAATTCATCCGCTGGGCCCGCAAGACCCCCCCGCCGCGCGCCTGCGGCCATCCCTTCCCCCCGGACGAGGTCGGCCGGATCCGCAAGGCCCTTCAGGCCATGATCGTCTATCACATGGACCGCGAGCCGCGGACCCTGCCTTTGGTCAAGTGACCGGCCCGTCCGGCCCCCCGCGAAAAAAAAATGCCCGGGGGCTCGCGGCCCGTTCATCGCGGGCCGGGAGACCCCGGGCACAAAAGTCCTGACGCGCTGAGATCAGGCTAGAAGAAGATCGACAGCCCGATGAGGACCCGGTGGATGTTGCCCTTCTCCGTGTAGCTGTAGAATTCCGAGTCGTAGTCGTAATTGTAGCGCATGTAACGGTACTCGGCCCTGACGGCGGCCACGTCCCCGACGAGGTACTTCACCCCGGCCAAACCATCGATAGACCAGGTCTTGGCGTTGCTGCCGCCCTCGACCCACCCCAGGAAGGGAATGCCGTTGCCGACGCCCGCGCCCCCGCCGATGAAGGGGATGAACTTGCCCTTCAGACAGAAATTGTAGACAAGGTGGCCGGCCAGGAAGTAGCTCGCATCGCTCTTCTCCTCGCCGATGGGGATGGTGAAGATGACCTCGGGCTCGAGCTGCAGCCCTTTCCAGAAGAACCAGCCGAAGCGCACCGGGATGTTCAGCAGGGTCCACGAGTCCGAGAACTCTCCGTCCTCGTAGCTGTAGCTATACAGCGCGATGGACGTGCCGAGCTCGAACTTCTTGCCGGGGACCGGCTGGGCGGCGGCCAACGCCGCTCCCAGGACCAGGAGGACGGCCAGAGACACGCACAATCTTTTCATGATGACTCCTTTCCGGATGATCAGGCTCCCGTCCCGCCCCCTCATGACCACCTGTCAGGGGTATTGTAGGAAACGACCCCCTCTTTGTCAAGGGCCGTCTGTAGGGGGGGGCCGGGCGGAGGCTATTTCTTGATGGTCGAGATGAATTCCTCGACCTCGGGGATGCCGCCCTGGAAGATGAGATAGCCGTTGGACGGCTCGCGGTCGGTCGTCTCGCCGGCGATGGGCGTCAGCATGATCCGCCGGACCTCCTCGAGATCGCCCGTCTGACCCAGGGCCCACGCGAGCTTCACGTAGGCCACTTCCGGCAGCATGTTGGCCGCCGGGATGACCCCGAGTTCCATCATGTCGCGGCCCGTGTCGTAGACATACATCTGGACGTAGCCCCACAGCGTCTGGACGGTCATGTAGACGGCGATGCCCTTCTCCCGGCACCTCTTCAGCGCCGGGTAGAGCGGCTTGTTGACGTGCCCCAGGCCCGTGCCGGCGATGACGATGCCCCGGTAGCCGTTGTCGGCCAGCGAGTCGATGATGTCGGGCTTCATGTTCGGGTAGTAGTAGACGATGGAGACCATCTCCTCGAAGGCCGTGTTGATCTTGACCTTGCGGTCGGCGCGGCGCCGCTTGTAGTCGTGCCGCAGCGGCGTGATCGTCTCCCGGCTGACCATGGCGATGGGGATGTCGCCGATCGTCCGGAACGTCGAGCGGTAGCTCGAGTGCATCTTGCGGACCCGCGTGCCGCGGTGGAGAAGCCCGTACATGTCCGAGGTCGGTCCGAACATGCAGACCATGACCTCGGCGATGTCGCTCTCGGCGGCCGTCTTGACGCTGTGCATGAGGTTGAGCGCGGCGTCGGACGAAGGCCGGTCGGACGAGCGCTGCGAGCCGACCATGACGATGGGCACGGGCGAGTCCTGGACCATGAACGACAGGATGGCCGCCGTGTGGTGCATGGTGTCGGTCCCGTGGCCGATGACGATGCCCTGCACACCCCTCTCGATCTCCCGGCCGATGGCTTTGGCGGTGGCGATGTACTGCTCCGGCCCCATGTTCTCGCTGAAGACCCCGAACAGCTTCTCGGTCTCGAGGTTGCAGATGTCGGCCAGCTCAGGCACCGATCCGTAGAGCTCGCCAGGAGAGAAGGCCGGGATGACCGCCCCCGTCCGGTAGTCGAGACGGCTGGCGATCGTCCCCCCGGTCCCGAGGAGCTTGACCATGGGCTTCCCCGGATCGTAGGGGAACTCCTTCTCGGGGATCTTGTAGTGGGCCTCCTTGCGGCCATGGATCTTGACGGCCTCGATGGACCGGGCCAGGAGGCCGATGTTGTAGCCCGAGCGCAGCTTGATGACGACGTGATGGGGATCGGCCGTCTCCGAGCGCGGCAGGATGATGCCCGTGTAGGTTCCGCGGGAGGTCGTGATCTCGACATCGCTCCAGACCAGCGCGCCGAAGCCCTTGAGGACGTCGAGGGCTTCGCCCCGGTAACCCTTGTAAGACTCGTCGGCGGCCATTTCAGGCTCTCCCCGCAAGCGCCGCTTCGACGCGCGGCGCGACCTCGGCGCCCTCGATCCGCATCCGAAGGGCGGGCATGACCAGGCCCATCAGGACGTGCGCCTTGCGCTCCGGATCGTGGAGGGCCATCCCCTCGAGTCGGTCCCGCGCCCGGCCCACCTCGGCCTCGATCTCTCCGACGCCGGGGACCGGCGGCAGGCTGTCCGAGGCCGGCACGCCCTCGCCCCGGGCCGCCTTCTCCATGAGCGCATAGAGGCCCTCCCTCGAGATCTTCTTGTCCCGGTAGAGGGCGAAGAGGGCACCGAGCGTCGCTTCGTCGAGCCGGCCGGTGTCCAGGCCCATGCGCTCGAGCCTCTTCATCCGGGGCACGAGGGCCACGGCGGCCGCGACCGGATCGATGCCCCATTCCTTGACGAGCCGCTCGAAAAGCCGGGCGTGCGCCGACATGGCCAGGGGCTCGATGACATCGGCCGGCACGCCCAGCTCGGCGTACCAGGCCTCCCGCGTCCAGACGGGCACCGGCAGCCCTTCGCGGATCCGGGCCAACCGCTCCTCGGTGACCTTGATGGGCGGCAGGTCGGTGTCGGGATACATCCGGTCGGGACCGGGCAGGATGCGCTCGAAACCGTTCGTCCCGTCGCGCAGGGCCTGGCGCGTCTCCGAGGGGATGCCGACGGTCGCCTCCTTGGCCCGGATGGCGATCTCCTGGGCCCCCGTCCGGGCGTCCTCGGCGGCACCCCAGACGACGACCAGGGTGTCGTCCTTGGTCGCCCTCAGGGCCTTGCGGACGGCCTGCCATTCGGCGCTCGAGAGGGTCTCGGAGGGACTGTCGGAATGGACGATGTTGGGCAGCCGGGTCAGGCAGGCGACCACCCGGACCCGGTCCGAGATCTCCCGAGAGAAGCGGGTGTTGGTCTGGGTCTGCCAGTTGAGAAGGTCGCGGAAACCCCGCAGCACGACGCCGCGGGCCACCTCGCCGGCCTCGAGGGCGTCGCGCACGGGAAGATAGCTCGTTCTGTGCAAGAGGCGGGTGACGTCCTCGGTCTCCGACCGGAAGGCCTCGGCCGTGATCCCCCGGCGGTGGAGCTCGGTCCGCAGCCGAAGGAGGTTCCACTGCCGCATGGCTTCGTGGTAGACGAGCAGCGGGATGCGCGGGATGCGCGGCACGCCCTTGATCTCGACCCTCGTCCCGCCCGTGACGCTGACATTGACGTCCTCGCGGGCGGCCCCGATCCCGGTGCGGACCTGACCCGTGCTGCGGACCAGACGCCGGCAGATCTGGGCGACGTCGGCGACCTCCTGCGGCGTCCGCATCTCGGGTCCGGTGACGGTCTCGATGAGCGGCATGCCCAGGCGGTCCGTGACGTAGGTCCGGCGATGTCCGACGTCGCTGACCTCGCGGCAGGCGTCCTCCTCGAGGCCCAGCTGGACGATGGGAATTCGCCTGCCCTTATAGGGGATCCAGCCGTTGACGCCGACGATGGTCGTCCTCTGGAAGCCCGTCGGGATGCTGCCGTCGAGGTACTGCTTGCGGGCGATGTGGAGCTCGTCGACGAGGTTGAGATCGTAGAGCATGGCGATGCCCAAAGCGATGTCGAGGGCCTGATCGTCCATCATGAACGGGGGCGTGTCGTCCATCTCGTAGGTGCAGACGGTCTCCCGGTTGATGCGGTAGATGATCTCCTTCCTGGTCTTGAACTCCATGAGGGCCGTGCCGTCGTACTCGCCGAGCTCGGACAGGGTCGGCCGCATGTGGCGGAGGATCTCGGCGTCATATTCCCGGCTGTAGCGGCCGGCCGGGCAGCGGCAGAAGAGCTTTTTCTCGGTCAGCAGCTGCTGGTGGATCTCGAGGCCGGAGCGGAAACCGACGGCCTCGTAGTCGGCCTCGGTCATCTCGGTGAAGGGCTTGAAGAGGAATTCGCTCATGGTCCTATCCGGCGTTCCGCAGATCAAAGACAGGCATTATATCATACCGCGTTGCTCACGGGACATGCCGTTCAGCCGAAGAAAAGCACCAGGGCCTGAGCCGTGAACAGCCGAAGGATCATCGTCAGCGGGTAAACGGAGACGAAGGCCATGATCGGCCCGTCCGACGACGGCGCGAGTGAGCCGGCGTAGGCCAGGGCCGGGGGATTGGTCATGCTCCCGGCCATGAAGCCGGCGACCGACAGGAAATCGATACGCAGGAGGAGCCGGGCCGCCAGAGTGGCCATAACGAGGGGGACGAGGGTGATCAGGGCCCCGCCGAGGATCCAATAGAGCCCCCCGTCGAGGAGCGTGGCGACGAACCCCTCCCCCGCCTTGAGGCCGACGCAAGCCAGGAAAAGCGAGATGCCGATGTTGCGGAGCATGAGATTGGCGCTGAGCGGCATGTGCCAGACGAGCGGGCCGAGGCTGCCGACCCGGCTGAGGACGATGGCCACGATGAGCGGTCCTCCGGCCAGGCCGAGACGGAAGGGTACGGCCATGCCGGGCAGCTGGAGCGGCACGCTGCCCAGCAGGATGCCCAGGACGATACCGATGAAGATGGGGATGACCTGGGGCTGGTCGAGGCGTCCGCTGGCGTCGCCCATCTCGTGGGCCAGCCGTTCGATGGCCGGGCCGGTCCCGACGATGACCAGGACGTCGCCGTATTGGAGGGTGAAGTCCGGCCGGGGCGAGAACTCCTGGCCGGTCCGGATGATGCGCGTGACGAGCACCCCGAAATCCTCCCGCAGGTTGAGCTCCTGGACGGACTTGCCGATGACCGCACGCCGGGTGATGACCACTCTCCTGCTGGTGAATCCGGAGGCGACTTCTTTGACGTCGACCTGGCTTTCGACTCCCACGCGGACCTTGAGCCGGTCGATCTTCTCGGGCGTTCCCACGGCGTGGAGGATGTCGCCCAGCCGCAGGGTGGTCAAGGCCCGGGGCACTTCCGGGGCGCCGCCGGCGTGGGCCAGCCTCGAGACGACCACCCCTCCGCCGATCTCGCCGATGACCTGGCTGATGAGCGCACCGTCGATCTCCGGGTTGCGGACCTCGAGGTTCATCCCTTGGAGGCGCGGAACGTCCTTCTCCTTGATGGCCTCGAGCTTGCGGGCCTCGGCCCGGGGATCGACGCGGAACCCCAGGCGCAGGGCGGCGATGGCCAGGATAACGCCCAGAACGCCGAACGGATAGGCCATGGCGTAAGCCATGCCGGGGACCTGGACGAGGGCCTCGGTGGAGTGGGGCACGAGCTTGAGGGCCTGCTGGACGGCGGCCAGGCTGGGCGTGTTGCTCGTGGCCCCGGCGAACATGCCGGCCGCGGCGGCCATGGGCACGCCCGCGAACAGGTTGAGGAAGAGGGCGATCGTCCCGCCGCCCAGGACGACGAAGGCGGCCAGCCCGTTGAGGGCCAGCCCGTGCCTGCGGAGGGACGACAGCAGCCCGGGGCCGACCTCCTGGCCGACGCTGTAGACGAACAGGACCAGGCCGAGATCGCGGGCGAAGTCCTGGATGACGGGATGGATGGAGACCCCGAAGTGGCCCAGGACCAGGCCGACGAACAGGATGCCGGCGATGCCCAGGTTGGCCGAAAGGACGCGCAGGCTGCCGAGGACGAGGCCCAGGGCCCCCGCCAAGCAGAGGACGAGCAGGGCCTGGACGACGGAGCCCGGGGCGAGCGCCTCGCCGAGCCAGCTCATGGCGGACCTCCTGCGGTCACATGAGCGAGAAGGCCACGGTCAGGCCGGCCATGACAATGGCCACCATGCTCATGAGCTTGATGAGGATGTTGAGGCTGGGGCCGGCCGTATCCTTGAACGGATCGCCGACCGTGTCGCCGATGACCGCGGCCCGGTGGGCCGGAGATCCCTTGCCGCCGTGAGCCCCCTCCTCGATGTACTTCTTGGCGTTGTCCCAGGCGCCGCCGGCGTTGGCCATGAAGATGGCCAGGACGAAGCCGGTCGAAGTGGCCCCGATGAGCAGCCCCATGACCCCGGCGACGCCGAGAACGAGGCCGGTCGCGATGGGCGTCGCGATGGCCAGCAGCGAGGGCAGGATCATGGCCCGCTGGGCGCCGCGGGTCGAGATGGCCACGCAGCAGGCGTAGTCGGGCTCGGCTTTCCCCTCCAGGATGCCGGCGATCTCCCGGAACTGCCGGCGGACCTCGTCGACCATCCGGGCGGCGGCCCGGCCGACGGCGTTCATGGCCAGGCCGCTGAAGGCGAAGGCCATCATGGCCCCCAGGAAGATGCCGACCAGGACGACGGGATTCATCAGGGTGATGTTGTAGAAGCGCATGTAGTCCGGGAACGAGGCCGTGGCCGTGTCCATGGTCGTGCCGTCGACGAAGGTCAGCACCGTGCGACCGATGCGCAACAGACCGACCTTGAGCTCCTCGACGTAGGAGGCCAGCAGGGCCAGGGCCGTCAGGGCCGCCGAGCCGATGGCGAAGCCCTTGCCGGTGGCGGCCGTCGTGTTGCCGAGGGCGTCGAGGGCGTCGGTGCGCTTGCGGACCTCGGCCTCGAGACCGCTCATCTGGGCGTTGCCGCCGGCGTTGTCGGCGATCGGACCGTAAGCGTCGGTGGCCAGGGTGATGCCCAGGGTCGAGAGCATGCCGACGGCGGCGATGCCGATGCCGTAGAGGCCCTGGGCGACGTTGGAGACGTCGAAGTGGGCGGCCGAGAGGAAGGCGAAGACGATGCCCAGGATGACGGCCACAACGGGGACGGCCGTCGAGACCATGCCGACGCCCAGGCCGGCGATGATGACCGTGGCCGGTCCGGTCGTGGCGTTGTCGGCGATCTTGCGGGTCGGGCGGAAGGAATGGGAGGTGAAGTACTCGGTCGACTTGCCGATGATCAGGCCGGCGGCCAGGCCGACGACCAGGGCGACCCAGATGCCGTTGGGCAGGCCCAGGCCACGGATGATGAAGTAGGAGAAGATGACGATGAGGACCGAGCTGCCGTTGATGCCCCGGCCCAAGGCGTTGAGGAGGTTCCGCTGGGTGGCGTCCTCGCGGGTCCGGACGAGGTGGATGCCGAGGATGGACAGGAGGGTCCCGACGGCGGCGATGGCCATCGGAGCCACGACGGCGTTGAGCTGAAGGGTGCCGCGGCCGAGGAAGGCGGCCGCGCCGAGGGCCATGGTGGCCAGGATGGAGCCGGCGTAGGACTCGTAGAGGTCGGCGCCCATCCCGGCGACGTCGCCGACGTTGTCGCCGACGTTATCCGCGACCGTGGCCGGGTTGCGGGGGTCGTCCTCGGGGATGCCGGCCTCGACCTTGCCGACCAGGTCGGCCCCGACGTCGGCGGCCTTGGTGTAGATGCCGCCGCCGACACGGGCGAACAGGGCCTGGGTCGAGGCCCCCATGCCGAAGGTGATCATGGTCGTGGTGATGATGATCAGGTTGTGGCCGTCGTCGGTCAGCGGGTAGAAATGCCGGAGGATGAGGAACCAGGCGGCGATGTCGAGCAGGACCAGGCCGACAACGGTCAGGCCCATGACGGCCCCGCTGCGGAAGGCGACCTTGAGACCGCTGTTGAGCGATTTGCGGGCGGCCCAGGCCGTGCGGGCCGAGGCGTAGGTCGCGGTCTTCATGCCGAAGAAGCCAGCCAGGCCCGAGAAGAACCCACCGGTCAGGAAGGCGATGGGCACCCAGGGGTTCTGGACCTTGAGGACGAAGGCCATGAAGGACAGGAGGATGATGAGGGCCACGAAGACCAGGCCGACGATCTTGTACTGCTGCTTGAGGTAGGCCATGGCGCCCTTTCGGACGTAGGAGGCAATCTGGGCCATGCGGTCGGTGCCTTCGCTTTCCTTCATCATCCGGGAGAAGAAAAGCCAGGCGAAGAACAGGGCGAAGACGGAGCCGATCGGGGTCAGCCAGAACAGCGTGTCAGCCATAGAAACCCTCCTTGTCGTCCGGGCGGGCCCGGATCGAGAACGAATCGTGGCGGATGATGCTGAAAAGAGATGATGTTCCGCTCAAATGAGCCGATAATCTAGCACAGCCGGCCCTCCCCGTCAACTTAAATGGGGGACATGATACCTATTTCCCTATTTCCGCCCCCTTATGAATTGGGGAATAGGTATCATGTCCCCCTATTTACAAAAAAGGCCAAGCGGCGGCTGTGCCGACATCGGCAAATGGCATACACAATATCCTCCCATTACTATAATATTCTTGACGTTAGGCTAATTTTTGGGTTAACAATAGTTAACCAGAATACGGAAGCTGCGCATCCGAAATGGGCAAGAACAGGGTTTCTGAAAAGCGAACGTACTACTCGGTCCCTCAAGCCGCCGTGCTGCTAGGGATCAGCAGGATCGCTGTTTTCAAGAAGGTCAAGTCCGGCGAGATCAAGGCCATCAGGATCGGCAGGAGCTACGCGATCTCTGCCTCCTATATACGACACGTATCCGGAAAAGCCCTGCCCCCCGAACGGACAGGATCTATAAAGCGAGAGGTATGAACATGCGGCGAACGAGCTTTCGGATGATGGTACTTGCGGCAGCAGGCGTTATGGCGGGAGCTGCAGTGACGACGGCCGGGATCGTTGCGGCCTTCGACGGGGCAAGTGTGGGGCCGACGGCCCAGGAAGTGAAATTCGGCGTCGGCGATTGGGACCCGGAGTCGGGCCTGGGCAATCACCGGGCCGTGGTCCGGGTCGGGGAGGCGGCCGCCAAGCCAACGGCCGTCCGGGTGCGGATCCCCTGGCGCAGGCGCGACGTCGATCCGGACACCAAGAACATCCTGGTCGTCGACGCCGCCTCGGGCGAGCGGGTGATGAACGTCCTGCCCCTCGAGGTCAACCGCGAGTTCGGCGACATCGTCTTCGAGCCCCGGACGGCGCCCGGCGATCATTACGTCTATTACCTGCCCTACAAGTCCGAGGGCCGCAAGAACTATCCGACCGTGAAATACGCTCCGCCGGAGCTGACCGCCGACAGCGCATGGCTGGCGGCCGTCGGCCTTTCCGGGGGATCCGTTCCGGCCACGGCCCTCGACGCCCTGCCCCGCGCCGAGGTCATCGAGATCCAGTCGGTCGATGAGTTCAATTCCTTCCATCCCATGGAGGTCATCGCCACGGCGGAGGAGACCGAGGCTCTGCTCGCGGCCCATCCGGAGGCGCCCTATCTGCTGTTCCCGGAGGACCGCCGCTTCTCCATCCGCATGACCGGCGACCTGCCCCATCGTTGGACCGCCGGCGGTCCGGGCGGGACCTTGCGCGGACGGGCCGCCCGTGGCGAGTATTACGCCTTCCAGATCGGCGTCTGGGCGGCGCGGCGGGCCATCGAGGACCTCGAAGTGAGGTTCTCGGATCTCATCCAGGACGTGGCCAAGATCGAGGACGGCTCGCCCGCACAGCACACGCGCATCCCCGCTTCGGCCCTGAACTGCCTCAACACGGGCGGCGTCGATTGGGACGGCTCGGCCATCACCAAAGCCGTTCCCGTCGGGCGGGGCAAGGTCCAAGCGCTCTGGTGCGGCGTGGATGTCCCCAAGGACGCCCGGCCCGGAGTATTCAGGGGCACGGTAACGGTCGCGCCCAAGGGGCTGCCGGAGACCATCGTCGCCATCGAGATCGAGGTGGCGGAGGAGGTCCTCGAGGAGCGCGGCGACGGCGATCCGTTCCGCATGACCCGTCTGCGCTGGCTCGATTCGACCCTGGCCCAGGACGACGGCATCGTCCCGCCCTACACGCCTCTCGCTGTCGATGGTTGGACGGTCGGCTGCCTGGGGCGTTCGCTGACCATCGGAAAGGACGGGCTTCCGGCCCGCATCCGGAGCTTCTTCGCTCCCGAGATGACCCGGCTCAGGAGCGAGCCGCTCGAGCTCCTCGATGCGGCGTTCAAGCTGCGCGTCCACGACGGCGAAAAGCGCGAGCTCGGCTGGACCCCGCACGGCGCCGGCCCGAGCTGGCTCAAGCGGGCCCCGGGGACCGTCGAGTGGGCGGCCGAGAACCGCGCCGAGGGCCTGACGATGAGCGTCCGCGGCCGGATGGAATTTGACGGCTTCGTCGGATACAAGGTGGCCCTGACCGCGGAACGCGACATGGACATCTCGGACATCTGGCTCGAGGTGCCGTTCCGCGAGGAGGCCGCGCGGTACATGATGGGGCTCGGGTTCAAGGGCGGCGCGCGGCCGGAGAGGTTCGACTGGTCGTGGGACCGGACCAAGAACCAGGACGCCCTGTGGCTGGGAACGGTCAATGCCGGGATGCAGGTCTCGTGGCGGGCCGAGAACTATTCGCGGCCGCTCAACACGAACTTCTACCTGTCAAAGCCCCTCAACATGCCGCCCTCCTGGTGGAACGACGGACGCGGAGCGGTCGCCGTGCGGACCGTGGCGCAAGGGAAGAAGAATGAGGCCGGGCGCATCGTCGTCCTCAGCGCTCACTCGGGCCTGCGGTCGATCAAAGCGGGGGAAACGCTCCACTTCGACCTCACGCTTCTGCTGACGCCCTTCAAGCCGCTCGATCCGCCGGCCCATTTCCTTGAGCGCTATTTCCACGCCTTCAAACCCCTCGACGAGGTCGCGGGGACGGGGGCCAACGTCATCAACGTCCACCACGCCAACGCCATCAACCCCTACATCAATTACCCGTTCCTGCGAGTGCCGGAGATGAAGGCCTATATCGACGAGGCCCACCGGCGCGGCTTCAAGGTCAAGATCTACAACACCATCCGCGAGCTGTCGAACCGGGCCCCCGAGCTTTTCGCCCTGCGAAGCCTGGGTCACGAGATCTTCTCGCCGGGGCCGGGCGGCGGTTATTCGTGGCTCCAGGAGCACCTCGGCGGCGATTACATCGCGGCCTGGTTCGTGCCCGACCTCAAGGATGCGGCGGTCATCAACAGCGGCATGTCGCGCTGGCACAACTACTACATCGAGGGGCTCGACTGGGTGGCCCGCAACGTCGGCATCGACGGGCTCTACCTCGACGACGTGGCCTTCGACCGGACGACGATGAAGCGGGTCCGCAAGGTCCTCGACCGCAACCGCGAGGGAGCGCTCATCGACCTCCACAGCGCCAACCAGTACAACGTCCGCGACGGGTTCGCCTCGAGCGCCAACCTCTATTTGGAGCATTTTCCCTTCCTTGACCGGCTGTGGTTCGGCGAGTACTTCGACTACGACGGCAGCGGCCACGATTACTGGCTCGTGGAGCTCTCGGGCATCCCCTTCGGGCTGATGGGCGAGATGCTCGAGAAGGGCGGCAATCCCTGGCGCGGCATGGTCTTCGGGATGACCAGCCGGTTGCCGTGGGCCGGCGATCCGCGGCCGCTGTGGAAGGTCTGGGACGAGTTCGGGATCGCCGAGAGCGAGATGATCGGCTGGTGGGTGGAAAGCGGGCCGGTCAGGACGGGGAACAAAGACGTGCTGGCGACGAGTTATGTCCGGCGGGGCGCCGTCCTCGTCGCCCTGGCCAGCTGGGCCACCGAGCCCGTCGACGTGAGGCTTTCGATCGATTGGAAAAAGCTGGGGCTCGACCCCAAGCGGGCCGTGCTGCGGGCCCCGGCCGTCGAGGGCTTCCAGGAGGCCGCCGAGTTCCGGCCCGGCGATCCTATCCGCCTCGAGCCCGCCAAGGGCCTCCTCCTGCTCATCCGCTAATTCGAGGACACAAGACCCCGTTCGCTCATTTCTCCAGGACGGAAAAGGGGGGAATGGGTATTGTATCCCGCTTTTTCAAACGCCCGGCACGACCTGCGTCGGACGCGATATTCTCAGTGGCTGGGATTTCCTATAGGTCAATGTGCGCCAAAGCCACTCGACCGGTCCGAACCGGAATCGCCGGAGCCATAGGGGCGAAATGACGAGCAGGATCGTCCAGATGGCGACGGTGATCAGGACCTGCTGCCAGCGCTGGACCTTCCCGAACAGGCCGAACCCATGGCCGTAGAACAGGGTCGTGCAGATCAGCGATTGGAGCAGGTAGTTCGTGAACGCCATCCGGCCGACGGCCGCGAGGCGCTCCCGGAGCGCCGGCAGCCGCGCCGACCTGCATAGCAGCATGACGAGGGCGATGTATCCGGCAGCCATGCCGAGGCTTCCCAAGTAATTGAACTGCCAGCCGACGAACATGGAGTACGGCCAGGCCCACCCCGCAGCGAAGTTGCGGACGACTCCGGTCACGATGAGAGGGATGCCGATCCCGAAGCCGGCGGCCAGCATGATCCCGTAGAACCTTCCGCTTCTTTCCGCGCTCAAGACGCGCCACTTGAAAAGGGCCATGCCGATGAGCATGACGCCCGTCACGCGCCAACCGATATAGATGAGGAAAATGAACGTCTGGAAGGCGATGGCCGACGGCACGCGGAGCCCCATCTGCTGGAGCCAGCCGCCGCGGTAGACCGCCACCTCGTGCGCAATCCGTTCGGCAGGCGGCGCCCACATCTGGATGTTGCTCTCGACGGCCTCGGGCGGCCAATAGGGGACCGACCAGCTGAAAAGGAGATAGATGAGGGCCGGGACAAGGATGAACGCCGCTCCGGCGATGAGCAGGGTCTTGGGCTTTTTCTTCCGGAACAGGTAGACCCAGACCGCGCACACGGCGTAGGCCACGAGGATGTCGCCGCGCCAGAGGAGATAGGCGTGCATCATCCCGATGACGAACAGCCAGAAGATCCGGCGATAGTGGAGACCGGCGGGCGGCAGGCCCTTGGATTCCGCCTTGCTCGTGACGAGGAGGATGCCCGCCCCGAAGAGAAGGGAGAAGATGGTCATGAACTTCTGGTCCCCGAGGACATGCGTGAGCATCCACGCCCACCGGTTGAGACCTGTGAGATCGCCGTAGGCGGTAGGGTTGAGATAGGCGGCGAAGACCATCGAGAAATCCTGGATGTTGACGAGGAGGATGCCCAGGACGGCGAAGCCCCGAAGGACGTCGAGGGAAGCCAATCGCTCGGATGGAGCGATGGGCTGCAGAAGCTTTTCTTCCGGCATGAGTTCCTCCTCGCGGGATATGAAGCTGCGTTTATGGGCCGCCAGACGCTCGCTGGGGATAGTAAAAGCCGCGGGCGGCAGTGTCAAGCGTTGCTAATTGGGGGACATGATACCTATTCCCCGATTCCGTCAGGGGGGAATAATGAGGAAATAGGTATCATGTCCCCCAATTTGAGGCGGACGCTGACGATGTACGGCTCTTCGCCCTCTATCCAGTGGCCGTAGGTCGTCAGGACGAACGTTCCGTCCGGCAGGACCTCGACACCCGGATAGGCGCAGTCGCTGCCCTTGGTGTTGTCCATGAGCCGGATACGGTATTGGCCCTCCCGGCCATGGACGATGTCGTCGAACGTCCCGACCCAAGCGACCCAATCGCCCCGCGTCGGGCTCTCGTGGGCCATGTCGCGGAAAGAAACGAGGAGCCTCCCGTCCGGCGCGTACGCGCCGACGTGCCGGTCGCCGGTCAGCGCCCCGGGAAGCTCACGCGGCTGGCTCCACGTCCGCCCCTCGTCCTCGGAGAACATGACGAACGAATTGCGGGTCCGGCTGTTCTCGCGAATGAGCGCCGCCAGCGTCCTTCCGTCCGGGGAGCGGATGACGCCCGGCTCGCAGAGATGGACCTCGCTCGACCGGTCAATGGCTTCCGGGATCGACCAGCTCAGCCCGCCGTCGTCCGAGAACGTCTTATAGAGCGTGAACACCGGCGGCTTCTCCGGCCTCGGCTCCTTCGCGAAGAACCGGCCGTCATCGTGGAACATGGCCATGTAGCGGCCCGGCCCTCCGCCGCGCAGCTCGATAACGCTCGACATGACCACGATCCCGCCCCACTCCCCCGCCGGTTCGAGCGGCGTCCAGCTCACGCCGTCGTCCTCCGATACCGCCAAGCGGGCCGGGTAAAGCCCCGACCAGACGATCAGCCGCCGCGTCCCGTCCGGCCCGACGACCCGATGGATGGTCGGCGTCTCGAGCGAGGTCGCCCAGTTGTCCGGGACCGAAAGTCGCTCGCTCCAAGTCAGCCCTCCGTCCTCGCTCCGCTTCATGACAATAGGCCCCCGGCCATGTCCCTTGGGGTAGACGACGATCATGGTCCGCCCGTCCTCGAGCAGAACGGTCGTCGGGTGCCCCAGGTACTGCCCGGGCTCGCGGTCGACGACGACCTGTCGCTCCTTCTTGCCCGCTAGGTCGACGAGCGGAATGGTGTACCCCCTGGCGACCTCCGCCGACCGCGCGTCCCGCTCCGGCCGGGCCTCCCGCCGGCAACCCGGGAGCATCACCGTCGCCGCCAGCAGCACCACCGCAGCTAAGACGCCCAGGGTGCCCGGCTTGCGCTTTTCCCTCCCGCCAACGGGCGCGGACCGTCCGGTCGCCGCCCTCGCCTCCAGCACCGCCAGAGCCAAGACGCCCTCGGCATAAACAACGGCGTCATCCGCAAAACACGCGACGTCGCCCGCCTTCGATACAACCGGCCTGGCACGACCGAATGCCTCTCGGGTTCTCCCGCTCACCACCGCCCGCTCGCACGCCCTCATCCGTAAAGCCTCATCAGCCACCGGTTGAGCGGGGCCAGCGGCGCGAACCGCTCGAAGCAGTAGTCCACCAGGCGCGCCGAATAGAACTCCGCCGGGATCTTCGCCTCGACCCCGGCGTAGAGCCCTTTGTGCTTGAGGAGCTCCGCGTTGCGGTGGCCGGCGTCGAACCCCGCCGGGACCCGCTTGTAATGCTCCCCGCCGATCGTGTAACCGGGGAGCTCTCTGATCGCGGCCACGATCCTCGCGATCTCCGGCCCCCGTTTCGGATCGACGACCGCGCTCCGGTACCGGCCGAGCAAGGCGTCGGGGATCATGTACATCCCGCCGCCGATCATGATGTCCGGCGGCTCGAGGTGGAAATAGAATCCGGCCGACTCCATCTTCGGCCGGGCGCCCTCCCAGAAGTAGATCCCCAGGTTCGTCTTGTACGGGGTCGGGTCGAGGCTGAAGCGCGTGTCGCGGTTGAGACGGAAGATCGACTTGTTGACCCGCGGCACGGCCACGATCCTCGGCGCGATCTCCCGCAGCCGCTCGCCCATGGCCGTGACAAAGAGCTTGGCCGGATCCATGACGTGCTTGTCGTAGGTCTCGCGGTTCCCCTCGAACCAATCCTTCGTGTTGTTCCGGCGCAACCCGTTGAAGAACCGGATCGTCTCCTTGGTGAATCCCGTGAATGACGCTGACTCGCTCATGGGGCCTCCCGCCGACATTCTAGCCGGCCCCGCTGCCCCGTTCAAGCAGGGTTCACCCCGTCGCGCGAACTTGATAGGCCCGTCGCTCAGCCGTCAGTCGTCCAGCTTGAACAGGGCCCTGAATGCCGGCTCTTTCCGGATGTTCTCGAATCCCGGGGAGATGACCTGGAAAAAATAGTCCGGGGAGCCCTGGTCCAGGGCTTTATTCAGCAGCCCGAGGGCCTCGTCCTTCCGGCCCAGGAGGGCGCAGAGCTTGGCCGCGTCCAGCAAGGTGTAGTAGTCGGTGAGCCCGAGGGCGACGGCCCGGCGCAGATACTCCTCGGCTTCGGTCGTCCGTCCCGAGACCGCTTCGATCATCCCGAATGCAGCCAGGTCCTGAGCTCCCGTCACCTCGCCCTCGAGGCTTTTGTTCAGGGCTTCCCGGGCCTCGGCGGCAACCTTGCGGGCTTCCTCGACCTGCCCGGCCTCCCGGAGGGCGAGGGCCAGGTCGAACCCATGCATGAAGGTCGCTCCGCCCATCCGGCCCTGACGCCCCAGCTCCAGGACCTGTCGATAGACCGGGATCGCTTCCTCGGCCCGGCCCGCCGCGAGGAGCATATGGGCCAGGTTCGGCAGACCGTAGTAATGGGCGGGCTCGATCTCGATCGTTCTCCGCAGCTCCTTCTCGGCCTCCTCGAACCGCTCCTGGACGGCCAAGGAAAATCCCAGGAAATTGTGGGAGAAGGCCAGATCCGGGGACAGCTCGACGATGCGCCGCCCGAGGGCCTCGCCGGCCCGGGGATCCTTGCGGAAGTTCATGTGAGTGAACCAAAGGTTGAGCAAGGGGATGCTGTTGCGGGGGGCGGTCTCGGCCGCCTTCTCGAACATGGCCACCGCTTCGTCGTGCCTCCCCAGGAAACGGAGGATCATCCCGGCGTTGTTCCAGGCCGGCATGAAGTCCGGATAGAGCTCCTGCAGGACCCCGTATTGCTCGAGGGCCCCGGCCAGATCGCCGTCGACGAACTGCTTGTTGGTCGCCTTGAGCTTGAGCAGGTCCCGCTGCGGCAGGTTCTGGGCCTCGGCGTCCTTTAGAGCCTGGCGAAGCATCTCTTTGCCCTTCTGAGGCTCCCTCAGGAATTGGATATAGATGAGGGCCAGCGATCCCCGGGCGTCGACGAATTGGGGGTCCTTCTCGATGGCCAGCTCGAACAGCGCCGCCGCGTCCTTGTATTTTCCCTCCTGCCAGCGGTTCATGCCCATCGAGAAGTAATTGAGGGCGTCCCACGAGGATGTGCTGATGTCGGCGATCGGCCGGCTGGCCTTCTCGATGGAACCCAGGGATTCTCCCAGCCGGGTCCGGACCCGCTCGGTCAGCTCGTCGATGGCCCGGAGGAGAACATCCTCCTTGCCCCGGGCGGTGACCCGGATGCGATCGACGTGCCGCCGGCGGACGGGATCGACCAGAACGACCTGGAGATCAAAGGCCTCGCCGGCCGACATGATCCGCGGCACGAGCAGGGCCCGCACCCCGGCGAAGCGACAGACCTCGCATCCGAGCTGCTCGTCGATCTTCGACGCGGCGTCCATCCTCATGAGACGCAGGGTCTCGGTGACCTGGGGCTTGTCGAAGATCGAGGCGTAAGGCGATTGCTGGAGATCGGCCTCGATGGCCGTCCTCAGGGCCACGTCGAAGACCTGGTCACCGGTCAGGTTCTCGACGTCGCCCACCAGCACTTTGTCCCGGCTCTCAAAAGCCAGGGAGGGCTTGTTGAGGAGCCAGATCACCACGGTCACGGTGGCCACCGTGGCCAACGCCGCCGCGGAAATGACCATCGCCCGTCGTCGCGGGCGCCGAAAAACGAGGCGGCGGGCCGAGGTTCCTTTTCCCGCGGCCATCGAGTCTCTGAGCTGGCGCAACTGCTCGGCGAATTCCGCGGCCGTGGCGAACCTGGCCGCCGGGTCCTTGGACAGGGCCCGGCCGATGAGGGCCTCGATGCCCGAGGGAAATCCCGGTCTCAGCTGGGCGACCGGGAGCGGCGGGTCGTTCAGAACGGCCCGCAACACGGCCTGGTCCCTTTCGCCCTTGAAGGGCAGGTCGCCGGTCACCATCTCATAAAGAACGACCCCGAGCGACCAAACGTCCGTGCGGGCGTCGGTGTCCTCGCCGCGGGCCTGCTCCGGCGACATGTAGGCTACCGTGCCCATGGTCGTGCCGGGCAGGGTCAGACGGTTCTGTCCGGCCAGCTTGGCCAGCCCAAAATCCAGGATCTTGGCCGTGCCGTCCGAGGTCACAAAGATGTTGCCGGGCTTGACGTCGCGATGGATGATGCCGTGGGCGTGGGCCTCGGCCAGGCCCTCGGCGATCTGGGTGGCCAGCCGGACGGCTTCCAGGGGATCGAGGGGGCCGGCGGCCAGCCGGTCCTTCAGGCTCCGGCCGCGGTAGCAGGACATGGCGATGAACATCTCGCCGTCGTCCGTCCGGCCGATCTCGTGGATATTGCAGATATGGGGATGGTCGAGGGCCGAGGCGGCCCGGGCCTCCTGCACGAACCGCTCGTGGGACTCGGGGCCGGCCGCGATCCCGGCTGGCAGGAACTTCAGGGCCACGGTCCGCATGAGGGACATGTCCTCGGCTTCGTAGACGACGCCCATGCCCCCGCGCCCGATCTCGCGGAGGATGCGGAACTTTCCGGCGACGACCTGGCCGGCTCGGGGTGACGGCGTCTCCCCCGCTAGTGTCTTGGTCGGACTCTCGCTCATTTTCCCCCTCGCTTGAGAAAACCATAACAAGAAAGGATTCCATAGTCAATGCGCAGGCGCCCCCCCGGCGCGGCCCCCCCGACGCGTTGCCAACCGCCGAAGCGGTGTGGTATAAATCCGGCCTGCGAACGGCCGGACATCACTCGCCCGCAAGACGGCCGGACCGATCAACGAGGAGGGTCCTATGAAACGCTTATCCCGCATATCGATAATGGTCGCCGCTGTGTGCCTGAGCGCGTCGCTTTCGGCCGAGGCCCAAGCGCCCTCGAAGCCCGGAGCCAAGCCCGCGGCCAAAAAAGAGACGGCCAAGGCGGCCGACGTTCTCGGCCAGCTCCGCTACAGACACGTCGGGCCCGTTGGCAACCGGGTCATCGCCGTGGTCGGGCTGCCCGGCGATCCCGACGTCTACTACGCCGGCGCGGCCTCGGGCGGCGTCTTCAAGTCGACCGACGGAGGGGTCCATTGGACTCCCGTCTTCGACGCTCAGACCGCCTCGTCCGTCGGCTCGCTGGCCGTCGCCCCGTCCGACCCGAACGTCGTCTGGGCCGGGACGGGCGAGACGTTCATCCGCAGCAACATCTCCCAGGGCAACGGCATTTACAGGTCGACCGACGCCGGCAAGACCTGGACCCACATGGGACTCGAGAACACCGGCCGCATCGGGCGCATCGTCATCGATCCGCGCGATCCCGACGTCGTCTTCGCCGCGGCCATGGGCCACTGCTACGGCCCTCAGCAGGAGCGGGGCGTCTTCCGGACGACCGACGGCGGCCGGACCTGGGACCGGGTCCTGTTCGTCGACGAGAACACGGGCTGTTCGGACATCGCCATGGACCCGACCAACCCGCGCATCCTGTACGCCGGGATGTGGCCCATGTTCATCCGGACGTGGGGCCGCTGGAGCGGCGGGCCCGGCGGCAGCCTCCATGTCTCGCGCGACGGGGGCACGACCTGGAAGAAGCTACAGGGCGGCGGGCTGCCCGCGGCCGAGATCGGCAAGGTCGCCCTGGCCGTGGCCCCCAGCGACCCGGAGCGGGTCTACGCCCTCATCGAGACCGCCGACGAGGGGCTGTGGCGCTCGGACAACGGCGGGTCCGGCTGGACCCAAGTCAACCGCGACCACGCCCTCCTCAACCGGCCCCTTTATTACACACGGCTGATCATCTCGCCGACGAACGCCGACGAGGTCTACTTCCCGGCGACGGGCTTCCACATGACCCAGGACGGCGGCCGAACCATCAAGCGGTTCAACGTCTGGGGCGGCGATCACCACGACATGTGGATCGATCCGAAGGACGCCGACCGGATGATCGTCGGCAACGACCAGGGCCTGGCCATCAGCACGAACCGCGGAAAGACCTGGCGGGCCGTCGAGCTGCCCATCGCCCAGATGTATCACGTGGACGTCGACGACCGGGTCCCCTACTACGTCTACGGCAACCGGCAGGATGGGACCTCCTATCGCGTCCCGAGCAACAGCCGGACGGGCGGCCAGATCTCCAGAGGCCTGTGGCACCCGGTCGGTGGGTTCGAGAGCGGCCACGCCGTGGTCGATCCCGTCGACAACAACATCGTCTGGTCGGGCAACTACGACGGCATGCTCGACCGCTTCGACCTGCGGACCATGCAGAGCCGGCCGGTCAGCGTGTGGCCGGAGAGCATCCAGGGATGGACGGCCGCGGAGATGAAGTACCGCTTCCAGTGGACCTTCCCCATCGCCGTCTCGCCCCACGATCACGAGCGGGTCTACGTCGGGAGCCAGCACGTCCACCGGACGACCGACGGCGGCCACAGCTGGCAGATCATCAGCCCGGACCTCAGCACGAACGACCCGAAGAAGATGGAGCGGACCGGCGGCATCACCGCCGACGACGCCAGCCCGGTCGTCGCGTGCACGCTGTTCGCCCTGGCCGAGTCGCCGCTCGCGGAAGGCGAGATCTGGGCCGGGACCAACGACGGGCTGCTCCACGTGACCCGCGACGGCGGGGCGACGTGGGTGAACGTGACCAAGAACCTCCCCGGCCTGCCGCCCGACGGGACGATCAGCAACATCGAGCCCTCGCGGCACAACGAAGGGACCTGCTACATCACGGTCGACCTCCATCAGGTCAACGACCGGGATCCCTACGTGTACAAGACGGCCGATCACGGCAAGACGTGGAAGAGGCTCGGCGCGGACATCCCCCGGACGCCCTTGAGCTACGCCCACTGCGTGAGGGAGGACCCGGAGAGGCCGGGGCTCCTGTACCTGGGCGTCGAGAACGGGATCTACGTCTCGTTCGACGACGGGGCGAGCTGGCAGCCGCTGCAGATGAACCTGCCTCACGCGCCCGCGCACTGGCTCGCGGTCCAGAAACGGTTCGGCGACCTGGCCGTCGCGACGTACGGGCGCGGGTTCTGGATCCTCGACGACATCACGCCTCTGCGGCAGCTGACGCCCGAGGTGCGCAAGGCGGAGGCCTTCCTCTTCGCGCCGCGGCCGGCTTACCGGTTCACGGGCGTCGAGGGCCCTTCGGGGGCGCCCAACGATCCGAGCTTCGGACAGAACCCGCCGTACGGGGCGTCCCTCAACTACTGGCTGAGCGGCGAGCCCAAGGAGGACGTCGTCATCACCATCAAGGACGCCGCGGGGCGGGTCGTAAGGACGCTGAAGACCGAGGCCCCCGAGCCGGACGCGGACGAGGATGAAGGCGGCGGGAGAAGGGGCGGCGGGGCGGTGAGCGTCCCCAAGAAGGCCGGCGTCAACCGCATCTGGTGGGACCTGCGCTGGGACAGGACCGAGGAGGTCCGGATGTGGACGCCGACGGTCGGCCACGAGCACGCCGGAGTGGGCCCCAAGGGCTGGCGGAGGTTCCCCCTGGGGCGGTTCCAGAGAGGGCCGCTGGTCGGGCCGGGCGAGTACACGGTTACGCTGAAGCTCGGCGAGCGGGAGCTCACCCAGAAGCTGACCGTCCTCAAGGACCCCAACACGGCCGGGACCGAGGCCGACATCAAGGAGCAGACCGAGCTGCTGCTGGACCTCCACGGCATGACCAACGCCGTCGTACGGCTTGTCAACCGGGCCGAGCTCGTCCGCAAGCAGCTTTCCGACCTCGAGATCGTCCTCAAGGGGCACCCCGAGGCGGAGGAGGTGCTGAAAGCGGCCCGGGCCGCCGACAAGAAGATCGTGGCCTTCGAGGACTTCTTCTTCCCGGTCGGTCTGACCGGCTCGGGCGACAGCCTGAGATGGCCCGACAAGTTCTACGCCAAGCTGGGCTTCCTGGCCCGGCATGTGGGCGAGGCCGACTTCCCGCCGACGACCCAGCAGCGGGAGGTCCACGCGATGTTCAAGGGCCAGTTGGCCGAGCGGGAAGCGGAATTCAATAAGCTGGTCGACGAGGACCTGGCCGCCCTGAACAAGATGCTCAGGGACAAGAACGTGCCGCACATCGTCTCGCGGTAAAGAAGAAGGGGGGCCCGATCTCCCCGCACTGATTGTTTTCGGCTGCGCGGCCATAAAACGGCCCGGATCGCTGAGCGCGTGATAAGCGGAAATCCGATCCATGACCGAGGAGGGTCCGGTGAAAATGAGCGCTTGGGTCGAGGAGTTCGCCGGGGCGGTGACCGTTTGCGACACCGAGGGACGGATCGTGGCCATGAACGCCCGGGCCCGCGAGGTCTTCGCCGAGGATGGCGGAGAGGCGCTCGTCGGGACCAACGTCCTCGACTGCCACCCCGAGCCGGCCCGCTCCAAGCTCGCCGCGATGATGGAAGAGCGCCGGGCCAACATCTACACGATCGAGAAGAAGGGCAAAAAGAAGCTCATCTACCAGGCCCCCTGGCACGAGAAGGGGGCCTACGCCGGCTTCGTCGAGCTGTCGCTGGAGATCCCCTGGGACCTGCCCCACTTCTCCCGCGATTAAGAGGGGGTCATGTCCCGACTCGTCAAGTTCTCAATGACCCGGCCCATGCGCTCCTGAAAAGCAAAAAAGAATACTAGATAAGTGGAGATACAATCCCTTCTTCGCTCCCCTCTTCCCTCCTAGAGGAGGGCGAGGACCAGGAGGGGCACGTAGGTGATCAGCAGGACGGCGGCCAGGCGGACGGCCAGGAACAGGCCGACGCTCCGGTAGATCCGAGGCATGGGCACGTTGAACCGGTAGGAGGCCAGGAACAGGTTCATGCCCACGGGCGGCGTCATGTATCCCAACTCCAGATTGGCCAGGAAGATGATCCCGAGGTGCACGGGGTGGATGCCGAAGAGCCCTCCCAGCGGGATGATCAGCGGGACGATGACCAGGATGGCCGAGTAGATGTCCATGAAGCATCCGACCACGAGCAGGGCCACGTTGAGGGCCAGCAGGAAGACGATCTTGGACGAGACGGCCGTCTCGACCAGCGCGCTCAGCTTGGTCGGGATCTGGGCGTCGATGATGTAATAGGACAGCCCGTTGGCCAGGGCCAGGATGATCAGGACCCCGCCGACGATCGGAACGCACTTGGCCACGACCCGGGCCAGGTCCCTCATCTTGAGGTCCCGCTTGATGAAGGTCTCGACGATCCAGATGTAGACGAGGGCCGCCGCGGCGCTCTCCTGGAGATTGGTGATGCCCCCGAAGTAGAGCCCGAACACGACGATGGGCAGCAGGAGCTCCCAGAACGACTCGCCGAAGGCGGCCAGGGCCTCCCCGACACGGAGCGGATGGCGGGGGATCTTGGCCCTGACCGAGACGACGATCCCGATCGCGGCGACCGACAGCACCAGCAGCAGGCCGGGCAGCAATCCGCCCAGGAACATGTCCTTGATGCTCGTCTGGGCCGTCACGCCGTAAATGATGACCGGCAGGCTCGGCGGGAAAAGCAGGCCGATGCTCCCCGAGGCCGTCAGCAGGCCGACCGCGAACGTCTTCGGGTAGCCGGCCTCGACGAGGATGTAGGACAGCAGCCCGCCGAGCGCCAGGATGGTCACGCCCGAGGCGCCCGTGAAGGTCGTGAAGAACGCGCACACGAGCACGGCCATGATCGTCAGCCCCCCCGGGAACCAGCTGAACACGGCCTTGAAGAAGCGCACCATCCTCTCCCCCGCCCGGCTCTCCGAAAGGAAGAACCCGACGGCCGCGAACAGCGGGATGGCCGGGATGGCGTGGCCCGTCAGGACCGTGTAGGCCTGGTTGGGGATGATCTCGGGAGGCAACCCTCCGTGGACGAACAGGAAATACCCCGCCCCCCCGAGGACCAGGAAAATGGGCACGCCGAGGAACCCGAGGACGACCAGGAGGACGACCGCCGGCGTGGCCACGGCCTCGACGACCGGCCGGACCGCCCCCTGGGCCGCCTGGAGCCATCCGCTCCATGACGGCACGATGGCCGCGACGGCGTTGGCCAGCGGCTCGAAGCCGACGACCCCGGCCGCCAGGACCGCCGCCCCGGCCGCCCAGTGCCGGCCCCTCTTCTTCTCGAGGGCGGTGAGGGCCCGAACTCCCATGGCCAGGAAGCCGGCCGCCATGATCATGACCACCAGGCGTTTTGGCAGGAAACCGACCCGCTCGGCCGGCGAGAACGCCGTCCAACCGAAGGAGACGGAGCCGGCCGCGAAGGCGAAAAGGAGGGCCGCCGAGAGGGCCGCCGAGGCCGCCCCGACGATCGACTTGAGCGGCTCCCCGATCTTCCACCCCGAGGCCAGCGACAGATGCCTGTTCTCCCGGGAGGTGACCGCCGCCGCGATGAACGTGCCGATCAGGACGAGGTGCTGGACATAGGCCGTCGAATCCGGGATGCCCGTCCGGAAGACCAGGCGGATAACGACCTCGGCGGCCAGGACCAGAGCCATCAGGCCGATGGCGAGGAACGCCAGGGCGTCCTCAATTCGATGGGAGGCGCGGCCGATCTTACTGGCCACGGGTCTCCCGATATTCCCGGATATGGGCGGTGATCCCGTCGAAGATGTCGCGGGGGAAGATCTTCCCGACCAATTCCCCGATGCTCAAGGCCGCCGCCTCGCGCCACTTGGCCATCGCGTCCGGCGGAGGCTCGTGGACGATGAGCCCGTTGTCCTTCATCATGGCCACGGCCTCCGATTCAAGGTCGGCCGTTTCCCTGGCGAGCTCCCGGGCGGCCTTGGCCACGGCCTCCAGCATCGGCCCGTGAAGCTCGGCCGGGATGCTCTGCCAAGCCCGATCGCTCAGGAGGAGCCCCCCGACCAGCGGCGACAGCGGCAGGTCCAGCATGTGGGACGTGATCGCGAAGTACTGACCCGAGGCGGCCAGGAGAGCGGGCAGGTAGGCGGCCGTCACCATGCCGCTCTGGAGCTGGACCATGAGGTCCTTCATGTGGCCGGGCACGACCTGGAAGCCCATCTTCTTCCAGAGCTGCTCGAGCTCGGGCTCGTCGCTCGTGACGCTGATCTTGTGCCTTTTGAGGTCGTCCGGGTAAACGACCTTGTCCTTGGCGAAAAAATTCACCCAACCGGCCTGGGTCCAGAGGATGACCTTGAAGCCCTTCGATTCGACGGCCTTCTCCAGGGCCGGCTTGACGCGCTCGAAGACGGCATCGAACTCTTCCAGGGAGTCGAACAGGAACGGCATGTTGAGGGCCAGGGCGGAGCGCTCGATCTTGGCCAGCCCCATGTTGCTGAACACTCCTCCCTGAAGGATCCCCAGGCGCATCTTGCGGACCATGTCGAGCTCACTGCCGGCGATGCCGCCGGGATAGATCCGGACCTGAACGGCCCCGTTAGAGATCCTCTCCCACTCCCGGGCCACTTCCTCCAGGGCCTTGCCCCACGGCGAGCGCTCCGGGGCCACGCTGCCGATCTTGATGACGGTCGCCGCTCGGGCGAGGGGCGCCGCCGCCGTGGCGGTCAGGATAACGGCCAGAACGGCCAGGGTCCTTCTCATCGCGCACCTGCCTTCCGCTGCGGTCCTTCTCCCTCCCCCCGCTCCCCCGTTCCGTCATCCTCCGTCTCGATGAAGAACTCGTCGGCGTGCTCGAGGAGCCAGCGGGCCTTCCTCTGATTGACGACGTTGATGAGGCGGTTCTCGGGGTGGAGGTCCACGTCGAACTCGAGGACCTGCCGGAGCAGGTCCCGGAATTCCCTGTAGTTCTGTTCCCTGACGCAGACCGTCGTGGCCAAGGCCATGAGGGCCGAGGTGTCGGCGTCGCCGGACAGCCGCTGGGCCTTCTCGAAGTGCTCCCTGGCCTTGGCGGCGCTCCCGCCGACGTATTCGGGGAGCGACCCGTAATAGTTGACATAGAATACGTCGATGGCGCCCCGCCCGAAGTCCGGCTCGAGCTCGGCGACCCGGCCCATCATGGCCTCGGTCTGGGGGAGCGTCTGGGCGAGGCTCATGTCGAACGGTTCGACGGCGAAAGCGCTGACCCATCCGACGGCCGCCCAATACAGGAAAGGCGCGTCCTCTTTCGCGTAGGGCGCCAGGGCTTCCTCGTACCTCCGGTCCTTGAGCTGCTCGAGGACCGCCGGGTTCTTCTTCTTCAAGGCTACGAACAGGATGTCGCGGCCGCGGAGGTAGAGGTTCTTGGCCCGGGCCAGCAGGAACTCCTTGGTCTCCGCCTCCCGCCGCGGGGTCATGTCGGCCGGGGCATGGACGAAGGCGTTGGCGTAGACGATATAGAGGTTCCCGGTCCGCAGGCGCAGCCCGGCGTGCCCGGGGATCGACGAGAGGAGCGACTCGTAGAGCTTGACGGCGAAGGGCAGGGCGTCGCCGACGAGGTCGGGGTCGTTGTCGCTGGAGAAGACGTCGTTGGACGAGGTCGAGGAGAGCATCCCGGCGACTTTCTTCAGGGCCATCTTCTCGATGGAGCAGGCGCCGAGGACGAGTAGCGCGGCGGCGGCGGCCGCCGCCCGAGCCCGGCCTCCCGCGATCGTTCTCCTCATGCGCCCTCTCTCGTCTTGTCGCCGTTCCTCTGCCGTGTTCTTCCCCCCTGCTCACCATCTAAAATAGTACGAAAAAGGGGGCGAGTCAAATTCCGGAAGGCCACCGCGAAGGGGGCGGCGGAGGGCTCAGAACGGCCCGTTCGAGGAGCGCTTGAAGAGGAAATAGACGGGCACTCCCACGAGGGCGGTAGCGACGGCGATGGACGACTCGAACGGCCGTTGGAGAAAGGCCAGGACGAGGATGGTCACGCCGAACAGGACATAGAGGGCCGGGGCCAGGGGGAAGCCCGGCATGCGGACGACGCTCAGGCCGGTCCTCCTCAGCTTGAAGACCCCGATGACGGCCAGGATGGGGAAGATGCCCAGGGAGAAGCCCATGTACGTGAGAAGCTGGTCGAAGGTCCCGACCAGGGCCATGACGGCGGCGATGGCCCCCTGGAGGACGATGGCCCGCGAGGGGACCCCGTGCCGTTCGGAGACGCGGGCGATGGCCTTGAAGAAGACCCCGTCCTTGGCCATCGAGTAATAGACCCGCGGGCCGATGATGAGATAGGCGCTGAGAGAGGAGAAAAGGGCGAAGGAGATGGACACCGAGATGACGGTCTCCGCGGACCGGCCGAAGAGGTTGCCCGCGGCCAAGCCGCCGATGGAGATGACGCCTTCCATGTCGGCCGGCGGGACGGCGTAGACGTAGAACACGTTGACGGCCGCGTAGAGGAGGGCCACGATGCCCGTCCCGAGCAGCAGCGAGCGCGGCAGGTTCCGGGACGGGTCCCGGACCTCGGACCCGACGTACGCCGAGGCGTTCCAGCCGCTGTAGGCGAACATGATCCACATCAGGGACAGCCCCATGGTCTTCCAGCCGGCGAAATCGAAGCGGAAGGGGGCGGCGGCCGCGAAGTGCGTCAGGCTTCCCTTGCCGAAGGCCAGCCCGGCTCCGACCAGGCCGACGACGATGAGGATCTTGAGGGCGGTCAGCCCGTTCTGGACGCGGGCCCCGAGCTCGAGCCCCCGGGTGTGGAGAAAGGTAAAGGCGGCGATGACCAGGATGGCGTAGGCCTTCTTCAGGACCTTGGCCTCGAAGGGCTCGGGGAGAAGGCCCAGGTCGAGCAGGCCGGGATAGGCCCGGGTCAGGTATTCGACGAACCCGATGGCCGAGGCGGCGATGGGCGCAGAGAAGCCGACGAAGAACGAGACCCACCCCGAAAGGAAACCGACCCCGGGGTGGTAGAGGCGCGACAGGAAGGCGTACTCGCCTCCCGCGCGGGGGATGGCCGCCCCGAGCTCGCCGTAGCTCAGGGCTCCGCACAGGGCGATGAGACCTCCGACGACCCACAGGGCGAGCATGACCCCGGGATGGTGGAGGTCGCCCATCAGCAGGCCCGAGGTCGTGAAGATGCCGGCCCCGATCATGTTGGCGATGACGATGTTGGTCAGCGGGAAGAGCCCGAGCTTGCGCTGGAGGCCGTCGCCGGCGGCGGCGGCGACCACGGGAGGAGTCTGCGGCATAACACCGGCATTTATATGCGACCCGCTCTCCCCTGTCAACAAGAAGGGATCAAATCCCCCTTTGTGACATTCCCGCCCGTCCGGATGCCCGGAAAGCGCCTCGACCCTGGATGACTTAATGAGTGGAGAGATCCGACCCCTTCTTGGTTGCCGCCTATTTCTTGCGCTTGAGGCGGTTGACGAGCAGGGCGCAGAGAAAGAGCGGGCCGTACATGGCGGCGGCAGCGGCCGAAAAGCCGACATTCGTCCCTTTGAGCATCTCGACGCCCCAGCCGAGCTGGTCGTCGTTGACGAGATAGGTCCAGGTGGAGGAGGGACCCTTGAGTCCTTCGCGCTCCAGATCGACGAGGCCCTCCCGGGCGATGAGGGAGGACAATGTCCCGCTCACGGCGCGCTCGATCTCCCGTTCGATCCCCAGAAAGGCGTCCGTCGCCGCTCTCTGGAACTCGAGGAGGGGCTCCTTTCGCCCGAGGGCGACGAGATGGATGCTCTCGCGAAGATCGGCCAGCCAGGCGAGGTGGTCGGCCCACAGGCGGTCGATATGGAAAAGCGCGACCCTGCGGACCAGGTCCGCAAAAGGCTCCCGGCCGAAGCGGGCCGAGCCGGCTTCGATGAGCGTCGCGGAAGGATGCGGGGGAGCGTCCGGGCGGATGGGCGTTTCGAAGACCGCGTCGCGCCGATCGGCGACGATCCGCCGTTGGGTCTCGACCAAAGTCGAGTAGTCCCAAAGAGACCGGCGGATATCAAGGTTCCGACCCTCGATGACCCGCTGCCCGTGGGCGATCTCCTGGCGGAGAAGCTCGCTGTCGACGGGATCGTCGCTCCTCGACAGCCTATGGCGGGCGAAGAACCGCGGTCCCAGCCCGTACCTGACGAAGATATCGTCCTCGAGGCTGATGAAGAAGCGCGACGTGCCGGGGTCTCCCTGGCGTCCGGCCCGGCCGCGGAGCTGGCGGTCGATACGCAGGCTCTCGTGCCGGTTCGTGCCAATGACGTAGAGACCGCCCAGGACCGCCACCCTTTCGCGCTCCTCCTCGCTCGGGCCGCCGAGCTTGATGTCCGTGCCGCGGCCGGCCATGTTCGTCGAAATGGTCACCGCGCCTGGAGCTCCGGCCCGGGCCACGACCCGGGCCTCGCGCTCGTCGTTCTTGGCGTTGAGCACCTCGCAGGCGACGCCGGCCGAGCGAAGGGCCGCGGCCAGCTCCTCGGACTCCCTGACGCTCGCCGTGCCCACGAGGATGGGACGGCCGGCGCCGTGGACGGAGGCGATCTCGGCGACGAGCGCCCTCTCTTTGGCCTCTCTATGGGTGAAGACGAGGTCGGGCAGGTCCCGCCGGATGCAGGGGCGATGCGGAGGGATGACGACGACGCTCAATCCATAGAATTCCTTGAGCTCCCGGGCCGAGGGTCTGGCCGTGGCCGTCATGCCGCAGAGATGCGGGTATAGCCGGAGGAAATGCTGGAGGGTGATCGACCCGAGGATGCGGCCCTCGGCCCCGCTCCTGACGTTCTCTTTGGCCTCGACGGCCGCCTGCAGACCGTCCGGCCAGTGGCGCTTGTCCATGACCCGTCCGGTGAATTCGTCGACGATCTCGACGCGGCCTCCGCGGACGATGTAATCCACGTCGCGCTCGAGCAAGGCCCGGGCATGGAGGGCGCAGTGGACCTCGGCGAGAAGGGGGCCGTTGTCAGGCGCGAAAAGGTTGCCGCAGCCCAGGGCCGATTCGAGCGCGAGGATCCCGGCATCGGTGGGGAAGACGTTCTGTTTCTTGTCGTCGACCTCGTAATCCCGGCCCGGGACGAGATCGCGGACGGCGGCGGCCAGGGGCGCGGCGCTGCCCCCGAGCTCGCCCGCGACGCCCGATATGACCAGCGGGATGCGGGCCTCGTCGATCAGGATGGAATCGGCTTCGTCGACCAGGGCCGCGCCGAAGGGCCGGTGGACAAGATCGCGACCGTCCATGGCCAACCGGTCGCGGAGATAGTCGAAGCCCGCTTCCTTGGCCGTGGCGTAGGTGATGTCGGCGGCATAGGCCCGCCTTTTGTCGGACGTGTCAAGGCCCTCCTGGACGATCCCGACCGAAAGGCCGATGAGGCGATAGACGGGCCCCATCCACTCCGCGTCGCGTCGGGCCAGATAGTCGTTAAAGGTCAGGACGTGGACGGGCCGGCCGGAAAGGGCCAGGAACGAGGCGGCGAACACGGCGGCTAGCGTCTTGCCCTCCCCGGTCGGCAGCTCGGCCAGCCGGCCGTCGGACATGGCCAGGCCGGCGGCCAGCTGAACGTCGTGAGCGGCCAGGCCGAGTGCCCGGCGGGCGGCCTCGAGGACCAGCCCGAAGGCCTCGAGCATGGCGCGGTTCGCCTCCGGTGCTGGTGCAGGTCTATGGAGCCGCCCTTTCAGGGAGGCCGCCAAGCCGGCCAGGTCCCCATCGGGTCCGGCGGCCAGCCCGGCCGCCGCGTGAAAAGCGTGGATGTCGCGGACCGTCCTCGCATAGCCGGTCAGGTCGGTATCGACGGATTCGCCGCGGAACTTATCGAAGACCGTCCGGAGCTTGGCCCAAAGGTCGCCCCGGGCCAAGCGCGAATGTTCGTGGATCATGGGTCCCTCCTCTGATCATCGTCCGGAGTGTCCGCTCGAAGCGGCGGATGTGAGAGGAGGTCAGCGAGGCGGGCCTCGGAGCAGGGCGGGAGGCGATGGGCGCGGTGTCGGGGCGCGGCCGGCGGACGGCTTTCCCCGGGGCCGGTCGGCCAGATGGATCGCGAACAGGGCCGGGAAAAGGACGAAGGGCAGAGGCAGGAACAGGACGACCAAGATCAGGATGGGGATCGCGCCCGGGTAGCTCATCGTCCCTATTGTAGGCTTGCTTCCCGCCCTCGTCAACAAGAAGGGATCCAATCCCCGCTTATGACATTCCCGACCATCCGGATGCCCGGAAAGCGGCTCGATCCTGAATGGCTTAAGAGGTGGAGACTCGACACCTTGTTGGTTGCCGCCTATTTCTTGCGCTTGTATTCGAAGACGCCGCTCGGCTGGCTGATCTCGAGGCCGGTCACCTGTCCCTTGGCGTCCTCGAGGAACCGGACGCGGACCATCTGGGCGATCTTGATCGAGAACTCCCCGCCGACCTCCGGCACGAGATCGTAGACGGGCTGCCCGGGGACCGACATGGTCAAGACATCGCCCTTCAGTCCGATCGTCACGGTCTGGACGGACAGGGTGTACTCGCCGAGAAGGGTCTTGAGGTAGACCGGGTCGGACAGGCGGGCGTCGGGCCTCTTGGCGAAAGAGATCCCGTCGAGCGTCGGCTCGAAGGGGGCCTGGACGCCGACGACACGGCCGTTGACGTCGGTCCGGAAGGTCAGCTTCATATCGGTGAAGGTCGGGTCGTCGGCTTTGCCGCCGTTGAAGGTCTCGTAATGCCAGTGCTCGAGAGGGGTCGTGATGCCGTTGTACGTGAACGTCAGCCGGCCGTTCGTCCCCAGCGTGACATCGAGGCCGCCGTATCCGGGATGGGCGTAGGCGCCGGTGTAATCCGGGAGCTTGTGGGCCGGAGCCGTCCCCGCGACCCGTCGGGTGGCCTTCTTCTTCTCGCCCATCTCGGCGATCTTCTCACCCTCGGCCTGTCTCTTGGCCGCGTCCCCGATCCAATCCTCGGCCTCCAACCCCAGGATGCGGTCGGCGGCCGTCCGGATGAGGAGCTCCGGAAGGCCCGTTCCGTTCTTGTTGGTCAGGACGACGAATCCCAAGCCGTCGTTGGGCCACAGGCTGACCATGGCCGAGAAGCCGTCGATGTTGCCGCCGTGGTGGACCCGCTTGTGCCCCCTGTAATTGTCGACCATCCAGCCCAGGGCGTAATCCGGCGCGGAGATGTCGGGCCGGGTCGGCACCGAGCCCATCACCATATAGGGGGTATGGAGATCGGCCAGGGTCGCCGCGCCGATGACCTCCTTGTCCCCGAACGTTCCGCCGTTGATATGGACCATGACCCAACGGCTCATTTCGTTGACGCTGGAATTGATGGAGCCGGCCGGGCCGATGACCGTGATGTCGCGGAAGGGGATCTTCTGGACCTTGTCGTCGCGTTCCGCGTAGGGCTGGGCGAAGTCCTTGTCCTTCCGGGACTCGACGACCGAGAAATTGCTACGGGTCATGCCCAGGGGCTCGAAGACCAGGGCCCGGACCGAATCCTCCCAGCTCTTTCCGGTCAGGGTCTCGATGAGATAGCCGGCCGTCAGGAACATCAGATTGTTGTACTGCCACCTTTCCCGAAGGTCGGCCGTCGGGGGCAAAAAGGCCAGGCTGCGGACGAGCTGCTCGCGGCTCCACGCGGAGTTGTTGTACCAGACGAGGTCGTGGCGAGGCAGGCCCGAGCGGTGGGTGACCAGGTCCCGGGGTGTCAGGCGTTCGCCGGCGTCGGCGTCGTAGAGGCGGAACCAGGGGATGTAGGTGCGGACCGGTTTGTCCCACTCGACCTTTCCCTGGTCGACAAGCGTGCCTAGGGCGAAGGCGGTGAAAGCCTTGGAGGAAGAGCCGATGGCCAGCAGGGTGTCGGCCGTCATCGGCAGCTTGTTCTCGACATCCCGAAGGCCGAAGCCCTTGGCCAGGACGACCTCCTTGTCCTTGATGATGGCCATGGCCACGCCCGGGACCTCGAGCTGGGACAATCCTTTCGTGACGACCTCGTCAAAACCCTCGAGCGCTCTCCGGGCCTTGGCGACGGGGTCCTCGCCGCGGGCGATCTTGAAGGGGAAGCTCTGGCCTCCCTGGGTGAACGTCCCGGTGATCTCGGCCCCTTCGGCCCCGAACGCGCCCTTGAAGGTCGGATCACCCGGGACGCCGGCGATGGCGAAGACGACGCCGGATCCTTCGATCTTGATCCCCGACAAAGGCATATCCTTGGCGCCCTGGAGAGGGATGGAAATGTCCCCCTTCCAGGCACCGTCGGGCTGCTTGATGAAATCGAGGTCAACACCGAGCTTCTGCCCGGGCAGCTCGATGGCCCCTTCCCAGTGACCCTCCAGGTCTTGAGGGGACGCGGGTCCGGCCAAGGCCGGGACGGCCATCAGGCCAATGATCACGATGATGGACAGCCATGGACGGCGGGTAATCATGGACGCTCTCCTTTCAAGGCTCTCAGTGGACAAGAGTAGCACAGCAACGAACGGGGCCGCAACCTGAAGGGGGTCGGGTCGATCCCCCTCTATTCAATTCCGGCCGTCTCAACGCTCCTTGGGAGGGAGCTTGGGGCTGTCGACAATACAATAAGTGGAGATTCGACTCCCTCTTGGGGAAGAAATGGGCCCTCGGGGCGTCAAAAGAGTGTGCCGTGAGGTATAATGTTAAGAATTATGCCCGGGCCCCGAGGCCTTCATAAGAGAGAAAGAGGGAAAGAACGCTCCTTCAATAAGGTGGAAACGATGAGAACGACCGGAAAACGACGCATCTGGCTCCTTCCGCTGAGCCTGTCCCTGATCCTGACCTTGGCCGTCTCCTGCGGAAAGTCCGGGAGCGGCCAGCCCCCCGGCGGCGATAACGCGGCGGCCGCCCAGGCCAAGGCCGGAGCCCCGGGCGCAAAGATGTCCCCCGACGCCAAGCGCGCGTTCGGCGAGCCCGAGCTGGAGCCCCTGCCCGTCAACACCGAGATCCTGCGGCGCCAGAGCCTCAATTCCTACATCGTACTCAACGGCATCGTCGAGCCCCAGCGCATGGTCGAGGTCTTCGCCCGTCTATCGGCCTATGTCAAGGAGATCGTCAAGGAAGAAGGGGCTTTCGTCAAGGAAGGCGACGTTCTGGCCGTGCTCGACGACATCGAGATCCGCATCAGCCACGAACAGGCCCGCATCGCCCTCGACCAGGCCAAGCTCAGCCTCGACCAGGCCGCCCAGAACCTCGAGAGGGCCCGGGAGCTCTTCAAGCGGGAGCTCATCTCCGAACAGGAGTTCCAGGCCCAGGACGCGGCCCACAAGCAGAGCCTGCTCGATTTCAAGAACCGCGAGCAGAATTTCGAGAACCTCGAGCTCCAGCTCGGCTGGACCCGCATCCGGGCCAACGCCTCCGGCTATATCACCGAGCGCCTCATCGAGGTCGGCGGCCGGGTCAATCCTAACCAGCAGGTTTACACCATCGAGGATTTCACCCCTCTTCTCGTCCGGGTCTTCGTGCCCACGGCCGACGCCATCGAGCTCGAGACGGGCATGCCCGCCGCGGTTTCGACCGAGGTCCTGAAGGACAGGACGTTCCGGGGGACGGTCACCCTCATCAATCCCCGCATCGACGTCCAGACCGGGACGATCCGGGTCACGGTCGAGGTCAACGATGAGACCATGAGCCTGCGGCCGGGCATGTTCGTCGAGGTCCGCATCGCCATCGGCCAGAAGGAGGACGTCCTGGTCATCCCGCGCAAGGCCATCCTCTACCATCAGAACAAGACCTACGCCTTCGTCGTCGAGAACGGCCGGGCCGTCCAGCGCGAGATCGCCCTGGGCCTCTCCGAGGAGGACCTGGCCGAGGTCCTGAGCGGCCTGCAGGAGGGCGAGACGATCGTCTCCGTGGGCGTCGAGAACCTCAAGGACGGCCAGCGGGTCGAAGTCCTGCAATGAAGATCGTCCGTTTCTCCATCAACCGACCCGTCTCGGTGTTCATGTTCACCGTGGCGGCCCTCGTCTTCGGGTTCATCTCCTACAACCGGCTGACGCTCAACCTCCTGCCCAAGATCTCCTACCCGACCCTGACCGTGCGCACGGAATACCCGGGCACGGCGCCCTCCGAGATCGAGAACATCATCTCCAAGCCCATCGAGGAGACCTGCGGGGTCGTCGACAACGTCATGCGCATCTCGTCGGTCTCCCGGGCCGAGATGTCCGAGGTGACCATCGAGTTCGCCTGGCACACGAACATGGACTTCGCGACCCTCAAGGTCCGCGAGAAGCTCGACCTCCTGCGCCTGCCGACGGCGGCCACCAAGCCCGTCATCCTCCGCTACGACCCCAACCAGGAAGCGGTCATGAAGATCGGCCTCATCGGCGACGCCGAGCTGGCCTACATCCGCTACATCGCCGAGCGCGAGGTCAAGCAGGCCCTGGAGAGCATCGAGGGGGTGGCCGCCTGCTCCATCTCCGGCGGCCTGGAGGACGAGATCCACATCGACATCGACGAGCGGAAGCTCAGCCTCCTCAACATCCCCATCACGACCGTCGCCAGCCGTTTGGCCCAGGAGAACGTCGACCTGTCGGCCGGCATCCTCAAGCAGAAGGACACCCAGTACCTCGTCCGGACCGTCAACCAGTTCCGGGACATCGAGGAGATCAAGGGCATCATCGTCGAGAAGCGGGGCGACGTCCAGATCACGCTCGGAAGCGTCGCCGACGTCTACCGCGGCTACAAGGAGCGCAAGGTCATCTCCCGCATCAACGGACAGGAGTGCATCGAGGCGGCCATCTACCGGGCCGCCGACGCCAACACCGTGTCCGTGGCCGACGCCGTCAACGAGCGGCTGGTCGCCGTCCATCAGAACATCCTCCGGCCCCGGGGCCTGGACTACGTCGTCATCACCAACCAGTCGAAGTTCATCAAGAGCACCATCGAGCAGGTCAAGTCGACGGCCCTCATCGGCGGCATCCTGGCCGTCCTCGTCCTGCTCTACTTCCTCAAGAACGTCCGGAGCACGCTGATCATCGGCACGGCCATCCCCGTCTCGGTCATCATCACCTTCTTCCTGATGTTCTCCTCCAAGATCTCCCTGAACATCATCTCGCTCGGCGGCCTGGCCCTGGGCATCGGCATGCTGGTCGACAACTCCATCGTCGTCCTGGAGGCCATCCAGCGTTACCGGGACGCCGGCCATGTCGGCGCCGACGCGGCCTACCAGGGCACGACCGAGGTCGCCGGGGCGGTCACGGCCTCGACCCTGACGACCGTGGCCGTCTTCTTCCCCATCGTCTTCGTCGAGGGCATCGCCGGCCAGCTGTTCAAGGACATGGCCCTGACCGTGACCTTCTCCCTGCTGGCCTCTCTCGTCGTCTCCCTAACCGTGGTCCCCATGCTGGCCTCCTCGATGCAGCGGGAAGGCTCCAAGCAGCGCGTGACCAAGGTCCTGAAGTTCGTCTTCCGGCCGGTCGACAAGCTCTACGACCGCGTCCTGGCGTCCTACCAGCGCTTCCAGGACGTCTCCTTCAAGAAGCGCCGCCTGATCGTCGTCGTCGTCCTGGTCGCCTTCCTGGGCGCCGTGTTCGGCACCCGGTTCATGGGCCAGGAGCTCATCCCGATGATCTCCCAGGGCGAATTGATCATCAACGTCGAGCTGACCCCGGGGACGGCCCTCAAGGAGAACCAGGCCGTCGTCGCCGAGATCTCCGAGGTCCTGCGGACCTACCCCGAGGTCGAGAGCATCTACGAGCTCATCGGCAAAGGGTCGCGCGGCGGCATCTCGTTCCAGGAGGAGCTGGAGAACCTTTCGGAGTTCACCATCCGCCTGACGCCGGGCATCCTGGGCCGGGCCGAGGACCGCATCATGGACCGCATCCGGGACGACCTCGAGCGCTTCACGACGGCCGAGATCAAGGTCACCAAGCCGCGTCTGTTCTCGTTCAAGGCCCCTCTCGAGATCGTCGTCTCGGGGACCGACCTCGACCGCCTCAAGGAGACATCGGACCGGCTACTGGCGCTGCTGCGGCAGGAGGAAGGCCTCATCGATCTGAAGTCCAGCATGGAAGAGGGCTACCCGGAGATCCAGATCCTCTTCAACCGGGCCGTCCTGGCCTCCCAGAACATGACCATCAACTCCGTCGGCTCCCAGCTGCGGAACAAGATCGAGGGCGAGGTCGCCACGCGATTCATCGAGAGCGACCGGGAGGTCGACATCCGGGTGCGGCTCGCCGAGGAGGACCGCGACCGGGTCGAGAAGATCGAGCGCATCATGGTCCGCAACGGCCTGGGGGTCATGGTCCCGCTCAAGTCGCTGGCCCGGATCCAGATCAAGGAGGGACCGGCCGAGATCCGCCGCATCCTCCAGCAGAAATCGGCCGTCCTGACGGGCAACCTCTCGGGCCTGTCCCTCGACGAGGCCGAGGAGAAGGTCATGGCCGCCGCGGCCACCATCCCCCGGTCGCCCGACTGTTCGATCTACCTGGCCGGCCAGAGCCAGGAGCAGGACGTGGCCTTCTCGTCGATGATCTTCGCCATCTTCCTGGCCGTGTTCCTCGTCTACCTCGTCATGGCCTCCGAGTTCGAGTCCTTCAAGAAGCCGTTCATCATCATGTTCACCATACCCCTGGCCATCATCGGCGTCGTGGCCGTCGGCCTGATCTTCGGGATGTCCATCAACGTCATCGTCCTCATCGGTTTGATCATCCTGGCCGGGATCATCGTCAACAACGCCATCGTTCTGGTCGACTACATCGGGCAACTCCAGAAGCAGGGCATGCCCAAGCTCGAGGCCATCAAGACCGCGGCCCAGGTCCGCTGGCGGCCCATCCTGATGACGACCATCACCACGGTGCTCGGACTGCTGCCCATGGCCCTCGATTACAACGAAGGCTTCGAGATCCGCATCCCGCTGGCCCTGACCCTGATCGGCGGCCTGATCTTCGGCACCTTCCTGACCCTGGTCTTCATCCCCCTCGTCTACAACTGGGTCGTCCCCGAGCCCGGACCGGGACAGGCCGCGGAAAGCCGGCTCCTGGGTCTCCTCAAGAGCGCCAAGCGGGCCCTGTCGACGGGCAAGGCCGGGGGCGGGAAGCCATGAACCTCTCCGAGTTCGCTGTCAAGAAGCCGGTCTCGATCATCGTCTTCATGCTGATCTTCTTGACGATCGGGATCATCTCCCTGCTGCGGCTGCCCCTCGAGCTCATGCCGGACACGTCCTTCCCCGGCCTGATGGTCATGATCCCCTATCCCTCCTCGTCGCCCGAGGAGGTCGAGAGGACCATCACCCGGCCGGTCGAGGACGTCCTGGCCACGGTCAACAACCTCGACACGCTGAGCTCGACGTCCTCGGCCTCCTCCTCGTCGGTCCATCTGCAGTTCAAGACGGGCACGAACATGGACCTGGCCTCGATGCAGATCCGGGACAAGCTCGACCAGATCCGCGGCGACCTGCCGAACGACATCGAGAACATCCGCATCCGCCGGTTCTCGATGAACGACCGGCCGGTCATCAACTTCAGCGTCTCCATGCCCGGCGAGCTCGACGACCTTTTCTACTGGTCCGAGAACTACATCATGCAGCAGCTCGAGCGGATCGGCGGCGTGGCCAGCGTCGAGATCCGCGGCATCCGCAACAAGGTCCTCAACATCTACCTCAAGCCCGAGATCTTCTACTCCTCCTCGATCCGCATCAGCGACCTGACCGACACCATCCGGAACAACAACGTCAACGTCTCGGCCGGCTACGTCGAGGACGGCCCGGTCCGCTACGCGGCCCGCGTCCCCGGCGAGCTGAAGATCCTCGAGGACGTCCAGAGCCTGCCCGTCAGCGACAAGGGCCTGACCATCGGCGACGTCGCCCGGGTGACCTACGACTATCCCGTCAAGGAGGACTTCAACCGCCTCAACGGCCGGGAGACCGTGCGCTTCGAGATCTACCGGGCCAGCAACGCCAACATCGTCGACGTCTGCACCGAGGTCAAGGAGACCATGGGCCGCATCCAGGCCGCCGAGCCGGCCCTCCACGACATGGAGGTCGTCTTCTACCGCGACCAGTCGGAGGACATCCTCCGCAGCCTGAAAGACCTGTCCATCTCGGGGATCATCGGCGGCCTCATGGCCGTCCTCATCCTCCTGTTCTTCCTCCGCAAGTTCCAGTCGACGGTCATCATCGCCGTGGCCATCCCCATGGCCATGGTCTTCACGTTCAGCCTCATGTACCTCGTTCGGACCATCTTCCGGACCGACATCACCATCAACGTCATCTCCCTGAGCGGGCTGATGATGGCCGTCGGCATGCTGGTCGACAACAGCGTCGTCGTCCTGGAGAACATCTTCCGCCTGCGCCAGGAGAAGCAGCTGCCGCCGATGCAGGCGTCCCTCCAGGGCGCGGGCGAGGTCGTCAACGCCGTCACCGCCGCGACCCTCTCGACCCTGGTCGTCTTCGTCTCCCTGGGATTCATGTCCGGGTCCGGTTTCGGCCGGTTCATGCAGGATTTCGCCCTGACCATCTCGTTGGCCCTCGTCGCCTCGCTCCTCGTCTCGCTGACCTTCATCCCTCTGGCCGCCAGCCGGTTCTTCTCGGGCAAGACCCGGGAAAAGGCCCCCTGGCTGGTCAAGCTGACGCGGGTTTACGAGAGGATCATCGGCTTCACCATCAAGACGACCGGGAACAAGCTCCTCGTCGTCGGCCTGGCCGTCCTCATCTTCGTCTCCTCCTTCCTCCTGCTCCGGAGCATCGAGAGGGAGTTCATGTTCGGCAGCGACGAGCGCGAGGTCCGGCTGTCCGTCTACATGCCCCGCTCCTACACCCTGGAGCAGATGAACCAGCTGTTCACCCGGTTCGAGGACATCATCCTCGGCCGCAAGGAGGAGCTGGCCCTCGAGCACCTGTCGGTCGACTTCGGCGTCCGGAACATGCGCCAGGGGCGCTTCCGCGGCTCGCTCGAGCTGTCCCTCCTCGATAAAGGCCCCTCCGTGGCCGAGATCCGCGACAAGCTGAAGGAGCTCCTGCCCAAGGAGGCCGGGATCCTCTACGAATACGGCGAGCGGTTCGGCCGGGGCGGTTTCGGCCGCGGGACCTCGGTCGACCTCATCGGCCTGGATTACACGACCCTGACCGAGCTGGCCCCGCCGATCATCGACAAGCTGAGGACCATCCCCAACGTCGAGGACGTGACCTCGGACCTCGAGGGCGGCGACACCCAGCTCCTCCTCCAGGTCGACCGCTCCCGGGCCGAGAACCTGGGGGTCAGCAGCCGGATGATCGCCCAGACCGTCTCCTCCTCCCTTTCGGACCGGGCCATCGGCAAGTTCAAGACCGAGAACCGCGAGATCGACATCATCATGAAGATCCAGGGCGAGGAAGGCTTCGGCGAGGAGGACCTCCGGAACATCAGCCTGCGGACCCAGGACAAGTCGGTGCCCATCTCGGCCATCTCGACGATGTCCTACCGGGTCGGCTCGACCTCGATCCGCAAGGAGAACAAGAAATCGAAGCTCTCCATCCGGGTCAACACCCGGACCCAAGGGATGATCGCCCTGACGGATGAGATCCGCAAGGTCATGGACACGGTCGATTTCCCCGACGGGTACACGTGGAGCCTCGGCGAGGGATTCCGGCGCTTTCAGCAATCGCAGGGGGAGACGACCCTGGCCATCGTCCTGGCCCTCCTGTTCATCTACATCATCATGTCGTCGCTGTTCGAGTCGTTCGTCTACCCCTTTACCATCCTGCTCATCGTGCCGCCGGCCATCTTCGGCGTGGCCGTGATGTTCAAGCTGACCAACATCACCCTGAACACGACCTCCTATCTCGGGCTCCTGACGCTGTTCGGGATCGTCGTCAACAACGGCATCATCCTCATCCATCACATCCGGACGCTCCGCTCGCAGGGGATGGCCAAGAACGAGGCCATCGTCCAGGGCGGCAAGGACCGCATCCGGCCGATCATCATGACGGCCATCACGACCATCTTCGGCGTCCTGCCCCTGGCCCTTCCCTACATGCTCCCCCAGTTCTTCCAGGCCATGGGGCGGCGGGCCGAGATGTGGGCGCCGATCTCGGTGGCCATCGTCGGCGGCCTGACGACCTCGACGTTCTTCACCCTCATCTTCCTGCCGACCTTCTACTCTCTGGCCGACACGGCGGCCGTGGCCGTCAAGAGGCTGTTCCGCTTCAGGTCCTCCCGGGTCTGAAGCGACCGGCGGCGGGCGGCGGCCGTTTGACCTGGCCGCCCCGTTTTTCCATAATAGGGCCGCCTTGAACGCCCTATCCCTCCGCAGCCGCGCCGTCCGGGAGCCGTCCTTCATTGGCTGAGTTCCTCGAGTTCCGGGGGATCTCGAAGCGGTTCGGCGAGGTCCGGGCCGTGGACGACGTCTGCCTCGAGATACGAAAAGGCGAGTTCTTCTCGCTCCTCGGCCCGAGCGGCTGCGGCAAGACGACCCTGCTCCGGGTGGCCGCAGGCTTCGAGGCCCCCGAGGCGGGACGGGTCTTCCTCGACGGCCGGGACATCACCGACCTGCCCCCCGACAAGCGGCCCGTCAACACCATCTTCCAAAACTACGCCCTGTTCCCGCACATGACCGTGCGCGACAACATCGCTTTCGGCCTGAGGGTCGCCAAGCGGCCGAAGGCCGAGGTCCGCGGCGAGGTCGACCGCATGCTCCGGCTGGTGCGGATGGAGGACCAGGCCGCAAAAAAGCCGTCCCAGCTTTCGGGCGGCCAGAAGCAGCGCGTCGCCGTGGCCCGGGCCCTGGTCAACAGGCCCCAAGTGCTGCTTCTCGACGAGCCGCTGGCCGCCCTGGACCTCAAGCTGCGCCAGCAGATGCTCATCGAGCTCGACGCCGTCCACGACGAGGTCGGGATCACCTTCCTCTACGTCACCCACGACCAGGCCGAGGCCATGAGCCTGAGCGACCGCATCGCGGTCATGGACGGCGGCCGCGTCGAGCAGGTCGGCCCGCCGGCCGAGATCTACGAATCGCCCCGGACGGCGTTCGTGGCCTCCTTCATCGGCGACACGAACTTCCTTGAGGCCCGGGTCCTCGACGCAAGCGAGCCCGAATACGCCCGGCTTCGGGTCGACGGGCTGGGCGAAGCCGCGGCCTTCAACGACCGGCCGGCGGGGCCCGGACAGACCGTCGTCCTCAGCGTGCGGCCCGAGAAGATCCACATCGCCCGCGACCGGCCCGAGGAGGCGGCCCGGAGGAACGCGTTCACGGGCGACGTCGAGGACGTCATCTACCTGGGCGCGGCGACGCGATACTGGGTGCGGGCCGGGGAGCGCCGCGTCCAGGTCCTGCGGCAGCACTCGCGCTATTTCTTCGACGACAAGCCCATCCGCTGGAAGGACAAGGTCTGGATCTGGTGGCACGCCGACGACGGCTTCCTTCTCGACCGGCTCGACGGGGAAGGCCCGCCGCCGTGACCTCTATCCGCGTCGCGACGGGCGTTGCCATGTCCCGGTCCTTTGGCCGGGATCCGATCCCTTCTTTCTCAAGGAACGATGAGCGACGTTGAACGCCGCCGCGCCGAGCGGCTCGTCTCCCTGCCGACCCTCGCCTGGCTGGCCGTGTTCCTGGTCGTCCCGACGGGGCTTATCGTCGTCTTCGCCTTCCGGCCGGCCGATCCCTATGGAGGGGTCGGGGCCGGCTGGACGCTCGAGGCCGTCCGCTCTCTGTGGACCCCGGGCACGCTGGCCGTCGCCTGGCGGACGCTCTGGATCAGCCTGCTGACGACCGCGATCTGCCTGGTCCTGGCCGTGCCGACCGGTTACGCGATCGCCCGGGCCTCCGAGAGATGGCGGAACCGGCTGCTGATGCTGGTCATCATCCCCTTTTGGACGAGCTTCCTGGTGCGCGTTTTCGCCTGGAGGTCGCTCCTGCATCCCGAGGGGCCGGTCAAGACGCTGCTCGCGGCGCTGGGGCTGGCCGGGCCCGACACGATGCTCCTCTACAATCCGGCGGCCGTCGTCCTGGTCATGGTCTACACGTTCCTGCCGTTCACCATCCTGCCCATCTACGCGGCCGCCGAGAAGTTCGATTTCCGGACCGTAGAGGCCGCCCGCGACCTGGGGGCCCGGCCGTTCCAGGCCTTCCGGAAAGTCTTTCTGCCGGGCATCCGGCAGGGCCTGCTGACCGCGTTCCTGGTCGTCTTCATCCCGGCGCTGGGATCCTACATCATCCCCGATCTCGTCGGCGGGCCCTCGGGAGAGATGCTGGGCAACAAGATCGCCCAGCGGGTCTTCACCGACCGCAACCTGCCGTTGGCCAGCGCCCTGTCGGCGCTGCTCATGCTGGCCGTCATGGCCCCGCTCGTGGCCGTTCTGGCCATGCAGCGCAAGAAGAAGCGGGCCGACATCATCATGGGGGAATCGCCGTGAGGAGGAGCCGCGTCCCGGCGGCCGTCACGGTGGCCGTGTTGGGCTTCTTCTACCTGCCCATCGCGGTCCTGGTCGTCAATTCCTTCAATCCGGCCCGCTTCTCGAGCCGCTGGCAGGGGTTCTCGCTCGTCTGGTACCGGCGGCTGTTCGAGTCGCCCGAGGTCTGGCTGGCCCTGAGGAACACGCTCATCGTGGCGATCGCGGTCACGGCTATCTCGGTCGTCCTGGGAACGCTGGCCGCCTTCGCCCTTCACCGCTACGCCGGGAGCCGCCTCCAGCGCGTCCACTACACGCTCGTCTACGCGCCGCTCGTCGTGCCCGAGATCCTCATGGGCATCAGCCTGCTGATGCTGTTCGTCGCGGCCGGTGTGCCCCTCGGCCTGGGGACGATCATCCTGGCCCACGTCACGTTCTGCGTCAGCTTCGTGGCCATGACGGTGCTCGGGCGGCTCCAGGATTTCGACTTCTCGGTCGTCGAGGCCGCCCGGGACCTGGGCGCGGGCTGGGGGCAGACCGTGCGGCGGGTCCTCGTACCGATGCTCATGCCGGGCATCGCCGCCGGGGCCTTGCTGGCCTTCACGTTGTCGGTCGACGACTTCGTCATCACCTTCTTCGTGGCCGGCCCGGGCTCGACGACCCTCCCCCTGCGCATCTACAGCATGATCAAGTTCGGGGCCCCGCCGATGATCAACGCCCTGTCGACGCTGCTGCTGGCGGTCACGGTGACAGCCGTGCTGGCCAGCCGGCGGCTCGGCCGGTTGAGGCGCTAGCCCGATCTAGTTCCTTGTCCGGTCGCCGGGCCGCCCACGGCCATGCCTCCTTTGCCCTCTATACACTCCGAAACCCACCGTCGCCCCTCGGCGAGCGCCTGCGGGCGGCGGGAGATCGGCCCCGGCACGAACGCTCCCGCGTGACGGAACCGGGACGGAAAGGGGGATGGAACGGGGACTTCTTTGACGCCCGGGATACGTCCTCCGGGGCGGTCCCGGGACCGGCCGATTGAAAACGCGGCGGAAGTGGGCTATAAAGGGCCCGAGGAAAAGAGGTCAGGATCGTGACGGGCCGCGTCCTTAGAATGTCCTTAGCCTGTGGGCTGGCCGCCGCCTTGGTCTTTGCGGCGGGCTGCGGCGGCGGAAGCCGTCCAATCCTGCGGGTCTACACCTGGTCCGACTACATCAAGCCCGAGCTCGTCCGGCGGTTCGAGCGCGAGAACGGCTGCCGGGTCGCCCTGGACACCTTCGAGTCGAACGAGGCCATGTACGCCAAGCTCAAGGCCGGGGCGGGCGGCTACGACGTCCTGACGCCCTCGGGCTACATGGTCAGCCTGATGCACGGGCAGGGGATGCTGCGGCGGCTCGACCACGCGGCCCTGCCCAACCTGGTCCACGTGGACCCCGATCATCTGGCCAGGGCCATCGACACGGACATGGACCATTCCGTGCCCTACATGCTGGTCGTCACGGGCATCGCCTATCTCGAGGGCCGGGTGCGGGACGTCGTGCCGTCGTGGACGATGTTCGGCCGGACCGACCTGCGGGGCCGGATGACCATGCTCAACGACATGCGCGAGACGATCGGGGCGGCCCTCAAGGCCCTGGGATACAGCATCAACACGACCGACGAAGACGAGCTGGCCGAGGCCGAACGGCTGCTCCTCGAGTGGAAGGCCAATCTGGCCAAGTTCGAGAACGAGCAGTACAAGATCGGGCTGGCCTCGGGCGAGTTCCTGCTCGTCCACGGCTGGAACGGCGACGTCTTCCAGGTCGCTCGCGAGAATCCGGAGGTCCGGTTCGTGGTCCCCAGGGAGGGGACGATCATCTCGGGCGACGACCTGGTCATCCCGGCCGGGGCGGCCCAGGTCGGGCTGGCCCACGCGTTCATCAACTTCCTGCACGAGCCGCGGGTGGCCGCCGAGAACACGGAGTTCATCCATTTCCTGTGCCCTAACAGGACGTCCTATGAGCTGCTGGCCCCGGAGATCCGAGGCAACCCGGCCATCTTCCTGAAGCCCGAAGAGTGGGAGCGCAGCGAGATGATCGCCGACATCGGCGCCGCCAACGCCCTCTACGTACGCGTCTGGGATCGCCTCAAGTCCGCCAAATAAGAAGGGGTCGACTCTCCGCTATCCACTAGCGGGACCTTCGTTCAGGAAGTCTTTTTTAATAGGTGGAGATTTGACCCCTTCTTATTTGAAAGACATAACCGCCGGCGTCGAGGAAGGAAACGGCACCGGGCTCCCCCGCCCCCGGTTCGACGGCCAGGCCGCGGCGCTTGAGGATGGCATCCCAGGCGGCGGGATCGTCGACCTCGAGCTCGACGCGGACGGCCTTGCGCTCGGTGAAGGGATGCAGGCCCTGGGCCCCGTCGACCAGGCCGACGAAGCCCGTCGGCGAGGCCGCCATGACCTTGGCGAAGCCCTGATCGACGAGCAGCCCGGAGCTGAGCTTGTCGACCTGAAAGCGCAGGGCGGCCTCGAGATCGCGGTAGTAGAGCCAAAGAATATTGGCCTTGATCCCCAACCCGGCCGGGCGGTCGGTCTCCGTGCCGGGCTCGGGATAGACGGCTTGGACCCCGCTGAGGGCGTCGTTGAGGCGGGTGTTCTGCGGGTGGTCGAGGAAGCGCTCGAACTCGAGCAGGTGTCCTTCGGGGTCGACGGCCACGAATCCCCGGGTGGGATGGCGCGTCGCGTCCTTGAGCTCCGAGCGCATCTCGAGGCCCTGGGCCTTGAGATACGCGAACCAGCCGTCGATCTCGTCGGTGACGAACGACAGCGTCGCGGTCTTGGGCGCGTCGGCGTCGAGGCCCGCTTCGTCCAGCGGCGAGACGCGCAGGAAGGCCGTCGCCGACAGCCGGAACAAGCCGGGGCCCGCCGACGCAAGGCCCAGGACCTGTCCGTAGAATCGCTCGGCCGCGGCCGGTTCGCGGAAGAAGTACCGGACGACGAGCCCCCGGATCTCCGGAAAGCCGTCGCCGGCGATCTCGGACGGGTCTCGCGTCTCGATCCTCGCCTTGCGGATGACGACGGGCTCGACCGGCTTGTGCATGGATAGTCTCCTGTCATCGCCCTCCCACCGTTCCTCGACCGGGACAACGGCGATCCGCTCGAGGACCTCGAAGCCCTCCACGAGACGCCCGAAGACCGTGTACCGGCCGTCGAGATAGGGGCGGGCCGCAACACAGATGTAGAATTCCGAATCGCCGCTCCACTCGTCCTCCGTCCGGCCCAGGCCGACCGTGCCGAAGATATGGGGCCGGGCGTTGAACTCGGGCGGGAGCTTGGGAGCGTCGCCGCCTCCCGTCTGGATGACGTGGCCGCGGACGACACGGTAGAAGTCCTTGCCGTCGTAATAACCCTTGCGGACGAGGTCCTTGATCTGAGCGGCGGTCTTGGGGGCCTCGGCCTCGAAGAACTCGAAGGCCATCGTGCCCATCGAGGTCTCCAAGACGCAGATCTCCTGGGCCTCGGGACGGGCCCCCCGGCAGGAGTTAAAGGTCGAAGCGACGAAGAGAACGGCCAGCGCGGCGATGATCGTTTGTTTCATGGTGAAACGATGATAGCGTCTGACACGGGATCAAGTCAACGGCCGGCCCCGGCCGCCAAGAAGGGGTCAAGCCTCCGCTTATCAACCACTCATCGATTTCCCAGAAGCGGCACGCAGGCTGGCCAGCAAAAACTTCATAAGTGGAGATTTGACCCCTTCTTCGTTTTCTTTTAGGATACCCGTCGAAACCCTGTTCGACCGACGAAAGGCGGAACGATGCTCAAGAAACACCCCCGCGCGCTGGCCTTCATCTTCTTCACCGAGATGTGGGAACGGGTCGGCTTTTACACCCTGATGGCCATCCTCGTCCTCTACATGGACAAGGTCCTGGGCTGGCCCGACGGCCGCAAGGGCGACATGTACGGCCTGTTCCTGGCCCTCTGCTACTTCATGCCCCTCCTCGGCGGCTGGCTCGGGGACAAGGTCCTCGGCCAGATCCGGACGGTGCGCATCGGCGCCGTGCTCATGGGCTTCGGCTACGTCGGCCTGGCCGTCTCGTCGGCCGACAACGTCACGACCTTCTACCTCGGCCTGCTGCTCATCGGCATCGGCACCGGGATCTTCAAGGTCAACATGTCGGTCCTCGTCGGCAACCTCTACACCGACAAGGTCGAGCTCAAGGACGCCGGCTTCAACATCTTCTACATGGGCGTCAACCTGGGGGCCATGGTCGCCCCGCTCATCGCCACCTTCAACAGCGCCGTCTTCCACAGCTACAACGTCTCGTTCTGGGTCGCAGCCGCGGGCATGATCTTCGCCCTGATCATCTTCCAGGCCGGACAGCCCCGCCTGCGTCCGTTCGACGGACGCCTGGGCACGGGCGGCCGGATCGTCCCGCCGTTGCCTTCTCCCGGCGCCGTCCCCGACGCACCCGCCCCTGCCCCCGAGATCGACCGCAGGGAATTCATCCAACGCATCCAGACCCTGGTCATCCTCTTTCTCATCGTCGTCTTCTTCTGGGTGGCCTTCTATCAGAACGCCTTCGGCCTGACCCTGTTCGCCGAACGCTCGACCATCATCCTGAAATGGCTCCGCCCGGAGACCTACCAGTTCTTCGAGCCCTTCTTCATCCTGGCCCTGACCCCGCTCCTGCTGACCCTCTTCGCCCGCCTCCGCCTCAAGGACAAGGAGCCCTCGACGCCCGTCAAGATCCTCCTCGGCATGCTGATCATGTCCCTGGCCATGGTCATCATGGTCGCCGCCTCGCTGGCCGGGGGCAACGAGGACCGCAACATCATGTCTCCCCTCTGGCTCATCGGGACCTACTTCGTGGTCACCGTGGCCGAGATCCTCATCTCGCCCATGGGCCAGTCGTTCGTCTCCAAGGTCGCCCCGCCCAAGATCGCCGGCCTGATGATGGGCGGCTGGTTCGCGGCCACGGCCGCCGGCAGCTACGGCAGCGGCCTGCTCGGCAAATCCTACAGCCGGCTGGCCCACCACGAGTTCTTCCTGTTCCTGGCCGCCCTGATGATCACGGCCGCGCTCCTGGTCCTGGCCTTCCTCAAGCGGCTCAAGCGCTTCGCAACCTAGACGTCCCGGAGTGAACCCATGACCCTCATCCAGGAAAAAGTCAAACAGGCCGCCGGGCTCCTCCGCGAGTTCGGCCTCGACTGCTGGATGACGTTCACCCGCGAGAGCGAGATCTGCGGCGACCCGACGCTCGTCTTCCTCGCGCCCGGCCACGTCACCTGGCATTCGGCCTTCATCGTCTCCGCCGACGGCCGGACCCGGGCCATCGTCGGGCTCTACGACCAGAAGGCCATCGAGGAGACCGGGGCCTACGACCAGGTCGTCGGCTTCGTCACCGGCATCAAGGAGCCGCTCCTCGAATACCTCAAAGAGATCGATCCGCGGACGATCGCCGTCAACTACTCCAAGACGAGCGAGATCTGCGACGGTCTGACCCACGGCATGTACCTGACCCTCCACGAGTTCCTGGCCGAGGCCGGAATGGCCGACCGCTTCCAGCCGGCCGAAAAGATCGTATCGGCCCTCCGCGAGCGAAAGTCGGCCGCCGAGATCGGTTGGATGAAGGAGGCCGTCAAAGCCACCGAGGAGATCTACGCGGCCGTCGGCCCGTTCATCGCGCCGGGGAAGACCGAGAAAGAGATCGCCGCCTTTATCCTGGCCGAGGCGGCCAAGCGCGGCCTGCCCACGGCCTGGGGCCGGGCCACCTGTCCGGCCGTCTTCACCGGCCCCGACACCGCCCAAGCCCACTATTCACCCACCGACCGCGCCGTCGAGCGCGGCCATGTCCTTAACATGGACTTCGGCGTCAAGGTCAACGGCTACTGCTCCGACATGCAGCGGACCTTTTACGTCCTCGAGCCGGGCGAGACCCAAGCCCCCGAGGACGTCATGAAGGGCTTCCGGACCATCGTCCGGGCCGTCGAGGAGGCCCGCCAAGCCATGAAGCCTGGCGTCGAAGCCCACGTCATCGACACCGTGGCCCGCTCGATCGTCGTCGAGGCCGGCTACGCCGAATTTCCCCACGCCCTCGGCCACCAGGTCGGGCGGTTCGCCCATGACGGCACGGCCCTGCTCGGCCCGGCCTGGGAGAAATACGCCCACAAGCCCTTCCAGAGGCTCGAGGAAGGCATGGTCTTCACCCTCGAGCCTCGTCTCTCCGTCCCGGACCGGGGCACGGTGACCATCGAGGAGATGGTCGTCGTCACCAGGGACGGCGCCGAGTGGCTCGGCCGCCCGCAGAAGGAGATCATCCTTGTCGGGTGATCCCCCGGTCGGGACCGACGAAGGCCGCCGGCGGCAAAAAGCCCACGACGGGCCATTAGGCTGGGATCAAGCATGATGAGGCCAGGATCTTTCCTGTGGCGCCGATGAGCCTATCCCGCGAACAGGCCCGGTCCCTCAGGCGGCTCGCTTCGTTCGTCCTGCCCGCGAGCCTGGCCGTCTTCGCCCTCTCGCTCTTCATGAGGAACAGACTCCCCGACAAGAGCCTCATCCACGAAGCGCTCCTCCAAGAGCCCGTCCAGACCGCCGAATCGGTCCCCTCCCCCTTCGAGGTCACCCGCAAGGATGTCACCTACACGGTCACCCCGCTTTTCAGCTACGAGCTCTGGGGGATGATCGTCTCCTACCACCACGCCTCCTCGTTCATCGACATCTCTCACGAGATGTGGAACGACCACCTCAACGTCAAGGACGTCTGCGTCATCTGGGGTCCGAACGTCGCGAGCGGCGTCTACGAGAGGATGCGCTTCCGCAACCGCGATTTCACCTGCTACTACCGCTACCCGGACCGCGAGACCGGCTCCCTGTTCACCGAGAACGCCCTGTCCAATAACCACCTTCTGCCCGCCGACCCGCTCGTCACCGACGTCATCCTCAAGGCCCGCAAGGGCGACCAGATCCATTTCAAGGGGTGGCTGGTCTCCTACGGCCACAAGGGCGCACCCTACGCCCGGGGCTCGAGCACGGTCCGCACCGACCGCGGCAACGGGGCCTGCGAGACCGTCTGGGTCGAGGAATTCGAGATCCTCCGCGAGGCCAACGCCGTCTGGCGGATGCTCCACAAGCTCTCGCTCGTCCTCATGGTCCTGTCCGCCGCGGCCCTGCTTTTCATCTGACGCATATCCGCTATGAGAAAAAGGGGCTGCCTCCGGACGTCCCTCTTTATGAGATGGCAGAAAACGGCTGGAAGTTGTCGAGATAGCCGTCGACGCAGGTGATATCACAGAAATCGGGGGCCGTGTCCCGGTCGGAAGGGGGCTTGTCCTCTGGTTCGCTCAGCAGCGAGGCCGCTTTAGGACTCGCGCGGCTGGCCGCGCCTTCCGGATCGGCGACGCGGGACTCGTCGGCCGCGGCTCTCGGACCGCTACCTTACGGCCGTCTGCGCCATGGCCGTCGTGAAGCGGGCGCCTTCGCAAACGTCGACGTCACCACGGAAGAACCCGGTTTTGACGGCGCGCAGCACGAACTGGAACTCCTGCGTCCCGCCCGGCGGCACGCTGCGGTCGAACGAGAAGCTTCGGCTGTTGTCAATGGGGATGTGCTGGCTCGACTTGGCGGCCGGCTCCGTGGCGACCACCATGAATGCCTCGAGGTACTCATCCGCGATGTCCACGTCCGAGACGGCCATGGCTTTCGCATCCCGTTCGTTCCTGACCCGTATGGTCAGCACGAACTCCTCGCCGACGCTCACCTCCGCCGGGCCGTCTATCTCCAGCGCGAGCCCCTCCACATCCTGAGTGAAGTGAGAAGGAGGATATTCCGGCACCCCGCGGAAGTCAATAGAGGGGGTCGGAAGGCCAACCTTTTTGCGGAGCGAGACGTCCTAAGGTGTGAGAGACAGATGACCCTTCTCCTCATTTCCCTGCCCACGGCCTGGAGGTCCCGATGCTGAAAAACTACATCAAGGTCGTTTTGCGCAACATCCTCCGGCACGCCGGCTATTCTTTCATCAACATCGCCGGGCTGGCCCTCGGCATGGCCTGCTGCCTCTTGATCACGATGTGGGTTCTCGACGAGTTGAGCTTCGACAAGTTCCACGCCAACGCCCCGGACCTCTACCGGGTCGAGGAGAACCAGTTCTACTCCGGACGGATCTATCACGTCACGGTGACGCCGTACCCACTCGCCCCCGCCCTACTGGAGGAGGTCCCGGAGATCGTCGAAGCGACCCGCTACGTCTACTCGGGCGGGCTTCTCTTCCGGCACGGGGACAAGTTCTTTTTCGAGGACCGGGTCCGGGCCGTCGATCCGTCTTTCCTCCGGATGTTCTCGTTCCCGCTGTCCCAGGGGGACCCCGAGACCGCGCTCGCCGATCCCTTCTCGGTCCTCCTCACGGAAACGACCGCCAGGAAATATTTCGGGGCCGACGATCCCCTCGGACAAACACTGACCGTCAACAACGAGATCGAGCTTCGCGTCTCCGGCGTTCTCGAGGACTTCCCCCTCAATTCCTCGCTCCGCGCCGATGTTCTTCTTCCCTACGAGATCCTCGAAAAACAGGGCCGGACCAGCACGAGCTTCGGGAACAATTCGATCGGGACCTACGTCCGCCTCCGGGCGGGGACCGATAAGTCCGTGGTCGACGCCAAGATCAAGGGCTTCATCAAGGCCAGGGTCGAGGGGAGCGTCACCGACCTCGAGCTCTTTCCCTATACCCGGATCCACCTGCACCAGTACTTCGGCTACGACTCGGGGGCCACGGCCGTCAGGTACGTCTATATCTTCTCGATCATCGCCGCCTTCGTCCTCCTCATCGCCTGCATCAACTTCATGAACCTGGCCACGGCCCGCTCGTCCGGGCAGGCCAAGGAGGTCGGCCTGCGCAAGGTCGTCGGGGCCCGTAAGACGAACCTCGTCGCCCGTTTCTACAGCGAGTCGATGACCTACGCCTTCCTGGCGCTCGTTGTCGCCGTGGGCCTGGTCTTGCTCTTCCTGCCCTGGTTCAACTCCCTGGCCGCCAAGGAGCTGGCCCTCGACTTCGGGTCGAACGCCGGCCTCTGGATGGCCCTTGTCGGGATCACCCTGGTCACCGGCTTTCTGGCGGGAAGCTACCCGGCGATCTTTCTTTCCTCCTTCCAGCCCGTCCGTGTCCTCAAGGGGAGCCTTCGGGCCGGAGCGGGGAGCAGGCTTTTCCGCCGGGTCCTGGTCGTCGTCCAGTTCGCTCTGTCCGTCTTCCTGATCATCGGGACGCTCGTCGTCTACAAGCAGACCGGGTACATGAGGACGAAATCCCTGGGCTTCGACAAGGAACAGCTTCTCTATGTCAACCTGAGGGGCAACACGGGCGAGACCTACGACGCTCTGAAATTGGAGCTCGCCAACGACTCGCGCATCCTGGGCGTAACGGGCGCCTCCCACCTCCCGTCCGCGATCAACAGCAATTCCGGAGGGGCGAACTGGCAGGGGAAGGATCCCGACAAGACCATCCTCATCGGCATGAGCGCCGTCGATTACGACTTCGTCGACGTCCTCGGGATCGAGCTCGCGGAGGGGCGCAACTTCTCGAAGGAGTTCGGCACGGACGAGGGCCAGGCCTTTCTCGTCAACGAGGAGGTCCGGAAGATCATGGAGAAGGACTCCGCCGCCGGGGAATCCTTCTCCTTCGCCGGCCGGGACGGCCGGATCGTGGGGGTCATGAAGAACTTCCACTTCGAATCCCTCCAATCGAAGATCGAGCCCCTGGCCGTCTTCCTCCGAGGTCCCGTCCCGGAGGGAGGCCGGAGATCCTGGCAGTACAACTACGCCCTGATCCGGCTGGCCCCCGGGAATATCGAGGCGGGCATCGATTCCGTCCGCGAGAAGTGGACGACCGTCAATCCCGGCTACCCCTTCGAGTTCCGATTTCTCGACGACCAGATCGAGGCCATGTACAGGGCCGAAGAACGGGTCGGACAGCTCCTCAAGACCTTCGCCGGACTGGCGATCCTCATCGCCTGTCTGGGGCTCTTCGGGCTGGCTTCGTTCATGGCCGAGCAGCGGACCCGGGAGATCGGGATCCGCAAGGTCCTCGGGGCATCGGTCTCCCAGATCTCGGTGTTGTTGTGCCGCGAATTCTTCCTCCTCGTCTTCCTCGCCAATCTCATCGCCTGGCCGGCCGCGTACTGGGTCCTCGGGAACTGGCTTAAGGGCTACGCCTATAGGACCCCTCTGGGTATCGCGGTGTTTGTCGCGGCCCTCGCCGCGGCCCTTTTCATCACGGCTCTCACGGTGAGCGGCCAGGCGATCCGGGCCGCCGTCGCCAACCCGGCGTCGGCCCTGAAGTACGAATAATCCGGCTGTTGACGCGGGTGATACAATGGCCCCATGCTCACAAGGAAACTGGGGCGGACGGGCCTCGATGTTTCGATCCTGGGGTTCGGGCTCATGCGGTTGCCGCTGCTGCCGTCGCCGGCCCCCGAACCCGACATCTCGAACATCGACGAAAAGGCGACCACGGAACTCATTCGTCACGCCATCGCCAACGGCGTGAATTATTTCGATACCGCGTACGTCTACCATAACGGCCGGAGCGAAGTCGTCCTGGGAAAAGCCCTCGCCGGCGGACTCAGGGAAAAGATCCTTATTGCCACCAAGCTGCCGCTCTGGAATTTCAAGGACGAGGCGGACGCCGAGAGGATGCTCCACGAACAGCTGCGCAGGCTGGCCACGGACCGGATCGACGTCTACCTCCTCCACTCGCTCAGGAGGGGGACGTGGGAAAACGTGTCCCGCTTCCGAGTCCTCGAATTCCTGGACCGGGCCGTCAGGGACGGTAAGATCAGGTTCGTCGGCTTCTCCTTCCACGACGATCCCCCGCTTTTCCGAGAGATCCTTGGTGTCCGGTCCTGGGATGTCTGCCAGATCCAATACAACTATTACGACGAGACCTATCAGGCCGGCCGGGACGGGCTCCTCGAGGCCGACCGGAGAGGGATCGGGGTCATCGTCATGGAACCCCTGCGAGGCGGCCGGCTCGCCGCCGACCTCCCGACCGAGGTCAGACGGACTCTCGCCGGCCGCCGCCCGAAATGGAGTCCCGCGGAGTGGGCCCTGCGCTGGGTCTGGAACCAATCCCAGGTCTCGACGCTGCTCAGCGGGATGAACTCCATGGACCAGCTCCGGGAGAACCTCCGGGCCGCGGGCGAGGGACACCCGGATTCCCTCGAGCCCGAGGACCTGGCCGCCCTCCGCAAGGCCGAGCGGGAATTCAGGAAAAGACAGAAGGTCGATTGCACGGCGTGCGGATACTGCCTGCCCTGCCCGAGCGGCGTCAACATCCCGACCGTCTTCTCCCTCTTTAACGACCGTTTCGTCTTCGACGCTCCCAAGATCCCGATGACCACCTACAACCAGTTCCTCCCCCCCGCCCAGCGGGCCGCGTCCTGCACCGAATGCGGCGAATGCGAGGAGAAATGCCCGCAGAAAATCGAGATCCGGAAAGCCCTCAAGGACGCCCACGCCGCGCTGACGCGCTAAAAGAAGCTCCAATGGCCCCGCTGGGTCGATGGATCGATCTCCCCTCGAGGGCAGATCTTGGATTGACATACCCGGCTGAGCGGATTCTAATGGGTACGTATCGTTCATGGAAGTAACAAGCCGGCCTATCGACATTTCCGCATGTCGGTCCATGGCCGTACAACAAGGAGGCTGGCCTCCGGGAAAGGTGACCGCCCCCCCCGCCAAATCCATCACGGGATGATTGGAGCGTTATTATGAAAAAACGTCCGTTCGCGCTGTTTCCCCTCCTTCTCGCCCTCTCCTGCGGACCGGCCTTTTCGGCGCAGGAGTTCCCGCGCCTCCAAGGCCCATACCTGGGCCAAAAGCCGCCGGGGATGACACCGGAGGCGTTCGCGCCCGGGGTCATCACGACGGATGGGGAGGAAGGCAGTTCCGGTTTCGCCCTGAACGGGAGGGTCTTCGTTTTCCAGAGGTTCCTCGGACGGCGTTGCCATACCTACATCACGCGCCTGAGTGAAGGCGTATGGACCGCGCCCGAACTCATCCCCTTCTGGGAGATCCTGGTCGAGAACGGCGATTTTGTCTTCTCGAGCGACGACAGGACGATGCTCTTCCAGGTCAGGACGGGGACGGGACCCGCCACGGTTTCCAATATCTGGCGGGCCGAGGTCACCGAGACGGGCTGGGGTGAGCCGGCCCCCCTGCCCGAGCCCATTAACACCGCCCACTTGGAGAGCTATGCTTCCGATACGGCCGACGGGACGCTCTACTTCTTCAGTCGGCGACCGGGAGGGAAAGGCCGTTCCGACCTGTGGCGATGCGCGAAGACCGCCGGCGAGTATGCCGAGGCCGTCAGCCTTGGATCCCTGAACACCGAGTACGACGAGTGGGATCCGTTCATCGCTCCCGACGAGAGCTATCTCATCTTCTGCTCGACCAAGCCGGAAGGGCTGGGCCGGGACGACATCTACATCAGCTTCAAGGGCAATAACGGCGATTGGGGTCCGGCGGTCCCCCTGGGTCCTGAGATCAACTCGTCCGGCTCGGAGAACCGACCCTGGGTCAGCCGCGACGGAAAATACTTTTTCTTCACGTCGACCCGCGACGGCAGCCGTGACGTGTTCTGGGTCAAATCCGAATACCTCGAACGGTTCAGGAAATAACGGCTCGCCAATCGACCCAAGGGGCAAGTCCCCCTCTGGGATACACTGCCAATCCGGAGACGGCCCATGCGCTACCTCCGCCGGGGCCCCTATTCCGGGGAGGCGGATCGATTTCAGAGAGGTCCGGATCCGTCCGGAATACACTAGCCGAACCCTCGATCGGCCAAGTCCCACGGTCGCGAAACCGCCCCGTAATCTCAAGGGGGACAACCTTTCTGCCTGAAAATCGGCCTTATTATCAAAAAGCCCATTTTATCCGAGGAATTCGAGATTCTCCGCGAGGCCAACGCCGTCTGGCGTACGCTCCACAAGCTCTCGCTCGTTCTCATGGTCCTGTCCGCCGCGGCCCTGCTTTTCACCTGACGCGCGTCCGCGCTGAGAAAAAGGGCGGTCTCCGGACGTCCCTCTTTATGAGATGGCAGAAAACCGCCCAACCTTGAACCTTGACATCGGTAATACTATCGTTCATACTAATGGTATGAAAATCGCCATTTCCGTTCCCGACGCCGTGTTCCGCGAGGTCAAGAAGGCCGCCGAAGAACAGAAGCGCTCGAGAAGCGAGATCTTCGTCGAGGCCGTCAAGGCTTACCTGGAAAAGCTCGAATCCCGCCGCATTCTCGAGGCCTTGAACGAGGCCTATACCGGGCCGGAAACCCAGGAAGAGAAGGACACCCGCGCCGCGGGCCTCGAGCTCTACAAGCGCACCGTCCTCAAGAAGGAAAAATGGTGATCGGCCAGGGCGACGTCTTCTGGCTCGACATCGGGGAGCCTCGGGGTTGCGCTCCCGGCTTCAGGCGGCCCTATGTCGTTGTCCAGAACGACGTGTTCAATCAGAGCCGCATTCAAACGGCCATCCTCTGCGCCATCACTTCGAACCTGGGGCGGGCCAAGGCCCCCGGCAACGTCCGGCTCAACAAGGGAGAGGCGAACCTCCCCCGGACCAGCGTCGTCAACGTATCCCAGGTCATCACCGTGGATAAATCGCTTCTCCGGGAAAAGGTCGGGACCCTGTCGGGCCAACGGCTCCAAGAGATCATCGCCGGCCTGCGGCTCGTCATTGAGCCCAGGGAGCTTTAGCCCGCCATCATCCTGTGATATATAAAACTTCCGGACGCAGGCCGGCGGAACCGCCGCAGGAAAGGAACGTGCTATGAAAAAGCCCCCATCATCGAGAGCCCCCCTTCTCATGATCGTCATGGTCTCGCTCGCCATTCTGGGGACCGCCCGCATCGACGCCCGGGCCCAGGAAGGCAGCGTGCCGCCAGGCGCGGCCCAAGAGGGGCTGCACATGAAAAGCGACATCCTCGGCCACGACGTCAACTACGCCGTCTACCTGCCCCCCGACTATGAGACCTCCAGCCGGCGCTACCCCGTCGTCTACCTGCTGCACGGCTACACCGACGACGAATCGGGCTGGATCCAGTTCGGCGAGGTCAACCTGGCCGCCGACCGGGCCATCGCCGCCCGCGAGATCCCGCCGATGATCATCGTCATGCCCGACGGCGGCGTCTCTTTCTACATCAACGACAGCCGGGGCCAGGTGCGCTACGAGGACATGTTCATCCAGGAGCTCATCCCCCACATCGACAAGACCTACCGGACCCGCCCGAAGAGGGAATTCCGCGGCATCTCCGGCCTGTCCATGGGTGGCTGGGGGTCGCTGGTGCTGTCCATGCGCCATCCGGACCTGTTCACGGCGTGCGCGGCCTTCAGCGCCGCGATGTGGACCGACGAGGACATCATCGGCATGGAAGAGAAGCCCTACAAAGGCCTCATCGGCAGGCTGTTCGGGCCCGGCCTCGAAGGGAAGGCCCGCTTGACCGCCCATTTCCGGTCCCACAACCCTCTCGACCAGGCCAAGGACAAGCCCGTCGACGACCTGAAGCGGGTCCGCCATTACATCGATTGCGGCGACGACGATTTCCTGATCAAGGCCAACATGGCCCTGCACGCCGTCCTCCTCGACCGCAAGGTCCCCCACGAGTTCCGGGTCCGTGACGGCGGCCACAGCTGGACTTACTGGCGGACCGGCATCGTCGACGGCCTGGCGTTCATCGGCCGGAGCTTCCACCGGTAAGAACAGGACACGGGCCCTCTCCGATCGCATCGATCCTCCAGGATCGGGCGTCCGTCTGAGCTGCGGATAATGCCTTGACAGCCACCTCCCCAGCGCCTAAGCTTCGTTGCGGAACCTATAGGGGATCAACGAGGCGCCAATGCGCCGGCCGGCAACACGACGCCAATCTCCGCCCCATAAGCTCAAGGGTGTCGAAGACCAATCTGAAGTCTGGACCATGGAGAATATCCTGCCGGCGTCAAGCACAAAATAGCCCGCGCGGCCATCCACGCCTCTTTCTGCCAAGAACAAAAGATTGCCTTATCCCGTATACCCGATTAGAATGGTGAATATCGGTGTCCCCGCCGGGGAATTCCACATGTATGAGAGGGTACGGCAATGAAAAAGCCCTTTTTATTTCTTCTTTTCGGGGCGGTCGCCGTCGCCGGGTCCTTCGGCCTGGCGGCGATGAGCGAGCACATCGTCCACTATAAGATCGACGCCCGGCTCGATACCGAGGCCAAGACGGTCGTCGGCGAGGAGATCCTGACCTGGCGGAACACGTCCGAGGTCCCGGCCCCCGATCTGTGGTTCCATCTCTACCTCAACGCCTTCAAGAACAACCGCTCGACCTTCATGAAGGAAAGCGGTGGCAGCCACCGCGGCTTCGGCGCCGCCAAATGGGGCTCCATCGACGTCACCAGGATCGGGATCAAGGACGGGGCCGACCTGACGGCCGCCGTGGAATTCGTCCAGCCGGACGACGGCAACGAGGACGACCGGACGGTCATGCGGGTGGCCCTACCCGAGCCTGTCCCGCCCGGGGGCTCGGTCACCCTGGAGATCTCGTTCCGGTCCAAGCTGCCCGAGGTCTTCGCCCGGTCCGGCTATAACGGGAATTTCTACATGGTCGGGCAATGGTTCCCCAAGCTCGGCGTTTGGGAGAATGGGGCCTGGAACTGCCACCAATATCACGCCGAATCCGAGTTCTACGCCGACTTCGGCGTTTTCGAAGTCGACATCACGGTCCCCGAGGGATACGTGGTCGGGGCGACTGGCCGGCGCATCGACGAGCGGACCAACGGCGACGGCACCATGACCTGCACCCACGTCCAGGAAGACGTCCACGACTTCGCCTGGACGGCCTGTCCGGACTTCGTCGTCATCCGCAAGCCCTTCGCCCTCGATGACCCGCCGGTCCAAACCGAGATGATCCTCCTCGTCCACAAGGCCCACCTCAAGCTGAAGGACCGCTACGAGCAGGCGCTTCGCAACGGACTCGAGTTCTACAGCAAGAGCTACGGGGCCTATCCCTATCCAACCATCACCCTGGTCGATCCGCCGCTCAAAGCCCTGGGGGCGGGCGGCATGGAGTATCCGACCCTTTTCACGACCATGGGCTCGTGGTTCTTCCCGGAGGGATTGAGGCTGCCGGAAATGGTCACCATCCACGAGTTCGGCCACGGGTACTGGTACGGCATGGTGGCCTCGAACGAGTTCGAGGAGGCCTGGCTCGACGAGGGCATCAACTCCTACTCGGAGATCAAGGCCATGAACCACTACTACGGCCATGACCGGTCCATGCTCGACCTCGGCCCGATCAAGATCAGCGACACGGTCATGGCCCGGGCCGCGGTCATGGGGACCTCTCGACTAGATCCCATCATGACCAAGAGCTGGGAGTTCTACAGCGGCGGCAGCTACGGGGCCAACGTCTATCAGAAGGCGGCCCTGACCCTTCTGACCCTGGAGGGGCACCTCGGCGAAGAGGTCATGGCTGAGGTCATGAGGACCTATTTCGAGCGCTGGAAGTTCAAGCACCCCCGGTCGGAGGATTTCTTCGCCGTGGCCGAGGAGGTCAGCGGCCAGGACCTGGACTGGTTCTTCGACCAGTTCTTCAAGAGCCCGGACAAGCTGGATTACGCCGTCGGGACCATCCGGTCGGAGGAGGCCAAGGAGCCGAAAGGGATCTTCGACTCGGGAGAGGGGGGCCAGAGCCCGGACGCTCCCGAGGACGCGCCCAAGATATATGAGACCGAGGTGACCATCGTCCGGCGGGGCGAGCTCGTCTTCCCCCAGGAGGTCTTGATCGTCTTCGAGGACGGACAGGAGGTCCGTGAGACCTGGGACGGCCGGGACCGCTGGATACGATTCGAGTACGCAAAGCCCGTCAGGTTGAAGATGGTCCGCATCGACCCGGAGGACAAGATCCCGCTGGACATCAACCAGATGAACAACTCCCGGCTCATGAAGCCCGAAAAAACGCCGCTGCTCCGGCAGGCCCTGGGCTTCGTGCTCGCCTTCCAGAAATTCCTGACGTTGATGTCGTTCTGAGGGAGATGGCCATGAAAGTCCTTAAAAGCTACGTTCAAGGGATCAAGCGGGCCACGCTAGAGGTCAAGATGCTCCTTCTGCTGTGGCTCTTCAACATCCTGTTCGCCTCGATCGTCTATGTCCAGTTCTCCGATTATCTGCGCGGAGTTTTCGGGGCGAGCGGCGCCGCGGCGAATTTCCTGAAGACCTTCGATTTCAACACGTTCACCGAGATCATGACCTTCGACGGCGCCGGGATGAGCGCGGTCGTGTCGCTGGCGCTTTTCCTGGCCCTCGTCTACGGGATCTTCTCGATCTTCCTCAGCGCAGGCATCCTGCAGACCCTGTTCGCCGGCCGCAGCCATGGGATTCCAGGGGAAAAGCGCCGGCTGGCCCCCCTCTTCTTCCAGGGCGCCGGGAAGTTCTTCGGCCGTTTCTTCCGTTTGTTCGTCTACTCCCTGGCGCTGTGGGCCGGCGGGGCCGTGGTCATGCTGATCGTCCTGATGATCCTCAGTCCGGTCTTCCAGGCCGGGACGAACGAGGCCCTGATGTTCTATGTGGGTGCGGCGGCGGCGGTCTTCGGCTTGTTCCTGATCTTCCTGGTCATGATGATCGTCGACTACGCCAGGATCAGGATCGTCGTCGAGAACTCCTCCGCGGTGCTCAAGTCGCTCCTTCGATCCGTCGGGTTCGTCCTCCGGAGATTCGGCAAGACCCTCGCTCTCTATTATCTCTACCTTTTGACCGGCGCCGCCGTCATCGGCGTCTATTGGGCCGTCAGATCGGGCCTCGAGACCCACGCGGTCCTTCCCATTCTGATCGCTTTCCTGGTCGGGCAGATCTTCATTATCGCGCGGGGATGGCTCAAGGTCGGGCTCCAGGCCGCCCAGATGGATCTGTTCCTGTCGGCTGCCCCGCCCGAACCGCAAGCTCCGCCGGATTCCGGACCGGAGGCGTAATCATTCGGCCGCCGAGCCCACAGGTGTCGGCCCGGCCGGACGAACGGCGGAAGAAGATCCGATCACCGTTCGATATCGAAGATCAGACGACATGGCGACCGTCAGCGCTTCTTGAGGATCTCCTCGAAATCGACGGCCCAGATCGTGCTCTCTGGCCTGACCTTGACGGATCTATCAACGCTATAAGCAATCCACTTGCCGTCCGGAGACCAGGAAAGTTCGCCTTTTGGATAATCATCATCCGACGCGATCCTGACTGGCTTGCCTCCGTCTCGGGAGATCTTGTAGATATGGCATTGGCCATCGGCTTGGCTGTCCGAATCATCCACTTCTTTCATTTGGATGAAGGCCAGGTTCCGTCCGTTGGGTGACCATGCCAGATACCCCCAGCCTGTTAATTCGCCGATATCCAATATCCGAGTCGATCTCTTTTCGTCGAGAGGGATGATCTTGATCTGATTATTTACGATAATGGCAAAGCTGTCGTTGTCGGGAGCGATGTCGATATTGGCCCAAAGGCAATCGATCCTTCTGCCGTCATCAATGAGGTCGATGAGCCTGCCTCGAGAACCCGGATTCTCCAAGAGGCTCCAACCCGAAGCTGAACGCAATAAGAGCGCCTTCCCGTTATCGGTCCACCGCAGATAGTCGGCTTTCTGGGGGATCTTTATCGGGGCGTCCCCGTTTGTCGAAGCGATCCAGATATCGCCCTCGTGAAGAAGGGCCGCCCTCTCGCCATCCGGGGACAACGAAAAATCGATATTGTACGCGGCCTCGCTGCGCCATCCCTCGAAGATCTTCACGGCCGGACCCGTTATCTTGGCCTCGTCAGGAGAGAACGGCACCGCAAACAGATCCTCTGTGCGGCCGGCGCGTTTGACGCTGAATAGTATCTTGCGGAGGCCCGAAGAGAACGTGAAAGGAAAAGGTTCGCCCTCGACGAGGTTGCCGAGCTCGATGAGGGATGATCCCCCACCGGCGAGGGGGACGATGCTCATGGCGATCTTGCCGTCCTTGTCTTCGCCCTGGACGCCAATCACCTTTCCGTCGTCCGACCATCGTGGCGTCCCCCAGTTCGTCAGCAGATGGACCGGCTCGAATGAAGGACCGCCCTCGGAGGACGCGATCCGGAGTCCCGTGTTCCCAAAGTAGGAAGTGCGGAAAAAGAGCAATCGACCGTCCTCCCGCCACGAAAAAAAACTCCCGGCCTCTTTGGGCGGAGAATAATCGAATTCAGCCTGGTGGGCCCGACCATAGAAATAGAGCTTGTCCCAATTCCCGATGATCCAATTCCCGTCCGCAGACCAAGACGGGAAACAACGATATCCGATTTCCGCCAGCTCGCTGAACATATCGTTTTCGATATCGTAGAGTCCGATCGTGTTTCTGCCTGACGTCCCATAAGCGATCATCTTCCCATCGGGGGACCAGACGGGTCCACTCTCGGTCGTTTCTTGAGTGGCTGTGATATTCCTCAAGTTCATTCCGTCCGAGTCGATCATCCACAGATCTCCCTTGTCAGGGAATGTAAGCTTCTTCCCGTCCGGCGACCACCCGGGATTGCTTGAATATTTCAGGGCCGATGGGTGGATCTTTTTCGGGGGGCCTGTCGTGCGGCCGGTTTCGGGGGATACCGGGACGACGCACAGAGCATCGCCGGAATAGAAGGCGGCCTTGGTGCCGTCCGGGGACCATGTCGCCCGAGTGGCCTGAATCCCGGTTTCACGGAAGTTGATGAGCTCGAAGGGAGAGGATCCGTCCATGGGGATAACTGTCCGTCCGGACAGGAGGTACTTCCAGTTCGGGGACAGATTGATATCCGTGGTGTAGGTGATGACATCGCTTTCCCCGGTTAACGACTTGATCTTCCTAAAGGTGATCCCTGTTCCCGGATCCACAAGAGTATCCCCCTGAGACTCGAGCGTCGATGCGGCCGACTGAGGTACGTTCTTCATCGCGTACTGCACCTGGGATATCATGAGTTCCGTGACCGGAGTGATAATGCTGCGGGGGTGCTCCGCGATAAGGTTCGCCAGTGTCTTCAGGGCGATGTCATATTTTCCCGCCCTGTACCAGGCCTGACCGATGCAATATTGCGCATTCATGGCCATGGAGGTGTTGGGACTTATCTTGATGGCCTTTTCGTATTCCCGGACGGCGGATTCGTAGTCCCAACGCTTAAAAAGTTCATTGCCCTTGTCGATATACTGTTCGGCTTGACTGTCGGCTTCAGCCCGAGCCGTGTTTTCGGCCCTCGTCAGGAGGCCGAGGCGTTCCTTGGCCGGAAGGACGATCTCCGCCTGGTCCGGATATTTTTCAACAATGGCCTTGAAGGCCTCCGCGGCCTGTGTCCGTCCCAGCTTCTCGTAGCAGATGCCGAGATGGTAGTAGGACTTGGCGGCCAGAGGACGGTTCCCGGGATAGCTCTTGACGATCTGCTCGAAGACGGGGATGGCCGCCTTGAGATCGCCCTGCACTTCCTCCAGGTGCACGCCCTTGTGGAACAGCGTTTCGGCCTCCTTGGCGCGCTGGGCCATGGCCGTAATGGACAGGACTGCCACGGCGACGATGCCAACAAAGACAACCAAGCGTTTCATGATCCGACCTCCTCTTTCGGGCTATCCTTCATCTTGCTGACTCTCAGCCTCTCTCACGATAAGGGGCCCGATGTGAAAAGGTGTCAACACGATGTAAAAAAACGTAAAAGCGCATTTTCCAGAACAGGCCGTCAGCCGATGAACTTGTAGCCGAGGCCGTGGACTGTGACGATATAGCGGGGATGCTCTGGGTCTGCCTCGAGCTTCTGCCGGAGCCCGGCGATGTGGGCGTCCACCGTGCGGGTCGTCGGGAACCGGTCGTAGCCCCAGATCTCGTTCAGGAACTTGTTCCGGGAGATGACCTTATCGCGGTTCCGGACGAACAGTTTCATCATCTCGAACTCCCTTTGCGTCAGGTCGACCGGTGCGCCATCCCTGGTCACCCGGTAGTTCCTGAAATCGAGCTCGACCGTTCCGAAGCGATAGCCTTCCGGCTGGGTTCCCATGCCGGGGCCTCTCCGCAGGAGCGCCTTGACCCGGGCCAGGAATTCCGAGAGCCCGAACGGTTTGGTGAGGTAGTCGTCGGCCCCGATCTCGAGGCCCAAGACCTTGTCGGCCTCCTCCCGGCGGGCGGTCAGCATGAGGATGGGGATGTCACGGCCCTTGCGCCTCAGCTCGCGGCAGACCTCGAATCCGTCCTTCTTGGGGAGCATGATGTCGAGAATGACGAGATCCGGTTTTTCCCTTTCCGCGGCCGACAGGCCCGCCTCGCCGTCGTAGGCCGCGGCGACCTCGTAGCCCTGGGCTTCGAGATTGAAGACGAGCCCCGTGACCATGTCCTTCTGGTCTTCAATGATCAGGATCTTGGCCATTTTTATCCCTGGGTGGACCGCCGGGCCGATGCTCTTGATCCATAGGCGGAAGCGTGATGACGAACCGGCTGCCCCGGCCGACCTCGCTTTCCACGGTGACGCTTCCCCCGTGGCTTTCGACCGTGTTCTTGACGATCGTCAGGCCCAGCCCGCAGCCCTGGGCCTCCCTGGCGGGTCTGTGCCCCCCACGAAAGAATTTCTCAAAGATACGCTTCAGATCGGACGGCGGTATCCCCGGCCCCTTGTCCTCCACCGCGATCCTGACCTGTCCCTCCTCGAGTACCATCTTCACGCCGATATATTTCCCCTCCCCGGCGAACTTCTCCGCGTTGTTCAAGAGGTTCAAGAGGGCCTGGGCGATGGCGTCCTTGTCGATCATCGCAAAGACAGGCCCCGACGGGAGAGAGACGTCGAGCTCAAAGCCCTGGTCCCGGAGATAGTACCGGTAGGACTCGACGATATCGGCCACCACTTCGACCAGGTCTTCCCTCTCGAACCTGTATTCTTTCCGGCCCGAGTCGATCTTGGAGAAGTCGAGGACGTTGTCGATGAGATGCCCGAGGCGCCGGCTTTCCCGGGCGATGATGCGCGAGAACTCGCGACGCTTGGCATCATCCGTCCATCGCTCCGAATCCAGGGTCTCTCCGAAAAGCCGGATCAGGGACAGGGGCGTTTTCAGCTCGTGGGAGACGTTCGAGACGAACTCGGACCTGAGGCGCACGGTCTCCGCTTCATGGGTCGCCGCCCGGAGGGTCATGACGATCCCGGCCACGATCAGGACGGCGATCCCGAGCAGCACGGCCGCATACCACCTCATCTCCCCCCGGACGATCTGACCGATCGATCTTCCCCGGCTGTCGAAAAGAGCCAGGCTCCAGCCGGGAACCACGGCGTCCAGGCTTTCAGCGGCCAGGGTCCGGGTCGCCGAGGCGGCCTCCGGGAGGGGCGTCAACGGCCCCTCCTCGCTCAAGATGGCGGCCCGGACGCTTTCCCTATCACTTTCCCCGCCCCTCAGGCGAGGAAAGAGGTCCGTCCGCAGGAAAGCCTCGTCGATCTCATAAGCCAGGAGCCGCCGCCCGGGAGCCGAGGCCGCGGTGGATAGAAGCAGATAGCCGAACCGGCGGGGAGCTCCCGTTTCGTCCCGGATCATCAGATGTGCGGCCGCCGAATCCACGTCATGGCCGGGACCGGCGTTATCCGCCGAAACCAGGTCTGTACGGGAAAGGAGGGCCTGTTGGGCCGCCTCCAAGCAGCGGATCTTTGCTGCCCTGGCTTCACCTTCCCTCTTTAGGCTGACCCATCGGGCTCGATCACTCTCTCCGGGGGATCGCGTTTCGAGGGCTTTCTCGATCTCGGCCCCGACGGATTCGAGGTAGAAATCCCGGCTTTCAAATCCCCGCGGTCCGAGGCTCAACTCTTCAAAGAGATCCAGGAGCGCGCCGACCTGGCCGACCGCATCGCCGAGGGCGGCCCGTGTCTCGGCAAGCCTGTAGCGGCCAACGATCTCGAGAGGCGTCCCATCGGAGCCCCGGGCCTCTCCGCCTTGTTCGGCGAGAACACGGAACTGCTCGGCGGCCCGGGGATAGTCCCGCATCTTGAAATAGCATCGCCCCAGCAGCAAACGGGCGTAGGACCTCGACTCGGGCGAAGAGGCGCGCCTGACGGCTTCCTCGTACGAGCGGGCGGCCGCCGGATAATCGAGCTCGGCGAACTCGAACCGCTCGCCCCGCTCGATGAAGGCGCTTCGAGCGCCGCGTGGGCCGCCCGCCGCGGGGAGGCGTCCGGCCCCGGTCTCGAGAATGAACTGGGGATGGACGAGGGAGCCGTCGGCGCCGGCGATGAAGGATTCGCCGACGACCGGGTGCCGCGACTGGATCTCTCCGAGCAGAGATCGGACCGCTTGCGGATCCTGCGTCCATTCCTGCCCGCGGGCATCCCGGACATAACGATCTTCGAGACCGGAGACTTCGGCGACGATCTCGTCGCGCATCAGCCGGGCCATGCTCCGATAGCTCTCCTCGAGGCTCAACGCCCGGTTCCCGATGGACCGGAAACCGAGATAGCCGAGGATCGCGCTCGGTAGGATGATGAACAAGAGGGCGAACAGCAGGATCTTCGTCCTGGCCGACACGCCCTTCAGCCGCCGGATCATCGCTCTTCGCCTCCCCCGCCGCGGTACATCCCAGGTATAGCACAGCCCGAAAAAGCCGGTCAAACGCCGGGCCGGCTCTTTTACATCTTTTTACATTTCACGCAATCTTCACCAAAGGATCACGGATCGTTCTTGTATTGCCCGGAACCCTATCCTACAATGAAGTCACATATCCAGGACGGGGAACGCGTTTGCCGATGCCCAAGGTCAAAAGCCCGCTGCGTCAGCGGCACCGGATCATCCTTCTTTTCGTGCTGGGCATCGTTCTGCCCAGTCTGCTCCTGGGGTATCTCGCCTTCCGCGGCGTTCAGAACGACCGGGCCCTGCTCGAGAAGGAGCGACTCGAGAAAACGCGGCAAGCCGCGGACAGGGTCATTCAAGCGGTCGATGAGGGGATTGCGGCCGTCGAAAAGGCCCTGTCCGGGATCGTGGCCGCGGCTCCCGGCGAGCCGTCGCCGGTCATGGCGGACCGTCTGCGGGAGCTGATGATCGAGCATCCCCTCATCGATCAGGTCTTCTCCCTGCGGGGCCTCGAGGACATCGATCTCCCCGCGGCCGAGCCCTTGTATGTTCCGGACGGCCGTCGAAATCCCGCCGCTTCTTCCGAGCTCGATCCGAGTGATAAGGCCGCGATCGCGGCCGGCCAACTGTGGGAGTTCCAGGAAAAGAACTACGCGAGGGCCCTGGACGCCTATATTCGAGCTTTAGGACGATCGAATGATGCCGTGATCCTGAGCGCGATGGCCCGCGTCCAGCGGAAAGCCGGGCGGCTCGAGGACGCTTCCGCCACCTATAAGCGCATCGTCGCCGAGCACGGCGGCACGGTCATGCCGGGAGGGCTGCCCCTCGGCCCGTCGGCCGCCCTGGAGATCTGCGCGATCGCCCATGAGCTCGGGGACGGCCCGAGAGCGCTCGAGGCTGCGATCGGATTCTACAGGTCCCTCCTCCGCCGGGAGTGGCTTCTCGAGAAGACCGAGTTCGACTTCTTCTCCGGACGCGGCAAAGCTCTGATCAAGGAGCATCTCGTCGCTCCGCCGGCCGGAGGCGACATGGCCCGCGCGGAAGAGGAATTCGCCGCCCTCAAGAACGAAGAAGCGGCGGCCCGCTCGGCCACGGAAAGGTTCCTCGCATTCCAGTCTGGTGCGGCCCCGTTCTTTGAAGCGGAAGTCAAGGCCGCCCTCGGAAGCCCAGGTCCCGACGGTTCCTTCAACCGGGTGATCGTAAGCGTCGGGAACTTCTCCTACCTGACATCGATCCAACCGTCCCCGAGCAGCGCGCCCGGCTCGCGAAGCGCCGCCTGGGGGCTGATCCTCGACCCCGACCGGCTCAAGGAAGGGGTCCTCCGTCCGGCCCTTCTCGCCCATCTCACGTCCCCGGACACGTCGTGGACCGTTAGAAGCCGCGACGGGAAGGCCCTGTCGGCGTCAGAGGAGCCCGCCCAGGGTCCGGCCGTCTTGAGCGCGAATTTCGCGTCCGGATTCCCCAACTGGACTCTGGAATTCCGCCATGCTCCGGCGCATCTCATCAAAACGTTCCTGCTTTCCCGGCGCGGTCTCTATTCGTTCGTGTTCCTGCTGATCGCCGGGATCCTGGTCTTCGGTCTCGTCCTGACGATCCGTTCCGTATCCCACGAGCTGGAGCTGGCCCGGATGAAGTCGGATTTCGTCTCGACGATCTCCCACGAGTTCAAGAGCCCGCTGACCTCGATCCGCCAGCTGGCCGAGATGCTCCAAGCGGGACGGGTGCCCTCCGAGGAGCGTCGCCGCAAATACTACGACGTCCTCCTTGAGCAGAGCGAGCGGCTGACGCTCCTCACCGACAACATCCTCGGCTTGGCCAGGATCGAGGAGGGCCGGGCGAAATTCGCCTTCGAGAAAACGGATATCGGCCGCCTGGTCGCCGAAGTCATCGCCTCCGTTCAAGAACGGGTCCGCCACGAGGGATTCGAGATCGGCCTCGAGATCGAAGACGCGCTCCCCTCCCTGGAAGTGGACCGCGCGGCCCTGGCCCAGGCCCTGACCAATCTGCTCGACAACGCCGTCAAGTACTCCGGGGAGGAACGACGGGTGTCGGTTGGAGCGGCCCTCGAGAGGGGCTCCGTGGCCATCGCCGTGCGGGACTTCGGGGTCGGCATCGGGGCGGACGATCTCGTCCGGATCTTCGAGCGCTTCTATCGGGCCGGTGACGAGCTGACCCGGACGGTCAAGGGCAGCGGCCTGGGCCTGACCCTGGTCCGGGAGATCGTCAACGCCCATAACGGAAAGGTCGATGTCCGAAGCGAACCGGGGAAGGGCAGCACATTCACCATCCGGCTGCCGCTTCCGCCAAGCCCAGGGGGGACGAAATGACCAAGATCCTGATCATCGAGGACGAGGAGAGCATCCGACTGCCGCTCGAGGACAACCTCCGGCTAGAAGGATATGAGGTGGCGTGCGCCGGGGACGGGCTGGAGGGCCTGGCGATGGCCTCGGAGTCCTCCTGCGACCTCATCGTCCTCGACATCATGCTGCCGAAGATGGACGGTTTCGAGCTCTGCAAACGGCTGCGCCGGGACCGGATCATGACCCCCATCCTGATGCTGACGGCGAAGAGCCAGGAGGTCGACAAGGTGCTCGGGCTGGAGCTGGGGGCCGACGATTACATGACCAAACCGTTCAGTCCCCGAGAGCTATTGGCCCGGATCAAGGCCATTCTCCGGCGCGGCCAGGAGATCCGCAACGAGGCTGATCGCATCCGGCTCGCCGACGTCGAGATCGATTTCGCCAAGTACGAGGCCAAGAAAGGGGGCCGGCCGGTCGCCCTGACCGCTCTCGAGTTCAGCCTGCTCGATCTTCTTGCGAGGCGCCGGGGCCGCGTCGTGCATCGGAACGAGATCCTCGATCGCGTCTGGGGCCAAGATGTCTATGTCGATCCCCGGACCATCGACAAGCACATCTCCCTTCTCCGGAAGAAGCTCGAGGACGACCCCCAGGATCCGAAGCTCATCCTGGGGGTCAGGGGCGTCGGCTACAAGCTCGCGGATTGACCGATGTTCACGGAAACTTCCAGAAAGCGTCGCCGGAACGTCAGGCCCCGGGCGGCCGGCAGGACTATATTGCCTCATGGAAAGTCACCATGAGGAGGAACGGACCATGAAAACGAAACTTGTCGTCAGCGTCGCCTTGATGTTCGGCCTGGCCTTGGCTCTCGGGAGCGCCGGCCAGCAGAGCGCCGGCGAACTGTACAAGGCCGGGCTCTACGAGGAAGAGGTCGGCGGGAACCTGCAGAAGGCCATCACAATCTACCAGGACATCCTCAAGCGGTTCCCCGGCGACCGCGAGATCGCCGCCAAGGCCCAGTTGCACATCGGGCTGTGCTACGAAAAGCTGGGCGCGGAAGAGGCGGCCAAGGCCTTCCAGAAGGTCATCGAGGATTTCCCCGACCAGCCGGCCGAGGTCCGGGAAGCCAGGGAGAAGCTGTCGCTTCTCGTCCGGACGCGGGCGGCCATCGAAACGGGAAGCGGGGAATTCAATCTCCGCCAGGTCTGGACCGGCCCCGGGGTTGATATCATGGGAGCCGTCTCTCCCGACGGACGCTACCTCTCATTTGTGGATTGGACGACAGGCGACTTGGCGATCAGGGACATCGCCGCGGGAACGAACCGGCGCCTGACGAACAAGGGGTCATGGGAACGGTCTCAGGAGTTCGCGCTGTTCTCAAAATGGGCCCCCGACAGCCGGCATATTGTCTATCAATGGTATGCCAAGGATGAGATCTTCGAGCTGCGCGTCATCGATATCAAAGAGGCGGCCCCGCGCGTCCTCTATCGTGTTCTCGAAAAAATGGAATATGTCCAGGCTTTTGACTGGTCCCCCGACGGAAGATCCATTTTGGCAAGTCTCTTCAAGACATCGGCTCCATCGCCTCCGTATTCCGTCGAAGAAATAACGCAATTGGGCTCGATTTCCGTCTCCGATGGTTCATTAAGCGTCCTGAAAACCTTTGTCGGACAATCTTCGACAAACCTCAAAGCCTGGGGATTTGCGTACTCGCCGGACGGAAAGTATATCGCTTATGACGCATGGATGGGAGACGACAGGAATGACAACCGGGATATCTTCTTGCTCGCGGCCGACGGAAGCGCGGAAATTCCGTTGATCGAACATCCGGCCCTCGATGCGGTCATCGATTGGACGCCCGACGGCGCGGGTCTTCTCTTCTCCAGCAACCGGACCGGGGCGCAGGACGTATGGTTCGTTCGCATCAGCGAAGGCAAACCTCTCGGAAGCCCCCTGATGGTCAAGCCTGGCGTGGGTTCGATCTGGCCGATGGGCATCACCTCGACGGGAGCATTGTTTTACGGGCTCCAAGGCGGAGGCACCGATGTGTACGAGGTCGACATCGAGCCTGGTACGGGAAAGGTCTCGAGCCCGGTAAAAAAGGCCGTTCTGTTCCACGAGGGGCACAACGCGTACCCTGATTACTCTCCTGACGGCAAGTTCCTTGCGTATATCTATACCGCGAGCATGCCGGCCATTCGTGCCAAGCAGATCCTGCGCATTCTCTCTCTGGAAACAGGCCGAGTTCGTGAGTTCACGCTTGATCTGGATGGATTCGGATACCCCCGTTGGGCGCCCGACGGCCGCAGCGTTTCTGTCGAGGGGACCGGCAAGGATGGTCGCAACGGCATATACAGGGTCGATATCCAATCGGGCGACATGGCCCCGATCGTACGGATCGAGAAAGGAACGGAGATCTACTCGCATCGTTGGTCGACCGACGGGAATGTCATGTTCTATTCGACCGGCGATCGAGCCGGAAAGACCGGGTCCATTTTCATCCATCATCTTGAGACCGGACAGGCAGAACGGATCTCCGGTTCCCCTTCCGATGCGCAGTTCTTCGATATCTCCCCGGACGGAAAACGGCTGGTCCTTGCCAACAAGGGAAGCAAAATAATGATAAGAACAATGCCGACGTCGGGCGGAGATCTTCGAGAAATACACAGCTTCGAGCAGGAAGGAAGTCATCCCATAACACCGGTCTGGAGCGCCAATGGGCGTTATGTCTATTTCCCCATGCTTCGGGAATCCCGCGGGGGCATATCCCCCGGGGGCATGTGGGATCTCTTTCGTATCGCCGCAGACGGAGGCGAAGCGCAGAAGATCGACCTGTCGATGGGTGGCTTCCGCCACTTCAGCGCCCAACCGGACGGCCGGCATTTCGCCTTTTCTTCTCGGGGAACGAATCCCGAGCAATCCCAGGTCTGGGTCATGGAGAACTTCCTGCCCACCACGAAGAAATAAGGTGGGAATCCGGGCGCTTTCACCGAATCAACACAATCTCTTTACATTTCCGTGACACATGCCGGCCCCGGCCGGCTTATATTGATATCGCTATGGGTAGGGAGCCCGGCCACGGGAGGGATCAGCAGAAGGAGGGGGGATGATGGAGATTCTTACTGCCGCCGATCCGGGGGTCGCCCCGGCCGATCTTCTGACCGGGCTTGTCTATGTCATCCTCAAGATCCTGGCCTACGGGGCCATAGGGATCGCCCTCGTCGGTGTCGTCACGACCTGCTGGTGCTGCCTGTTCGAATGCCGCAAGTGGAGACGCTTCCGGGGCCACTCCGAATTCTGGCGGATCCCCGGCGGGTAACTGTCGCTAGCGGTCGTCAGGATAGCGAATGGTCTGCGTCCCCCCCCTTTCCTATCGAGACGCCGCAATGGATTTCCGCGACAAAATCTTTTACAACTCTCTTTTTGAGAACGATCTCAGGTAGGAATCATACTTTTTTACCAAATCCTTTTTGATCTCGATAAAATTCTCGTCATCCGCCAGGTTCTTTGTTTCCAACGGGTCCGCACTCACATGATACATTTCTTCAACTTCAGGTTCCACGTTGATATATCGGATATATTTCCATTCCTCTGAACGGACTCCCCTGCTGTCGGGGATCGGGTTTTCCACATCGATGACATCGACATGTTCCATGAAGAAATCCTTCCTTCCCGATCCCTTTTTTCCCCTGAGCGCCGGGTATAAGCTCGATCCGTCCATTTCGGCAGGGACCGGGATGCCCGCGATGTCCAGGATAGTCGGGGCGATGTCGATGTTCACTGCGAGATCGTCGACCTTGACGCCCGGTCCGCGTTCGGCGATCCCGGGTCCGCAGATGATCATGGGGATCCGGATGGACTCCTCATATAAAAGCCATTTGCCGCCCAAACCGTGCTCGCCCCACAGATAGCCATTGTCCGAAAGGAATACGATCACCGTATTGTCGTCGAGGTCGAGCTCTCGCAGGGTCCGCATGATCATGCCGACCGATCTGTCCAGGCTTGCCACACAGCGAAGGAAGTTCTTTTCGAAATCGTCCCTTGTCCGCTCGTCCCCTCTTTCATCAGAATAGCACCACCTGTTCAGCGATCTTTCCATCATGTCGGACTTGACGGCCTGGTACGCCTGAGGAGTGTCCGTCTCTCTCCTGGGAATGTCGACGCCCTCGAAAAGGTGCCTATCCCGCTCGTCAGGCTGATAGGGGTGGTGGGGTGACTTATAGCAAACGGTAAGGCAAAACGGCTTTTTTTCTTGGTGACAGGTTTCGAGGAATTCCCGGGACCTGTCCGCCAGCCATTCCGCGTTGTGGATCTTCCCCTTGTCCGTTTCATGAAAATACTGTCCCTGTCCCTCCCACGCATTGAAAACATCGAATATCTTTTCCGTGCCTTCGATCCCCATGCCCCATTTTCCCAGGATCCCCGTCCTGTATCCGTGCTCATGGAGCAAGGCCGGGTAGGTCCTGCTTAGGACTTCCTGTGTCATGGGAGTGTTGAAATGGTTCATACCGTGCGTGCTGGCGTATCGACCCGACATGATGCTCGCCCTGGACACACAACAGACCGGCGTTGTCACGAACGCGTTCCTGAAGGTGACGCCTCTCTGAGCCAGTCCATCGATGTTCGGTGTCCTGAGCTCGGGAATGATCGGATGATCGGCGGAGCTCAGCTGATCCCATCGTTGATCATCGGAGATCAGGACAAGGATATTGGGCCGGGACAATCCCGACGCCCTGTCGGCTTTCCTAGGAGATCTTTCCTTGCATCTCACCATGGCCACCGCGGCGGCACCGGCCCCAAGATTTTCGATAAACTGCCGCCTGTTCATCTTATTTCGATCCCGTTGCTTCCACGGTCATTCTCACCGGTTCCCGGCTTTCCATGTTGATCCATATCACCAGATCGCTCGCCTCGGGTCTTCTGATGATCCCCCGCCTGTAATCCTTACTTGCTACTAGCTCACGTCCGTCAACCGTCAGTCTTGATGACCGGTCCCCCCAATTCCTGATGATGACCGCCGGATTCAGCAGGGGCGATCCCTCGGATGCCTGCAGGACGTACATACAGGGAAGCGGACCCTCCGGGCCCACCCTGTCAATGATGTAGGCACGCTCCGACCGATCATAGGACCCGCCCGTGAAACCGTCCGAAAGCTGTATCATTTCCGGCGCATGCAGCCAGGACCTGGCCAGAGGGACCAGGTCGCCGGGCTTTTTGTCCGTCATCCCCTGCAGCATGATCCGGGTCCGGGTCCTGCCGGTTTTTTCGTGATCCTTCCACTGGACGAACGTGGTCAGATTGAAATGGCTGGGGCGGTCGGGCGTCGTCACCCATCGGCCGTCCCCGGGGATCTGGGCCACGGGCCAGTGGTCCCACCATCCGTAGACGGACGGGACCGGGTCCGGCCGGTACCCCTTTCCCATCTTGGCCGCGTAGGTTCTGAAGAAAGGCGAATCCCACGTCCCTTCCACGGCCTGAAAAGGATCGGGCGACAGGACGAAGAACGGCCGGTACGCCGATCTCAAATGCACATAGGACATATTGGCCCGCTCGGGCTCGCGCATCTCCACTCCGAGGTCTTCATCGTGCCAGGAGTAGGCCCGCACGGCCCCGGACATGTTGACGAGCGACACGGCCTCAGTTTCGATCACATCGTCGGGCGTTTTTCCGGGCGGAAGGACCACGATCTGTTCGACCCAGTCATGGCTGCGCTCCGGCTTCGAGTAGTGGAGTTCCATTTTTCGGATACCGACCTGATCGGGATAGACGATATGGAACTCGTCGCACCATTCGCCCCTGCCGTCGTCGCTCACGGCGGCAAAATCATAAAAGGCGTCCGAGAGCGCGTACCGCCAGTGAATCACGACCCGGGCCTCCGTGTTCTCGATAATGCGCACGTGCGAATAACGGCATTGCCGGTCCATGATCGGTTCCGCGCAGCTGGCCACATCGCTCCCCCAGGTCTCGAGCCACTCATTCGTGTACCAGATCCCGTCTTCCGTGACCCAGCAGGGAACGAAGCTGGCGCCGCGCCAGAAAACCAGCTGGACCGGGGACCGGTCGAAACGCACGAAGACATCGGGAACATCGCTGACCCGCCAGAGCTCATCCCACTCCTTGTAGTAATCGAGCCGGGTGTAGAAAGCCCCGAAGCCTCCGGAGCCTGCGGGCCCGACGGGCAGCCGGTCACGGACGCTCAGCGCCGGCACGGGCAGGTCTCCGGCGGCCCCATATTCAGCGCCGATCTCCCTTGCGGTCTTCGCCCTGCCGGTGATCTTGATCTCATCCAGGATCCCGTCGAGGAAGAAGAACGCGTTCTCCGTGGTCAGTTGGAATTCGTGCCAGGTCTGCGGCTCGCTGGTCCTCCCGATCGTGAGCGGGCTGTTCCCCGATGGGATGAGTTCTCCCCGAATGTTGACCGCGACGGCCTCTTTCCCGTTGACAAAAACGGCGATGCGCCGATCCGGCTCGAATACGGCGGCGATATGGACCCATTCCCTCAAGGGGATCCGCGCTTCCGTCACGGCCTCGGTCCATGCGCTTCCAACGCCCGCCTTGAAGCCCACACGGCCTTCGGGACCGATCCCGAAAAAGAAGCCTTTGATGTTCCCGTGGGCGCAATCGATCACCGGCGCCCAGGACCAGGGAAAGCCGGCCAGGGCGATCCAGGACTCGACCGTAAAAGCGCCGGTCAGACGGTCCAGACGGCTCCGGTCCCTTCGGATATACGTGCGGAACCCGTCCAGCTTGATCGCCCTGCCGGATACCCCGTCCACGTATTCGTGATTTCCGTGCAGTGCATCCCGGCTCTGTTGGATCTCATCCGTTACGGCATCGTCGGTCTCCCTGTCGAAAGACCACCAGCTGATAAGCTCGGCGGCAGGGCCTTCGTCGGCTTTCATAGGCCCGGATTGGGCCAAGGCCGCTGTCAAGCAGACGCCTTGGATAGCCACTACCATGCCGAAGATCTTCAGGATCGATCTGACTCCCATTATCTCCTCATTCGCTCTTTTCTTTTTTTAGGCTCGCGAAGCTCAGCGGGCTTCCATTGATCATGATAATACTATTTTATTGCCGTTCGGCGCGAGTCAGATATCCCTGTTGTCATCATCAAAGAACTCAAGAAACCAGTCCGCTTGCTCTCTTCATCAACGAGAAGCCGCCCCCGGGAGGCCGCGCCCGCTGAGAGAGCGGGAAGGGAGATCCGCCGAGAACTCATAGCGGCCCGAGCCGATCGCGTACCGGTAGCAACCGCCCTCCACCCCCAGGTAGGATACGCCTTCGGAGTTAGCGGCGGGCGCGCTTCCCTCCCGAACCGCGTCGGGCCCCACGCCCGGGACATACACGACGGCCGTCGTGTTGGCCGGGATCACGACCGTCAGAAAGAAACGCCCCCGATCGATCCGCCATTCGCTTCGGACCTCGCCCCGGACCGTCCGGACACGGGCCTTGGCCCAGGTCAGATCGCCCGCCGGCTGGGGCCGGATGACGATCCTGTCGTAACCGACGGCGCCCGGGTCGGGCTGGATGCCGGCCACCCAGGCGAAGAACCATTCGCTGACGGACCCGAACATCGGATGGTTGTGGGAGTAGGTGTTGTCGCTGAACTCCCAGTGCTCCCAGAGCGTGGTCGCTCCGCGCCCGAGCATGTAGCCCCATCCCGGAAAGTCCTCCCGGTCGACAAGCGCATAGGCCAGATCGGCCCGGCCCCCGCGGGACAGGACGTCGAGGAGGAATTTCGTCCCGAAGATGCCCGTTGTCAAACCCGGTCCGCCGGCGGCCGAGACCTTGGCCGTGAGCGCCTCGAAGGCCTCCGCCCGATCGGCTTCCGGGATCATCCCGAGCCCGAGGGCGACGGCCAATCCGGCCTGGGTCATGATCTCGGACCGTTGCGGCCCTGAGCCGACGACCCTGTCCCGATAGACGGCGGCGATGGAGGCGGCCAGATCCCGATAACGGTCCTCGTCGTCCCGCCGCCCCAGAAGGCCGGCCAACCGGGAGGCCAGGCGGGCCGTCTCGGCGTAAAGCGGGGTGACCAGCGCCGGAACGGAGGTCGGCTCGAGGCTCTCGTGGTCGGCCAGGCCGTCCAGGATGACGCCGTCCGGGTTCGCCCGGGTCACGAGATCGAGCCAACGCCGGGTCGTGTCGAACTGTTCCTCGACCAGGCGGCGGTCCCCGAAGTGCTGGACGAGCTTGGCCTGGAGATAGGGATGGGCCATGGCCCAGGCCAAGCCGCAATACTGGATACCAACGAAAGGGGCCGTGTCGGTCAGCATGCCGTCGGGCCGGGCGGCCTCGGCCCAGTCGGCCGCGGCCTTGGCGTAGAAGGCCGCCATGTCGAAGTTGGCGAGGTAGGCGTCGGCCGTGGCGACCAGGTCGCCACCGTAGCCGAACTTCTCGCGATGGGGGCAATCGGACTGGACGCTGAAGACGTTGCTCAGGAACGTCCGCCGGACCATCTCCTGGATCCGGTTGAAGAGGCCGTTCGAGCAGGAGAACTCGCCGGTCTCTTCGACGTCCGCGTTCAGCCGCAGCCCTTCGAGATCGTCGAGGCCAGGCGGTTCGGCGAGCCCCGTGACTTCGGCATAGCGGAAGCCATGGTACGTGAAACGGGGCGTATAGACCTCCTCGCCGCCCCCCCGGGCGATGTACGTGTCGGACTGTTCGGCGATCTCTGGCGCTCCGGGCCCGCCGATGGGCAGGCCGTCCTTGCGCAGGCCCTTGATCTGGCCGCACACCGAGGTCAGCGGATTCAGGTTCCCGTCCTCGCCCAGCAGCTCGCCGAAGCGGATCCGGACCCGCGTCCCCTCGGGCGCTCGCAGCCGAAGGCGGACCCAGCCGGCGAAATTGCGCCCGAGATCGAAGACCGCGACGCCCGGGCGCGGCGTGCCGACCCGGACCGGACGGAAGCGGGCCGTCACCCGGATAGGCGGCTGGGGCTGGGCCCGGAGGGAGCCGGACGGTCCCCGGCAGAGGACGGCCGGAGACCACCCGGCCTCGCTCGCGCCGGGGGAATCCCAGCCCGGGATCTCCCGGCGGGCGTCGTAGACTTCACCCAAGTAGACATTGTTCCGCAGGATCGGTCCGCCCCGGACCTTCCAGTCCGGGCCGGTGGCCACCGTGGTCACGGAACCGTCCTCTCCGGCGATCTCCAGCTGGGCGATGAGACAGGGCCGGCCGACGGGCAGGTCGGCGCGCAGGTTCCGCGTCCCCCACATTCGCAGGGGAAGGGGATTCCACCAGCCGTTGCCCAGCATGACCCCAATGCAGTTGAGGCCCGACCGGACGAGCCCGGTCACGTCGTAAACACTGTAGAAGACGCGCTTCTCGTAATTCGTCCAGCCGGGGTCCAGGACCTGGTCCCCCACGCGCCGGCCGTTGATCGAGGCCTCGTAGTAACCGAGCCCGGTGATGTAGAGGCGGGCCCGGGCGATCCGCTCCGGGGCGACGAACTCCTTTCGAAAAAGCGGCGCCGGATCGTCCCGGTAGAAATCCTCATCACGGGCGGGGTCGGGTCTTCCGTCGTTGATCCATCGGGCCCGCCATCCCCCGTCGCCCAGCAGGGCCATTTCCCAAGACGCCGTTTCGCTCCAGACCGAAGGCCGGCCCTTTCCGTCCCAGACCCGGACCTTCCAGAAGCAGCGCAGCCCGCTGCGGAGGGCCTGTCCGCCGTAGGCGATGGAAACGGTCTCGGAGGAGCCGACCTTTCCCGAGTCCCAGAGATCGCCTCGATCCGCATCGAGCAGCCGGGGCGAGCGGGCGACGAGGATCCGGTAGGCGCTCTGGGTCTCGGCCCGGCCGTCGGAGGCCAGGGCCCAGCTCAAACGCGGCCGCGGGGAGTCGATGCCGAGCGGCTCCCGGCGGTATTCGCATCTCAGGTCCACGGGCGCGATCCGGCCAATGCCGGAGTCACCGGTCCCCGGAGACCGTCGGGCGGCCGGGCCGCAGGCGAGCCCGGCGAGCGCCAGCATGGCCACGACGAGAACGGCCTGGACTTTCGGGCTTCGCGTCGTCATCGGAGACCGGCCTGGTCGTTGAGCAGATCCCCGGTCATAGACTGCCGATCAGCCTTGCCCATCTCGAAAAGGAGGGTATCCCGGCCTCAAGCAAGAGTCAAGCGCTCGGGATTCGGCCGCCCAGCCCCACTCAGGCGGCAGTCTGGGGAAGATCCCCGCCTGGTCCTTTCCCCACTCGGTCAGACGAGGTCCAGCGGTGCAAGCGGCGGTTCGGCGGAAAATGATTCCGTGGCCCCGCGATCGATCTCCGGGTGTCGTTAGGAAAGAGAATGGATGAAAAAATCGAGTCCGGGCTCCGTCGATCAGGAATGAGGGCCTCCGCCGGCGGAAAAGGGCGGGCGTTGACTTTTCCTTTCACCCCTCTTTATAATGGGCCGCAAAAGGGGAGTTTGTGCCCCTCAGCAGAACCGGACAGCGCAGTGGGACGTCCATGGACAAAGGGAAGTTGCTTGAGTCCTGGAAGGAGATCTCCGCCTATCTCAACCGGTCCCCGAAGACGTGCCAGCGATGGGAAACCGAGCTCGGGCTCCCCGTCCATCGCCTCGACGGGACGCCGAAGGCCCGGGTCTTCGCCTATACGGACGAGCTCGACCGCTGGCTGGGGGAAAAACTCGGCGACCCGCTACTTGAGGCGAAGGAGGAGGCCGCGAGCGGGGGCAGGGGCCGAGGCCTCCGCAGGTTCCTCCTGCCGGCCCTGGGCTTGATCGGGGCAACGGTCATCGGGTTCGGGATCCGGCACCTGGTCCGAATCCCGAAAGGCGGAGAGGGACCGGCCGGACCCCCGTCCCAGGCCGGGCGACGGTCCCTGGCTGTGCTTCCATTCACCAACAACACGGGAAATCCCGCACTCGATCACTGGCAGGATATGCTGGCGGACCTCTGCGCCGTCGACCTCTGCCAATCGAGGCTCCTCCATGTCCTCACCAGCGAACGTGTCTGCGGCGCTCTCGAAAAGCTCGGTCTGGCCGGCAAGGGGAAATTCAGCATCGAGGATCTGAGAAAAGTGGCTGCCGAGACCGGGATCGAATACGTCATGACGGGCGGGTACGCCGTCGCCGGAGACCGATTCATCATCAGCGTGACCATCCAGGACCCCCTCACCCTGGACGACATCGGACGGTTCGAGAAGAGCGGGTCCGGGGACGCCAGCATTCCGGACTTGGTGGACGGGATCACGCGCTCCGTCAAGTCCGGGCTCGGATTTTCTGACGACGTCATTGCCACGGACACCGACGAGCCCATCGTCGACATCAGGACGACACCCTCGCCGGACGCACTCCGTCTCTATATCGAGGCGGTCGGGCTGAGGTATCGCGGGCGATTCGAGGAATCCCTGGAGCTGCTCGCGGCGGCCGTCCGGATCGACCCGGACTTCGCCATGGCCTACAGGCAAATCAACCTGATCAACATGCAACTCGGGCATTTCAGGGAGGCCGGAAAGGCGTACGACAAGGCCCTGGAATTGAGCGAGCGGCTCCCTCTGAAAGAGCGGCTCTTCATCCAGGCCCAGCAAACGTCGATCCCTTGGACCGAGCGGATAGGCACGTTCGAGAAGCTCCTGACATACTATCCCGAGCACGAGGATTCGCTGTGCCTGCTGGGCTTCTTCTACCAGCTGATCGAGGACCGCGACAAGGCCATCGACTGCCTGGAACGCTGCCTGGGCCTGAACAAGGAATATTTTCAATGCTACGGCTATCTCGCCGCGCCCTACCGGGCCAAGGGCCTCTATGACGAGGCGGACAGAGTCCTCAAGGCGGGAGAGGCGAACGTGGGGGAGAGACCGGATTTCTCCGCGGGACTAGGATTGACGCATGCCTGCCGGGGCAAATATGAGCTCGCCCTTTCGGAAATACGGAAGGCGGACGCCCTCCTCGAAAACAAGCCATTGCTTTGGCTTCTGGAAGCCAATGTCCATTATCTCGCCGAGGACTTCGCCCGGGCGGAAGGGATCTATCGGGAGATGACCCGGAGCGGATATCCGCGGCTGCGTTATCAGGGCCGATACATGCTGGGAAATCTGTACCTTTCCCTGGGAAGATTTGAGCAGGCTAAGGCGGAGATCGACGAAGCGATCAAGGAGGGGGAGAGCCAGAAAATGGGCCTCTGGCCGATCAGTGCGGGGATCTTTCGGGCCTTCGTCGACGTTGAATCTGGGAACGTCCGTGAAGGCCGGGAATTCTTCGACGAATACCTGGGATCCAAGCGTATCCCCGACTCGAAATGGAATGGACATGTCCGATTCTGGCGGGCGATGTTCTCCCTTGCTCAAGGCGAAGTCGATGAGGCCGAGAGGGCTTTCGAGGTCTTCGAAGGCGAAATCGAAAGGGCCTCGAATCCTGGCTTCAGGGAACGGACTTCTCTTGCCTTCCAGGGCGCGATCGAGCTCAAGAAGGGGAACAGCGCCGAGGCGGTGCGGCTGCTCGAGCGCGCGGCCTCGCTCCTGCCCTCCCAGCACTTCCTGGGTTTCGAGCCCTCGGGTATTTACATGGCGAGGGAGACCGACCCCCACTGCATGTACCTGTCCCTCCTGGCCTCGGCGTATGATCAGGACGGCCGGATCGAGAAGGCCCGGGACACCTATGAAAGGATCACCCGGCTGACGACCGGCCGTCTCTGGGACGGGCACAAGTACGCCAAGGCCTTCTATAGGCTGGGCCGAATCTATGAGGAACAGGGCCGGCCGGGGAAAGCCATGGACAGCTACGAAAGGTTCCTGGAGCTGTGGAGGGACGCGGATCCCGGAATCCCCGAAATCGAAGACACCCGTCTCCGCCTGTCCGGGCTCAAGGCCCGAGCGCGAGCCAGGCCATCCGGCCCCCTCCCCGATTGAAGCCGGGAGGAAGCGCCGGCCGGCACCGGCGGGTCCGCGTCGATTCTCTTCGAAATTATTTCTTTGTTCTCCGGGATCGAATCCCGAACAATCCCGGATCTGGGTCAAAGGATCTCACCGTCGTCGGTGCCGTCACGCCCCGCTGATGCCGCCTGTTCGAATGCCGCAAGTGGAGGCGCGGCCGGAGCCGTTCGGATCTCCGGCGCTTCTCCCACTGAAACCTGCCCTCCGCCTTTTCCCGTTCTCCCGCCTTCAAGTCCGCTCGTTTTCCTGCTGAGCCGCATTCCCTGAGAAAAAATCATGGGGCTGCGCGTCTTTATCAATGAGGAGGGCCCATGGAGTTGACAAGTCCCGATAAAGCAAATAGAATGAATCCGAAGCATAATAAAAGGATTTCATTCATGCCGAAAACCATCACATTGCGACTATCCGACGAGGATTACCACAAGCTCCTGGCCTTCGCCCAGGCCGACAACCGCCCCATCGCCAACGCCATCGAGACTCTGGCCCTCCGTCAGCTCGAGGAGGTCCTGTTCGTCGATCCCTTCGAGATGGCGGAGATCATGTCCGACGGGGCCCTGCTGAAAAGGCTGAAAAGCGGCAGCGGGCAGGCCCGCGGCCGGAAGGGCCGCTTCGTTGAGTGAGTTCCGGATCTTCGAGACCGACCAATTCCGTGAGGATCTCGACAAGCTGTCCGGCGCCCGCGGAGACAAGATCGCCGGGAAGCTCGAAGCCCATGTTTACCCACGCCTCGGACAACAGCCCTATTTCGGCAAGAACATCCGGAAATTGAAAGAATATTCTCCCGAGACCTGGCGATTTCGCATCGGTGAATACCGCTTTTTCTACGAGGTCGACGACAAGGCCAAGATCGTGTTCATGATCGCCGCAGACCACCGCAGCAAGAGCTATCGTCGGCGCTAGCGGGTGGCAAGATAAGGGATGGTCTGGGGGCCCTCGGGCATGACGCAGATCGACGCCCCTCGCCCGTATTTCGCCAGTAGCGCATCAATCGTATCCTCGATCCTCCGGCACGGCTCGAGGAGGGCCGCCCGGACCTGGTCGTCCGTCAGACCGTCGGACCTGACATGGACATCGGCCTTGAGCTGGACGAGGGCCTGGACGTGGGCCTGCCACTGATCCTGCTCGAGAAAGCCGGGCGAGCTGATCCTTTCGAGGAGCTCCCGCGGGCTCTTCGCCTCCTTCAGCAGCTTCCCGTAAAGGCCATGCTCGGGGATGCCGTCCCAGCAGCTCGCGGCGATGACGATGGCCCCGCCCTGCCGGACGACCGGCTCGGCCGCCCGCATGCCCTTGACCGACTGGTAGAGGTTGAGGTCGAGAGGATAACCGGAGTTCGTCGTGACGACGATATCGAACGGCCGCGGCACGGGGACCATGGCCGAGCGCCGGACGAACTCGCACCCGGCCGCGTGGGCCTCGTCGAGATCACCAGCGAAGACGCCGGTGACGGCCTTGTCGCGGTTGAGGGTCACGTTGAGCAGGAAAAGCTGCCCCGCCTGCCCGGCGACCTCGCGGATCTCCTCCCAGATGGGGTTCCCGCGCGTGACTCCCCATATCGCCCTCGGATGTCCGACCATCCCCGCATCGTGGTTGCCGAGCACGGTCCTCTGTCCGGCCATGCCGGGCATGACGGCTTTGCCCCCGCCCGAGAAGCCGGCGAACAGGTGCGGCTCGATGAACCCCGTCAGGATCTTGAGGTCGCAGGCCATGAGCTCGGCATTGAGCCAGGTCTCGTGGCCCTTCGAGGTCACTCCAACGCGGACCTGGGTGGCCGGATCGAAGCAATCGTTCTGGACGATGCGCCGGTCCTCGAAGATCCTGTCCCCGACCATGGCCCGCAGCTCGGCCTCCGTGTTGGGCCGATGGGTGCCCAGGGCGTTGAAGAGCGTTAACTCGACTCCCGGCACGGAATCCAAGACCTCGAGGACCGCGCCGAGCAGCAGCGGGTTCGGGGCCGGCCGGGTGATGTCGCTGAAGACGACGCCGACGCGCATGCCGGGCCGGACGAGCTGGCGGAGAGGCGGCGATCCGGCGGGATCCTCGAGCGCCCCGCGCACGGCGCCCTCCGGATCAGCCAGAGCCGGGACGAAGGTAGGTTCGACGACCGTGACGTTCAGCCCGTCGTCGAGCGCGAGCGGCAGCCCGTCCCGACCGTAGGCGAGTTCGAGCCGCACCGAGCCCTCCTCCCCCCTCCCCTAATCCTTGTAGAAGGGCAGCCAGTTCGGGGTGGCCCTCAGCGTCTCGAGCCGGAAGGCCGTCGGCCAGGCCACCAGCCACTGGGAGACCGAGAAGGGATGGTACCAGCGGGTCTGGAGAAACCCCTCGTCCTGGCTGCCGGCCGGGCGCTTCTTGCCCATGATGACGAGGTCGCCGTCCGAGATGCCGATCGAGCCGTTGGCCCAGGCGGCCAGGGCCCGCTCGCGCCACGCCGGGTTCTTGGTCAGCCGGGCCAGCTCGAGCCAGTCGTTGACGATGACCAGGGCGAACGGGTCCAGGTGATGGTGCTGGGTCGAGACGGCCGTCCCGCCGAACGTGTCGTAGCCCATCTCCCGCAGGACCGTACCCTTGGCGTAGGGCACCGTGTAGTGCCACTGCCAAGTGGCGATGTAATAGGAGACATCCTCGGCCGCCCGGAGGTAGACGTCCCGGTCGGTGATGTCGTAGAGGGCGAGAGCGGCCTTCAGCAGCGGCGTCGCCGACTCCTTGTCGATGCAGTGGGTGTCGAGGGCCCCGGCCGTCGTAAAGCCGTCCCGCCGGAATTCCCCGAGATAGAACGAGAAGGCCCTCTCGGCCCCGTCGAGGTACTTCTTCTCGCGCGTCATCCGGTAGGCCGCCACGAGCGGCGGGACGAGGAAGGCGCCGATCGTCCCGTCCGGATCGACGGCCCGGCCGTCGTTGGTCCAGGCCTTGCCGATGCGGCCGTCGGACCGCATGGCCTTGAGCGCGAAATCGACGACGCCGAGGGCGGCGGCCCGGTACTCGGGCTTCTTGAGGCCGCACTTGGCGGCCAGCTCGAAGGCCTCGAACAGGTTCTGGGCGGCGTTGCCCAGGTTGCAGGCGTCCTGGACCTCGCTGCGCGGATCGCCGAGCCCGAGGATGATGTCGAACTGCCCGCGGATGAGGCCGTTGCGGAGCCGGGCGTGGCGCACCCAGGCGTCGAGGCAGGCGACACCCTTCTCGAGCGAGTCCTTATCGCCGGTTTTCAAGAAATCGGCGAGGAGCGAGTTGGCCAGCGAGGCGTTCTGGCCGGCCCAGCCGATCTCGTATTTCCGGGTCTGACGCTGGATCCACTTGGCGCCGTCCCATCTCAGGCCGATGGAGAACCCCCTGAAATTCTTTTCTTCGGCCCACAGGCTCCCCTTGGCGAACTCCATCCCCAGGTCCCAAAGGATCTCCGGGTCCCAGCGGGGCGAGACCGGGCGGGCGTTGAGGGCCCAGGCCTCGTCGAGCATGGCGTGCCAGCCGTGTTTGGGCGCCTCGACGGGGCCGGCCACGATCCAGGCCTTCAGGGCGATGACCTGCCCCTGCGAGACCCGCAGGTCCTCGCGGTAGGCCTCCTGGTAGAGGTCGCGGTAGGCGTAGACCCGGGGGGTCTCCTCTTCGGGCCAGACGAGGCCGTGGATGGTCCTGTCCTCGCGCGGCTCGAGGAAGCAGGAAAAGCCCCCCGGCAACTGTCCCGGGCTGCTGAACAGGCCGACCGACCACTTGTCGGACTCGGAATAGGTCGCCCCGGGAACGGACGTGCGGTGGAAGGCGAATACCCAAGGCCCCCCGTCCGTGACGAAGCCCTTGGGCTCGAGGCCCGTCCCCCATTCATTGCCGTCATACATGACGGCCGGGATGAGGCTGTAAAGGGACTTGTAGCGGGCCGAGACCTCCATGGTCAGCCGGGCGGGGCGGACGAAATCGCCGCCGTTGTAGGTGAACGTCCGGGTCCATTCGAAGAGCCCGGGCCGGACCTCGCGGACCTCGTCCGCGGTCTCGAACCCGTCCGCCCGATACGGGACGATCGAGGCGACCGGCTGGCCGCCGGCGAAGAGGGTCGGCACGCCGTCCACGGTCCGGAACTCGACGCGGACCTGGGCCGCGGCCGCGCCTCCCAGCAAAAGGGTACAAACGAGGGCCGAAACGATCCTGTGGTGTGTTCTCATCTCGCTGCGTTTATACCAGAGGGATGGCCAAAAGACAAGGCAGGTTGACCCCTCCTCCCCCCTTGGGATATAGTGAGCGAGGGTTAGCCTTAATTCGAGGAGGGGACCGGCCGCCCGGCGGGTCCCGAGGAGGTTTCGCATGCCCGTGTCGTTCAAGGACCTCGGCCTTTCCAACACCCGGGACATGTTCCGGCGGGCCTTCGCCGGCAAGTACGCCGTCCCGGCCTATAACTTCAACAACATGGAGCAGCTCCAGGCCATCATCACGGCCTGCGTCGAGACCCGCTCGCCGGTCATCCTGCAGGTCTCGAGCGGGGCCCGCAAGTACGCCAACCAGACGCTCCTGCGCTACATGGCCGAGGGCGCCGTGCGCATGGCCCGCGAGATGGAGGCGGCCAAGGGCTGCGACAAGGCCATCCCCATCACCCTTCACCTCGATCACGGCGACACCTTCGACCTGGCCAAGTCGTGCATCGACAACGGCTTCTCGTCGGTCATGATCGACGGCTCGCACCTCGCCTATGACAAGAACGTCGAGCTGACCCAGCAGGTCGTGGCCTATGCCCGGGAGCGCGACGTTTCGGTCGAGGGCGAGCTCGGCGTTCTGGCCGGGATCGAGGACGACGTCAAGGCCGAAAAGTCGACCTACACGCGGCCCGACGAGGTCGTCGATTTCGTCAAGCGGACCGGGGTCGATTCCCTGGCCATCTCCATCGGCACCTCTCACGGGGCCTACAAGTTCAAGCCCGAACAGTGCACGCGGGACGAGCGCGGCATCCTCGTCCCGCCGCCGCTTCGGTTCGACATCCTCGAGGAGATCGAGAAGCAGCTCACGGGGTTCCCCATCGTCCTCCACGGGGCCTCCTCGGTCATCCAGGAGGCGGTGACGACGATCAACTCCTACGGCGGCAAGATGAAGGACGCCGTCGGCGTGCCCGAGGAGCAGCTGCGGAAGGCGGCCAGCTCGGCCGTCTGCAAGATCAACATCGACACCGACGGCCGGATGGTCATGACGGCCACCGTCCGCAAGGTCTTCGTCGAATCGCCGGGAGAGTTCGATCCCCGCAAGTACCTGGGGCCGGCCCGCGCCGCCCTTATCGAGATGTACAAACGGAAGAACCGGGAGGTCCTCGGCTCGGCGGGGCGCTACGGCACGGAGGTCTAGCCCGTGGACGACCACGTCAAGATCATCGGCATCCTGTGGATCGTCCTCGGCGGCCTGAGCCTGTTCGGCGCCTTGTTCTTATTCGGCATCCTCTTCGGCATCTCGTTCATCCCCGGCATGGGCCCGGTCGCGCCGGGGATCCTGAGGATCGTCGGCATCGGGCTGGCTTCGCTGATGGCCGTCCTCGGGCTGCCCAACATCGTCGGCGGGTGGGGCCTTCTCAAACGCCGCGAGTGGGCCCGGGTCCTCGTCCTGATCCTGGCCTTCCTCAGCCTCTTCAACGTCCCCTTCGGGACGGCTCTGGGCATCTACAGCCTGATCGTCCTGTTCAACCCCGAAGCCGTTAAATTCTTCCAGAATCCGCCGGCAAGCCAATGAGGAACGACATGGCGTACGGCCTGATAGCTCTATGGCTTGCCGCCGCGCTGGTTTCGATGGCCGTTGCCGCCCCGGCAGTCCTCCTCGTCGACGATTTCACCCAGGAGGGCGTCTCGGCCCTCGGCACGCCCTGGCGGACCCTCACCGATCGGGTCATGGGCGGGATCTCCAACGGCCAGGCCCGATACGAGACGATCGACGGCAAACGCTGCCTGAGGCTTCAGGGCGTGGTTTCGCTCGAGAACCAGGGAGGTTTTGTCCAGGCGGCCATGCCGCTGGTCAAGGCGGGCGGAGCCTTCGATGCCGGTTCTTACGAGGGCATCAGGCTTTGGGTCAAAGGGAACGGGCGCCGCTACTACGTTCACTTGCGCACGGAGGACACCAAGCTTCCGTGGCAGTATTACGCGGCCGGCTTCGACGCCGGGGCGGCCTGGGAGCAGGTCGATATCCCCTTCACAGCGTTCGCGGGGGAGAATATCGGCGCCGCGCTCGACACGCGGAAACTGAAACGGCTGGCTATCGTCGCCGCCAAAGAGGCCTTCACGGCCGACGTGGCCGTGGCCAGGATCGAACTCTACGAGTGAAAGGATCACTTCATGAGCGAACACGTCTATAAGAAAATGGAGATCGTCGGTTCGTCAAAGGTCAGCGTCGAAGAGGCCATCAAGAACGCCCTGGCCGAGGCCGGCAAGAGCGTCGCCAATATGCGCTGGTTCGAGGTCGTCGAGACCCGCGGCTACATCGAGAAGAACGCCGTCGCCTATTACCAGGTGACCCTGAAGATCGGCTACACGGCGTCCTGAAGAGGGCTAGAGGATCGCCCTGCCGACCCCGACAAGAAAGAGCAGGGCGCCTAAGGCCAGGAAATACTTGAAGGGGATGGCCAAGCCCTCCCGGGTGGTCACGACCCAGATGTCCCGGTCGTAGGCCTCGCCGATCTCGCCCCGGTATTTCTCCTTGATCTCCTCGAGGACCTTACGAAGCCCGTCCAGGTTCTCCTTGTGCTTGTCGACAGCCTGGCGGATCTCCTGCTTTTCCGCGGGCGTGAGGGTCCGTTCGAAGACCGTCTCCCTGGTCGTGAACCTCAGCTTGCCGTCCTCCTGGAGGAAGAAGACGACCAACGGTATGCCGATGGCGACGAGGATGATGAGCAGGCCTTGCCTGCGGCCGTCGCTCATGCCGCGACGCTTCGGCGGAATGGACCGGGCGTCCCAATCATCTTTGGCCATGGGCGTCCTCCGTTCAGGCGATCCTGCTGAGTGTGTCTACTGGGAAAATATCCCGAACGCGGCACGGAGTCAACAAAATGGGGACAAATTACGACTTTTTTGTTTGCCAGAAATTGTTAATCGATCAAATAGGATCATCGCTCACAAGCTGATCGCGGGAGGCCGACGGCCGCAATATGGTTGTGGTCGCTTATATCTAATTGTATTTTTATCAATTAGTTCTAATGACCGGAGCCCAGCCCGCCTCATCCCGGCCCTCCAATCTGGCACGGAAAATGCAAAAGAAAGGGCAGGAAGCGGGATCATCGGCATCCTGCATGAGAGGTCCGCGGCGCGCCAAGGCGCGGACTTCTCACCTCCCTCCTTCTGTCCCGGCCCTTCCGGGGGATGCCCATCACCCCCGGGAGGGCCGACTTTTTTTCACCCGCCTGACGGAGCCGATCTTTTCGGCTCGATCTTCCGGACGATGAACCCCGACGTCCCGACGAAAACGCGAAAGGCCCCGGCCTCGTCGGACATCTGGAAAACGGCGTTCCCGTAGACCGTGCTGACCATGGGCAGCCGGGGGCCGTACCTGTAAAGACGTTTCCACAAGGGATCGTCCTCGTTCTCGACCAGGCTGTGGATCGAGCTCGGCTTGGCCCTCTCGTCCGATGACTGGATGTAGCGGCTCCTCAGCCGGGTCAGCCGGTAACGGGTGTGGAGCCCCAGGAAGTTCAGCCAGTCGTGCCATTTCAGGATGTCGCCCTCGATCACCCATTGGTCACCGACAAGGTCGAAGCGGCTCACCCGGGGCTCCTCCCCGGGACCGCCCTGGACGAGGGTGATCGAGGCCGGTTGGCCCGGCTCCGTACGCTCGACGATGATCTCGGCGACCGGCTCCTCGAGAGTGAAGGCGTGGTAGGCCTGAAAGAAGAACCCGGCGAACAGGACCATGCCGAAAACGGCCGTCCAGAGGAAAATGAGCAGGAGGTTGCGCAGGCTCGCCGCTGGCTTGGCGGGCGCCGTGGCCGGTTTCTTGGCCAGCCGCCGGGCCACGAACAGGATCCTCCGGTAGAGGAAGGCCAAAAGGAGGATCAACCCTATGAGAAGGCCGCCGGCCCCGGCATAGATCATCTTGCTCGTTCCTCCCGGGAACAAGCCTACCACTGCGTCGCAGGACGGTCAACTACTCGGGGTCCTCGGGGAGAAAAGCAAGATTATTTCGGTGGTGGAGCTGACCAGGATCGAACTGGCGACCTCTTGAATGCCATTCAAGCGCTCTCCCAACTGAGCTACAGCCCCACCGGAAGGGCCTCATATTACAGGAAGACGACCTCCCCGTCAAGAAATTGACCAAGCTCCGGGGCTGTGGTAATTAGGGGGCAAAGAACCTGGAGGAGGTGTCCCATGTCTCCGTCCATCAGATCCGCGCGTTTTTTTGGCGTGATCGCGGCTATCACGGCCTTGGCCTTCGCAGCCGTTTTGATCCTGCCCCCGACGGCGAACGCCATCGCTAAGGAGAAAGCATCGCGGCCTGGCGCACTAAGCCTAGGTTTTAAATCTGAGCCGGCCGGGCCGGCGTCTCCCCTTCTCGCCTCGGACGCCGGGCCGGACGCCCCGACGGCCCTACGCTGCGAATACCTCGATGATCCCCTGGGTGTCGACGTGGCCAAGCCCCGCTTTTTCTGGGTCTTCGAGCACCCGGAGCGAGGCCAGGTCCAGTCGGCCTACCGGATCGTCGTCTCGTCGGGGACGGGAGCCGAGGACGGGAACATCTGGGACAGCGGGAAAGTGGCTTCGGCCATATCTACCCAGGTCGTCTTCGACGGGAAGCCTTTGGAAAGCGGCCGAACCTACTCCTGGAAGGTCCGCGTCTGGGACCGGGACGGCCGCGAGAGCCCGTGGAGCGCCCCGGCCCGTTTCGACACCGGGCTCTTCAACAAAGCCGATTGGAAGGCGACATGGATAGGCGGGGCCAATCAGCTCCGCAAGGAATTCCCGCTCGAGGGACGGGTCAAGCGGGCCCGTGCCTACGTCGCCGGGCTCGGCTATTACGAGCTGCGCCTCAACGGCCGCAAGGTCGGCGGCAACGTCCTCGACCCGGCCTGGACGACCTACGACAAGCGCGTTCTCTATGTGACCTACGACGTCACACCCTATCTCCGCCAGGGCCCAAACGCCGCCGGGATCATGCTCGGCGAGGGCTGGTACAAGTCGAGGGCCCTCATCCTTCAGATCCACGTCGAGCTCGAGGACGGGAAGACCGCGACCGTCGTCAGCGACGACTCCTGGAAGGCCGTCGCAGGGCCCATCCTCGAGGACAGCGTCTATCACGGCGAGACCTACGACGCACGCCGCGAAACGCCGGGCTGGGACCGCCCGGGTTTCGACGACGGTGCCTGGGCACCGGCCGAGGCCGTCAAGCCGCCGGCCGGGACGCTCTCGGCCCAGATGATGCCCCCCATCCGGGTCGTCGATACCATCGTGCCGCTCAAGATGACCAATCCCAAGCCGGGCGTCTACGTCTTCGACCTCGGCCAGAACATCAGCGGCTGGGCCCGGCTGCGCGTCGCCGGGCCGGCCGGCACGGACGTCCGGCTGCGCTTCGCCGAGCTCCTCTACGACGACGGCACCCTCAACCGCGAGAACCTGCGCGCGGCAAGGGCCGAGGACCACTACATCCTGAAGGGCCAAGGCGAGGAGATCTGGGAGCCCCGCTTCACTTATCACGGCTTCCGCTACATCGAGGTCAGCGGCTTCCCCGGCGTCCCCAAGCTCGACTCGGTCCGCGGCCGGGTCGTCCACTCGGCGGTCAAGCCCATCGGCAGCTTCGCCGCCTCCAAGCCCGTCCTCAACGACCTCCAGCGGATCATCACCTGGGGCCAGAAGACCAATCTCCACGGCATCCCGACCGACTGCGACCAGCGCGACGAGCGCATGGGCTGGCTGGGCGACGTCCAGGGCACGGCCGAAGAGGCCGTCATGAACTTCGACATGGCCGCCTTCTACACCAATTTCATCCGCGACATCCGCGACGTCCAGGACGAACAGGGCCGGATCACCGACACCGTTCCCCACATCTGGGGCTCGCGGCCGGCCGATCCGGCATGGGGAACGGCCTATCCCCTGCTGTGCTGGTACATGTACCAGTACTATGGGGACACGCGCATCCTCGAGGAGCACTACGACGGGCTCAAGAAGTACGTCGAGTTCCTGAGGGGCACGGCCGACAACGGCGTTCTCAGATGGAGCCACTACGGCGACTGGGTGGCCGTCGAGAAGTGCCCGGGAGCCGTCGTTTCGTCCTTCTATTACTACTACGACGTCCGCATCCTGGCCGACGCGGCCCGGCTGCTCGGCAAGACCGCCGACGCCGTGGCCTACGACAAGCTGGCCTCCGGGATCCGGGCGGCCTTCAACCGCGAGTTCTTCGATCCCAAGACCGGCGACTACGCCGACGGGACGCAGACGGCCAACACCCTGCCCCTGTTCCTCGACATCGCCGGCGAGAAAGAGCGCGGCCGGGCCTGGGGACGCTTGTTCGACAACATCGTCTACAAGAACGACTCGCACCTGACGACGGGCATTATCGGCACGAAGTACATCATGGAGCTCCTGACCCGGAACGGCAACTCCGACCTGGCCTACGACATCGCCGTCAAGACCGACTACCCGAGCTGGGGCTACATGATCGCCAACGGGGCAACGACGCTCTGGGAGCTGTGGCAGAAGCGCGAGGGGCCGTCCATGAACTCCCACAACCACCCGATGTTCGGCAGCGTGGGATCGTGGCTTTACAAGGCCTTGGCCGGGATCAACCTGGGCCCCGGATCGACGGGCTTCGAGAGGATCCTCATCCAGCCGCGGATCGTCCGCGACCTGAGGCACGCGGCGGGCTCGACCGTGACCGTCCGCGGCGAGGTAGCCTGCTCATGGGCTCGGCTGGACGACGGCCTTCTGGTCGAGGTCGTCATCCCCGGCGGGTCGGAAGCCGAGGTCGTCATTCCCAAGCTCAACCTGCGAAACGTCGCGGTGACCGAAGCCGGGAAGCCGGTCTGGGAGGACGGGAAATACGCGGAGGGAGCCGCGGGGATCACGGGCGCCGAGGACAAGGACGGCGCCATCCGCATCAAGGTCGGCGGCGGCCGCTATCACTTCATGATGACAGGCCATTAATTGGGGGACATGATACTCATTTCCTAATTCTCGGGCCTCTGATACGCTCCCAAAATCCTCGGGGCGAAATGATTTCGAGCGGGCCGGCCACGGACAGCCCAAGAAGCTCCCTGTCGCCCGTAACGAAGAAGTCCGTCTTCCTGTTGACCGCCGCAGATATCAAAGCCCTGTCCGATGGCCCTCGGATCGGCAAGTCGGCCTCCGGCGACGACTTCGCTAGGATCGCCCCATCCCGAAGTAGCTCGATAATCTCGGCGATGACGCCCTGCGGGACACCGACCTTATCCCGCAACACGCCCTCAACCTCTTTGAGAAGTTCTTCGGAAATGACCAACTCGTGCCGGACGAGGACCTCGCGCATCACGTCGGCGCAAAGCCCGCGCGTGGCCACCGCGCTGACGATCACGTTCGTGTCGAGGAAGATCCTCATGGGATCTTGGAGAAGATGTCCTCGTCGGTGAGGTAGCCGCAGGCCTCGGCGAAGGGCATGGTCCGCCGCCTCAATTCTTCAAAGGTCTCCAGGCGGATCTGGCGGCGCAGGGCCTCTCGAGCGATCGCGCTCTTGTTCTTCCCCGTCCTGAGGCTGGCCTTGGAAAGAAGCGCCTCAAGCTCTTCGTCCAAGCGGATGGTCAAAATCGTTCTTTTCATGTAATACATTGTAATACAACTATTTCCTCTAGTCAAGTAAGTTGAAATGGTCATAATCACTCCTAAAGACGTTTCTCCATCTCCTTGAATCTCATCTGCGGGGGAATTGTCACACCCGATCTGGGATCACGTACCTGGGTCACATGTCCTCGGATCATCCCCTAGCCGGCCTGCGCGAAGACCAGCTCTCCCCCGGCTTTACATTGGCGGGGGGAGCGGCTATCATCACATTCAAGCTCATGCGGATCGGTCGGCTCATTTCGGCTATTTGGCTCTTCTCGCTCGGCGGACTTCTTGTCTCCCAGCCTTCCACCCCGGGGCGTTTCCACCGGTTCGAGCGCCTGACCTTTCAGGCCGGAACGGCCGAAGAGATCGGCATCTCCAGCATCCTTCAGGATGAAGAAGGATTTCTTTGGCTTGGGACAAGCACCGGCCTGGCCCGGTACGATGGTAACCGTCTTGTCTTTTTCTACCCCCAGTCCGGCCAGCACATCCCGGCAGAGGATGTCGGCATCTACCCCGTGACCATCGACAGGACCGGCGACATTTGGTTCGGAACGTTCGGCCTGGGCCTGTTCAGATTCTCAAGGCAGACCGGCGAACTCCTCAATTACCGGCACCGAGCCGGCGAGGCCGCCAGCCTGAGCGACGACAACGTCATGGCCGTTCAGGAGGACCTCCAGGGGAATCTTTGGGTGGGGACCCGGACCGGAGGGCTCAACCTCTTCGACCGGGCTTCGGAGACCTTCAGGAGGGTCCCCCTCGGTCCCGGGACCGAGGTCATCTGGGAGGTCTTCGCCGACAGCCGCGGAGCGATCTGGGTCGGGACCTTGGAAGCCGGCCTTTTCAGGATCGACCCCGTAAGCGGCGATGCGCGCAACTACCGCTTCCGGGCCGATGATCCGGGGAGTCTCGGCAGCGATATGGTCTGGACCGTCTTCGAGGACGTGGCAGGCATCATCTGGGTCGGCACGAAGAACGGCGGCCTCGACCGCTACGTCCCCGAAACGGACACCTTCGTCCGATTCTACGGAGGCCGCGATTATCCCCAAGATCTTGCCTCGCAAACGATCACCGCGATCACCGAGGACAGATCGGGGCGGCTTTGGCTGGGAACGGCGTCGGATGGGCTGAGGATCTGGGACCGGAGAACAGGCGATTACCGAATCTGCCGGCACGATCCTCAGGACCGGGAAACTCTCGGCGACAACAACGTCACCTCGCTCTTCCGGGACATGACGGGGATCATCTGGGTCGGCACGGTCGGCAGCGGCCTGAACAAGTTTCTGGCAGACCAGGTCAAGTTCCCGCATTTCAAGCATGACGCTTCGGATCCGCGGAGCATCGGCCACAACGACGTCCGCGCGCTCTGGGCCGACGGCCCCGGAGCACTGTGGGTAGGTACGATAACGGGCCTCGAGCGGCTCGACCTGGCAACGGGCCGTGTCATTCGCCGGCTCTTTGCTCCCGACCCGGATTCGATAGACGCCTCCATCGCCCCCGTGACGGCCCTCGCGGGTGACACGGAGGGGAGGATCTGGATAGGCACCGAGTCCGCCGGCCTGCTCCGGTACGACCCGCTGGCGGAGCGCCTCGTCCCGTTCCGACAGGAGCGGGACAACGCCAACAGCCTCTCGCACAACAGGGTCAATACGCTTCGGGTGGACAAGGAACGGCCCGACGTTCTGTGGGCCGGGACCCAGCGCGGTCTCAGCCGGCTGGACACGCGGAGCGGCCGATGGACCCGGTTCTTCAACGACCCCGCCGACGCGGCCAGCTTGAGCGGCAACATCATCACGGCCATCGAAGAGTCGGAGCGCGGCTTCCTTTGGATCGGAACGACGAGCGGCCTGAACAGAATGGAGAAAGCCACGGGCCGTTGCGAGACCTTCATCAGCCGCTTCGGGGCCCCTCCCGGCACGGGCCTCAGCAGCAACGCCGTTACCTGCCTTCTCTCCGGCCGCGACGGGAGCCTGTGGATCGGGACGGAAAACGGTCTCAACCGGTTCGACCGGGCGCTGGGACGTTGGAGATCCTTGGCCCAGAAGGACGGCCTGGCCGGGACCGTCGTCTGCGGGCTCCTCGAGGACACTGACGGCGCCTTATGGGTGAGCACGAACCGGGGGCTTTCCCGTTTCGACGCGAGCTCGGACAGATTCACGAGCTTCGGGCTCCACGACGGCCTCCAGGGCCTGACCTTCAATCGCGGCGCTTGTTTCGGATCTCCCGACGGCCGATTGTACTTCGGCGGGGCCAACGGATATAACGCCTTCGATCCCGGGGAAGTACGGAAGGATCCCTTCGTCCCTCCCGTTGCTTGGACCGGATTCTACAGGAACAATCGAGAGGTCCGGCTCCCCCCCTCGAGGTTCGCTCGGCGGGAGATGTCGCTGACCTACAAGACGGGATTGGCGACCTTCGAATTCGCGGCCTTGGTCTTCACGGCCCCGGAGCTGAATACGTTCGCTTACCGGCTGGAGCCTCGTGACGCCGAATGGATCTCCCTCATCCCGGAACACCAGGTGTCTCTCTACAATCTAGGGGCGGGGCGCTATACCCTGAGGGTCAAAGCGTCCAATCCGGACGGGGTCTGGAACGAGGAAGGCGTAGCCATTGATCTCATCGTCTTGCCGCCCTTCTGGAAGACCTGGTGGTTCCTGCTGATAACGGCGGCATTCGCTCTTTCGGGGATCCTCCTGGCGCTTCGAACCTGGCGAAGGATCAAGTCCTCGCCCGCCAGTCTCGGCCGCGATCCGAGCGGGGCCATCGAGGCCCTCGACCTGACGGCCCGTGAAAGGGAGATCCTTCTTCTCGTTCTTAAGGGGGCCTCCAACAAGGACATCGGGCAGAAGCTCTTCATCTCGGCCAGCACGGTCCGGAACCACATCTCCAACATCTACCAGAAACTCGGGGTCCGCAATCGCCTCGAGCTCATCAACCGGATCGGTCGCGACGCGCGGGGATCATCACAGCCGGAGCGACCCTAGGCATCGTCCGTCTTCGGACACTTCCGTCTCCCTTGCGGACACTCCCAAGTGCCAGGCGCTGAGCCCTTTCCGGAGGGGCCCTTGCGAAAATGGGTCCCGGAGCGCCTGGCATGGAACTTGCATAGCTAATGCTGTTACTTATTATGAAATCGGAGATATGTCATGACCTCAAAGAACCTCGTCGCCGCCTCGACCAAACCTATCGTGCTAGCCCTTCTCTCCGGGGGGGAGAGCTATGGCTACCAGATATTGCAGCGGATCCGTCAAGTGACGGGCGGACGTTTGGCATGGTCAAGCGCAATGCTTTACCCCGTGCTTCATAGGCTGGAAAAGGACGGGTTCATCAGGTCTAAGTGGAGGCTCTCTGGCGAAGGCCGTATGAGAAAATACTACGCCCTGACCGATCTGGGACGAAAAGAACTCGTCGCCGAGAAGGAGCAGTGGCTGAGCGTCCACGACGCCCTTCAGAGCCTCTGGCCGACCGCCGAGACCTGCAATTGAATGGGGGGGATCAAGATGTTCGACCTGGAGAGGGCCGTTCGAGAGTGGAAAAGGCAGCTGACGTCGAATCCCTCGTTAGAAGAAGGGGCCGTCGCCGAGCTCGAGGAGAGCCTGCGCGACGACGTCCAGGAGCTTGTCCGGCAGGGGATGAGGGAAGAGGAGGCGTTCCGACGGGTCGCCGCCGAAATGGGGGTGGCGGAGGATGTAGGGGCCGAGTTCCACAAGGTCTACACGGCGCGCCGGTCGGGGCGCCCCCCTTGGCGGCCGCCGCGCTTCATCCCAGGCTTGGTCTGGGACTATTTCCGAATCGCCGTCCGGAAATTCAGGCGACAGAAATTCGGCGCCCTGATCAACCTCTCCGGCTTGGCCGCCGGCCTGGCCGTCTGCATCCTGATCTCCCTCTGGGTCATGGACGAGCTGAGCTTTGACAGGTTCTTGACGAACAAGGACCATCTTTGCCTGCTAACGATCGAGCACCCGAACGGCGCGCTCGATCCGAACGTTCCCTACGCCCTGGCCCCGGCCCTGGCCCGCGATTTCCCGGAGATCCGCCATTACACCCGGATCTACCGGCTGGGGGCGATCACGAGCTGTTCGTTCTCCTACCATCCAGAGACCGGTCCGCCGGTCATGTCGTACGAGGATTCCGTCAACCTCGTCGACACCGACTTTTTCTCCATTTTCTCCTACCGTTTCGTTCGCGGCGAACCCTCCGGCGCCCTCGGGGAACCTCATTCCCTGGTCATCCGTGATGAAGCGGCCCGCAGGTACTTCGGGGACTCGGATCCGGTCGGAAAGAAGTTGACCTTCAACAACCGGCAGGAATTCGTCGTCAGCGGGGTCATCCATGTTCCGCCCAATTCCCACTTTCGTCCGGATTTCATCGCCCCCCTTACGGAAGCCCTCGAGCAGGACTGGAACTGGCGGGACCCATCCTACGTCCTCTTGAAGCCCGAAACGTCGCTGGCTTCATTCGAAGAGAAGATCGGGGGGGCGCTCAACAAATACAATGAGCGGCTGCCCGGCACGTTCAAGGTCGGGCTCCTGCCCGTGGCCAAGATCCACCTCGGCTTCGGACGGGTGACCTACGTCAGGGTTTTCTCTCTCATCGCGGTCTTCATCCTGGCCATCGCCTGCATCAACTATATGAACCTGGCCACCGCCCGGGCCGGCAGCCGGGGCCGTGAGGTGGGCTTGAGAAAGGTCGTCGGAGCGCAACGAGGGCAGCTCATTCACCAATTCCTGGGCGAGGCGCTGTTCATGTCCTCGTTGGCCTTCGGGCTGGCTATGATCCTGGCCCTGGCCCTGTTGCCCTTCGTGAACGGATTGACGGGAAAAACCCTGACCCTGTTCTCCGGCAACAGCCCGCTCCTTTTGGGCTATTTTCTGGGCCTGATGCTCGTGGTCGGATTCGCGGCCGGCAGCTATCCGGCGTTTCTTCTATCCGCCCGCCGTCCGGTCGAGGCCCTGAGAGCCTCCGTTCGCTTCAGGTCCAGCCGCTCCGTGTTCCGCGTCGTGACCGTCGTCGGCCAATTCACCATTTCGGTGCTGCTCATCGTCTGCACCGTGGTCGTCTTCCGTCAGCTGCAGTACCTGCGCAACAGACCGCTGGGGATCACATCCGACAACGTCCTTCAGATCCGTTACAATCCCTCTTTGCTGCAAAACTTCTACAGTCTCAAGCGGGACCTGCTCGTCCACCCCCGTGTCTTGAGCGTGACCCGCGGTCAGGCTGTACCCTTTAACGAAGACTACAAGACGGACGGACTCGAATGGGAGGGCAAGGATCCCGACCTGATGCCGCTTTTCCGGTACACCATCACGGACTTCGACTTCTTCGAAACGTTCGGGATCGAATTCGCGGCCGGCCGGGGCTTCTCCTCCGACATGCCAGGACACCGCACGGACTACGTCATCAACGAGCGGGCCGCGGCCGCTATGGGCATGAAGGAGCCGGTCGGACAACGCCTTAAGTTCTGGGGCCGGGAAGGGCGGATCATCGGGGTCGTCAGGGATTACCATCACGTTTCCCTGCATCGCGAGATCCTGCCCCAGGTGTTCACCATCAATCCGCGTTTTTACTCAACTTGGATGAGGCATATCTTCATCAAAGTCCGTTCGGAGGATCTGCGAGACACTCTCCGTATCATCCGGGACACGGCGGAAAAATACGCTCCCGGTTTTCCTTCCGAGATCAGCTTCCTGGATCAGGAGACCGCGTCCCTCTATGACTCCGAAGAGAAGCTGGGGAAGATCTTCACGGCCTTCGCCTTCCTGGCCGTGTTCATCTCCTGCCTGGGCATCCTTGGGCTCGCGGCCTTCAGCGCCGATCAACGGACCAAGGAAATCGGCGTCCGAAAGGTCCTCGGCTCCTCGGTGCCGGGGATCATCGCGTTGCTCTCCAGGCAATTCCTTCTTTGGATCCTGGGGGCCAACCTCCTCGCCTGGCCCATCGCCTTCTATGCGATGCACAGATGGCTGAGGGGTTTCGCCTACAGGGTAAGCTTCGATCCCGGCGTGTTCCTTCTGGCCGGCTCGATTTCGTTGTTCTCGGCGGCCCTCCCGATCATCTACCAAGCCCTGAGGGCGGCCGTCGCCGATCCCGTGAAAGCCTTGCGGTATGAATGAGGCTCGAGGCGACGGGCACAATTCGGCGTAGCCGAGGCTGGGCAAACGTCCTAATTTCGGGAAATAGGACATTTGTCTACAGACAGGAGGCCTGACTCCTGTCTATTGTGGGACCAGGAGGACAAAATGGACGAAAGCCAATTCCAGCGGATCATGGACAGGAATTTCCTGGTCGCATTGACCCTGGGATTTCTGCTGAGCACGGCGATCTTTTGATCTTAACGCCATGGGAGGTCACCAATGAGAACGAAGCTTATTTCCAGCGTCCGGATATTCCGGACCCTAGGCATCGCCGCCGGCTTGCTCTTGGCCGGATGCGCGGCTAGGTCGACGCCGCCCGGGATCGCCCCAACGACCGTTGCCGGGCTCGCGCTCGAGTACAAGATGCCGCAGGGACAAGTCCTGAAGTATCGGGAAAAACAGGAGCTCCGGGAGGTCGGAGAGATCATGGGGCAGACCCGCGAGTCCCTCATGGTCGTGGATAACTCTCTCTCATTCCTGGCCAAGGAGGCCCAAGGAGAGGACCATCGACTCGGCGTGACCATAGACGACATGGCTATGAGCGTCTCGAGCGCCGACGGGGACCTCTCGCCGGACCTGGCCTCGGTCAGGGGAAGATCCTTCGACATGGTCCTCTCCCCTTCGGGGGCCCGGGTCGATGTCTCCGGGGCCGAGGCCATCACCTATGAGATGGCCAACAACACCCGAAACGTCGCCAGCGGTTTCAGGCTGTTCTTCCCCCATCTGCCGGATCACCCCGTCAAGATCGGCGATTCCTGGCCGTCAAGCGCCGTCGTCGAAGAGAAGTATGGAGGGACGACCGTCCTTCTCGAGATTCAGGTCATCAACCGGCTCGAGGGGATCGAGAACGTCGACGGGATGGACTGCGCTCGGATCCGCTCGGAGGCCACCGGGACCATCTCGGGTACGGGGAGGCAGGAGGGCGCCGACCTCGTCTTCGGGGGGACGATCAAGGGATCCGATGTCTGGCACTTCGCCGTGAAGGAAGGTCTTTATGTCGATTCGACCTCAGAGAACATGACCGAGATGACCATTTCCGTCACCGGACCCGCGACCTTGACCATTCCGACGACCCAAACCCGGAAGGGAGAAGTCAAGCTGGTCGCGCGGTGATGATCTCTGTCGACAGGAGATTCCGATGAAGCAAAAAATGACGAGAGGGGCCGCCCTCGTGGCCGCGTTCCTGACCATCGCGGTTCTCGTCAACGGCAATGTCAGGCGCGTCGACGAGGTCCTCGGCGGCGACCTCGTCCGGATCGGCGACTCGTTCAAGGCGCGCCTGACCGGGATCAGAGCGCCCGGGCGGGACGAACCTCTTGGACTGGAAGTCTACGATTTCACCAAGCGCGAACTCGAAGGTCAAGCGGTGAAGCTGTTCACCTGGACGACGGACAACACGGCGGCCGGGATCGTCTACGATGAGGACGGCTACGCCCGGGTCCAGATCTTCTACGGAAAGAAGGCCGATGTGAGCTTCAACGAGGTCCTGCTGAGAAAAGGCTACGCCCGGGTCGACCCGAAGTTCCTTCCGGACGAGCTGAACCACTACTACGACCTGGAGAAGGACGCCCGGGAAATGGGGCTCGGCATCTGGAAGGCGCGTTTATCGGCGCTCGCGCCTCCCGGGCACAGACAGTAGAAGAGCCACGTGGGCTTCAGAAAGGACGTCTTCATGAACAAACCCAACAGGCATCTCGTTTGGGCGGCGTGCGTCTGCCTTATCCTGGGGAGCATTCTCGCGAGCGACTGCGCCCCGGCGGGCTCCCAAGAAAAGCTCCACTATGCCCTGGAAATGAACGGACAGGTTTTCGGATACGTTGAATTGAGCATCGTAAAAGCCGATGAGGGAGGCCAGCCCCAGATCCGGCTGAGGGAAGCGGTGGAGAACCGTTATTCGGCCCTGGGTGTCCCTGTGGACACGGAAGGCTGGTCGGAATATCGCATCGATCCCGCCACGGGACGCTTGCTCTTCTCCGAGCAGATCGTCGACTCCGGGAGCCTGAAACTTCGCATCACCGCCGCGATCGAGGGGAACACGGCCCGGATCAACCTTCAACCCGGAGGAGGAGAGAAGGTGATCGACTTGCCGGAAGAAGTGCTTTTCGAAAATCAATACTATTTCCCCCGGTTGCTCGATCATCCCGGCCCGGCTGATCCAAGCCCGAAAGTGTATCAGGCTCTTGATCTGCTCGACCGGAATATCCACACGGTGAGAGTGACAAGGAAGGGGCCGGAATCCGTTGAGATCGGAGGAAAGATTTACCGGGCGATCCTTGTCGAGGCCCTCGACCTTGACCTCGGGCTTAAGATCCGACAATGGATCAATACGGACAACGGATATCTGCTCAAATCAGAAGGGCCGCGAAGCACTCAATGGCTCTCGGATCGATCCATGAAGAGCAGAGTTCAAAGGGTCAACATCGACAACCACCTGTTCGCCAGGGCCGGAGCGGCGATCTCCGATATCACAGCGATCTCCTATCTGAAGGTCCGGGCCGTATTGGAACCGGTCGGGAACTGGATCACACCGGACGACCTCAGAGTGTCGGGACAGAGTTTCGAAGGAACGGTCGAGGAGAACCGGATCGAAGGCGTCTTCGAGATCCGTCATGCGAAGTATGACGGCCGCAACGCGCCATCGTTCCCCCCCGATCTCAACGGGGGCCCCGAACTCCGGGCTTACCTGGCTCCGGAGGATTTCATCGAATCCGACGACCCGGTCCTCATCAAGAAGGCCAAGGAGCTGACGGCGGGATCCCGGGATTCCTGGGAAGCGGCCCGGCGACTCAGCCGCTGGGTGGCCGAGGAGATCGGCTACGACATCCCGGGCGGGGCCTCGGCCCGCAATACCTATGACGTCAGGGAGGGCGAGTGTGGCGCCCACTCCCGCCTCTTCGCCGCGTTTTGCCGGGCGGTGGGGATCCCGGCGAGAGTGGTTTGGGGATGCATGTATGTCTCCAATCTCGGCGGGAGCTTCGGCCAGCACGCCTGGAACGAAGTCTACATGGGAGAGAACGGCTGGATCCCCCTTGACACAACGGCTCGGGAGATCGATTACGCCGATTCCGGGCACATCCGATTGGGGGTTTTAAAGTCCGCGCATATCGCCTTGAATCCCAAGCAGATGGAGATATTGGATTTTCAGGCCGGTCTTCAGAGCTTCGAGGGGTATCAGGGTGCCGTGGAGACGGAAAAGTACCAGCCCTATCTTGGTCAATACGGGGGACCCCGGGGGATCATCGATGTCTCCCTCCAGGACGGCGGTCTCAGCATGACCCTCGCCGACAAACGGGTCTTCGGGCTGCGCGATCCCGATGACCAGGGCGAATGGCTGTTCAAGCTCTCGCCGGACGTCGGCGTGACCTTCGACCGGGATTCCTCCGGCAGGGTCGTCGCGATGACCATCGTCAACCGGGTCCGGCTCCCGAAGAAAGAGGACCCGCGCAGCATGCCGGATCGAATTCCCGAGAGCGTCAGGCCTTATCTCGGGCAGTATTCCCTGCCCATGCAGAAGCAGGAGATCGAGATCATCTATGACGGCGATCACCTGGCCGCCCGCATCCCGGGCCTTGGAGTCAGACGGCTCGAGGGGCCTGATGCCCAAGGCCTCTGGAGCGCCAGCCCGGGAGACGACCGTTTCACCTTCATCACCGATGAATCGGGCCGGGTCCGGGCCATGATCCTTATTGAGTCGATCCGCAGCTCAAGGATCGATTGAGAGAACGACCGTGGACAGGGCAGAGCTCGGGCTGAGGATCTGGATTACAGGCCTCTTCGCATGAATAAGAATGGATGGACTTTCGGCGCCTGTCTAACCACCTTAGCCCTGATCTTCAGCATCGGCCCGACCTTCGCCTCTGCCGAACTGCCGCGGTTTCCGCTGAAAAAGGGATATGCGCGGGATGACCTCAAGTGCCCGCCGGATGAATTAGGGCATCGCCTCGATCTGGAAAGAATGGCCCCGGAAAAGGGCCTCGGTATAGAGGAGAGGCCCGGTCCCACCCAGGTTCCCGAAGCGCCCCGGCCGGCAGCGGCCTTAGGAACCGAGCCGATCTTCAAGGGCTTCGAGGCCGGGCTGGAAAAGCTGAGGAGGCGGCTGAGGATCCCGGGCATGGCGGCCGGCGTCGTCAAGGACGGCGAGCTCGTCTGGGCCAAGGGGTTCGGCTATGCGGATGTGGAGAACGGGATCAAAGCCGATGCCGGCACTCCCTGGCACATCGCGTCCGTGACCAAAACGTTCACGGCCGCCATTGTCCTTCAGTTGGTCGAGGAGGGCAGGCTCGGCCTGGACGATCCCCTGGAGAAATTCGGCATCCGGATGAAGAGCCCGGGCGTCGTCCGCGTCCGTCACGTCCTGACCCACACGTCGGAAGCGGAGCCGGGGACGTTCTTCCGCTATAGCGGCCGCCTATGGGAGCACCTGGCCCAGGTCATCGAAAGAACTTCGGGAAGGTCATTCAAGGATTTGCTTATCGAGCGGATCATCAGGCGCCTGGATCTTTCCGATACCGCCCCCAACAAAGAGATGGCAACAGAGGACTATCGCTTCCAAGACATCCGGGACCGGGCGTCCGTCTTTTATGCGGTCGAAGGCGCCTCGCCCCCAAAACGGCAGGACCTCGTCCTGGGCTTCTACGCGGCGGGCGGTTTGTTTTCCTCGGTCCGGGATATTGCCCTCTACAACGCGGCCATCGACGATGGCCGGCTCTTGAAGGCCGAAACGCGGGAAATGATGTTCACGCCGCACAGGTCGCCTCAGGGCCGGACCCTGCCCCACGGCTTGGGCTGGTTCTGCCAGGACGTCCGCGGCGTGCGGCTCATCTGGCATTTCGGCTGGCATCCGGACCACGCCTCGGCCTTCATCGTCAAGGCGCCGGACAAGGGCTTGTCCTTCATGGTCTTCGCCAACAGCGATAAACTCAGCCAGCCCTTTAGCCTCCTTCACGGGGACATCTTAAATTCTCCGGCGGCCCAGCTCTTCCTGAAGACGTTCGTTTTCCCCGGCCAGCGCGTACCCGAGATCACGACCAAGGAGGCCGAACTGGAGGAAATCGTTCTCAAGGCGGGCGGTTGGAAGCCGGTATTCAGCCCTTTCCAGAGAGGATTTCTCTTCCTCTGTTTGGCGGTCTTCCTGACGGCACCGATCGTCTGGGCGGGCGGGAAGATTATCGGGAATCGCCGGGCCAGGAAAGCCGGATATGCCCGGGAACGTCCCTCCCGGGGTCCGCGCCTCGGCCGGAGCTTTGCTCTGATCTTTATGATGCTCAGCGTTCTCTTCATGGCGGCCCTTTGGAGAGCGCCTTTTCTTGCCTACTGGCCCGAGCTCCCCGGTTGGGTCGACGGCATAACGACCTTCGAGAACATCGTCCTGGCGCTGCCGACACTCCTGGCCATCCTGAGCCCAGGCATGCTCTTGTTCGGCGTCGTAGCCTGGATCAGGAAAGCCGGGCCTCTTTCCGCACGGCTCCACGATACGCTCCTCGCCTCGTTCGGCCTCGCCTTCGTCCTGCTTCTCATCGAGTGGCATCTCGTGGGGCTTTCGTATTATTGGAGCTACTGGCTGAAGTAGGACCTCATGATGCTCGGGCGATGGTTCGGAATAATGTGTTAAAAGGATACCAGCATGGCAGAGAAGAAATGGACATTCGGTATTTATCTGACCGTTTTGGCGCTTGTCTTCAGCATCGGCCTGACGTTTGCCTCGGTCGAGCTGCCGAGGCTCCTGCACTCGGCTCTTGAAAGGTCCACACCAGCCCTCGATGGGGATTCGCACGCCGACGAATTGACGGAATTCAGGACCGACCTGTTCATGGACCACTACCATCTCCGGACCATCGGGTACGTTTGTTTCGCGCTTATGGTCGTGCTCATCATCGCCGGGTTCGCCTCCGGGAAGGCCGGCCTCTCCTCGATCGGCGCAGGCCTGCTCTTCCTCCCTGTCTTCGCCCAGTTCGCGACGGTCATGTTCTTTCTGGCCGGGCTGGGATTCCTGAACCTGGCCTGGTTGCCGGTCCTGGACATCTCGGTCGATATCGGCCGGCTCGGTGACATCGTCTACTTGCCTTATAACGTTCTGATCTCCGTTTTCCGCGGCTGGGGCGTCGACATCCACCGGCCGCTCGTCTACGCCTTCATCGGCTGCGGCCTCCTCCTCTTCGTCCTCGGCACCCTCACCTGGTTCATCGCCCGGCAGCGTAACAAGGGCATGGCCGATTCTTGGGTTTACCGCCTTTCCCGCCATCCCCAATATCTCGGCTGGATCATCTGGAGCTACGGGATGCTCCTGGCCCTCAAGCGCGTCAATTATCCCAAGCGCTCGTGGGGCATCCCCGCCAGCTTGCCCTGGCTCCTATCGATGATGGTCATCATCGGCGTCGCCCTGCTCGAGGAGAGAAAAATGAAGCGGTTTTTCGGAGAGGCCTACGAAGAGTACCGGAGCAGGACATCCTTTCTTCTGCCCATCCCGCGCTTCCTCCGAAGGATCTTCTCCGCGCCGATCCGCCTCCTCTTCGGGAAAGACGTTCCGGAGCGGAAGGGTCAGATCGCCGCGGTCCTCGTCTTCACGACCGCCATTCTCATGGCCCTTTCCCATTTTTATGTCCGGCACCAACGCTATGCGCAGCTCGAGGTGACGGCCGGCCTTTTCGAAACCGATGCCGGACTCGTCGACAAGCTCGTCACCGAGATCAAGCGGACGGAAAGCAGCCGGCGGAGATCCTGGCTCGCCGATGCCCTCGCGAATATCGGCCGATCGGCCGCGGGGCCGTTGATCGGATTGCTCGGCGACGCCGATCCGGGTGTTCGGCAGGAAGCCGCCCGTGTCCTGGGCCGAGTGGATGCACAAGAAGCCGTCGGGCCTCTGCTGCAGCGATTATCCGATGAAAACGCAAGTGTCCAATTCTGGGCCGTCTCGTCGCTGGGGCAGATGAGGGCAGAGGAGGCTATCGGACCGCTAGTTTCCCTTCTCCAAGCTCGCACCAACTCGACCTCCCGGGCGGCGGCCGCCGCTTTGGGCCGGATCGGCTCGGCGGCGGCTGTCGACCCGCTCGTCGGCTTTCTGGACACGCCCCGTTGGTGGGACCGCGTGGCCGCCGTCGACGCCCTAGGGGAGATCAGCTCCGAAGCCCCGCTGAAGACCCTGATGGCCAGATTCGACGGCGAGGAGGTCCATGTTCGCCGGTCGATCGTCGTGGCCCTGCTCAAGATCGGCTCCGACCGGGCCCTGGGAACGCTCGAAGCGGCCCTCAGCGACGAGGACCGGGAGGTCCGCCTCTTCGCCGCCGAGGCCTTGAAGAGGCTTCGCGCCTCCGCCGGCGTCCCGGGGCCGGACAGCTGCACGATCGTCATGGCCGCGCGCGACGGCCTGGTCCTGGCCGGCAACAACGAGGACCGCGACCATCCCCAGACGATCGCGACCTTCGTCCCCGCCTCGGGGGAATACTACGGCCGCATCGTCTTCGGCTACGACGACGCCCCCGTCCAGGGAGGCATGAACGACCAGGGATTGTTCATCGACGGCAATGCCCTTCGCCCGACGGGATGGCGGCCAGATCCCGGGAAGCCGACGCTCAGGATGCCCGTCATGACGGTCATCCTGGCGACGTGCGCGACCTGCGCGGATGTCGAAGCCCTGTTCGAGAAATGGGACGTTCCCGCGCTCGAGCGGGCCCGCTTTCCCGTCGCCGACCGGACGGGAGCGTCCATGGTCGTCGAATACGGCCAGGGCCGGGTCCAATTCGTCCGCAGCGATACCTGGTACCAGATCGCGACCAATTTCGTCATGTCCAACATCAACGGCGGAGAATTCCCCTGTTGGAGATACCGGTCGGCGGACAAGGTCATGTCCGCGGCCAAGGAACTCAGCGTGGAGCTCATCCGGGAAGCCCTCGAAAAAACCCGCCAGTCCGGACGTTCCCGGACCGTGTATTCCAATATCTGCGACTTGAAGGGGGGGCTCATTCACGTCTACAACCTCGGCGACTTCGATGAGGTCGTCGTTCTGGACCTGGCCGAGGAGCTTAAGAAGGGGCAGAGGCAAATGCCCCTGGCCTCCCTCTTCGGATCCCGGGCCCGTCAGTGAGATCATGAAGAGAGGCCGCTCCATGAAAAAGGCCCGCATCCCCCGCGCCGGGGCGATCGCCGTTACCATCGTCCTTGTCGCCTTCGGGATATCCGCCAGGGAACAGGGATCAACGCCCCCTCGCACGGACCCTGTTTTCAGCGTCGAGGACCTGAAGCATGATCTCCGCCAGCTGCGCCGGATCCTGGAGCAGGAGCACGCCTGCCCCTACGAATACATGACGAAGGCGGAGTTCGATATGCAGTTCGAGGAGCTCTATCGGCTCATCGACAGGCCGATGCGCACCGAGGAATTCTTCCGGATCGCCGCCCCCCTGGCGGCCAAGATCGGGTGCATGCACACGGCGCTCTGGATGCCCGGGAAGTTTTTTGACCTGGGGGCGGATAACCTGTTCCCGCTCCGGGTCAGGATCATCGAGGATCTCCTGGTCGTGTCCGGATCCTACCAGGGACCTCCTGATATCCCGGTCGGGAGCGTCATCCTCGCTATCAACGGCCTGGCGGCAGACAAGGTCTTCGACGCCCTGAGGACGATCACGTCCGCCGACGCGCGCAATCCCCATTTCATCGACACCCAGGTCGAGAAGCGCTTCTCCATGTTCTACGCGAGCGTGTTCGGATTCCCGGAGAAATACGCGGTGACCTACATCCCCCCCGGAAAGACAACCCGGATGACGGCCGAGCTGCGGCCGGCCGATCTGGCCTCGGTCCGCGAAGCGGTCTTCGCGAATTTCGACCACCCTCCCTTGACGATCGAGTTCCGCGACGACATCCGGACGGCGATCATGACCGTCAAGACCTTCATCTATTACGACCGGGTCGATTATTTTCGCGAATTCATGGACCGCAGCTTCCGGGAGATCAAGGACAAGGGGATCGAGAACCTCGTCCTGGACCTTCGCGGCAACGATGGGGGCGACCCCTTCTGCGCCGTGGTCCTGTATTCCTATCTCCAACGGGAGCCCGCCCCCTATTTCGCTGAGCCTTATGGCAAGTACGCTCCGCTGGCCGAGCCCGTTCCTCTTCCAGAGAACCGTTTCACCGGGAACCTTTACACGCTTCTTGACGGACGCTGCGGCTCGACCAACGGGCATTTCTGCGCCCTTCTCAAGTACCACGGCCTCGGAAAATTCGTGGGCACGCCAAGCGGTTCAACCTATGTGTGCAATGCCGGGAGGAACTCGGAGGTCAGACTGGACAGGACCTCGCTCATCCTGACCCTGGGCCGCAGTTCATTCGCGGCGGCCGTCGAAGGGATGGATAAGTCCAAGCCGATCATTCCGGGCCATCCGGTCCGCGAGACCTACCAGGACTTCCTTGATGGCCGAGACGCGTTCCTGGAGGCCGCGCTGCGGCTGATCATGAGCGAGAAGCCCGGCCGGAATCTCAGCGAAAGGTAAGATGAGATGATGACCCCTCGGGCAATCTCTTCCCACGGGCGGGGCAAGTCGATCACCTTAAGCATCCTCCTTCTTCTTTTCGGCCCGGTGTGTTCGGCACAAACGGCCGTTGCCCATCGAACGGAAACGGTCACTTTCCCTTCGGGCCCGTTCAAGATCGTCGGCGAGCTCCGCGTCCCCGAGGGCGGCGGGCCCCACCCTCTTGTCATCATGGTCCATGGGGACGGCCCCGCTACATGGACGTACTTCGGCACGCTCAAGGAGACCATCCTCCGGGCGGGATACGCGACATTGCTGTGGGACAAGCCCGGCAGCGGCCGGTCGACCGGCTCGCTCAGTCAGGCGAACAGGTTGGACGAGCGGGTTTCGATTCTTTTGGACGCGATCAAGGTCATGAAAGACCATGAGGCCATCGACCCCGACAGGATCGGCCTCTGGGGCATCAGCCAGGCCGGCTATGTGATGCCCCTGGCGCTCGAGCGAACGGACGACATCGCGTTCATGATCGTCGTCGGCGGGCCGGGCATGAACGGGATCGATCAGACGGCCTATCTCATCCGGAGACAGATGATGTTCTCCGGTGTCCCCGAGGACAGGGCCCGGCGGATGGAAGCGCATTTCAAGGGGCTCTATACCGCCCGGACCTTCGAGGAGTACATCGGGCACGCCAGGCCGCTTTATGACGACCCGGTCCAGAGGAAGCTCGGATTCGTCTCCGCCCTCTGGGACGAAGGGAATTGGAAGCCGCGGTCGCCCGACGAAGAAGCCTTCTTCGATCCGACGGGGATCATCGAAAGAACGTCCATCCCGGTCCTGGCTTTCTTCGGGGAGAAGGACACCCAGGTCGATCCCGTTCAGGGAGCGGAAGCCTACCGGAAAGCCCTGACGAAGGCGGGGAACAAGGATTTTCGGGTCGAGGTCGTTCCCGGCGCCGACCACGATCTGATCTTGAGCGAGACCGGAAGCATGGCCGAGCAGCGGCGGCGCAGCCGGGCGGACTGGCAGAAGTATTCGCCGGAGTATCTGCAGATCATGGAGGATTGGCTGCGCGAGCGGAGGGACGGGCCGGCGAAAAGGGGCCCCGCTGACGCTAAACAAGAGCCGGATATCCTCGGATGCTGGGAAGGGGCGCCCGACGGCAAGTTCGCCGAGAGGAACAGGCAATGGCGGCTCATCGCCCGGAAACCCGACGGACGGACGGCGATCACCCTGATCTACGACCTGACCCCGCGCTGTCAGATCTGGGAACACGATATCGACGTGAGCGTCAAGGACGGCGCCATCTCCTGGGAGGCCCATCAAGGACGGCTGAACGAGGCCGGGGATTCCATGACGGTCGTCAAGGACTGGAAGGGCGAACGGTCGACGTGGACCTTCACCCGCCGGCCGGATTCGGATGCCTGGATGCGCCGGCTGGCGTCATCGACCGGGGACGGCTACGCTTACCAGGTCCCGGAATCCCTGGACGACGGCTGGGAATGCGCAGACATCGCGGAGGCGGGCTTCGACAAGGAGGCCCTTTTTCCGTTCCTCCGGGGGATCTCGCAGGGCCGGCACAACGATATCCACAGCCTCCTCATCGTCAAGGACGGCCGGCTGGTTCTGGAAGAGTACTTCGCCACGAACGGCAAGCGCTACGGCCCTGCCATCGTGCAGGCCTTCCGCGAACGGCCGCACCACCTGGCTTCCGTGACCAAGGGCGTGCTCTCGGCGCTATGCGGAATGGCCATCGACCGCGGGCTGATCAAGGGGGTGGATGAGCCGATCTCCGGGCACCTCCCCGCGTACGACAGCTCGTTCACCGAGGAGAAGCGGGCGATAACGGTCGGGCACCTGCTGACGATGACCCCCGGATGGGCCTGGGAGCAGTTCCGGTATCCGTGGACCGATCCGCGGAACGACGCCGCGGCGATGTACGAGCGCGAGGATGTCATCGGCTATGTCCTGGGCAAGCCGCTGGCCGCCGAGCCCGGCTCGAAATACAAATATTCCAACGGGGCGCCGACGGTCCTGGGCGCGGTCCTCGAGAGGGCCTGCGGCATGGATGTCGACCGGTTCGCCGAAGAGAACCTCTTCCGCCCTTTGGGGATCTCCGACTACGCATGGACACGCTATTTCGACGGCTCGCTCGAAACGGATGGAGGGCTGGCCCTTCGCCCCCGGGACCTGGCCAAGATCGGCCAGCTGTACCTGAACCAAGGCGAATGGAGGGGCCGGCGGATCATTTCCGAGGGATGGGTCCATGAGTCGACCCGCCCGAGGATCTCTTTGGGCGGCCTCTGGGGCTGGAGATACGGGTACTACTGGATGCAGGTCGATCTCAAAACACCGGGCGGGACGGCCCGCTCCTTTTTCGTCCCCGGAGACGGCGGGCAACTCTTAGCCGTTTTTCCCGATCTGAACATGGTCGTCGTCTTCACGGCCGGCAACTACGGCCAGGACGACAAGTCGGTCTGCTTCTCGATGATCACCCGGAACATCCTCCCCGCGCTGCCATCGAAGGGCTTTATGACGCGCTCTTCGGCCGGAGTTCCCCCCTCCGCCCCCCGGATCGCGAGCACCGTCGAGCCGCCGCGGACAGTGGACACCTCCTTTTCGTATGAGATCCGGGACCCCGCTTATCCAGGGGGGAATGGGCCGGTCATCCTGATCGACGAGGCCCATAACAACTTCCACACCGCCGATGGGACCTACCTTCCCTTCGCGGCCCTGTTGCGGAGGGACGGATACGCGGTCAAGCGCGCCGTCGAGCCGATATCCAAGGACCTCCTCTCCTCGGCATCGGTCTATGTGATCGCCGACGCCCAACCCCCGCGAAAGAGCGGGGATCCGCCGACTTTTTCCGGAGAGGAGATCCAGGCCCTCAACGATTGGGTAAAGGCCGGAGGCTCCCTGTTCTTGATCACCGACCACATGCCCGATCCCGGGGCCATCGCCCAGCTGGCTTTGTCCTTCGGCATCGAAGTCAGCGACGGGTACGTTATGCAAGGCCCGCCGCCCGGGCGGCCGGGTCCGATGATCTTCCAGAAAAACGATGGATCCCTGGCGGACCATTTCCTCACAACGGGTCGGGGTCCGGACGAAGAAGTGCGTCGGGTCGCGACCTTTGCCGGGTCGGCCTTCCGGGGCGGAGAAGGCTTTCAGCCCCTCCTGATCCTGGGCGCAGGATGCCGTTCTTGGATGCCCGCCAAGTACCATGAGTTCCCTCCGGGGACGCCTAGCCTCGATGTGGCCGGTTGGAGCCAAGGCGGTGTGGGGACCTTCGGGAAGGGACGAATCGCGTTCTTCGCTGAGGCCGCCATGTTCACCGCCCAGGCCTTCGACAACGGCCGGATCAAGGCCGGAATGAACCACCCCTTGGGAAAGGAGAACGCCCGGCTGCTTCTCAACATCGTGCATTGGCTTTCGGGGCGGTGGGAACGACAGCCGTCAACCGGACCCGCACGCCCGCCTAACGCGACCTAAGGAGAACGACCATGATGAGACGATTATCGGCATCAACCCTCGTGCTGGCCTGCTTTCTCGCGGCCGGAACGATTGTCCCGGATCTGCCGGGCGGCCAGTCCGCTTCATGGGAATGGCCGGTCTCGACGCCCGAGGAACAGGGCCTGGATGGAGAGAAGCTGGCCCGACTGGTCAGCGAGATCAGAAGGGGTGAGCTCCTCCCCCGGCTCCACGCGCTCCTCGTCGTACGCCACGGGGAACTGGTCCTCGAGGAGTATTTCAACGACTGGCGGGCCGAGCGCATTCACACGCTGCAGTCGGTCTCCAAGAGTTTCACTTCGGCCTTGGTCGGCATCGCCATCGCCCGAGGGGAATTCAAGGGCGTCGACGAGAAGGTCTTGGACTTCTTCCCCGACATGACGGGGATCACCAACATGGACGAGCGCAAGGCGGCCATGCGCCTCGAGGACATCCTGACCATGCGCACGGGCACCGACTATCATGAGAGCGGATCCGAGTCGCCCCACCACCAGTTGAACCGTCAGCCCTCGGGCTGGGACAGGTTCTATTTGGACCGCCCCATGGTCAGGCCGCCGGGAACGGCCTTCAACTATGACAGCGGCGGGGTCATCCTGATCTCGGCCATGCTCAAGAACCGCACGGGCCTGCACGCCGCCGCCTACGCCGAGCGTTTCCTCTTCGGGCCCCTCGGGATCAAGGAGAAGTTCTGGCTGGCCAACACCGAGGGACACACTCATTGCGGCGGCGGTCTCAACCTCGCGGCCCGGGACACGGCCAAGTTCGGACTCCTCTACCTGAACCACGGGCGCTGGGGCGGCGAGCAAGTCGTGCCCGAAGCCTGGGTCCGGGAGTCCTTCAAGATGCGTGTCGACCTGACGGCCCCGGGACAGCCCCCGTCCGGGTACGGCTACCTCTGGTGGATCGGCGCGCCCGATCCGAGGGGCAAGGGTCAACAGGACGTTTACTTCGCCCGCGGCCGCCTCGGCCAGTACATCTTCATCGCCCCCGAGCACGATATGGTCGTCGTCGTCTTCGGCGACGCCAAGGAGAGGCCCGAAATGGCCAAGCCCATCGAGGTCTTTTACGACCGCGTCCTGACGGCGGTCCGCCGCTGACGGGCTCATGAGGGGAAAAAACCATGAGACGCGGAGCCGGGCTCGGGCCCAAGATCTGGACATCGGCGTTGTCCATCTTCGTGGCCGTGATGCTGTATCCGAACATCGTCGGCAGGCACGGCGTCGCGAAATCCCTGCTCATCACCGCCCTGGCCGTCGGCGCCATCTGGCTGATGTACGCGTTCATCGGCTGGCTGATCAACGGCGCCGTGGCCGCGGAGCTGAGGAGGAGAGGCCGCGAGCCAGGGAAGAAGGACAGGGACTGATCGAGGGCACGGCCCGACCTTTACTTTTGCGGATGTCGAGCGTATCATGATCCCAAAAACCATAACCCGAAGACCGGCAGATCGTATACTTGGATAGAACGAAAGGAGAACGAATATGAGAATGAAGCTTAGTCCAAAGGCCCGGTACTTCCTGGCGGGAGCGGCCGTGGCCATGCTGATCCTACCCGCAGCAGCCGCGACGCCTTCGCCATCCGCCCCGGGAGCGGCCGCCGCGTCGGTCAAGCTCGAGTACAAGATGCCCTCAGGCAGGAACCTCCGCTATCAGGCCAAGGAAGACCAGCGTCAGATCATCGACATGATGGGCCAGATCGCCGAGACGTCCTCTTCCTCGAGCAGCACATTCGCCATCCAGCCCAAGGGCCTCCAGGACAAGAACTTCCTTCTGGGGGTGACCATCGAGGACATGTCCATCAGCACCGACACCCCCCAAGGCAACATATCGCCGGATCTCAAGCCGGTCATAGGCAAGGGCTTCGATATGGTCCTTTCCCCGCTGGGGATCGAGGTCGACGTTTCCGGCGCCAAGTCCCTGACCTACGATTCGATGGACGGGACACGCAACTTGTCCGCGGGCTTCAAGGTCTTTTTCCCCGACCTGCCGGAGAAGTCCGTCAAGATCGGTGACACCTGGCCGTCCAAGTACGCCATCGAGGAGCAGACCGAGTCCATGGACATCCGGATCGACATGGACAGCCTCAACACCCTCGACGGATTCGAGACCGTGGACGGCATGGAATGCGCCCGGGTCATCGCCAAGCTCACCGGCACGATCTCGGGCACGGGCGCCCAGCAGGGCATGGACCTCGTGTTCGGCGGCACCTTGACAGGGACGGAAACGTGGTATTTCGCGGTCAAGGAAGGGCTCTACGTCAAGGCCAAGGGCGATTCCAGCAGCGAGATGACCATCGACGTAGCCGGCATGACCATCCCGGCCACGCAGACGATCACCAGCGAGGTCCTGCTCGTCGGGAAGTGAGCTGTCGCTCGCCTCAGTTCTCGCCGGGCTTATTCCGGCCCGCCGTCCAGAACGCGGCGAAGATGAACCAGGCGATCGAGGACAGCAGGAAAGCGGTCCTGTAAGTCCGCTCCGGGATCCGGCCGAGGAACACAAGGACGGCCGCGGCCAGGCCGATCGCCAGGTTGAGGAGGGCCAGCAGGCCCGTCAGACGCCGCACGAAACGGCCTTTCATGCCCGCCTCCTAAAGGCCATGACGACGGTATAGGAGGCCAGGGCGACGATCCATCCCGGAAGCCACCGGAAATAAAGGTGGATCGGGAGCATGGCGCAGACGGCCAGCGTTCCGAGCCAGACGATCAGGGCGACGGCGTTGAACGTCCACCCCCTCTTCTCGGCCCTGTACTGTTCGATGCCCAGGAGCGGGAAGATCCAGTGCTCGGCGAAGACAATGGCCCCGACGGGCATGAGGATCAATCCGTAGATCGCGACGTAGTCGAGGAGCTTGAGGAAGAAAACGGGGAAGCAGGCCAGGACCGTGGTCCCCGCTCCGGCCAGGAGCGTCACTTTCCACCGGGGCCAGCCGGGGGTCACCGTCTGAAGGGCCAGCCCCGCCCGGTAGAGCGTCGGATTGGCGGTCGTCCAGCCGGCGAGAAGCACGGCCGCCGCGCCGGCCAGGCCCGCCGCCTCATAGGCCATCAGCCCGGGGTGCATCTCGCGGCCGACGGCGGCCACCATGATCCCCGAGGCCAGCCAGGCCAGCATATGTCCCGGGTACATGCCGAAAGCCGAGTAAAGGCCGTAGGTCCATTTCCTGGCGTAACGGAACAGGGCCATGTCCGACAGTCCGACGTGCATGGCCAGGTTGCAGAACCAGGCAAAGAACAGGACGTGCCCGAAACCGAATTTCTCCTGTCCGTCGGCCGCGACGCCGTCCCAGATCACGGTCGAGGCCACCTCCCAGAGATTGCCGAGGTCGGGACGGACGCCGAGGCGCGGCAGCATGGCCACGGCCCCGGCGATGAAGACGACGAAGATCCAGGGCGAAGCGACGCCGGCGAACCGGCTGAGACGGGCGAACCCTAGGATGGCCACGACCGTGAAGGCCGCACCCAGGGCCGCGGTGATGAGGACCCAGGCGAGGCTCGGCGGCAGGACGGCCCCGAGCTTGGGGACGGGGATGCCGGCGACCAATCCGACCGCCGTGGCCGATACGGAGATCATGGCCCCCGCCAGGATGCAATACAGGAAGGCGTTGGCGATGTTGTAGATCAGGGTCACTCCGGGGCCTGCGATCTTCCGCAGGTACCAGTAGAGCGTCAGGCGCGTCCGTACGGCGATCGGCGCGCAGATGAAGGTCCACGACAGGACGGCCAGGAGGTTCCCCAGGAGGAGCCCGAGCAGGAGATCGCGGGCGCCGACGCCGTGAAGGACGAAAAAGGCCCCGATAACGAACTCGGTCGCCGCCACGTGCTCCCCGGCGAACAGGCCGGCGAACTTGCCCCCCGATTGGAGCCTGTCCGGGGTGACGGCCTCCCGGTCGAACTCGTAGAGCCGGTCCATGGCCGAGGTCAGCCGCGTCAGCCTGCCCTCTTTCATCTCCCGTAGTTATACACAACCCGTCGCCCGAAAACAATCACGGGTCTTTTTTTGCCGTGGCGGGCGGGCTATAATCCCCGTGACAGGAGGGGCCATGACCAAGAGAGCCGTCGAACGAGCCCGGGCCGGGGCCGTCGCGATGCTGCGTAAGGCGCGAATCGCCGTCCGGCCCGACGAGATCGCGGCCATGGAGGTCACCGACCTGGGGCTCGGCGATTTCGGGACGGTCGGCATTCAGGTCCTGGTCTACGAGAACAACGACCGCTACTGCGCCAAGGAGCTCATCCTCCTCCCCCGCCAGACCTGCCCCGAGCACCTCCATCCGCGGGTGGACGACCGCAACATCGGCAAGCAGGAGACCTTCCGCTGCCGATGGGGCGAGATCTACCTCTATGTCGACGGCGAGCCGACCCCGCGCCCCCTGGCCCGCATCCCGAAAAGATACGAACGGGTGCTGACCGTACGGCGCGAGATCGTCCTCAGGCCCGGCGACCAGTACACGCTTCCGCCCGACGCCCTTCACTGGTTCCAGGCCGGAGATAGGGGGGCCATCGTCTCGGAGTTCTCCTCGACCAGCACGGACGAGAACGACGTGTTCACCGACGGGCGCGTCCGCCGGGTCCAGGATTAGGGCCTTCCCGGGGCGTCCTTGATCGTGAAGCCGACAGAGCTCACGGCGACCGCGCCCGTTGCCTTGTCGAGGGCCTTGAATTCCAGGACGTGACGGCCGGCGGCCGTCCCCCCGATCGCGACCTCGACCAGGACCGTCTTGCCGAACCGGTCGCCTCCTTCTTCGAGGACCACGACCGCGGCCTCCGCACGTTCGGACGACGAGGCGTCCATGAGCGAGGCCGTGACCTCGACCTCCCCGCCGACCGTGAATCCCGACAGACGGAGCGCGGCCCGGAGCTTATCCGAGCCTCCGGGGGCCTCTCCCATCATGGGCTCGAAGGCATCCGGGTCATAGCCGTAGATCTCGGCCAGAGAGCCCTCCGGGGAAGCCGCCAGGTCCAACGTCCCGGAGGCCGGGGCCAGCAACAGCGGAGGGTCCAGCGAGAATCCGGAAGCCTCCGCGGGAATGATCACATCGGTCAGGCCCCGGGCGCCGCGGCCGGTCTCCAAGTTGCGGAGGACCAGCCGGCAGCTGTAGGCACCGGGCTTGACGGCCGCGAGGAACGATGGAACGAGGACCTGCTTGCCGGTCTCGGGGATGGCCAGCCGGAACCTCTTCGCGGCGGCCAATTCGCCCTTCTCGTCGAACAAGAGAAGATAGGCCTCCGACCTCTTGCCGAGGACCTCGGCATGGATCCCGAGAGAGGCCCTCGCGAACACCAGAAGCTGCGGCCATCCCTTGACCAGCACGGGCATCCCGCTCACGGGGATCTCGAACGGCATCTGGACTTGGGGCGAGTCGCTCAGGGCCAGGTCGACGACGTGAATGAGCCGTTCGAAGGCCGTATAGTCCCCGAAGGGCTTGGCCCCGAAATAGCCGCCCTGGGTGATGACATCGAGGCCCTTCCTTTTCACCTTGACCTTGATCTTGTGGTACTTGCCGTCCCAGGTCTCGGGCACTTGATATCCCAGGACGTAGTAGGCGCCGGTGATCGTTCGGATCTCGGCCGCCACGCGTGATGCGTCGACCGTATTAGCGAAGAACTTGCCGCCCGTTCCCGAAGCCAACTGCCTGAGGGAATCCGTCCCCTCGATCTCCCTGACGCCCCGCCCGACCGCGACGGCCGTCCCGGCGTCGGTCTCCCGGAGGGTCCGCGACACGTCAACGGCGAAGACGGGGCAATTCGAGGCCCGCAGGTCCTTGAGCATCTCGGTGAACTCGTTGCGGACCCCGCTGTCGGCCTGGGCCGCGTCGTAGGCGCTGAGCTGCGCGGCCAGCTGCTCGGGCGTCGACCACTCCGAAACGACCGCCCCGCCGGTCCGTCCATAGATGAGCTGGCGGGCGATGCCGCCCGAGAAAAGGACGATATTCTTGAAGCCGGGGATGAGGCGGAAGACTTTGGCCAGCTGCCTGAGCGAGGTGACGAACTGCCGGGCCTGTTCGGCGTAGCTCTGGCCGCGGCCGGGATCGACGAGCTGGCCGGTTTGGAGCCGGGCCTGGTTCCCATAGAAGCGGCCCTCGACGCCGGATTCGTCCAAAGCCTGGAGCTCGGTCAGGTCCGTGGAGTAGACGAAATCGGTCAGGCTCTCGGCCCTTCCGGCATGGTGTTTGATGCCGAATCCATCGACGATCCTGCGGACCCGGGCGTGGTCGGTCGTCAGGTACTCATGGAGGACGAGGCCGCGGGAGGCGGAATAGGAGACCAGCCCGATCTCGTCGGTGGCCCTCAGCTCCGCGTCGAGGAAGTCGAGGGCGGCATCCTTGGACCTCAGGACCGACCTCGGGTCCATGAAAGCGAAATCGAAGATCAGGAAGAATTTCCTGTTGGCGGACAACGGGGCCCGCTGACGATCGACGGGTTCCTCGATCCCCAGGAAGTGCTTCTCGAAATGGGTCACCGTTTGGACCTTGCCGTTGTCGCTGACCTCGAAATCCTCGGCCGTGAGATCCCCCACGGGTTGGCCCCCCTTGCCGGTGACATAGACCTGGACGAGCTTGAAGCTCACGCCGGCCTGGTGCTGGAGGTCCCCGTCCTGGCGGGCGGCCCCCGCGGACGCGGCCGCGGGGCGTGCGAGGAGCGTCCCGGCGACGGCGAGGACCGCTCCCAGAACAGCAGCGGCCGCCCGGCCGCATGACCGATGACGGTTCGTGACACTCATAGCATCCCCCTTCGAACGATCCTTCGCGGTCCTTATGATATCACCTCATCGCCGCCGAGGGAATAGGGCCGGTCCGGAGGCGGCCGGAGGCGGGCTCATTCGAGGGCCGCTTCGGCCATGGCCGCCACGTTGCGGGGAGGGACGTCGGGCAGGAGCGCCTCGTGGCTGGGGCTGACGACGAGGTGCGGGCCGAGCAGCGACTTGATGCGGCGGACCTCGGCCCTGACCTCCCCGGCCGAACCGAGGTTGAGGACGCGCTGGGTGTCGACGCCGCCGACGAAGGCGATCCGGCCGCCGAAATCGCGGGCCAACGTCGCGGCATCCATGTTCGCCGCCATGGCCTGGAGAGGGTGAAGGGCGTTGACGCCGGCGGCGATGAGCCGGGGGATGACCCGGTGGATCGAGCCGCAGGAATGGAGGACGACCTGAAGCCCGGCGGCCCGGGCCTGGGCCGTGAGCCTCTCGAACCACGGCAGGATAAAGCGGTCGAAATCGCGATAGCCGACCATGACGTCGAGCTGGGTGCCGAAATCGTTGCCGAAGAAATAGGCGTCGACGAGGCCCGAGGCGGCCGCGAAGAACCGCTCGTTGGCCGCGCGGTAGAAGCCGCAGATGCGGTCGGTCACGGCTTCGACGACCTCGGGGTGGGTGCGCATCTTGACGAAATACGCCTCCATGCCGAAAAGGTCCATGATGTCGTGGAAGAACGGCGACCAGAAGCCCGAAGCCCGGTAAGAGGGGCCGGCGGAGGCCAGGGCCCGGAGGCTCTCTTCGAGATCGAGGACGGTCGCGTCGGGCCAGTCGAAGCGGTCGAGATCGGCGGGGTCCTCGACGGCGGCCAGCGGACCGGCCTGCCCGTGGGCCTCCTTCTCGGCGCTCCAGCCGAGAAGGCCTTTCGAGCGGGGGTGGCTCCATGTCGAGGCGAAGAAGCTCGGGGAGATCCAGCGGAGATCGTCTCCGAGCCTGCGGCGAAGCTCCTCCTCGGTCCTCGTTCCGAAGTAGCCGTGAAGGCCCGGCCACGAGTCGGGGTGGGGGTTGCCGAGCCAGAAACCGCAGCGGGGGGCGGGCTCGAGGGCGATGATGTTCCTGACGATCGTGCGGCTGGTCATGTGTCCACCGGGCCCCGGGATGATAGCCCCGGCCGCGCGGGGCTGTCAAGAAGTCGGGTGTCCGTCCCGGCCCTTTGACCGGGCCTCGATGATGTGTATCATAAGGGGACCGGCGGACGGCCGGAAAGCTCGACGAGGAGGGACCATGCGGAAACACACGGGACGAACGGCCATCCTTCTGGGCCTCATCGCTTTCTCGGGGCTGGCATCAGCGGCGGCATCCGGAATGAGCGGGACTCCGGCCGAGGCCAAGCCCGTCTATCTCTACAAGACGACCTTCATCCGGGCGGCCCCGGGCAAGCTCCTGGACCTCATCGGGCTCTACAAGGACCGGATGGGGGTCATCGAGGCCGGCGGCGACGCCCGCCCTTTTTGGTGGCGCCACACCCAAGGCGACCAATGGGACCTCATGATCCTCATGCCCATGGGCAGCTACCCGGAGTATTACGCCGAGGACCGGATCGCCAAGCGCCGGCAGGCCGCGGAGGCCGTCGGCCTTCCGGACGAGGAGTTCGCCCGCCGGCTCGATGGCTGCGCCTCGTGGAAGGAGGACCTCTACGTCCTGGGACCGCCGCTCGATTTCGTGAAAGGGCAGTTCGAGGGGACCGGCTACTACCACATCGAGATCATGGTGTCGCTGCCGGGCAAACAGGCCGAGCTTTACGCGGAGCGGGAGATGGAGAACGTCTATGGCCAGGCCGGGGGCCGGCCCTATAACATGATCTTCGTCCGCGAGTCGGGAGCATCATGGGACATCTACACGCTGGGCTGCTACCGCGACCTCCAGCACTGGGCCTCGCCGAGCCCGCTGACGCGGGAGGAGCGCGAGGCGGCGGCCCGGAAGGCCGGTTTCCCAGGCGCCGACGCCATCGGGCCGTACATGCGGACGCTCATCGATTTCCATCGCGATACGATGGGCGTGGCCATTAAATGAGGTACTGCGAGAGCGGCAGGGCCACAGGTCAGAACCGGGGACGCGTCTTTTTTCGGGAATTCCCGTTCGGCGCTTCCTCTATCAGCGCCGCTTCGCGCCAAGCGCCGGACCTCTCGACGCGGAGGGTCTTGATCTCGAACGGTCGGAAGGAGAGGGGGACATGGAACGGAGCCGGATGTCCCCGGTCCTTCTCGAGTCCCGTCCCCTTCCTTCGCTCTTGCCGCGACAGCGCGATCCTCAGTGACGCTTTCGTCCTCTTGCCCACGGCTTCCTGAAGCCGGATGAGGAGCGCCCGGCCGTCGCTCGATGGGACGCAGGCGAGAAGGCGGATGTTGGGAGGGGCGAGGGAGAGAAGCCCTACGCGGCAGGGCCCGAAGGCGCCCGGTCCGACCCTCCCGCCGATCGGCAGGTGCGGATAACCGGCGGGCGGGGCGGCGAGATGGTCGGCCAGGCCCGGGAGCATCTCAAGGACGCGACCCGGAGAGCCGACGGTAACCAGGAGCCGGACCTCGTGGGCGCCGGTATCGGCGAACTTTTGATCCTGAACCGTTCGAGGACATGGACCGGGGGAAGGCACCCCCATTCCCAACGGAGCCTCGGGGCCGAGATCGAATCCCCGCTCGTGACAGTAGGCCGAGCTGCGAAGAACCGAAAGGCGCAGCTCGCCGCTTTTGAAGTCAAGCCCGTGCCGTCCGTCGTGGGCGACACCGAGCATGACGCGCTCTCCGGCCAGGCGGCCTTCGAGGGCCGTCCAGCGGCCGTGAACGTGCTCCTCGCCGTCGGCGGGGCGAACGATGGCCCCGCCGGGGATCTCGCACAACAGGGCGGGCGTCTCGAATCGTGACGTGATGCGGAGCTTGAGACGGCGGCGGACCTCGTTCCACTCGATGCGCAGGAGGAACTCCAGGACCGGCCAGCCGGGATAGGAGCGGACGTCCATGATCATGCGGCTGTTCCCGAAGCCGAGGAGAGACCGGGTGGTCGTGCGGATCGGGCCGCCGGCCACGGTCCTGGGCGGAGCGACGCGTTTGAACCGTCCGACGACCTTCCGGTAGCTTCCCCGGCCGGTCCCCCAGGAGTCGGCCGTGTCCTCGATGACCAGGGGCTCGAGAAGCGGGCCGGCCAGGCACTCGAGGCCGCTCTCGGTCCGGAGCGAGGCGACCAGACCGCTCTTGCGGTCGATCCGATGGTCAAGGCCCGGTCCGGCGGGGCCCGCGGCGGGCTCGCACCCTTGGACGGCTTCGACGGCCTTCAGATAATACCGCGCGATGCCGACGCCGGGGAGATCGTCGATGAAGCTGAGGCGGCGGCGCCAGTCATTGAACGGCAGGAGGGCCTCGGGCGGCTCTTCCTGGCACGGGACCTCGCGGCCGTCGGCCCGGAACAGGCGCAGGCGCCACGTCCCTTTCCAGAACGGACGGTAGTCGGCTTGGCACTCGAACTCGACCGGGACGCGCGTGAGCGACGGGTTGACGTTGGCCACCGTTAAGGGCAGGGCGGGACCCGGCCCCGGACGGCGCGCGAGTGCGGCCACGGCGCCGAGCTTCGCGGCCCGGGCCGCGCTTTCGGCCTTGCCGTAGAGGCCGATGGCGTCCCGTTCGGCGGGCTCGACGCACGTTCCCGTCAGGATGTCGTGGAAGTCGTTGAAGAGATGGGCCCGCCACGCCTTGCCGAGGCCGTCCCTCTCGTCCGGCCCGCCCTTCAGCCACCACGCGGCCGCCGCCAAGGCTTCCGACTGGACGAGCCCGCCGAGGCTGGAGACGGCCCGGCGCTTCAGGCGGGACAGGGAGGTGTAGCACCCGGTGAACGAGCGCTGCAGGTCGCCGCCGTGAAGCGGAGCGCGGGCGGCGAAGGCCTTGACCGCCTCGAAGAACCCGTCCGGCGAGCTGTGGACGATGCGGACGCGGGTCTCGGCGGCGATAAAGGCGTCGATCCGGCGCAGGTCCTCGCGGGTCGCCCCTCCGCCGTGGTCGCCCAGGCCCCAGAAAACGGGCACGTCGCGGCGGAGCTTGAGGGCCATCTCGACGCCGGCCCGCAGGCGGTCCTCGATGTTGTCGCGCTCGGTGTGATAGAGCCCGACGGCGATGCGGTAGGCCGGGATGACCGTGCCGTCGACGCCGCGCCAGCGGTAGAGGTCGGCCGGCAGCCGGAGCTCGCCGGGCTGGGGCCGCATGTGGATGTACATCTCGTAGCCGGCCTGCTTGAGGATCTGGGGCAGGCCGCCGCTGTGGCCGAAAGAGTCGAAGTTGTAGGCCACCCGCGGGGCGGCGCCGAACCTCTCGAAAAAGTAGCGCCGGCCCTCGGCGATGTGCCGGACGAGCGACTCCGTGCCCGGGAGGTTGACGTCGGGCTGGATGAACCAGCCGCCCGAAACGGCCCACCGGCCGGCCCGGACGAGCTCGCGGATCTTGGCGAACAGCGCCGGATCATAGCGCTCGACCCACCGGTAGAGGACGGCCTCGTTGTGGCAGAAAACGAGGTTGGGGTGCTCGCCGAGAAGGGCGACGGCGCTGCCGAAGGTCGCCAGGGCCTCCGAGGCCCCCTCCTCCCACCGCCACTGCCACACCGGGTCCAGGTGGGCGTTGCAGATCAGGTGCACCGAAATGGGGGACATGATACCTATTTCCCTATTCTTTATCGTCCTCACCCCGCGCGTCCTTCCTGACCGCCTCTCGATCATCATCGCCCTTCACGGCTTTCCTGGTCATCGGGATCCCCGGAAAATAGGGAAATAGGTATCATGTCCCCCGTTTCTTCCTTACTGGGCAGGTTCTTGTACCAGGTGAAGTAGAGAACGACCGCCAGGGCCGCGGCGGCCCCGGCCCACAAGCCGAACTGGCGCCAATTCCTCAGAAAGAGATAGAGCGGCAGGATGGCCAGCGAGAACTGGAAGATGGCCGTGACCAGCCCGTTGAGCATGTCGATCCCCGGCATCTTGTCCTTGGCCGGGACGAGCCCCCGCCTGACGCACTCCCTCCGCACCGGCCCCCAGAAACCGAACGGCCGGACCTTGGAGTAGAACTTGACCAGGACCTCCATGTCGGCCGGCTTGGTCCGTACGGTGGCCACGACGGCCGCCAGGATGCTCAATCCCATGTCGAGGGCCAGGGATGCCGAAGAGTGGAGCCCCTTGACAAAGATGACCCGCAGCCCGATAAGAATCGCCGCCCCGCCCATGCCCCAGACGAAGCCCCGCGGCCCGAACCGCCAGTAATGCCATCGCAGGGTCGCCGGCACCAGGATGACGGTGACGACCACGAAGACCATGGTCTCCCAGGCCGTGACGACGTCGGTGAACGACAGCGAGAAGACGAAGCCGATCGAGACGGCGACGACCGAGGCCAGCTGCCCCAGCCGGACGAGCTTCTTCTGGGTCAGGTCCCTGGCGAAATAGCGCTTGATGAAGTCGTTGATGACCACGGAGCTGGTGACGTTGATCATGGCGCTGATGGTCGACATCAGGGCCGCCAGCAGCACGGCCATGAAGAACCCCCGCAGCCCGACGGGGAAGCGCTGGAGGACGAGCGGCATAATCTTTTCGGCGTCGAACCCGGCCTCGGAGCCAAGATAGAAGATGCCCAGGACCATCAGCGCGCTGCCTATGATCCAGCGCAGGTTGTAGCCGACCGTCCACATCCCGGCCGCCAGCTGGGCGTCGCGCGGCGTTCGGGTCGTCAGGAAGAACTGGAAGTCCCAGACGTTGGGCCCGCTGAGCAGCCGGAAGACCATCCACAGGAAGCCCGCCGCCATCAACGGGCCGAAGGCCCCGAAATGCTGGTAGGCCCCCGGCGTTTCGGCCGCGAAACCCGGCCACAGCTTCCACGCGGGGGCCAGCGAGAACCAGGACGGGTCCTTGGCGATGAACGATGTCGCCGGGGGCTTGGCGAAGACCATGATGGCCATGATGACCGCCCCCCCGGCGATCAGCAGGGTCTGGAGGACGTCGGTCAGGATGACCCCGAAGAAACCCCCGAGGGTCACGTAGATGCCGACGACCGCGAGCACGATGAGGGTCGCCTCCCAGCGCGGCAGGGGCAGGAACTCCTCGGCGAACTTGCCCGTCCCGACGCTTATGAACATCAGGTTGAAGATCATCAGGACGAGGAGGAAGACGGCCGCCGCCAGCCGGGCCGCCTCGGCGTCCCGGCCCTGCCCGAAGCGCGTCTCGTTCCATTCGGCGAAGGTCATGACCCCCGAGCGGCGGATGTACTTGGCCTGGAAGGCCATGTAGAAGCAGATCATGAACCAGCCCCAGAAGATGTGGGTCGCCCACAGGGACTTGAGCCCGAGGTAGAAGAGGACCCCGATCATGGACATCGTCCCGCCGATGTCGATGTAGCTCGAGCACCCCGACAGGCCGAGCATCCACCAGGGGACGTTCCGGTCGGCGAGGTAGAAGGAGTCGAGCTTCTTGGTGGCCCGCTTGCGGACGACGACCCCGATCAGGGCCACGAGGACCAGGTAGGCCCCGATGATGCCGATATCGACGGGATGGAGGTTCATGCCCCCTTCTATACCACCGCCCGCCTTGGAAAAAAAGGGGTGCGGACGCGGTTTCGGCCGCGGTCGCCGGGGAGAAGGCCCCCCGCCCCTTCCGAAACCGCCTGAAACGTGCTAAAATGGCACGTCAAAGGACGGACGACGATGCCCAAGCCTAAATCTCGACCGATCAAGAACCTGCTCGTATGGATCGCCGCGGGGGTCCTCCTCATCCTCGTCTGGAGCGCCATCCAGTCGCCCGCGGCCGCCAAGCGGGACCTGACCTTCTCGGAGTTCTTGAACGAGGCCGAACGGGGCAACGTCGAAGAGGTCACCATCCAGGACAGCCAGGTCCGGGGGAAACTGAGCGACGGCCAGACCTTCAAGACCGTCCGCGACAGCAGCTACACCGAGCTGACCAAGATCCTGCGCGAGAACAACGTCAACATCATCGTCAAGGACACCTCCCGAAGCCCGTTCTTGACCATCCTCATGGGCTGGTTCCCCATCCTCCTGATCATCCTGTTCTGGGTCTTTTTCATGCGCCAGATGCAGGCCGGCGGCAACAAGGCCATGTCCTTCGGCAAGAGCCGGGCCAAGCTCTTCTCCTCCCAGCAGAAAAAGGTGACCTTCAAGGACGTCGCCGGGGTCGAGGAGGCCGAGGACGAGCTCCAGGAGATCATCGAGTTCCTCAAGGAGCCCCGCAAGTTCCAGCGCCTCGGCGGCCGCATCCCCAAGGGCGTCCTCCTCGTCGGCGGTCCCGGCACGGGCAAGACCCTGCTCGCCCGGGCCGTGGCCGGGGAGGCCGACGTCCCCTTCTTCTCCATCAGCGGCTCGGATTTCGTCGAGATGTTCGTCGGCGTCGGGGCCTCGCGGGTCCGCGACCTCTTCGAACAGGGCAAGAAGAACGCGCCCTGCCTCATCTTCATCGACGAGATCGACGCCGTCGGCCGCCAGCGCGGGGCCGGCCTCGGCGGCGGCCACGACGAGCGCGAGCAGACCCTCAACCAGCTGCTCGTCGAGATGGACGGCTTCGACTCGAACGAGGGTGTCATCCTGATCGCCGCCACGAACCGCCCCGACATCCTCGACAGCGCGCTGCTCCGGCCCGGCCGGTTCGACCGCCGGATCGTCGTGCCCATGCCCGACGCCAAGGGCCGGGAGAACATCCTTCTCGTCCACATCCGCAAGGTCCCCCTGGCCGAGGACGTCGACCTCAAGGTCATCGCCCGCTCGACGCCCGGCTTCTGCGGCGCGGACCTGGCCAACCTGGTCAACGAGGCGGCCCTCATCGCGGCCAGGAGAGGCCAGGAAAAGGTCATGATGAAGGACCTCGAGTACGCCAAGGACAAGGTCCTCATGGGCGTCGAGCGCAAGAGCATGATCATCAGCGACGAGGAGAAGAAGAATACGGCCTTTCACGAGGCCGGCCACGCCCTGATGGCCGCCCTGATCCCCGAGGCCGATCCCATCCACAAGGTGACCATCATCCCGCGGGGCCTGGCCCTGGGGCTGACCCAGCAGCTGCCCCTCGACGACCGCTACACCTACACGAAGGAATATCTCGAGGCCCAGCTCTCCGTGCTTCTGGCCGGCCGGGTCGCCGAGAACATCTTCCTCGGCAAGACGACGACGGGCGGGGCCAACGACTTCGAGAAAGCCACCGAGATCGCCCGCAAGATGGTCTGCCAGTGGGGGATGTCCGATCTCGGCCCGCTGACCTTCGGCGAGCGGGACGACCTCATCTTCCTCGGCCGCGACCTGGCCGTCAACAAGAACTACAGCGAGAAGACCTCGGAGATGATCGACGAGCAGGTCAAGGCCATCGTCATGCGGAACTTCAACCGCACCCGGGAGCTCATGGAGGCCCACCGCGACGAGCTCGTCAAGATCGCCGAGCTCCTGCTCGAGAAGGAAGTCCTGACCTCCGACGAGATCAACGAGATCTGCGACGGGAAGACGAAGCCCCGGGAGGGGGCCGCCCCGGCGGCGGCCAAGGAGAGCGGCACGAGCGGCGGGTGAGGTCCATGGACAAGAGAGCGATCCCCCTGGAAGCCCGCGGACGGCGCTTCCTCCTCGGGTCGCGGACGTGGCTCATGGGGGTCGTCAACGTCACCCCCGACTCCTTCTCTGACGGCGGCCTCTACTTCGAGGCCGGCCGGGCCGTCGACCGCGGCCTCGAGCTCGCCTCCCGCGGGGCGGACATCCTCGACGTCGGCGGGGAAAGCACCCGCCCCGGCTCGCTGCCCGTCCCCGAGGACGAGGAGCTGCGCCGGGTCGTCCCGGTCATCGAGGGGCTCCGCGGCCGGACCGAGGCCCTGCTGTCGATCGACACCACGAAATCGGCCGTGGCCCGGGCGGCCCTCGACGCCGGGGCCGACATCGTCAACGATACGACCGCCCTGCGGTCGGACCCGGGCATGGCCGAAGTCGTCGCCCGCGCCGGAGCGGGCCTGGTCCTCATGCACATGAAGGGCACGCCTCTGACCATGCAGCTGGACCCCCGCTACGAGGATGTGCTCGCCGAGATCAGGGGCTTCCTCGCCGAACGGATCGAGGCCGCCGAAGCCGCCGGCGTCGCCCGCGAGAGGATCATCATCGATCCCGGCATAGGCTTCGGCAAGACGTTCGAGGACAACCTGCTCCTCCTCAGGCGCCAGGAGGCGTTCCGGGACCTCGGGCGGCCGCTCATGCTCGGCTTCTCGCGCAAGGCCTTCCTCGGCCGGATCCTCCATCTCCCTCCGGGCGAGCGTCTGGAGGGGACCATCGCCGCAGCGGTCATCTCGGTGGCCCGCGGGGCCGACATCCTGAGGGTCCACGACGTCGCGGAAGTGGCCCGGGCCGTGCGCACGGCCGAGGCCATCCTCGGCGGGCCCGCCCCGGGGCCGCCCGGCGGAGGACGGGACGCAACGAGGCAGGAGGCCCATGTTCGCTAACGCCTGGGAGATCCTCTCGCACATCACGCTCCTCGACATCCTCGACATCCTCATCGTCGCCTTCCTCATCTACTACGCCATCCTGCTCATCAAGGACACCAAGGCCTACCAGGCGGCCGCCGGCCTGGGCCTCATCGGCGGCCTCTACCTGCTGACCGTCTGGGGACGGCTGAGCGTCTCGAGCCGCATCATCCGGACGTTCGTCAACTACCTCATCATCGCCATCATCGTCCTGTTCCAGGGGGAGATCCGCCGGTTCCTGGCCGAGATCGGCTCCCGGACCTTCCGCAAGCCGTTCGCCCTGCGGTCCTTCGTGGAGAAGCTCGAGGACCTGTTCCTGGCCATCGACTTCATGTCCCAGAAGAGGATCGGCGCCCTGATCGCCATCGAGAAGGAGATCTCGCTGTCGACCTACGCCGAGCGGGGCACCAAGGTCGATGCCGTCCTCTCCAAGGACCTCCTCGTCAGCATCTTCTATCCCCATTCACCCCTTCACGACGGGGCGGTCATCATCAAGGGCGACGTCATCGACTCGGCGGGCGCCCTCCTGCCCTTGCCGGCCGTTCACCATCTCATCAGCCCCTTCCGGACCAGGACCCGCCACCTGGCGGCCATCGGTCTGTCCGAGGAGACCGACGCGGCCGTCATCGTCATCTCCGAGGAGACCGGCAAGGTGAGCCTGGCCATTAAGGGCCAGCTCGAGGAATTCCGTGACAAGGAGGCCATGGAGAAGCGCCTCGTCAAGTACTTGAGAGACCAATGAAGCGCTACGTCAAGAGGCTGTTCGTCAGGGACTGGGAGCTGAAGGCCGTATCCCTCGTCCTGGCCCTGGTCGTCTGGCTGTTGCTCGTCCCGGCCGACAAGGTCCTCTCGGAAAAGGCCCTGACCGTTCCCCTCGAGCTCGCCAACATCCCCACGGGCCTCGAGATCGTCGAGAGGGACGTCTCTTCGGTCGACGTCACGGTCCGAGGGCCGAGCCGGATCCTCACGGGCATCTCGCCGTCCGACCTGGTCGCCCGCCTCGACCTCGAAAGGGCCACGGTCTACCAACAGGAATATCCCCTGAACAAGACCATGATCACGGCCCCGCCCGGGATCGAGATCTTCAACGTGACACCCAGCAAGGCCACGATCCGCCTCGAGCGGACGGCCGAGGCGGCCCTCGAGGTCCGTCCCCAGACCTGGGGCAAGCCGGCCCCGGGATTCGCCGTCGCGCGCATCGAAGTCGCCCCGGCCAGGATCACGGTCCGGGGGCCGGAAGGCAAGGTCACGCCCAAGGACACGGCAACGACGGCCCCCGTCAACATCACCGGCCTCTCCGAGACAACGGTGTTCTACGTGGACATCATCCTGCCCAAGGCCGAGCTGCGCCACGCCTCGGCCCAGACGAGCGCCCGGGTCACCATCCACATCGAGCCCGAGGACGGCGGCGCCGGGCCGGCGGCCAGGAAGAAGTAGGGGGGCCGGCCGTGGCCAAGACCCTCTTCGGGACCGACGGGATCAGGGCCGTCGCAGGCGAGTACCCGTTGACCCCGGCGTTCCTCTCGGCGCTCGGGCAGGCCTTGGCCGGGCTGCTCGCCGCCAAGGGGCTCGAGCCCCGCGTCCTCATCGGCCGCGACACGCGCGAGTCGGGGCCCTGGATGGAGAGGGCCGTCGCCGCGGGCTTGCGCCTGGCCGGAACCGAGGCCGTCTCCGGAGGCGTCATCCCGACCTCGGCCGTCTCCTACCTGACGAAGACCCACGGGTTCGGGGCCGGGGTGGTCATCTCGGCCTCCCATAATCCCTTCCGCGACAACGGGATCAAGGTCTTCTCGCCACTCGGCATCAAGATCCCGGACGAATGGGAAGAGGAGCTCGAGGCGGCCGTGGGGCGGGCCCTCGAAGGCGGGCCCGGCGGCGAGGCCGACGTTCCGCTGTCGGAGAGGCTGGTCGGCGACTACGTCGATTACCTCAAGGGCCGCGTCCGGCTGGCCGGCGGGCCGGAAAGGATCAAGATCGTCCTCGACTGCTCCAACGGGGCCAGCTCGGAGGTCGCCCCCCGCGTCTTCCGGGAGCTGGGCTTTCCGGTCGTGGCCCTGCACGACGCTCCCGACGGGACCAACATCAATCTCGATTGCGGCTCCCTTCATCCCGAGAGCCTGGCGGCGGCCGTCGTCGAGGCCGGAGCCGACCTGGGAGTCGCCTACGACGGGGACGCCGACCGGGCCCTGTTCGTGGACGGAGCGGGGCGCCTGCTGACCGGCGACCACACGCTCTACGTCGAGGCCCATCTGATGAAGGAGACCGGACGGCTCCGGTCGGATCACGTCGTGGCCACGACGATGAGCAACATGGGGCTTGAGAAGGCCCTGGCCGGGATCGGCCTGTCCCTTGTCAGGACCCAGGTCGGCGACAAGTACGTCTACGAAGGGATGATCGCCCGGGGGGCCAATCTCGGCGGCGAGCGCTCGGGTCACACCATCTTTCTCGACGACCTGCCGACCGGCGACGGCATCCTGACCTCTCTCAAGCTGGTCGAGGCCATGGTCGCCAGGGGTCGGGGGCTGGAGGAGCTGGTCGAGGACTACCGGGAATACCCTCAGGTCCTGGTCAACGTCCGGGTCGCGAGGAAGACCGATTTCCGGGAGTTCCCGGAGATCGGCCGGGCCGTCGAAGCCGTCCGGAGGCGCCTCGGGACCGACGGGAGGCTCGACCTGCGCTTTTCGGGCACCGAGCCGCTGGCCCGGGTCATGGTCGAGGCCGTCGACCGGGACCTCGTCGACAGCTGCGCCCGGCAGGTGGCCGACGTGGTGCGCGAACATCTTGGGGACGGGACATGAGCGCAGCCGCCCGCTCCCGGAGGAAGACATGAGACTGGCCGTTAACATCGATCACTTCGCGACGCTCCGGGAGGCACGCAAGGGAACAGAGCCAGAGCCCGTCCTGGTCGCCCTGCTCGCCGAGCAGGCCGGGGCCGAGGGCATCGTCTGTCACATCCGGCACGACCGGAGGCACATCAAGGAGCGCGACCTGCGGCTGCTGCGGGAGACCGTCAAGACCAAGCTCAACATCGAGATGGCCGCCACGGAGGAGATGAAGCGGGTCGCCCTAGCCGTGCGGCCCGATGTCGTCTCGCTCGTCCCCGAGCGGCCGGAGGAGCTGACGACCGAGGGCGGCCTGAGCGTCATGGCCAACCGCAAGGCCCTCGAAAGGCACGTCCGGGCCCTGGGCAAGGCCGGCATCCGGACGAGCATTTTCATCGACACCAATCCCGACGAGATCGCCGCGGCCCGCGGGATCGGCGTCGATCTCATCGAGATCAACACCGGCAAGTACGCCGAGCGGAAGCCGGGGCGGGGCCGGGACCGGGCCCTCGGGGCCGTGCGCCGGGCGGCGGAATATGCCCGGTCGATCGGGCTCGAGGTCCACGCCGGGCACGGGCTCGACTATCACAACCTCGGGCCCATCCTGGCCATCCCGGAGATCGAGGAGCTCAGCATCGGCTTTGCCATCGTCGCCCGGGCCGCCGTGGTCGGCATCGACCGGGCCGTCCGGGAGATGATCGCCCTCCTGCGATAGCCGGCCCCTCGAAGGCGCGGACCGCCGGCGGGCGGCCGAAAGCCGGGGCCGATGCGTGCTCCCGGCACGTGTCCCCGACGTGAAGGAGGTCACTATGGACATCAAGGTCAACATCGACCGCTTGAGAAATGACCTCGAGGAGCTGGGCAGGATCGGGCGGGACGAGCACGGAGGCGTCAGCCGGCCGTCGTTCAGCCCCGCCGACATCGAGGCCCGGGCCTGGCTGAAGAGCAGGATCGAGGAGGCCGGCCTCTGCTACAGGCAGGACGGGGCCGGCAACCAGTTCGGCCGCATCGAGTGCGCGGGGCGGACCGTCATGGCCGGCTCGCACATCGACACCGTCCCCAACGGCGGCATGTTCGACGGGACCGTCGGGGTCGTGGCGGCCCTCGAATGCCTGCGCCGGATCGTCGAGGAGAAGGCGCCGGTCGCCCGGCCGCTCGAGGTCGCTTCGTTCACCGACGAGGAGGGCAATCTCGTCGGAGACTTCCTGGGCAGCCGGGCGTTCATGGGCCTGCTCGACGAGGACGAGGTCCGCAAAGGGCGGACGTCGTTCGGCCTGCCGTTCGAGGAGGTCCTCAAGCGGACGGAATTCACGGCGGAGAGCATCCTGGCGGCCCACCGCGAGCGGCCGGAGCTCGAGGCCTTCCTGGAGCTTCACATCGAGCAGGGCCCTATCCTTGAGGAGGAGGGCTTCGCGGTGGGCATCGTCGAGCGTATCGCCGGCAAGCACTACCGCCAGTGCTCGTTCGTCGGGCAGGCCTCGCACGCCGGGACGACGCCGTTCGAGCTGCGGCGCGACGCCTTCCTGGGCCTGGCCGATTTCAGCATGAGGGCGACCCAGCACGTGGCCACCAAGCATTACGGGAGCCTGCTGACCATCGGCCGGGCGGCCCTCCACCCCGGCTCGTTCAGCATCATCCCCGGGCGGGCCGATTTCACCCTCGAGTTCCGGAGCCCGGCGGCCGGGACCCTGAAGGACCTCGAGCAGGAGATCTTCGCCATCGCCGAGGACGTCGCCGCGACCCGCGGCCTGGCGTTCGCCTCCCGCGTCGTCGACCGCACGACGCCGGTCGAGATCCCGGCGCGGATCATCAAGCTCCTGGAAGAGGAGTGCGACGCCCTCCACTGTCCCTGGATGAGGCTCACGAGCGGCGCCGGGCACGACGCCCAGATCCTGGCCGGAGGCTGCCAGGTCGGAATGATCTTCGTGCCCTCGCCGGACGGCGTCAGTCACTCTCCCGCGGAGCGAGTCAACGGGGACGATCTGGAGAAAGGCGCCAACCTGCTCCTGCGGGCCCTCCTCCGCCTGGCCTCTTGAGGGAAGCATAGATTCTCCACTCATTGAGTTCTCGACACCATGAAAACGCCGCAGGCCAACGATTCTATGAGTGGTGATCCGAATCCGTCTTTGAAGCCGCTGAAGATAGGCGGAATCGACGTCGGGTTCCCGGTGACCCTGGGCGCGCTGGCCGGGTACAGCGATCTCCCCTACCGGCTCCTCTGCCGCTCTCTCGGGGCCCCTTATTGCGTCACGGAGGCCATGCTCGACCGCCAGGTCCTGGCCCATGGCCGGCTGCGCAAGCGCCTGGTGGCCACCGACCCCGCCGACCACCCGGTGGCCGGCCAGATCATGGGGAACGAGCCGGAGGTCATGGCCGAGGCGGCCGCCGCTCTGGACGCAATGGGCTTCGACATCGTCGACCTGAATTTCGCCTGTCCCGTTCGCAAGGTCGTTTCGCGCGGCCGCGGCGGGGCCCTGATGAAGGACCCCGCGACCGCCCTGGCCGTCGTCCGGGCCGTCATCAAGGCCGTCCCCGGCCGGCCGGTGACCCTCAAGCTCCGCCGGGCCTTCCACGAGGACGGCCGGACGGCCGAGGATTTTTGGACGATCGCCCGCGGCGCCTTCGACGCCGGGGCCGCGGCCCTCTCCGTCCACGCCCGCAGCGTCGAGCGGAAATACTCGGGGCGGGCCGACTGGGGATTCCTGGCCGCCCTCAAGCGCGAGTTCCCGGACCGGGCCATCCTGGGGTCCGGCGACGTCATGAAGGCCGCCGACGCCCTGCGCATGATCGCGGAGACGGGGGTTGACGGGGTCCTGGCCGCCCGCGGGGCCATCGGCAATCCCTGGTTCTTCCGTCAGGCCCGCGACCTGGCCGCCGGCCGGAAGCCCTATCACCCTCCCCTTGTCGAACAACGGGAGATGATCGAGCGCCACCACGGCCTGCTCCGCGAGTTCTACGACCCGGGGCGGGCCTTCAAGAAGATCGTCCATTACGGCCTGCAGTACGCCAAGCTTCATCCCCGGCGGACCGATCTCCGCAACGCCCTGGTCGCCGCCAAGACCGAGGAGCGCTGGCGCGCCGTCCTCGACGAGTTCTATACGCCTTGAGCGGAGGACATGTCGCGGAGGCTCATGTCCCCGGACCGGATCCCTGCGAGTTCGTGAGCCGCCGAGACCGGCCCCTCGAAGGCGCCCGGAATCACCGCAGCGACCGAGGAGCACCGCTGACCCCAGGGCCGAGGGGATCCACGACTTGGAGGGGGAATCCGCTCCGCCTTCCCCCTTCCAACGGTCGCTTCGCTCCCTGCCTCCCCTTCTCGAACGCTGCGGCGTTCTGCGACCAGGAGGACATATCCCCCTGGACCCCCTTCCGGCCGAGATAGCCAGAGGACAGATCCTCGACGGGAGCATAAAGCGGTGATCTAGCGGACATCGGGACGGATACGCGGCCCATTCCCACCGGATCCGGACCGGGCACGCGTGAAGGATCACCGCGCGTACGGAGAGGCGACCGCTGACTCCAGGGCCGAGGGGATCCTCTGAGGGAGCATAAAGCGGTGATTCAGACGGAGAGGGGGCCGGTCGAGGGCATCCTCCCGGAGGACGGCTCGCGATGTCTGAGCCTGCTATCAAGAGGGCTGGTCTGGATCCCGCGAGTTTCGCGAGCCGCCGAGACCGGCCCCCTCGAAGGCGCCCGGAATCACCGCAGCGACCGAGGAGGATCCCCGAGGCCTATTCGCTGTAGAGCGCGTCGATGACGTCCTTGAACTTGGCTTCGACGATGCTCCTCTTGACCTTGAGCGTCGGGGTGACCTCGTCGAGCTCCTGTTCGAAGTCCCGTTCGAGAACGGCGATCTTCTTGATCCGCTCATACGACGCCAGCTCCGGAGTGGTCCGGTTGACCTCGGCCAGCAGGAAGCTCCGGATCTCCTCCCGCCCGACGAGCTCCTGCCGGCTGCCGAACGGGATGCCGTGCTCCCGGGCATAGACCTCGACCTTCTCGAAATCGGGGACGATCAGGGCCGAGACGAACTTCCGGCCGGCCCCGACGACGACGGCGCTCTGGATGTAGGGATTGGTCTTGAGACGGTTCTCGATGGGCTGAGGGGCGACGTTCTTGCCTCCGGCGGTGATGATGAGGTCTTTCTTGCGGTCGGTGATGACCAGAAAGCCCTCCTCGTCGAAATGCCCGACGTCCCCCGTGTGGAACCAGCCGCCGGCCAGGGCCTCCTGCGTCTCCTGGTCCTTCTTGTAGTAGCCTTTCATGACGTTCGGGCCGCGGGCCAGGATCTCGCCGTCGGGGGCGATGGTCACCTCGACGCCGGGGACGACCGGGCCGACCGTCCCGAATTTCATCCTGTCGAAGGTGTTGCAGGCCAGGACGGGGGCCGTCTCGGTCAGGCCGTAGCCCTCGAGGATGGTGATGCCGATGGCATAGAAGAACTCGGCGACGTCCTTGCTCAGCGGCGCGCCTCCCGAGACGAAAAAGCGCACCCGGCCTCCGGTCTTTTCGATGACCTTGGAGAAGACCAGCCGGGCGGCCAGGGCCCGTTTCAGCCGTAGGCCCCGGGGGATGGGCTGGCGGCGGATCTTGAGAGCGCCGTAGCGTTTACCCACCCGGAGGGCCCAGAAGAAGATCCGCCGCTTGAGCGCGGACTGGGTCAGGATGTTGTCCATGACCTTGGCATAGATCTTGTCGAACAGGCGGGGGACGCTGATCATGATCGTCGGCCGGACCTCGAGGAGGTTGGCGGCCACGGTCTCGATGCTCTCCGCGTAGGCGATCGTCGCGCCCTTATACAGGAACGAGAAGGTCGTCATCCTCTCCAGGACGTGCGACAGAGGCAGGAACGACAGGACGGTATCGCGGTGGGTGAATTCGACGACCGCGTCGAGGGCCATGGTGTTGGAGACGAAATTCGCATGGCTCAGCATGACGCCCTTGGGGACGCCCGTCGTCCCCGAAGTGTAGATGATCGAGGCCAGATCGTCCGGGCGGACCGACAGGGCCGTCCGCTCGAAGAGGTCGGCGGCGGAGGCGGCCAGGGTCTGGCCCCGTCCCATGACCTCCGAGAGGCTCAAGACCCCCTCGGGGGCCTCCTCCTCGATGAGGATGAAATGTCGGACCGACGGCAGCTCGCTCCGGACGGCCTCGACCTTCAGCCAGAGCAGGCGGTTCGAGCAGACGACGATCTTGGCGTCCGAATCGTTGATGATGTACTTCACCTGGCCGGGCATGAGGGAGGGATAGATTGGCACCGTGACGCCGCCCGCGCAGAGGGTCGCGAAATCGGTCATCGTCCACTCGGGCCTGTTCTCCGAGAAGATAACTAGCTTGTCCCCCGGCTCGAAGCCCAGCTCTCTGAGGCCCAGGGACAGGTTCCTGACGCGCTCGCCGAATTCCGCCGTGGACACGGGAGCGTATTGGCCCTCCCTCTTGACCATCAGCAGGGCGTCCTTGGGATAGGTCCGGACGGTATTGAGATACAGCTGGCTCAGAGTTTCGACCATGGCGACCTCCTTGGGCATGACCCGCCTATTGTATGCTCGATGACGGCCGTGATGTCAACTCCGCGGCGCGTTCCGTCGCTCGTGCGCCAGGAGCCATTCCTTCCGCCACAGGCCGCCCCCGTAGCCCGTGAGCCTGCCGTCGGAGCCGACGACCCGGTGGCAGGGGACGATGATCGACACCGGGTTCCGATGATTGGCCCCGCCGACGGCCCGGGTGGCCCGCGCGTTCCCGGCCGCCGCGGCGATCCGGCGATAGCTCGCCGTCCGACCGTAGGGGATATCGAGGAGCAGGCGCCAGATCTTCATCTGGAAATCGGTGCCCCTCAGGTCGAGTTTGACGGAGAACGTCCCCCTGACGCCTTGGAAGTACTCGTCCAGCTGCCTCAGGCAGACAAGGACGGGATCCGGAACCGGCCCGTCGCCGCCCTTCTTCCCGACCGCTTTCGACACGAAACGGACGCTTTGGACCCCCCGGGGCCCGCCCCGGACCTCGATGAGGCCGATCGGGGACGTGAGGCGGCCGAAAGATCCGACGTTCATCCCCCTCAATGTATTACAATCCTCGTGACCCAATCAAACCTCTCCCGTAAGGTCCGGGCCGCGGACCGCTCGTCATCGGGGCCGCCGGGGCCCCGCGTTGACGGCCCTTTGGGCCTGTGATAAAAGCGGAGGGAACAAGGGAGGAAGCATGAGCGGCAACATTCCCGTCCTACACATCGAGGGGAAGACCCTGCCCGAGGCCTGGGAGAAAGCCGTCCTCGCCTGTTGGCGCCACGGGGTCCCGGTGCGGACCGAATACGACAAGCCCGGCGACCCGCCGAGCCGTGACTGCACGATGGTCTGGGCCGTGGAAGACCCGTTCGCCGAGCCGCGCATCCACCGCGCCTTCCCCGGCGGCCTCGAGGATCTCGAGATCTATCGGCAGGAGGTCGTCGAGGGAGTTCACGACCACTGGATCGCTCCCGAGGAGGGCAAGTGGACCTACACGTACCATAAGAGGCTCTTTTCCTACGAGATCGAGGGCCGGGCGATCGACCAGATCGCCTGGATCGTCGACAAGCTGGTCGAGGCCGGCTTCACCCGACGGGCCCAGGCCATCACCTGGAACCCGCGGCTCGACCCTCCGACCTACGACCCGCCCTGCCTCCAGCGGCTCTGGTGCCGCCTTCTCGACGACGGCGAGGGCGGTTCGGTCCTGAACATGAACGCCCACTGGCGGTCCCGGGACGCCTACAAGGCGGCCTATATGAACGTCTTCGCCCTGACCGACCTGCAGCGCCTGATCGCCCGCCGCGTCGCCGAGACGTCCGGACGGGCCGTCCGCGTCGGCCGCTACGCGGACCTCGTCGACAGCTTCCACATCTACGGCTCGTATTTCCATGAGTTCGAGGGCTTCCTGAAGATGGTCGAGAAGCGGTCCTTCGAGGACCGCACCTGGCCCAGCTCATACGCCGAGCCCATGTTCGAAGAGGCCCGGGAACGCTTGAGAAAGGAGAAAGAGCAGGGGCGATAGGCGTCCCCGCCGGCCATGACCACGATCGTCCTCTGCGTCCTGGCGCTTCTCGCGGCCGGCCTGGCCATCCGGTCAAGGACCGCCGGGCCTCGCCGCCTCTACCATGTCGCCAAGCCGGCGACCATGGCCCTGATCATCCTGGTCGCCCTTCTCCGGCCCGACGGGGCCACCTCCTACAAGCTCTTCGTCCTGGCCGGCCTGGCGGCCTCTCTTTCGGGGGATGTCTTCCTGATGCTGCCCGCCAAGTGGTTCCCCGCGGGGCTCGGATGCTTCCTCCTGGCCCACGTCTTCTACACCCTGGCCTTCCAGCCCGAGGCGGGCCGGAGCGCCTCGCTGGGGGTCCTGGTCCCGTTCCTGATTCTCGGCCTGCTGATCTTCCGCATTCTATCGCCCCATCTCGGGGCGCTGAAGATACCGATTTTCGTCTACGTCGCGGCCATCACCGTCATGGCCTGGTTCGCGGCCTTACGGTTCATCGACATCGGGGACTGGAGAACGATGGCCGCCTTCGCCGGAGCTCTTCTCTTCCTGGCCTCGGACGCGGTCCTCGCCTACGCCCGGTTCGTCAGGGATTTCGGCGCGGCCCAGCTCCTCATCCTAGGCGCCTACTTCCCGGCCCAGCTGTTGATCGCCCTGTCCATCTGACCCCCCTTCGCCCGGCGTTAGGCTCAGGGCTCGACGATCTTGCCCTCGATCCCGACGGCGACCTTGAGGACCTCGAGGGCCTGCCCCGACAGCTCGACGGCCCGCCGGACGAGCCTTTCGAGCCCCGAACAGCAAGGGACCGTCATGATGGCCACGGTGATCGATCGCAGGTCGTTCCGCCGGATGAGCTCGGCCAATTTCTCGACGTATCCCGCCGTCTCGTCGAGCTTCGGGCAGGCGATGACCAGCTTCTTGCCCTTGAGCAGTTCCGGATGGAATCCTCCCAGGGCAAAGGCCGTGCAATCGGCCGCGACCAGCAGGTCGCTGCCCCGGAAATAAGGGGCCAGGGGCGAGACAAGGTGAAGCTGGATGGGCCATTGGCTCAGTTGGGACGCCTGCGGGACAGAGGCCCGGGGCCCGCTCTCCGGAGCGGGCGAGACTTCGCGGGCCAACGCCCCTGGGCACCCCGCGTGGACCGGGTGGCCCTCCCGGCCGCCGGCGCCGTGGACCAAGGAGGCCGCCGCCTGGCCCCGGGTCCTCAGGACATGGTCATAGGCGGCCTGGGGGTCGTACCCCTCGCTATCGCGCTCGATGACCTTGAGAGCGCCCCGCGGGCAAACATCGAGGCACGCGCCCAGCCCGTCGCAGAAGATCTCCCGGACAAGGACGGCCTTGCCTTCGCCGTCGATCTCCAGGGCGCCTTCGGCGCAGGCCGTCGTGCACAGGCCGCACCCGTCGCATTTGGCGCGGTCGATCTCGACGATCTTTCGGGAAGCCATGGCGGGTCTCCTCTCTTCCATCGGGCGACGTCCATTATAGCGGGGACCCAGGGGAGATAAAAAGGGGGCGGCCGGCTCAGCGCCCGAAACGGGGATTGACGACGCCGCTGAACACCGATCCGAAGGTGTAGCTGATCCCGACGGACAGCCCGTAGTTGTAATTGGTGGCCAGCATCTTCCGCTGGAGGAGGATCTCCTCGAGGCTGGCGTCGGATTTGGGCAGGGAGATCTGATCGTGGATCCGGGAGTACTGCCCGCTGACATTGACGGCCAGCCCCTTGAAGACGTGGAGAGAAACGCCCCCCCAGAACTCGAGGCGGTTCTTGCTGAAGTCGGTCAGCAGGTTCGAGCCCGTCAGCGACGAGCTGATGTGGCCCCAGGGCTCCTTGATCTCCAGGGTCATGGACAGCGTCTGGCCCAGGACGTTCTCCTTGACCTTGTCGTAGATGGTCTCTTCCTGGTACCTGTTGAAGTGGAAACCGATCCTGTAGAGGAGCCGGAGCTGACGGCGGGTGGAAACCGAATAGGGGAAGAAGTTGTACTCGACGGCCGGCGCGGGATTCACGGCCAGGGCGATATTGTGGTAGCTCGAGGAGCTGACCGCAAGCCAGGAGCCCGCGGAAAGGTGGCCCGTCAGGCTGACGACATAGAGACCGCTGAAGCTCTGACTGTCGGCTGACGAGCGGATGGTCTCCTCCTCCAAGCGGAACCGGCTGCTGTTGAGATTGGCCGAAAGCCCCAGCCGAAGCTTGCGCTCCTGGGTCACCCGGTTGGCCGAGAGATAGCCGCTGATCGACGCGAGATCCCGGGAGACCTCGCCGCTCATGCTCCCCGAAACGCCGACGCTGAAGACCCAGGCGTCCCAGGCGTCCGAGGTGACCCGGGGCTGGACCTGGCGCTCGAAATTGACATCGAGGAAATCCCCCATGGCCGTCCGGGCGGCGAAGGGGACCAGTCCGACCTTGAGCACCCGGGCCAGCCCCCGGCGCTGTTCGTCGTTCGTGTCCCCCCGCTCGGAGATGTACTTGAGAGTGTTGTGGATGTCGTAGTACCCGTTGCGGCCGACGAAATCCAGGGTGTATTCGCGTCCGCCGCTCCCCGTGAGCTGGATGGTGACCAGGACATGGACGTCGGCGGCCTTGCGCTCGCGGACGAAATTGACGAAGGTGATCTCGCTGCGGATGTAGTCCATGTCGCACTGATGGCAGTCAAGGAAGACCTTGGCCGCCGACTCCCTCAGGACATCGGCGGCCGGTCCCTGCTGAGAGGCGGGCAGGGCCAGAGGCAGGAGGACGAGGCCGGCCAGGGCCATGGACAGCTTCACCCGGATGGACGACGGCCCGGCCCCGGAGCGGAGCGGGCCCGGGGTGCCGTACCAGACCCGGGCATCGCCGCCCAAGAGCCCGGAAAGGATGAATATCCCGAACAGGGTGCCCGCGGGGAGGAGGAGCAGCCCGAGAGCGCCTCCAACAACGCCCGCGGGGCGGGACCACGGTCTTCCCCGCCCGACGCCGTCGGCCGTGATGATGTCCGCGACGCCAAGGGCGGCGAACAGCAGGAACAGGAGGAGGCCCGGCACTCCGAGAAGGGCGTTCCCCAGCAGCTCCCAACGCTCGCCGGCCCAGCCGATGAACACGGCGCCGGCGGTGAAGACGAACAGGAACAGGAGGGCCGTGGCGATCTTCAGCCCGCCCAGGACGATCAGGCAAAGGCGGGCGAACTTGATGCGATCCGGCATGGCCACTCTCCGCGGAACAGGTCCGGTTTATTTTAGTCGCCTCACTCATCTTGAGCAACCCGTTTTTTTGGTTTTTCCCGTTCTTTCTTCTATAATGAGGCCCGCCGCTCCCATGGACAGGATCTTCCGCTTGAATCCCCTTCTGGAGGCCCTCCGCTCCTCGCCGGAACGCGTCCACAAGATATTCGTCCAGCAGGAACGCGGCCCGCGCCGGATAGGCGAGGTCATCCGGGAGGCCAAGTCCCGGGGCGTGCCCGTCTCCTTCGTCCCCTCCCGTCAGTTGGACAAGATCGCCCCCCGCCATCAAGGGGCGGTCGCCGAGGTCTCCCCCAAGGCCTACAGCTCGCTCGAGGAGATCCTGTCCGGCTCTTCCCGGCCTTTCCTGGTCCTCCTGGACGAGGTCGAGGATCCCCAGAATCTGGGCGCCATCATCCGCAACGCGGAAGCGGCCGGCGCCGACGGCCTCCTCCTGCCCGAGCGCCGGTCGGCGGGCCTGACCGAGGCCGTCGACACCGTCTCGGCCGGGGCCCTCGGGCACCTGCCCGTGGCCCGGGTCACCAATTTGGCCCGGACCATGGAGGAACTCAAACGGCGCGGGATATGGCTCGTCGGAGCCGAAGGGACGGCCGGCGAGCCCTGGCACGCCTTCGACTATACCGTTCCTGTCGGCATCATCCTTGGGTCGGAGGGCCGTGGGCTGCGCCCGGTCGTGCGCAAGGCCTGCGACAAGGTCCTGGCCATCCCCATGGGCGGCCGGGTCAACTCCCTTAACGTGGCCGCCGCCGCGGCCGTCTTCTTCTTCGAGGTCGTCCGCCAGCGCCGGGAATCGAAGTCTTAGCCGATCGATTCGCGGCCCCCGCGAGTTTCGTGAGCCGCCGAGACCGGACCCCTCGAAGGCACCCGGAATCACCGCAGCGACCGAGGAGCACCACTGATCCCAGGGCCGAGGGTGTCACCTCCTTGGAGGGGGAATCCGCTCCGCCTTCCCCCTTCCAACGGTCGCTGCGCTCCCTGCCTCCCCTTCTCGAACGCCGCCGCGTTCTGCGACCAGGGAGAGATATCCCCCTGGACCCCCTTCCGGTTGAGATAGCTTCAGGACGGATCTCGAACGAGCGCCTTAAGGTCAATGGCGCAGGGGCGATGCCCGGAGGAGGCCGTCGAAGGGCGGAGCGGGCACGGGTCCTCGACCGCAGGGAGAGGAGAGCGAAGCCCGGAGTCGAAGCGGCCCGACTCGCCGGGGCGGGACGCGGCCGACGGAGCGGCGCGCCCCGAGCCGGGAACTCCCCGGCGCGAGTGAGACCACCACTGAAGACAGGGCCGAGGGGATCCACGACTTGGAGGGGGAATCCGCTCCGCCTTCCCCCTTCCAACGGTCGCTCCGCTCCCTGCCTCCCCTTCTCGAACACTGCGGCGTTCTGCGACCAGGAGGACATATCCCCCTGGACCCCCTTCCGGCCGAGATAGCCCCGGGACGGATCGTCTGAGGAAGCATAAAGCGGTGATTCAGACGGAGAGGGGGCCGGTCGAGGGCATCCTCCCGGAGGACGGCTCACGCTGTTTGAGCCTGCTGCACGCAAGACCGGAGCGGGCCCCTGCGAGTTCGTGAGCCGCCGCGTCCGTTCCGCCGGGAGGCGAAATAGGATCACCGCAGCGACCGAGGAGGATCCCCGAGGCCTTCTTGACTTGCCCGCTGCCCCCCTTTAGAATAGGCCCGATACCGTAACCCATTGAAAGACATGAGCATGGAAAAAGCCGTGGATTTTTATACCCTCGAGAAGGGCATCTTGTCCCTCAAGGACCAGATCGACGACCTGGCCGAGAGTGACGAGCTCGACAAGAAGGAGCGCATCGCGGCCCTCCGCAGGGAGATCGAGAAGGAATGGGGCAAGATCGTCCCCAAGCTGACCACGGTCCACACCGTCCAGATCGCCCGCCATCCCAAAAGGCCCTATACCCTGGACTACATCTCTTTCCTCTTCCAGGATTTCATGGAAATGCATGGGGACCGGCGTTTCGCCGACGACCCGGCCATCGTCGCCGGCCTGGCTTTCTACAAGGGGCGGACCGTGGCCGTCATCGGCCATCAGAAAGGCCGGACGACCCGGGCCCGGATCGAGAGGAACTTCGGCCAGGCCAATCCCGAGGGCTACCGCAAGGCCCTGCGGGTCATGCAGCAGGCCGAGAAGTTCGGCTTTCCGGTCATCACCCTGGTCGACACGCCCGGGGCCTATCCCGGCATAGGCGCCGAGGAAAGGGGGCAAGCCGAGGCCATCGCCTTCAACCTCAAGACCATCGCCGCCCTGAGAACGCCCATCGTCAACGTCGTCATCGGGGAAGGCGGCAGCGGCGGCGGCCTGGGCATCGGATTCGGCGACCAGCTGATGATGCTCGAGCACTCCTTCTACTCCGTCATCTCCCCCGAGGGGTGCGCCGCGATCCTCTGGAAGGACCAGAACGCCGTCGAAAGCGCCGCGGAGAATCTCGGGCTCCAGGCGACGACCCTGCTCGAGCTCGGCATCATCGACAAGATCATCCCCGAGCCGCCCGGCGGGGCCCACATCGATCCGGATCTGACCTTCAAGACCGTCGACAAGCACATCTACCAGGCCCTCAAGAAGCTCGAGGGCAAGCCGGCCGACGAGCTCCTCGAGGACAGGTACCGAAAAATCCGCAAGCTCGGGGTCTTCGAAGAGCGGTGAGCGAAGAGACCCCTCCGAAAAAGAGCGTCGCGGCCGTCAAGGGCACCCATGACATCCTGCCCGGCGAGGTCGAGAAGTGGCAGGCTCTCGAGCGCCTGGCCCGGCAGACGTTCGAGCTCTACGGGTACCGGGAGCTAAGGGCCCCCGTCTTCGAAGCCACCGAGCTGTTCGAGAAGGGCACGGGCCAGACCTCCGATGTCGTCACCAAGGAGATGTACACCTTCACGGACAAGGGGGGACGGTCCCTGACCTTGAGGCCCGAATACACGCCCTCGGTCGCCCGGGCCATCATCGAGCACCGCCTCGACCTCCAGACGCGCCCCCTCCGTTTCTATTTCATGGGGCCGATGTTCCGCTACGACCGCCCGCAGAAAGGGCGTTACCGGCAGTTCCATCAGATCGACGTCGAGGTCTTCGGTGAAAAGGACCCGGCCTGCGACGCCGAGCTCATCGAGATGGCCGACCATTTCCTGGGCAGGCTCGGGGTGACCGACAGGGAGATCCTGGTCAATTCCGTCGGCTGCCGGGCCTGCCGGCCGGCCTACAGCCGGGCCCTGCGGGAGGCCGCGGCCGCGGCGGAGGACTCGCTCTGCCCCGACTGTCAACGTAAAGCGGAGACCAATCCCCTTCGGATCTTCGACTGCAAGGTCGAGTCCTGCCGGGCCGCGGCCGGCGCGTTCCCGGAGATCCACGGCTTTCTCTGCGCCGAGTGCCGCGACCACTTCGCCGAGCTCGTCTCTCTGCTCGATCTTTACGGCATCCCCCACCGCGTCGACCCCAAGCTCGTCCGCGGCCTCGATTACTACACCCGGACGACCTTCGAGATCGTTTCTTCGAGCCTCGGCGCCCAGAACGCCTTGCTCGGCGGCGGACGCTACGACGATATGATGAGGGATTTCGGCGGGCCCGACATCTGCGGCAACGGGTTCGCCATGGGCATGGAGCGCCTCCTGTCCGTCGCCTCCCTGCCGCCCCCGAAGGCCCGGCTTCTCTACATCGCCTACCTGGGGGCCCCGGCCAAGAGGGCGGCCGCCGAGCTGGCCCGCTTCTTCCGGGCCGAGGGAGTCGAGTGCCTCGTCGAATTCAAGGACCGGAGCATGAAGGCCCATTTCGGAAGGGCCAACAAGCTCGAGGCGGCCTGGGTCCTGGTCGTCGGAGAGGACGAGATGAAGAAAGGCCGCTTCGGGCTCAAGGAAATGGCCGGCGGCCGGCAGATCGAGGGGGCTCGCGAGGAGCTTCTGGAGCGCCTCCGCGGATGACCTCCCGAACGACGGGCGACGGGCACGATCGAGGGACCATGTTTAAAAGAACGGTCTATTGCGGAGAGCTCCGGACGGCCCACGAGGGTCGCGAGGTCGTCCTGACCGGATGGGTCCAGAGGGTCCGCGACATCGGACAGCTCGTGTTCGTCGATGTCCGCGACCGGGCGGGCCTGGCCCAGGTCGTCTTCCAGGCCGACCGGCCCGGCCTCATGGAGGAGGCCAAGAGGCTTCGCCCCGAGTATGTCGTCGGCGTCGGCGGCCTCGTCCGCCGCCGGGCGGCCGTCAATGCCGACCTGCCGACGGGAGAGGTCGAGGTCGAGGCCTCCGCGCTCCATGTTTTCGCGACCGCCAAGGTCCCCCCGTTCGTCGTCTCCGACCCGCCCCAGGCGTCCGAGGAGCTCCGGCTGAAATACCGCTATCTCGACCTGAGAAGGCCCCGGATGCAACGCAACGTCCGCCTGCGCCACGAGGCCGCGCTCGCCGTCCGCAACTACATGAGCCGCAACGGCTTCCTGGAGATCGAGACCCCCATCCTGGCCAATCCGACGCCCGAGGGGGCCCGCGATTTCCTGGTGCCCAGCCGTTTCCACAAGGGCCGCTTCTATGCCCTGCCCCAGTCCCCCCAGCAGTTCAAGCAGACCCTGATGGTCTCCGGCTTCGACCGCTACTTCCAGATCGTCCGCTGTTTCCGCGACGAGGCCCTCCGCGCCGACCGGCAGCTCGAATTCACCCAGATCGACATCGAGACGAGCTTCATCGACCAGGACGACTTCTTCGCCCTCAACGAGGGGCTCATGGAGGCCCTCTTCGCTCTCGTCGGCCGGAAGCTCGAGCGCCCCTTCCCCCGCCTGCCCTATGCGGAAGCCATGGAGAGATTCGGCTCCGACAAGCCCGACCTGCGGGTCCCTCTCGAGATGCGCGACCTGACCGCGGCCGCGGGCGAGACGGGCTCGGAGATGCTCCGGGCCGCCGTCGCCGCGGGCGGCGAGGTCAAGGGCCTTCTCGTTCCGGCGGCCGGCTCCCTGTCGCGCGCCAAGCTCGACAAGCTCAGCGAGACGGCCCGGTCGCTCGGGGCCAAGGGCCTCGCCTGGGTCCGCAAACAGGACGGCTGGAAATCCTCCCTCAAGATGCCGGCGGCCGGCTTCGAGCGCCTCTGGTCCGTGCTCGGAGGCGCCGATCCCGACCTCGCCCTTCTCATCGCCGACCGCAGAGAGACGGCCCTCAAGGCCCTCGGCGAGATCCGGAGGACCTGGCCCGTGGAGGATGCCGCGCGCAAGGACCGCCTCGCGTTCTGCTGGGTGACCGATTTCCCCCTGTTCGAGTGGAGCGAGGAGGAGGGCCGCTTCGTTTCCGTCCACCACCCGTTCACTTCGCCCCGCGAGGAGGACCTCGGCCTCCTCGGCACGGACCCCGCCAAGGTCAGGGCCCGGGCTTACGACCTGGTCCTCAACGGCGTCGAGGTCGGCGGCGGATCGATCAGGATCCACGAGATGGACGTCCAGCGCCGGGTCTTCAAGGCCCTCGGCCTGTCTGACGAGGAGACCGAGGAGAAGTTCGGCTACTTCCTCGAAGCCCTCGGCCTCGGCGCCCCGCCCCACGGCGGCATCGCCCATGGCTTCGACCGGCTGGTCATGATGCTCGCCGGCGAGGATTCCATCCGGGACGTCATCCCCTTTCCCAAGACGACCGGCGCCCTGGATCTGATGACCGGCTCGCCGTCCGCGGTCTCCGAAGACCAGCTCACGGAGCTGGGGCTCAAGCTGAAATAGCGGCGCTCCCTTTTTCGTGGTTTTTCACTGATCCGCTCCGCCGGGGGATATCCGCGCTCCTTCCCCCGCCATCCAGCGACCGGGACGTCCGACCGGGCGGGTCTCGACGACCGCGGCCCCGGCCAGGCCGAGGACCCCGAAGAGCAGCATCCGAGCAACTCCGGTCCGGGCCGCCGACAGGGCCAGCGAAGAGCCCGCCGGCACGGCCATCGGCCCGAAGAGCGGGTCCAGCGCCGGCCAGGCAGGAGCGAGGCCGTAGAGCAGCCCGAGGGCGGCCCCCGCGGCCAACCCCAGCACGACCCGCCGCCCCGCCGACAGCCCCCCCGCCCAGCGGGCCGTCAAGGCGCCGGCGACGAGAGGGACCCATACGGCCGCTCCCCAGATCGCTCCGAAAGAGGGCGCCGAATCCGTGAGGCGGGCGCAGGCCAAGCCCATCGCTCCCAACAGGAACCAGCCGGCCGCAACGATCCCGAGCACATGCGACCGCCTCGCCGGCCGTCCCGCCCTCAGGGCCGCCCGCTCGCGGACGCGGCGCCGAACGGTCAGCGGATAGTTATAGAAGACGTCGAAGACGAAGTGCTCGAGCCAGGCCCCTCTCTCCCCGAATATAGGGACCTTGTGGACGCCCTCGGTGGCCCAATGCCCGGCCATGAACCGGGCCAGGTCGGGATAGCGGTAGGTCATCTGGATCGGGAAGGCCAGGTAGCCGACGATCTTGAGGAAGCTGACCCCGAAGGCAATGTTGTAGTCTCTGACATTGCGGTCCTTGATCATCAGTCCCAGGACGTAGAAACCGCGGACGAGGGAACCCGGCGAGATGGGGAGAAGATTGAGGGCGCCGATGATCAGGCCCGCCCGGAGCGTGGCCTGGTGCCAGGGAAGCTCGGGATGGGCGACGACGTAGACGACGGCCGCCGTGAGGAACACCGTTTCCGAGACGAACAAGGTCGCCAGGTGGACGGCCAGGCTCTTGAGGTACTTCTGAATGAAGGGTTCCTTGATCTGACCGGCGATGACCGCCGCTTCGCTCTCGCCGAGGAGGCCGTTCCGTTGTCCTTGCGCGACCATGTCGAGGAGCCAGCGCTCGCGCTCGGCCGGCCTGACGAGCAGCCGGAAAGGCTGGACGAAAAGGGCCCTCATCCTTTCTCGGAACCGCTCCTTGTCGGTCAGGAAGCGATGGAGCCCGGCCGGAAGCCAGGCCAACGGAAGATTCAAGAAGTAGAGCGACGTGGACCGGGCGATCCGCAGGGCCCTTCGGTCGGAAACCCGGCCCGAGCGGAGCCAGCCGACCATGGCTTCCGCGATCCGCGCCCGTCCCGCGCGCAGGAAGTAGCGCGGGCTGGTCAACTGGCACGCGTAATGGCGGCGGCGGTCGGCCCGGCCGGCGAGCCGGCGGACGAAGGGCGGCAGCAGAAGCCCGACGGCCAGGGCGTAGAGAAGGGGGCGGCCGGCGACGGCGGCCAAGGCGGCCGCGACGGGAGCCAGCGCCGGCAGGGCCCCGGCCGCCGCGAAGGCGGCCGACAGGACCGGGCTCCTTCGGAGACGCGCCTCCGCCCGTTCGTCGGTCATGTTCCGGACGCGCCAGCTCTCGCGGAAACCGTCCATGATCCGGCGCCGCAGAGCCCCGCGGAAAAGCCGGACGTGGTGGAACGTGACGTCGATGAGAGCGTCGCGATAGGCTTTGTCCTCGCTCCGCAGCCGGTCCAACGCCGGGCGCAGGTCCGCGAAATCGGCCCCGTGGGCTTCGACGTAGCGCTCGAGCCGGTCGAGGTCTCCCTTGTCGAACTGGACGAGCCGGCCGCGACGCAGGCCCCGAAGGATGAGCTTGACATCGGCCGGACACTGCGGCAGGAAAGGCAGGAGGGTCATCCCGGCCCGGAAATCGACGGCGGTCAGGCCGGCCTCGGGCCGTTCCTCGGTGTCGGACCGCTTCAGGACGTTGGGCTGGCTCTTGAGGGACCACCACTCGTACTGTCGGGCCAGCTCGACGGCTCCCACCTCGTGCATAAGAAGCACCAGGCGGTCCATGAAGGCCCGCTTGGCCCGGTACTCGGGGGAACCGGCCCCCGCCGCCGAAGGGTCCTTCACGGCCCGTCGGCGGGCGTCGAGATCATCGTCCACCTCCAGGCGCCACGTGCGGCCGTCGACCCACTCGCTGAGCTCTCCGTAGCTGCCGAGGTCGTCGTCGACGAACGTCCCGATGACGTCAACGACGGCGTCCTCCCGCCCCCATTCGACCCGGGCCGCCCGGCGGATGAATTTCTGCCAAAGGGCCTGCGATCGGCCGGACGCGGCCAGCGACTGGAGTGAGAAGGGGGCCTGGAACCCGAGGGCGTAGAGAAGGCCGCGGACGGCCCGGCCGAAGCCGGACGGCGGCACGAGGATCTTCAAAGCATAGGCCCGGCCGACCTCCAATCCCTCGACCAGGCCTTCAATGGGGGCGCTCTCCTTCAGCCGGACCTTGTAGACCTGTCCAGCGTAGCCACCGCCGACGAACCTGTCGATCTCGAGCCGGACCCGGACCCGGCCGTCGGGCACGACTCCGCGGAGCTCGTACGCAAGGACGGCGCCCGGCTCGTGGCGCCGGAGCCGGAAGGCCCGGTGGACCTTCTGGGCGGCGAACAGGCCGGCGAGCTCTCGGACCGTCCCGGCCGAGTACGGCTGGTCCATCATCGCACCTCACGATCGTTCCCGCCCCGCGGGGACGCTTCCTTCCGCCCCCCGACACCGCGCGGCGGCCGGCCGGAGGCGGATGGTCTTCTTCGGATCAAGGCCCCGGAGGCCAGGGTCACACCCGCTTCCTCGAGCCCGGCCGCTTTTTCAAGGACTCGACGAGGACCTTGACTTTCTGGTCGAGGACGGCGTCGCAGACGAGCAAGGCGTCCTCCGTATCGACGACGATCAGGTCCTTGACCCCGACGAGGGCCGTCAGTCGGCCCGGGTTCCAGACCAGGCAGCCCCGGGAGTCCAAAGCGGCCAGCTCGCCCCTCGCCGCGTTGCCGTTGCGGTCCTTCGGCCAGACCTCGAGCAGCGACGACCAGGCCCCGATGTCCGACCATCCGAAGTCGCCCTCCGCGACGAGCAGACCTCCGGCCCTCTCCATGAGGGCGTAGTCGATGGACATCGCCGGCGCGGCCGCGAAGGCCGCCCGGAGACGGCGGACGTTCCCCGCGCGCAAGGCGGCCACGGCCTTCTCCCAGAACGCGAACAGGTCCGGAGCGCACTCCCGCGCTTTGCGGGCGAAGACCTCGGCCGGCCAGACGAACATACCCGAGTTCCAGCCGCAATCCCCCGCGGCCAAAAACTCGTCGGCCAGCTCGACGCTGGGCTTCTCCTTGAAGGCCAGGACGGGGTAGAAAACGTCGCGCCCTCGTCGCCGGGGCCGCGCCCTGTCAAAGCGGATGTATCCGTACCCCGTGGCGGGATAGGTCGGCGGGACGCCGAAGATGGCCATGGTCCCGGCCCTGGCCGACATCTCGACGGCCCCACGGAGCCGGCGCAGGAACTGCTTCTCGTCCCGGATGAGATGGTCGGCGGGCAGGGCGACGACGACGGCCTCGGGATTGTCCAGCCAAATTTTAGCCGTCGCCAGGGCCAGGGCGGGGCCGGTGTTGCGCGCCGCGGGCTCGACGATGAGATTGGCCTCCGGTATGGCCGGCAAAAGCGTCCGGATCCGCCGGCTTTGGGCGGCGTCGGCGACCGTGTAGATCTTGCGCGGAGGGACCAGCGGGCGGATCCGCCGCACGGTCTCCTCGATCATGCTGGCCCGGCCGGCGATCTGCAGGAACTGCTTGGGCTTGTCGGCCCGACCCAGAGGCCAGAAGCGAGTCCCCTTGCCGCCGGCCAGGATGACCGCGCGAACGTCCCGGGCGGGCGTTCTCGAGGGAGACGAGCGGCCCGGCCGGCTCATGATCCCCCGAGCCGGTTGATGGCCTTCTCAAGAACGCCACGGACCTCCTTCTCGATGGCCGCCAGGTCTTCCTCAGTGTCGGCCTCGAAGCGGAGGACGATGACGGCCTGGGTGTTGGAGGCCCGGACGAGGCCCCAGCCCCGGGGAAAAATGGCCCTGACGCCGTCGATGTCGATGATCGGGACCCTCGTGGCCAGCTCCCGCCGGACTTCGTCGACGATCGCGAACTTGACCTCATCGGACGCGTAGATCCGGATCTCCGGCGTCGAATAAGTCTGGGGCAGGTCGGCCAGCATCGCCGACAGCGGGACGGTCGACCGGGACAAGATCTCGATCAGCCGGGCCGTCGCGTAGATCGCGTCGTCGAAGCCGTACCACCGGTCGGCGAAGAAGATGTGGCCGCTCATCTCCCCGGCCAGCGGCGCTTTTTCCTCCTTGATCTTCTTCTTGATCAGCGAGTGGCCGGTCCGCCACATGATCGGCCGCCCGCCCAGGCGCTCGATCTCGTCGTAGAGCACCTTGGAGGCCTTGACCTCGGAGATGACGGCGGATCCCGGCCGCGACGCCAGGATGTCCCTGGCGAAGATGATGAGCAGCTGGTCGCCCCAGATGATCCGTCCCCGGTCGTCGACAACGCCCAGCCGGTCGGCGTCGCCGTCGTAACCGACCCCGACCTCGGCGCCCGTCTCGCGGACCTTGCGGATGAGGTGCTCCATGGCCTCCGGCAGGGTCGGATCGGGGTGATGGTTGGGGAAGGTCCCGTCCATGTCGCAGAAAATGTCGATGACCTCACAGCCCATCTTCCGGAACAGCGGCACGGCCACCGAGCCGCCGGTGCCGTTGCCGGCGTCGATGACGATCTTGAGCCCCCGCTCCAGCGTGACGTTGCCGCAGACGTAGTCGATATACTCGGGCACGACGTCGAGCGTCGAGGACCGGCCGCGACCTTCGGTGAAACGGCCCTCCTCGGCGATGGCCTTCAGCTCCTGGATGTCCGGCCCATGGAGGGTGTCCGTCCCGGCCATCATCTTGAAGCCGTTGTGCTCGGGCGGGTTGTGGGAGCCGGTGACCATGACCCCGGCCTCCTTTTTCTTGTGAAAGACGGTGAAGTAGAGAAGAGGGGTCGGCACGACCCCGATGTCCGTGACATCGCAGCCCGACGCCCGCAGTCCGGCGCCCAGGGCCTCGGCGAACGCCGGCGAGCTGATGCGGCAGTCGCGGGCGACGGCCACGTCCTTCTTGCCGCGGCCCCGGAAGTAGGAGCCCATGGACCGCCCGAGGATCTCGACGAGGGGCTCGTCGAGGTCTCGCCCGACGATGCCCCGGATATCGTATTCCCTGAAGATCTTGGGATTGATGTCCACGTTCTCCTCCTTATCGGAGCTTTATGAATTCATTTTAATTATATTATTATCTGTTACTTAGATATCTTCCGCTTTAGCCTGGCCTTGCGGCGCGCGTAGCTGGCGCCGATGAAAGAGCTGAACAACGGATGCGGGTCCAGGGGCTTGGACCGGAATTCCGGATGGAATTGACACCCGAGGAACCAGGGATGCCCGGGCGCTTCGACGATCTCCACCAGCCCGTAGTCGGGGTTATCGCCCGAAAAGATCAAACCCGCATCGGCCAAGGCCTGACGGTATCGTGGATTGAACTCGTACCGGTGACGATGGCGTTCCGAGATCTTCGACCGGCCGTAGGCCCGATGGGCCAGCGATCCCTTCCTCAGGTCGCATTTGTAGGCCCCCAAGCGCATGGTCCCTCCCATGTCGCAATCCTTGGCCAGCTCCCGCCACCGGACGATGATCTTGTGGGGCGCGCCGGGGGCGAACTCCGTGCTGTTGGCGTCGGTGAGGCCGGCCACGGATCGGGCGTACTCGATCGTGGCGCACTGCATGCCGAGGCAGATGCCGAAGAAGGGGACCTTCTTCTCCCGGGCGAAGGTGATGGCCCGGATCTTGCCTTCGATGCCGCGCTTGCCGAACCCTCCCGGGACGAGGATGCCGTCCTTTTTCCCGAGAATGGCCGCCGGGCGCCCTCTTTCCAGGGCCTCGGCCTCGACCCAGTCGATGTTGACCTTGAGCCCGTGGGCGATGCCTCCGTGGACGAGAGCCTGGTTCAGGCTCATATAGGAGTCATGGAGGCCCGCGTACTTGCCGACCAGGGCGATGTCGACCTCGTCCTTCGGCTTTTGGACCCGGCCGACCATGGCCTCCCAGCGGGCCATGTTCTTTCTCCCGCGGGGCAGCCCCAGGAGCCGGAGAAGAATGACATCCAGACCTTCGCGGGCGAAATTCAACGGGATCTCGTAGATGGAATCGACGTCTCTCGCGGCGATGACCGCTTCGAGAGGGACGTTGGTGAAGAGGGAGATCTTCGACCGGATGTCGGACGAAAGCTCGCGTCCCGTCCGGCAGAGAATGATATCCGGCTGGATACCGATGGCCCGCAGCTCCTTGACGCTGTGCTGGGTGGGCTTGGTCTTGAGCTCTCCGGAGGCCCCGACGAAGGGGACGAGCGTCAAATGAACGAACACCGCGCCTCCGGTGCCGAGCGACAGCCGCATCTGCCTAGTGGCCTCGAGAAAGGGCTGGCTTTCGATGTCCCCGACCGTGCCGCCGATCTCGCAAATGACGATGTCATTGCCTTCCGACGCGGCTTTAAAGGCGTTCTTGATCTCGTTGGTGAGGTGGGGAATGACCTGGACGGTCTTGCCGAGATATTCGCCTTTGCGCTCCTTGCGAAGGAGCGATTCATAGATCCTCCCGGCCGTCCAGTTGTGGGCCCGGGTCGTCCGGGTCGAAGTGAAGCGTTCGTAGTGTCCGAGGTCGAGGTCGGTTTCCGCGCCGTCGTCCGTGACATAGACTTCGCCGTGCTGGAACGGGCTCATCGTGCCGGGGTCGACGTTGAGATAGGGATCGAACTTCTGGATGGTGATCCGGTATCCGTGGCTCTCCAGGAGCATCCCCATGGAAGCCGCGGCGATCCCCTTGCCCAGCCCCGAGATGACCCCGCCGGTGACGAAGATATACTTTGTCATTGTTCTTTTCCGTCCGTTGCGTCCTCGAACCCCCAAGATTATAGCGTCCGGCCCGTCCGCGCTCAAGGGGGGCGGCCGGCGGGCGCGGCCCCGGCCTCAGGCCTGGTCCCCTCCCGCGTCCTTCGGCTTCGACGGAGCCTGTTTGGGGGCCGATTGGGTCTGGCAGCTGGCCTCGAGATAGGCGCCCTCCTCGACCACGAGCTTGGGCGCGACGACGTTCCCGAAAACGCGGCCCTTTTCGTGGATCTCGATCCGATCGGTCGCCTGCAACGTGCCCCGGATCTCGCCGTTGACGACGAGCTGGCCGACTTTAACGTCGGCTTCGACCTTGCCTTTCTCGCCAATGATGAGCAGAGCGTCCGAGGTGATCGTCCCCTTCAGATAGCCCTCGATCCGGAACGACCCTTTAAAGGTCAGGTCGCCTCTGATCTCGGACTCGACGTCGATCAAGCCGGACAGCCGCGATTCGTTCAGCTCCCTCGGTTTGTCCTTCATGAAAACACTCCTTTGAGGCCGTCGTACAGCCTATTGAGGTCGTCCATGGAAAAATAGAAGATCTTCAGGACGCCCTTGTTCCGGTTGCCCGAAATGAGGACCTTCGTCCCCAGGGTTTTGAGCAGATCCTCCTGAAGGGCGTGGAGGTCCGGGTCCTCGAGCTTTCTCTGGGCCCGGGGAGCGCGTTCCTTCAGGCGGTTGACGAGCTTCTCGGTGTTACGGACCGAGAGGCTCCGGTCGATGACTTGCCGGCAGGCGAAAAGCTGGGCCGCCGTATCGTCCAAGGCCAGCAGGGCCCGGGCATGGCCCATCGAGATGGTCTCGTCGCTGACGCGGTCCTGGATCTCCTTGGGGAGCTTGAGGAGCCGGAGGTAGTTGGTCACAGAGGTTCTGTCCATTCCCACTTTCTCGGCCAGCTCCTGCTGAGTATAGCCCTGCTCCTCGATGAGACGCTGATACGCCTGGGCGATCTCGAGCGGATTCAGTTCCTCCCGATGGATATTTTCGATGAGCGAGATCTCCAACTGCTTGTCCTTCGGAATGTTCCGGATCAGGACCGGGATCTTCCTCAGGCCGGCTTTCTGGGCCGCCCGCCAGCGCCTCTCCCCGACGATGATCTTGTAATGGTCCTGTTCGGGGACGACGACGACCGGCTGCACGACGCCCGACTCGCGGATCGACTGGGCCAAGCCTTCGATGGTTTCGTCGTCGAACTTCGTGCGCGGTTGAAAGGGATTGGCCTTGATCCTTTCGATCTCGACCTCGGCGAACCGCTCGTCTTTCAGGATGCTGAACTCTTCAGGGATGAAGGCCCCTAAGCCCTTTCCCAGCGCTTTCTTGCTCATCTTCGAAGGATCTCCTCTGCGAGATTGAGGTAGGCTTCAGATCCCTTGGATCTGATATCGTACAGAACGACGGGCTTCCCGAAGCTGGGGGCCTCGGCCAGGCGTATGCTCCGCGGGATGATCGACCCGAAGACGATGGGCTTGAGGGATTTGCGGATCTCCTCGGCCACCTGCTTCGAGAGATTGGTCCGCTCGTCATACATCGTCAGGAGGAGGCCTTCGACGGCCAGCCTCGGATTGAAGTAGGTCCGAACGGTCTCCAAGGTTTGGAAAAGGTCCGGGATGCCCTCCATGCAGAAGAACTCGGTTTGGACCGGGATGATCAGAGAGTCGGCGGCCGTCAGGGCGTTGATGGTCAGGAAACCCAATGAGGGTGGGCAGTCGATGAAAATGAAGTTGAAATAGCGCCGGCCCTTGTCGACGGCCTCGAAGAGACGCTTCTCCCTGCTCTCCGCCGCAAAGAGCTCGGCCTCGATGCCGGCGAGCTCGGGAGAGCATGGACAGAGGTAAAAATTGTCGAGTTCGGTCCCGAAAACGCAATCCATCAGCGCCCGGCCGTTCATCATGGCCTGATAGATCCCCTTGCCCGCCTCCTTGGGCTTGGCCAGGCCCAGGGTCGACATCCCTTGGGGATCGAGGTCGATGAGCAGCGTCCTCTTGCCTTTCATAGCCATGCACGCCGAGAGGTTGATAGCCGTGGTCGTCTTCCCGACGCCGCCTTTCTGATTGGCGATGGCGATGATCTTATTCATGCTTGGGGGGGGTTCCACGTGAAACAGCCGCACGCCGGGAAGCTTTTTTCCCGGCGATCTCGAGGAAAAGGGCCACGTTCTGGACGGCCGCCGGGGTCATCCCGGGGATGCGGCCGGCGTCCCTCAGCGTCGCCGGGCGCGCGGCCGTCAGCTTCTCGATGGCCTCTTTGGTCAATCCGGGGACCTTGGCGAAATCCATTTCCCGAGGGATCTCCGTTCGGGCGGTCTTCACGGCTTTTTCGATCTCTTTGGCTTGTTTCCTGATATAGCCTTCATACTTCACTTCGGATTCGATGAATCTCGTTTCCTCTTCGCCGATTGTAGCAGAAATCCCGCCCGATTCCAGCACATTTCTCAAGCGAACGCCCGGTTTTTTCAGCTCTCCATAGAGTTTTTTTCTCCGCAGCTGGCCCAAAACATCATCCGCCCGTCTTTGCCTCTCCTCGAAATCCAGCCATGTTCCCTGATCGATCAGCCCCAGATCGAACCCATATCTCATCAGCCGGCGGTCGGCGTTGTCGATCCTCAGAAGCAGCCGGTGCTCAGCCCGGGACGTGAACAGCCGGTAGGGCTCCTCGACCCCCCGGGTCACCAGGTCGTCGATCAGGACGCCTATGTAGGCCTCATCCCTCCTCAGGACGAGCGGCGGCCGGCCCTGTAGAGCCAGGGCCGCGTTGATGCCGGCCATCAGCCCCTGGGCGGCCGCTTCCTCGTAGCCTGAGGTCCCGTTGATCTGGCCGGCCAGATAGAGCCCGGGGACCTTCCTGGTTTCCAGGGTGTGAGACAGCTCGGTCGGGGAGACGGCGTCGTATTCTATGCCGTAGGCCGGCCTTAGGATCTTGGTCCCCTCGAGGCCCGGGATGGTCCGCAGGATCTGCCTCTGGACATCGAGGGGCAGGCTCGAGGAAACGCCGTTGATATAGATCTCGGAGGTCTCCAGGCCCTCGGGCTCGAGAAAGAACTGATGCCTGGCATGGTGGGGGAACTTAACGACCTTGTCTTCGATGGATGGGCAATACCTGGGGCCGACCCCGGAGATCCGCCCCCCGTAAAGCGGAGACTTGTCGAGGTTCTTGCGGATCACGGCATGCGTGGCCTCGTTGGTGTAGCCCAGATAACAGAGGACTTTGTTCTGAAGATGGCCGCGGGTCCGAAAGGAGAACGGGACAGGGTCGTCGTCGCCGGGCTGGGGGGTGAACCGCTGCCACTCGATGGAATTCGCGTCCAGGCGCATGGGCGTCCCCGTCTTGAGACGGAAGACCTTGAATCCCAGGTCCTTCAGCTGATGGGCCAAGGGCACGGAAGGAGGCTCGTTGGCTCGGCCGGCGGGGTAGCTTTCGAGGCCGATATGGATGACCCCGTTGAGGAAGGTCCCCGGGGTCAGGATGACGGCCTTGCCCTCGAGAGAGGTCCCTTCGAGGGTTCTGACACCTCGCACCCGGCCGCCGTCGACCAGCACCTCCGAAACGATGCCTTGGAAGATCGTCAATCCGGGCATCCTTTCCAGGCGGCGCTTCATAACCAGTCTATAGGCCGCTTTGTCGCACTGAGCCCGGGGAGCCTGAACGGCCCCGCCCCGGCTCCTGTTCAGCAGCCGGAACTGGATGCCCGTCGCGTCGGCCAGAAGCCCCATCTGTCCGCCAAGGGCGTCGATCTCGCGCACCAGGTGGCCCTTGGCCAGCCCCCCCACGGCCGGGTTGCAGGACATCTGGGCGATCGTCTCCAGGTTGATCGTGACTAGACAGGCCTCGAGGCCCATGCCGCAGACGGCCGCCGCGGCCTCGCACCCGGCGTGGCCTGCCCCGACGACAACGACGTCGAACATCGTGTCCTTGCCCATCCCCTGGGGATCTCCCTATTTCCCCACGCAGAAACGGCCGAAGACATCCTCGAGGACCTCATCGACCCGGACCTCCCCGGTCAGGCGCCCGACAAGATCGAGGGCCTTGCGGATCTCCTCGGCGCAGAGCTCCTCGGAATGGCCGGCATCGATCAACGCCGCCGCTCTCTCGAGGCCATGAAGGATGTCGCGGAGAATATCCCTCTGCCTGGCATGAAGGACGACATCGTCCCGGTCCGCGCGTATCGGGGCCATGGTTTTCAGAAGCCCTTTCCTGAGGCCGTCGATGTTGCGCCCCTTGAGGGCCGAGACTTCGACGAGATGGGCCCCGCCGGCCAGCCTTTCGACGTTAGCCCGGTCGATCGTGACGGGCAGGTCCGTCTTGTTCAGGACGACGAGCTTTTTCTTGTCCCTGAACCTCCTGAGGAGCCCTTCGTCCTCAGCCGTCTCCTTCCTCGAGGCGTCAAGAACGATGAGCAGCCCGTCGGCTTCCCTGGCGATCCGGCCGCTTCGGGCGACGCCTATCTTTTCCACCGGGTGGGCGGCCCGGCCCAAACCGGCCATATCGACGAGGTTGAAGACGAAGTCCTCGACGACCAGCCTTTCTCTCAAGTAGTCCCTGGTCGTTCCCGGGTAGGGGGTGACCAGGGCCCGGCGCTCCCCGAGAAGAGCGTTGAAAAGGGTCGATTTGCCGACATTGGTCCGGCCGGTGATGGCCATCGTCAAGCCCTCGGCCAGGGCCCGCCCCGCCTCATAGCCGGCCACGAGCTCCCGGACGTCCGCCATCGGCCGCTCGAGGGCCCGGCGAAGGCCTCCGCCCCCGGCCCTCAGGCTCTCCTCGGGGAATTCGATAGCCGCCTCCAAACGGGCCGCCAGGCGGACGAGGCCCCGCCGAAGCCGGGCCAGGCGCCGCGAGAGGCTCCCCGAGAGCTGACGGAATGAGACCCGGGCCTGGGACAGGGATGCGGCCCGGATGAGGTCGTTGACCGCTTCGGCCTGAAGCATGTCGAGCCGTCCGTTGAGATGGGCCCGGAGCGTGAACTCCCCCCGCAGGGCCGGCCGGGCGCCCCCCTTTGTGCCCAAGCGGACGATCTCCTCGAGGACGGCCGGGCTGCCGTGGCCGCTCAACTCGACGACGTCTTCTCCAGTATAAGAGCGGGGGGCCTTGAAATAGATCAGAAAAGCCTCGTCCAAGGCGTCGCCGCCGGGGCTTTCCCGGATGACCCCGAGAACGGCTCGGCGCGGCGGGAACGGCCGCCCGACGCGTTCCTTCGGTTCGAAGATCTTCCGAGCGATCTTCATGGCCTCCGGCCCGCTGAGGCGGACGACCCCCAATCCGCCTATGCCGGGGGGCGTCGAAATGGCGATGATGGTGTCTTCGAGCATCCGCAGCCTGGTCTTCGGCCCCTCATTGTAGAGTAGCCCCCCTATTTAGTAAATAGACGGCAACGCGGCTTTTCCCGGAGGCCCCGGATCCGGCCGGCGCGGGCGGTCAGCGGGGAACGCGGAAGATCTTGACCTTTTTCAGGAACCCTTCCCCCTGGCTTTCGCTGCTGACGCCGGGGACCTGATTGGCGACGATGTGGATGATGCGCCGCTCGTAGGGGTTCATGAGCTCGAGGATCTCTTCCCGTCCCGTGGCGGACACCTGTTGGGCCGCCTTTTGGGCATAATCCCGGAGCTTTTTCTCTTTACGCTTCCTGTAGAACTCGCAGTCCACCTGGACCTTGACCGGGGAGATCTTGTTGAGAACGTGCTGGAGAGCGAGAAGGAGGGAGCCGTCGTTGCGCAGCAACATGGTCTTGTCGGGGCCGTCGAAGATGAGGAAGATCATATCCGAGCGCTTCTTGATCTGGTAGCTGAGCTCCAGGGGGAAATGCTCCTTGAGCTTGACCAGGAAACGCTCGACGGCCTCGTCTTCCCCGGCCTCCTTGGGCCAAGCCCGGATGACGATCTCGCGGCCGCCGAGGCCGAAGAGCCGGGTCTTCTCGGTGACGATCTCGTAGTTGAACTGCTCCCGGGGGATCTTCAGCCGGTGCTCGGCCAGGCTGACGGCGTCCTCCAGGTTCCGGCCGGTGAACTCCCGGGGCTCTTCGGCAGGGGCCGCCGGCGTGTCCGTTCCGTTCCCGTCGAGGGGCTTATTTTCGTTTTCCATCGGTCTCTCTCTTGCTCTTGTGGCGGGCCATCATACGATTCATGAGGGATTGCTGGGCGATCTGCAGGACGTTGGTCGTCAGCCAGTAGAGGACCAGGCCGCTGGGGAAGCTCAGGAAAAAGACGGTCATGATGACCGGCATGATGAGCATCATCTTGGCCTGGGCCGGATCGGCCGAGGTCGGCGTCATTTTCTGGGAGATGAACTGGGTGATGCCCATGAGGATGGGCGTCACGAAATAGGGGTCCTTGACGGACAGGTCCGTGATCCAAAAGATGAACGGGCTGTGCCGGAACTCCACGGAGACGGCCAGCATCCGGAAAACCCCCCAGAAGACGGGGAGCTGGATGAGCAGGGGCAGGCAGCCCCCGGCCGGATTGACGCCATGTTCCTTGTAGAGCTTCATCATCTCTTCGTTCATTTGGCGCCGCTGGGCGATGTCGGACTTGGCCTTCTTGTACTTGGCCTTGATGGCCTTCATTTTAGGTTGAAGGTCGGCCATTTTAGCCATCGATTTCGTCGAGCTGTAGGTCAGGGGGAAGAAGATGATCTTGACGACGATGGTCAGGAGGATGATGGCCAGGCCCCAGTTGGGGATGAGCGAGTGGAAATACCGGACCGCCGACAGAAGGAGCTCCGAGATGCTCCCGAAGAACCCGTAGTGGATGACCTTCTTGGCGTCGTGGCCGAAGGCCTTCAGGGCCACGGCCTCTTTAGGCCCGATGAACGCCCGGCCCGGCTGGGTCACAGAGAGGAAAAAGAGGGCTTTCTCGCCGGCCGTCTCCTTGATGAAATCGGCCTGCCGCGGCCGGTCCTGGAGAACGAAGAGCGCGGCAAAATAATTGTTGTCGTAGGCCGCCCAATCGACGTAGTCCCAGGAGCTCGTCTCGAGCTTGTATTTCCTCTCGTCCATCCGGATGACCTTGCCGCCCCTGTAAACGGACGCTCCCGAGGCGGCGCTGAAGCGGTCCTTGAGCTCGGCGGGGGAGGGGTTGCCGATCCCCGGGCCCCAGAGGACGGCGGCCGGTACGCTCTGTCCGTTCCGCCAGACGCTCAAGGACGTCTCCACACCGTAAGTCCCGCCCGTGAAGCGGAACGATTTCTCGGCCCGGATGGAGTCCCCATCCGAATAAACGAACCGGACCTCCCGCTCGTCTCCGTCATTGAGGTCCAGCCGGGTCGTCGAGGCCTCGAAGACCGCGCCATTGAGCATGTCGGCGAGATCGGGATCATCGAGCTCAAGCTGGAACGGGAACACGCCGAACTCCTTCGAAGAGGCGGGGACGAGCTCCAGGTCCCGGCCTTCGGCGTCCTTGTGGGTCTTGAGCGCCCAGCTCGTGAGCACCCCGCCCCGGTTCGTCCAGGCGGCCCTGTAGAGGGACGTCTCGACGACCACCTCCAGCTCGGTCCCTCCGCCGACGGGCGTCATGTCCTGAGGTGTTTCGACCGGGGCATCGGGCGCCGGCTTGGCCTCCGTCCCGGGCGCCCGGACGCGCTCCCTCCGGGCGATCGGGGCGCTCTCGGCCTCGGAGGTGGCGGCGGCCGCCGGGATATCGGGCGCCGGCTTCGGCTTATTGAAAAAGTGGTTCCATCCTAAAAGGACGAGGAAGGACAGGACGATGGCCAGGATCAGCCGTTTTTCCATTTTGTCTCTCTCTCAGGGCACGGGGTCGATCCCGCCCGCGTGAAGCGGGTGACAGCGTAAAAGCCTCCGGAACGCCAGGTGCGCTCCCTTGAGCAAGCCGTGTCTCTCGACGGCCTCGCGGGCGTAGTCCGAACAGGTCGGGTGGAATCGGCAGCGCGTGCCGAGCAGCGGGGAGATCGCGGCCTGATAAGCCTTGATGAGGAAAAGCGCGGCGGCTCTCACGGTCATATCCGATGTCTATAGATCGCGTTCAACCCTGTCACAAAGCCGTCCCGGAACTCCGGCCAGGCCAGGCCGCCGGCCTCGGGTTTGGCCACGACGATGATATCCACGGGCTCGGCCATCATAGCCTTGTTCCGCCTGAAAAGCTCCCGGAACCGCCGCTTGACCCTGTTGCGGGTGACGGCCGCTCCGACCTTCCGGCTGACGACGACCGCCAGCCTCGAAAAGGCTAGGCCGTTCCGCCGATAGACCAGGGTGAAATAGCGTCCCCGGAAACGGCTGCCGTTCCTATAGAGGCTCGAGAAGTCCCTTTTCTTGCGGATCCTCTCGAGAGGGGCCAGGCGCTCATTCATCCGACAGAAATGCGCTTCCGGCCCTTGCGCCTTCTGCTCTTGATGACTTCCTGCCCGCCCTTGGTCTTCATGCGGACACGGAAACCGTGTGTTTTCTTGCGTTTCCTGTTGTTCGGTTGAAACGTTCTCTTCATGTGCGTTCTGTCCCTTTGAAGCAGGTATGTTACCCGAACCCCCTCGGCCTGTCAAGGCCGGCTCATTGACTCCGTCGCCCTTGTTCAGGTATAATAAGCGGGCATGAATTCTCTTAAGATCGGGGATAAAGTCATTTATCCCACTCAAGGCCTCGGCGTCATCGAAGCCATCCGGGAAGAGTCCTACAACGGGGAACGCTTCACGGTGTTCCACCTGAGGATCCTGGCCAACGACACCCTGATCACGGTCTCCAGCTCGACAGCTCTGGAGATCGGCATCCGCCGGCCCGTCTCCGAAGGCTCCATCAAGAAGGTCTTCCATTTCATCCGCAACGGGGCGGTCGATGTCACGGCGGACTGGAAGGGACGCTACAAGGAGCATCTCAATCTGATGAAGTCCGGGTCCCTCATCGACATGGCCATGGTCCTCAAGAGCCTCTATTTCCTCAGCCTCTCCAAGCCTCTTTCGTTCCGCGAGAAGAAGATGATGGAGAAGGCCAGGGAGCTCATCGTTTCCGAGATCTCAGAGGCCGCCGACGAGCCCTGCTCCCGGATCGAGCAGAAGCTCGACGGGACCCTGTCCCGGTGCTTCAAAGCCATCAAGCCGCGCGTCGCTGCCTGAAACGGATCCCATGCTCCTGTCCGGAGTGCTGCTCTTTTTCGTGTGCCTCTTCCTGAGCGCGTTCTTCTCGTCGTCCGAGACGGCTTACATCGCCGTCAATCCCTACTCCCTCGAATACCAGGAAAAGAAAGGCTCCCGGAGAGCGGCCCTCATCCGGAGGATGCTCGGCCGGACGAACAACCTTCTGGCCACCATTCTCGTCGGTAACACCCTGGTCAACGCGGCGGCGGCCTCCATCGCCACATGGATCTTCTCCAGCCTCGTCGCCGACGGGAACCAGGCCGTCCTCTATGCCACGATCGCCACGACCCTGCTGCTCCTCGTCTTCGGCGAGATCAATCCCAAGACCTTCGCCGCCCACAACGCCCTTCGGATCGTCCATTTCGGGGCCTACCCGATACGGGGGCTGATGATCCTCTTCGCCCCGCTGGTCAAGCTGTTCCTCCTCCTGACCGGCCTCATCATGCCCTCCGCCAAGGCGCTGCGCGACGACCCGCACGGCGGCCTCGGGGAGGAGGAGATCAAGATCGCCCTCCAGGCGGGGTCGCGCGGCCTGTCCGCTCTCCGCCGCAAGATGATCTCCGGGGCCCTCGACATCGGCTCGCGCCCCGTCAAGGAGATCATGGTCCCCCGCCCTGAGATCAAGGCCTTCGACATCGGAGCCTCGGCCGGGGACATTCTACAGACCGTCCGGTCCACGGGCTTCTCCCGGTACCCCGTCTACAGGGGCCGCCTCGATAATATCGAAGGACTTCTTCACGCCAAGGACATTATTGGCTATCTAATTGATAATAAAGCTTTTAACATCAACGCGGTGCTGCGTAAGCCGCTCTTCGTCCCCGAATTGACCTCGCTCGAGAAGGTCCTCCTCGAGATGCAGGAAAAGGCCGTCCACATGGCCCTGGTGGTGGACGAATTCGGGAACGTCGACGGCCTGGTGACCTTGGAGGACATCATCGAGGAGCTGGTCGGGGAGATCCGCGACGAGCACGACGGGCAGCTCGAGGACTGGATGAGCCGCCTCGGCGCGGCCCGCTATCTCGTCAGAGGATCGGCGCCGGTCAAGGACGTCAACGCCCGCCTCGCCCTGCGCATCCCGGAGAAGAAGGACTATACGACCCTGGCGGGCTTTTTTCTCTATGAGTTCGGCCGCCTTCCCAAAGAAAAGGATTCCCTGGCCTTCCGCGGCCACCGCCTGACCGTGGTCAAGATGACCAAGCGTCACATCAGCCTCATCCAGGTCGCCCCCGAGGGCGAAGAAGGGCCCGCGAGCTCATGAAGACCGCCGCCGTCAACAAGACCGTCTCCCACGATTATGTCATCCTCGAGACCTTCGAGGCCGGCCTGGCCCTGGTCGGCAGCGAGGTCAAGTCCGTCCGCGCGGGGCGCGCGAGCCTGAAGGAAAGCTACGCCGAGGTCCGCAACGGCGAGGTCTTCCTGGTCAAGTGTCACATCAGCCCGTACGAGGCCGCGAACATCTTCAACCACGATCCTCTCCGGGAAAGGAAGCTCCTCCTCCACCGCCGTGAGATCAAGCGGCTGACCGGCAAGACCCAGGAGCGGGGTCTGACCCTGGTCCCGACCAAGCTGGTCATCAACGACCGGGGGAGGATCAAGCTCGAGGTGGCCCTGGTCCGCGGCAAGCGTCAATACGAGAAGCGCGAGGCCCTCAAGAAACGGGACGTGGACCGGGAGATCCGGGCCGAGATCAAGAAGCGGTTGCGCTGAAGGAGACGGCCAGCCGAAGGGCCTCCGTCATGCTCCGCGGGTCGGCCAAGCCCCGTCCGGCGATGTCGAAGGCCGTCCCGTGGTCGGGGGACGTCCGGACGAACGGCAGGCCCAAGGTCGCGTTGACGCCTGACTCGAACGCCTCCATCTTGAATCCGATCAGCCCCTGGTCGTGATAGAGGGCGGCGACGACGGCGTCCCGGCGGCCGCGGGCCAGGCGGAAGATCGTGTCGGGCGGGAACGGGCCGAGGACCGGCACCCCCGCCCGCCGGGCGTCCTCCACGGCCGGCCGGATCTCCCTCTCCTCCTCGTCTCCCAGCATCCCCTCCTCCCCGGCGTGCGGGTTGAGGCCGGCGACCAGGATCTCGAACGGCCCTCCGGGGACCCTGACGAGGGCCCGGTGGAGCGAGCCGAGGAAATCGGCGAGAGCCGGGCGGCGGACCTTGCCGATGGCCTCGCGCAGGGGCACGTGATGGCTGAAGAGGGCCACCTGGAGCGATGCGGACCAGAACGACATGATGGCCCCCGGATGCTCGTGTTCGAGATAATCCGTGTGGCCCATCCAGGGGAGGCCGGCCAGCCGCCAGGCCGCCTTGGAGACCGGGGCGGTCACGACGGCCTCAAGGAAGCCGTCCCGAGCCGCGGCCACGGCCGATTCGAAGCACCGGAACGAGGCCGTCCCGTTGGCCGCCGAGACCTGGCCGCGGCCCCCGGCCCCCGGAGGGGCGGGAACGGCCCGGATGTAAAGACCGGCGGCCGGCGGAGCGGAGGGTTCCCACGGCTCGAGCGCGGTCTTCGCGCCGAGCTCTCCGGCGGAACGCCCGACGATCGCCGGATCGCCGAAGACGATGTACGCGGCCGCCGGGCCGCAGGGAGGGGCGGATAGGGCTTTAAGAACGACCTCGGGGCCGACGCCCGCGGGGTCCCCGAGGGTCACCCCGATCCGGACGACGGTCATTTCTTCCGGGGCGCGACGTCCGCGGCGTCCGGGACGTCCTCCACCTTGTAGACGCAGCGGATGGCGTTCTTGTAGATGAGCAGGTTGGGAGCGTTGTCGCGGTTGAGCTTGATGCAGCTGCGGTCGTACCATTCGACGTAGCCCTCGACGATCGTCCCGTCGGTATAGACCACGGCCATCGGGGTCTTCTTGTTCATCTGCTTGAGGTAGTAGTAGCACTCGGCGAAGGTGTCCGTCGGGGGATGCATCCGCTTGCGGGAGGAGTCCTTGTCCCTCTCCTTCTCCTGGCTCATTTTTTCCTTGAGCTCGCTGAGATTGGGCCGGATGAGTTTTCTGTTCATCGAAAATTCTCCAAGCGTCGGTCAGGGCGGGAGAGAAAATGCCTTTCAGTCATGATATCAGAGAAGCGCGCGGATTTCAAGATAACTCGTTGAATCCCAACAAAAAAGCTCACCTTCGCCACCAGTAGGAGAACTTGACGAAGACGTACCGCCCCGTGCTTCTCAGGAAGCCCTCGGCGTCGTGCTCCCGGTTGTCGTCCAGGCCGATGTAGAGGACCGTCCCCGGGTTGAGCTGATAGCTGAAGAGGAAGCTGAGATAGAGCTTCTGATAGTAGCTGTTCCAGTCCGTGATGAGCCGCAGCGACAGGGGTTTCGATATCTGATAGGTGATCCGCTCGCTGAGGATATTGACGGTGTAAACCCGTTCGCCGCCCCGGGCCTCCAGGAACTCGCTGTTGGTGTAGGAGGTGAAGAACCGGAGGTTCGATAGGGGTTTGAAGGTGACCATGGCCGACCAGTTCGACTTGTAGCCGAGGAAGGGTTGGTCCGAATAGTATATCCCGTCGCCGAAACCGTAGGAGATCCTCGCGTTGAGCCAGGCCAGCGGTTCCGCCGAAAGATTGAAGCGCCATTCCCGGGCCTTGAAGCCGACGCCGTTGTAGCGTTCGAACTGGTCCTGGTAGTTCATCCAGAAGAAGGACTGCCCCCAGCCGCTGATCATCAGCGAGAACTCCTTGTCTTCGTCCGTCAGGGTCCGGGCGAAGTCGTAGACGCGGCGATAGCTGAGGGACGGGGTCACCGAGATGACCGCCGCGGTCTGCGGAAGGAACGCGTATCCGGCCCGGGCGCTGAAGGCGTGGACGTCCTTGCGGCGCAAGAAGCCCGAGGCCGCCTCGAAATCGGGATGGATGCTCGACCAATCGATCGACAGCTGGAGGTGGCGCGATTGGCGGCTGAGGTTGAGGGCCAGGGCGGGGACGAAGCCCGTCTCGATCTCTCCGGCCCGGCTTTGGGACCCGGCGAGCTGGAAGGAGAGGCGGTACCGCTCGGCGAACTTGAATTGACCGTCGATGCCGGCGACCCGGTTGTGGTTGCGGGTCAAGGCTTCTCCCTCGTAGCCCATCTCCTTGTCCGTAAAAATGAAGCCGATGGAGGACTCCGTGAAAAGGTCCCTCCGGACACGAAGGACGTTGAACAGTCCGCGGGGGGCGGCCCCGGTGACCGACGGCGGCTCGAAGCCCGGGATGCCGATGTCGGGCGTGTTCCCGTCCAGAACGCTCAGGAAGCCGATCGCGGTCCGGCCCGCCTTGCCCGAGAATTTCAGCCCCCATTGCGGCTCGAGCATGGTCCGGGTATAGACCAGCTCGATCGGGGTCTCGTAGAAATCCTTGCCCTCGAGGAAGAACGGCCTCTTTTCGGGATAATAGAGGGGATAGCGCTGGTTGACGTCGATCTGGGGCATGTCGGCTTCGACCTGGCTGAAATCGGGATTGACGGCGGCGTCGGCCGTCAGGTCCGACGTCAGGCCGTACTTCAGATTGAGCCCGACCTGCGGATCGACCTTCCCGCCGGTCGCGTGGGATCCGGTGACAACGGGCATGATCTCGATGTTGCGGCCCTTCTCGATCTCCCCGTCGATCGTGATCCGGCCCGCCTGGATCAGGAGCCCGTTGACGTTCCTCGACCGGGCGGGCCAATAGACCTCCTCGCTCTTCCGGCGGATGGACCGCATGATCTGCAGGCCCCAGGTCTGGTTCAGCGTATGGGGGAATCTCAGGCTCTTGAAGGGAATGGCCAGCTCGACCGTGTAGCCGGCCTCGTCGATCCCCGCCGCTGCGCGGAAAAAGGTGTCCCAGCTGCGGTCGATGCGGTCGAAGCTCATCCGGTGCGAGCGGCCGGTCGGCTCCGTGTAGACCCCGTCGCTCTGGACGCCGCAGGGGTTGACCTGGAAGACGAAGGCCCTTTTCCTGTCGCTGAACGTGTCGAGATAGATCGAGACCTCGTCGTCGCCCATGACCTTGTCCCGCTGGGTCAAGCAGGCCCGGATGCCCTTGGGGTCCGAATCGAAGCAGCGCACGGCGATGTACAGATGCTTGTGGTCGTGGGCGATGTAAGCCACCGTTCGCTCCGAGGGGGCGGCCCCTTCCTGGGGCTCGTATTGGACGAAATCCTCGATGACGACCGCCCCCTCCCAGATCTCCGGGTCGATGGCCCCGTCGATGACGGGCGGATGCGTCAGCCGGGCGGCCTCGACGGCCGGGGCCTTCGGGCCGGGGCGGGCGGCCGAGGACCCCTCGGCCGCGGGAACGGCGTGAAGGGCGGCCAGCAGGAGCGCCGGGAGGGCGAGGGCCCGGGCGAGCCCTCTCATGCCGTCCTGACCGCCATTATTCCCGGGCCCGAACGGACGTCAACGGGCCGAGCCGTATTCGCCGACCGTGACGTTCCGGCTCTTCAGGTTCGTGCCCATCGACCTCTCGAGAGCGGCCAGCGAGACGTTATAGGCGATGATGGCGTTGAGCTCGGAGATGCGGGCCGAGGCCAGGTCGCGCTGCATCTGGAGGACCATGTAGTTCGTGCTCAGCCCGACCCGGCGCTTCTCCTCCTCGGCGGCCAGCTTCTGATCGGCCAGCTCGCGGGCCGTCGTGTAGGCCCGGATCCGCTTGAAGTTCGCCTCGACGGACCGGACGGCGTTCTTGATCTCGAGGTAGACCTGCTGCTTCTGCTGCTCGAGCTCCAGCATGGCCTGCCTCATGTTGAGCCGGGCCTGGGCCAGGGAGGCGTTCGAGAAGATATTGGCCAGGGGCACGCTCAGGGTCAGCCCGATGTTCCAGTTGGGGTATTTGAACTGCGTCGTCTGCTTGATGGCCCCGCTCATATCGCCCGGAATGGTGTCGATGATGTTGCCGAGGATCGGGTTGCCGTCGTAGATGAGCTGCGTGCCGTCGATGCCGGGGCTGTAGAACGAGGCCGAGAGGTTCAGCTCGGGCAGGGCCTGGTTCTTGGCGTAGGACAGGTTGAGCTCCTCGTTCTTGAGGCCGATCCGGCCGATGGCCAGGTCGGTCCGGTTCTGGATGGCCAGGGCCAGGGCCTCGTCCAGGTCGAAGGACTTCTCCTCGAAGGTCGGCGTGTCCTTGGGCAGGACGGCGGTGACGGCCCCTTCGCCTTCGTCCGGGAGGTTGAGGAGCATCCTGAGCTGGTCCGACCGGGACTCGACCTCGGCCTCGGCCTGGATGATGTCGGCTTCGCGCGTCGCGACCTCGGCCCTGGCGCTGAGAACGTCCATGGGGGCCATGGTCCCGACCTCGACCGACCGCTGGTTCTTCTCGAGCAGGTCCTGGGCCAGCTTGAGGGACTGACGCCGGACCTCGAGGTTCTCGATGCTGTAAACGAGGTTCCAGTAGGCGCTCTCCACCTCGTAGACCGTGTTCGTCAAGGTCTGGCGGAGCTGCTCCTCGGAGATCCCCAGGTTATTGACGGCCACCAGGATCTCCCGCCGGCTCATCTTGATTCCGAAGTTCTTGAGAAGGGGCTGGTTGAAGTTGAACCGCAGGGTCGTGCCGTAGCGGGGATTGATGGTCTGGCCCGTCCGGTTGGTCGACGTCTTGTATCCCGTGAAGTCGATGCTGAAGGTCCCTCCGGTCGGGACGGACTGGCTGGCGCTCAGGAACGTGAAGTTCTGGGTCTTGTCGATCGTGCTGTCCTGCTGGGCGTCCAAGTAAGAATAGGTGGCGTTCTCCGTGTTCCGGCTGCTGGCGCTCAGGCTCAGGGTCGGGATGTACTTCTCCTGGGCCCGCGACACGCCCTCGCTGGAGATCTCCGGACCCAGGACCTGGATGGCCACGCCCAGATTGTCCTTGAGGGCCTTTATGATGCATTCCTCGAGCGACAGCTGGAGGGTCCCGGCCTTGTCCTGGCCTGCGGAGGGGACCGCCAGGGCGACGGCGCCGACGAGCAGGATCCCTAGGATCTTCTTTCTCATGATCGACCTCCTGGTCTTCGTGTCATTCGTATCTCAACGCTTCGATGGGGTCCAGCCGGGACGCCTTGCGGGCCGGGTAGAACCCGAAAAAGATGCCGATGGCCGCCGCGAAAAAGAAGGCCATCAGGACGGAATCGATGGACACGACGGTGTTCATGGACGAGAACATCTCGATCTTCCTGATCAGCTTGGACGATCCGATGCCGAACCCGATGCCGATGAGCCCGCCGAGGAGGCTGAGGACGATGGCCTCGGTGAGGAACTGGAGGAGGATGTCCCGCTCGCGGGCCCCGACGGCCATGCGGATGCCGATCTCCCGGATCCTCTCGGTGACCGAAACGAGCATGATGTTCATGATCCCGATGCCCCCGACGAGGAGGGAGATCGAGGCGATGCTGCCGAGCAGGATGGTCATGATCTTGGTCGACTCGGCGGCCGTCTCGGCGATGTCGGACATGTTGCGGACCTGGAAGTCGTCCTCGGCCCCGGGGGCGATCCGGTGCCGGATGCGGAGGAGCTCCTCGATCTGCTGCTGGGCCTCCGGCATGGCGGCCGCCGACATCGCCCGGACGTCGACCGATTGGATGTAGTCGATCCCCTGCAGGCGGCGCATAGCCGTCGTGTAGGGAACGGTGATCATGTCGTCGCGGCTGCCGAAGCCGCCCGACTCCCCGCGGCGCTTCATGACCCCCAGGACCTTGAAGGGGATCTTCTTGACCCGGATGACCTTGCCGACCGGGTCCTCGTCCTCGAACAGGTTCGTCTTGACGTCGGCCCCGAGGACGCAGACCTTGGCCGCCGAGCGGACCTGGCTTTCGTCGAAATAGCTCCCGAACTCGACCTCCCAGGCCCGGACCTCCGGGTACCGGGCGCCGGTGCCCTGGATGGACGTGTTCCAGTTCTTGTTGCTGTAGACGACCTGGGCCCGGGCGTTGACGGAGGGCGAGACGTACATGACGGCGGGCAGGTCCTCGATGGCCGCCGCGTCTTCGGCCTTGAGGGTCTGGAAGCTCCCCCAGCCGGAGTGGACCCCGCGAACGTTACGGCTGCCCGGGGAGACGAACAGCAGGTTCGTGCCCATGGAGGCGAAGCGGTCCTCGATCCCCTGCTTGGCGCCCTCGCCGATGCTGACCATGGCGATCACGGCGCCGACCCCGATGATGATGCCCAGGGCCGTGAGGAACGACCGCATCTTGTTGCGACCCAGGGCCCGGACGGCGACCCGGAACGTCCGGCCGGCGTGCATCAGGCTTCTCTTCAACATGGCGTGTTCTCCTTGGCGGGTCGCCCCGTCGTCAATCCCGCTCTTCCCGGACGATGAGCCCGTCGAGGAGGTGGATCCTCTTGCGGGCCCAGGCGGCGATGTCGGGCTCGTGGGTCACCATGATCATGGTCATCCCTTTGTCCTCGTTGAGGGACTTGAAGATGTTCATGATGTCCGTGCTCGTCCGGCTGTCGAGGTTGCCCGTCGGTTCGTCGGCCAGGATCAGGGTCGGATCGTTGAGCAGGGCCCGGGCGATGGCCACCCGCTGCTGCTCGCCGCCGGACAGCTGGTTGGTCTTGTGGTGGGCCCGGCCGGCCAGCCCCACGGCGTTCAGCGCCGCCATGGCCCGCTCCGTCATGTCCTTGCCGTTGACGGGCGAATAAAGGAGGGGCAGCTCGACGTTCTCGAGGGCCGTCGTCCGGGACAGGAGGTTGAAGCTCTGGAAGACGAACCCGATCTTCCTGTTCCGGATGCGGGCCAGCTCGTTCTTGTCGAGCTTGGAGACCTCGTCCCCGTCAAGGACATAGCGGCCGGAGCTCGGGCGGTCGAGGCAGCCGAGGATGTTCATCAGGGTCGACTTGCCGGACCCCGAGGGCCCCATGATGGCCAGGAAGTCCCCCTTCTCGATGGCATAGGAAACCCCGGCCAAGGCCTGGACCTGGCTCTCCCCGATGACATAGGTCTTTTTCAGGTCCTGGAGCTCGATGATGTTGTTGACCATGTTCGTCTCGTCCAACGCGGGGCCTATCGTCGGGGCGGGCCTCCCATGAACATCAGCCCGCCCATGCCTTGCTGCCTCGCGGCGGCGCTCGCGGCCGTCGCTTCCGTCCCGATGATGACCTCGTCGCCCTCCTTGAGCTCGCTGCGAAGGATCTCCGTGTAGCTGTTGTCGGTGACCCCGGTCCGGAGGAAATGCATGCCCAACTTGCCGTCCTTGTCGACGGTCCAGACGCGGGGCATCTGCTGCTGGCGGCTCCGTCCGGCCGCGGCGCCGCCCGCCGGCCCGGCCTGGCCCTGGGGACGGCCCTCGCCGCGGGGCTTGAACTGAGGGGAGGCGCCTTCAGCGGTCCCGCCGGGCTGTCCTTGCTGCCCGGCGCGCCCGGCCATCAGCCTGTCCCTCATCTCCTGGAGCATCTTCTCCATCTCCTCCGGCGTCAGGGTGGGCGTGAATCGGAGGGCGGCGTTGGGGACCCGGAGGGCGTCCTTGGCCTCGCCGACGATGATCGAGACCGTGGCCGTCATGCCCGGGAAGAGCTTCTTTTCGGGGTTCTCGAGGTTGACGATGGTCGTGTAGGTGACGACGTTCTGGACGGTCTCGGGCGAGAAGCGGACCTGCTGGACGACCCCTTGGAAGGTCTCGTTCGGGTAGGCCTCGACCGTGAACCGGACCTTCTGGCCTTCCTTGACCTTGCCGATATCGGACTCGTCGACGCTGCACTCGACCTTCATCTTGGTCAGGTCCGTGGCGATCTGGAACAGGACCGGGGCCTGGAAGCTCGATTGGACCGTCTGGCCGACGTTGACATTGCGGCTGATGACGACCCCGTCGACCGGGGCCCGGATGACGGCGTAGCTGAGGTCGATCTTGCTGAGGTCGAGGGCGCTCTTGGCCTGGGCCAGGCTGGCCTCGGCCGCGATGAGGTCGGTCTTGGCGCCCAGATAGGAGGCCTCGGCGGCGTCCATCTCCTCGATGGAGATGAGCTCCTTCTCGAAAAGGGCCTTGGACCTCTCGTACTTCTTCTCGGCGGTCTCGAGGGTCACCTTGGCCCGCTCGAGGGAGGCCACCCGGCTCTTGTAGCTGGCCTCGTTCTGATCGATCTTCATCCTCAGCGGCTCCTGGTCCAGCTCGGCCACGACCTGTCCGCTGCTGACCAGGGAGTTGAAATCGACGTAAAGCTTCTCGACCTTGCCGGAGACCTGCGCACCGACCTCGACGATCTCGATCGGGTTCAGGGTCCCGGAGGTGACGACCAGGGCTTCGACGTCCCCGCGGCCGAGGGCCTCCTTGCGGTACTTGACGACGTCGTTCTTGCCCTTGCCGAAGAGCGTGACGCCGAGAATGACGCCGGCGACGACGACCAGTCCGGCCAGGATGATAATGGTCTTCTTCTTCATCTCTATCTCTCCGTTCCTTTATCGCGCGCCGCGGGTTCCTTGTCCCTGTCCTTGCGGCTGCTGGGATCCTTTCCGTCGGAAGGCTTCCGGCGCTGCTCCGAATAGCGCCGGATGAGGTCCTCCATCTTCTTGATCTGCTCGGCCGTCATGACGCTGTCGATCTCGACCTTCAGGGTCTTCCTGAGGTCCCAGAGACGGCTGTTGTACTCGCTTCGGAACTGCTTGAGCCGCTCCTCGCTCCTCTTGAAGATCTCCCTGATCTTCTCCTGTTGCTCGGGTGTCAGGCCGAGCTCGCTGGCCATGGTCTCCATGGTCGGGAAATGCGGCCGGGGCTCGGAGGGCCTCCGGAATTTTTTGTGAATGAGATACCGTTCCCCGAATACGCCGGCCGCGGTCCCCAGCCCGAAGACGACGAGCAGCGTCAGGGCGATCCAGAGCTTGTATTTGTTCTTCATGGCAGCCGTCTCCTGGCCGGGGTCAACTCGTCCGCCGAGGCGAAGATGAGCATCATGTTTCTGTTCTCCGGTTTCTCCTCCTCGAACAGCCTCCGGGTCTCCGCGAGGGGATTGACGTTCTCGAGGAGCAGGACCTCGGACCGGGTCATCTCGATGGAGCGGGGCGTGAAGAACAGCAGGCCGGCCGCCAGGGCGGCCAGGACCAGGAACACAGGGACGGCCCGCAGGCACCATCTCTCGCAGACGAGGAGAGGAACGAGCTCCCGCTCCTCACGCAGACGCGGCTCGAGGCGTTCCCAAAAACGGGGCGCCGGTCCGGTTTCACGGCCGTTCCTGAGCAGGGCCGCCATGGACCGGTATTCCGCCTGGGCACGACGGCAGGAGGGGCAGGTCGTCAGATGCTCGTCGAGCCGGCCCGCCGATCGGGCGTCGAGCCGCCCGTCCTGGGCCCGCGACATCCATCGTTCGGCCTTCTTACAGCGCATCGACCCCTCCTTCGCCTTGCAGATAGGGCGTCATCCTGTCCCGAAGCATCTTCCGGGCCCGGTGGAGCCTGGAGTCCACTGTCCCCGGCGAAAGTCGGAGGACCCGGGCGATGGCCTCATAGGGCATGCCCTGGATGTCCCGCAGCGTCAGGATGATCCGATACTTATCGGGCAGCTCTTCGACGAACTTCCGGACGAGGCCCTTGCGGGCCTCGGTCTCCGCCTCCTCGGCGGCTTTGTCGGTCCGGTCGCCGTCCGACAGGCTCAGCTCCCGGACGTCCTCGAGCGAGACCTCCTTGGTCCGGCCCCTCTTGCGGAGAAAATCCTTGATGTGGTTGACCGAGATGCGGTAGAGCCAGGTCCCGAACTCGGACTTGCCCTGGAACCGGGGAAGCGCCAGATAGGCCTTCAAGAAGACCTCCTGGGCCAGGTCGTCGGCGGCCTCGCGGTTCCTCGTGAAGCTCATAGCCATGCTGAACACCTTGGACTGGTACCTCGTGACCAGCTCCTCGAAAGCCTCCTGGCTTCCTTCGCGGGCCAGCCGGACCAGCTCTTTGTCTTCCATGCGTTCAACTCACTTGTCCTCCGCACCTTATTAGACGGAGGACCGGGGGATATCTTCCAGGGGCGCCGTCTTTCTCGAGAACTCCGGCCGGGGACCTTCGGTTCCACCAGGGGAGAGCGGACGCCGCTTCCCGACCAGCCCCCCCGGCCGGCAACCCGGACCCCGGCCCGGCGCTCTCGATCCTTTGTATTATAGAGGAATCCGACGGCCTGAAAAAGGGACTTCTCCCGATCGGAGGGATTCTAAAAACATCTCATTATTCCTTGAAGAGGCCTCCCCCGGGACCTGAAGAGGAGCCCTTTTTGAGCTCTTCGCCTGAACATCAGGCCGACAATATTGTCGGCCGACTGACAAAAAAGTCCCCATTTGGGCTCCCCATGAAATCATATCTTATTTATATTGTTATAATTGAGCGATGGCACGAGGCTTGCTCCTTATGGGGTCTCATGGATCAAGGAGGTCATCAGATGAGAAAGATATTGGCCCTCGTGATCGGCGTTATGATAGCGGGTCTCTCGGCGTCCCTCGCCCAGGAGGAGACCACGGGACAGGCCCGGGTCAAGGCCCAGTCCGCTTTCCGTCATCAGTTCCGCTTCATCGACGAGAACGGGGACGGTATCGCCGACGTCCTCAGGGACCATGACGGGGACGGCATTCCCAACGGCCAGGACCCCGACTGGAGCCGGCCCCAGGACGGGAGCGGCTATCAAGCTCCGTCCCGTTACGGACAGGGCACGGACGGGGCGGGCCGCAGCGGCCTGCAGGCCGGCCAGATCAGCCGAACGGTCTTCGGCAAAGGCTCCTTCCGGGCCGGGCTGTCGGGAACGGCCTCCCTGGGGGCCGGCGCCGGCCTCTGTGATGGCACGGGCCCCAAGGGCCGTAGCGTCCGGCGCGGCCGGAGATGATCGACGGACCAGGCCCGGGGCCCCGGCCCTTCCTTTTTTTTGCCGAGCCGCTTTGTTAAGATAGGGACATCCATGAAACTCAGGATCTTCCTTCCCCTCCTGCTGGCGACAACCGTCGCCGCCCGGGCCAACAGCTTCAGCCTGGCCTACAACCATCACACGACCGACAACCTGTTCCAGACGAGCGAAGGCGTGGCGGATTCCATGTCCGCGTTCGGCCTCTTCCTGGAGAGCGATTCGGGAGGGCTCTCGCTTCTCTCCGACGCCCGCTATGTCCTGTTCCGTGAGAACCCCGGATTGAGCTTCGGGACGATCAGCGTCGGGCTCGACTATCTCAAGCCTTCGGGCTCGAAGAGCGCCTTCTATGTCGCGGCAGAAGGGTCCGGGGACTTCTTCCGGTCGGAGTGGAACCCGTTCAATTCCCTGTCGTTCGACCTCGTCGGCGCTTTCAAGACCTATCTGGCCCCGAGCTCCATCCTCAAGCTCCAGGCGCGCAGCGCCTACGCCTCGTACCGCTACGCCCTCTTCGACTATCTCAGCCAGAGCGCGTCGCTGTCGCTGGACAAGTTCTTCCCCAGCCTGACGACGCTCAAGACGGAGGCCGTCTGGAAGTACAAGTACTTCCTTCACCCCTTCCTGGACACCCTCCCCGAAGCGGGCGTGCTCATGGGAGGCGGCGGAGGAGGGCCCATCTACCGGGGAGGCCACGGCTTCGTCCCGATCTATGATCCTTCGGGGGGCGGGGCCGGCATCCAGAGCGGCTCGCTGGCCCTGCTGGCCGCCCAGGGATTGGGCAGCCGTGTCGGTCTCAGCGTGTCCGGCCTGCGCCAGTGGACGCTATCGGGGACCAATCCCTTCTCGTCCATCGAAGAGTTCTATCTCGTCTCCAATCCCAGTTCCGACGAGTTCTCTTGGCAGGGCTGGACGGCCACGGCCATGGTGACGGCCCTCCTGCCCTGGGACATCGAGGTCAAGGCGGCCTACACGTATGCGGACAAGGGTTTCCCGGGCATCGAGGTCATGACGGCGGAAGGGGAGCCCACCGGCCTGCCGAGAGAGGATACCCGGCGCTCTCTCGAGGCGCGTCTGGAAAAGACCTTCCCGCGACTCTCCGTGTTCATCGCCTATTCCTGGTCCGACAACCGTTCGAACGATCCCCTGTTCACCTGGTCGAGCCCTTACTTGCTGGCGGGCATCGAGTGGACCCTGCCCTTCGGCCGAAAGGAGTGAGGACATGAAAAAAGCCATCGTCCTTCTTCTCTGCGGCTGGGCGGCGGCCGCCGCCCTGGCCGGACAGGACGGCCCCGTCCAGACCGCCGCGCATTTCTACAACGTGGACAAGGAGGTCCGTGTCGAGGGCACGGTCCAAGAGATCCGCTTCGAGCCCCGCTACAAGGACGGGGCCCCCTTCCTCATCCTCGTCCTCCAGGGACCGGCCGAGGCGGCCTACTTCGTCGAGGTCGGCCCTTCCTGGTTTTTCGGCCAGGACCTCCATAAGGGCGAGCCCATGACCATCGTCGGCTCATTGGCCGGCGAACGGACGGTCATCGCCCGCCAGCTTCGTTTCCGGGGGGAGACCGTCGTCGTCCGCGATAAGAAGGGCTTCCCGTCCTGGAGCCGCGGAAAGTCGAATATGAGAGGGAAACGAAGGATCGGGGGCTTTTGAAGAACCGGAGACTGCTCCTTTTCTTCGCCCTGCCCTTCGCGGGCCTGCTGGCCCTTTTCACGCTCGTTTCGGCCCTTAACCAGGCCGACTTCAGGAGGCGCGTCGAGGGCCTCGTCCGCGGGCAGGTCGAAGCCACGGCCCGCATCCTGGCGGTCAACATCTCCCATCTGCTGGCCGAAGGCCGGCCCCCTTCCGAGGCCCTCGGGTTGTACGCGGCCGAGGACGACATCTACTTCATGGCCCTGCTCGACGAGCGCAAGGATGTCCTGGCTTGGAACTCGCAATTCGAGGGCTATCTGCCGCTCTCCTCGGCCGCCGCAGAGGCCGGGACGTCCGGCATCATCGATTCCCCGGCCGGGAAGATCCTCAACACCTATGAGGCCGTCCCGTCCGCCTCGGGCCGATCCTACCTTCTCTACCTCGGCTATTCCCTGGCCAGCATGGAGGACATGCTGGCCCGGACAAGGCGGAACGCGGTGTTGTTCTTCGTCCTCCTCGTGCTCGTCGGGGCCCTGGTCATCCGCGAGATCTCCCGTTTGCAGGCACGCTATGTCGCCAAGGCCCGGGAGGCCGAGACCGAGCGGCTGGAAAAGGAGCGGTTCCGCGAGATATCGGCGTTCACCTCCGGCGTCGCCCACGAGATCAAGAATCCGCTCAACAGCTTGTCGCTTCTTTTCGACCTGCTCATGGCCCAGGCCCCGGCCGGGGCCAAGGCCGACCTCCTTGCCGGAAAGGAGCAGGTCCGCACGGTCGCCGGCATCGTCGACCGGTTCTCGAGCGCCGTGAAGCCCATCCAGCCGGTCCTCGGGCCGGTGGCCGTGGCCGATATCTTCCGCGACGTCCGCGACAGTCTCCTGCAAGAGCACCCCGGGGCCGCCCCGCGGCTCGAGACCGAGGCCGGGCCGGGCGTCCGGGCCAGGGCCGACCGCGATCTTCTCGTCCAGGCCCTGATCAACCTCGCCCGCAACGCTCTGGAGGCCTCCACCGGCTCGACGGTCCGGATGGAAGCCCGGGCCGCCCGGAAAAGCGTCGAGATCCGGGTCGGCGACGACGGGCCGGGCATCCCCGCCGACGACCTCGAGCGGGTCTTCGAGCCGTTCTTTTCGACCAAAGAGAAGGGCCTGGGCATCGGCCTCTACCTGGCCCGGAAGATCGTCGAGGCCCACGGCGGGAGGATCGAGGCCGGCCGCCGCGAAGGCGGCGGCACGGAATTCCGCGTCATCATGCCGGGAGGATGACATGAGCGAGCCGGTCATCTTGATCGTCGAGGACGACCCCCTCCAGCGCAAGCTCTTTCGCGGCAACCTGGAGGCCGGAGGGTTTCAGGTCGTCGAGGCCGCCTCCGGGAAGGAGGCCCGGGAAGCCGTGCTCGCCGGGCCCGTCGACATCGCCGTCGTGGACTACAGGCTCGGCGCCGAAACGGGGGTCGACGTCATCCGTGACATCCTGGCCTCGAATCCTTTGGTGACGCCCATCATGGTCACGGCCTACGGGAACATCGAGCGGGCCGTCGAGGCCGTCAGGGCGGGGGCCTACGACTACATCGTCAAGCCGGTCGACTTCGACAAGTTCCGGCTCGTCCTCGAGCGCGCCATGGAGCGCCAGACGCTGAAAAGGGAGATCTCGACCCTTCAGGACCGCCTGGAGGACAAGTTCCACGCCAAGAACTTCGTCTTCGCCTCCCCGTCGATGGAGGAGGTCGCCGGGCTGATCATGAAGGCCGCCCGCAGCGACGCCACGGTCCTCGTCTCCGGCGAGACGGGGACGGGCAAGGACCTCGTGGCCAGGGCCATCCATTATTCCTCCCGCCGGAAAAAGGGGCCCTACGTCGCACTCAACATCCCGTCCCTTCCCGAGACCCTCATCGAGGGCGAGCTCTTCGGCTCCGAGAAGGGGGCCTTCACGGGGGCCCACGAGAGGAAGATCGGCAAGTTCGAGGCGGCCGCGGGCGGGACCCTGTTCCTCGACGAGATCGGCGACCTGCCCCCCCAGACCCAGGTCAAGCTGCTGAGGTTCCTTCAGGACCGGGAGTTCTACCGCCTGGGCTCGAACGAGCCTCTCCGGGCCGACGTCCGGGTCATCGCCGCCACCAACAAGGACCTGGCCGTCTTGATGAAAGAGGGCCGGTTCCGGTCCGACCTCTTCTACCGGCTGAACGTCATCCACATCCAGGTCCCGCCGCTGCGGCGACGAAAGGAAGACATCCCCCCTCTCGCCGACCACTTCCTGCGGAAATACGGCCAGCGGGAGGGCAAGGCCATCCGGGGATTGACGCGCGAGGCCTTGACGGTCCTTATGAATTACCCCTTCCCGGGCAACGTCCGGGAGCTGGAGAACGCCGTCGAAAGGGCCGTCGTGTTCGCCGACGGCGAGATCCTCGGGGCGACCGACCTGCCGGTCTTCCTCCAGGAGAGGACCGAGGACGACCTGCCCGCGGGAGGCGACTCGCTGGTCGACAAGGTCCGCGTGCTCGAAACGCGGGAGATACGGCGGGCCCTGCGGGACAGCGGGGGGGTCAAGAGCAAGGCCGCCCGGGCCCTGGGCATCACGGAGCGGATGCTGAGCTACAAGATGAAGATCTACGGTTTGGCGCCCCACGGCAAGGGCGGCGCCAAGCCGGGCCCCGCCTAGAGGGCCCGCTCAGGGGCCGATCCGGACCTTGGCCCGGGCGACGCCGCCGCGGGTCGAAAGGACGGACACCTCGGCCTCCCCCGACGCGTCCGGCCTGACCTTGACCTTCCAGCGGACCTCCCGCTTCTCGCCCTGTTTCAGGTGGCCGATCTCCTGGCGGATACGGCTCCCGGAGAGCGAGGCCCCGGCCGGCAGCCTGATCTCGACAGCGTCGGGGCGGACGATCTTGACCCGCTCGGCCATCTTCAGCGCCGTGGGCAGGAAGCCCTCGTTGGTGACCACGGCCACCACCTCGATGGTGTCGGCCTCCTTGCGGGCCGGCCTGATCGCCGCCGAGACGATCTTCACCTGGGGCAGGGACTTGGCCAGGAAGAGGTTGAAGAGGCCCTCCTTGACGACCCATTCCTCGAGGATCTCGACCGGCGGGTTCTGGCGCCAGAACTTGGGATTGAAGCCGCCGATCTCGACCTCCCCGAGAGACGGGTGCGCGAATTTCGTCCAGGGCTTGAAGTAGCGGCCGCCCAGCTCCTCGTCGATGAAGCGGAGGCTCTCGAGCTCGGTGACCCGCCCGTCGCCGTCATAGTCCTTGACCCGGCCGCCGTTCCACAGCTCGTTGCCGTACCACACGGACCCGTAGTAGAGGTAGCCGAAGTCGGGCGAGTGGCCGAAGAGGGGCCGGCCCTGGGGTTCGGAGGGGATCTCGAAGCCCATCTCCGCGGCCCGGGCCCGCATGTCGCGGTCGCCGCGGCCCAGGTTGGCGTAATCCCAGTAGGTGTCGCCGGCGTTGGGGTAGCCGGTGATCTTCTTGCCTTCCTCGTCGAAGTACTGGTAGATCCGCATGTCCTCGGGGAACATGGACTCGCTCATCCGGCTGGTCGACGGGCCGTGGAGGAGCATGGGGACCGTGGTGTCCATGGTCTGGACGATGCTGACGTTGGGGTGCTGGAGAAGGAACAGGACGACGGTTCTCGTCTCGATCTCCGACAGCGGGTATTCGCCGGCCCCGCCCTGGGTCCAGCCGCGCCCGGTCAGGTCCAGACCGGGCATGGGGCGCCAGTTCTCGGGGTAGTTGCGGTGCAGGTCGAGGCCGCCGATGCCGTCCTCGTTGACCCTCCCGTCCCCGTCGCTGTCCAGGCCCTCGGACATGACGACATAATCGCCTTGGCCCGCCGGGGCCCGCCGCATGAGCCGGCCCGAGGGATCGTCCGGATCGAGGATCATCGTGCCCTTGCCGGGCTCGACCTTGCGGCGCATCTGGAGGATGAACCCGTCACCGTCGAGGTCGTCGGGCGGGTCCTCGTCGAGCAGGCCGTCCCGGTCGTCGTCGTAGGGCCTGACCGTGCTGCGGTTCGACTGGGCGGTGTTCAAGTACATCTCGGACCCGTCGGGATTGTTCTTGACCCTCACATAGAGGGCCTTGGTGTCGACGAGCTTGGTGATCCCGGGGTCCGCGCCGTAGTTCGTGAGAACGTGCCAGGCGAACCAGAGCGCGGCCTCGGCCGCCGTGACCTCGCCCGAGTGCCGGTTGCCCTCGATGAACATGGCCGGCTTGTCGGTGTCCTTGCCGGTGGCCTTGTTGGTGATTGTCATCTGCCAGATCTCGCGGCCCTCAAAGCTCTGGCCGACCGAATACAGGTCGACGAGCTCGGGATATTCGGCCGCCCACGCGCGGAGAAAGGACGTGACCTCGTCGTACGTGTGATAGTGGGCGAAATCCATCTGGCCCTCTTTCAGGGGCTTGGTGAAGGGATAGTCGACCCGGGGGAAGAAGCTCGCGCCGTGCCGGACGCCGCCGACCGTGTACATCCTCGACGGTTTGGGCTCCTGGGCCGCCGCCGCGAGGAAGATGCCGGCGGCCGCCAGGGCCAGCCATCCCAGCTTGATCGCGCTCTTGTTCATGGGGCCTCCTCAAAAAAGCATCAAACCGGAGATTATGCGGAATCCTCCCTCAAGTCAACCGCTCGCCGCCTCCCCTTCTCGAACGCCGCCGCGTTCTGCGACCAGGAGGACATATCCCCCTGGACCCCCTTCCGGCCGAGATGGCCTCAAAACCATTCCTCGACGGGAGCATAAAGCGGTGATCCAGCCGGACGCGCTTTCGTCACACGGCAGTAATGAAAGCAGCCGCTCTTTCAAGATATTTCCCAGAAGTGCGGCTCCGAGTCGCTCCGCCGCACTTCTGATGGTCGCTCCCCAGAGTCCGCTCCCTGCCGGAGGGGGACCCGGCGGCCGCCGACGGGGGAACCGCCGGGACTGGTTCCCGGGGGCCGGGGGAGACGGATGATCCCCATCACAGCCAAAAAGGGCGGCTCCTCTGCGAGCTCGCGAGCCGCCGAGTCCGTGCCGCCGGGAGGCGAAAAAGGATCACCGCGCGGACGGAGAGGATACCCCGAGGCCTCTAGAGGCGGATGAGGACCGCGGCCCAGCAGGCGATGGCCCTTCCCTCGCCGACCGGCCCGAGCCCCTCGGCCGTCTTGGCCTTGATGCCCAAGTCGGCCCCTTCGATCCCGAGCACGGCGATGAGGGCGGCCTTGATGGCCGCGGCGTGGGGGGCCATCTTCGGCTCTTCGGCGACGATGACCGCGTCGGCGTTGACGATCCGCCCGCCGCGCGCCCGGAGCCGCCCGACGACGTCCTCGAGCAGGCCCAGGCTGCGGGCGCCCGCCCAGCGGGGGTCGGTGTCCGGAAAAAGCCGCCCGATGTCCCCTTCGCCCATGGCTCCGAGCAGGGCGTCGATGAGGGCGTGGACGAGGGCGTCGCCGTCCGAATGGCCGGCCAGTCCCTTCTCGTGAGGGATCTCGATCCCCCCGAGGACGAGCTTGCGCCCGGCCTCGAGGCGGTGGATGTCGTACCCGATACCGATCTTCGTTTCAGCCATCGACGAGGGCCTCCGCGATCTTGATGTCCAGGGGAGTCGTGATCTTGATGTTGCGCGGGTCGCCCGAGACCCGGGCCACCGGGACCCCCAGGCGCTCGACGAGCGAGGACTCGTCGGTCCCCGTGAACCCGTCGCGGTCGGCGGCCTCGAGGGCCTCGCGGAGGAGCGCGTAGCGGAACCCCTGGGGCGTTTGGGCCCGGACGAGCGACGCCCGGTCGACGGTCGCCGCGATCCGCCCCTCGCGGACCTCCTTGACGGTGTCCTCGAGCGGCGCACCGGGCACGGCGGCCCCGGTCGCCCGGACGGCTTCGATGACCCGCTCGACGAGCTCCGGGGCCACGATGGGCCGGGCCCCGTCGTGGACGAGGACCAGTCCCACGCCGGCCCCGTCGAGGGCCTCGAGCCCCCGGCGGACGGAATCCTGCCGCCTCTCTCCGCCGGGGACGACGGCGACGATCTTGCCGAACCGGGACGGATACCGGTCGTCGATCCGGGCGGCGGGCAGGACGAGGATGATGTCGTCGACCGCCGGATGGGCTTGAAAGGCCCCCACGGCCCGCTCGAGGACCGGGATCCCCCGGAGGACGGCGAACTGCTTCGGCCCGCCGAAACGCGAGCCGGACCCGGCGGCCGCGATGATGACCGCGATCCGGGTCACGTGGCCTCCCCGTTGAAGCGGCCGAAGATCATCTTGCCGACCGTCGTCTGGAGCACGGACGTGACGGTGATATTGATGGTCTGACCGATCATCCGGCGCGAGTTGTCGACCACGACCATGGTCCCGTCCTCGAGATAGGCGACGCCCTGGTCCTTCTCCTTGCCCTCCTTGAGGATGAAGACGCTCATGGCCTCGCCGGGCAGGGCGACCGGCCGCAGGGCGTTGGTCAGCTCGTTGACGTTGAGGACCTTGATGCCCTGGATGTGGGCGACCTTGTTGAGGTTGAAGTCGTTGGTCACGATCTTGGCCCCCATGGCCTTGGCGCACTCGATGAGCTTGGAATCGACGTCCCGCAGGTCGGGGAAATCGAGGTCGGAGATGGTCACCGTCACCTGGGGCGATTTCTGGAGCCGGCCCAGGACGTCGAGGCCGCGGCGCCCCCGCTGCCGCTTCAGGGCGTCGGGCGAATCCGCGACCAGCTGGAGCTCTTTGAGGACGAATTGGGGGATGACCAGCTCACCCTCGACGAAACCCGTGTCACAGAGGTCGGCGATGCGGCCGTCGATGATGACGCTCGTGTCGAGGAGCTTGAGGCTGCGGCCGGGCCGCTTGTCCTTGAACAGCCCCCTCCAGAAGCCGGGATCGAGCCACTCGGGCTTCCGGGTGCCGACGAGAAGACCGATGTAGGGCATGATGACCAGGAAGAAGATGCGGATGAAAGCCGCCATCTCGGGGGTCTTGACCACGGCCTGGTAGATCGCGCCGAGCAGCCACCCGAGGAGGATGCCGATGAGCAGTCCCAGGCCGGCGCTCCAGATGACCCGGAACGGGGCTTTGCGGATGCGGGTCTCCAGGATCATCATGATGGCGCCCAGGACGAAGGCCACGCCGGCCCCGTACGGGGCGGTCAGCGTGAACGGCGGATAGATATAACCGGCCACGGTGATGAGGCCGATGATGAACAGGCGGAAGACGAGAATGCCCATGGGCTCGATCCTTTATGAAAGATATGTCACAGAGCCTTCCTAGAAAACCTTCTGAAGGGCCTCCCGGACCGTCCGGACGCCGAGGCATCGGATGTCCGCGAGGCCTTCCTTTTCGAGGGCCGGCAGGTTCCCGGCCGGAAGGAGGGCCGTCCCGAAGCCCAGCGACCGGGCCTCCTTGGTCCGGGCCAGGGGCTGGCCGACCGAACGGATCTCCCCGCTCAGGCCGACCTCGCCGAAGAAAGCCATGTCCTGCGGCAGGGGCATGTTCTTCAGGGACGATACGACGGCCATGACGACACCCAAGTCGACGGCCGGCTCGTCGATGGTCATCCCTCCGGCCACGTTGATGTAGATGTCCTCGCCGGCGAAGCTGGCCCCGGTCTTCTTCTCGACCAGGGCCAGGAGCATGGCCGTCCGGTGATGGTCGAGCCCGATGCTCATCCGGCGCGGGTTGGCCGTGAACAGGGTCGATGACACGAGGGCCTGGACTTCGGCCAGGAAGGGCCGGGTCCCCTTGATCGTACAGACCACGGCGCTGCCGGGCTCGTTGCGGGGCCTCTCGCGCAGGAAAAAGGCCGAGGGATCGAGGATGGACTGCAGGCCGGAGGCGGTCATCTCGAAGACCGCCAGCTCCGAGACGGGGCCGAACCTGTTCTTCATGGCCCTGAGGACCCGGTGGCTGTGGTCCCGCTCGCCCTCGAAGAGCAGGACGACGTCGACGATGTGCTCCAGGGACTTCGGCCCGGCGATCGACCCGTCCTTGGTGATGTGCCCGACCAGAAAGGACGGGACCTGATGGCGCTTGGCGAAGCGGAAGAGCTGGTTGGCGGCCTCCCGGACCTGGCTGATGGTCCCCGGGGTCGAGCTCATCTTCGTCGAGAAGACCGTCTGGATCGAGTCGACGATGAGGGCCCCGGGCTTGAGCCGCTCCGCCTGGGCCAGGATCCTCTCGAGGTTGGTCTCGGCCAGCAGGTAGAGGTTCCCGCCGCCGACCCCGAGCCGGTCCCCCCGAAGCTTGACCTGCTCGAGGGATTCCTCGCCCGAGACATAAAGGACGGACTCGCCGGCGGAGGCCATGTCCCGCGAGACCTGGAGCAGGAGGGTCGACTTGCCGATCCCGGGCTCCCCTCCGACCAGGACGAGGGACCCCAGGACCAGGCCGCCGCCGAGGACCTTGTTGACGTCCTCGATGCCGATCGTGATGCGCGGCTTGGCCGACTCCCGGATCTCGCCGTAAAGGACGGGCTCCGAGGGGGCGAAGGCGACCTCCGCGACCGGGGATTCCTCCTCGAGCTCCTCGACCAGAGTGTTCCACTCGCCGCAGCCCGAACAGCGGCCCATCCATTTCGGCGAGCGGGTCCCGCAGCTCTGGCAGACGAAGACCGTCCTGTCCTTCATCGCTTCAGAACTCCGGCGCGTGTAGCTCCATGTCGGCGAAGCGCGCGTATTCGCGGATGAAAGCCAGCTGGAGGTTGCCGATGGGGCCGTTGCGTTGCTTGGCGATGCTGACCTCGGCCACCCCCTTGAGGCTTTCGTCGTCGGGATGGTAGAACTCCGGACGGTAGATGAAGATGACGACGTCGGCGTCCTGCTCGATGGCCCCGGACTCGCGGAGGTCCGAGAGCTGAGGCTTGGGCTCGCGGCGCCCCTTCTCGGGGGCCCGGCTGAGCTGCGAGATGCCGACGACCGGGATGCGCAGCTCCTTGGCCAGCTCCTTGAGGGACCGGGAGATGAACGACATCTCCTGGTTGCGGTTCTCGAAGCGGCCTCCCGTCCTCATGAGCTGGATGTAATCGACGAAGACGATGTCCAGGCCCCGCTCCATCTTCAGGCGGCGGCACTTGGCCTTCATCTCCATGATCGTCAGGGCCGGCGACTCGTCGATGAAGATCCGGGCCCGGGACAGGGCCTCGCCGGCCAGCTTGAGCTTGCCGAACTCGCGGTCGTTGATGAATCCCGTCCGGGTCCTTTTGATGTCGAGCTGGGCCTCGGCGCAGAGCAGCCTGACGACGATCTGCTCCTGGGCCATCTCCATGGAGAAGAAGCCGACGGCCTTGTCCGTCTTGAGCCCGACGTGGTGGGAGATGTTCAGGGCCAGGGCCGTCTTGCCCATGGACGGCCGGGCGGCCAGGATGACGAGCTCCGCGGGATGGAAGCCCGAGGTCATCCCGTCGAGGTACCGGAAGCCGGTCGGCACGCCGGTGACGGCCTCCTTGCGTTCGGCCAGTTGGCGGATCATCTCCAAGGTCGGGCCGGTCAGCTCCGTCATGGGCTGGAAGCCCGGCTTGATGCGCTGGCCGGCGACCTCGACGATGGCCGCCTGGGCCGCGTTGAGGAGGTCGTCGGCGTCCTCCTTCTGCTCGTAGCTCTCCTGGATGATCCGGGTCGACGACAGGATGAGGCGACGGAGAAGGGCCTTCTCCTTGATGATCTGGGCGTAATATTCGATGTTGAGGTTGCGGGGCACGCCGTCGAGGAGGGACGAGATGTAGGCGGCCCCGCCGACCTCCTCGAGGATACCGGCCCGCTGGGCGTCCTCGGTCAGGCTGAGGAGGTCGACCGGCAGTCCCTTGTCGACGAGGGCGATGATCCTCTCCAGGATCTTGCGGTGGCCGTCCTTGTAGAGGTCCTCGGGAGAGATGACCGACAGGGCGACGTTGAGGTTCTGGTTCTGGACGAGGATGCCCCCGAGGACCGTCCTCTCGGCCTCCAGGCTGTGGGGCGGCGTCTTCTTGAGGAACATCAAGTCGAGTTCCATAGCCACCTCGCCCCCGCCGGGCCGCCCCGGGCGGGGATCAGTTCGTGCCGTCCGCCTGGTTCTCGGTCGATCCGGCGGCCTCCGGCGCTTCGTCGCCCGTCTCTTCGCGGGCGACAACGACCTTGATCTCCGCCCGGTCCTCCGGAGAGACCTTGACGGCGACCGTGAAATTCCCGAGCCGCTTGATGGGCTCGTCGAGCAGGATCTTCTTCTTGTCGACCTCGAAGCCCAGCCCGTCGAGGCCGTCCTTGACATCCGAGGCCGAGACGGAACCGAAGATGACGTCCTTGTCGCCGGCCTTGCGCTGGAACGTCAGCGTCACCTGGCCGATCTTCTGGGCCAGGGTCCTGTACGTTTCCCGTTCCGCTTCGAGCTTCTTCTTGAGGGCCTGGCGTTCGATCTCGATCATCTTGACGTTGGTCGGCGTCACGGCGATGGCCAGCTTACGGGGGATGAGGTAGTTCCGCCCGAATCCCGGCGCGACGTTGACGATGTCGCCCTTGCGGCCCAGCTTGTCCACGTCCTGTTTGAGAATGACCTTCATGTTCCCTCCCGCTCCCCTCAATCCTCGACGTACGGGAGAAGGGCCATGAGCCTGGCCCGCTTGATGGCCAGGGACAGCTTCCTCTGGTGGTAGGCGCAGGTCCCGGTGATCCGGCGGGGGGTGATCTTGCCCCGGTCGGGGATGTACTTCTTCAGGATCTCCACGGACTTGTAGTCGATGCCCCGGACGTCCCGCTGGCAGAACCGGCAGAACTTCCTCTTGGGGGCGAAATACTTGCGGTACGGCCCGCGCTCGCTCCGTTCGGGTCGATCGTCTCTCGGCATGTCACTTCTCCTCAGAGCCGCCGGCGGCGGAGGCCGCGGCCGTTTCGTCGCCGGCGTCCCGCTCGGCCTTCTTCTTCCGCCGCCGCCCGAGGTCCCGGGCGTCCTTCTTGACGGTCATGAACCGGATGACGGCGTCGGTCTGCTTGAACCGCCGCTCCATCTCGGTCGAGATGTCGCCCGGCCCGTCGTAGATGAAGAAGACGTAGAATCCGTCCTCGCACTTCTTGATGGGATAGGCCAGGCGCCGCTTGCCCCAGATGTCCTGCTTGATCATGCGGCCCTTGCGCTGGGCCACGATCTCGGCCATCTGCTGGATGAACTGCGTCGTCTCTTCTTCGGAGAGGGCGGGGGAGAGGACGAACCCCGTTTCGTACTGTCTCATCGAGACCTCCTTATGGATTGAAAGCCCCTTCTCTTGATGGAAGGGACAAGGAGTACGCGCTCTATTCTAGCCGATTCCCGGAAAAATTCAATCCCCCGGCGGCGCCGGGTTCCGGCGGTTGAATCGGGTCATGGCCCGGTCGACCCGGCCGTCCAGGATCAGGCCCAGGGCCTCTTCGGCCTCCTCGAGGCTGCGCTCGAGGGCCGGCCGCTCGTCGCGGCCGAACGGGGCCAGGACGAAGTCCGAGGCGTCCCAACGCGCGGGCAGGGGGCCGATGCCGATCCGGATGCGCGGGAAATCGCGCGTCCCGATCTCGTTGACGATCGAGATCATGCCCTTGTGGGTGCCGGGGCTGCCGCTCTTGCGGACCCGGATCTCCCCGAGGGGGATGTCCAGGTCGTCGTAGGCGACGACGAGCCGCTCGGGCGGGATGCCACGCCCCTTGAGAGCGGCCCGGACGGCCAGCCCGCTGAGGTTCATGTAGGTCCGGGGGAGGGCCAGGAGGACGGTCTGGTCGCCTCTCCGGGCGACGGCCGTCCGGGACCGGAAGGTGCGGCCCCGCGGCCGGACGTCCCAGGCCCGGGCCGCGCGCTCGGCCAGCATGAAGCCGGCGTTATGGCGCGTCCCCTCGTACTCTTCGCCCGGGTTGCCCAGGCCGACGACCAGCCACAAGCGCTATTTCTCCGGCTCTTCCTTCTCGGCCCGCTCCTTCTTGATGACCTCGGGCTCCGCGCCTTCCTCGGCCACGGCCTCCTCGGGCGTCTCGCCGGGGAACTCCTCTTCCTTGTGCGGGACCGAGATGAGGACGAGCACGGTGCCCGGCTCGCTGAGGATCTTGACCCCCGGCGGCGGGACGACGTTCTCGACCTTGAAGCTCTGCTGGATGTGGAGCCCGGAGATGTCGATCGTCAGGCTCTCCGGGATCTCCCGGGGCAGGCATTCGACGTCGACCTCGCGGGTCACGAAGTCGATGAAACCGCCCTCGGTCTTGACGCCCACGGGATCCCCCTCGTGCTCGATGGGCACGGTGACGCGGATGGGTTTATCCATGGCGATCCGGATGAGGTCCACATGGAGCAGCTCGTCGGTGGCCGGCTCGACCTGCAGCTCGCGGATCATGGCGTCGACCTCCTCGGAATCGAAGGCCACCCGGAAGATCGTGTTCTCGCCGGACTCGAGCTTCATGATCCGGACGATGTCCTTCTTGTTGAGGACGAGCGGGACGCTGTCCTTGGATTCGCCGTAGAGCACGGCGGGGATGAAGCCCTGGGCCCTCAGACGGCGCGCGGCGTTCTTGCCGAGGCCCTGGCGTTTCTCGCTCTTGATGACGATGTCCATCTGTTCCTCCTTAAATGAACAGGGAGCTCACCGAGCTCCCCTCATTGATCCTCCGGATCGCTTCCCCGAACAGCTCGGCGACGGACAGGACGGTGAAGGTCCCGGAGGCGGCGGCCCTGTCCGTGAGAGGGATCGTATTGGTCACGAAGATATTCTCCAGCTTCGACTTCGCGATCCGGTCCAGGGCCGGGCCCGACAGGATGGCGTGCGTGCAGGCGGCGAAGATCCGCTTGGCCCCTTCCTTGGCCAAGGCCTCGGCGCTGAGGGTCAACGTCCCGGCCGTATCGACCATGTCGTCGTAGAGGACGACGTTCTGGCCCTCGACATCGCCGATGACGTGGAGGACCTTGGCCTCGTTCGGGGCGGGCCGCCGCTTGTCGACGATGGCCAGATTGGCCCCCAGGCGTTGGGCGAAATACCGGGCCCGGCCGACCCCGCCGGCGTCGGGAGAGACGATGGTCAGGTCGTCGAGCTTCATCGACCGGATGTGCCCGGCCAGGACGGGCGCCGACATCAGGTTATCGACGGGCACCGCGAAGAATCCCTGGATCTGGGGAGAGTGAAGGTCCATGGTCAGGACCCGGTTGGCCCCGGCCGTTTCGATGAGGTCCGAGACGAGGCGGGCCGAGATCGGCACCCGCGGGCGGTCCTTCCAGTCCTGCCGGGCGTAGGCGAAATAGGGGATGACGGCGGTGATGCGCCCGGCCGACGCCCGCTTGAAGGCGTCGATCATGATGAACAGCTCCATGAGGTGGAAGTTGGCGTCCGCCGAGCCCGACTGGATGACGAAGATGTCCTCGCCGCGGACGTTCTCGTCGATGTAGAAGTGGATCTCGCCGTCGCTGAAGCGGTCCAGGACGCAGCGTCCCAGATCGATCTGCAGGTACTTGGCGATCTCCGCGGCCAGGGCGGTGTTCGAAGAGCCAGTGAATACCTTCATCGTTCCTTCCTCGTCCTCTATCGCTAGAACTGGGGCGGGAGGATTCGAACCTCCGGTGACGGAGCCAAAGTCCGTTGCCTTACCGCTTGGCTACACCCCAGCACCGAGCTCGGCCCAATAGCCGTCCCGGGGCAGCGTTTCCGCCAGAACCGCTTCGTTCTGCCCTCGGAGCTCCTCGAGCGCCTCGAGGGCCTCTGCCCGCCCGGCGAAAAGTCCGTAGACCGCCGAGCCCGAGCCGCTGACCAGGGACAGGACGGCTCCCCGGCCCGCGAGGGACTCTTTGAGGCCTTCGAGCTCGGGGTGCCGCCGAAAAATGACGTCTTCGAGATCGTTTTCCAAAAGACCGAAGTCCCCGGACTCCAGAAAGCGCATAATTTTACTGGGTTTGGCCTCCGAAGTCAAGGACGCGCGGAGCCCGCCGTAGATCCCGGGGGTCGCCACCGGGAAGGGCGGGAAGACGAGCAGGCATGGGATCGGCGGCAGATCGGGGATCAAGGTCAAGAGGTCCCCTATACCCTCCCCGAGGCACAGACCGCCCTTGAGAAAAAAGGGGACATCGGCCCCGAGGCTCCGGGCCAAAACGGCCATCTCCTCCGGCGGCATGTCAAGGCGCCACAGCTCGTTGAGGCCCAGCAGGGTCGCGGCCGCGTTGGAGCTGCCGCCTCCGAGGCCCTTGGCCGGCGGGATCCTCTTGCTGACGCGGACGCGCGCGCCCTTCCTCGTCCCCGTTCTTTCCCGGAGGAGCCGGGCCGCCCGGTGGACGAGATTCGTCGCGTCCCAAGCCACCGACGCATCGTCCCCCTCGACCAGGAGAGCGCCGTCCGGCGCGGTCTCGACGGTGAGCTCGTCGGCCAGGGTGATCGATTGGAAGAGCGTCCGGATGTCGTGATAGCCGTCCTCGCGGCGCCGGACGACCTCCAGGCCGAGATTGATCTTGGCGAAGGACTTGACGGTCATCGCTTGAGAAGCTCCTCCATCTCCTCCCAGGTCTTCCTGGCGTACCGGGAGAGGAACGGCGGGCGGAAGGCCCCGGCGCGGACGGGCGGATCGAACCGAAGGGAGAGGATCTTCAGGCGTCCGGCAAGGCCGGGCCTGGAGAACTCGACCTGCCGCGGGACCCCTCCTCCCTTGAAGAACGACCGGACGGTGAAGCGCAGGTCCCCGCGGACCCCGCCGGCGACCCGGCCCTGCTCGTCCCGTTCGACGCTCCAGCCCGCTCCTTGGCCTTCGTCCGGGCCCGGCCACGCCCCGCCGAGGATGCGGATCATGTCGTCCGGCAGGAGAGAGAATCCCAGCAGCCGGACCATCACGGCCTCGGCCTCGTCTTCGGCGTAGGCTTTCTCTCCGGGCAGGACGAACGCCGCCCGGCCGGCCTCGAGGAACAGGTAGAAGACCGTGCGGCCGAGGGGATCGAGGGCTTCGATCCGGCCCAGGCCGGGACGTCGGAACCCGAACGCGAACTTGCCCTTGAGGATGGCTTCCGGCCCCTCGAACGAGGCCGAGCCGAAGCCTTCCACGCCCGCGACCCCTCCCGCCGGGGGGACAAGGACGGGCACCCGGCCGGCGCAGCCCGCCAAGGCCAGGAGGAACAGGAAGCGGGCCCCTTTCCCTATCCTGGCGCTGGAAGCGGTGCGGAGCGGGGGTTTCAAGAACGGCTCGGTCGCGGACGATGGGCGGTCCGGCCCCGGGGGCCTTCAGTCAAGGCGGAAGCCATAGTCCTTGGTCTTGGGCTCGGGGCCGGCGGGATCCTTCGCCGCGCTTTTCGGCCCGCCCGTCCCCGGTGCGCCGGGCGTGGCTGGCGGCCCGTCGACGAGATGGAAATGATAGTCCGTGGTCTTCTTCGGCGCCCGCTTTTTCCTCAAGAGGGGATAGAACGGCGAACGAAGCCGCTTGCCGAAGCACGAGATATTGGGATTGACGATGACCAGGATGATGAAGACGGCGAAGAGGACCAGGAGGACCGTCGCTCCCCAACTCATGGCTGGCTCCCCCGTTTACCTCTCGACCATGGCATGATCCCGACCCGGCCCGGCCGGCCGACGGGGCCTCATTCGTGGCCTTCGGCCTCTTCCTGGAATATCGGGATCTTGGCCTTTTCCTTCTCGCGGCCGAGGGAAAAGCCCACGAAAAATACCGAGCCCAGCGTCAGGAGCGCCAACAGGAACTTAAAGAAGCCTTTCATCTCAACCTTCCGGATATCATTGTATCCAACGGCTCGAAAAAGTCAACGCCGTTGCTTTTCGGCGAAAGCGCCGCTATATTGAGAATGATCGTTCGCCCGACGGGAGGGAGTCCGCGGCCATGAAAAAGATCCTCGGCCTTGTGGCGGTCATCGCCGTTGCCGCGAGCGCGTCGCAGCACATCAAGAGGGCCGCGTTCGCCGGCCAGTTCTACGAAAAGGACCCGGTCCGGCTGGCTGCGGCGGTCGACGAGGCCCTGGCCGGGGCGGCCCATGGAGCGGTCGGCGGGGGCCGTCTCATCGGCCTGATCGCCCCTCACGCCGGTCACGTCTATTCCGGAGCGACCGCCGCCGCCGCGTACGCCTCCGCCCGCGGCCGGGACGTCGAGACCGTGGTCGTCGTCGGGCCGTCCCATCAGTTCGGGTTCCGCGGCTGCTCGATCTGGCCGGACGGAGGCTTCGAGACGCCCCTGGGAACGGTCCCCGTCGATGCGGAAATGGCCCGGGACGTTATGCGGGCCTCGGGGTTCCGCTTCCTCCCCGAGGCCTTCGCCAGAGAGCACTCCATCGAGGTCCAGATCCCCTTCATCCAACGGGCCTTCCCCAAGGCGTCGATCCTGCCCGTCGTCATGGGCCTCCAGACCGAGGCGACCATCGAGAAGCTGGCCGCGGCCCTCGAAGCGGCCGGGCGGGGGAAGAGCGTCCTGGTCGTCGCCTCGACCGATCTGTCCCACTTCCTGCCCGAGGAGGAGGCCGAGGCCCTCGATGCCGCGACGGCCGAGCTCATCCGCGCCGGCGACGCCGAGACCCTGATCCGCAAGGTCGAGGCCGGGGAGAACATCATGTGCGGCGGCGGGCCCGTCGTCACGGTCCTGCTCTTGGCGCGCCGGGCCGGCCGCCTCCGCGTCGAGCTCCTTCGCCGGACGGACTCCGCCGGTTTCGGCGGCCCGGTCGTCGGATATCTGGCCGCGGCCGTGCTCGCCGATGGGCCCGAGATCGACGGCCCGCTCGGCCTCGACGAAGAGGACCGGAAGGCCGTCCTCCGGCTGGCGCGCACGGCGCTGGTGTCCTTCGTCGAGCGCGGCGAGCTCATCGATCCTAGTCCGGACCGGCCGCGCCTCGAGGCCGCGCAGGGCGTTTTCGTGACCCTCAAGATGCGGGGCGAGCTCCGCGGCTGCGTCGGATTCCCCGAGCCCGCGGGGCCGCTCGGCCGGGCCGTCGTCCAGGCGGCGGCCCTGGCCGCCTCCCGGGATCCCCGGTTCCCGCCGGTCACGCCCGCAGAGCTTCGGGACCTGCTCATCGAGGTTTCCGTCCTCGGCCCGCTCCTGGACATCGACGATCCCAAGTCCGTCCGCGTGGGAAGGCACGGCCTGGTCGTCAGCCGAGGGGACAAGCGGGGCCTCCTCCTGCCCCAGGTCCCGGTCGAGAACGGCTGGGACCGGACGACCTTCCTCCGCCAGGCCTGCCTCAAGGCCGGCCTGCCCGGCGACGCGTGGCGCAGAGGCGCCCGCCTCCAGGTCTTCGAGACCTTCGTCTTCCACGAGTAAGGGCCCGCGGCCCGGTCTTCGGGATGGCCTTGCAGGCCGGCGGATTTCTGATATAATGTTCGTCTTTTCAAGGACTTCTTGAAGGATCGAGAACCGGCCATGCCCCTTTACGAATACCGTTGCCGCCGATGCGGCTCGACTTTCGAGGTGCTGCAGAGGGCCGGGGAGGCCCCGCCCGGGAAATGCCCCGAATGCGGCGGCCCGGTCACCAAGCTTCTCTCTCCGCCGGCCATCCAGTTCAAGGGCGGCGGCTGGTACGTCACCGACTACGCCAAGAAGCCCGCCAAGGCCGCCGATCCGAAGCCCGGGGCCGAGGCGGACAAACCGCCGGCCGGCACGAAGGGCCCGGACAAGCCCAAGCCCTCGGACAAGCCGCCCGCCGCTTCCTCCGACTGAGAGGCTGCGCCCGGCCCTTCTTTGACAGGCCCGGGGCCCGCAGCTACAATGCCGACGTGAGGACTTCATCCCAAGGCCCGCGCGTCGCAGAGGGGGCCGCCTGGCCATGATCCGCTTCGACGACATCCTGGAGAAGGCCTCGTCGTATATCGGCGAAAAGGACGCCCTGGCCCTCCAAAAGGCCTACGTTTTCGCCGGCAGGGCTCACAAAGGGCAGGTCCGGCGCTCGGGCGAGGCCTACCTCAGCCACCCTCTGGAGGTCGCCGATTATCTGGCCGGGATGAGGCTCGACCGGACGACCCTCACGGCCGCCCTGCTTCACGACGTTCTGGAGGATACCGACGTCACCGTCGCCGATGTCCGGGAGACCTTCGGCCGCGAGGTCGCCGACCTCGTCGAGGGCGTCACCAAGATCAGCCGCGTCCAGGCCTCTTCCCCCGAGGCCCGCCGGGCCGAGGCCATTCGCAAGATCATCCTGGCCATGACCGACGACATCCGGGTCATCTTCATCAAGCTGGCCGACCGGATCCACAACCTCCAGACCCTGACGTTCCTCGACGAGGACAAGCGCGAGCGGATCGCCCGGGAGACGCTCGAGATCTACGCCCCGATCGCCAACCGCCTCGGAATGGGTCGGATCCGGGCCGAGCTCGAGGACCTGTCTTTCCGTTTCGTCGCGCCCGAGGAGTATGCCAAGGTCGCGGCTTTCGTCGAGCCCCGCAAGAAGGCCGCCGAGCAGGACCTCGAGACCATGAAGGCCGCCCTCGAGGACCTGCTGGTCGCGAACGGCATCCCCGCCGAGGTCTTCTCCCGGATCAAAAGGCCCTACAGCATCTGGAGCAAAATGCGCCGCCGGGAAGTCGGGTTCGACCAGGTCTACGATTTCCTGGCCCTGCGGATCATGACCGACTCGGTCAAGAACTGCTATGCGGCCCTGGGGACCATCCATCAGCGGTGGCCCCATCTGCCCCAGCGCTTCCGGGACTTCATCGCCATGCCCAAGCCGAACCTCTACCAGGCCTTGCACACGACGGTCATCGCCGAGGGGCAGAAGGCGTTCGAGATCCAGATCCGCACCCGCGAGATGCACGACCTGGCCGAGAACGGCATCGCCGCCCATTGGCGGTACAAGGAGGGGGGGGCGACGGGCCTGGCCCAGGAGGACCGCCGCCTCCACTGGCTGAGGGAGATGGCCGCCCTCTACCGGGAGCAGAAAAATCCCCAGGAGTTCCTGCGGAGCCTCAAGAAGAACCTCATCCCCGAAGAGGTCTTCGTCTTCACGCCCAAGGGCGGCGTCATCGATCTCCCGCCCGGCGCGACGGCCCTCGATTTCGCCTTCAAGATCCATTCGGAGATCGGGCTGCGGGCCGCCGGGGCCCGGATCAACGGTTCGCCGGCGACCCTCGACACCGTCCTCAAGAGCGGCGACATCGTGGAGATCCTGACGGCCGAGGGACGATCGCCGACCAGGGGCCTGCTGGCCGCCGCGACGACCTCCGGGGCCCGCCAGCAGATCAAAAGATGGCTCAACGTCCGGGGCCGGGCGACGAGCGCGGCTCTGGGCCGCAAGGTTTGGGAAAGGGAGCTGCGCAACTACGTCATCCCCGCCGAGCTGCGCAAGGAGGACCGGCTCCTGCCGAGGCTTTCCGAAGCCCTCGGCTCGCGGTTCCCGGACATGGACGCCTTTTACCGGCAGGTCGGCCTCGGCAAGGCCGTGGTCGACAAGCGGCTCCTCGCGGCCGTCTTCCCGGCCGACGGCATCGCCCCCCGCAAGGAGTCCATCATCGGCAAGGCCGCTTCCCTGATCATCCCCCGGCCGGGAACGGCCGTCCGCATCCGCGACCTCGGGGGGCAGATGATCAGCCTGGCCAAGTGCTGCTCGCCGATCAAGGGCGAGCCCGTCGTCGGCTACATCACGGCCGGCAAAGGCATGACCGTCCATTCCCTGCGCTGCGCCTTGGTCACTAAAGAGCTCCTCGACGCCCAGCGCCTGGTCGATGTTTCTTGGGACCCGGCCCTGAAAGGAACGTTCAAGGCCCGTCTGTTGGTCAAATCCGAGGATACGCCCGGCGTCCTGGCCAATGTCGCCGCCGCCGTGGCCAAGCTCGAGGGCAACATCTCCAAGGCCGAGGCCGCGACCCTCGCCGGGGGCAAGGCCCGCATCAAGCTGGACCTGAGGATCCGGGACATCCGGCACCTGGAGGACATCTCGCGCCGGATCGCGGCCCTGAGGGAGGTCCACTCGGTCGAACGCGTCTGAGCCCCTGACGAAGGCCGCGGACATTGGCTTCGACCGGAGCCGGGCCGGAAGGAGGGCGGGGCGGGATCGAGCGAGGCGTCAGGCCGCCTTGACGACCTTTCCGGACCTCAGGCACCTCGTGCATACCCAGATCTGGCGGACGCCGCGGGGCGTGCGGGCCTTGACGTGCTGGAGGTTCGGTTTCCACTTCTTGGGTGATGCCTTGTGGGAGTGGCTGACGCTATGCCCGAAAACGGGGCCCTTCCCGCAGATCTCGCAAGTTTTCGGCATGTTCGTTTCTCTCTCTTCGATGTGAGCGGGATTTATACCACAAAAACGGCCCCGAGGCAAATCGGCCCGCCTTGACCCGCGGCCCCGATAGGGAGTAACCTGAGGCCGAACCATGAATGAAACCGCGCGCGGCTCGCTCCTCGTCGCCCTGGGCCTGACGGTCCTGGCCCTGTCCGCCGGCTGCCGCCGCGGTCCGGCCGCCGGGCCGGGCCCGGTGAGCGCCCCCTTCATCCGGCAAGAGGTGGCGGCGCCGGGGGCACGGGCCGAGGAACCGGCCGCCCCCCTCGCACCGGGGCGCTTCGACGAGATCGTCGTGGCCGACTTCGAGGACAAGTCGCCATGGCCGGGCCTTGAGGCCGGGCGCGAGACGGCCGCTTATATCGCCCGCGAGCTGGTTTCCTGGTTCCCGGGGCCCGTGTCGCGCGTCGAGGGCGGCAAGGAGCCCGCGGGAAGCGGACGAGCCGTCGTTCTGACCGGCTCCGTGACCCTTTCCCGCCAGCTGCGAAAGGCCCTTCGCCCCGGCCTGCCGGTCGACGGGCCCTTCCGGACGGCCCGCTCCGAGCTCCTCGAACGGTCCGTCTATACTCTGGTCCTTTCCGTCGCCGCGGCCTCCGGCGAGGAGGTCCTTTTCGAGCGGACATTCGAGCCCAGCCGGACCTACGAGGACTTCGAAAAAGAGGCCGATTTGGCCTTCTACGAGCTGCTGGACCGGGTCAAATCCGAGCTTTTCCCGGCCCTTTTCGGCAGGGCCTCGCGCAGACCCTTATAGGGCCGTTTTCCCCTAAAAAAAGACTTGAAAAGCGGACCTCGAAGTGCTATCCTGACCGAGCCTTACCCGGATCAAGCCCAAGCGGGGGAGGGTTTTTCCACAGATGTGGAAATATCTGTGGAAAAAAAGACAGAACCCATGGAACCTGAAGAAAAAGAAAACGTTTGGATTCGAATCCTCAAGGCCGTCGAGAGCAAGGTCGATCCCAAGAGTTTCGAGACCTGGTTCGACCCGACGACGTTCATCGGCCAAGAGCAGGACAGTCTCTATATCAAGGTCCCGAATTCCTATTTCCGGGACTGGCTGTCCTTCCATTATTCCAACCTCATCAACGAGTGCTCCCATGACCTTTTCGGCCGATTCTTCGACATCCGCTACATCTATGACGACACGCCTTCGTCGTTCATGAGGCGCTCCCCCGAGCAGCGTAAAAACAAGCAGAGCCCGGCCATCAATCCCAACCTCAATCCGAACTACACGTTCGAGAATTTCGTCGTCGGCAGCTGCAACCAGTTCGCCCACGCGGCGGCCACGGCCGTGGCCAATAACCCGGCCAAGTCCTACAATCCCCTTTACATCTACGGCGGCGCGGGCCTCGGCAAGACCCATCTTATGAACGCCATCGGTCATTTCGCCCTGCAGCAGAACGGCCGCAACAAGATCCTCTACGTGACCACCGAAAAATTCATGAACGACCTCGTCAATCACCTGCAATACGGAAAAGTCCTCGAGTTCCGCGAAAAATACCGGAGTGTCGACCTCCTCCTCATGGACGACATCCACTATCTCTCCGGCCGGGAGCGGACCAAAGAGGAGTTTTTCCACACCTTCAACCATCTTTACGACAGCCAGAAGCAGATCGTCATCTCCAGCGACTGCCCTCCCAAGGAGATCCCCCATCTCGAGGACCGCTTCCGGTCCCGCTTCGAATGGGGATTGATCGCCGACCTGAAGCCCCCGGACATCGAAACCCGCATCGCCATCCTCAAGAAAAAGGCCGATATCGAGGCCGTCAGCCTGCCCGAGACCGTCGCCCTTTACATCGCCGACAAGGTCCAGTCCAATATCCGCGAGCTCGAGGGCTATCTTCGCCGGGTCATCGCCTTTGCCTCCCTCAAGGGGGAAAAGATCGACCTCGACCTGACCCGCGAGGCCCTGAAAAGCCTGCTCGACACCTCGGCGACGATCGTCACTGTGGAAAAGATCCAAAAACTCGTCTGTCATAAATTCAAGATCAAGCCGGCCCAGCTCAAGAGCCGCAACAACTCGCCGAAGATCGCCTTTCCCCGCCAGATCGCCATGTATCTGGCCAAGGAGATGACCCGCTCGTCGCTTCCCGAGATCGGAAAGAAATTCGGTGGAAAACACCACACGACGGTCATCCACAGCATCCGTAAGATCGAGAAGCTTCGGGCCGACGATCCCGAATTCAACAAAGAAATCAACAATCTGATGGCCTTCGTCCAATGAGAAGGATCAACCGTTTGCGGGGGTTTCGCACTTTTCCTCGGCCTATTCTTATTTCCCTTCTTGATTTATCCTGTCTTTATGAAATAAATATAAAGAAGAAAGAATGGAAAAGTCCCGATCGAAAGGCGGCGCCATGAAATTCTCAATTCTCAGGGAAACGTTGCTGGACGAACTGCAGATCCTCCAGGGGATCGTCGAGAAGCGGAACACGATGCCTATCCTGGCCAACATCCTGATGAACGTCTCCGAGGCCGACATCGAACTGACGGGAACGGACCTCGAGGTCGGTCTGAGAACGAGGATCGAAGCCTCCATCGAGGTGCCCGGAGCCATGACCCTCAACGGGAAGAAGTTCTTCGAGATCGTCAAGTCCCTGCCCGAAGGGAGCCATGTCGAGGTCGAGAAGAAGGACGATTCGGCGGAGATCAGGGCCGGGGAGAGCCTCTTCAGGATCCTCGGGTTGCCTCGAGAGGACTATCCGCAGGTCCCGGAGCCGAAATTCGAGAAGAACATCCGGCTGCCCCTCAAGGACTTCCAGGCCATGATCGACCGCGTGTACTACGCGATCACCCAGGAGCAGAGATACTATCTCAACGGAGCGCTTTTGTCGCTGAAGGACAGGCAGATCGAACTGGTCAGCACCGACGGCCACCGTTTGTCCTATACGAAGAAGGCCGAGGACGGCCTCAAACCCGAGAAGGAGACGAGCGTCATCGTGGCCAAGAAGACGCTGAACGAGCTGCGCAAGTTCGACGAGGACAGCGTCGATTTCGACATGGACGACAACAACCTCTTTTTCCGGGTCGGCGGAAGGACGCTGATCTCGCGGATCATCGAGAGCAAGTTCCCCAACTACCAGGCCGTCATCCCCAAGGACAACCCCGGGAAGCTGTCGATCGGCCGGGAGGCTCTGGCCGACGCCGTCCGCCGGGTCTCTCTGCTGTCCTCCGAGAGATCGAAGGGCATCAAGTTCACGATCGAGAAGAGCCGGATGAAGCTCTTTTCGTCGAACCCGGAGATCGGCGAGGCCCGCGATCGGCTCGATATCGCCTATAAAGGGCAGGACCTCGAGGTCGGCTTCAACGCCCAGTACCTGCTGGACTTCCTGACCGCGGTCGACTCCGAGAAGGTCGTCTTCGAGATCAAGGACGAGAACAGCGCCGTTCTTCTCAAGCCCGAGGCCGCCGAGGGCATCGAGAACATCTACGTCCTGATGCCGATGAAGATCTGAGGGCCCCCTCAGGCCAGGGCCGCCGCGAGCGCGTCAACGACCTCGTCGACGGCCCGGTCGACCGCCGCGGAGAGCGCCGACCCGAGTTCGCATCGGGCCGGCTCGATACCCAGGAGCCGGACGCGGGCGCCCATCGTTTCCCGGATGTAAGCGGCGAGCCGCCGCAGGGGGATCCTGTGGGTCGTGACCTCGTCGTCGTCCAAGCGCAGGGGATCGAGCAGCGCGATCGTTCCCGGCGGCCCGATGCCGGCCGCGGCGTCGACAAGCACGACAAGGTCCGGGGCGAAGGCCCGGACGGCCCCCGTGAAGTTCTCGGGCACCTTCTCCGTCGCCAGGATCAGGGCGCGCGGCCCGGAGCCGGCGGCCCGGCCGAGGAGCCGGCGGGCGACAAGGACCCCGGCCGCGTCGTCGCCTTGCAAGGGGTCGCCGATCCCCAGCAGGGCCATCCACTCGGACGCCCCGATGTCGCGGATCAACGCCTTGCGCCACGAAGCCATGGACCGATGATAAGGCTTTCCGGCAGCCCGTGCAAACGCGGCCGGAAAGGGGAGGGCGGGCTCAGGCCTTCGGGGCCTGGGCCGCTGGAGGGGCCGCCGGAGGGGCCGGCGGCGCCTTGGGCTTGATGACGGCCCGGACGTAGACCCACTCTTTCTTCATCTTGAGCCGGCTGTCGTCGGCGATCTCGTGAAGGTTGTCGATCTGCATGGCCTTGGGGCTCGTCGGGCAGGAATCCACGCACTGGGCGCAATGGATGCAGCGGTCGTTGTGGATGACCATCCGGAAGCGCTTCTCGGCCTCGTCGACGACGCTGATCTCGATGGCCTCGGCCGGGCAATCCCGCTCGCACGCCCGGCAGACGATGCACATGGCGGGATTGAGATAGGGTGTGCCCCGGAAGCCCTCGGGGACGGCGATCTTCTGGAACGGGTAGTCGACCGTCGCCGGCTTCTTGAAGAGATGGCGCAGGAGCTCCGGCAGGAGGGCGGCGATTTTCATGACAGCAACCCCTTCAGGAGAATGATGATCAGCAGCTGGAGGACGGCCAGCGGCGCGAGATACTTCCAGGCCAGGGTCACGACCTGATCGATCCGGATGCGCGATGTCACGGCCCGGATGAGGGACAGCAGGAAGATGACGAACAGGGTCTTGACGACCAGGTGGAGGAATCCGACGAGGGCCCCGCCGGGGAAGCCCCCGAGGAAAACGGCCGCCAGGAGGCCGCTGGCGACGACCATCTCGATGTCGAACATCAGCCGGAACATGGCCAGCTTCTTCCCGGAGAACTCGGTGAACGTGCCGCCGACGATCTCGGTCTCGGCGTGCGGGATGTCGAACGGGCAGCGCTCGAGCTTGGCCTGGACGGCGACGACGGCGATGGCGAAGGCCAGCAGGTTGGGCAGGATGAGCAGGGGCCGAGCCTGGTAAAAGGCGGCGATCTCGGCCAGCCGCCAGGACCCGGCCAGGATGGCCGGGCTGAGGACGGCCAGGAAAAGCGGCACCTCGTACCCGAAGAGCATGGTCAGGACCCGGGCGCCGCCGATCTCGGAGAAGTAGTTGGTCGAGGACCAGGCGGCCAGGAAGATGATCAGCGTCGGCAGGCTGAGGAGGTAGAGCATGACGATGAGATCGCCCTGGAAGGACGTGAAGCTGGGAGCCGCGAGATCGAAGTTCCAGACCGGCAGAAGCAGGCCGGCCGTCGAGACGACGGCCAGGCCGAACGCCGGCAGGGCCCCGAACAGGCGCTTGTCGGCGGCCTCCGGGACGATGTCTTCCTTGGCCAGGAGCTTGATGATGTCGGCGACCGGCTGGAGGAGCCCGAAGCGGCCGGTGTGGGTCGGGCCCATCCGGTTCTGGAGCCTGGCGAAGACCTTCCTGTCGAACCACTCGCAGAACGTCGAGTAGACGAACAGGAACAGGAGCCCGGGATAAACGAACAGATAGAGAAGTGTTCTCAGAACGGCCATACGGCATTCCTTTTCAGAGGCGCTTGGGGATGACGCTCGAGGGCCTGCCGGCGCAGGTCGCCGAGACGGACGATCCTGTCCTCGCCGGTGCGGGCCTCGGTCAGGACGACGGCCCGCTCGGCGCAGCAGATGCAGGGGTCGATGGCGGCGAAGATGAGAGGGATGTCGGCGATGAAGCCGTTCCGGAGCATCTCCACCGTGGCCGGGTAGTTGCCAAGGGTCGGGGCCCGGACCTTGAGGCGCTCGGGCTTGTCCGTCCCGTTGGACTTGATGTAGTGGATGTTCTCGCCGCGCGGGGCCTCGTAGCGGCTGACGACCTCCCCGGGCTTGGCCTTGCGGGGGGCCTTGGCGGCGATCTCGCCCGCCGGCAGGTTCCGCAGGATCTGTTCGCAGATCTTGTAGGACTCGAGGACCTCCTTGACCCGGACGACGACCCGGCCGAGGACGTCGCAGGTGTCGGCCGTGGCGACCTCGAAATCGAGCTCGTCGTAGACCGCATAGGGGTCTTCCTTGCGGACGTCCCGGGGCCACCCGGAGGCCCGGGCCGTGGGTCCGACGGCGCAGAGGGCGACGGCCTTCTCGAGAGGCAGGAGACCGACCCCGGCGATGCGGGCCACGAAGCTCGGCTCATTGGCGCCGATGTGGAGGTAGTACTCGCTCCGGGCCTTGAGGGTCACCAGGCCTTCGAGGATCTTGTCGATCTGGGCCCGGTCGAGGTCGCGGCGGACGCCGCCGACGGCGTTGATGGCGTAGTGGACGCGGTTGCCGGTGATCATCTCCAGAAGGTCCATGACGATCTCCCGGTCCCGCCAGACGTACATGAAGAACGAGTCGAACCCGGCCTCGTGGCCGGCGACGCCCAGCCACAGGAGGTGGCTGTGGACGCGCTCGAGTTCGGAGACGAGGTAGCGGATGGACATCCCGCGCTTGGGGGGCTCGATCTCCATGAGCTTCTCGACGCCCTGGACGTAGCAGGTCGAGTGGGAATGGGAACAGATGCCGCAGATGCGCTCGGTGAGGTAGAGGTTCTGGGTCCAGTTCTTCTCCTCGGCGACCTTCTCGACGCCGCGATGGTTATAGCCGAGCCGGATGTCGGCGTCGACGATGACCTCGCCTTCGACCGTCATCCGCAGGCTGATGGGCTCCTTGAGGGCCGGGTGCTGCGGCCCGATGGGGATCTGGAACTTCATGATTCTCCTCCCGGGATGATCTCGGCCGGCCGTTCGTGCTTCCAGTCCTTGCGCAGCGGGTGCTGGCCCTCGGGCCAGTCGTCCGACAGGAGCAGGCGGCGGCCGTCCGGGATGTGGTCGACGACGATCCCGAACATGTCCTGGATCTCCCGCTCGTAGAGGATGGCCCCCGGGATGAGGGCGCAGATGCTCTCGACGTGCGGGCGCGACCGGGGGACCTCGGTCCTCAGGTTAAAATCATGCTCCGGGGTCGAGAAGTGGTAGATGATGTCGAAGGTCTCGCCCTTGTCGACCCCGCTGATGGTCGACAGGAACACGACCCCGTACGTGTCGCGGAGAGTCCCCGTGGCGGCCAGCAGGTCGGCCGGGGCGACCTTCAGGAACAGACGGCGGGGGGCGGGATTGGTCAGCTCGAGGATTTTGCTCCCCAGGTCGGCCTTGAGTTTTTCGACGATCTCGGCATCGGTCATGGCATTCCCTCGAAGGCTAGAGTTTCCCGAGCAGTTTGACGACGCCGTCGACGATGGCGTCGGGCCGCGCCGGGCAGCCCGGGACGTACATATTGACCGGGATGACCTGGTCGAGGCCCCCCAGGATATTATAGGACCCGCGATAGACGCAGCCCGACATGGCGCAGGCCCCGACGGCGATGACGAACTTGGGGTCCGGCGTCTGCTCGTAGATGCGGATGATCCTGTCCCGCATCTGCCGGGTCACCGGCCCGCTGGCGACGATGACGTCGGCGTGGCGGGGAGTGGCCTTGAGGAGGATCCCGAAGCGCTCGACGTCGAACCGGGGCGTCAGGGCGGCGACGATCTCGATATCGCAGGCGTTGCAGGCGCCGGAGTTGAGGTGAAGGATCCAGGGCGATTTGATCCTGGACCAGCGCGCGAGCTTGTTGAGCATGTTAACTCCTTGTGATCAGGGCCATGATGGACAGGAAGATCATCAGCAGGTAGAAGACGGCGAAGAAGATGATCTTGCCCGACGGGACGGTGGCGATGACCAGGGCCGCGACGTGCATGATGGTGAAGAACAGGGCGATGAAGAAGAACAAACGGTACCCGAACTGGACCTTGGCACCGGGGATGTCCTCCCCGCAGGCGTAGGTCGTGAGCTTGCCGCCGACCTTGGTCAGCGACGGGGCCATGGCCTTGCCCAGGGCGTACAGGGCGAACGCGACGCCGAGGAAGAAGAGGAAGGCGATGGGCGGAGAGAGGAGGATGCCGATCCCGTTCATGGCTTAGCCTTTCAGCCTGGTGAGCTTGCGGACATCCAGGCTCTTGGTCGTCCGGTAGATGTTGATGATCAGGGCCAGGGCCGTGGCCACGAGGCTGACCTCGACGACGATGAAGGTCACGGTCAGGGCCTGGGCGACGAGGATGTTGTCCCGGACGAAGCCGGTCGAGATGAGGAGCAGGCTGAGCCCCTTGCCGATGACCATGATGGCGATGAACATCCGGATGAGGTTCCTCTTCGTCAGCAGGCCCAGGAGCCCGGCCAGGAGCAGGGCGATCGAGAAGAAAAGATAAAGATACCAGGAGTTAATCATGTTTGTCCCTCTTGCGGAACAGGGCCAGGACGGCGAAGACCCCGGCCAGGATGACGGCGATCTGGCCGACGAGGTCCATGGTCCGGCCTTTCCAGAGTACGTCCCCGAAAGCCCCGGCCTCCGGCGAGGAGGGCAAGGCGGGGATCTTCTGCAGGAGCCCCTTCATGACCAGGGCGTCGATGACGACGAAGGCCAGGAAGAAGAGCGGGAAGGCCCAATTGACGAGCCTCGATTCCCGGACCTCTTCGGCCGTGTTCGTCAGGGCGATGGTCAGGATGAACAGGACCGTGATCAATCCGGCCACGACGGAGATCTCGAAGACCCCGGCGTAGGGCGCGCCCATGCGGAAGAAAACGATCCCCAGCAGCAGGCTGGCCACGGCCATCGAGATGGCGGCCTTGAGCAGGTCGCGGAGGACGATGGCCAGGACCGAGAAGAGCACCAAACCGACCAGAAGAGCTGTTTGCACGATCATCGTCTATAATCCCCAAGAACCGATCACGAAGTGGATCCCGTCCGCGAGGACGTCGGCGGCGGGCTGGAACCAGGATTTGACGGCCAGCGAGAACAGGACCCCGAACACGAGGCAAAGGAGGCCCAGGAAGACGGTCGAGGCCGTCATCCAGAAGGGGGCCTCCTTGACGGCCGCCCATTTCTCGTTGAATTTCCCGAAGAAGGTCTTGCGCTGGAGGATGAGGTAGTACCACAGGGTCAGGACCGAGGCCAGCACGGCGATGAGGGCCAGCGCGGGCTGGCCGGCCTGGATCAGGGCGATGATGATGATGAGCTTCGACCAGAAGCCGTTGAGGGGCGGCACCCCGGCGATGGACAGCGAACCGATGAAGGTCGTCACGGCCGTGAACGGCATCCGTTTGGCCAAACCGCCGCCCATCTCGTCGAGGTCCCGGGTCCCCGTCGCTTGCTGGATGGAGCCCGAATTCAAGAACAGGAGGGCCTTGGCCAGGGCGTGGTTGAAGAGATGGAACAGGCCGCCGGCGATGCCGAGCGGCGTGCCGATGCCGATGCCAAGGATGACGTAGCCGACCTGGCTGATGGAGGAATAGGCCAGCATCCTCTTGATGTCCTTCTGGCCGAGGGCCAGGAAGGAAGCGACGACCGCCGAGACCGTGCCCAGGAGCATGAGGACCATGGACATGGCCGGGGTCAGGCCGAACACGTTGAGGAAGATCCGGGTCAAGGCGTAGACGCCGGAGACCTTGATGAGCAGGCCCGACAGCAGGGCCGAGATGGGCGCCGGGGCCGAGGGGTGGGCGTCGGGCAGCCAGGCGTGGAAGGGGATGAGCGCGGCCTTCAGCCCGAAGCCGACGATGAACAAAGCCGAGGCGAAACCGACGACCGCGCCGGCCTCGAGCTCGCGGAGCCCTGCGGCCACCTCGGCGAAGCCCAGGCCCCCGGTCATGCCGAAGATGACGGCGATGCTCGTCAGGACGAAGGCCGAGGCGACCACCGAGAGCATGAGGTATTTGAAGGCCGCCTCGAGCTCGTCGTGCTCGAGGCCGTAGGCGACGAGGGCGTAGGAGGCCACGGCGGCGACCTCGAGGAAGATGTAGACGCCGAACAGGTCCGTCGACAGGACCAGGCCGTTCATGCCCGCGATCATGGCCAGCAGCAGGGCGTAGTAGTTGGACTTGGAGCCGTAATGCTCCATGTAGTCGATGGAGAACAGGGAGGCCGCCAGCCCGACCAGGGCGATGGTCACGAGCATGAGCAGGCTGAACGCGTCGAGGGCCAGGCTGAGGTTGACCGACTCCCCGAGCCAGGACAGCTTCTGGAGGGCCGGCCCCCCGGCGACAAGGGGGCGCCCGACGGCCAGGGCGTAGACGAGCAGAAAGAGCAGGGTCGCGTTGGCCGCCAGGTCAGGCACGACCCTCCGGGAGACCCGGCCGACGATCGGCAGGAATCCCGCCACGACGAGCGGTAGGGCAACGAAGAGTATGATCAACGCTCCTCCTCGATTCTCACGGCTTATTTCAAGAGCAGGCCGATGGCCCCGGCTATGACGATCAAGCCGGCCAGGCACCAGGCCAAATAGTTCGCGTAGTGCCCGTTGTGGGCCTTTCTCAGGATCCCGGTGATCTTCTCACCGGTGATGGTCACGATCTTGTCGTAAACGAAATCGATGGGCCGGTCGACGGCCTTGAACAGGACCATCGACAGGCCGTGCAGGAACTTGACGCCCTGCTCGTAGAAGTCGAACACCCGGGCCTCGGCCAGGTTGTAGAGCGTGTGGACGACGGGGAGATTGTGGACCGGCTCGGAGGCCAGATAGGGCTTGCGGCCCGACTTGCGGAAGCCGTAAGCGTGCAGCAGGAAGGCCAGGACCAGGCAGCCGATCGAGATGAGGGCCACGGGATTGAGCAGGTCGAGGGCGTGGCTGGTGAAGTCGAGGTGGGCGCCGGCCTCGACGTGTCCTTCCAGGATGGGAGTGATGAACAGGTTCAGGGGGAGCTTGTTGAAGACCCCGAACGTGATGCACAGCCCGGCCAGGACGAGGATGGGCAGGACGATGGGCGCCGGGCTCTCCTTGACCTCGGGCACGTGCGCGGACCGCTCTCCGAAGAAGACCGAGTGGCCGGCCTTGAGGAAGGAGGCGAAGGTGAAGATGGCTCCGACCCAGGCGGCGATGGCGAAGACCGTGTAGCCGGTCTCGAGGGCCCCGTGGAAGACCATCTCCTTGGAGACGAAGCCGTTGAGCGGCCAGACCCCCGAGATGGCCAGGGCGCAGACCGTGAAGCCGAAGGCCGTCAGGGGCATCTCCTTGCGCAGGCCGCCGAGCTTGCTGAGCTCGGTCGTCCCGGCCCGGTGCTCGACGGAGCCCGAGCTCAGGAACAGGCCGCTCTTGTACATGGCGTGGTTGATCATGTGGAAGATGCCGCCGGCGATGCCGAAGGGCACGGCCGTGCCGATGCCCAGGACCATGTAGCCGACCTGGCTGACGGCGTGGAACGAAAGCAGGCGCTTGAAATCCTTCTGGATGAGGGCCATGAGGACGGCCAGGACGATGGTCACCGCCCCGATGGTCATGAGGACGATGGACAGGGTGCTGTGGGGCTTGAGGGCGAAGAAGTCGAGGGTGATGCGGGCCAGGAGGTAGATCCCGAGGAGCTTCTCGAAGGCCGCCGGCAGGAAGGCCATGAAGCCGACCGGGGCGTCCACGGCGGCGTCGGGGATCCAGGTATGGAAAGGCATGGCCCCGGCCTTGCCGATGGCCCCGATCATCATCAGGACGAAGGCCGCGGCCAACAGGCCGGTGGGCTCCACGGAGACCTCGGACATGGTCAGGGTCCCTGTCTGGGCCCACAGAATGATGATGCCCATGATCAGCGAGAAGTCACAGAAGCCGTTGATCAGCAGGGCCTTGACCGCGGTCCGGTTCGAGGTCGGCCGGGCGCCGATCGTGATCAGCCCGTACAGCGAGATGAGCAGCCCCTCCCAGAAGAAGATGAGGAGCAGGAAATTATCGGCCAGGACCGCCCCGTTGGCGAAGGATGCCGTCAGGAAGATATAGGCGTAGTACTCGCGGACCCGGGGGGCGTCCTTCATCTTGACGGTCGAGAACAGGGTGATGAGGATGAGGAACCCGGCCAGGGCCAGCAGGATGAAGCTCGAGAAGTGGTAGAGGCGGAGCTCGAAATCCATCCCCATGCCGAGCCAGGGGAGACGGAGCTCGAGATCCTTCAGCGAGAAGAAAGCGAACCCGTAGTACAACAGGACGGCTGAGCCGGCCAAGGCCAGGGTCTCCCTCAGGAGCTTGATCCCCTTGGGGATGACCAGGAAGAGGACGGCCAGGGCCGCGGGCAGGAGGATGGGCAGGAGAAGCATTTTGGGCGTCATCGGAGCCACCAACTCATCTGCGTCGTCGCGATTTGGGCGAATTTCATCGGGTAGGAGACCAGCAGGCCGGCCGCCAGGCTGAGGACGGCCAGGACCGCGACGACATAGACCATGGATTTCGTGCCCTCGGGGGCCGGATGCTTGGCCTCACCGAGGAAGACGAGGCTGAAGACCTTCAGCAGGTAGTACATCGTCAGGACGGCGATGAACAGGGCCGCCCCGGCCAAGGCGATCTCGCCGGCCTGGATGGTCCCCGCGATCACCAGGAATTTCGAGAAGAAGCCGCCGAAGGGCGGCAGGCCGATGACCGAGAAAGCGCACGCCAAGAAGGCCACGGCCGTGACGGGCATGGTCTTGATGAGCCCTCCCATCTGACGGATGTCCTTCTCGTGGGTGGCGTGGATGACGATGCCGGCGCAGAGGAACAGCCCGGCCTTGCCCAGCCCATGCATGAGGATGAAGAGCAGCGACCCGGAGACGCCGGCGGCGTTGGCCATGCTGAAGCCCAGGAAGATGTAGCCGATCTGGCTGACCGTCGAGTAGGCCAGGATCCTCTTGATGTCGTTCTCCACGGCGGCCGCGCCGGCCGAGACCAGGCTGGAGACGACGACCAGGATGGGGATGATCGTTTGCCAGTCGTCGGGGATCCGGAAGGTATAGAGGAAGAGGCGGGCGAAGGCGTAGACGCCGATCTTGACGAGCACGGCGGCGTGCAGCAGGGCCGTGACCGTCGTCGGCGCGACGCCGGCGTCCGGCAGCCAGGTGTGCAGGGGGATGGTCGCCGATTTCGAGAGCATGCCGAACAGGATGAGCAGGACGGCGGAGCCGGGGATGAGCGTTCCCCGCATGGCCGTGATATCGAAGGTGTTGGTCAGGCCGAAGATCTGGATGAAGCCCAGGAGCATGATGACGGCGCCGAAGAAGGTCACCAGGAAGGCCTTGTCGGCCTTGATGACGAAGTCGGGCTTGCGGTAGAACCCGATGAGACGCCAGCAGCTGATGGCGATGATCTCCCAGAAGAGGTACATGAAGATGAGGTTCCCCGAGAAGACCAGGCCCATCATCGAGCCGATGAAGAGCAGGACCATCAGGTAGTATTCGTTCTGGTGCTCCTCGTCGCGGATGTAGCCGACCGAGTAGATGACGATCAGGCAGCCGACGAACGAGGACACGATGGCCATGAAGATGGCCAGGGGGTCGATGATCAGGATGAAATCGAGGCCCAGGGCCAGGTCCAGGCGGACGACCCGCTCCCCCCCTTGGAGAGCGAAGGGGATCAGGGTCAGGGGCAAGACCGCCGTGACGGTGCTGACCAGGACGGCCCAAAGCGACCGGAACGGCCTGGAAAGGAGGCTCGCCAGGGGGATCGCGAAGGAGCCGATGATGGGGACAAAGATCGTGAGAAAGACGATGTTTTCAACACTCATGTTATCAGGTCATCTTCCTTGGATTTACGGCTAAGTATATTGACCGTCCCGGGGCCTGTCAAGGATTTCCTCAGCCGCTCCGCAATTTTTCAACAGGCTTTTCCAGAAGCAGAAAACGGTTGCTTTTTGCCCTCAAATATAGGATAAGGGAAACGAAAACAACCCGCTGGAAAGGGCAGAGCCATGGCCATCGAGATCAGCGAGGTCCGGTCCCGCCGCGACCTCCGGACGTTCATCTACCTCCCGGAAAAGATCCACGCCGGCCACGCGAGCTGGGTCCACCCCATCTACATGGACGAGTGGAAGTACTTCGACAAGAAAAAGAACAAGGCCTTCGGCTACTGCGACACGATCCTCCTGCTGGCCCGCAAGGACGGCCGCGTGGCCGGCCGGGTCATGGGCATCATCAACCACCGCTTCAACGAGCACCGCGGGGAGAAGACGGCCCGTTTCGGGTATCTCGAGACCTACGACGACAAAGAGGTCCTGGCCGCCCTCCTCGGGGCCGTCGAGGACTGGGCCCGCGACAGGGGCATGACCAGGATCGTCGGGCCCTACGGCTTCTCGGACCAGGATCCCGAGGGCTTCCTCATCGAGGGCTTCGAGCACCGGGCGACGATCGCGACCTATTGCAATTTCGACTGGATGCCGAGGTACCTCGAGGAGCTGGGCTATGCCAAGGACATCGACTGGTTCGTCTACAAGATCGACGTCCCCAAAGAGCTGCCGGAATTCTACAAGAAGATCTACGAGCGGGCCATGCGCCGGGGGACCTACGAGGTCATCGAATTCCAGAAGCGGAAAGAGATCAAACCCTGGATCCGGCCCATCCTGTCCCTGATGAACGAGTGCTACATGGCCGGCAACATCTACGGCTTCGCCCCTCTGGAAGAGGAGGAGATGGACGATCTGGCCAAGCGCTACCTGCCGGTCCTCGACCCGCGCTTCGTCAAGGCCGTCCGGAAGGGCGAGGAGGTCGTGGCCTTCATCATCGCCATGCCCGACATGACCGAGGGCATCCGCAAGGCCCGCGGCCGCCTTCTGCCCTTCGGTTTCCTGCACATCCTCCGGGCGGCCAAGAGGACCAAGCAGCTCGACCTTCTGCTGGGGGCCATCAAGGAACAGTATCGGGGCCAGGGCCTCGATGTCCTGATGGGCACCCGGATCATCATCGGCGCGCACGAGGCCGGCTACGAGATGATGGACACCCATCACGAGATGGAGTCCAACGTCAAGGTCCGGGCCGAGATGGAGCGCATGGGCGGGAAGATCTACAAGAAGTACCGGGCCTTCCAGAAGGCCCTTTAGAGCCTGTCAAAAAGGCTCTGTCCCCGAAATCGGGAGAAGACCCCGAAATCTACCGAACGCCGGCGAGGTCGCGGACCATCAGAATGAACACGTCGGGGGCCCGGCACTCGCGGGTCGCCGGGTAGGTGTCGATGAGGGCCCTGGTCAGCTTGGTCCCGGATCCGTCGTAGACGTGCTCGAGGAACAGGAGGTTCTCCTGACCCTCGACGAGGTAGATGTTGCGGACGCCCTCGTAGAGGTCCCAGCAGATGCCGGTCTTGTCGAGGTCGATCAGCCGGCCGAATTCCCCGATCCGGATGATCTCGGGGCGGAGGCGGTCCGTTGAGACCTGCATGACCGAGCTCTGGCGGGGCTGCCAGGCCAGCGCGGCTTTGTCGAACCGGCGGAAATCGCTGACATAGCCGACCTGTCCGTCCTCGTCGCTGAGGACGACGCCCTCGACGAGACCGACGAGGATCTCGTCGGCCCGGGCGTACGAGTCTTTCATCCCTTCGATCATCGCGCGGTGAAAGGGCTGAACGGCGAACTTCGGCGGCGCGGGCGGAGGCGCGGTGGCGGGGCCGGCCGCCGGTTCCACGGCCGGCTCGGGGGCCTTGGCGCAGGCCGCGAACGTCGTCAGAACGAAGGCCAGACCGAGCGCGGGGATGAGCCGGGATCTCTTGCCTCTCATGGCGCCATATGTGCCACATCCGAGGCCGGGTGTCAACGCCCGGACTCGGAGCATCGCGGGGTAAGGGGGGGGGTGAGGGCGGCCTTCTTGGCCAAGCCGGGCGGGAAGCGCCTTCCGGGTCGGGGCGAAACGGCGGGGCTACTTGGCGTCGGCCCAGTTGGGGCCCCAGCCGAGACGGACCTTGAGGGGGACCTTGAATTCCGCGGCGCCCTCCATTCGCCCGCGAACGATCTTCTCGACGGCCTCCTCCTCGGCCTCGGGGACCTCGAAGACCAGCTCGTCGTGGACCTGGAGGATCATCCGGGCGCTGAGCTTCGCGGTCCGGATGTCCTCGTCGATCCGGAGCATGGCCATCTTGATGATATCGGCCGCCGAGCCCTGGATGGGCGTGTTGAGGGCCATGCGCCGGCCGGCCTGCTGGGTGTTGCGGTCCGGCTGGCGGAGCTCGGGGACCTGTCGCTTGCGGCCGAGCAGGGTCATCGAGAAGCCGCGCTCGCGGGCCTCGTCGACGATCCGGTCCAGGTAGTCCTTGACCAGGGGGAGCTTCTCGAAGTAGCGGTCGATGAATTTCTGGGCCTCGGCGGCCGAGGTCCCGACCTCCTTGGCCAGGGAGAAGGCCGAGGCCCCGTAGATGATGCTGAAGTTGATGATCTTGGCCCGCCGCCGCAACTCCGCGCCGGACGCTCCGCCGGCCTCTCCGAAGACCAGCCGCGCCGTTTCCTCGTGGACGTCCCGGTCGGCGAGGAAGGTCTCGACCAGGGCCGGGTCGCCGGACAGATGGGCCAGGACCCGCAGCTCGATCTGGGAATAGTCGGCGGCCAGCAGGCGGTGTCCCGGATCGGCGACAAAGGCCCGGCGGAAGCGCGTCCCCCATTCGCCGCGGGCCGGGATGTTCTGGAGGTTGGGATCGCTCGAGGACAGCCGGCCGGTGGCCGCGACCGTCTGGTTGTAAGAAGTGTGGATGCGTCCGGTGCCGGGGTGAATGAGCTGGACAAGGGCGTCGGCGTAGGTCGATTTGAGCTTGGCCAGCTGACGGTACTCCAGGACCGATCGAGCCAGGGGATGGACGAGGGCCAGCTCCTCGAGGACGTCCAAAGACGTCGACAGGCCCTTGGTGACCTTGGTCCTTTTGGACGGAGCGAGGCCCAGCTTGTGGAACAGGACCGAGGCCAGTTGCTTGGGGGACTGGATGTTGAACGGGCCTCCGGCGTGCTCGTGGCACTCTTTTTCGAGACGCCGCAGGTCGTCCTCGAGCTCCCGGGACATGGCCCCGAGCACGCCGGGATCGACGCGGACCCCCCACATCTCCATCCGGGCCAGGAGTCCGATGAGCGGGCGCTCGATGTCCGCGTAGAGCTTGTCCAGCCCCTGTTCCCCGACCTTTTGCCGGAGAAGCGGCCCCAGCTCGGCCGCCAGCTCGGCGTCCTGGCACGCGTAGGGGGCCACCCGGTCGATGGCGATCTTGTCCATGGTCGTCTGGGCCTTGCCCTTGCCGGCGATCTCCGCATACGGCGTCTTGGCCACCCCGAGGTAGGCCAGCCCGATCCTCTCCAGGCTGTGCTTGCCCCAGTTCGGCTCGAGGAGGTAGGACAGCACCATGGTGTCGCGGTCGATGCCGGCCAGCTCGATGCCTTCCCCTCGGAGGACGATGAGATCGTACTTGATGTTCTGGCCGGTCTTCAGGACCCGCTCATCCTCGAGGACCTTGCGCAGAATGTCGAGGGCCCTTCTCTTGGGGATCTGGGCCGGTGCGCCGAGATAGTCGTGACCGACGGGAACATAGAAAGCCTCGCCGGGCTCGAGGCAGAAGGACAGGCCGACCAGGCGGGCCCGCGTGGGGAAAGGGCTGTCGGTCTCGGTATCCAAGGCCACCGCGCCCTTGTCCTCGATGCGGGCCGCCAGGGCCGCGAGCTCGCCCTCCTCCAGGATGACTCTGTCGTTGCGGCCCTTGCGGGCCTCCCGTTTCAGGAATTCCGGCAGGAGCGACGAGAACTCGAGCTCCTGGAACAAGCGCACGGTCTCGGCCTCGTCGGGCTCCCGGACGGCCAGGTCGTTCAGATCGATGTCCAGGTCGAGGTCCTTGGAAACGGTGACCAGCCGGCGGCTGAGGTCGAGGAGCTTGCGGGCCTCCTTGTCGCTGAGCTTCTCCCGAAGCCTCGGATTGCGGACCCGGTCGAGGTTGGCGAGGAGCCCGTCGAGCGAGCCGAACTCCTGGATAAGGGACCTCGCGGTCTTCTCCCCGATGCCGGGGACCCCCGGGACGTTGTCCGACGCGTCGCCCTGGAGGGAGAGGATGTCCACGACCCGGTCGGGGGGGGCGCCGAAGAACTCCTCGACCCCGGCCTCGTCGAGCATGATCTCCTTGCCCGGATTCCAGACCGTGACCGGCCCGCCGACGAGCTGGAGGAGGTCCTTGTCGGTGGAGACGATGACCGTCCGCAGGTTCCGGGCGGCGGCCCTGGAGGCCAAGGTGGCCAGGACATCGTCGGCTTCGTACTTGGGGAACTCGGCGGTGGCCACCCGCAGGGCCCCCAGGACGTCCCGGAGCTTGGGCAGCTGGACGGCCAGGTCCTCGGGCATCGGCTTGCGGTGGGCCTTGTAGTCCTTGAACTCCTCGTGCCGGACGGTCGGCCCTTCGAGGTCGAAGACCACGGCCAGATAAGCGGGCTTCTCCGTGTCGCGAAGCTTCCTCAGGGCGTTGACGAAGCCGTAGATGGCGTTGGTCGGGAATCCGCGGGAATTGGACAGGCGCTGGATGGCGTAGTAGGAACGATAGAGAAGGGAGTGGCCGTCGACGAGCAGGAGGGTCTTTTTGGAACGGTCAGCCTCGGGGGGGGGCGTCCGGGGGCTCAGTCGAACCTGCCTTCGACGATCTCTTCGAGGATCCTCTTGTGCTGGTCCTCCATCATCCGCTCCAGGATCGCCGGGAAATCCGGCCGTTCGAGGAAGGCCGTGTAGAACTGTCTCTTGGACGTCAGGAGCTGGCCGGACCGGTAGATCAAGGATTCGACGTACGGGGAGCCGGGGCCCTTGTCCTGGGTCTGGACGATATACGACCGGCCCTTGTAGTCGATGCGGTTGTTGTATCCGTTCATGGAGGAGAGGTCCGCCCTCATTATACGCTTCCTCGGGCCCTCCGCAAGAGGGGCCTCGGGGATCCTCCTCGGTCGCTGCGGTGATCCTATTTCGCCTCCCGGCGGAACGGACTCGGCGGCTCACGAACTCGCAGGGGC